>Ga0214542_1000024_pt1 | contig 191218 bp, 197 predicted proteins | sample CNSS1metaG_FD_160096 | JGI IMG/M metagenome (GOLD analysis project Ga0214542, IMG submission 160096) | Root nodule microbial communities from cowpea collected in UCLA plant growth center, Los Angeles, California, USA - CNSS1 | ecosystem: Host-associated > Plants > Roots > Nodule | place: USA... | reverse complement strand
GGCGTCGCGGTGATCCGCGTCGGCGGCGCGACCGAGGTCGAGGTGAAGGAGCGCAAGGATCGCGTTGATGACGCGATGCATGCGACCCGCGCGGCCGTGGAAGAAGGCATCGTTCCGGGCGGCGGCGTCGCCCTGCTCCGTGCCTCCGAGCAGCTCAAGGGTCTGCGCACCAAGAACGACGACCAGAAGACCGGCGTCGAGATCGTGCGCAAGGCGCTGTCGGCCCCCGCCCGCCAGATCGCGATCAACGCCGGTGAAGACGGCTCGGTGATCGTCGGCAAGATCCTGGAGAACAAGGCCTACAATTACGGCTTCGACTCCCAGACCGGCGAATATGCCGACCTCGTCAAGAAGGGCATCATCGACCCGACCAAGGTGGTCCGCACCGCGATCCAGAACGCTGCCTCGGTGGCCGCGCTCCTGATCACCACGGAAGCCATGGTCGCCGAGCTGCCGAAGAAGGGCGGCGCCGGCCCCGCGATGCCTCCGGGCGGCGGCATGGGCGGCATGGATTTCTGATCCAGCCTCTCAGGCACGATACGAATCGCGAAACCCCGGCAGCGATGCCGGGGTTTTTGTTTGTGGCACGTCATTCCGGGGCGCGCCCCCTTGGGCGCGAGCCCGGAATCCATAACCACGAAACTCACGGGCGAGAGGCATAGCGGGCCATTCCATCCGCCTGTGGTTATGGATTCCGGGCTCGGCGCTGCGCGCCGCCCCGGAATGACAAGGAGTGCAGGATGAGCCTTATTTGGCTATCCCCGGATAGAGATCATCCCAATTCGGGTTCTGCTCCTCGATCAGGCGCGTCTTCCAATCCCGCCGCCATTTCTTGAGCTCCTTTTCGCGGGCGATGGCCGTCGCGGGATCGTCATAGATTTCGAACAGCACGAGCTTGTCAACTCCGTACTTCGTCGTGAAGCCAGGCATGGCCTTTGTCTTGTGCTGATGCACGCGGCGCACGAGGTCATTGGTCACGCCGATGTAGAGCGTGCCGTGTTTCTTGCTCGCGAGGATGTAGACATAGTAGGCCATTCCGTCCGCCTGTGGTTATGGATTCCGGGCTCAGCGCTACGCGCTGCCCCGGAATGACGGAGCAAGCCTTACTCCACCTTCCCGAGCCGCTCGAAACGCGGCTCGCCGTCTTCATCCAGCGACCAGAAGATCCGCGTCGCCTTGCCGATGAGATTGTCCATCGGCACGAAGCCGAATGTCGACATGCGGCTGTCGGTGGAATTGTCGCGGTTGTCGCCGAGCACGAAGATGTGGCCCGGCGGCACCGTGAAGACGTCTGTGTTGTCGAGATAGCCGTTGTCGAGGCAGTCGTAGGTCACATAGGACGCACCGCTCGGCAGCGTCTCGCGCCAGCGCTTGACGGCCGCGCGGTCGTCGACACCGCAGGCGTCGCCGGCAAATGTCGCCTCCAGGGCGACGCGGGTCACCGGGCGGCCGTTGAGGCTGAGCCGGCCCTGCCGCATCTGGATGCGGTCTCCGGGCAGGCCGACGACGCGCTTGACGTAGTCGGCAGAACTGTCCTTCGCCGTCCGGAATACCACGATATCCCCGTATTCGGGATCGGCGGCGAGGACGCGGCCCGAGATCCAGGACGACGCGAATGGGAGTGAATAGCGGCCATACCCGTAAGTGTATTTCGCGGCGAAGACGTAGTCGCCGACCATCAGCGCCGGTGTCATCGACCCGGACGGAATGTTGAACGGCTGATACAGGACGAAGCGAAACAGGATCACCGGCGACCACAGCACCGGGATCATGAGGATCAGGACGACGATCGCCTTCCAGTCGCTGGATCGTGCCGCGGGGCGGATCGATTCCTGAAGAACGGTCATGGGCCTTCCCTGATCAAGACGTTGCGGCCCCAAGATGACGCAACCTGCGAGCGCGCTCAATCCCCGACGAGCTCAAATTTGGTCGCGCCCCGCGCCGATCGCGTTCATCGCAGACGGCAGCAACGCCGATGTGAAGGGCCGCCCGTGGGCGGCCCTTCGGTTCATGCGCTCTCGGGCGCCTTCAGACGCACGAGCCGGGTCAGGAGGGCATCGAGGCCCTGGCCTTCACCGGCATGGAGGTCGATGCGGCCGACCTTCTCGACCAGCCGCTCCAGCGACTCCAGCTCCTTGAGCCGAAGCAGCAGGGGGTTCTCCTCCATCAGGCGGGCAGTGTTCAGGAGCGAACGCGTCGCCGCGGTCTCCTCCTGCCGGCGGATCAGGTTCGCCTTCGCGACCCGCTCCGCCTCCACCACCTTGTTCACCAGCTCCCGGATCTCGCCGGGCAGGATCACGTCCTTGACGCCGAGCTCGGTCACCTCCACGCCTGATACCGCGACGCGTGCACGCACATAGTCGCGCAGCTCCGCATCCAGCGCCGCCTTCGCAGACAGCACCTCGTCCAGCGTCCGGCCCGCCACCGCCTCGCGGATCGCGAACTGCACCAGGCGGTACAGCCACGCATCCACGTCGGGCACGGTCGCCACCGTGCGCTCGGGATCGACGATGCGGCGGAACGCCGTCAGCGTCACCCGCAGCGCGATGCGATCCTTGGTCAGCATCTCCTGCGCGGTGATCTCGACCGCCTGGGGCCGCAGATCGAGGCGCTTCACCTCGATCTTGCGGCCGACGGTCCAGAAGGCGTGCCGGCCGGGCGCGAGCCGCTCCACGAGCCGGCCCTCGACATAGAGCAGGCCCGCTTCGTGGTTCTCGACCACAGTCTCGCTCATGACGGTCGAGCGGCTGCGCTCGATCATGGTGAGGTGCCGCGCGTCGACCCTGACGTCGCTGGACACATCGATGCGCTCGACATCGATGCGCGTTGCGACCTTCCAGTAGACGCGCACCTGCCAAGGCGTCATCAGATGCACGGGCCGGCCGTCGAGGCTGACGATGGCGATCTCGTCCGCCTTGGTCTCGACCGCCTCGAACAGCTCGGCGGCAAGATCAGGTCGCGCGGCCTTCAGCACTGCGTAGCGCTCCGCAGGAAATTCGCTGCGGACCACGTCGAGCACCTCGGCCTTCAGCTCGTGCAGGGGATCGAACAGGCGATGCTTGCCGGGCGCGAGCACGCGCACGAGCTGCCCGTTGCGCGTCAGCAACGCACGCTCGCCATCCTTCACCGTCACGTTCAGCATCAGCAAATGCCAGGTCTTGTTCAAAGTCATGGCACGCCTCCTTACATTTGCGCCCGGCCGGATGCCGGACGACAGGTTTCGTTTTGCAAAGGATGTGAGGACGCGGACGACGCTTCCCGCGAAATCGGCGGGCCGGGGCTTGAGCTTGCATGACGACGGGCGCACGCGCGCGATCGCGCGACGCCTGTCGCGCGGCCGTGCGGAGCCACCCGGCATCAGCGCAAGCGGTATCTACCCGCGGCGCAAAGCCGGTCTCACAGTGTCTAGGTTCGGACGGAAAGCCTTGCGGCAAAACGGCCGGACCGCGACTGAAGCGCGCGTCCGGTCCTCGTCAGAGGTATCAGCGTTTCAGGCTGAAACGGAGCGCTGGAGCGGGATTCGAACCCGCGACAGGATGAGTCACAATCATCTGCTCTACCAAACTGAGCTATCCTTTGTGCAAGAGACCGGAATCGAACCGATGCCTTCGGGTGTTCAATCCGACGCTCTCCATGAGCTACGTCCTGCGTTTCTCCTTCATTCGGCGGAACACGAAACCGGCAAGACCCGGCCCGCGCCAGTCGGGATCTCAGCGAGCCCGAACCCATGGCCTAGCGAAGGACGGCGCTAATAGACCAGGCACGTTCGGGTTGCAAGGGGGCGGCTGAAGTTTTTTCGTCGCAGCGTGCGCTGCGTGGCGCGATGATTGCGGCGATATGCGACATCAATTGCGCGAGATGTCCTGGAAGCACGCCCTCACCCACGCGATCGTCACGCGTGTCGCGGGATCGCGCTTGAGGTGGTTCTGCACGAGCAGCCAGACGTCGCGGCGCTTCGGCAGCAGGGTGGCGCGCAGGCTGCGGTCGGCGAGCAGGGGTGCGCAGCTGTGCTCGGGCAGCACGCCGATGGCCTGATGCGACTGGATCATGGTACGGATGATACGGATATTGTCGGTGACGCAGCGCATGTTGGTCAGCCGCTTCGCACGCAAGAACTGCGCTTCCGGAATCGCGTCGAGCTCGTCCGGATAGACGCACGCAACGGGCTCGCGGCCGCCGCGGTCCGCGGGCTCGAAGAAGTACAGCCTGACGTCGCCGAGCTTGGAGATGGTGAAGTCGCCCTTCTCCGGCTTGCGCAGGCGGATGGCGAGATCGGCCTGCCAGCGCGAGAACTTGACGTTGCCGCTCGCGGTGAGGAATTGCAGCGTCAGCCCCGGATGATCGCGCAGGAAGCTGCTCGCACGCGGCGCCAGCAGCTCTTCGGCGACCGCATTGGTCGAGGCGATGCGCAGCCGCCCGACCGGGCCGACCTGGCCCTCCTTGATGCGGTCGATCGCCGCCGCATGCGCGGCCATCGCGCCGACATGCGCGAGCACCGCCTCGCATTGACGCGTCGGCCGCCGCACGCCGTCCACCGCATCGAACAGCTTCACGCCGAGATCGCGCTGGATGCGCGCAAGCCTGCGGCCGACGGTGGTCTCGTCGATGCGCAGCCGCGCGCTGGCGCCGGCATAGGTGCCCTCGTCCCTGACCGCGGCGATGATGCGCAGATCGTCCCAGTTCATCGGGCGAGCTTAGCAGGCGGCGCCGCTGCCTGCAAATTTGCAGCCATCAGCTGCAATAGTCCTGCACAATGGCAGGCTGCTGCTGCGCTAGTGTCGAAGCATCCGAATTCACGAAGGCTGACGGCATGAACACTCCAAAGACGCTGCTCGAACTCGCCGGCGCCGATCTCGATCCGCCGGAGCTCAACGAGACATGCCTCGTTCTGATCGACATCCAGAACGAATATTGCGCCGGCCCACTCGCCCTGCCCGATGCGCAAGCAGCGATCGCCGCGGCTGCGCGCCTGCTCGCGCGCGCACGGGAGAGCGGAGCTGCGATCTTCCACGTCGCGCACAAGGGTCGCGCCGGCGGCCTGTTCGACCGCGAGGCGGCGCGCGGCGCGATCGTCGAACGCCTGACGCCGCTCGCGACCGAGCCCGTGATCGAGAAGGCGCTGCCGAATGCCTTCGCCGGCACCGACCTGCAGGCCCGGCTGGCCGCGACCAGACGCAAGAACATCGTGCTCGCGGGTTTCATGACGCATATGTGCGTGTCTTCGACCGCGCGCGCCGCGCTCGATCTCGGCCTGCGCACGACGATCGCGGCGGATGCCTGCGCCACGCGCGATCTTCCCGATGGGCGCGGCGGCACGCTGCCGGCGAGAATGATTCACGAGGTCGCTCTGGCCGAATTGTCCGACCGCTTCGCGATCATCGCGCAGAGCGACGTGCTGACCTGAGGAGACCTTCCCGATGCTGCAGCTCTATTTCTTTCCGATGGCCTGCTCGCTCTCGAGCCGCATCGCGCTGCTGGAGGCCGGAATCGAGGCGCAGTATCACCTCGCCCATATCTGGACCAAGCGGCTCGTGGACGACGGCGGCGATTTCCTCCGCGTGTCACCGAAGGGCGCGGTGCCGGTCCTGGTGCTGGAGAACGGCGAGCGGCTGACGGAAAGCGCAGCGGTGCTGCAATACATCGCCGATGTGAAGCCGGAGGTACGCCTTGCGCCGCGGCCCGGCGACATCGATCGTTATCGCCTGCAGGAATGGCTGAGCTTCGTCGGCGCCGAGATCCACAAGGCGTTCCTGTTTCCAACCTTCTGGTACAAGGACGACGGCTCGCTGGCCAAGCCGCGCGCGAGAATCATAGAGACATTGTCCGTGCCGGCAGCGCATCTGGCGGGCCGCGAATTCCTCGTCGGCGACGCCTTCACCGTGGCCGATGCCCATCTCACCTGGACCTTGCTGCTGCTCCGTCCCGCAGGGATCGACATCGCGCAATGGCCGCCGCTAGCGGCCTATCTCGAGCGCATGCAGGCGCGGCCCGCGGTACGGCGCGCGATCGCAATCGAGATGGCGCTGCGCAAGACCGTTGCGGCCTGAGCTCACCTCACTCCACCCGCGCCAGCACCGCGAGCTTGCGGATGCCCTTGTTGCGGTAGGCGTCGAGGAACGCGTAATAGTCCTTGAACGACACGCAGCCGTTGGAATCGCCGCCCGGCCCGAGCATGAAGGTGTGAGCGAGCAGGCCGTCGCGGCCGTAGATCGCGCTCTCGCCGCCGATCGGGGTCAGGCGCAGCGCCGGCACGCCGTGGAACAGCGCCTCGCGCGGCTTCAGCGTGTAGATGTGCGGCGGCGTCACGCCGCGCATGCGCAGGCGGCGGGAGTCCGGATCGTCGCGGTTGGCGCCAAGGCCGGAATGCGCCTCGAGCCTGGTGCCGTCGGGCAGATACACCATCTTGGCCGTGATGTCGTAGACCGCGGTGTCCCGCTCATAAGGCGGAGCGCCGCCGAACATCGGGTTCTGCTCCTTCGGGGCGATGGACGCAGTGATGCTGGCATCGGCCGAGGCGTAGGCGAGCAGCCCGCCGGACGACTCGCGCTTGCCCCACAGCTTTTCCACCATCGACTGGCGCGGAGCGGTGATCGACATCACCGCGGCCTTGGCACGGTCGGCGAAGGATTTTTGCTTGGCTTCGGGCGCCGGCACGATCTCGGCCGGGTCGGCCGAGGCGAGTTGCAGCTGGGCAGCCGGCGCGCGCTTGGTCTTGTCCGCGGCGTTGTCGGCGCCCTTGGCTGCCGGCTTCAGCGCCTCCGCGACCTTCGCGATCACGCCCTGCTTCGGGGCGTCTTTGGCCACCGCAACGACCTGCGCCGGGGGTGCGGCGCTTGTGGCATTCGACGGCACGCCCTGCGTTGCGGCCGCCGCAAAGCGCTCGTTGAACATTTCGCGCGAGATCGGAGCTGCGACCTGGAGGCGGTCGGGCAGCAGCGCGAAGGTATCCTTGACGGCCTCGCCGGCCTCGCGCAGCGCCACCCTGGGCGCGCGCTTGGTCACCGGCTCGTCGTAGCCGACGCTGCCGACTGAGGGATAGACGCTCGCGCCGAAGATGTTGCTGTGGATGGTCCAGCCGGCGCCCATCACGGCGCAGCCGATCGCCGCGGCGCCAAGCCAATTGGTCGTGGTCATTTTCCGGGAAGATTTCCGCGAATTGTTCTTCGAGAAATTCTTGGACTTCCGTGCCGCGTTACTCTGCGCAGCGATACTCGTACTCATTCGCCTTGCGTCCAGGACGGTGTCACTCAGTCCCCCTTCGAAGTGCCGCTGGTCACGATCCTGGAACAGCATCTCGCAGAGGGTCGGAGCGTCATTAAGGCGACTTTTAGTTAAATGCGGATTAAGTTCGGGCGGATCTGCGACAACTCGTTAACGCTGTCCCATTTTGAGAAAAAAGCCCGCAGAACTACGGACTTAGTCGGGTCTGTTAACTATAATTCTCGGCCGGTTCAGCAGGCTCTGCGGACGTCTGCGGCCACATCCATGACGCACTTGAGAACGTTATTTTCGTGGTCCTCAACTGCCCCCGAACGTAACGCGCCAGCGTTGCGCGAGGCTGGTGGACGACGCGTCGGATTGGCCTCGTCGGCCGCGCGGGAATGTTGCATGCTTATGGCGCGCCGGGCGACCTCACGCGGCACGGCGCCGTGATTGAAAGTTGATCGCCTCGGTTCTGGACATCACCGCCGCGAGAAAATAGCTCCCACTTCGGCACTTTTCAGCAGCCTCTGCGCGTGATACGGTACCGTATCATCCTGCCCTGAGCTGTGCCGAGCACGCAAACGGAGGCTGGCATGAGAGGAATCGCGCGCGCGGGGTTTTTCGCCCTGGCGGGGTCGTTTCTGTTGATCGGATCTGCGACTGCGCAGCCTGCGGCGAATGCGGGCTGCACGGCATCGCCGTCGGCTGCCGGGACGCAGACCTGGCGCTGCGACAACGGCATCACCATCGTTGCGGAAAACGGCGCCAGATTTGAACTTAAGGACGCCAACCGCGACGGACATATAGACTCCGTGGAGTTGAGCAGCAAAGCGCTGCTGATCGAGGTACCCAAGAAGCCGCGCGGCAATCCCTTCAAGGTGCTGACGCCGCAAGCGATTGCCGCAGTACGCGGCACGAAATGGGCGGTCGATGTCGCCGACACCAAGACTTCCGTGTTCGTCGCAGACGGCCGGGTCGGCGTGAGCCGCAGGGCTCGTGGACGCGGCGTCGTGCTTGGACCCGGGGAAGGCGTCGATGTCGAGCCAACCGGCCCGTTGACGGTCAAGACCTGGGGCCAGCCGCGCGTCGACGCGCTCATGGCCAGACTCGGGCAATGAGCCGGGGCCGGCAAGGCCCGGCCCATGAGATTTGGATTATACGATTGCAAGACCGCATGCGCAGCCGACGCGTTCAGATCCTGGTGGCACTCGTCCTCACCGCGCTGTGGGGCGCGGGCATCTATGCCACGCACGCCCACGGCCATCTGCGCTTCCTGGACCGCCTCGAAGCCACGTTGACGGATTGGCGGACGCAGGCGCGCGGCGTGCGGCGTCCGCCGGATCTCGTCACCATCGTGGCGATCGACGACACCGTGGTGAAGCGCGGCGGCACCTATCCGCTGCCGCGCGCCGATCTTGCCCGCGTGGTCGATACCATCGTGCAGTTCAAGCCGAAGGTCGTGGCGATCGACCTGCTGCTGGTCGACCGCAGCGCCGCGATCGGCGATGCGACGCTGGCCAACACGCTCGCCACCGGCCCCATGGTGCTCGCCGCCGCCGCGATCTTCCCCTCCGACAGCGAAACCGTGACACCCGGCAGTGAAGACGGGCCCCTCGCCGTTCTGCCGCAGGCCGAACGCTTCCTGCAGCCCTTGCCCGCATTCACCGATCATGCCGAGGTGGGTGTCGTCAACGTCGCCACAGGACAATCCGGCTCGCCGCTCTCGGTGCCGATGCTGTTCCGGACGCGGGACAAGGTCGAATTGTCGTTTCCGTTGCGCGTGGCCGCCCGCGCGCTCGACGAGCCGCTGACGGTCGCGCCGGACCATCTGAGACTGGGTGACCGCGTCGTGCCGACCGACAGCCACTTCGCGCTGCCGATCACCTATTACGGCCCACGCCGCACGATCCGCACCGTCAGCGCGCAAAGCATCTTCGACGGCACGCTCGACCGCGCCGCGATCGAGAACCGGATCGTCGTGATCGGCGCCTCGGTCGCCGGCGGCGGCGACTTCTTTCCCACGCCGTTCGACTCCCTGATGCCCGGCGTCGAGGTGATCTCGACGGCGATCACGCATCTCGTCGCCGGCGACGGCATCCTGCGCGACCGCAGGGTCCGCATCGCTGATGCACTCACTGCGATCCTGCTGCCGATGTTGCTGGTCGGCCTGCTCGCCTGGCGGCGGAGCGCGCTCGGCATCATGGCGGCAGGCGCGGTGATGATGGCCTGGGCCGGGCTCAACCTGTTCGCGTTCACGCACGGCGTCTGGCTGAACGCCGCGACCACGCTCGCCGCCGCCGTGCCGCCGGTTGCGGTCTTTGCCGGCGTGCAGCTGTGGGCCGGAGGCCGCCGCACGCAATATTTCGCCGCCAAGAGCAGGTCGCTTGCGCAATTCCAGGCTCCGGCGCTGCGGGATTGGCTCTCGCGAGATCCGAACTTCCTCTCGAAGCCGGTGCGGCAGGATGCAGCCGTGGTGTTCGTCGATCTCTCCGGTTTCACCGGTTTGAGCGAGCGGATCGATCCGGACGAGCTCACGGATATTCTGAAGGCGTTTCATGCGCTGATCGACCGGATCGCGATCGATTGCGGCGGCATGATCACGGGCTTTCTCGGCGACGGCGCCATGATCCTGTTCGGGCTGCCGCGCGCGATGCCCGACGATTCGGCGCGCGCGCTGAAATGCGCGGTCGATCTGCATCGCGGCCTCGCACGCTGGATCGCCTCGCTGCCGCCGGCGATCGCAGGTCAGCTCGGCTACAAGATCGGCGCGCATTGCGGCCCGATCGTCGCCTCGCGACTCGGCGAAAGCCATCAGCACATCACGGCGACAGGCGACACCGTCAACGTCGCAAGCCGGCTGATGGAGATTGCCGCCCAGAACGATGCGCGCCTCGCGCTGAGCGACACGCTGCTGGATGCGGCCGACTTCCAGGGCGCGCCCGACGGCGTTCTGTCCGGCCCTCTGCTGGCCCGGGTTCGCGGCCGTTCCGGCGTCGTCACCGTCTGGTTCTGGCGCGATCGCGATGGGCCGGGACAGGATGCTGACAAGGCCGAGATGATCGATTAAGCCGTTAGAGATGATCCGGAAAACCTAAAGCGCGACGATGATTCATCCTAATCGCATCGCGCTTTAGCGCGCTTCCGGCGGCGGCGAGCGGTCCAGCACCTCGCCTTTGGCGCCTTCCAGCAGGTCGATGCCGTAGGTCTCGATCACGAGCGGCCCGCGCTTGCGCTGCAATTGCGCCACCTGCGTCACCTTTGCAAAGAGAGCATTGAGGGTGGGATGACCGTCGGCGCGCAGCTCGTCGACATAGAGCAGCTTGCCGGCGAGCAGCTTGGGATCGGGCTCCGCCATGTTGATCCAGCGGATGCGCTGGCTTTGCTGCGCGACGCAGGTGCCGCGCGGCAGATAGAATGCGAGCCAGCTCGTGGTGCCGTAATCCTGCGCCAGCACGCAGGTGGCGCCACTGCGCGCGCGCACCGCTTCGATTCCGGCCGCGAGCTCGCGCCAGCCGACACCGACACTGCGCACGGTGGCATCGCGGCGATATCCGGACAACCAGCCGGTATTGGCCTGCACGATCAAGGCGGCAAACATGACGATGCCCACAGGCGCGGCCCAGCGCAGGCAAACGTCGACGAGGCGCCGCTGACGGGGCTTCCATTGCGCAAGATTGGCCGCGGCGGCCGCGGCTATGACGAACGGCGGATACACCGGCGCGAACCAGTTGGCCTCGACGCGCGCATGCAGCGAATGCCAGACGAAATAGACGACGATGGTCCAGAACATCGTCTCGATCAGCACGCGCGAGGGCAGCGCGCCGACGCGCTGCCAGGTCAGCGCATGCAGGCCCATGGCGCCGAGGATGAAGACCAGCGGGGTTGCGAACGCGATCTGGGTCGGGATCAGTTCGGCGATGAAGACCGGGCGGAAGTCCTCGATCTTGGCACGCCCGAGCTGCTTTGCGAACGAGACCCATTGATGGTCGGCATTCCAGAGGATCACCGGCGAGAACAGTGCCAGCGCCACGAGGCCGCCGAGATAGGGCCAGGGCGAGAGGAACCAGCGCCGCAGCTTCGGCACGCAAGCGAGCCAGATCAGGATCGCGGCGCCAAAGAACATCGCGGTGTATTTCGACAATAGCGCCGCGCCGACTGCGGCGCCGACCGCGAGCCACCAGGCGCCGCGTCCGGTCTCCAGCACCTTGGCGAGAAAGAACAGCACGAAGCTGGAGGCGACCAGCAGCGGCGCATCTGGCGTGACGATCAGGGTGCCGACGGAGGCCAGCAGCGTCACGTTGAGCAGGATGGCGCTGGTCGCGGCCAGGCGTGTGCCGCCGAACAGGATCGCGGCCGAGCGATAGACCGCATAGCTCATCGGCAGCGCGAGCAGAATCGAGACCAGGCGAACGCCGAGCTCGGTATCGCCCGCGATCATGGTGCCGGCGCGGATCACATAAGCGACCATGGGCGGGTGGTCGTAATACCCCCCGGCGAGGCTCTTCGACCACATCCAGTAATAGGCTTCGTCGAACGTGATCGGCGTGAAGGCGGCTGCGACGAGCCGCAATCCCACCAGCGCGACAATCAGCAGCGCGGTGTTGCGGACGATCCGCGCATCGGCCCCGCCCATCACGCGCTATTTCTTGCGCCAGACGAACAGTCCGGACATCGCGTAGTTCCACACCACGCCCATCAACGCGCCCGCCAGGCCGGCCAGCCACCAGATCGGCTCCTGGTCGTAGACCGAGAAGGCGACGCCGACATTGGCGAGCAGGCCGACGCTGCACACGATGTAGAAGGCGATCAGGCCGCGCAGCAGCGCAAAGCCCTTCAGCCGCTGGTCGCGATAGGTGAGGAAGTTGTTGAGGATGAAATTACTGGTCATGGCGACGATGGCGCCGGCGGCCTGCGCCTCCGGGAACGGCACGTTGAACAGGCGAAGCGCGATGAACAGCGTGGTCAGGTGCACGACGAGGCCGATGCCGCCAACCATCGCGAACAGGATGAAGCGCAGTGAGACGATGTCGTTGGTCAGCTTGGCGAAGACGAGGCCAAGGAAGTCGAGCGCGACCATGGAATCGAGCTTGCTCTCGCCGTGCTGGCGGGCGCCGAAGGTGTAGGGAATCTCGACCGCCCGCAAGCTGCCGTGCGCGGTCGCGACGATGTCGAGCAGGATCTTGAAGCCGTGCACGGAGAGTTTTGGCGCGAGCTGCTCGAAGCGGTCGCGGCGGATCATGAAGAAGCCGCTCATGGGATCGGCAATCTCGACCCGCAGCATCTTCTTGGCGACCTCGGTCGCGACCGCGCTGGCGCCGGCGCGCTGCCTGTTGAAGCCTTCGCTCTTGTAGCCCTCGATGTAGCGGCTGCCGACGACGAGGTCGGCCTGATCGCTCGCGAGCAAGAGCAGCATCTTGGGCAGCTGCGTCTCGTCGTGCTGGAGGTCGGCATCGATCACGGCCACATAGGGCGCGCTGGAGGCAAGGATGCCCTCGATGCAGGCGCCCGACAGGCCGCGGCGGCCGATGCGGCGGACGCAGCGCACGCGGCTGTCGCGCTGCGCCAGCTCACGCACGACATCCCAGGTGCCGTCGGGCGAATTGTCGTCGACGAACACGACTTCCCAGACGACGTTGGCGAGCGTCGCCTCGAGGCGCCGGTACAGCACGGTGACGTTGTCGCGCTCGTTGAAAGTTGGGACGATGACCGACAGTTCCGGCCCCTCGTGGGCTTGGTTGTCGATGCCCGGTCTGATCGCTTCGTTCATGACGGCAGCGTATATCCGCCGCATCCTGCGCTGCCAAGCCGGGGGTCTGGGGAATGGCCGAAAAGGGGCCTAAAATGCCAACGACCCCGGAACGGCGGGCCGCGCGTGCATCCGGCGCAAGCCTTAAGCTATTCCAAGGTCGTTCCAGCGACGGAGGTCTTTACGCTCAACGTCGCCGTTAGAAGCTAGATGGGAATGGCAAAAGCGTTCCGCAAGGGGGCGGAAATCCGATTTTCAAACCCTATTGGTTGGGCACTTCCCGGATGACCGGCCCGCGCGGCGCGGGCGCGACCGGGGCTGCGGGCGCCGCCGCAGGAGCCGGCTCGGCCTTCGCCGGCTTGGGCGGCTTGCCGTACTGGCCGATCGGCCCGAACACGACGGCAACCGCAAGGACGACCGCCGCGACGATCGCTCCCAGAATGCCACCCACCGACTCAGACGACATGCAAGTTCCTGCTCCAGACGGGCTCACTGATACCATGGATGAGCGCGCGACTGGAAGGCCCAGGGCGAATCGCGAATGGCGAGTGGCGAATGAGCATGGCCTGCCTTGTCGCCCTATTCGCTATTCGCCATTCGCCACTCCCCTACTTCTGGGGCGGCCGGTGCTTGACGAAGGCCATCACGATGTCCTTCTGCGCCGCCTCCACCGCCCTGTTCGCGGTGGCGAGATGAGCGCCGGAATCGATATCAGGATATTGCGTGGTGAGATAATCGAGCAGCGTCACCCGGTAATATTGCCGCTCCGACGGACAAGCGCCCGCAACCGAGCGGCCGAAATCCTGCTCCGACAGGCCCTGATTGGACTCGCGCGAATATTCCCGCGCGAGGCAATGCCAATAGTCGTCGCGGCCCTGCTGAGCGAGCTTCTGCGCGCCCTTCGTGTCGTCGTCATCCGCCACGGCAGAACTTGTCATGGCAGCAGATGTCATCATGACGAGCGCGACCCCCACCAACAGCATCCGCATCCTGTTCTCCTTCTTCGCGGGCCCGTCGCGAGCTTAGACCGGACCGGCCAACTGGCCAATCACATCCGGTTTGATTAGGATGAGATCCCTCCCGTCGATGCGAGATCCTCCCGTGGCCAAAGCAAAAACTGCGTCCAAAAAATCCGGCAACATCTTCATCGGTATCGGCGGCTGGACCTTCGAGCCCTGGCGCGGCGTGTTCTATCCGGAGAAGCTCGCGCAGGCGAAGGAGCTGTCCTATGCCGCCTCGAAGCTGACCTCGATCGAGATCAACGGCACCTATTACGGCTCGCAGAAGCCGGAGAGCTTTCGCAAATGGGCGAGCGAGGTGCCTGACGGCTTCGTGTTCTCGGTGAAGGGACCGCGCTTCGCGACCAACCGCCGCGTGCTCGCCGAGGCCGGTGATTCCATCAAGCGGTTCTACGATTCCGGCGTGCTGGAACTCGGCGATCATCTCGGGCCGGTGCTGTGGCAGTTTGCGCCGACGAAGAAGTTCGATGGTGCCGATTTCGGCAAGTTCCTGGAGCTGTTGCCGCGCAAGCTCGAGGGGCGCGCGCTGCGCCATGTCGTGGAAGTGCGCCATGACAGCTTCTGCACGCCGGACTTCGTGGCGCTGATCCGCGAGTTCGAGACGCCCGTGGTTTTCGCCGAGCACGGCAAATATCCCGCCATTGCAGATGTCGCCGGCGATTTCGTCTATGCGCGGCTGCAGAAGGGCAATGACGAGATCAAGACCTGCTATCCGCCGAAGCAGCTCGACGCCTGGGCCGAGCGCTTCCAGGACTGGGCTTCGGGCGGTGAACCCGACGATCTCCCGAAGGTTGACAAGGCCAAGCCGAAGAAGGAGCCGCGCGACGTGTTCGCCTATGTCATCCACGAGGGCAAGGTGCGCGCACCGCACGGCGCCATGGAACTGATCGCACGGGTGAGTTGAGGGTCCCATGGCAAAGGCGAAGAAGCTGTTCACCATCGGCTATGAGCAGACGCCGCCGAAGGCCGTGCTGGACGAGCTGGAACGGGCCGGCGTCAAGCTCGTGGTCGACGTGCGCGCGGTGACGTCGTCGCGCCGGCCGGGCTTTTCCAAGAAGCAGCTTGCGGCGGGCCTCGACGAGCGCGGCATCGGCTATGTCCATCTCGCCGCGCTCGGCACGCCGAAGGAAGGCCGCCTCGCCGCCCGCAGCGGTCAATACGACGTGCTGGAGAAGATCTTCTCCAAGCACCTGAAGACGCCGCAGGCGAGGGAAGGGATGGACGAGCTTTCTGCGCTGGTGAAAAAGGCCGGCCCGGTGTGCCTGCTCTGCTACGAGCGCGACCACACCCACTGCCACCGCCAGATGATCGCGGAGATCATCGAGGAGCGCGATGGGGTTGCGGTGAAGAATTTGGCGGGGCGGCAGGTGTAGTTGTCGCCGTCATTCCGGGGCGCGCCTCTTGGCGCGAACCCGGAATCCATCAAGCGGCAGAGATGGTGTATGGATGGATTCCGGGTTCGCGACTTCGTCGCGCCCCGGAATGACGACCTACCCCTCTCCCGCCAGCCGGAACGTCCCCTCCATCATCTGCACGCAAGCGCCGCCGACGTGAGCGGCTACAATCTTGCCGTCCTGCTTGCGCACGCGGGTCGAGAGGATGCTTGGGCGACCCATGTCAAAACCCTGGCCGAGTGTGAGCTTGAGCTCACAATCGCGCGCGGGATCGAGATCGGCGAACAGCGCGGCGGCGGCAACCGTGGCGCTGCCGGTGGCGGGATCCTCGACGAGACCGCTGGCACCGCGCATGAACATGCGCGCCTGTCGCTCGCAAGGCGCCTCCGTCGCCGGCACATCGCGCGTATAGAACCACACCGCGCGGGCACCATCGCGTGGCAAGACCTTGCCAAAGGCTGCAGCATCGGGCCGGGCCCGCTTCAGCGCCTCGCGCGAATGCAGCTCCATCACCAGAAACGCGTTTCCGACGGTGACGACCTCAGGCTCGTGATTGTCGGTCCTGATGTCGTCGGCAACGAGCGAGATGCAGCTCGCGACCTCTGCTGCCGACAGCCTTGAGAGCCGCTGCAGCGGCTGCGGCGCGGTGAGCTCGGTTCTGATCACCCTGCCCTGCTCTCGCACGATCTCGACCGGAACCAAACCGGCTTTCTCCTCGAACAGCAGGCGCGGCTTCGGCTCTTTCGCCATCGCGGCCAGCACGAAGGCGGTGCCGACATTGGGATGGCCCGCAAAGGCGATCTCCTGCACCGGCGTGAAGATGCGCACCTCGGCGTCGTTGGCCTTGTCGCGCGGCGGCAGCACGAAAGTGGTCTCGGAATAATTGAACTCGGTCGCGATCGCCTGCATCTGCTGCGTCGTCAGCCCGCCGGCATCGAGCACCACAGCGAGCTGGTTGCCGCCGAAGGCGCGGTCGGTGAAGACGTCGACGGTGATGTAGCGGCGCTGCATCGTCACTTCCTCATGCAAGTCGCGGCCGCGACCGGCCGCATCGCGCAGCACTCTACAAGCCGAAAACATCGCTCGTCATGCCCCAAAATTGAGTGCAATCGGAGCAATCGCTTGGATGAAAGAGAACTGCGCGCGCCGATGCGTGATGCACATTACCCCAGCTGAAACACCGGTACTTTCTGCTCGTAGCCGCGCACTTCGACCTCGCCGAGCGCGACGGCATCGCTGCCGTCGGCTCCCAGCGCCTCGCGCACGGACGCCGAGATCAGGAGCTGCGAGCCGAAATCCTTGTTCAGCGCCTCGAGTCGCGAGGCGAAGTTCACGGTGTCGCCGATGACCGTGTATTCCTTGCGCCGGGGCGAGCCGATATTGCCGGCGACGACCTCGCCGAAATGGATGCCAATGCCGATCCGCAGCGGCCAGCTGCTCTCCGCGTTGATGCGGTCCATTGCCCGGAGCATCTCGCGGCCGGCGGCGACCGCGCGGTGCGCGGCGTCCGATGCTTCCAGCGGCGCGCCGAACAGCGCGAGGAAACCGTCACCGAGAAACTTGTTCACGATGCCGCCCTGGCGGTCGAGAATGTCGACCAGGACGGCGAAGGCGCCGTCGAGCCGGTCGACCACCTCCTGCGGACTGCGCGACTGCGCACCGGCCGTGAAGCCGCGGAAATCGACGAACATCACCGCGACGCGGCGGACGTCGCCGCTAGCGCCCGTTCCCGCCGTCATCAGCCGCTCCACCACCTGCGGCGAGACGTGCTGGCCGAACAGATTGGTGACCCGGTCGCGCGCGGTGGCAGCCGCGATGCTCGCGGCGAACTGCCGCCGCAATTGCGCGCCGACGGCGCCGGCGAGCACGCCACAGATCAGGATGATGGTGCTGCGGACCGCGTGAAAATAGAGCTGGGGCTCGCCGACGCTGCTCGAGGCATCGTAGACCCGTGCGACCGCGAACAGCTCGGCAGCAGCGACGAAGCCGGTGAAGGTCGAGAGCCAGAAATCGAGCCGCAGCGTCGAGAGGATGACGAAAATGAAATACATCAGCGGCACGGCGAAGCCGAGGGCCTGGGTCGCGCCCATGGTCCGGATCTGCAGGATGAGGATCACGGTTGGCAGCGACGTCTCGATCAGCGTGCCGATATAGCGCCTGGCCACCGGCACGTCGCGATCGAGGCGGAGGTTCTTCCTGATCTGGGTGTGGACCCAGACCTCGAACAAAATGAACCCGACGAGCAGGCCGTAGACTTCGGCGAGCCCTTCGGTGCCGCGCCAGACCCGGTTCACCACGGCGGGGTCGATCAGATAGATCGCGGTGAGGAACAGCGTCATGACGCAGCCGGTCGCGATCAGCGCCCGGACCCGCAACAGCTCGGTGCGCAGCACCTCCCGCGTCAGCTCGCGCTCGAAGTCCTCCGACAAGACGGCATGCTGCCGCGCTTTCCTGCTCGCAAACTTGGCCATTCCGCCCCTCGATTCCGGGGTATTGTGCCTCAATCCAGCGTGCGGCGGAAGCGCGTCACCGCGATGGTCATGGCGAGCAGCATCAGGGCCGCCAGCGCCAGCGTATCGAAGCGTAAATTCTCCATGGTCGCGCCCTTCAGCATGATGGCGCGGACGATCCGCAAATAATGGGTCAGCGGCAGGCATTCGCCGAGATATTGCGCCCAGGCCGGCATGCCCGCGAACGGGAACATGAAGCCGGAGAGCAGAATGCTCGGCAGGAAGAACATCATCGACATCTGCATGGCCTGGAGCTGGTTCTGAACCAGCGTCGAGATGGTGTAGCCGACCGCCAGATTGGTGGTGATGAACAGCGTCGACAGCAACGCCAGCAGGACGAGATTGCCGAGCAGGGGCACGCCGAACAGGCCGACACCGATGCTGATGATCAGGAAGGCCTGGACGAAGCCGACCAGCACGTAGGGCACGATCTTGCCGAACATCACCTCGACCGGCTTGATCGGCATCGACAACAGGCTCTCCATGGTGCCGCGCTCGACCTCGCGCGTGACCGAGAGCGCGGTGAAGATCAGCATGGTCATGGTGAGGATGGTGCCGACGAGGCCTGGCACGATATTGAGGCTGGAATTCGCGGCCGGATTGTAGCGGGCGTGGGCGCGGATCTCGAACGGCATCTCCGGGGGCTCGCCGATATAGAGATCGTGCGCGAGCGCGGTCTGCACGATCATGCCGAGCGAGCCGAGCGCAGCGCTTGCGGCGACCGGATCGGTGGCGTCGGCCGCGACCAGCAGCGCCGGCCTGTCGCCGCGCCGCACCGCCCGCTCGAAGCCGCGCGGGATCTCGACCCCGAACAGCACCTTGCCGGACTTCAGGAGGTTGTCGAAATCGTCGACGTCGTGAACCTCGTAGAGGAAGCGGAAATATTTGGTGTTCTCCAGCGCCTTCAGCACCGAGCGGGCGAGATCGGAATCCTCCTGGAGCAGCACCGCGCTCGGCAGATGGCGCGGCGTGGTGTTGATGGCATAGCCGAACAGCATCAGCTGCATCACCGGCAGCATCACGATCATCGCGAACGAGACGCGGTCGCGCCTCAGCTGGATGAACTCCTTGACCAGCATCGCGTAGGAGCGCCGCAGGAAACCGAAACGCTCGCGGATTTCGCGCCGTGGTTCGGGATGTTCTACCGCGGTCATTGGAAATTGTCCTTGGAGCGTCCCATCAGCTCGATGAACACGTCTTCGAGCGAGGGCTTGGACTTCTGCCAGTGCAGGCCGCCTCTCTCGCGCCAGGGCGCGATGCTGGCTTCGAGCGCCGGGACGTCGCGGCCGGAAACATGCAGCGAAGTGCCGAACGGCGCCACCATGTCGATGCCGGGCTTGCCCGTGAGCGCCGCGCCAAGCTCGTTCAGGTCGTCGCCCGTGACGGTATAGGTCGTCAGCGCCGACTTCGCGATCACCTCCTCCACCGTGCCGTGCGCCAGCAGATAGCCGTAGGCGATGTAGGCGATCTCGTGGCAGCGCTCGGCCTCGTCCATGTAATGGGTCGAGACCAGCACCGTGAGGCCCTCGGCGGCCAGCGCATGGATCTCGTTCCAGAAATCGCGCCGCGCCTTGGGATCGACGCCGGCGGTCGGCTCGTCCAGCAGCAACAATTGTGGATTGGGCAGCGTGCAGGCCCCGAGCGCCAGCCGCTGCTTCCAGCCGCCCGAGAGCTCGCCGGCGAGCTGCTCCTCCCGCCCCGAGAGCCCGAGCCGCTTGATCATGTCGCGCGCGGCGCCGCGCGCGTCAGCGAGGCCATAGAGCCGCGCCACGAATTCGAGGTTCTCACGCACCGAGAGGTCCTGGTACAGGCTGAAGCGCTGGGTCATGTAGCCGACCTGGCGCTTGATCTTCTCGGCATCGCGGCGGATGTCATAGCCGAGACAGGTGCCCTCGCCGCTGTCGGGCGTCAGCAGGCCGCAGAGGATGCGGATGGTGGTGGTCTTGCCCGAGCCGTTGGGACCGAGGAAGCCGTAGATCGAGCCGCGCTTCACCTGCATCGACAGATCGTGCACGACCTCGCGGCCGCCGAATGACTTGGTCAGGCCCTTGACGTCGATTGCGATGCCGTTGCCGTTGCTCATCGCTTGTCCGCCACCGGTGTCTTGGTCTCAGGAGTTTTGGGATTGAGGTGGATGTCGATCGGCTGTCCGACGCGCAAGGCATCGGGCCGCGAGGGTCGCGCCTGGATCAGATAGACCAGCTTGTTGCGCTCTTCGAGGCTGTAGATGACGGGTGGCGTGTATTCGGCCGAGGTCGCGATGAAGTAGATCTTCGCGGTGAGGTCGGCGGCGCAATTGTCACAGGAGACACGCACCGTGTCGCCAATCGCGAGCTTCGGCAGCTCGGTCTCCGGCACGAAGAAGCGCAGCTTCATGTTGCCGGGCGGCATGATCGAGAGCACCGGCCGCTGCGCCGCCACCATCTCGCCTTCGCGGAAATAGATCTGCTGGATGGTGCCGGCGACCGGCGCAAAGCCCTTGCGCCGCGCCATCCGCGTCTCCGAGGTCGCCACCCGCGCCTCCGCGACGCGCAAGGCGGACACGGCGGAATCGAGATTGGCCTGCGTGCCCGAACCGGTCTTGTTCAGCGAGGCCGCACGGTCATAGGTCTGCTGCGCATTCGCAAGCGTCGCCTTCTGCTGGTTGAGGTCGGCAAGCTGGAGATCGTCATCGACGGAATAGAGGTGATCGCCGACCTTGACCTCGTCGCCTTCGCGGACGTTGAGCTTGGTGACGCGCCCGGCTTCGTCCGGACTGACGAAGATCATGTCGGCCTCGACCCAGCCCTGGAAGCCGGGATCGCGCTTCTCCTTGCACCCCGCAAGCCCGGTTGCGAGCACAAGGACCAATGCCAAGAAAGAAATCACTTGCGACGACCTCATGTCGTCCTCCGTTCGCCAAAAATCAAATCGAGATGAACGCGCAGCATCTCCTGCGCGTCGAGCGGCGCATGCCGCGCAAACAGGCTCTGCCAGATCACGGCGATCATCGCGGGCGCGACCAGGATCTGTGGATAGCGCGCGAGGTCCTTCTGCCGGATCTCGCCGCGGGCGATGCCGAGCTCGATCAGCGCGCGCATGGCAGTGATCCCGCGCGAGACCACCTCGCGGTAGTAGAAGTCGGCGACGGACGGAAAGCGCGGCCCCTCCGCCACGATCAGACGCACCAGATCGCCCCGTCTCGTGCCGATCACCTCTTTCAGGAAGTTGCCGGCGAACGTCTCGATGAGGTCGCGCACCGAGCCTGCCGGCGGCGGCAGCGTGGTCAGCCGTGCGACCACGGGAACGATGACGATGCGCACCAGCTCCTCGAACATCGATTCCTTGTCCTTGAAGTGCAGGTAGATCGTGCCCTTGGCGACGCCGGCGCGCTTGGCGATGTCGTCGAGCCTGGTGGCGGCAAAGCCGCGCGCGATGAACTCCTCCATCGCCGCCTCCACGATCGCCGCACGCCGCTCCGCCGCACGCGAGGCGCGGTTCGAGGCAGGCGCTGCATCGGGGCCAGCAGTCCCAGGGTCGTTCGCTCCGGTGGGAGCGGCGGAGGGCAAGGCGGCTTTGGTCGGCTTCTTCGTCATTCGATATATATGACTGACTGGTCAGTCATAGTCAAGAGCGCGCGGGGGCGGCGACTGTCCAGACGAATTAGTGTTGACTAATGCATTAGTATCCGCTAATTTGATGGCATGATCGAAGCCACCCCAAACCCCGTCACCACCGTGATGCGCGCCCTTGCCGATCCGACCCGCCGCGCCGTGTTCGAGCGTGTGTTCGAGAGCAAAGAGATCAGCGTCGCCGAGCTGACGCGCGGCAGCGGCGTCACGCAAGGAGCCGTCTCGCAACACCTGAAATCGTTGAAGCAAGCGGGCCTCGTCGCCGAGCGCGCCGAGGGCCGCAACGTCTATTACCGCGCCGCGCCGCAGGGACTCGAGCCGCTGGTCACCTGGATGGACCATTACGGCGTCTTCTGGCGCGAGCGTTTCCGGAACCTGCGTGACCTCTTGAAGGAGATCGACCCGTGAGTGCTGCCGCGTTGAAAGCCGACACAAGAGACATCGTCATCGACGAGGTCTTCCCTCACACAGCCCAGACGATCTGGAAGGCGCTGACCAGCGGACAGCTGATCGGGCGCTGGCTGATGCAGCCGACCGGCTTCGAAGCCGTCGAAGGCAAGGCCTTCACCTTCCAGACCACCCCGGGGGGCAACTGGGACGGCGTGATCCATTGCCGGGTTCTGGAGGTCGTGGCTTTCAGCCGCCTCGTCTACGCCTGGAAAGGCGGCGACGAGCGCAACACCGGCTATGGCGCCCCGCTCGACACCGTCGTGACCTGGTCCCTCACCCCGGTCGAAGCCGGCACGCGGATCCGCCTCGTGCATGCGGGCTTCGTCCTGCCCAGGAACGAGTCGGCCTACACGGTGATGAGCGGCGGCTGGAAGAAGGTCGTTCGCAAGCTCGACGAGATCAGCGGCGAAGGTTGAGTGGGAGATATTGCGATGGAGAAGCCCTATACCGGCGGCTGCGCCTGCGGCGCGATCCGCTATTCGATTGAAGGGGAGCCCCTCTTCAGCAATCACTGCCAATGCCGCGACTGCCAGCGGGAAAGCGGCAGCGGCCATGGCTCGTACGCGACCTTCGCGCGCGCCGGCGTCACGCTGACGGGCGATGCCAGGCACTGGGACATGGTCGCCGACAACGGCAAGGTGAAGACCCGCGGCTTCTGCACACAATGCGGCGTAGCCGTCTACATGACCTTCGCGGCGCAGCCTGACGTCTTCACGATCCGCGCGGCAAGCCTCGACGAGCCCGCCCGCTACAGGCCGCAGGCGGTGACCTTCGCCGCGCGCGGCCATGAGTGGGATCCTCTCGACCGTGGCCTGGTGAAGTTCGACGGCATGCCGCCAGGGTAAAGCGCCAGATTCTTGTTTTGACGCGTTTTCTTAACGCGAACCGGTGTCCACTTCGCTCGAAAACGCTTTAGCCAAAATCCAGCACCATGCGACCGTCGATCTTGCCGGCCCTCATCCGGTCGAAGACGTCGTTGATCGCTGCGAGCGGCACCTTGGTCACCTCGGCCTTGACCTTGCCGTCGGCGGCGAACGCGATGGCTTCGTCGAGGTCACGCCTCGTGCCGACGATGGAGCCGCGCACGGTGATGCGCTTGAGCACGACGTCGAAGATCGGTGTCGGGAATTCGCCCGGCGGCAGGCCGACGAGGCTGACAGTGCCCTTGCGACGCACCATCTTGAGCGCCTGAGCGAATGCAGCAGTCGACACCGCCGTCACCAGCACGCCATGCGCGCCTCCCCCACTCGCCGTCAGCACCTTCTCCACTGCACCATCCGCCAGCGCGTTGACCGCGAGATCGGCACCGGTTTCACGCGCCAGCTGCAACTTGTCCTCGGCGATATCAACCGCGGCGACCTTCAGCCCCATCGCCTTGGCGTATTGGATCGCGACATGGCCGAGCCCGCCGATTCCGGAGATCACGACCCACTCGCCGGGCTTGGCCTCGGTTTCCTTCAATCCCTTGTAGGTGGTGACCCCAGCGCAGAGGATCGGCGCGATGGCCGCGAAATCGATCGTCGCCGGCAGCTTGGCGGCGAACGCGGCCGAAGCGATGACATATTCGGCAAAGCCGCCGTTGACGCTGTAGCCGGTGTTGTGCTGGTGCTCGCACAGCGTCTCCCAGCCGGTCTCGCAATATTCGCACGACATGCAGGCGTCGTGCAGCCAGGCGACGCCGACGGCATCGCCGACTTTCAGATTCTTCACGCCGGGCCCGAGCGCGGCGACGATGCCGGCGGCTTCATGGCCGGGGATGAAGGGCGGCACCGGCTTCACCGGCCAGTCGCCGGAGGCGGCGTGCAGATCGGTGTGACAGACGCCGCAGGCCTTGACCTTGACCAGAACCTCGCCCGGACCGGGCTGCGGCACCGGCACGTCCTCGATCACCAGCGGCTTGCCGAATTGCTTGACGATTGCGGCTTTCATGGTCGGCATCGGTCTGCTCCTTGTGCTTTGTGAAGCAGAATAGCGACGCCGCCCGGCGCACCCTTGAGGAGAGTCAAAAAGCACAATGTTTGCGCAAGGGCGGGTCCATCATGACACCCCGATGACGCCGCGCGGTGCTCTCGATCTGTCAGCTATGGAACTTGAGACCGTCGACGATCTTGTCGATCACCTTGCGCTCGGCGCGTATCGCAATGCCGACGAGATTGAGATCGGTGCGCGCAACCGCCCTCACCGCCTCGCGGTTGGCGGCATCATGTGTCGTCTTGAACATGTCTTCGGTATAGACCGCCGCCTTGACGTTGCGGGCGAGCGCGCGGTCCAGCGCGCGCGACAGCGCCGGACCGTCGGCGCCATAGATCAGGATCGGTTGGCCGATCAGTGCATGATACTTCGTGCCCGAGGCGTCCTCATAGGCTTCGCCGATGCATTCCGGAAAGGCCGCGGCGATGCCGCTGGTGAGGAAGGAGGCTACGTTCAGCTTCTGCCAGGCTTGAAGATCGGTACGGATCACGACCGCGATCTTGGTGTCGAACTGCATGTATGCCTTCCACTGTCATTCCCGAGGCGATGCTACGCAACGCCCGATCACGACAGCAAGAGAAAATCACCCTTTGGCGTCACAGGCCCAGGCGCGGATCACGCATTCCTTGCCGCCGTATTTGTAGCATTCGCGCGTGGCGGCGTTGAGCGAGGCGGAAATATTCGGCTTGACGGCATAGCCGTAGGCGCCGCAGGGATTGGTCATATCGACCGACATCGCAGCGCAGGCGCGCTTCATTGTCATGGTGGTGCAATCGCCCTTGCACTGCTTCTGCGCGGCGGCGCGGGCCTCGTGCTCGTGGCCATAATCATAGGCCTGGCCATAAGCGCCGCACTTGCCGACCGCGAAAGCGCCGGCGGCCTGGGCTTCTGTCATATGGCGCGCGCCGGATGCAAAAACGGACAGCGCAAGGAAAAACATCGCGCAACGGCGCGCGACGACGTTCGAAGCCATGGAAAAACCCCTCCCCCCAAGGCAGGTGGCGGCAACTCTAAGCGGCGGTCGTTTCCAGATGGTGAACGGGGGGTTGAAATCGGCAGGCTTGCAGGATGCCGTAGTCCCGTAGGGCGGATTAGCGAAGCGTAATCCGCCTCTTTTGTTTCCGCGGAGAAACACAGCGGCGGATTACGCCTTCGGCTAATCCGCCCTACGCACCTTCAGCCCCGCCGTGCCGCCTCCAGCGCCTGCGGCGTGTCGATGTCGAGGAAGGCGCTCTCGCCGTCCACGGGCACTTCGGCGACCGCCTCGGTGTGCTTGGCGATCAGATGCCGCGCGCCGACGTCGCCGTCGAGCGTCATCAGCTCCTTGAAGAAGCGGCGCGACCACAGCACGGGGTTGCCGCGGCGGCCCTCGCTGACGGGAACGACGATGAGATTGCCGCGGTCGGGCGCGAAACTGTCGATCAGCCTGTCGATCAGGCCGGCGTCGATCAGCGGCATGTCACCGAGACACACGACGGTGCCATCGCAGGTCTCGGGAACGGCTGCGATGCCGGCCTTCACCGAACTGGCGATGCCGCCGGCGAAGTCCGGATTGCGGACGAATGTCACCTTCAGGCCTTGCAGCGCCTGCTCGACGAGCTCGGCCTGATGGCCGGTGACGACGATCACCTCGGATGCCCTGGAGGCCAGCGCCTGCTCGGTCGCGAGGCGCACCAGCTTCTTGCCGTCGAGCTCGGCGAGCAGCTTGTTCGGCCCGCCCATCCGGGTCGAGCGTCCCGCCGCGAGCACGATGGCCGCGACCTGGCGGTTGCCCTCGGTCTCCGGCTTGGCGCGCGGCTGCGGCCGCGTCACGATCTCCATCAAGAGGCCGCCGACGCCCATGCCCATCAGCTCGGAGCGGGTCACCTTGATGCCGGCGAGAAGCCGCATCAAGACCCAGTCAAAACCGTTCTCGACCGGCGAGCGCGCGCAGCCCGGCGCGCCCAGCACCGGCACCTCGCCGGCGCGGGCGATCAGCAGGAGATTTCCGGGGTCGACCGGCATGCCGAAATGCTCGATCTCGCCGCCGATTCCGGTGACGGCCGCCGGAATCACGTCGCGGCGGTCAGCGATCGCGGATGCACCGAACACGATCACGAGCTCGGCGCCGAGGCCGAGCAATTCCTTGATCGCGGCCGACAGCGCCTGCTCCTCGTGCGGGACCCGGCGCTCGGCGATGATGCTGGCGCCGGCTGGCGCCAGCCGTTCGGCAGTGACGCGCAGCGTCTTGTCGATCACCTTGGTGGACAGGCCCGGCAGCAGCGTCGAGACCACGCCGACGCGCTTGATCACGTAAGGCGCGACCTTCAGCACGTCCTTGCCCGCCGCCTTCACCGCGGCATCGCGCAAACTCGCCTCGACGCCGAACGGGATGATCTTGACGGTACCGACCATCTCGCCCTCGACCACCGGCTTGTAGGCGGCGAGCGTGGCAAAAGTGATGGCTTCGTCGATGTTGTTGATGCGGTCGACCGCGGCGCGATCGATCACCAGCACGCCCGCTCGCGCGGCGAACAGATTGGCACGGCCGGTGAAAGCGCGCTCGACATGGATGCCCTCGCCGCCGATGGCGAGCGCGATGCTGGCGGCGGCAACGTCCTCGGAGACGTCGCCCGCCTCCATGCGCACCACGACGATGTCCTTGATGCCGGCGCGCTCCAGCGCCTCGACCTCGGCAGGTCCGATCGTCGTGCCCTTCTTCAGCACCAGCGATCCCTGGCGCAGGGTGTGGACGGTCACCCCGCCAATCGCATCCCTGGGGCTCGCCGGGCCGAACTTCATGCCGCTTCTTCTTTTTCCTTGGGAGGCAGCCGAAGCACGGCCGTGATCTCGGCCATGATCGCCACCGCGATCTCGGACGGCGAGACCGCGCCGATCGCTAGCCCAATGGGCGCGTGGATGCGCGCGATGTCGCTTTCCTTGGCGCCTTGCGCCCGCAACCGGTCGCCACGCTTGGCATGCGTCTTTCGCGAGCCGAGCGCGCCGATATAGAAGCAGTTGCGCTCGAAGGCGTGCAGCAGCGCGGGGTCGTCGATCTTGGGATCGTGCGTCACCGCCACGAACGCGGTGTAGGCATCGACATTGAGCGGCGGCAGCGCAGTATCGGGCCATTCGGCGATCAGCGGAATGTCGGGGAAGCGCTCGGGGCTCGCAAAGGCCGTGCGCGGATCGACCACGGTGACGTCATAGCCGAGCGAGCGCGCCAGCGGCGCGAGCGCCTGGCTGATATGGACCGCGCCGATGATGACGAGCTTTGCCGTCGGGGCGTAGACGTTGAGAAACAGCTTCTTGCCGCCGGCCTCGACATTGGCGCTCTTGCCTATGCGAAGCTGCTTCTCGAGCTCGGCGCGCAGCGGATCCTTGGCGAAATCCTTCGCCTTCACCAGCCGCTGCTCGCCGCTCTCGGTGTCCGTCACCAGGATGACCGGCCGGCGCGCGGCGCGTTCGGCATTGAGTTCGTGCAGGATGTCGAGCTTCACGGCTAACCGACCTTCTCGACGAAGACGCGGATGGTGCCGCCGCAGGACAGCCCAACGTTCCAGGCGGTCTCGTCGGCGACGCCGAACTCCAGCATCTTCGGCTTGCCGCTCTGGATCACATCCATGGCCTCCGTAACCACCGCGCCCTCGACGCAGCCGCCGGAGACGGACCCCAGGAACGTGCCTTCGTCGTTGATAACGAGGCTCGAGCCCGCCGGGCGCGGCGCCGAGCCCCAGGTTTCCACCACCGTCGCCAGTGCGACGCCACGGCCGGCCTTCTGCCAGTCCTCCGCCGCCTTCAGGATGTCCTCGTCGCGATCGAGCATGGCTGGCCTCTCAAGCTGCGGAGCGGATCAGGCTGCGGTGATGCGGCGGCAGCGGCTGGGAGAGCGTCGTGATCAGCTCCTGGATCGAACTCAAATTATGTACCGGGCGGAATTCGTCAACGTGGGGGAGCATCATTTTGATGCCCTGCGCCTTGGCCTCGAAGCCGCCAAACCGCAGCAGCGGGTTCAGCCAGATCAGCCGCCGGCAGGACCGGTGCAGCCGGTCCATCTCGAAGGCGAGCTTGGAATCGGCCTCCCGCTCCAGCCCGTCGGAGATCAGGAGCACGATGGCGCCCTGGCTCAGCACCCGCCGCGCCCACAATTTGTTGAAGTTGTGCAGCGAGGCCGAGATCCGGGTGCCGCCGGCCCAATCCTCGACCGAGGCCGAGCAGCTCGCCAGCGCCTCGTCCGGGTCACGCTGGCGCAGCGCGCGGCTGACATTGGTGAGGCGCGTGCCGAACAGGAACACCGAGACGCGCTTTCGAGCATCCGTGATCGCATGCAGGAAGTGCAGGAACAGACGGGTGTATTCGCTCATCGAGCCCGAGATGTCGAGCAGCGCCACGATCGGCGCCGGCTTCTCGATGCGCCCGAGGCGATGGATGTCGATGATGTCGCCGCCGGTGCGCAAGGAGGCGCGCAGCGTGCGGCGGAGGTCGAGGCGCAGGCCGCGCGCATCGGGCCGGCGCCGGCGCGTCAAGAGCTCGGCCTGCGGCAACCTCATCCGCTCGATGGCACGGAGCGCCTCGGCGATCTCCGCCGCGCTCATCTGCGCAAAATCCTTCTTCTGCAGGATCTCCTTGTCGGAGACCGACAGGCGCAGATCCTGCTCCTGGTGCTGCGGCGTCTCGGTCATGCGAGGCTGCGCCATCGCCTCCTGGACGCGGCGGGCGCCGGCCTGGGGCTTCTTCTTGGCCTCGTCCGGCAGCGGCACCGAATCCAGCATGTGCTTCCATTCTTCCGAGGCGCGGAAGAACAGGTTGAAAGCCTGCTTGAAGATCAGCGCATGCTCATGGCGCTTGACGAAGATCGCCTCCAGCGTGGTGAAGACGTCGGATCGGCTGCCGATGTCGATCACCTGCAGCGCGCTCATGGCATCGATGACAGCGCCCGGCCCGACCGGCAGGCCGGCCGCACGCAGCGCGCGTGCGAAGCCCACGATGTTGTCGGCGAATTGCTCGGTCTTTTCGGGGGCAAGGTGGTTGATGGCCATTGGTTCAGCACCCTCGGTCGTCATTCCGGGGCGATGCGCAGCATCGAGCCCGGAATCCATTCATCCACCAACTCTGCGGCCCGATGGATTCCGGGTTCGCGCTAACGCGCGCCCCGGAATGACGTGAAGATCAATTCTCGCTCGTCGCGTCCTTCAGCACCTTCTGCAGCGTGTCGCCCTGCATGCGGGTGATGTCGTCCTGGTATTTGAGCAGCGCGCCCAGCGTGTCGCCGACCACTTGCGGGGTCAGCGAGCGGGCATCGAGCTCCGACAGCGCCGTGGCCCAGTCGATGGTCTCGGCAACGCCCGGCGACTTGTAGAAGTCCTGGTTGCGCAGCGCCTGCACGAAGCGCACGACCTGCTGCGAAAGCTTGGCGGAGATGCCGGGCACACGTGTCTTGACGATCGCGAGCTCGCGCTCGGCGGCGGGATAATCGACCCAGTGATAGAGGCAGCGCCGTTTCAGCGCGTCGTGGATCTCGCGGGTGCGGTTGGAGGTGATGATGACGATCGGCGGGTGCGGCGCCTTCACGGTGCCGAATTCGGGGATGGTCACCTGGAAGTCACTGAGGATCTCGAGCAGGTAGGCTTCGAACGCCTCGTCGGCACGGTCGAGCTCGTCGATCAGCAGCACCGGCGGACCGGCGACATCAGGCTCCAGCGCCTGGAGCAGCGGCCGCTTGATCAGGTAGCGGTCGGCGAAGATGTCGCTCGAAAGCTGATCGCGATCGGTGTCGCCGGCGGCTTCCGCCATCCGGATCGCGATCATCTGCGACGCGCTGTTCCACTCATACACCGCGGAGGAGACGTCGAGGCCTTCATAGCACTGCAGGCGGATCAGCTTCCGCCCCAGCGCCGCCGAGAGCACCTTAGCGATCTCGGTCTTGCCGACGCCGGCCTCGCCTTCCAGGAACAGCGGTCGGCCCATACGCAGCGATAGATACGCCACCGTCGCCAGTGAGCGCTCAGCGAGATAGCCGCGCGACGTCAGGAGTTCGAGCATCGCATCGACCGATGCCGGCAAAGCACCGGAAGAAGTGGCCGCTGAAGTCATGAAAAAGCCAGTCTCGCTACGCCCTCACCGGGGACAGGTCTGGACCGAGGAATGAGGTCAGCTCATTCCTTGGCATTGGCGGCGTCGACGGCGCGCCGCGTCAGCACGCCGATGAGATGCGCGCGGTATTCGGCGCTGCCGTGGATATCGCTGTTGAGGCCTTCTGCCGGTACCGCGATGCCCTCCAGCGCCTTCGAGGCGAAGCGCTTCTTCAAGGCTTCCTCGAATGCGGTGACGCGGAACACGCCTTCGGAGCCCGCACCGGTGACCGCAACGCGCACCTCCGAAGGACGCCGCGCCACGAACACCCCGACAAGCGCATAGCGCGAGGCCTGGTTGCGGAACTTGACGTAAGCGGCCTTCTTCGGCAGCGGGAACATCACCTTGGTGATGATCTCATCCGCTTCGAGCGCGGTCGTGAACAGGCCCTGGAAGAACTCTTCCGCCTTGAGGCGGCGCTTGTTGGTGACGATGGTGGCCCCGAGCGCGAGCACCGCGGCCGGATAATCGGCAGTCGGATCGTTGTTGGCGAGCGAGCCGCCGATCGTGCCCTTGTGACGCACGGCGGGATCGCCAATGCCGCCGGCGAGATTCGCCAGCGCCGGAATGGCTTCACCGACGATGGCGGAGGTCGCGACCTCGGCATGCTTGGCGGTGGCGCCGATCACCAGCGAGCGGCCCTTCATCTCGATCGTGTTGAGCCCCTCGATGTGGGAGAGGTCGACCAGATGCGGGGGACTGGCGAGGCGCTGCTTCATGACGGGAATCAGCGTGTGGCCGCCGGCGATCACCTTGGCGTCCTCGTTCTTCACCAGGAGGTTGGCCGCCTGGCGAACGGTCCCAGGGCGATGATATTTGAATTCGTACATCTGTATGTCCTGATCGCGGGAGGCGCGTTACGCGAGGTCGGATTTGGCCATCGCCTTCGCGCCGGCGGAGATCGAGGCGACGATGTTCTGGTAGCCCGTGCAGCGGCAGAGATTGCCTTCGAGCTCCTCGCGAATGGTGTGGTCGTCGAGCTCGTGGCCCTTGCGGTGCACGATGTCGATCGCGGTCATGATCATGCCGGGCGTGCAGAAGCCGCACTGCAGGCCATGGTGCTCGCGGAAGGCCTCCTGCATCGGATGCAGCGGCGCGCCGTCCGCAGCCAGCCCCTCGATCGTCTTGACCTCGTGGCCATCGGCCATCACCGCAAGCGTGGTGCAGGACTTCACGGCCTTGCCGTCGAGATGCACGACGCAGGCGCCGCACTGCGAGGTGTCGCAGCCGACATGGGTGCCGGTCAGCCGCAGATTCTCGCGCAGGAATTGCACCAGGAGCGTGCGGGGATCGACATTGGCGGTGACTGGATTGCCGTTCACGATGAGGGAGATTTTTGCCATAAGCACTCTCTGTCAGCGCCCCGACGGGTCCCGTCGAAGCGGTTCTTATAATTATTCCAACCCATCATATGGGCCATTATGCCCCGGGGCAACATCGCCCCGGGCGCAAGGCGCCATGCCGAAGGCGCTACCCTAAAGGTATTGGACCTTCAGCCCTGTACGGCCTTGGCGAAGTTCGCGAAAAACTCGTCGGCAAGCTTCTTGGCGGCGCCGTTGATGAGGCGCTGGCCGAGCTGCGCCAACTTGCCGCCGATCTGCGCCTCGACGTCGTAGGAGAGCAGCGTGCCGCCGTCCTTCTCGGCGAGCTTGACGGCCGCACCGCCCTTGGCGAATCCGGCCACCCCGCCTTCGCCCTCACCGGAGATCTTGTAGCCGTTCGGCGGGTCGAGATCGGACAGCGTGACCTTGCCCTTGAAGCGCGCCGACACCGGGCCGACCTTCATCTTCGCCGTCGCGCGGAAGCCGCCGTCGTCGGTCTTCTCCAGCTCCTCGCAGCCGGGGATGCAGGCCTTCAGCACCTCGGGATCGTTGAGCTTGGCCCACACGGCCTCGCGCGGCGCTGCAAGCTGGACTTCGCCGTTCATCGTCATGGCCATGAGGGTGCCTCCCGGATCGCGTAACTATAGTGCTGATCAAGTAACGCAGCGGCGCGGCAAAGAAAAGGCCGGCGCCCGGTCACGTGCAATGCATATTCGCAACTGCAAAATGACGTGTGCGGGCGGTGGGGGATTGGCACGGCCGGGCCATGATGATTAGGTCGCGCGCAACATGAGCACATCCCTCTCCCCCCTGCTCGCACTGATGCTGTCGAGCGCCGCCATGCGCGTGGTCTGCGACGATCGGTCGACCTTGCAGAACATGCTCGATTTCGAGGCAGCCTTGGCACTTGCGGAGGCGGCCACCGCCGTGATTCCCACATCCGCCGTCGGACCGATCGAGGCGGCGTGCAAGGCCGATGGCTTCGACATGGCCGCACTGGCCGAGGCCGCGACGCGGTCGGGCAATCTCGCGATTCCCCTGGTCAAGATGCTAACCGCCAATGTCGGCAAGAATGACGCAGAGGCCGCGCGCTACGTGCATTGGGGCGCGACCAGCCAGGACGTCATCGACACCGCGACCATGCTGATGCTGCGCGCCGGCATCGCGGCGCTGGATGCCGACCTCAGCCGTGCCATCAAGGGCTTTGCCGCGATGGCGCGCAGCCATCGCAACACCGCGATGGTGGCGCGGACCTGGCTCCAGCATGCGCTGCCGATGCCGTTCGGGCTGAAGGCCGCCGAATACGCCTCGAGCCTTGCCCGCGCCCGCTGCCGCCTGCGGCGGCTCTCCCGCGAGGGCCTCGCGCTGCAATTCGGTGGCGCTGCCGGCACGCTCGCTGCGCTCGGCGACAAGGGGCTCGCGGTGGCCGAACGGCTGGCGCAGGAGCTCGACCTGCCGCTGCCCGAGGCGCCCTGGCATACCCATCGCGACCGCATCGCCGAGGCCGCATCCTGCTTTGCCATTCTCGCCGGCAGCTGCGGCAAGATCGCGCGCGACGTCTCGCTGCTGATGCAGACCGACGTCGCCGAAGCGTTCGAGCCCGCCGGCGAAGGCCGCGGCGGCTCCTCGACCATGCCGCACAAGCGCAACCCGGTCGCCGCCGCAAGCGCGCTGGGCGCTGCCACCATGGCCCCGCAGCTCGCCGCGACGATCTTCGCCGCCCAGGTGCAGGACCACGAACGCAGTGCCGGTCCCTGGCACGCGGAATGGCCGACGCTGCCGCAATTGATGCTGGTCACATCAGGCGCGTTGGCGGCCGTCGTCGACATCGCCGAGGGTCTCGAGGTCGATGCGGCGCGCATGCGCAGCAATCTCGATGCGACGCATGGCTTGATCATGGCCGAGGCCGTCACCTTCGCGCTCGCCGAAGCCATCGGCAAGAGCAACGCGCATCATCTCGTCGAGGCCGCGAGCAAGCGTGCCGTCGCCGAGAAGAAGCATCTGCGCGAGGTGCTGTCGGCCGATTCGCAAGTCATCGCGCACCTTTCGCCGGAAAAAATTGCGGCATTGTTCGAGCCGATGGCCTATCAAGGGACGTCACAGGCGCTGATCGATCGCCTGCTGGATTCATTGGATCTCTCCTGATGTCATTGCCGGGCTTGACCCGGCAATCCATCACTTAGGGAAGATTCTTTTTAGATGGATGCGCGGATCAAGCCCGCGCATGACAAGGAGCATGCCATGCCCATGATCGATGCCGACGGATGCCTCCTCAACGTCTCCGTCGAAGGCCGCGACGGCGGGCCGACCTTGATGCTGTCGAACTCGCTCGGCTGCACGCTGCAGATGTGGGAGCCGCAGATGAAGGCGCTGACGCAGGTGTTCCGTGTCATCCGCTACGATCGCCGCGGCCACGGCAAGTCGAACGTCCCGCCTGGCCCCTACACGATGGAGCGGTTCGGCCGCGACGTGCTCGCGATCCTCGACGATCTCAACATCGAGAAGGTGCATTGGTGCGGCCTGTCGATGGGCGGCATGGTCGGGCAATGGCTCGGCGCCAATGCGCCCGAACGGTTCGGCAAGCTGATCCTCGCCAACACGTCCTGCTACTATCCCGATCCAACAAACTGGCACAATCGCATCAAGGCGGTAAAGGAGGGCGGCATCGCCGCCGTCGCGGACGCCGTGATCGCGGGCTGGCTGACGCAGGATTTCCGCGAGCGCGAGCCTGCGATCACCGCGAAGATGAAAGCAATGCTGCTGGCGTCCCCGGTCGAGGGCTATCTCGCCTGCTGCGAGGCGTTGTCGACGTTGGACCAGCGCGCTCTGCTGCCGAAGATCAAGAGCCCGACGCTGGTGATCGCCGGCCGCCACGACGCGGCGACGCCGATCTCGGCGGCCGAGTTGATCCGCTCCAGCATTCCTGGCGCCAGCATGACCATCATCGACGCCGCGCACATTTCGAGCGTCGAGCAGCCGCATGCGTTCACGGATGCGGTGGTGGGGTTCCTGACGCAGCGCTAGCAACGACCGTCATTGCGAGGAGCGTAGCGACGAAGCAATCCAGTCCGTCTCCGCGGACACATTTCTGGATTGCTTCGCGGAGCCTGTCATCGGGCCGCGCTTCGCGCGGACCCGTTGGCTCGCAATGACGAAAGAGGAGGATGGAATGGACGACCAGAAGCGCCGCGATGCCGGCATGAATGTGCGCCGCAAGGTGCTGGGCAATGCCTGGGTCGACAAGTCGATCGCGAACCGCAATGCCTTCAACACCGACTTCCAGGACCTGATCACCCGCTACGCCTGGGGCGAGATCTGGACGCGGCCGCATTTCGACGAGCGGACGCGCCGGGTGCTGGTGATCGGCACCATGGTCGCGCTCGGGCAATGGGACGAATTCCGCCTGCACGTGCGTGCGGCGCTGGCCGAGGGCGGCTTCACGCCCGACGACATCAAGGAGATCCTGCTACAGCAGGCGATCTATTGCGGCGTGCCGGCCGCGAACCACGCCGTCAAGGAAGCCTCAGCGATTGTGCAGGAGCTCGGCCTGCTCAAGACCTAGAGGTTGAAGATTCGGCGGCGCAGCGACCTCGGCCACCTTCGCCGCTGCGTCCGGCTTCTCGATCACGACCACGACCGCGGCACCGAGCAGGAGCAGAAGCTCGGTGGCGTGCAGCCGAAGCGCCGCCATCTCGCCGACCTTCGAGGCCATCACCATGCTGGCAAAGGAGATCACGCTGCCGATCCCAAGCGCAATCCCGAGCGCCTCGTCGCTGCCGCCGCCCTTGCGGGTGCGGGGAATGCAGAGCAGCACGAGGTAGATCGCAAAGAACGCCACCACGGTCAGCCGTCCGAGCGCCAGCAGCCAGGCGGCACGCACCGTGTCCATGCCCGCCATCTGCAGATGGTCGCTCAGGTACAGCGCCACCGCGACGCTCGGCCGCTCGTAGAGGCCGCGCACGGGCGCAACAATGATGCTGAAGGCGACGAGGCTCCATACGGGAATGAAATAGGCCGCCAGCAGCGCGCCGTTGACCGAGCCGATCCGCCAATTCCTGAACATGCCGCTTCCCGCCTGATTTGCCGAGCCTTCGATGGAAGGCGGCGGCCATGCCGGAGCTAACTCGCATCAGACTGTGGCGGCAATTTAAACTGTTTGTTTACCTTAACTGCCCCCTCGCGCGGCGCCGTTCCGGGATGGTGCGCAGCACCAGACACGGAATGACTCTTCCGCAAAGAAAAAAGGCCCCGCCTTCCGGCGGGGCCTCTCCTCACTCCTGGCTCCCAAACTCGCTATTCCTGGTCGCGCTGGCCGCCCTGCTGCTGGCCCGGGCGATCGCCCTGGCGCGGGTCCTGCTGCTGCTGTCCGGGTTTCTGGCCACCACCCTGCTGCGGGTTGCGCTGGCCGGGATTCTGACTCTGCTGACCCGGATTCTGGTTCTGCTGCTTCGTCATTCGGGGAAACTCCCTTGTTGGACGTCAGAGGGGAGACAACGGCCGGCATCCGCTTTGGTTGCCTCGGGAACCGGGTTCCTCGCAGGGCCCAGGGAACCCGGCGCCGAAATGATCTCTGTACAAGCCTTAAGGTGGAGACCGGGCCAGTTGCAGCCGCCAGTTCCCTCCTGTTACAAAACCCAAATGCTCAAGGGCTGCCGGGGCCCAAGAACTCTCTGCAAGAGCTCCCTTTGAGCCGCGTCAAGTTTGGGTACGGCAGCTTATGGATTATTTCGCCCAGCAGCTCATCAACGGCCTCGTGCTCGGCTCGATCTATGGCCTGATCGCGATCGGCTACACGATGGTCTACGGCATCGTCGGCATGATCAACTTCGCCCATGGCGACGTCTTCATGATCGGCGGCTTCATCGCCCTCATCACCTTCCTGATCCTGATCTCGCTAGGCCTCACGGCCATTCCCCTGATCCTGCTCGTGGTGCTGCTGGTCTCGATGGCGATCACGGCGCTCTATGGCTGGACCATCGAGCGCATCGCCTACCGGCCGCTGCGCCATTCCTTCCGCCTCGCCCCGATGCTGTCGGCCATCGGCATGTCGTTCGTTCTGACGAATTATTCGCAAGTGGCGCAAGGCGCCCGCGTCAAGCCGATCCCACCCTTCATCACCGGCGGCCACACGCTGCATGAGAGCCCGGACGGGTTCGTGATCCAGCTCTCCAACATCCAGATCATGGTCGTCATCACCACCATCGTGCTGCTGGCGATCTTCACCTGGCTGGTGTCGAGCACCCGGCTCGGGCGCGACATGCGCGCCTGCGAGCAGGATCAGACCATGGCGGCGCTGCTCGGCGTCAACGTCGACCGCACCATCTCCATGACCTTCGTGATCGGCGCGGCGCTCGCCGCCGTCGCGGGCCTGATGTACCTGCTCTATTACGGCCTGGTCGACTTCTTCATGGGCTTCGTCGCCGGGATCAAGGCCTTCACCGCCGCGGTGCTCGGCGGCATCGGCTCGCTGCCCGGCGCCATGCTCGGCGGCCTTGCGATCGGCCTGATCGAGACGTTCTGGTCGGCCTATTTCTCGGTCGAGTACAAGGACGTCGCGGCGTTCTCGATCCTGATCGTCGTGCTGATCTTCATGCCGACCGGCCTGCTCGGCCGTCCCGAAGTCGAAAAAGTCTGACGGACCGGCCGCGTGACAGCACCCTCGACCCACACGACCAAACCTGCAACGGGCATCGCCGCCCTCCTGAAGACCGCCGTCGTCAACGCCCTCATCGCGCTGGTGCTGTTCTCGCTGATGGTCGGCATCCGCACCGAGGCGGGCTCCGACGGCCAGCTCACCTATTGGACGCGATTCGGCGAGCTCGCCTCCCTCGTCGCCGCGGTGTTCGGCGGCTCGATCGTGATCGAGCTGCTCAGGCAATGGATCGGCCCGGCCGGCACCGAGAGGCTGGTGCCGCCAGCGTTGCAGAAGGGCGTGTCGCTGGTCGGCCGCTACCTTGCGCCCGCGCTGCTGATCTTCACGCTGCTGGTGCCCGTGATCTTCTATAACCAGCGCTACATCCTCGACCTCGCCATTCTCGTGCTCACTTATGTGATGCTGGGCTGGGGCCTCAACGTTGTGGTCGGGCTCGCCGGCCTGCTCGATCTCGGCTACGTCGCGTTCTATGCCGTCGGCGCCTATTCCTACGCGCTGCTCGCCACCAATTTCGGCTGGTCGTTCTGGATCTGCCTGCCGCTCGCCGGCATCCTCGCCGCGTTCTGGGGCGTGCTGCTCGGCTTCCCCGTGCTGCGCCTGCGCGGCGACTACCTCGCCATCGTGACGCTCGCCTTCGGCGAGATCATCCGCCTCGTCCTGATCAACTGGCAGGATCTGACCGGGGGACCGAACGGCGTATCCGGGATTCCGCGTCCAACCCTGTTCGGCATTCCGCTGACCAACACCGACGATGGGCTGGCCACCAAGCTGGGGATCGAGTACTCGGCGACCCACCGTATTGTCTTCCTGTTCTACCTGATCCTGGCGCTCGCGCTGCTCACCAATTGGGTGACGATCCGCCTGCGCCGGCTGCCGATCGGGCGCGCCTGGGAAGCCTTGCGCGAGGACGAGGTCGCCTGCCGCGCGCTCGGCATCAACACCACGACGACCAAGCTCACGGCATTTGCAACCGGCGCCATGTTCGGCGGCTTCGCCGGCGCCTTCTTCGCCACCCGGCAGGGCTTCATCAGCCCGGAATCCTTCACCTTCCAGGAATCGGCGCTGGTGCTCGCCATCGTCGTGCTCGGCGGCATGGGCTCGCAGCTGGGCGTCGCGCTCGCCGCGCTGGCGATGATCGGCGGCTTCGAGCTGTTCCGCGGCCTCGAGACCTATCGTATGCTGGTGTTCGGCTGGGCCATGGTGCTGATCATGATCTGGCGGCCACGCGGCCTGGTCGGCCATCGCGCGCCGACCGTTTATCTGAAGAAGGCGCAGGCCATCTCCTCCGACCTCGTCAAGGAAGGACACGGATGAGCGGCGACAAGATCCTCAGCGTCGACCGGCTGACCATGCGCTTCGGCGGCATCGTCGCCGTGCAGGATCTCTCGTTCGCCGCGGAGCGGAAGAAGATCACCGCGCTGATCGGGCCGAACGGCGCCGGCAAGACCACGGTGTTCAACTGCATCACCGGCTTCTACAAGCCGACCGGCGGCGCCATCCGCCTCACCCACGATGACGGCAAGGAAATCGCGCTCCAGCGGCTCAACGACTTCCGTATCGCCAAGCAGGCCAAGGTCGCGCGCACGTTCCAGAACATCCGCCTGTTTCCCGGGATGACCGTGCTCGAAAACCTGATGGTGGCGCAGCACAACATGCTGATGCGCGCCTCAGGCTTCACTCTGCTCGGCCTCGTCGGCGCGCCCGCCTATCGCGACGCAGAAAAGCGCGCGATTGATCTCGCCTCCGACTGGCTGAAGCGGGTCAACCTGCTGGACCGCGCCGACGACGCGGCCGGCAATCTCGCTTATGGCGATCAGCGCCGCCTCGAGATCGCGCGCGCGATGTGCACCGAGCCCGCACTCCTGTGCCTCGACGAGCCGGCTGCCGGCCTCAACGCGCGAGAGAGCGCCGCGTTGAACGAGCTCCTGCTTTCGATCCGCAACGACCTGGGAACGTCGATCCTCCTGATCGAGCATGACATGTCGGTCGTGATGGAGATCTCCGACCACATCGTGGTGATGGATCACGGCGTGAAGATCGCACAAGGTACGCCGCGCGAGGTACGCGACGATCCCAAGGTGATCGCCGCCTATCTCGGCACCGACGAGGAAGAGGCCGTGGCCGTCATGGAGAGCGGATCGTGACGGCGGCATCCCCCCTGCTCGCGATCCGGGGCCTGCGCGCGGCCTACGGCAAGATCGAGGCCTTGAAGGGCGTCGACGTCGACATCAATTCCGGCGAGATCGTGGCGCTGATCGGCGCCAACGGCGCCGGCAAGTCGACGCTGATGATGACCATCTTCGGCAAGCCGCGCGCCCGCGCCGGGCAGATCCTGTACGAGGGCAAGGACATCACGGCCGTCCCGACCCACGAGATCGCCCATTTGCGCATCGCGCAGTCGCCCGAAGGCCGCCGCATCTTCCCGCGCATGAGCGTCGCCGAGAACCTCCAGATGGGGGCCGACGTCACCGAGAGCACGCCGGCGGAACGGGAGAGCACGCTCGAGCGCGTGTTCGCCCTGTTTCCCCGCCTGAAGGAACGTTTCGCCCAGCGCGGCGGAACCCTGTCCGGCGGCGAGCAGCAGATGCTGGCGATCGGCCGCGCCTTGATGAGCCGCCCTCGCCTGCTCCTGCTCGATGAACCCTCGCTGGGGCTCGCCCCGCTGATCGCGCGGCAGATTTTCGACGCCATCCGCACGCTGAACCGGCAGGACGGCCTGACCGTGCTGATCGTCGAGCAGAACGCCAACCACGCCCTCAAGCTCGCCCATCGCGGCTATGTCATGGTCAACGGCCTGATCACGCTGGCCGGCAGCGGCGCCGAATTGCTGCAGCGCCCCGAAATCCGCGCCGCTTATCTGGAAGGCGGCCGGCACTGACCGGCCCCGCCCTGCGCGAGAATGCGGCTAGATATCTTGGCGTATGCCCGTATTTTGCCGGTGACTTCTCCTCGAATTCATTCAAGAATGGCGCCGGTTTGAACCGGGCATGCCCGGCAACTTCCACAGGCGACCACCCGCGAGGTATCTCATGAAATCACTGAAGCTCATCGGTCTGGCATTCGGCGCATCGCTCGCGCTATCGAGCGCGGCATTCGCGCAGGATGTCACCGTCGCAGTCGCAGGCCCGATGACCGGCGGCGAGTCCGCCTTCGGCCGCCAGATGAAGAACGGCGCCGAGATGGCCGTCGCCGACATCAACGCCGCCGGTGGCGTCAACGGCAAGAAGCTCGCGCTCAACGCCGAGGACGACGCCTGCGATCCGAAACAGGCCCGCTCGATCGCGGAAAAGATCGCCGGCGCCAAGATCCCGTTCGTCGCCGGCCATTTCTGCTCGTCGTCTTCGATCCCGGCCTCTGAAGCCTATGCGGACGGCAACGTCCTGCAAATCACCCCGGCTTCGACCAACCCGCTGTTCACCGAGCGCAAGCTGTGGAACGTGGCGCGAGTCTGCGGCCGCGACGACCAGCAGGGCCTGATCGCCGCGCAGTACATCGCCAAGAACTACAAGGGCAAGAACATCGCGATCCTCAACGACAAGACCACTTACGGCAAGGGTCTTGCCGACGAGACCAAGAAGGCGCTCAACAAGGCCGGCATCACCGAGAAGATGTACGAATCCTACAACAAGGGCGACAAGGACTTCAACGCGATCGTCTCGCGCCTGAAGAAGGACAATGTCGAGCTCGTCTATGTCGGCGGTTACCATCAGGAAGCCGGCCTCATCCTCCGCCAGATGCGCGATCAGGGCATGAAGACGGTGCTGATGTCGGGCGACGCGCTCGCCGACAAGGAGTACGCCTCCATCACCGGTCCCGCCGGCGAAGGCACGCTGTTCACCTTCGGTCCCGACCCGCGCAACAAGCCGACCGCGAAGAAGATCGTCGAGGCGTTCAAGGCCAAGGGCATCGATCCGGAAGGCTATACGCTCTATACCTACGCTGCGCTGCAGGTCTGGACGCAGGCGGTCAAGAAGGCCGGCACCACCGACGCCAAGAAGGTCATGGAGACCATCAAGGCCGGCAAGTGGGACACGGTGCTCGGCCCGATCGAAATTGACGCCAAGGGCGACCTCAAGCAGATCGACTATGTCGTCTACAAGTGGGACGCCAAGGGCAATTACGCCGAGCTCGGCGCCAAGGGCTCTTGATCCAGAATGCTCTTCGGGGATCCCGATCAGCGATCCCCGAAGGCTCCCGCCATCGCGACCACGCCCCGGCTTGCCGGGGCGTTCTTTTGCCGGTCAGACCGCGGCCGAAATCTCGTCGCCGGCCGCGGCCTGGGCCTTCCGCAGGGCCTGCAGCAGATCGTTCGGCCGAAACGGCTTTTGCAGGCCGACCACGTTGGCGAGGTGGGGCGATTGGTCCATGAAATCGAGTGCCGTCATCCCGGATACCGCAATCACCGGCAGCGCCGGCGCGCGTTCGCGCAAGGCGGTGATGACGTCGACGCCGCTGGTATCACCGAGGAAGATGTCCACAATCGCCGCGTCAAAGCGGCTTTCCGCAAAGGCCTTCAGCCCCGCCGCGCCGGTTTCGGCCTCCACGACCTCGAAATGGTTGACCCGAAGCACGATCGCCACCATCGCGCGGACGTCCTTCTGGTCGTCGATGATGAGAACGCGGGGCATGGGCAAACTCCCGATCTCGAAATCAAAATCGCCTGTTTCAAGCCTGGAACCGGCCGCAGCGGCAGGGCATTATGACACCGCCCAGTAAAGTGCCCCTTACCAATCCCTGTTCCGTGCTCTCACCGAAATTAGGTAAGCTGTAACCCTCGGTTGAGTCGTAAAGCGGTTCCGTGACAACCTGCGCCCAGAACCCGCTACGATGAACGGACTGCCGGCGAATGAGACTAGCGGAGATGCTCAAGCCCATCGACTCGCGCCAAATGCACGTGCCTGCGCCGATCGACCGAAGCACATTTCTGTCGACCCTGCCGGCCACCTCGACCGACCGCACTGCAGCATTGACGATTGTCGGTGTGTCCTCGCTCCTGTTCGCTGCAGCCGTGCCCTTCGCCGGTACCCCGCTCCTGCCGGTGCCAGCCTTCGTCGCCAGCTATCAATCCGCGCTGGCCGTGAGCGACATCGTCACGGCGGTGCTGCTGCTGTCGCAATTTGCGATCCTGCGCACCCGCGCGCTGCTGTGGCTCGCCGGCGGCTATCTCTTCACCGCCGCGGCGGCGCTGGTTCATGCCCTCACCTTCCCAGGGCTGTTCGCCCCGACCGGACTCCTGGGCGCGGGCCGGCAGACCACGGTGTGGCTCTACATGATCTGGCACGCCGGCTTTCCGCTCTGCGTGATGGCATATGCCTGGCTGAAGGAAAAGGACGGTGGACCCCGGATCCGCGGCGCGGCAAGCACCGCGATCTATGCCTGCGGGCTCGGCGTCGTCGCCGCGATGGCGGTCTTCGCCTGGATCGTCACCGCGCAGCACGATCTGTTGCCGGTCCTGTTGAGCGAGGGCCGCTACACGGCGACCATGATCGGCGTCGTGTCCTTCGTGTGGTCGCTGAGCTTTGCCGCGCTGGTCTCGCTCTGGTTCCGCAAGCCGCATACGGTGATCGACATCTGGCTGATGGTGGTCATGTGCGCCTGGCTGTTCGACATCGCCCTGTCGGCGATCGTCAACGTCGCGCGCTTCGATCTCGGATTCTATGCCGGCCGGCTCTACGGCCTCGCCGCGGCGACCTTCGTGCTCGCGGTGCTTCTGATCGAGAATGTCCGCCTCCAGGCGCATACAGTGGGCCTCGTCGGAAAGCTGCGCCAGCAATCGGCCTCGCAACGCGACTATTTCGGCAAGCGCCTCGCGCTGTACGGCGCCGTGGTCGAATCCTCCAATGACGCGATCATCACCAAGTCGCTCGACGGCATCATCACCAGCTGGAACAAGGCCGCCGAAAACCTATTCGGCTACTCCGCCGCCGAGGCCGTTGGCAAGCCGATCGACATCATCGTGCCGCCGGATCGCAAGGGCGAGATCAGAAGCACCCTCAACCAGATCGCCAGCAATGAATCGATCGCCCAGCACGAGACGGTCCGAATCCGCAAAGACGGCCGCCCGCTCGACGTCGTCCTGAACGTCTCGCCGCTGCGGACCGACGATGGAGAGATCATCGGCGCTTCCAAGATCGCCCATGACATCACGGAAGAAAAGCAGGCTAGAGAGAAGCTGCGCCGCGAGACCGAGGAACGCCAGCGGATTTTCGAGACATCGCAGGACCTGATCCTGGTCACCGACGGCTACGGCAATTTCGTCCAGGTCAGCCCGAGCGTGCAGAACATTCTCGGCTACAGCCCCGAGGACATGGTCGGGCACAGCGCGATCGAGTTCATCCATCCCGACGATCTCGAGAAGACGCGGAGCGAGATGCGCGCGGCCCGTCGCGGCGCGGTCAAGCGCAGCTTCGAGGCGCGCTACTACCATTACGACGGTCACGAGGTCACGCTGAACTGGATGGGCACCTGGTCCGAGCCGGTGAAACGCCACTTCTTCATCGGCCGCGACCTCACCGACAAGCAGGCCGCCGAAGCCCAGCTCCGGCAGGTCCAGAAAATGGACTCGATCGGCCAATTGACCGGCGGCGTCGCCCACGACTTCAACAACGTGCTGACCGTGATCACGGGCACGATCGGCATTCTCAGCGACGCGGTCGCCGACCGGCCCGATCTTGCCGCGATCACCAAGCTGATCGACGACGCCGCCGAGCGCGGCGCGCAGCTGACCAAGCACCTGCTCGCCTTCGCCCGCAAGCAGCCGCTGCAGCCGCGCGAGATCGACGTCAACGCACTGGCGCTCGAAGCCGCCAAGCTCTTGCATCCGACGCTCGGCGAGCAGATCACCATCATGCCGCAGCTCACCGAGGATGCCTGGCCGACACTGGTCGACCCGGGCCAGCTCTCCACCGCGATCCTCAATCTCGCGCTGAACGCGCGCGACGCCATGCCCGAGGGCGGCACCCTGGTGCTGGAGACCCGCAACATCTTCCTCGACGACGGCTATGCCAGCATGAACCCCGACGTCGTTGCCGGCAATTACGTGATGATCGCGGTCAGCGACACCGGCACCGGAATTCCTGCCGAGCTGATCGACCGGGTGTTCGATCCCTTCTTCACGACCAAGGAGGTTGGCAAGGGCACTGGCCTCGGCCTCAGCATGGTGTTCGGCTTCGTCAAGCAATCGGGCGGGCACATCAAGATCTACAGTGAGGAAGGCCACGGCACGAGCGTGAAGATCTACCTGCCGCGCTCGACCGGTGTGCAGGAGACCGAGTTCGAATCGCTCCAGAATGCGCCAATCACCGGCGGTAACGAGAAGATCCTGATCGTCGAGGACGATGCCTTGGTGCGGCAGTATGTCGTGACGCAGGTCAAGAGCCTCGGCTATACCGCGCTCGAGGCCGCCAACGGCGCCGAGGCGCTCAATATCATCGACAGCGACGAGACCATCGACCTGCTGTTCACCGACATCATCATGCCCGGCAACATGAATGGCCGCCAGCTGGCCGACGAAGCCCACAAGCGCCGCCCCGACCTGAAGACGCTGTTCACCTCGGGCTACACCGAGAACGCCATCGTCCATCACGGCCGGCTCGATTCCGGCGTGCTGCTGCTGGCCAAGCCCTACCGCAAGTCCGAGCTCGCCAAGATGCTGAGAACCGCGCTCGCCGGTTGAGCCTGCGGCATTGCTGCGCTATCGCAGATCGTGAATTCTCAAACACGAGGCCGCCTTGAAGAACCTTCTCACCGATATCGCCGGCGTCCGGGTCGGCCACGCCGAAGATCCGAAAGTCGGTTCCGGCGCAACCGCCATCATCTTCGATTCTCCTGCGATCGCCGCGATCGACGTGCGCGGCGGCGGCCCCGGCACGCGCGAGGATGCACTGCTCGATCTCGCCAACACGGTCGAGCGCGTCGACGCTATCGCGCTGTCGGGCGGCTCGGCCTTCGGCCTCGACACCGGCGGCGGCGTACAGGCCTGGCTCGCCGAGCAGGGCCGCGGCCACCGGGTTCGCGATGCGCTGATCCCGATCGTGCCGGGGGCGATCCTGTTCGACCTGCTCAATGGCGGCGACAAGGCCTGGGGACGCTTCTCGCCGTATCGCGACCTCGGCTATGCCGCGGCGACTGCCGCCACCAGCGCGGATTTCGCGCTTGGCAGCGCCGGCGCCGGCTTCGGCGCCACCACCGCGACGTTCAAGGGCGGGCTTGGCTCGGCATCGGCCGTGACGCCGAGCGGAATCAAGGTCGCGGCGATCGTCGCCGTCAACGCCGTGGGCAGCGTCACCGTCGGCAATGGCCCGTGGTTCTGGGCGGCGCCGTTCGAGGTGGACAGCGAATTCGGCGGACGCGGCCTGCCGGACAAGTTCACCGAGGACATGCTCCGCATGCGCATCAAGGGCGGTCCTGCCGCGAGCGCGCGCGAGAACACCACCATCGGCGCCGTCGTGACCAACGCGGTGCTGACCAAGCCCCAGGCCAAGCGGCTGGCGATGATCGCGCATACGGGCTTCGCGCGCGCGATCTATCCGGTGCATGCGCCGACCGACGGCGACGTGCTGTTCGCCGCCGCCACCTGCGAAACGCCGATCGAGCCGCTGGTTGGCCTCACCGAGCTCGGCACGATCGCCGCCAACGTGGTCGCCCGCGCGATCGCCCGCGGCGTCTACAGCGCGACGTCCCTACCGTTTCCGGGCGCGCAGCCAACCTGGCAAGACCGGTTCGGCTAGAAACGAAACCGTCACCCAAGCGTTACCCGGCGGACAAGGTGTGCGGCCATGCCCTCTTCCGTGATCCGCTTCTTTCGCTATTCGCCAGAGAAACGCGAGCTGAAGGTGACGTTCGTCAGCGGGCGCCTCTATGTCTATGAGGATGTTCCGCCCGAGGTCGCCGCCGCGTTTGGGGATTCGCGCGCAAAGGGAACGTTCTTCAATCGCGAGATCCGCGACCGCTATGCCTGTCGTGACATCACGCACGAACTTGCCGGGTAACTTCGGGATGTGCTCACACGCTGATCGACATCGATGAAGCTGCTGATCCCGCAGTGGCCTGCGCCTGGCGCTGCATCATCTGCCCGAACCAGTCATAAGGCGAATTGCCGCCGCCTTTCGCATGCGACGAGCTGGCGGCGCCCGGCACCGTGGTCGACATCTTGAAGCCGTCGTCATAGGTGACGGTGGTGGTGGTCGAGCCGTCGGCATTGGTCGTCGTGGTCGACGTCGAGCCGCGGCTGGATTGCGACGAGGAATCCGAGCCATCGCCCGCGCCTTCCGCGTGATCACGGCCGTGACCGCCCCTCAGCGCCTTCGTCATCTCGCCGAGATTGACGCTGCCATCCGCATTCGCGTCCATCTTCGAGAACACGTCGTCGGCCTGGGCCAGGTTGGTGCCGCCCGCGCCGAGCGCGTCCTCGAACTCGGACTTGGTGATCTTGCCGTCGGCGTCAGCGTCGATCTGCGAGAACAGATCCTTCAGCGCAGCCTCCCGGCCCTTCGACGACGAGGATGTGCCGTTGGCCGACTGGCCCTGCGCCGCGAACAGCGCATTCATCGTCTCCGCTGAGATCTGCGGATATTTACCTGCATTGACCGACGAGGTCGCGCCGGTCGTGCTGCTGCTGCCGCTGTCGATTGCGAACGGATTGGTCGGCGCGCTCTGCGAGGAGCCGGTCTTGTGCGCCGCCGACGACGATTTCGCGTTTGTCAGCGACTGGATCGCGTCGAGCGCGCTCGATACCGCACCAAGGGCGAACAACATTGCACAACTCCAACAGGATGCGGCATGCCGCGACCAATGTTCTGCGGCTGAACTCAGCAAGCGCCGTGCCATCGCGAAAAGCTCAACGAATTCCGCATCCGTCGGGTCGTGCAGGCCGCGGGAACATCGGCAATTCATGCCGCCGGCGGCAGAAATTTCCGCCCACAGGAAGCGCGCCCCTCCTGCATTGCCCGCCACAAGAGCCCATGTTAGGCGAGGCCATTCGTCGTCCGTCCGCCTCCGGGAAAACGCGCCATGACCCAAGCTTTCGCCCCCCGCCCCCTGGCCATCGCGCCCTCGATCCTGGCCTCGGATTTCTCGAAGCTCGGCGAGGAGGTGCGCAGCGTCGACGCCGCCGGCGCCGACTGGATCCATCTGGACGTGATGGACGGGCACTTCGTTCCGAACATCTCCTACGGCCCTGACGTCATCAGGGCGATGCGCCCGCACACCAAGAAGATCTTCGACGCGCATCTGATGATCTCGCCCTGCGATCCCTATCTCGAGGCCTTCGCGAAAGCCGGCTGCGACCACATCACCGTGCACGCGGAGGCAGGTCCCCACTTGCACCGCTCGCTCCAGGCCATCCGCGCGCTCGGCAAGAAGGCCGGCGTCTCGCTCAATCCGGCGACGCCGATCAGCGCGCTCGAATACGTTCTCGACCTCGTCGACCTCGTGCTGGTGATGTCGGTCAATCCCGGCTTCGGCGGCCAGGCCTTCATCCCCTCCGCGATCAACAAGATCCGGGACATCCGCGCGATGGTTGCGGGCCGCCCGATCGACATCGAGGTCGACGGCGGGGTCGGCCCCGATGTCGCGGGTGCGCTCGCCGCGGCCGGCGCCAACGCTTTCGTCGCGGGCACCTCGGTGTTCAAAGGCGGCACGCAGGAGGCCTACAAGACCAACATCGCCGCAATCCGCAACGCGGCACTTGGGGCACGCGGCGAGGCGATCTGAGACCATCGCTATCCGAACCGGAGCCGCGGCCGCTACGACCAAGTGGAATGGATAAACTCCGCGCCACTCCGTTTACTGCCGGCCTGCTTCGTCTTCTCGCCGAGTCCCTTCAGGATGGAGAGCAAGTGGTCTGGCACGGGCAGCCCGACGCCATCGCCAACGCGATAATGTGGCGATTTCTCTGGTGGATCGGATTTCCCTGGTTGTTGCTGACCGTCATCGCCGTCAGCAACGATTGGATCGACCAAGCGACCCAACCACTGGCAATGATTGGAGTTGGGATGATTGCAGCTCCGTTCGTGATGCTGCTGCAAGACCTGCAGACGCTTTATGTGATCACCGACCGCCGCGCGCTGATCGTGCGCACGGCCTGGAGCAGACGCAGCGTGACCGCTACTTCGTTCGACGCCATGGATGAAGTGTTCGAAATCCTCGACATCGGCGGCGGCGTAGGCCACCTCAACTTTGCGTCAGGGCGCTCGACCCGTTCGCCCGATACCGACTACACCGGGCGCTATGGGTTTCGCTGTGTTCGAGACGCACCGCGCATCCGGGATATCCTCGATCATGCGCGTCGCACGCGGGAAGAACTGCGGCTTCCACGGGTTCTGCAAGGCGCAAAGCTTAAAATTGTAGCCTTGGTCCGTACTCATCCGGACTTCCCTGATTCGCGCAAATCACTGCAAGTGATTCCTGCCTGTTTTCGCGGGAGCACATCATGACGACGACCCTGGTTTGGACTGGCGTGGCGTTGTGGATTGTTTTCAGTGCGTTTGTGGTGTTCGGTCCCTCGGCCGGACCGGTCGAGGCCCCGGCACGTCCGGCCCGCAACATCCGTCGCGACCGCACCAGGGGCTGACGTCCATGCAGATCGCACTCGTGAGGCGTCAGCCGAAGCGCCGGTGCCGGATTCCACGGCGCCCGCATCCGAGCCTCGATTATTTCTTCGGCCGCCTCGAGCGCGCCGATGGCACGCTGGACGACGATGCCGGGCTCGACAATTCGGACCTCGACCGTTCGCTTGGCTCGCCGCGCCGACACTAAGACCTCTTTTCCGGACCGCCCATGAAACCGCATTGCCCGAACTGCCTGAAGGAAATGACTAAGGCGTCCGCGTCGCGTAACCTGTTCAACTGCGAGCCCTGCCGCGAGATCATCCAGTATTTCGGCGGCAGCGCGGATCACGGCGAGCCGGGACCGCAATTCTCCTGGCCGATCCGCCGCAAGCGCGCATTTGCCGTCCACGCGGCCTGATCCGGCCCGCAAATCGCCCCGGCCGGCCTAACCTTCGCCGGCCTCCGGTCCGCCGACGTCCCCCGCCAATCGCGGCGGCCGCACCACGGTGACGGTGCAGCTCGCCTCCGAGGCCACCTTGGCCGACACGCTGCCGAGCAGCATGCGCCGGAACGAGCTCTGTCGCGCGCCGATGATGACGTGGTCGACCTGGTTGGCCTTGGCAAAGTCCAGGATCGCGGCGGCGGGATCGACCGCCTCCAGCACATGAGCCGACAGCCGGCTCTCGTCCAGCTTGAGCGGCGTTGCCCAATGCCTGAGCGCGACCAGGCGATCGATATGCTTGTTGGAGCCCTGCTCGTCCAACGTCCGATCGATCGCAATCCGGTTCAGCTTGAGCACGTTGACGCAGGCAAGCCGCGCCGAGGGCAAGGTGGCGAGGATGCGCTCGGTGGTCACGCGCAGCGCCTCGTTCAGCTCCGGAGCGCCCTCCGCCGTGTCGAGCGCAACGGCAAGGATCGGGCTCGATGCGATCTGGGCTGCGACATCCGATTTCGCGCGCGGCGCCATGACACCCTGGTTGAAGCGCCGGCGCCAGACGATGCCGAGGGAATCGCGTTTCACCCGCTCCGAGCGCGCGGTGAGCTTGACCTGGTCCGGATAAGCGAGATCGAAGGCAAGCTGGGACGCGGTCGGATAGCGCCACACCGGCTCGATCTCCAGACAGCGCAACACCACCTCCTGAAGCCAGGGCGGATAATCCGCACGAAGCTTCCGCGGCGGATGCGGATCGCGCCACAGCCGGCGCCGCATCGCCCGCAGCGTCTCGCCCTCGCCGAACGGCCGCTCGCCGGTGGTAAAGAAATAGAGCAGCACGCCGAGCGAAAACAGATCGCTGCGCGGATCGTCGCGCACCCCGAGCAGCCGCTCGGGTGCCATATAGGGCGCGGTGCCGTAAGGCAGGCGGAATTCCTCCTGCAACAGGTCCGGCAGGTGGTTGTGATGCGACAGGCCGTAGTCGATCAGCACCGCTTCGCCGCTCTCGCGGAGCATGATGCTGCTCGGCTTGATGTCGTGGTGGATCACGTTCTGCCGGTGCAGATCCGCAAGCGCCGTGGCGATCCTGGCGACGAGCTGCCGCGCCTCGTCATAGGGCAGCGGCAGGTCGGGGAGCCGCTTGTACAGCGTGGCACCTGGAATGCGCTCGATCACGACATAGGCTTGGCGGGCGAAATCACCGGTGCCGAAGCAGGCCGGCACGTGCGGCCCCGCCAGCCGCGGCAGGATCATCATCTCCATCTCGAAGGAAACGATCGCGGCGGCGTCCTCGCCCTCCGACACCCGCGGGATCTTCATCAGCAAGGGCACGTCGATGCCGGGATGGGTGACGGTCCACAGCGTCGCCATGCCGCCGGCATGAACGCATTCGCCGATCGTAAAACCGTCGATCTCCGCGCCTGACTTGACCAGGGGTTTGGGCATCCGTCAGCGCCCCTGCAACAAGCGGTCGGCAAGCCAAGGCGGCAGGCCGTTGTCGCGGATCCTGCTCGCTGCCGTCTCGACGTCATAGGGCGCGCGGCAATAGGTGATCTGGCACGACTCGGTGTCGAACAGCACGAAGGCCGCCGACGGATCGCCGTCGCGGGGCTGGCCGACCGAACCGAGCACGGCGAGCCATTGCCGTCCGCGCAGGAGCTGCACGGGGACGTCGGTCTTCGGCACGAAGCTCGTCATCTTCGCCGTCACCGACATCGAATAGAGCGCCGGCCTGTGGATGTGGCCGCAAAAGGTGACGTGGGCCCGTGTCGCAATCAGGCTCTTGGCGGCGTCCACGGTCGAGCGGACATAGTGCCAGCGCTGGGGATGCGAGGCTTCCGCATGCACGAACAGGCGGCCATCGTCCTCCACCTGCATCGGCAATTCGGCCAGAAACCGCCGCTGCGCCGTGTCGAGGCGGCCGCGGGTCCATTCGATCGCGATCTGCGCCTCGGCGTTCATCGTCTCGGCCGTGGAATTGATCGCCTGGTCATGATTGCCGCGCACCGCGACGGCGCCCTGCGCGACCAGCTCCATCGCGGTGTCCACCACCCATTCCGGATCGGCGCCATAGCCGACGAAGTCGCCGAGCAGGACGATGCCCTCCGCGCCCTTCGCACGCGCGATCTTCAGGCAGGCCTCGAACGCCTGCCTGTTGCCATGGATATCCGAGAAGACAGCGAGAAGCACGCACCCTCCACCCCTCAAATTCTTATTCGGGGCCGATGAGGCCAAATTGAGGGAGGTCAACAGGATGCGCCAGCACTGGGCCGTTTGCCAGCGCTGCTCTACGATGATGGTGATGGGCCTATTGCTCGTCCTTCGGCGGCATCCGGGGCGGCGGAATCGGCGTGAACACCGCGTCCTGGGCACCGGCCGGCGGCGCAGTGAACTCGCCGGTCGAGGAATCGCCGCCGCTGGTCTCCAGGATGGTCTTCGGCGTCACATATTCTCGAACCAAGTCGATCAGGCTGCCGTCGCCGCCGCCGAAATCCGCCGCGCGCCCTCCTTGCGGATGTCCGGCCGCGATCTCGTTCTCGGCGGCGTGGGTCTTGTCGGCCAGCCGGTCATTGTACGGCACACGAAAAGCGCGCGGGATGCCGCTCGGGCGATTGTCCTCGTCCAGCGCCTCGACCCAGAGATAGATCGAGCCGGGATCGCCCTCAAGCGAATGCGGCTCGACGATGCGGGCCTTCAGCAGCTTGAAGGTGGTCGGCAGCCGCTCCGTGCTGGCCCAACCGAGCAGGCCGCGCATTTCGGTGAAGCTGACGATGTAGAAGGTGCTGGTCACGACCACGGCGACCGCCTTCAGCGACCAGTGCAGCCGCGCATAGACCAGAACGACCAGCAGCAGCGCGCCGATGACGGCATAGGCGACCGACAGCGTCAGGATGACCGTTTGCAGGTTACTCACGGCGTACCCTCGTAGCGTTCCTGCTCACACCGGTCCTGGCATCGAGATCGCCGCCGTTGCGCCAGCTGCTGCGGAACGTCTCCAACAGCGATTTCGGCCGCTGATCGACATCGACGACCTTGCCTTCCGCATCGATCCGGAATCGGACCGCGGTCTTCTCGTCGCCGGTGTGGTCCAGCGTGAACTTGTTGTCGAAGATCACCTGCGCGGTCGGATTGAGCTTCTGCACCTTCACACCGGCCGTCACAGGCTCGCCGGTGGTGGCGACGAAATGCGAGACGTTCACGACGTACTCGCCGGCGAGGATGCCACGCACGGTGACGATCTCCTCGCGGATCGGCGAGGCGATCTTCTTGCCGTTGACGATGATGAAATTGTTGGCCCCGCCGCGGTCGTCGCGGTCGAGCGTGAGGAAGCCGGCCTCGCGGTGGCGATACCAGGCGATGTTGCCGGCGGGATCCTGCACGAACAGGTCGAGATCGTCGGGGTGGTTGTCCGGCCAGTCCAGCGTGATCATGAACTCCGCCTTGGAATCGATCTTGCCGTCCTTGGCGTCGGGGGAGACCGCCAGCAGCGCCAGGAAGAACAGGAAGGCGATCACCTGGAGCGCCTTGAACAGCATCACGCCCAGCGGGTCGAACGGCTCCTCGCGCGGATAGAGACCGAAATCATCCATCATGACGGCGTTCCCGAACCCTTGCGCTCCAGCACCGGCGTCACATAGGTCTCGGTCAGCACCACCGCGTCCGAGAACACCCGCTGGGTCGCGGCGTCGAGCATGTAGTACTGGATGCGGATCAGGATCGAGCCGACAAGGCCGGCCAGCGTCGTGTACATCGCGATCGCCATGCCGTCGCTCATCAAGCCCATCGAGGAGCGCATCGCGACCTTGTCGGCGGCGTCCAGCCCCGCGATCGGCGCCAGCATGATGATGAAGCCGATGATGGTGCCGAGCAGACCGAGCTTCATCAGCGTATCGGAGACGAAGGCGCCGAACCCGTTGGAGCCGCGCAAGCGATCGGCGAGATTACGTAGCAGCAGCGTCTGGTCGACCGGCCGGTAGTCCTGCGCCGCGGCCTTGGTCACCAGGCTTTCGATGTGGTCGCGCACCAGACCGCGCGGCAGCGCCACGGCGCTCGCATCGAGCGCCTTGCTGCCGCCCGCTGCCGACAGCACCGCGCGGCAGCGCCGCGTCGCCGCCCCTTCCCGCGCGATGGCCCGGGTCCGCAGGAAGCAGTGGCCGCAGGTGAGGACGTAGAGCGCCGCGATCACCGCTGAAATGTAGGTGCGGTCCGAGGTCAGCATCAGGTGAATCAGGCCGAAGCGCCACAGCAGCACGACAGCGAAGATCGACAGCCCGGTGAAGATCATCCAGTACAGCAGCGCGCTGCGCTCGGATGGATCGGCAGCCTGGCTTGCGATTGGTCCAATCGTTATCGAACTCATGCTGCACCGCTCCTGGCTTGCAGGCGCCGGCCTGCAACGTGTCCTCACCGATTAGATCAAAGCCGCCGTTTCAGGTCCAAAGACCCATGCCCAATCCGGCTTGGGAAATTTGCCCGAGCTGCAATCCCTAGCGTTCTGCGATTGGCAAGGCACGGCGGCGTTGTTAGGCTGACCTTAGCAAACGTCGGGGGTGATCGCATGCGCCTCGTGCTTCAGCTTGTAGCCCGCCTGCTTCTAATCGTAGCGCTGTGCCTGGGAGCCGCGACCGTATGGGCCACGTTCGATGCCTATCGCAGCGTCGATCGGGCGACGGCGGCGTCGGCGCAGCGGGTCGCGCAGGCGCTTCAGGCGCTGTATTGGCGCGAGCTGTTGTTGCGCAGCAGCAGGGCGCGCGAGCATCTCCTGCCGGTTCCGGACTGGCGCACGCTGGAGACGATGAAGCTGATCTCGCCCGGCGTCTGCGTCGAGTTCCAGCCGGCCGCGGCCTTCGAGAAGCCGCTCTGCGGCCAGAGCGAGGGGCTGGGCAAGACGCCGCCGCGCTGGTTCGCCGCCATCGTGCCGACCTTCCTCGGCAGCCACGCCGAGGTGGTTCGGCCCGTCAGTCCCCGCGCCGCAGCCGCCGGCGCCGTCGTTGCGACGCCCCATGCGGCCGCCGCGATCGCGCTCGCCTGGGACTACGTCCTCAACGTCATCGACGTCGCGCTGCTGATGGCGGCGGCGATCGCCCTGCTCGCTTCGCTCGCCATCGCGCACGCGCTGGCGCCGGCGCGTGCCATCGTCACCGCGCTTCAGCGCATGGCGCGCGGCCAATATCGCACCAGACTGCCGCGCTTCCGCTCGATGGAGTTGGCGATGATCGGCAGCGCCGTCGGCGAGCTCGGCGGCCGGCTGGAGGAAGCAACCGAGCAGCGCGCCGCGCTGACGCGGCGCCTGATCGAGATCCGCGACGACGAGCGCCGCGCGCTCGCCCGCGAGCTGCACGACGAGTTCGGACAGAATCTGTCCGCCATTCTCGCCTTCGCCAACACGATCGAGACGGCGAGCACGAAGCGGCACAAGGATGATGGGATCGCGCAGGACGCGCGCATGATCTCGCAGGCGACGCACCATCTGATGGCCTCGCTGCGCGATGCGCTGAAGCGGCTGCGCAATCCGCTGCCGGAGGAGCTCGGGCTCGAAGCCAGCCTCGTCAATCTCGTCGACAGCTGGCGCTCGCACAGCGCGGCGCGGCCGGCGATCCAGCTCGACCTCAGGGGCGACCTCACCGACATCAGCGGTCCGGCCGCCACCACGGCCTATCGCGTGGCACAGGAATGCCTGACCAACGCGCTGCGCCACAGTGCCGCGCGCGAGATCTCGCTGCGCGTCGAGCGGCGCGCCGGCGAGGACGATGCGCTGCTAATCCGCGTCGAGGACGATGGCGGCGGCGATGCGGAGCGTGTCGCGCAATCGGCCGGCTTCGGCCTCACCGGCATCCGCGAGCGCGTCACGGCGGCCGGCGGATCGCTGTCGATCCTGCCCGCGAACCGCGGCCTCAGCATCGCCGCCACCATCCCACTCGCTGCGTGAGGCGGGAATGAGCGAGGTTGCAGCAACAGGCATCTCCGTGCTGCTGGTCGACGACCATCCGATCGTCCGGCAAGGCTATCGGCGCGTGCTCGAGAGCCAGGGCGATCTGCATGTCGTGGCGGAAGCCGACAACGCCGCCGATGCCTACGGCGCGTTCAAGGCGCATGACCCCGACGTCGTCGTGCTCGACATTTCAATGCCCGGCGCGAGCGGGCTGGAGGCGATCCGCAACATCCGCGCCCGCAGACCGCGGGCGCGCATTCTTGTCTTCACCATGCACAACGAGGCCGTGCTGGTGAAGTCGGCCTTCGGCGCCGGCGCCTCCGGCTTCGTCACCAAGAGCAGCGAGCCGTCCGCGGTCGTGAACGCCATTCGCAGCGTGGCTCGCGGCGAGCGCGCTATGAGCGACGACATCGCGCATATTCTGGCCGAGGACAGCTTGTCGGCAGGTTCGGTGCTGGATCAGCTCGGTGAGCGCGAGATCGAGATCTTGCGCCAGTTCGCCGGCGGCGCCACCACCGAGGAGATCGCGGCGCATCTCAATCTCAGCGTCAAGACCGTGCAGAATTATCACTACTTGATCAAGTCGAAGACCGGCGCGCGCACCGATGCACAGTTGGTGCGGCTCGCCGCGACCTGCGGGCTGACGAGGATCTAGCAGCAAAGCTGCCGCACAGCCTCATCCTTCGCGATCCTCAATCTGCTGAACGAAATTGGAACGGTTCCGATCCGGCTCCGGTTGGTACGGCAGACAAGGAGTAAAGGGTCATGAGTAAGGGTCACCCCAAAGCAGTCGACCATCCCCCCATCATCACAGTAGGCGAGCTCATCGACGAACTTTGCCGCCTGCCGGACACCGCCATCGTCCACTTTCGCTGCCCGATGTTCGATCAGGAGCTGACATTCTACCGGCTTCGAAGGCGGTCGAAGGACGCCGTCGAAATCGCGGTCAACGCCTATCCGGACAGTCCGCCGGTCGTGCCGTCGTCCGATCCTGCCTTCCACACGCGAAGACATCCGGCATCCACGCCCAGGGACGGTGCCGCTCTGCACAAAACACGAAGTTGATTGACAGCACCCAGGGCTGAACGGTTCTACGGCCTCAGGCCGCCTTCAGCCCGCGCAGCAGCAGCGCCAGCGTCGCGTCGACGCGCGCGGAGAGATCGGCGTCCTTCCATTCCTCGGCATGGGCCGGATGGTGGAAGCGGACGGTCGCATCGAAGATCGCGCGCGCGGTCGTCTTGACGTCGTCCACGGCGAACTCACTCTGCTTCACGCCGTCGGTCAGGATCGCCGCGATCTGGTCGATCATGGTGTCCTTGTGGCATTTGACTGCCGCGCAGGCCTCGCGTGCCAGGGTCAGATAGGTGTCGAACATCTCGGGGTCGTCGAGCACGCGCGAACGCTTGGCCGCGAACAGCGTGCGCAGCCAGCGGTCGAGCCGGTCCGGCGCCGGCCCCTGCTCCCTGGCGATCGCCAGCAGCGGAGCGTCGATGCGGTCCAGCCAGCGCTTGGCAACGGCCTCGCGCAGCGAGGCCTTGCTGGGGAAATGGCGGTAGACGCTGCCGTGGCTCACATCGAGCGCACGGGCAACGTCGACCACGGTGGCCTTGGCAAGTCCGTAGCGCCTGAGCACGTCCTCAGTGACTTCGAGGATCCGCTCCGGCGTCAAGACAACGGCTTCATTCATGCCAGCACCATATTCCCGTTCAGGGCTCAGTTACTCCGGCAGTCGGGGCCGCTTCCGAAGCGCCCTGGCCGGTCGTTCGGAAAGCCTATGCCTTAATGAGGCAGTTTTGCAGCCTGCGCCGCGATCTGGCGCGCCACCAGCAAATTGAGCCAGTGCCCAATCACGCCGGTGAAATTGAGGATTTCGGTGGTCATTGTCTAAGTCTCCATTCGTCCGCGGTCCGCGCTCTTCAATCCGCCCTCCGATCCGAGCGTGGCTCGGATGTCGGGCTCCCCGGGGCTTGTCGCGGGACGCTCGATCGGAGCGTCCGAGAACGGATATACATGTCTCGCTGACAGATTTCAATATCTGTCAGTCAATGATCCGTGATTGACAGCTCTTTCTTGCAGCGGGGGGCGCCCCTGCTGACCGGTCCGGTGGATAGCCCGGCGCCCCCCGCCCTCCCGCGGCCCAGACCGTTTGTTTCACCCTGCCCGCTCTGTTACATCACGGCGTAAAAAGCATTTTGGCCGGCGCCGTCCCATGGACCGTCCGCCCACCTTTTGGAGCCGTCAGATGATTCCCCGCTATACCCGCCCGGAAATGGCCTCGATCTGGGAACCGCAGACCCGGTTCAAGATCTGGTTCGAGATCGAGGCGCATGCGGCGGACGCCCTGGCTGAGCTCGGGACCATCCCCAAGGAAGCGGCCAAAACGGTCTGGGCCAAGGCCAAGGACGCCACATTCGACGTCGCCCGCATCGACGAGATCGAGCGCGAGACCAAGCACGACGTCATCGCCTTCCTCACCCATCTCGCCGAGATCGTTGGCCCCGAGGCGCGCTTCGTGCACCAGGGCATGACCTCGTCCGACGTGCTCGACACCTGCCTCAACGTCCAGCTCACCCGTGCCGCCGACCTTCTGCTCGCCGACCTCGACAAGGTGCTGGCCGCGCTGAAGAAGCGCGCCTTCGAGCACAAGCTGACGCCGACCATCGGCCGCAGCCACGGCATCCATGCCGAGCCCGTCACCTTCGGCCTCAAGCTCGCTTATGCCTATGCCGAATTCACCCGTGCCAAGGACCGTCTGATCGCAGCGCGCAAGGAGGTCGCAACCTGCGCCATCTCCGGCGCCGTCGGCACTTTCGCGCAGATCGACCCGCTCGTCGAAGAGCACGTCGCCAAGGCCATGGGTCTTGTCCCCGAGCCGATCTCGACCCAGGTGATCCCGCGCGACCGTCACGCGATGTATTTCTCGACTCTCGGCGTGATCGCCTCCTCGATCGAGCGCATCGCCGTGGAGATCCGCCACATGCAACGCACCGAGGTGCTGGAGGCCGAGGAGTTCTTCTCGGAGGGCCAGAAGGGCTCTTCCTCGATGCCGCACAAGCGCAACCCGGTGCTATCGGAGAATCTCACCGGCCTCTCCCGCATGGTGCGCGCCTATGTGACCCCGGCGCTGGAGAACGTCGTGCTCTGGCACGAGCGCGACATCTCGCACTCCTCGGCCGAGCGCATGATGGGCCCGGACGCGACCGTCACGCTCGACTTCGCGCTGGTGCGTCTCGCCGGCCTGATCGACAAGCTGCTGGTCTATCCCGCCAACATGCAGAAGAACCTCGACCGCCTTGGCGGCCTCGTGCACTCGCAGCGCGTGCTGCTGGCGCTGACGCAGAAGGGCGCCAGCCGCGAGGACGCCTACAAGCTCGTGCAGCGCAATGCCATGCCGGTCTGGCGCGGCGAAGGCGATTTCCTCCAGCTGCTGAAGAAGGACAGTGAGGTGAAGACATATCTCACCGACGCCGAGATCGAGGAGCAGTTCGACCTCGGCTATCACCTCAAGCACGTCGACACGATCTTCAAGCGCGTGTTCGGGGAAGCGTAGGATCGTAGGGTGGGTTAGCCTTGCGGCCTGCGCGAAGCGCAGTCCGCTGGGCGTAACCCACCTCTTTCGCTCCCACGGAAACCGTGGTGGGTTACGCCAAGTGGATGCGCTTGCGCATCCACGGGGCTAACCCACCCTACAAACGACAACCAGAAAGCGGATTCCCTCATGCCCATCGTCAACCGCGTCGCCGCCCTCTCCGACGAAATGGCCGCCTGGCGCCACGACTTCCACGAGAACCCGGAGTTGCTCTACGAAGTCCACCGCACCGCCGGCATCGTCGCCGATCGCTTGCGCGAATTCGGTTGCGACGAGGTGGTGACGGGCATCGGCCGCACCGGCGTGGTCGGCGTGATCCGCGGCCGCAAGTCGGCCTCCGGCAAGACCATCGGCCTGCGCGCCGACATGGACGCGCTGCCGATCATGGAGACGTCGGGCGTGTCTTATGCATCAAAAGTCCCCGGCAAGATGCACGCCTGCGGCCATGACGGCCACACCGCGATGCTGCTGGGCGCGGCCAAATATCTCGCCGAGACGCGCAATTTCGACGGCACGGCCGTGATGATCTTCCAGCCCGCCGAGGAAGGCGGTGGCGGCGGCAAGGCGATGGTCGAGGACGGACTGATGACGCGCTGGAACATCCAGGAGGTCTACGGCATGCACAACATGCCGAACCTGCCCGAGGGCCATTTCGCCACCACGCCAGGTGCGATGCTCGCCTCCTCCGACAACATCCAGATCACGGTCCGCGGCAAGGGTGGCCACGCCGGCGCCGGTCCGCACAAATCTGTCGACAGCGTGCTGATCGGCTCGCAAATCGTGAACGCGCTGCAATCGATCGTGGCGCGCAACGTCGATCCGCTGAAATCGGCGGTGATCTCGATCACACAATTCCACTCCGGCACCGCCTTCAACATCATCCCGGAGGTCGCCGAGCTCGCCGGCACCGTGCGCACGCTCGACCCCGAAGTGCGCGATCTCGTCGAACGCCGCATCGGCGAAGTCGCCGACAGCATCGCCCGCGCCTATGGTGGCTCGGCCGAAACGAAATACACGCGGATGTATCCGGTGACGATGAACCATGCCCGCGAGGCCGCACTCGCCGCCGACGTCGCGCGCGACATCGTCGGCACTGAGCGCGTCAACGACAAGTTCGTCCCGATGATGGGCGCCGAGGACTTTTCGTTCATGCTGGAAGCACGCCCCGGCGCGATGGTGCTGGTCGGCATGGGCGACGGCAACGAGTGTCACCACCCGGCTTACGTCTTCAACGACAACATTCTGGGTCACGGCGCCTCGTTCTGGGCGCGGCTGGTGGAAACACGAATGCCTGCGGGGTAGCAGGCGGGCAATCACCAGCTCAGTTGCAGACTTCGACCATGCTGGTGCCGCCGCCGGCCGTTTGGCCGGCAGTCCTATTGCCCCACGTCTCGAGCCGACAACCCTGCCGGACCGGCCGGCACCCTGCACTGTTGCAAAAGACCTGACCGGTCGCCTGCGGTTTTGACGGCGCGGACTCGCTTGCCTTCCGCTCATCGTCTCGCGGTCTGGAATTCTCGCGCGTCGCAACCGGCTTCTTCTCCTGCACCTTTTCGCATTCGTTATCGTCGTTGACACGATAACCGGCCCGGCAGGTGATCTTCACGCATTGGTCGCCGTCGGCCTTGAATCCGAAATTGCACACCAGCGGACAAACCCGTCCCGGCTTGGCCTTCAAAGCATCGAGTGCGTCGACGCTGGCCAGCTTCACGTCGAACTTGGTGCCGGAATATTTGTTGAACAGCGTCAGCGAGCGCTGCGCGGCCGAGCTCCACTCGCTTTCCGCAGACGAGGTCAGGCAACCGACGCGGCGCAGTTCGCTTTGTACCGATTTGGAAAGCTCGGCCGCCGATAATGTGGATGTGGGTCCGGGCGAGAGCGCAGCCACTTTCTGGTTCTCGACTTCGGGCATCTGCCGATCGGCGGCCGGCTTGGCGGCCTGCTCCGCTTTCTCGGCGGCCTGCTTGGCCGCCAGCTCGGCCTTGGCCCTCTCTGCCGCCTGTTTCTCGGCCAGCGCTTTCGCGGCCGCCGCCTCGGCAGCTTTGCGCTGCTGCTCGGCCGCTTCCGCCCTGGCCTGTTCAATCTGCTTTTGCTTCTCCGCAGCGATTCGCGCCTCTTCAGCGGCCTTCGCAGCAGCAGCCGCCTTCTCCTGCTCGGCTTTCTGGGCGCGCTCGGCGATTAGCCTTGCCTTTTCCTGCTCGGCCGCCTTGGCCTTTTGCTCGGCAGCCAGACGCGTCTCTTCGGCACCGATCTTGTTCAACTGCCCCTTGGCGAGGCTGGCATAGAAGCCGTCCGGATAGGTCGCCAAAAAGGCTTCCCAGGCATCGCGCGTCGCAAGCTGGAGCGCGAGCTCGTAGTCCCTGCGAACCGCGTCCTGGGGATTTGCCTGCGGACCGGTTGCGGCCGGCTTCATTACGAGCGGCACGTCGTCGCCGCCGAGCGAGCCATAGACATAGGGCTCTTGCTTGTAGCCGGTGGTCTTGAGCACGTCGTCGCGCACGAAGCCGAACGCCTTGCGCAGATCGAGGCCCGGCTTCGGCAGGTGCTCGACCAGCGCGGCAGCAAACGGACTGTTGCGAGAATCGCCGTCGGATGCAGTCGAGCCGGCCTTCGCGGCGAAGGCAATCATCGTGTTCGGGCTGGTTGGCTCGACCTTAGCGAGGCCGCGTCCGATCGCCCGCGAGGCCAGCGTGCGCTTCATCGTCTTCGCAAAGGGGTTGTCGCGGCAGGCATCGAGGATGATCAGGCGCAGCTGCTTGGCCGGCTCGACCGCGAACAATGCGCGCTCGACAGGAATGGTTTCGTCGAGAACGTCGCCATCCGTCTCCAGCGTCGCGTCGGTCGGAATGAGATAATTGTTGCCGTCGAGCTCGATGCCGTGGCCGGCATAGTAGATCACCGCCATGTCCGCATCGCGTGACCTGCCGGCGAACTCGCGCAACATGCGCCTCATCTCGCTCGCACTGAGATCCAGCCTGACGTCGACGGAATCGAAGCCCGCCTTCTTGAACATGCCGCCAATCAGCGTGGCATCGTTCGCGGGATTGGTGAGCTTGGGCGCGCTCTTGTAGGCGGAATTGCCGATGACGAGCGCGACCCGCCGATCGGCGTGTGCCGATCCGCAGGCCAGTAAGGTCGCAAAAATCAATAAACCAAATAGCCGAAACGGAATCACTGCAGCCCCCTCGGATGCAATTCCCTGAGACTATTCGGAGCGTCGATGAAAGCCAAATTTTTCTATGTGAGGCCCATCACATAAACTCCTCGATCGCGGCTTATAGCTAATGCAGTCAGCCCTCGCCCCGCAGGCGCGGACCTACGCCTGCACCACCTCGTGGCGCATCACGAAGGGTGCGAGCAGTGCGTGCACCTCCCCCTCCACCGCTTCGCGCTGCCCAGCCGGCAGGCCCGTCAGCGTCACGGTCGCGATCGAGCCGTGGCTGCCGTGCGGACCGACCTTCACCTTGCAATCGATGCCGCGCTCGACCAGCGGCGCCAGCACCTTGGTGAACACGCGCGCGGCCGCGTCCCAGCGCAGCTGCGGCTTGAACACCTTGCCGACGCCCGTCACCGGCATCGGATCGATCGGGATGACCTGCACAGGAACGGCGGCGCGCTCCGGCGTGCGCTCGCGCACCCAGGCTTCCAGCTCGCCCGGCTCAACCTTTGCGCCGGGCTTCAACTGCACGTAGCCTACCGGCAATTCGCCGGCGTAAGCGTCGGGCTGGCCAACCACCGCGGCGAAGCCGACGGCGGGATGGCGGAACATGATCTCCTCGATCGGCGCCGGATCGATGTTGTGGCCGCCGCGGATCACGAGATCCTTGGCGCGGCCGGTGATCCACAGATAGCCGTCGGCATCGAGCCGGCCGAGATCGCCGGAATTGACCCAGACCCCGTCGATGAAGGCACCCTTGTTGTGCTCGTCGTTGAGATAGCCGCCGAACACGCCGGGCCCGGCCATGATGACGACACCAATCTCGTCCGGCTTGCAGTCGCGGATCAGGCGGCCGTCGGCGTCGAGCTGCACGATGCGCACGCGCGCATAGGGCATGGGAAGGCCAACCGAGCCGAGCCGGATCGGCCGGCTCGGATAAGCGAGCGTGTGCACGCTCGAGGTCTCGGTCATGCCGTAGACCTCGACCACCGGCAGCTTCAGCGTCTCCTGAATCGCCGAGCCGACCGCGACCGGAATCGCCGAGCCGCCGCCGGCCGCATATTTCAGGCTCGAGATATCCGCATTCCCAGGCGGCACCGCGAGCGTCGCTGCGAGCACGGTCGGCACGCTCGACAGAGCTTCAGGCTTGAAGCGCGCGACGAGCTGCCAGATGTTCTTCACCGCATTCGGGTTGCGCCAGCCGCTCGGCGACAGCACGACCAGCGAACCCCCGCCCGACAAAGTCGTCAGCACCTGCGTCAGAGATCCGCCGACGTGAAACAGCGGCATGCCGAACAGCAGATTGGCGCCGGGTTTCCCCTTGAGCAGCAGATTGAGAGCCCAGGCCTGATAGACCTGGTTGGCATGGGTATGCCGCACCAGCTTGGGCGTACCCGTGGTGCCGCCGGTGTGGAAATAGGCTGCGATGTCGCTGCCGCGAATCTTGCGCCCGCTGACCAGCCGATCCGACGGCTGCTGCTTGATCAGGTCGCTGAAGGCGAAGATGCCATTGGCCGGATCGCCGCCGCCGAACACCTGCACGATGGCTTTCAGACGCTTCAGATGCGGGCGGATCTGCTCGACCTTCTGCCAGATGTCGGTGCCCGGCATCGGCCCGAGCGCCACCAGGATCTTGGTGTTCGCAGCTTCCAGGATTTCGGCGAGCTGGTGCGGCTCGAGCAGCGGATTGACGGGATTGGCGATGCCGGCGGCCTCGGCGCCGAACAGAGTGACGAACGCATCCGGCACCAAGGGCAGCATGAAGCTGATGACGTCGCCCTTCTCGGCGCCGAGCGCGTGAAACATGTTGGCGGCCTGGGTGACGCGCGCGATGAAATCGCGGTGCGTGACGACCAGCGGCGTGTCGGCGGGATCGGCATTTTGCAGGAACTGGATCGCCGCCCCGTCGGGATTGCGCTCGGCACCAAGCCTGATGGCGTCATAGGTGCTCTCGGCCGCGACGCGGTCGGCGTAGGGGACCTGCTCGAACGCCCGGACCTCCTCGTCCGTCAACAGTTCCGGATAGTCGTTGCCGATCAACCGATCGAGCGCGTGGATGCCCGCCATGAATTCCGTCCTCCCTCAGATGCATGTCCCCGCCGCCGAATCTTTTGACAGTTTGGTTCGGCGAGGTCTCGGCCGTGTTCGGCCGAGCCGGACCAGAATGATGGATGATTTGCCGTTCGTCCATTGCCTACCCGCTGCGCCAATTGAACCTCTGCGCCTGATCGAGGGACCAAGAACTGCCGCTGACTTCACTCGCCAGCGCCCTGCCGCAAGACAAGAGGTCATCATGACGACGCCCCTGCGGAACCGGATCGCACGGCTGGTCGCTGCGTTCACAATGGTATCCGCGATCGCCCTGCCAGGTATCGCGCTTGCCGATAGCCAACTCGACAAGGTGCGAGTCAAGGTCGCCGCCTTCATCGCCGACAGGATGGAGAAGCTGGGCGGATCGTGGATCGTCTACAGGGTCGACACCGATGCCTTGCGGGAGGCGGTCGTCACGGATTTGCGCGACGACGTCTACAAGATCCTGCGCGAGGGCCGCATCGCGTTCTCCGGACTTGCGATCCGCGACGGCGGCGTCGACGTGAAGATCGCTGACGCCAAAGGCCGCGAACAGCTCACGCGCAAGCTCGTCGCGGCGGCGGAGGGGTTGCCGACACACGCGCTCAACGTCACCGACGCCGGCGATGGGCTGCTCAGGCTCGCGCCGACCGATGCCGCATCCGCCGCGCGGCTGCGCGACCTCGTCGAAGATTCCATCGCCATGATCGAGCAGCGCCTCAAGGACGCCGGCGTCAAGCTCGCCAGCGTCCAGCCCGAGGGAATGGACCGTATCCGCATTTTCCTGCCCGGATTGATGGAGCCCGAGCAAGTCACCGCGATCTTCGCCAGGAAGGTCAAGGTCGGCTTCCGCTTGATCGACCTCTCGATGTCCGCAGAGCAGGCGCAATCGGGCACGCCGCCGGCGGGCACGGAAGTCCTGCTCGGCTTCAAGGACAAGCTTCCTTATCTCGTCGCCAAGGACAGCGCCCTCGAGGGCGGCGAGATCAGCTATGCCGGCCCGGGATTGACCGGCGACAGCAAGGAGCCGATCGCATCGTTCCGCTTCAACGGCCGCGGCACGCGGCGCTTTGCCCATATCACGGCAGAGAATGTCGGAAAGCCCTTTGCCATCGTGCTCGACGACAAGGTGATCTCCGCGCCCGTGATCCGCGAGCCCATCACCGGCGGCTCCGGCCGGATTTCCGGCAATTTCACCCTGGAAGAGGCCAACAGCGTCGCCATGCTGCTGCGCGCCGGCTCGCTGCCGGGGCGGCTCGGCCTCGTCGAGCAGCGGGTCGTGCAACCCGCCGCCAAGCCGTAAACGAAGGTCGCTTCGGGCCCGTCAGCGACGCTCAAGCCCGCAGGGATGGCCCGAATCACGGCTGCCCGCGGCCGGACGCGCAACCAACGGGCAATTGCCGAAACGCCCGATCAGGCTAAAATTTGCCCCTTGCGGCACGATGGCCGGAAGCGTCATTCAAGCGGTCGTCATTCGAATTCGGCTATACGGGTGCCGACCAGGCCTGAATGCCTTACGTGGGGTTAGTACCATGCCGTCCGGCAGCGCAGACGTTTCGTCGATCCTCGACCGCATCCTCGAAGCGGCCACGGACAACCTCAGGATCGCGAAAATCCTGGTCCAGATGGGCCTCGATCCCGACAGCGTCACCTACGAGGCGATCTTCAACCGGCTCCTGGAGATCTTCGTCCACAACATCACGCTCGCCAATCTGTTCGCCGTGGTCGGGGCGGTCTTCTTCGTCGCCACCCTCTTGATGCGGACAATGGTGCCGCTGCGCGTCGCCAACATGATCGGCTGCGCGTTCTTCGCTCTTTTCGGCGCGCTCTCCGCCAACGTCGCGACGTTCCTGCTCTATCTCCTGATGCTTCCGATCAATGCGCTGCGCCTGCGGCAGATGCTGAAGCTGGTCAAGAAGGCGCGCCATGCGGCCGAAGGGGACATGTCGATCGAATGGCTCAAGCCATTCATGACCGAGCGCAGATACCGGCGCGGCGACATCCTCTTCAAGATGCGTGACCCAGCCAACGAAATGTTCCTCACCGTCACCGGCAAGTTCCTGGTCAAGGAGATCAACGTCGAGATCGGGCCCGGGGCGCTGATGGGCGAGCTCGGCTTCCTCACGCCGGACAACCGGCGCACGGGGACGGTCGAATGCATCGAGGACGGCCAGGTGCTGACCATCACCTATGACCGGCTGCTCGAGATCTACTTCCAGGATCCGCAATTCGGCTATTACTTCCTGGTGCTGACCAGCCAGCGCCTGTTGCAGAACATCGATCGCCTGCAGAAGCAGCTGGCAACCGAGCGCGGGACCACCACCAACAGGATCGCGTGAGCGCCGCGCGGCCGATGTGACGCCGGGGATGACGACGCAGCGCGTCCGTGACACGAGACGCCCCCCGGGTCTTTGCGGGATCGCCGCAAAATCGCCCTAAAAACCGAATGGTAACCATGCCGGGCTAGGGTGGCGACGTGACCAATTCTCCGACGATCCTGGTGTTCGATTCCGGCCTTGGCGGGCTCACGGTGCTCCGCGAGGTCGTGGCGGCGCGGCCCGACGCGCATTACGTCTACGTCGCCGACGACGCCTTCTTCCCCTATGGCCACCACAGCGAGGACGAGATCATCGCCCGCGTCGTGCCGCTGATGGGGGAGCTGATCGGCCGGCATAGTCCAGACCTCGTCGTCATCGCCTGCAACACGGCGTCCACCCTGGTCCTGTCTCACTTGCGCGCCGCCTATTCCGTAGCCTTCGTCGGCACGGTGCCGGCGATCAAGCCGGCCTGTGCGCAGTCCAGGACCCGCCGCGTTTCGGTGCTCGGCACCAAGGGCACGGTGAAGCGCGAGTACACCAAGGCGCTGATCCGCGATTTCGCACAAGGATGCGAGGTGACGCTGGTCGGCTCGCCCGAGCTCGCTTCGCTGGCCGAAGCCGCGCTCGGCGGTAGCCCGATCAGCGACGAAGCCATCCTCGCCGAGCTCGCTCCCTGCTTCGTCGGCGACGCCTCGGATGCGAGCGCGCGCACCGACACCGTGGTGCTCGCCTGCACGCACTACCCGCTTCTGCTCGACCGGATGAAGAAGCTCGCGCCCTGGCCGGTCGACTGGATCGATCCGGCGCCCGCGATCGCCCGCCGCGTCTCCGACCTGCTCGGCCCGACGACCGGCGGCATCGCGCAGTCCGGCGCCGAGATGATTCTTACATCGAACCGCGTGCATGGTCTCAGCGCCACACTGACGCCGTTCTTCGGCGGACGCGCGGTGGCCTGAGCTTGCGCCTCGGCGGCGCGCTGCTAGGCTTTGCCGTCGCCATCGTCCCGCAGGTTTTCCATGTCGGTCCCGACTCCGCCGCTCAACCGTCTCCGTCAGCTCTGGCGCGAGGGTCGCCCCGCCTTCGGTGCGATCGCGACCATCCCGAGCGTGCAGATGGTGCAGATCATGGCGCGCTCGCTCGATTGGATCATCGTGGATCTCGAGCACGGCCCGATCGGATTGACCGAAGCCCACGCGATGATCGCCGCGACCACGGGCACGCCGTGCACGCCTCTGGTGCGGATCGCCGCCAACGAGCCGTGGCTGGCGAAAGCGCCGATGGACATCGGTGCCTTCGGCATCAACTTCCCGATGATCACGAGCCGCGCGGATGCCGAGAAAGCGGTGCGCAGCGTGCGCTACCCGCCGCGCGGCGATCGGCTCTGGGGTCCCTTCCACGCGCCGTTCCGCTGGGGCCAGTCGATGCCTGATTACATGGCCTCTGCCGACGACGAGATGATCTGCATGATCACGATCGAGCACGTCGATGCGGTCGATCGCATCGACGAGATCATGGCAACGCCCGGTATCGACGTCGCGGTCATCGGTCCCGGTGATCTCGCCACCTCCATCAACAAGCGCGGCCAGATGGACGATCCGCAATTGCTGGACCTGATCGCGCGCGCCGAGGCCGGCATCCTCAAGAGCGGCGTGCCGATCGGCGGCGTGGCGCGCACCGCCGACCAGGCCAACGCGTTGATCGACCGCGGCTACCGCGCGATCGCCCTGGGCTTCGACTGGTCGCTGTTCCAGCGCGGCATCATGGCGGCCTCCGAGGGGGTCAGGCGCTGATCCAGCCGATGATGGCCGGCCGGCGCCGCCACGACCCGCCCGATCGTGATATAACTAATTGAAAATAGATGGTTTTTGTCAAACCCGAGGCTTGTCTCTGGCATTCCTGGTGCGGCGAACCGACCGGCCCCAAGCGGGTTGGTTCGTGCTAGAGCGAGCAGGCGGGCCTCGCTCGCTGCACATTTTTTGATCTTTGATTTGGAACCGGAGGCCTATGCGCGGGACGCCCAAGCCCATTTCGCTGCATCGTCGTGTGATCTGCGACCTCATGCACGCCTCGAAGGGCGTACCTTTCGTTTCATTGGCCCGTTCGCTCAATATCCGCCCCCTGCTGGAGGCCCGCGCGGACGCAGCCGCGCCCGCCGGTTGGGCCGCGATGTTCGTCAAGGCTTTCGCCCTGGTTGCAAAGGACGAGCCAATCCTGCGCACCCTTTACGTCAAATGGCCCTGGCCGGCTCTGTATGAGCTGCCAAAGAGCGTGGCGACGGTCGCGATCGCCCGGATCGAGGATGGCGAGGAATGCGTGCTGCTGCAGCGAATCGCGGGTCCCGAGGCTCTTTCGCTGGCGGACGTCGATACGGAAATCCGACGCGGCAAGACGGCCCCGATCGAGGACATCCCGATGTTCCGCAAGATCATGCGGGCGACCCGCCTGCCGTTGCCCTTGCGGCGCCTGTCCTTGGCCATCGGTCTGAATTTCGGCCGTCAGCGCGGTAACTGGTTCGGCAGCTTCGCGGTAAGCTCGGTAGCTGCCTACGGGGGCGGCGAGCTCCACCCGATCACGCCGGGCCCCTTTGTCATGAGCTATGGGCTGGTCGAGCCGGACCAGACTATCCATGTCGTGATCCGCTGGGACCACCGCGTCACCGACGCCGCCCCGATCGCGAGAGTCCTGACCCGGCTGGAACAGGTCCTGAACACTGAAATTGCTGCCGAATTGCGGGCGGCGGGGTCAAAGCCGGTCCGGGCGGTCAGGACGTGAGAATACCGTCGTCGCACGCCCCGGACTGACAAGCTAAAGAATTGACAGCCAACCCCAAACTCCCCTAAAAGCCGCCTGCTCGCGGGCCGATTTCGGCCCGCGAAGCGTTTCGCGACCCGTGGTCCTCTCCCTTAAGCTTTGGGGATCGGACCTGTCGGTGCCGGGATCATCCCGTCACACAGGAGGGCGCGTTTCCTCAAACCATGACCTGAAGAGGACGCGATGACTAAGCGCAGTGAGGCGAAGTACAAGATCGATCGCCGTATGGGCCAGAACATCTGGGGCCGCCCGAAGAGCCCCGTCAACCGCCGCGAATACGGCCCCGGCCAGCATGGCCAGCGCCGCAAGGGCAAGCTCTCCGACTTCGGCGTGCAGCTGCGCGCCAAGCAGAAGCTGAAGGGCTATTACGCCAACATCAGCGAGCGCCAGTTCCACGGCATCTATGTCGAGGCCAGCCGCCTCAAGGGTGACACCGGCGAGAACCTGATCGGCCTGCTGGAGCGTCGTCTCGACGCGGTCGTGTACCGCGCCAAGTTCGTCTCCACGATCTTCGCCGCACGCCAGTTCATCAACCACGGCCACATCAAGGTGAACGGCCGCAAGGTCAACATTTCGAGCTATCAGCTCAAGGTCGGCGACGTGGTCGAGGTCAAGGAAGCCTCCAAGCAGCTCGCCCACGTGCTCGAAGCCAGCCAGCTTCCCGAGCGCGAGGTCCCCGACTATCTCGAAGTCGACCACGGCAAGATGACCGCGAAGTACGCCCGCATCCCCGGCCTCTCCGACGTGCCGTTCCCGGTGCAGATGGAGCCGCATCTGGTCGTCGAATTCTATTCGCGCTAAGATCTGAATATCGAAAGGCCCCGGTTCGCCGGGGCCTTTTTGCTTAAGAGCCACACTTCAGTGGCCGCACTGCTAAGGAGCCGTCGCATGCTCTACACCCCTCCCCCCGTCGATCCCAAGGCGCCGCCGGTGCGCATCAATCTGCTCTCGGACACGCAGACCAAGCCGACGGCAGGGATGCGGGAGGCGATGGCGCGGGCGGAAGTCGGCGACGAACAGGTCGGCGACGATCCGACCGTGAACGCGCTGTGCGAGCGCGTGGCCGATCTGCTCGGCAAGGAAGCTGCGGTCTACATGCCCTCGGGCACGATGTGCAACGTCACCGCGACGCTGGTGCATTGCCGCCCCGGCGACGAGATCCTCGCCCATGAGACCGCGCATATCATCGCGCGCGAAGGCGGCGCGCATGCCGCGATCGGCGGTTTCCAGGTCACCCAGCTCAAGGGTCCCGATGGCCAGTTCACGCCGGAGACTCTTCGCAAGGCGCTGCATCCGCGCTCGCGCTACCAGCCGCCGCAGACCGTCGTCAGCGTCGAGCAGACCGCCAATATCGGCGGCGGCACGATCTGGAAGAAGGCGGTGCTCGACGAGATCGTCGCAATCGCCAGGCAGCACGGCCTCATCACCCATATGGACGGTGCGCGCCTGCTCAACGCCACCGTTGCGAGCGGCATCTCGCCGCGCGACATGACCGCAGGCTGGGACTCGGCCTGGATCGACTTCTCCAAGGGCCTGGGCGCGCCGATCGGCGGCGTGCTTGCGGGCTCGCGCGCCTTCATCGACGCAGTGTGGCAGTGGAAGCAGCGCCTCGGCGGCTCGATGCGACAGGCCGGCATCTGCGCGGCAGCCTGCATCTACGCGCTCGACCACCACGTCGAGCGCCTGGCCGACGACCACGCCAATGCGCGCGCGCTCGCGCGCGGCCTGTCGCAGATCTCGGGCATCGAGGTGCAGGAGCCCGAAACCAATCTCGTATTCTTCAAGCCCGACGGCGCCGGCATTCCCGGCGACAAGATGGTCTCGGCCCTCCGTCAGCGCGGCGTGACGCTCGCGATGATGGACGGCCGCATCCGCGCCTGCACCCATCTGGACGTCAATGCGAGCCAGATCGAGGAGACGATCGGGTACGTGCGCGAGATCGTGCGCGGGGCGTAAGGCTCGGCCACGCAGCCCGGATGGAGCACAGCGAAATCCGGGATCTATCCACGCGGTGAGGACGTCCCGGATTGCGCTTCGCTCCATCCGGCTACGCAAAGGGGGAGAGGTCTCACCGCCCCATCGCCTGATAGATCAGCGTCTTCAGCTCGACCTGGATCCGGCCGCGCTGCGAGGGGGTCTGCACCATGAAGATTCCGAACAGGTCGTCTTCGGGATCGATGAAGAAGAAGGTGCCGCCAACGCCGTCCCAGCGATATTCGCCAAGCGGCCAGTTCGTGCCCGGCGGCACCGCGATACGCACGGCGAAGCCGAGGCCGTAGCCGCTGGTCTCACCCGGATAGTAGTGCTTGTCGCGCTCGACGCGGGTTTCGGGACCGATATGATCCCTCGCCATCAAGGCGATGGTTTCCCGCTTCAGATAACGTCGACCTTCAAGCGTGCCGCCGTTGAGCAGCATTTGCGAGAAGCGGGCATAATCGCCGACCGTGCCGACGAGGCCGCCGCCGCCCGACTCCCATCGCAGCGGTTTCCTGATATCGCGAACCTGCGTGATCGGGCTGATCGCCCGATCCTGCGGCATCGGCTCGGCGATACGCGGCCATTGGGCGGGATCGGCGACGTAGAACGCCGTGTCCTTCATCCCGAGTGGATCGAGCAGCCGCGTCTTCGCGAACTCGAGCAGCGATGTCCCCGAGATCAGCTCGATGATGCGTCCGAGCACGTCCGTGGAGTGACCGTAGTCCCAGATCGCTCCGGGCTGTTCGGCGAGCGGCAGCGCGGTGATCTTCGCGACCAGTTCGGCGTTGGTCGAATTCCTGTCGAACAGTCCGGCGTCGGCATAGAGCTTATTCACCAGGTCCCCGCCATAATAGCCGTAAGGGATCCCGGCGGTATGCCGCATCAAATCCTCGATCGTCACCGGACGTTTGAGCGGCTCCAGCTCCAGCGAGACCTTGTTGTCTTCGGCCTTCTTCTCGACGCCGACCTTCATGCCGGCAAAGGCCGGAATGTATTTCGAGACGGGATCGCTGAGCGCAAGCCTACCCTCCTCGACCAGCATCATCGCCAGGACCGAGGTGATCGGCTTGGACATCGAATAGAGGCGGAAGATCGTGTCCGCGCTCATCGAAAGTTGGGTCGCGACGTCGCGGACGCCGAAATTCTCGCAGTAGACCGGCTTGCCGTGTTGCTGGAGCAGCAGAATCGCCCCCGGAAATTTGCCGGTCGCGATCTCGTTCCTGATGTAGTCGGAGACTTTTGCCAGGCCTTCGGGCGTGAATCTGTGCGCGCGGCCCTCCGAGCCCGCCCGCGCACTTACGGCGCCGAACAAAAGAACGAGCGCCGCGAACAGCGCGCGGCGCCCGTTCATGTCACTTCTCCATGGCTTCATAAACCAGCTGCTTCAATGTCCGCTGCACGCGCTGGCGCTCGCTCGGGGTCTGCTGCAGCACCAGGAAGAACATGTCCTGCTTGCGATCAACCACCAAATAGCAACCGCTGGCGCCGTCCCATTTCAATTCCCCGAGATCGCCGGGCGGCGGAGGTTTGGCATTACCGGGATCGGTGCGCACGGCAAACCCAAGTCCCATGCCAAAACCGTCACCGGGAAAATAGAAGTAGTCCCGCTCAACGCCGGAGTCCTTGCCTGCATGGTCCGATGCCATTAGCTCAAACGTCTGCGGGCTGAGATAGGTCTTGCCCTCGAACGTTCCTCCATTGACCAGCATCTGCGCAAAGCGGGAAAAGTCCGCCATAGTCGAAACCATGCCGCCGCTGGCGGATTCCCACTTCTGGCGAACCTCAGTCCTGTACTCGCGGCCGACCCGGAAATTGCTGTCGTTCGGCAGCGGCTGGGCGAGCCGTTTCAGTCTCTCCGGTTCGGTGACGAAGAAGCCTGTATCGGTCATACCGAGCGGATCGAGCAGCTTTTCCTTCTCGAGTTCGAACAATGTCTTACCGGACACGATTTCCATGATCCGCGCCAGAATGTCAGTGGAATGGCCGTACTGCCAGAGTGCGCCGGGTTGATTGTGCAGCGGCAGCTTGGCGATCCGCTCGGCGAACTCGGCGAGATCGAATTCGCCCGCGTAGATGCTAGCGTCGCGATAGGCCTTGCGAACCAGACTATCGCCGTAGAAACCGTAGGTTATCCCGGAGGTATGGCGCATCAGATCGAGAATGGTAATGGGCCGGGCCAGTGGTACCAGCTCGAGCGTCTTGGTGCCGTCCTCGGCCTTCTTCTCCTCACCGACCTTCACATTTGCAAAGGAGGGAATGTATTTCGAAACGGGATCGTCGAGCTTGATCTTTCCGTCTTGGATCAGTTGCATCGCCACAACGGAGGTGATCACCTTGGTTAGCGACGACAGGCGGAAGATGGTCTTGTCCGTGATCGGGGCCTTGCTGACCACGTCCTGAACGCCGAAGACTTCGTGATAGACCGGCTTGCCATGCTGCTGGATCAGCACGTTTGCACCGGCGATCTTGCCGGTCGCGACCTCGTTCTTGAAGAAGTCGGTGATCCTGCCGAGCTTCTCCTGATTGAAATGCGCGCCGGCCGGAATTTCGTAAGTGCCCTCCGCGTGCGCCGGCGACATCGCGGCAAGCGACACCAACGCGCCGCAGGCGAGCGCACGCAGTCCAAATTGTGAAATCATATCCCCTCCCCGGAACATGGCGCCTCGGAGTGTACCGACCGCGTCATCAGGCACAAGGGCTGCCGTACCGCGCCAAGACATCCGAATGGAGGGCGGCGCTTGCCTCCGAGAAACAACAAAATATGACGTGCGCAACCAGCGGCGCAGCAGGCAGGGCTTCGATGGCGGCATGGACCGCGATCTTTGCCGCCTGGTCGGCAGGAAAACGATATACGCCGGTCGAGATCGCGGAGAACGCCAGCGAAGTCAGCCCATTGGCCTGGGAGAGCTCCAGCGCACGGCGGTAACAGGAACGAAGCGCCGCCGCCTCGCCGCGAGTGCCGCCGTGCCAGACCGGACCGACGGCATGGATCACGTATCGGGCGGGCAGACGATAGCCCTTCGTGATCTTGCCATCGCCGGTCGGGCATCCCCCGAGCGTCTGACATTCGGCGAGAAGCTCGGGACCAGCGGCGTCATGGATCGCGCCATCCACGCTGCCCCCGCCAAGGAGCGACGTGTTCGCGGCGTTGACGATGGCGTCAACGCCGAGTGTGGTGATATCGGCGACGATGACCTCGAGCTCCGCGCCGCCAATCCGGCGCGTCAGCACGGTCACGTGTCAGGCCGCGACGACGACGCCCTTCTCGGAGAAGAGCTGCTGCAATTCGCCGGCCTGGAACATCTCGCGGACGATGTCGCAGCCGCCGATGAACTCGCCCTTCACATAGAGCTGCGGAATGGTCGGCCAGTTCGAATATTCCTTGATGCCGTTGCGCAGCTCGGCGGATTCGAGAACGTTGAGGCCCTTATAGCCGACACCGATATGGTCGAGGATCTGGACCACCTGGCCGGAGAAACCGCACTGCGGAAATTGCGGCGTCCCCTTCATGAACAGAACCACGTCGTTCGACTTCACTTCATTGTCGATGAATTCCGCGATGCTCATATCCGTGTCCTTCTGGGGCAGAGCCCTCACCAATTGCTTCGGGCCGGCTCAGCCGATTTAACCCGATACCTGCCCATATATGTAGCCCAAACCGTTGTGCATCCAAAGTAAAATGGCGGCGACGGGTCCCCGGCGGCCGGATTGACCCCAGCCGGGTCCATAGGCTGATGACATCAATATCATCGCCGCAGAGGACTTTCATACCGTAACGGAGCCCCTATCTAGGACGAACCCTGTTCATGGAACCGGGTCGTGCGAACAACGTTCTCTTGTCCTGTCTGGAGAAAAACGTGACGAAACAAGCCTCAGCCACGGCCTCCCTGCGTTCGTCACGGTCCTCCCGCGAGGACGACCTCGCCCAGCGGCTGGAAGCGGCGTTCTCGACTGTCCGCAATGAGACCGAACGCCGGGCCGCACCGCTGTCGCCCGAGGACCAGCAGATCCAGTCCATGCCGGATGCCAGCCCGACCAAATGGCACCGGGCCCATACGACCTGGTTCTGGGAGCAATTCCTGCTCGGCGAGCATGCTGCGGGCTACCGGCCCTTCCACCCCGATTTCGCGTTCCTGTTCAATTCCTACTACGTCAGCGCCGGCCCGCGACATGCTCGCAATCATCGCGGCGACATCACCCGCCCCAGCGCCGACGAGGTCGGCGCCTATCGCAAATACGTCGATACGGCCGTCGGCAAATTCTTCCGCGAGGCGGGCGCGGACAAGCTCCGCGCAATCGCGCCGCTGGTCGAGGTCGGGCTCAATCACGAGCAGCAGCATCAGGAGCTGATGTTCACCGACATCCTGCATGCCTTTGCGCAGAACCCGATCTATCCGGCGTATGACCCGGCCTGGCGCTTCCCGGCCGCAACACGCGGCGGCGATGACTGGCTCGCACTGAACGAAGGCATCCACACCGTCGGCCATGTCGACGACGGCTTTCATTTCGACAACGAGAAGCCGGCGCACCGCGCCCTGGTCGGTCCGGTCAGGATCGCCCGCAATCTGGTCACCAATGCCGAATGGCTCGCCTTCATGCAGGACGGCGGCTACCGGACCGCAACCCTGTGGCTGATGGACGGCTTTGCCGCGGCCAGCAAGGAAGATTGGCAAGCCCCCGGCTATTGGCGCGAGGTCGACGGCGCATGGCAGGTCATGACGCTCGCCGGCCTCAAGCCGGTCGATCCGGACGCGCCGGTCTGCCACATCAGCTATTACGAAGCGGACGCCTTCGCGCGCTGGTCCGGAAAACACCTGCCGACCGAGATGGAATGGGAGGTCGCGGCCCGCGCTGGCCAGCTCAACGACGCCTTCGGCCTCGTCTGGCAATGGACCCGCAGCTCCTACGCGCCCTACCCCGGCTATCGCGCCGTCGAAGGCGCGCTCGGCGAGTACAACGGCAAGTTCATGGTCAACCAGCTGGTGCTGCGCGGCTCCTCGCTTGCAACTCCGCAGGGCCACAGTCGTACCACCTATCGCAACTTCTTCTATCCGCACCACCGCTGGCAGTTCACCGGGCTGCGGCTTGCCGATTACGACTAAGTATTCCGACGACAGATGCGCGCCGGACAGCGCGTTCAGGAGAGTATCATGAATGTGCACGCCAGCGCTTTGGCCGAGGCCCATCTTCCCGACGAGCAGACCACCGCTTTCGCCCGTGAGGCCATCGAGGACCTCTCGCAGCAGCCGAAAAAGCTGTCGCCGAAATATTTCTATGACGCGACCGGATCGGAGCTGTTCGAGGCGATCACCAAGCTGCCGGAATATTATCCGACGCGCACCGAGCTATCGATCCTGAAGGAGCGCGGAAGCGAGATCGCAAGCATCATCCCGGAGCACGCCGCGCTGGTGGAGTTCGGCGCCGGCGCGACCACGAAGGTGCGCCTGCTGCTCGATCATTGCAAATTCGCAGCCTATGTCCCCGTCGACATCTCCGGCGACTTCCTGAAGGCTCAGGCGAGCGGCCTGAAGCGGGATTTCCCGGCGCTCGGCATCTATCCGGTGGCGGCCGATTTCACGACGCCGTTCGAGCTGCCCAAGCAGGTTGCATCCATGCCGAAGGTCGGCTTCTTCCCCGGCTCCACCATCGGCAATTTCGAGCCGCAAGAAGCGCAGGCCTTCCTGAAAAGCGCGCGCAAGATCCTCGGCAAGGGCGCGCAGATGATCATCGGCGCCGATCTCGAAAAGGACGAGCGGATCCTCTTCGACGCCTATAACGATGCGGCCGGCGTCACCGCGCGCTTCAACCTCAATGTGCTGGTGCGCATCAACCGCGAGCTCGGCGGCAATTTCGACCTGTCCGCCTTCACCCATCGCGCGATCTACAACCGCGAGCGGCACCGCATCGAGATGCACCTGATCAGCAGGAAGAGCCAGACCGTGCGCCTGCTCGGCACCAGCTTCTCGTTCCGCCCGGGCGAAAGCATCCACACAGAGAACAGCTACAAATACAGCACCGCGCGTTTTGCCGCGCTGGCCCAGGGCGCGGGCTGGTGCGTGCGCGAGAGCTGGACGGACCCGGCGAAGATGTTCTCGGTGCACGCGCTGGAGGTCGCCGAGTAAGAGCCGCGGCTTCAATGCTCCTCAGCCTCTGCGGACGTCGACCCCAGCGACACCGACTCCCACACCGCCACCACGATTAAGATGGCGCTCGTCACCATTGACAACCACAGCGGCGACAGTTCCGACGCGAACCACCACAGCACCAGCAGCAGGATGATGCCGATGCCGTGCGAGAGCTGGAGGAAGCCGCGGACCGCGTGCTTGAACAGGATGGTGCCGATCAGAAACACCAGCGGGCCGCCGATCGTGCTCAGAACCGTGCGGGCGTCGGAATGGCCCGTCGGATGCTTCAGCACCAATTCGTCGGACACCGCCGTCAAGATGATGCCGGCAACGATCGGCAGGTGCAGATAGGTGTAGGCGAGCCGCGCCAGACGGCCGGATTCGGTGGACCTGGAGATCCACTCGGAGCCGGCTTCCGCGCCCTTGTGGAAATAAACCCACCACATCGCGATGGCACCGACCAGTGCCGAGACGAAGGCCGTGATGTTGGCGGCGGTCCATTCCAGCTCGGCGAAGGTCGCGCCATTGACGATGACGGCTTCGCCGAGCGCAATGATGACGAAGAGGGAGCAGCGCTCGGCCATGTGGCCGCCCTCGACGGCCCAGGCCTCGACCGAGGAGAAGCCGAGCCTGGGGACCCAGAAGCGGAGCGCGGGCGAGACGTATTCGATCGCAAGCGCCGCGATCCAGAACCACAGCCGCGCCTCGTGATGGGCGAGGCCGCCGAGAATCCAGAAGATCGCGGAGACGGAGAACCAGGCCAGGATGCGGATCGCATTGTGTCGCACAGCCGTCCTGTGCGCCGGCGTTGCGAACAGCCAGAACGCGGTGCGTCCGACCTGCATGGCCGCGTAGGCGATGGCGAACCACAGGCCACGCCCCTCGAACGCGGTCGGGATCGAGGTCGACAGCACGAGGCCGCCTAGCATCATCGCAAACAGCAGCAGGCGGACCGGCGTCAGCTCGGGATTGAGCCAGTTGGTGACCCAGGCCGTGAAGACCCACACCCACCACACTGCCAGGAACAGCACCGCGACATGCACCGCGCCGATCGGCGTGAAATGATGCAGCAGGGCGTGCGAGACTTGCGTGACGGCAAAGACGAAGACGAGATCGAAGAATAGCTCGGCATAGGTCACGCGGCTGTGCCGGTTCGGCGTGATGACGCGGAACATCGCGCCGTGCGGATTGTCCGCAGCCATCATCGTCCCCTCGTGGCGCTGGTCAGGTCAGGTGCAGCTTCGTCAGTTACCTGGTACGCCGGTCTGCAGCGCCAGCGCGTGCAGCACGCCGCCCATCTGGCCGCGCAGGGACTGGTAGACGATCTGGTGCTGCTGGACGCGCGACTTGCCGCGGAAGGATTCCGAGATCACGGTCGCGGCATAGTGGTCGCCGTCGCCGGCGAGATCACGGATGGTCACCTCGGCATCGGGGATCGCTGCCTTGATCATCGCCTCGATATCGTGGGCGTCCATGGGCATTCGGGTCTTGCTCCTTATCTCGGCTGCAAAGCAGCCTCATCATCGAATCGCTGCCGGGGGTCCCCTCGCCGGCAAGGTCAAACTTAGCGTGAACGGCCTTCTACGTCACGCTTTCCGGCACTATATCCCTGATCCCATCAGGACAAAGGCACGACAAAGTGCCGCGCGCGGCAGATTGATCGAAAAGGCGTGAAATCATGAAGCTTCCAGGGCCCGACCACCCGATCACCATCACCCCAAATCCCCGGCGCGTCCGCGTCACGGCGGGTGACATCGTGATCGCCGAGACCAGCAAGGCGCTGACCTTGAAAGAGGCCAGATATCCGGCAGTGCAATATGTACCGCGGGAGGACGCCAACATGGCCCTGTTGGAGCGTACCGACCGTGTCACCCATTGCCCCTACAAGGGAGACGCGAACTATTACAGCGTCAAGGCCGACGGCAAGACGCTGGACAACGCGATCTGGACCTACGAGACACCCTTCCCCGCGATGACGGAGATTTCAGGCCATCTCGCGTTCTATCCGGACAAAGTGAAGATCGAGGAAGTGGGATAAGCGCCGCAACCCCCAATCGTCATGCCCGGGCATCCACGTTCTGCACGCGGTAAGGCGTGGAGGCCGGGTCGAGCCGGCCATGACGGCGGAGAGGGCTGAATCAGCTACGCCCTGAAGATCGTGAGTCCCAATATCAGCAGCACCAGGAAGATCACGACGAAGACGTAGAACAGGAAGCGGGCGATGTCGGCCGAGGCGGCCGAGATGCCGGTGAAGCCGAGCACGCCGGCCACGATCGAGACAAGGAGGAAGATCAGCGCCCATTTCAGGATCGTCATCGCCAGCTCCGAACTGCCGCGTCTCACGGCCTACGCTGTTTTCGGCGAACGCTAACATCGCTGCGAGGAACTGGTTCCTAGAGGTGGTCGGGGGCGACCTACCGAACAAACTGCCCTTGCTGAATCGAGTTCCCGGCGGCAGAGTCCCGCCGAGGTCAGGATCGGGGCGGCCACGATGACGATGTCACATTCAGCGACGATCGGCGCGGAGGTGCATGCCGCGCCCACGAGCAAGGTTCGCAATCTGGCGATCGATCGCGCGCGCACCTTCCTCACTCTGGTGGTGCTGCTGCATCACGCGGTGATCCCCTATACCTATTTCGGTCATACCGATCCGAGCTATTTCTTCGGCTTCGACATGATCGTGCTCGCCACCGACAGCTTCTTCATGGCGATGTTCTTCTTCCTGTCGGGACTGTTCGCCTGGTCTGGCATCGCCCGGAAGGGAGTCCGGAGCTATTTGGCAGATCGTCTGCTTCGGCTTGGCCTACCCTTCGCGATCTGCGCCCTTACGGTGATTCCACTCGCCTATTACGCGATCTCCCTGCGGCAGCATCCCGAGATCGGTTTTGCGGAATTCTGGTGGAATATGGTCACGAAAGGCCCGTGGCCGAGCGGGCCGATCTGGTTCCTGTGGGTCTTGTTCGCCTTCGACCTGGTTGCCTGCCTTTTGTACCGGCTGTCACCCAACCTACTCGATCCGATCAATCGCCTCTCGCTACATGGTCGCCGCCGGCCCGCCGTGTTCTTTGCGGTCATGCTGGCGGTCACCGCCGCGTTCTACATTCCCGGGCTGGTTCACTACGGACACAGCAGCTGGTTCGAGTTCGGGCCGTTCTCGGTCCAGCACGGGCGCGTGATGCTGTACGCGACCTATTTCTTTTTCGGTGCCGGCATCGGCGTTGCGCAAATGGATCGTGGGCTGCTCTCTGTCGACGGCCGCATGGCAAAGGTCAGCTGGGACTGGATGGTCCTGGCGATCGTTCCGTATTGCCTGTTGTGGGGGCTGATCTTCATCAAGCGCGAAATACTGGGCAACCCGTCACCGTTGCCGGACTGGTATGAAGCGCTTTATGCCATCTGCTTCACCGTCTTCAGCGTGGCCATCATGTTTCTGATCCTGGCCCTTTTCCAGAGATTCAAGCAATCAGGCTCAGCCAGGCTGCTCGATCCAATGCAGGGCGACGCGTTCGGCATGTTCCTTGTGCACTATCCGATCGCGCTGTGGCTGCAATACTGGCTGTTCGACTATGACCTGCCGGCGATCGTCAAGGCCACGGTCGGGTTCGTACTGACTGTCGCAGCGAGCTGGGCGCTGACGCGAGCGTTGCGGCAGATCCCGGGCGCGTCGAAGGTGTTGTGAGGCGCGGTCTCTCGGTCCGTAGCCCGGATGGAGCGCAGCGTAATCCGGGACCTTGCCACAAGTGATAGCCGTCCCGGATTACGCTGCGCTCCATCCGGCTACAGATCTGATTTGTGGCAGCGCCTTATGCCGCCTTCCCACCCATATATTCCGGCAGCCAGCGCTCGTACGATTTGCGCAAGCTGTCGATCGTAACCGGCGCCTCGCCGGCGATCGCGATGGCATCGCCGCCGGTGGTGCCGATCCGCACGCAGGGCACCTCGCAGCCGCGCATCTTGGCGAGCACGCGGCCGGCTTCGGTTTCCGGCACGGTGACGAGATAGCGCGCCTGGTCCTCGCCGAACCAGTAGGCCTGCGGCACCAGCGCAGTCGGCGCCGCCAGCAGCTTGGCGCCGATGCCGCCCGCCATCGCCATCTCGGCCAGCGCGATCAGGAGGCCGCCGTCCGACAAATCATGCACGGCGGTCGCAGTGCCCGCATGGATCATGCCGCGCACGCAATCGCCGTTGCGCTTCTCGGCCGCGAGATCGACCGGCGGCGGCGCGCCCTCCTCGCGACCGCAAATGTCGCGCAGATAGACGGACTGGCCGAGCCAGCCATGGGTCTCGCCGATCAGCAGGATCGCCTCGCCCTCGGCCTTGAAGGCGAGCGACGCCGACTTGGTGAAATCGTCGAGCAGGCCGACACCGCCGATCGAGGGCGTCGGCAGGATCGCGCGGCCGTTGGTCTCGTTGTAGAGCGAGACGTTGCCGGACACGACCGGGAAGTCCAGCGTGCGGCAGGCTTCCGAGATGCCCTTCAGGCAGCCGACGAACTGGCCCATGATCTCGGGCCTTTCAGGATTGCCGAAGTTGAGATTGTCGGTGATCGCGAGCGGCTTGCCGCCGACAGCGGTGATGTTGCGCCAGGCTTCCGCCACCGCCTGCATCCCGCCTTGATAAGGATCGGCCTCGCAATAGCGCGGCGTGACGTCGACAGTGAGCGCGAGGCCCTTCGGCCCGTCCTGCACGCGCACGACGGCGGCGTCGCCACCGGGACGCTGCATGGTGTTGCCGAGGATGACGTGATCGTACTGCTCCCAGACCCAGCGCTTCGAGCACATGTCCGGCGTGCCGATCAGCTTTTCCAGCGCAGGTCCGAGGCCCATCGGCGCCGCCACGTCGCGGGCATGCACGACCGGCAGCGCGGTGGATGGGACGTGCGGGCGGTCATAGACCGGCGCCTCGTCGCCGAGCTCCTTGATCGGCAAATCGGCCATGACGTCGCCGCCATGCTTGACCACGAAGCGCTTGCTCGGCGTCGTGTAGCCGACCACGGCGAAGTCGAGGCCCCACTTCGTGAAGATCTCCTCGGCTTCCTTTTCCTTCTCGGGCTTGAGCACCATGAGCATGCGCTCCTGGCTCTCCGAGAGCATCATCTCGTAGGCGCTCATGCCGGTCTCGCGGGTCGGCACCGCGTCGAGATCGAGGTCGACGCCGAGGTCGCCCTTGGCGCCCATCTCCACCGCCGAACAGGTCAGGCCGGCGGCGCCCATATCCTGGATCGCGATGACGCAGCCCTTTTCCATGATCTCGAGGCAAGCTTCGAGCAGCAGCTTCTCGGCGAAGGGATCGCCGACCTGCACGGTCGGGCGCTTCTCCTCGGACTTGTCGTCGAACTCGGCCGAGGCCATCGAGGCGCCGTGGATGCCGTCGCGGCCGGTCTTGGAGCCCAAATAGACGATCGGCATGTTCACGCCGGAGGCCGCCGCATAGAAGATCTTGTCGGCGTCGGCGAGGCCCACCGCCATGGCATTGACGAGGATGTTGCCGTCGTAGCGGGTGTGGAAGCGCACCTGGCCGCCCACCGTCGGCACGCCGAAGGAATTGCCGTAGCCGCCGACGCCCGCCACGACGCCGGAGACGAGATGCCGCGTCTTCGGGTGCTCGGGCGCGCCGAAGCTCAGCGCATTGAGGCAGGCGATCGGGCGCGCGCCCATGGTGAAGACGTCGCGCAGGATGCCGCCGACGCCGGTGGTCGCACCCTGGTAAGGCTCGATATAGCTCGGATGGTTGTGGCTCTCCATCTTGAAGACCACGGCCTGGCCGTCGCCGATGTCGATCACGCCGGCGTTCTCGCCGGGGCCCTGGATCACCCAGGGCGCTTTCGTCGGCAGGCCGCGCAGATGGATGCGCGAGGATTTGTACGAGCAATGCTCGTTCCACATCGCCGAGAAGATGCCGAGCTCGGTGAAGGTCGGCTCCCGCCCGATCAGCTTCAGGATGCGCTCATACTCGTCGGGCTTGAGCCCGTGGGCGGCAACCAGTTCGGGGGTGATCTTGGGTTCGTTCTTCATGGATTCGAGGCTTTCGGCGGCGGTTTGGCCGTTCTTAGGAACATCGGACGGCTTCGAAAAGCCCTTTATGGCGCATTTTCCCGCTGTCCCACGTTTTGCGCCGGCAGGGCCGGCGGGAACGGGAATTGCACGGCGCGGTCGGATCGGATTTAAGGTCTAAAGACCCGCAATTGAAGGCCTATTTCCTTGCACGAATTGACCAAAGCGCCCCCGCCCCGCCGCCCCGACCTCCACGTCGCCACCGAGGGCGAATTTGTGGGCTGGCGGACCTGGATTCGCGACAGTTTTGAGTCCCATGTCGGCCCGTTCTGGCACCGGATCGAGGCCGACGGCAGCGTCCGCAGCGCCTTCCGCGTCGAGAAGAAGCACCTCAATGGCTCCGGCAACGTCCATGGCGGCTGCTACATGGCCTTTGCCGACTATTCGCTGTTTGCGATCGCCACCCATGTCCTGGACAGCCGGGCGGTGACGACCAATTTCGCCTGCGAATTCCTCGATGCGGCACGCGAGGGCGAGCTGATCGAATGCACCGGCGAGGTCACCCGCGCCGGCGGCTCGCTGATCTTCCTGCGCGGCAAGATGATGTCCGGCGAGCGGCTGCTGCTGACCTTTTCCGGAACGATCAAGCGGATGAAGCGGAAGGCACTCCCTCAGCCAAACGCATAGCTCTCCGCCTTCCCTTTTCGCGCGCCTTCGCCCAGACTCGCCGGCAAGCGCGTTTGCGCCGGGGAGCAAGAACAAGGTGCCGCAGAGCACATCCGAGGCGGGTCGCGCGACGGCGGCCGCATCAACGCCGTTGCCGTCCATCGCCACCGGCGCACGCAACTGGCGCGATTATGCGCTGCTGCTGGCGCTCGCCTGCTGCTGGAGCTCGACCTATCCGCTGACCAAGCTGGCGCTTCCCACGATCCCGCCCATCACCTTCATCTCGGCGCGCTCGCTGATCGCCGCCGCCTTCCTGTTCGCGATCCTGTGGATGCGCGGCACCAGGATCCCCACCGACGCGAAAGCATGGAAGCTGTTCGCGACCCAGCAGCTGATCAACTCGACCTTCCCGTTCCTGATCATCACCTGGTCGCAGCAATATGTGCCGGCCTCGAACACGGTGGTGCTGGCCTCGACCACGCCGATCTTCGCCTTCCTGATCACCTCGCTGATCACGCGGCACGAGCCGGCGACGCTACTCAAGCTCACTGGTGCGATTTTGGGACTCGCCGGCACCGTCGCCATCGTTGGCCTCGACGCGCTACGCGGCCTCGGCAGCGAGATCGTGGCAGAGATCGCGATCCTGCTCGCCACCATCTCCTTTGCCTGCGCGACGATCTTCGGTCTCCGCCTGTCCGAATACGATCCGATGGTGGTGGCAGCCGGCTCGCTACTGTTCGGCGGCCTCGTGCTGCTGCCGCCCTCACTGCTGATCGACCAGCCCTGGACGCTGCAACCAACGCCGACCGCGATCGTCGCCACCATCGTCATGGGCATCGTCTCGAGCGCGCTCGGCCTGATGTTGTTCTACGTCTGCCTCGGCCGGCTCGGCACGCTGACGACCAACGCCCAAGGCTATTTGCGCATTCCGATCGGCGTCGGCCTCTCGGTGCTGCTGCTCGGCGAGAGCGTGCCGTCGAACCTCGCACTGGGGTTATTGCTGGTGATGGCCGGTGTTTCCGCGATGACGGTGCCTGCTGAGCGGTTGAAGTGGCGGTAGCCAACGGCGATGGTCAATCCGCCGAAATAAAGCGGAGGGTACCTGCACGGCGCGTCGGTTTGCCGGTGTCGTTGGTGTGATTGACACCGTCCATGACGGGCACCTCAGGAAAATCGAACGGACTTACCCCGTCAAGGCAAGCCACATTGACAGCATACAGATCCTGGTCCGATCGACGCTGATGATGCGTGTAGATTCCGCAGCGGGAACAGAAGAAATGCTGCGCTGATCCGGTATGGAAGCGGTAGCTCGTCAGCGCATCCTCGCCCTTCAGGAACTTGATGCCGCCCATCTCCGCCATGACGACGACGGTGCCGCGCATCCGGCAGTAAGAGCAGGTGCAGCGGCGGATCGAATTGAAACCGTCACTCAGCGTCGCCTCGAAACGCACCGCTCCGCAATGGCACTGACCAGCCCGTACGTTTGTGTCAATCACCATGTGGCATGCTTCCTGGCGTTGGTGCGAACGACGAGGCCGTCTCGGCGACGTCAACGGGCAGGAACGTTCTCTCAAATGTGGGCCGAACAATCAAAAGGAATCGCCCAAGGCATCAAAACAACTCACGGGGGCCGGACTCCTCACGCCGACAACTGCTTCTCCGCGACCAACAGCCACTCCGCCTGCGCCTTGCGCAGATATTTCGGCGCTCGCCGCATCTGGATCAGGAGCTCGTTGAAGACCATGCGCGCCTCTGCGGTGCGGCCGACCGTTTGCAGCAGCATGCCGTAGTGCACCCGCGCCTCGGCGCCGGGGAAGTAACCGGCGAGCGCGTGATATTCCTCCAGCGCCTCGTCGACACGTCCGACCTCGGCGAGCGCGCGGGCATAGAGCAGATGCGCGTCGGCGGAATCGAAATCGGGCCATTGCTTCTGCAGATCGTCCAGCGTCGCCAGCGCATCGGCCGGGCGGCTGGCGGCAAATTGCGCCTGCGCCCTGCGCAGCGCGTAGGCGGGATCGTGGCCCATCGGCAGCTTCAGGATGTGATCATAATGCGCTTCAGCTTCGCCGAACCGGCCGATATTCGCGCACTCTTCCGCCAGCGCCGCACGGTTGGCGATGGTGTCGGTGCCGGCGAGTTGGTCGGACAGCTCGCGATAGCGCTTCTCGGGATCGAGGCGATTGGCGACACGCTGGCGCGCCTGCCGGGCACCGGGGCTGGAAAACCATTCGGGAATGAGCTCGACCGCGATATAGGCGATCGCGCCCATCATCGGCACCAGCAGGATGATGAAGGCCCAGGGCCGCAACCGTCCAGTTCGCGAGGCGTGATAGATCAGCGTGATATCGAGCAGCAGAACGACCAAAGCAACGGGCATGTGACATCCGGAAAGCACTACGACAGCCAGCCTCCTGCTATCGCAATCGAACCGATGAAACAACTTTGAGTTGCTCAGCCGGCAAGGATCAGCGAACCCGAACGCGCGCCGTAATGGTGACGAGGAGTCAGTCGCCGCAAAACCTATGCAGGTTCACGCGCCTCGCGTAGCAATCCACTCGCCAGCACTCGAAACGCGTCGACGGCCTTGCTCAGCACATTCTTGGGATTGTCGGCTGCCGCGACCCACAAGGCGGCGCTGAGCGCAGCCCCGTTCAGCAACCGCCCCGCCGCTTCGACATCGACCGGCTTCACGATTCCCTCCTCGATCAGCGCACGGATCGTTCGCATGGTGATATCGAGACAGGCGTTCTCGCCGGGCCATTTGGAGGGATCGCCGAGCACCGCAGGTCCATCCAGAAGCATGATGCGCTGAATCTCGGGTTCGAGCGCCATCTCGATATAGGCGCTTCCCTCCGCGAGCAGACCCAGCCACGGGCTGGGCGCTTGCTCCCGGACGATGCGGAGCCGCTCCGCCATTTCACCGTCGATCTGCTCGACGACGGCCCAGAGCAGCCCCTTCTTGTCTTCGAAGTTGTGATACAGCGCGCCCCGCGTCAGACCGACGGCCGCGGTGATCTCGTCCATCGATGCGTCTGCGTAGCCCTGCGTGGCAAATGCCGCGCGTGCGGCGCGGATGAGCCTGGCCCGATTTTCCGCCATCGCCGCAGCGCGCTTCCCGTTTGCCATGCCCTGCCCCCTCTTGACATACGCCTCGTATGTGAGCGATATCTCACATACGAAACGTATCTGAAATTGCCGTGACGCGCCACCCGTGGAGCGCCCACGGTCCAACCGCCCCCATCCATGGATTGAAAGGTACCTGCCATGCCCCAGCGAGAGGCAATCTTCCCCGCGAACCGCCACGCGCTCTATCAAGTGCATCGGTACTCCGCGGCGATCCGCTCCGGCGACCTGCTGTTCGTGTCGGGACAGGTCGGCAGCCGCGAGGACGGCTCGCCCGAACCGGTATTCGAGGACCAGGTCCGGCGCGCGTTCGCCAATTTGCGTGCCGTGCTCGCCGCTGGTGGATGCACGCTGGACGATGTCGTCGATGTCACCACGTTCCACACCGATCCGGCGAGCCAGATCGAGACGGTGATGGCCGTTCGCGCCGAGGAGATCGGCGATCCTCCCTATCCGAACTGGACGGCTGTCGGCGTGAACTGGCTTGCCGGCTTCGACTTCGAGATCAAGGTCATCGCCCGCATTCCTGTGCTCCAGTAAGCTTCCCGGCGGCCATACGCCGGCCGCCAGCAGACAACTTGGCCGGGCTACTTGTTGGCGTCGTCCGCCAGCATCTTGCGGTACTTTTCGACGTCGCGCGTCACGAGCTTTTGCAGCACGTCGGGCGCGTGCTCGTCGGCATCGGGCGCGACGGTCGACAGGTCGGCGAAGCGCTTCTTCACCGCTTCGGTCTCGACGGCTGTGCGCGCCGCGGCATTCAGCTTGGCGATCACGGCCTGCGGCGTGCCCTTGGGCGCGAACAGGCCGTTCCAGCCTTGTGCCTCGAACTCGGGCAGGCCCGCTTCTGCCGAGGTCGGCAGATCCGGCAGCGTGGCGAGCCGAACGGTCGAGCCGACCACGAGGCCCTTCACCAGCTTGTCGTTAATCGACTGCGACACCGAGGCGGCCGCGTCGCAGACGCCGTCGATCTGGCCGCCGACCGCGTCGGTCAGCGCCGGCGCGGCGCCGCGATAGCCGATCAGCGTCGCGTCGATCCCGGCTGCTGTGACGAAGCTTTTGCAGATCAGATAGTTCGAGGAGCCGACGCCGGCATGGCCGAGATTGATCTTGCCCGGATTCGCCTTGGCATAGGCGATGAACTCTTTCAGGTCCTTCGCTGGAAAGTCCTTGCGCAGCGCGATGATGCCGAACGTCTTCGCCACCATCGCGATCGGCACGAAGGAATCAGGCGTGAACGACAGTTTTGGATAGATCGTGTAGGTCGCGGCATTGGTGCCGGCATTGCCGATCGCAATCGTATAACCATCTGGCTCGGCGCGGGAGGCCCGCGCCAGCGCGGTCGAGCCGCCGGCCCCCGCAACATTCTCGATCACGATGGTCTGGCCGAGCGCGATGCCCATCTGCTCGGCCACCGCGCGCGCGATCACGTCCGAGGTGCCGCCGGCCGCGAACGGCACGATCATGTTGATGGGACGCTTGGGATAGTCCTGCGCGGATGCGACGTTGGCGAACACTAGCGCCGCGAACGCGGCGAGAGCACGCCTCGTCACGAACGAGATCACGCAGCTTTTTCCAGATGCTGGGCAAGGCCGGCGAACAGGCCGCGGCCATCGGTGCAGCCCATGATGTCTTCGACGTGGTTTTCCGGATGCGGCATCATGCCGAGCACGTTGCCCTTGTCGTTGACGATGCCTGCGATGGAATGCGCGGCGCCGTTGATGTTGTTGAAATCGTCGACTTCGCCGGCAGCGGAGCAATAGCGATAGAGCACCCGCCCCTCGCCTTCGAGGCGCTTGATCGTCTCCTCATCCGCCTCGTAATTGCCCTCGCCATGGGCGACCGGCACGCGGATCACCTGGCCGGCATTGTAACCGCGCGTGAACGGCGTGTCGGAACGCTCGACGCGCAGATGCACGTCGCGGCAGATGAATTTCAGCCGCGCATTGCGCATCAGCACGCCCGGCAAGAGGCCGGACTCGCAGAGGATCTGAAAACCGTTGCAGACACCGAGCACGAGGCCGCCCTTGGCCGCATAGTCGCGCACCGCATCCATCACCGGTGCACGCGCCGCAATCGCGCCGCAGCGCAGGTAATCGCCGTAGGAGAAGCCGCCGGGCACGACGACGAGATCGGTGCCCGCAGGCAGCGCGGTCTCGGCGTGCCAGACCATCGCGGGCTCGCTGCCGGAGATCAGCCTCAACGCGCGCGCCATGTCGCGCTCGCGGTTGATTCCGGGAAAGACGAGGATGGCGGCTTTCATGGCAGAGGTTCCGACGCGGCTGGGAATCGAAGCTGGCCAACGGGCCAATTCGCGAACAGACATAACCATTTGACGGGGATTTTACCAGTGCTAGCGTTGCGGAGCGCCCTTGTACACAGGCCATAGCCACGCGCCTTTGGCCGCTCGATTTGCCCGGGATTGAAGCCATGAATGTCCCGTCGCTGCCCGCATCTCTCGCCGAACCAGTATCCGCCGAGGGCGTCGTCGCCGCCGGCGCTTATGTCGACGGCCGCCGGGTCGCCAATATCGCCATCAGCGAGGCCTCGAGTTGGCGAGCCAAGCCCGGCCATGTCGTGTGGATCGGGCTGCACGAGCCCGACATGGCGCTGCTCGGCGCGGTGCAGAAGCAGTTCGACCTGCACGACCTCGCGATCGAGGACGCCAACCACGCCCATCAACGGCCGAAGATCGAGCAATATGGCGAGGCCCTGTTCATTGTCGCGCGCACCGCGCAATTGATCGAGGGGCGCATTGCCTTTGGCGAGACCCACATTTTCGTCGGCGAAGGCTATCTAGTCTCGGTGCGCCACGGCGCTTCGACCTCCTACACGCCGGTGCGCGAACGCTGCGAGAGCTGCCCGCGGGCGCTCGCGCGCGGCGAGGACTACATCCTCTATGCCATCCTCGATTTCATCGTCGACAATTACTCGCCCGTGCTGGAGAGCATCCACGACGAGGTCGAGAGCATCGAGGATGACGTGCTCTCCAAGCAGATCAGCAAGGCGCAGATCGAGCGGCTCTACATGCTGCGACGCGACCTGTTGCGGCTGAGGACCGCGATCGGCCCGCTGGTGGAGGTCTGCCGCCGGCTGGAGCATGACGACCTGTCGATGGTGCGGCAGGCCATGCAGCCGCTGTTCCGCGACGTCACCGACCACGTCCGCAACATCCAGGAGCGCATCGATTCCATGCGCGAGGTGCTGGCCTTCGCCTTCGAGGCGAGCCTTTTGGTCGGCCAGGCCCAGGAGACGGCGGTGTCCAAGAAGCTCGCATCCTGGCTCGCCATCATCGCGGTCCCGACCGCGCTCGCCGGCATCTACGGCATGAACTTCAAGCACATGCCGGAGCTGGAATGGGAGTACGGCTATTTCATGCTGCTGGGCGTGATGCTGACGGCATGCGGCTCGCTGTACTGGCGTTTTCGGCGGGCCGGGTGGCTGTGAGTCCAGACGCTCAGACTGGTTACATGCCTCGTCTGCCAGACCACGTGCTCTGCGCCACCTGAAGGTCGTGCAGCATGAGAAGCTGCTCTTCTCGACAGGCGCTCAGCTCAGACCTGATTTCGTCGATCTTGTATTCGACATCACCGAGCGTTTGCTCGATCTGCTTCAGCAGCTCGAAAATCAGCTCTTTGCCGATATCCGCCACTCCGCTCAGGCTTTCATCTCGATCGCATAATTCTCGATCACGGTGTTCGCCAAGAGCTTGTCGGCGGCCTCCTTCAGCGCCGCCTCCGCCCTGGCCTTGTCGGCGCCGGCGAGCTCGATGTCGAACACCTTGCCCTGGCGGACGCTGGCGACGCCGTCGACGCCGAGCGACTTCAACGCGCCTTCGATGGCCTTGCCCTGCGGATCGAGGATGCCCGTCTTCAGGGTAACGGTGACACGTGCCTTCACGTCAAAAGTCCTCTCAGCTCTTCACCAGCACCGGGCCGGTGCCCTGGGGACGCTCGTTCTCCATGAGGATGCCGAGACGCTTCGCAACTTCGGTGTAGGCCTCGAGCAGGCCGCCGAGATCCCTGCGGAAACGATCCTTGTCGAGCTTCTCGTTCGACTTGATGTCCCACAGCCGGCAGCTGTCCGGCGAGATCTCGTCGGCGACGATGATGCGCATCATCTCGTTCTCGAACAGGCGCCCGCACTCCATCTTGAAGTCGACGAGGCGGATGCCGATGCCGAGGAAGAGGCCGGTGAGGAAGTCGTTGACGCGGATGGCGAGCGCCATGATATCGTCGATCTCCTGCGGCGTCGCCCAGCCGAAGGCGGTGATGTGCTCTTCCGACACCATGGGGTCGTTGAGCTGGTCGTTCTTGTAATAGAACTCGATGATCGAGCGCGGCAGCTGCGTGCCCTCCTCGATGCCGAGGCGCTGCGACAGCGAGCCGGCGGCGACGTTCCGCACCACCACCTCCAGCGGCACGATCTCGACCTCGCGAATCAACTGCTCGCGCATGTTGAGGCGGCGGATGAAATGGGTCGGCACCCCGATGTCGTTGAGGTGCTGAAACAGGTACTCCGAGATCCGGTTGTTGAGGACGCCCTTGCCCTCGATCACCTGATGCTTTTTCGCATTGAACGCGGTGGCGTCGTCCTTGAAGTGCTGGATCAGGGTACCGGGCTCGGGGCCTTCGTAAAGAACCTTTGCCTTGCCTTCATAAATGCGACGCCGACGGCTCATGGGGATGTACCGTGTTTTGTTGAAATCCATGAATTTGGTGTGCTCCGGTTGACTAGGATTACGACCCACAGCGGAGCTGCCGTGAACGGCCAGGAACCCATCTATAACCTGTTGGAAACAGAACGGGAACCAAGCCTTAGGCAACCTATCCGATTGGCTGTCCGAGCACAATCGATCCGGCCGTCCGGCACCAACTTATACCGTCTTGCCTGCGGCTTAACGGCCCGTTGTTTTGCCGATTCGTGCTATCTATGTAGGCATGCAGCCGGGTCGCCGCAACGGAAGGCTCCCGCGCCATTCAGCAGGGATTTGGAACAAGGTATGAGCCAGTTCGACAAGCGCCAGGAAGGTTTCGAGAAGAAGTTCGCCCTCGACGAGGAGCAGAAGTTCAAGGCGGTGGCCCGCCGCAACCGGCTGCTCGGCCTGTGGGCGGCCGAAAAGCTCGGCATCACCGGTGATGCCGCCACCGCCTATGCCAAGGAAGTGGTCGCGGCCGACTTCGAGGAAGCCGGGGATGACGACGTCCTGCGCAAGGTCACGGCCGATTTCGCCGCAAAGAACGTCGCCGTCACCGAGCAGGCGATTCGCGCCAAGATGAGCGAGCTGCTCGCGGTCGCCGCCGCCGAGGTGAAGGCGGGGACGTGAGCCCCGCCTTTTGTGCTATTTCAGCGTGATCTGAAATGCCATCGTGCCGCTGATATTGAAACCCTCAGTTTGTTGCTGTCCGAATTGCCGGTTGACGTTGGTATTGACCGACTCCATCCGGCAATCACGGGCGAGCACCTCGCGCAGGAGATCGCATTCGCGCGCCGCCATTTCATAGACCGAGCGGCGCGCGCGTTCGCGTAGCTTCTGCGCCTCGTCGCTATCCCCGCTCGGACCGGCGACAAAGAAGTTGATCGAGGTCTGCACACGCACCGATCCTTCCTGCCGCAGACCACCACTACCTTGCTCAATCAGGACACGCTGGGACTGGGACTGGGCGGGAGCAATCACGACAAGCAGACCAACGCCTGCCAAGACAAAACGCGAGCGAAGTTTCATGACGGGTACCTGTGGTTGAAGCGAAGGCCCCGTTACCTAGACTCCAGAGCTTGTCATCAGGCAAACCCTGAACCGCAAACACCGAGCCACCACTTCACCACCGGTTAACCGCGTCTCACTCCTCCTTGAAGCCGTACTCCGGCACGTTGCCGCTGGCGCCGTAATATTTATACGGCAGGAACTTGCCGCTCATGGTGATCTTGACGCGGTCGCCCTTGGGGTTGGCGACGCGCTCGATGCCCATGTCGAAGTCGATCGCCGACATGATGCCGTCGCCGAACTCCTCCTCGATCAGCGCCTTCCAGGCCGGACCGTTCACCATCACCATCTCGTAGAAGCGGTAGATCAGCGGGTCGGTCGGCGGCATCGGCGTGCCGGTGCCGCGCATCGGCACCTCGTTGAGCATCGCAACTTCCGCCTTCGACAGGCCGAACAGCTCGCCGGCATTGGCGGCCTGCGGCTTCGTCAGCTTCATCTGGCCCATGATCGCGCCCACGATCAGCACCTCGGAATAGCCGCCGATCTTTTCGCAGATGTGTTTCCAGCTCCAGCCCTTCTCGCGCTTGATGTCGAGCAGTTTTTCGGTGAGGTCTTCGCGTTTCATTGGGATCTCCTTGCTAGGCGCTCAATCCGGGGTTTGTCCCCGGCATCCAGGTCTGTCGCGGCTCTTCGCCGCTTGATGCGATCGAGAGCCCGGGCTTGCCGATCTGCACCGTCGGCACGTTGCGCGGATCGTGATCCGGCTTTTCAGTGGTGAAGGTCTTGCTGCGCGTCACCAGGAAATCGATGATGTGGTTGCGCAGCGCGTAGTACAGCGGATGGCGGTGCAGGTCGGTGCGGCCGCGGTCCCGCGGCAGCGGGTTCTCGACCACCTCCGCCAGCACCGCGCCGGGACCGTTGGTCATCAGGAATATCTTGTCGGCGAGATAGATCGCCTCGTCGACGTCATGGGTGATCATGAACGCGGTCTGCCCGGTCTCCAGGCAAATGCGCCGCACCTCGTCCTGCAGCGTGCCGCGCGTCAGCGCGTCCAGCGCCGAGAACGGCTCGTCCATCAGCATCATCTTCGGGGTGATCGACAGCGCCCGCGCGATGCCGACGCGCTGCTTCATGCCGCCAGACAGCTCCGACGGACGCTTGTGCTCGGAACCGGACAGGCCGACCAGATCGATGAATTTCTGCGCGTGCGCCTTGATCTTGGCGCGATCCCAGCTGCGCCATTTCGAGCTGACGGCGTAAGCGACGTTGCCGAGCACCGTGCGCCAGGGCAGCAGCGCATGGCTCTGGAAGATCACGGCGCGGTCGAGGCTGGTGCCCGAGATCGCCTGCCCGTCGACGATGACGGCGCCCTCGCTCGGCGCATCGAGCCCGGCGAGGATGTTGAGCACCGTGGTCTTGCCGCAGCCGGAATGGCCGATCACGCAACAAAACTCGCCGCGCGCCATCGAGAGCCAGAGGTTCTCGAAGATGGTGGTCGTCGCGCCGCCCGCGCCGGGATAGCGCTTGGCGATGCCTTCGATCGAGATGAACTTGTCGGTCATCGCCTCTACTCCGGAAACGTGACCATGCGCGTGAAGCGCGCGAGGATCTGGTCGAGCAGCATGCCGACGATCCCGATCAGGAGGATCGCGATGATGACGTTGGTGATCGACAGATTATTCCACTCGTTCCAGACGAAATAGCCGATACCGGTGCCGCCGACGAGCATCTCGGCGGCGACGATCACGAGCCAAGCGATGCCGATCGAGATGCGCATGCCCGTCAGGATGGTCGGGGCCGCTGCCGGCAGGATCACGGTGAAGGCCCGCCTGACGGTGCCGACCTCGAGCGTCCGCGCGACGTTGATCCATTCCTTGCGGACGCTCGCGACGCCGAACACCGTGTTGAGCAGCATCGGCCAAATCGAGCAGATGAAGATGACGAAGATCGCCGAGACCGAGGAGTCCTTGATGGTGTAGAGCGCGAGCGGCATCCAGGCCAAAGGCGAGATCGGCTTCAATACCTGGATGAACGGATCGAGCGCCTTGCTCAGCAGCGGCGACATGCCGATCAGGAAGCCGAGCGGGATCGCCACCAGCACGGCCAGCAGATAGCCGGTGCCGACGCGCGCAATGGAATAGCCGAGCTGGATGCCGAGCCCCTTGTCGTTCGGCCCGTTGTCGTAGAACGGCCGCTTCAGATGCTCCCAGAGCTTTGCGCCGACATCGAGCGGCCCGGGCATCGCCGATTTGCCCTGCGTCGCCGTGAGGCCCATCAGCTTGGCGTATTCCGGGCTCATCGTCGCCACCTGTGCGGTGGAGCGCGTGGCGAGATGCCAGATGCCGAGAAAGGCGGCGAGCAGCACGAGGGAGACGAGGCCCGCGCGGAGGCGGAGGGAAGCGGTCATCTCCCTCTCCCCGTTCTTACGGGGGCGCGAAGAGCTTCGCTCGCGCTGAGAGGGTCGGAGTGAGGGGCCTCCCTCGACACGTGAGATTGTCGAGAGACCTGTACCCCCTCACCCGGATCGCAAGAGCGATCCGACCTCTCCCCGCAAGCGGGGCGAGGTGAAGATAGAGCGCGGCCCATCACGATGCCTTCCTGATCTTGAAGCTCGCCAGATAGTCCTCGGGCTTGGCCGGATCGAAATTCTTGCCCATCACCGCGAACGACTTGTAGGCACTCGCCGGCGGCGTGAGGCCCATCTCGGTCATCAGCTTCTTGGTATCGGTCGCCAGATACACCTGCTCGGCCACCGCCTTGTAGTCGACGTCGCCCTTGATCTGGCCCCAGCGCTTCATCTGCGTCAGCATCCACACCGCGAAGGACTGCCAGGGGAACGGATCGAAATCGACGCGCTTGGGATCGGTCTTCACCCCGCCGAGGCCGTCGGCATAGGTGCCGGTCAGGACCTGCTCCAGCACGGTGACCGGCGCGTTGATGTAGTTCGCAGGCGCGATGGCTTCGGCGATCTGCTTGCGGTTCTCGGCCTTCGAAGCGTAGGCGGTGGCATCGACGATCGCCCGGGTCAGCGCCGCGAAGCTGTTCGGCGCCGTCGTGATGAATTCGCGGCTCGCAGCAAAGCTGCAGCAGGGATGGCCATCCCAGATCTCTTTGGAGAGCAGATGCATGAAGCCGACGCCGTCATAGATTGCGCGTTGACAGATGTTGTCGGGCGCGAGGAAGCCGTCGATGTTGTCGGCACGCAGATTCGCGACCATCTCCGGCGGCGGCACCGAGCGCAACTGCACGTCGGTATCGGGATCGAGACCGTGCTCGGCGAGGTAATAGCGCAAGAGATAATTGTGCATGGAATAGTCGAAGGGGATGGCGAATTTCAGCCCCTTCCAGTCCTTCGGATCGCGCTTGTCCTTGTGCTTGCTCGCCAGCACGATGCCCTGCCCGTTGATGTTCTCGATGGCCGGGACGGTGAACGGAATGGCGTTGGCGCCAAGGCCGAGCGAGATCGCGATCGGCATCGGTGCCAGCATGTGCGCGGCGTCGTATTCCTTGTTGATGGTCTTGTCGCGGATCACGGCCCAGCCGGCGGTCTTCACCACTTCGACGTTGAGGCCGTGCTTGGCATAGAAGCCCATTGGCGCTGCCATGATGATCGGCGTCGCGCAGGTGATCGGGATGAAGCCGACCCTGAGGTCCTTCTTCTCGGGCGCGCCGGCTTGCGCGAACACCTCGGTCGCCGTCTTCATCGGGAAGAATTGCGACAGCGCCGCGAGCGCGGTCGATGCTCCGACCGACTTCAGAAAAGCACGCCGCGCCACGTCCTGCGGAAACATCGCGCGCATCAATGCGGAGGCGACCACGCCCTCGTAGCGCTGCTCTTCGCTTGCGACCGGCTCGCAATGCAGCGCCGTCGCCTGCTCATGCTCAGCTGCGGAACGATGCTGGCCGCAAACACAGCCGGCTCGAAGCTTGCGATCGGGATCAAACGGATTGTCGAACGTGGACATCGGCCCTCCTGCGCGTCAATGCGAGAAGGAATTACGCAAGGAGCATGCCACCGACGAAGAAGCGGACATTGCCTTGATGACGCAGCATTTTCACCCGCGCTTGGCCGCTACGAAAACTCGTGATAAACGAGATTTCGTAGTTCAATTACGAGATTTCGCAATGGCAACGACGCCAATGCCCGTCCACGACGAGGTGGCCCCCGTCATCGACCCGCGCATCGCGGCGTTCGAATCCTCGGTCGAGGCGATGCTGCTGGTCGATCCCTACGGCGACCAGATCGTCGATGCCAATCCCGCCGCCTGCGCCCTGCTCGGTTACGACCGCGCTTTGCTGCGGCAGACCAGGGCCAGCACGCTCCACGCCGGCGAGCTTGCTGCCCTCACTGTCTTCACCCAGGCCGTGCTGCACAAGGGCGCCTACTGGACCACCGCGCTCAATCCCCGTCACGCCACCGGGCAAGATCTCAAGCTCGAATATGCCGGCTGCCTGCTGCCGCATGACGGCCGCTCGCTGCTGCTGCTGACGCTGACCGACCTCGAAGCCCGCCGCCGGCGCAATGTCGATGCCGCCGCCGAAGACCATATGCGGGGCGGCATCTCGACCTGGCAGCGGGTCGAGCGCGTGTTCCAGGACATCGAGCGCGAGAACCAGTTGATCCTGCGCGCCGCCGGCGAAGGCATCTATGGCGTCAACGCCGAAGGCAAGACCACCTTCGTCAATCCCGCGGCCGAGCGCATGCTGGGCTGGACCGCCGAGGAGCTGGTCGGCAAGGAGATCCACCCGATCGTCCACCACACCCACCACGACGGCCGGCACTATCACAATCACGACTGCCCGATCTATGCGGCGTTCCGCGACGGCGCCGTGCACCAGGTCGACGGCGAGGTGTTTTGGCGCAAGGACGGCTCGCCCGCCTGGGTCGAATACACATCGACGCCGATCCGCGATCGCGGCGTCGTGGTCGGCGCCGTCGTGGTGTTTCGCGACGTCAGCCAGCGCCGCGAGGCCGCCGAGAAGCTGCACGCGGCGCTTGCCGAGGTCGACCGTCTGCGCGAGCGGCTCGAGCTGGAGAACGCCTATCTCCAGGAGGAAATCCGCATCGAAACCAACCCGCGCGGCATCATCGGGGGCAGCGAGGCGATCCAGAAGACGCTGCGCCAGGTCAAGCTGGTGGCGCCGACCACCGCGGCGGTGATGATCACCGGCGAATCCGGCACCGGCAAGGAGCTGATCGCGCGCGCCATCCACGAGGATTCCACCCGCAGCGACCGGCCGCTGATCCGCGTCAACTGCGCCGCGATCCCGCGCGAATTGTTCGAGAGCGAGTTCTTCGGCCATGTCCGCGGCGCCTTCACCGGCGCAACGCGCGACCGCATCGGCCGCTTCGAGCTCGCCGACGGCGGCACGCTATTCCTCGACGAGGTCGGCGAGATCCCGCTCGAGCTGCAAGGCAAGCTGCTGCGCGTCTTGCAGGAAGGCCATTTCGAGCGTGTCGGCGAGGCGCGCACCCGCGCCGTCGACGTTCGCGTCATCGCCGCGACCAATCGCGATCTCAAGCAGGAGGTCCAGCGCGGTCGCTTTCGCGAAGACCTCTATTTCCGCCTCAACGTGTTTCCGATCGAGACCGTCCCCTTGCGCGAGCGGCGCGAGGACATTCCCCTGCTGGCCCAGCATTTCCTCACGCGCGAGAGCAAGGCGCTGAAATCGAACCTGCGTCTGTCGGAGGGCGATGCGCGGCGGCTGACCCGCTACGACTGGCCCGGCAATGTCCGCGAACTGCAGAACGTGATCGAGCGCGCCGCGATCCTGTCGCAGAACGGCCGCCTGCGCATCGATCTGCCGGACACTTCAGGCGCACAAGCGCCTAGCGGCGCCGCCCGCCAGAGGCCCGACGCGCGCCCCGCAATCATGACGTCGTCGGAAATGCGCGACCACGAGCGCGCCAACATTCTGGCCGCGCTCGAGGCCTGCGCCGGAAAAGTCTTCGGCCCCGGCGGCGCCGCCGAGATCCTCGACATCAAGCCGACCACGCTGGCCTCACGGATCAAGGCGCTGGGAATTACGCCTCGTCCGCAAGGGGCCCATCCTTCGAGACGCACGCTTTAGGCGGGCTCCTCAGGATGAGGTCGGAGTGCGCGGCAACAGCATTAACCGACACCGGTGCCGCTTAGCCTCATCCTGAGGAGACCGCGAAGCGGTCGTCTCGAAGGACGAGGCGCGCGCTCAGGCTGCCTTGGTGGTGACGTCCGATGCGATCGGCAGGCCCTGCTCGATCGGCAGCGACGGATCGCGCGACCATTCGTTCCAGGAGCCGAAATACATCCGCACGTCCTTCACGCCGGCGTTCTTCAGCGCCAGGAACGTGTTCGAGGCGCGCGCGCCCTTGAAGCAGTAGAGGTAGACCGGCGTGGTCTGCGAGATGCCGACGGTGGCGCATTCCGCCAGAATCTCATCCTTCGATTTGAAGCGCGGGCCTTCGGCGGTCGGCTTCATCATCCGATACCATTCCAGCCATACGGCGCCGGGAATGCGGCCCTTGCGCGGGCAGAAATCCTTGCCGTACGGGGACGAACTGTCGCCGATCCACTCGTCGACGTCGCGGACGTCGAGGATTGCGATGCCCGGCTTGCCGACGGCGGCGAGCATGGTCTTGGCGTCGATCAGGATCTCGCCCGCTTCAGGCACGATCGAGAACGAGGCCTTCTCAGGCGCGGGCACATCCTTGGTCACCGGGAAGCCCGCGGCCGACCAGGCGTCGAAGCCGCCATGCAGCACCTTCACCTTGGGATAGCCGAGCATGGTGAGCAGGTAATAGCCGCGGCAGGACTGACCGAAGCCGGAGTTCATCGACTGCTCGTAGACCACCGCGGTCTCCTTGCCTGAAAGGCCGGCAGCGCCGAACGCATCGGCGAATTTCGTCTTAAGTTCGGCCATTCCTTCCGGCGTCGAGGTCGCAAGGAACGTGAAGATCTCGTGCACGTTCACGGCGCCCGGCAGGTGACCGGCGGCGTAAGCATCGGGATTGCGGGTGTCGATGACGACACACGGCTCGGTCTTCAAGAGATCGGCGAGTTCGACGGCAGTGATCAGAACGTCAGTCATGGCAGCCTCTCCGTTGAGGTTGGGGGTCTTCGGGTGGACTCGTAGAACTCAGGACTCGGCGAGCATCTTGCGCAGCTGCTTGGTGGCCGGCGTGACGATCGCGACGAAGTAGGCCTCGCGCAGGCGCCGCTGCGCGCGGTGACTCCTAAGATAGCCGCGCGCGCCACAATGCAGCATCGCCGCATGCGCCGCCGCGACGCTGGCCTCGCCCGCGCGAAGCCGCAGCGCGATCACCTTGCGCCAGTAGGTCTCCTCCTCGTTATAGGGATCGCGCGCCAGCGCCATGGTCTCGGCCTCGAGCTCGGCGGCAAGCTCGTGGAAGTGCACCGGCTGCTGCGGCAGATAGCGGTTGATGTGCCCGAGGGGAGCATCGACCTCGCCCATGATGTTGATGCAGTCCTTGATCACGCCGAGCGCCATGCCGGCCTGCAGCAGGATGAAGCCGGCGCGGATCTTCTTGACGAAGGGCGCGGCGGGATCGGCCAGGATCAGCTCATCAGGCACGAACACGTCGCGGAACTGCACGCCATAAGTGCCGGTGCCGTCCATCGCCAGGAACGGCTTGCACGGCGTCAGCGTGATCGCGGGGTCCGAGCAGTCGGCGAGGAACATCACGGTGCCCGGCGCGCCACTTGCGCTGCCCGGCTCGTCCTCACGCTCGAAGACGGTGCCGAAATAATGGTCGGGCCCGAGATTGGAGACCCAGGGCAGCGCACCGCGCACGATGTAGCCACCTTCGACCTTGCGGCCTTTCAGCTTCAACTTCTCGATGCCGAAGAAGCTCTTCATGGGATTGGAGAGGCCGGTGCCGCCGAGTACGCGGCCCGTCGAGAAGGCATCGCCGAAGCGTTTTGCGAGCTTCACGTTCGTCGAGTTCGCCGCGTACCAGACCAGCGTATTCTGGCACCAGGCCATGAAGGCCGTGGCACCGCAGACCTCCCCGATCGCCGCCATCGCCTGGATCGCACAACGCAGATCGGCGGGGCCTTCGTGCGGCACGTGGCTGCCCCACGCCCCGACCGAGCCGAACTTGCGCAGCACCTCGGCCGGATAGACCGTGCCCTCGTCGATGCCGGCGGCGAGCGGCGCGAGCTCTTGGCGCGCGATCCGCGCCACCTCGCCCGCAATGGACGGTGCGGGCTGATCCAGAACGTCGGCCCGCGATAAAGCCAGTGAACCCATGATCGTCTCCCGCACCCTGTCCTGATTGCCGTCTGCTAGATGCCGACCTCGAGATTGACCGGCCGCGTGAAGGTGTTGGCGACCGGCGACCATTTCTTCACATGGGCGACCAGCGCGTTGATCTCGTCCGGCGAGATGCCCTCGCATTCCATGTCCACCTTGACGCGGACATCGGTGAAGCCGACCGGCTTGTCGGAGGTGTCACCGGTGCCCCAGACCGCGGTGATGTTGAGATCGCCTTCGAGCTCGAGCTCGAGCTTGTTGACGATCCAGCCGCGGTGCACGGCGTTGGCATGCAGGCCGACCGCAAGGCACGAGCCGAGCGCGGCCAGCGAGGCTTCCGACGGATTGGGCGCGGTGTCGTCACCCAAAAGCCCCGGCGGCTCGTCGACGATGTAGGGCGGCAGGTTGCGGATATAGTTGGCGTGGCGGAATTTGCCCTCCGCGACCGTCTTGCACTTCAAGGTCTTGATGACCTTCGGGTTTGCCTTGCCGTTGGCAATCAGTTGCTCGAGCCCGTTCTTGTCGATGGGCGCGAGGCACCCCGTCAGCACTGTCTTCTGAACGACGGCAGTCATCAATCTTCTCCCTGGCAGAAGTGGAAATCGGCAGGATACCGAACGGTCTGTTTCCTTGCATGGAGCGTGCCAGAGCCCGCGAAAAACAAAAGCCGAGGCTTTGGAGCCGCTTAAGCGTCGCTGCCTGCGGATTGGTCAGCCCACTCCTGCTCAAAGGCGGAGCAGCCGCGCGCGCGGATGCGAATCTTTTCGGCGCCGAACAGATGCGGCTTGCTGATGCGAGGCGGCTGCGATTAAGTTGTCGCTCATGGCAAAGCCGTCATCGAAGAAGAATCCGCCCCACGCCGCTGCCGGCGACGACGAATCCGCACGCGGGCGCCTGCTCAGCGCCGCATCGCATCTGTTCTGCAAGAACGGCATCAACGCCACCGGCATCGACGCGATCATCGAAGAGGCCGGCACCGCCAAGACCACGCTCTACAAATTGTTCGGCTCCAAGACCAACCTCGTCAACGCCGTGCTGGAGAGCGAAGGCAAGCAATGGCGCGAATGGTTCATCGGCGCCATGGAGCAAGGCGGCGGCGATGCGCAGGCGAAACTCACGCGCATCTTCCCCGCGCTGAAGAGCTGGTTCGCCGAAGAGCGCTTCTACGGCTGCCCCTTCATCAACGCCGTCGGCGAGCACGACAAGGACGCCAAGCAATTCCGCAACATCGCGCTGAAGCACAAGAAGATCGTACTCGGCCACATCGAGAAGCTCGCCGGCGAGCTCGGCTCGTCCGAGCCAGCAGTGCTCGCGCACCAGCTCGGCCTCATCATCGACGGCGCCATCGTCGCCGCGATGATCTCGCGCGACCCGGGGGTCGCGGATACGGCCGCGCTTACGGCAGGTCCCCTGCTCGGCCAGGCGAAGGCGAAGAAGAAGCGCGCGGCGGATCAGCTCGAGGCGGTTTAACGGTTCTTACTTCGGAGCGCAGCGGAATGCGGGGACACCGTCCCGGATTGCGCTTCGCTCGTTCCAAGCTGGGAAGACTCTACGTCGCAAATCAGGGTTTCGTTTCGAGCTTGTGAAGCTCGGCGTTAGCCGCGGCCCATTCCATAAAGCGCTTCGGACACTCGTCCGCGGCTGCGCGCAGCAGGCGCACGGCTTGATCAGCTCCCTGCTCTAGCGCCAGCTCGCCAGCATAGAAGTTCGCTTCGCAGACCTGCTCCCTTGTCTTCCGCGTGGAGTCATCTTGCGCGGACTTGAGCAATGCTTCGAAAGTTATCTCGCCCAGGAAGAAGCGAACGATGGGCGCGGGCCAACGTGACGGGTCGATCAGCTTTGCGGCTTCACCGAGCTCACTCCCGCTGCCGCTCTTTCGCTGCGCGAGATCAAACCACAGCTGCGTGTAGGCATCCTTCCGGTCCAGTTCGTTCGATCGACGGAGGTCGGCAAGTGCCTCCGTCAGATGGCCGGATTGGAAGTGGACGGCCCCACGCAAGCGATGGAAGGCGGGGTTATTGGGATTGATCTCGATTGCCAGGTCCAGGTTCGATAATGCCTTTCCGAGATCGCCTTGGACGTGAAAAACCCTGGCTCGGCCGACATAGGGCCGCGGGTCCTTCGGGTTAAGCTGGACCGCGCGGTCGAAGTCGGACAATGCAAGATCGGTCTGGCCCCGCGCGAGATAGATGTCGGCCCGGCAGAATTGACCGATCCAATGGTTCGGGCCGATCACGATCGCCCGCGCACAATCGGCTAAGGCGCGATCCGACTCGCCCTTTGTCTCATAGGCAAAGCTGCGGCCGATAAGGGCATGGACATTGTCTGGATGTATCCGAAGGGCCCGGTCATAGTCGATGATCGCGCGATCGACATCGTCCTTCAGATTCAGCCGCGCACGCCCAAGATACGCATAGGTATTGTTGGGATCGAGCTCGATGACCTTGTCGTAATCCGCAAGCGCGGCTTCGTGGTCGCGCCTCTGGACGTATATGGAAGCTCTAGAGAGGCGCGCGTTCAGATTGCCCGGATCGCGCTCGATGATCTGGTGGTAGTCCGCTATCGCAAGGTCGACCTCACCCTTCTGGCGGTAGAACATGGCGCGGCGGAAGCGTGCCATGACCACACCTTGCTGCATGCCCGTCCCCGCCGCCTGAATGATGGCGGTGCAGCCTGCGATCCTGTCATCGACGCTAAAATTTCCGACCGCGTTGCACTTGGAGGTCAGGGGCATTTCCGCGCGTGCGCCTGATATCTCGAGCAAGGCAGTCAGCGCCAAAACCCCGAAGCCTGCTGCCGCACAAATAAGTGTGCGGCCCACTATTCCAGACATGCAGTCCCCATTTCAATTTCCGGGGGACTTCATAGCAACCGATTGCGCGTCTGCACAGCCCTTGGTTGCGGCGCGGGGTGCAGGCTTACGCGCCCCGCTCCATCATCCCCTGCAGCCGCACCAGCTCCGCCTCCAAATCACGCTCCCGAATGTCGAGCACGCGACATCCCGCGCCTCCAGCCACGTCCGCCTACGCCTCGGCCAGCTGCAACAAGGCCTCGCGAAAAGCCAGCGCGGCTGGTCCGAGCGGCTGGTCCAGCCGGTGCGCGAGATAGGCTTCTGCGGCAACCTGGCTGCGCCGTCCGAGGGCGGTGGTGGCAAGGCGCACGAGGCGCCTTTCCCTCAGATCGCGCTCCACCAGCCAGAACGGCAGGCGGCCCCAGCCGAGACCGGCGAGAATCATCGCATGCTTGGTGTCCTGATTGGTGACCCGGCAGGTCTGGGGCGAAAGCACACCGAACATGCGCCCTTCGGTCAACGGCGTTGGATCGGAGAGCACGATCTGCAGATGATCCGCCAGATCCTGAAGGCTGATCCTGTTGCGCAATTGCCGCCTCGCCAATGGGTGCTTAGCGGAAACGACGGCAACCTGCTCGACCGACGAGATCGCCTCGAGTGCGATCCGCGCATCGCGGAAATCCTCGCCCACCACGATCGCGAGCGAACTGCGCTTGTCGATCAGCGAGGCAATCGGTCCACCCAGCGGCTCGACTGCAAGCCTGATCGAAACCGAGGGATAGAGAGCGCGCATCTTCGTCAATGCCGCGCCGACCATGCCGATCGGAAACAATGTGTCGATTGTCAAGGAAAGCTCGAGTTCGACTCCCTCGCCAAGGCCGCGGGCTCTCGCCCGCATCGCATCGACTCTTAAGAGAATGTCGCGCGTGTTGGCGAGCAGTGACTGCCCCTCGGGCGTCAATACAGGCCGATGACCCGTGCGATCGAACAGCGCAACGCCCAGCTCGGCCTCCAGATTGGCAATGGCATGGCTGATGGCGGACTGAACACGGGACAGCCGAGCCGCAGCTGAGCGAAAGCTCCCGCTCTCCGCCACCGTGACGAATGTCCGCAACTGATCAAGCGTCAGCACATCCAGCATGATCTATCCAATCGATCGAACTCATCGATCTTATCGCGCTACCACCGATCAAGCACAGACCTATTTTGGCTGCTAGCGACACCTCAAGAGAGCGAGGAGGAAAATGACGAAGGTCCTGGTGCTGTACTACTCGTCCTACGGTCACATCGAGACGATGGCTGAAGAGATTGCCCGGGGTGCACGGGAGGCCGAAGCCGAAGTCGCCATCAAGCGCGTACCGGAAATTGTTCCCGATCACGTCGCGCAAAGGGCCGGATACAAGCTCGATCAGAGCGCCGAGACCGCCGCCGTGGCCGAGTTGCCGGACTACGACGCGATCATCTTTGGCACGCCGACGCGTTTCGGGAACATGGCCGCGCAGATGAAGAACTTCCTCGACCAGTGCGGCGGCCTGTGGTTCGAGAACAAGCTGGTGGGCAAGGTCGGCAGCGTCTTCACATCGACGGGCAGCCAGCACGGCGGCCAGGAAAGCACCATTCTGTCCGTGCACACCGTGTTGCTGCACCTCGGCATGGTCGTGGTCGGGCTGCCCTACACATTCAAGGGACAGATGCGCATGGACGAGGTCACCGGATGCTCGCCCTACGGCGCATCGACGCTCGCCGACGACGGCAACGGCGGAGATCGTCGTCCCAGCGCCAACGAACTGGCCGGAGCACGCTTTCAGGGACGCCATGTCGCCGGGATTGCTCGCGCCCTGGCCGCTGGGCGGCTCAAGGAGGCGGCCTGATGGCGGCGGCAGCGCCTGCCCCGTCCGTGCGAGAACACTGGCATGTGGTGAGCATCGTCGTGGGCTCCGGCGTCGTCGCCGCGATCCAGGTGGGGAAGGCTGCCATAGCCACGCCCATGCTGCAAAAGGACTTTGGCCTCGATCTCGCCGCTGCCGGCTGGCTGACCGGGATACTGGCCGTTCTCGGCCTGTTGGGCGGTATCCTCGCGGGCTCCCTCGTGGCTCGCGCTGGAGATCGGCGAAGTCTCATTCTCGGCCTCGGGCTGCTCATCCTGGGAGCCGTCATCGGCGCGCTCGCGACCGGCTATGCGGTGCTTCTCGCATCGCGCATTTTGGAGGGGGCAGGATTTCTTCTGATCATTGTTGCGGGGCCGGCGATCCTGAACAGAGCAGTCCCGTCAGGGCAGCAAGACGTTCCGCTGGCCCTGTGGAGTTGCTTCATGCCGGCCGGCATTGCGCTCGCGATGCTCGTCGGTCCGTTCTTCAGCGACTGGCGCGCACTGTGGTGGGCCAGCGCGGGCCTTGCGGCGATCACTATCGCTGCCGCGTGGATGGGTATTCCGGCTGCCCCGAAGCGCATCTCGGCATCGTGGCGACGCACGATGTCCGATGCCGTGCACGTGGCAGCAAGCAAGGGCCCGCTTCTGCTGGCCGGATGTTTTGCCCTCTACAGCCTGATGTTCTTCGCGCTGTTCAGCTTCCTCCCGGTGCTGCTGATGGAACGGATGAACATCCCACATGGCACCGCCGGCATGCTCAGTGCTCTCGCCACCGCAAGCAACATCATCGGCAATGTCGCTGCCGGCTACCTGCTCGCGCGCGGTGCCCGTCGTTCAGTGCTGCTCGTGGTCGCCTATCTCGCGATGGGGTTTTCAGCTCCGGGGATATTCCTGCAGATCTTCGGCGATACGCCCACGCTTCTGCTCTGCATCCTGTTCGCGGGGGTCGGCGGCCTGATGCCCGCCGTCCTGATCTCATCGATCCCGTTGCTCTCGCCGTCCGCCGCACTCATTCCTGTAGTCACCGGCCTGGTCATGCAGGGGAGCAATCTCGGCCAGGTGGCCGGACCTGTCGCGGTTGGGATTGCAGTTGAGACCTATGGGTGGACAGCCGCACTGGCCATCATCCTGATCGCCGCGCTGCTTGCCGCCATCGTCATCGCATCCGCCCGACGATGACACCAGGGCCCGCTGAGATTCTACTGTCCCAACATCCCGGCAAGCCGCACCAGCTCCGCCTCCAGATCGCGCTCAACATCCACGGCCCGAATGTCGAGCACCCGATAATCCCGCGCTTCCAGCCAGGCCCGCCGCCCCGCGCGGTCCGCGGCGATCGCCTCACCCTCGCCCGGGTTCACCAGCTCGATCGCGATCCGGTGCGGGAAGGAGACGAAGTCCGGGATGTGGCGCCCCACCGGGGTCTGGCGTTTGAACCCACCTGCGAAGCGGCGATCACGCGTCAGCGCCTGCCAGAGCAGGCGTTCGGCGTCGGTCGGGTTGCGGCGGAGCAGGCGGGCAAGGCCCCGCACGGTCGAGCCGCTGTCGGGGACGCCGCCGCCCTGCCCGTGCTCGGCCAGCAGCGCGCGCAGGCGCGTGGCTTGCTCGCCGTCGAGCACGCCGCCCTTGGCCGGGCCCTTGCGTCCTTCGGCAATCGCCATGATCACGCCGTGCAGGGTGTGCATGTCCTGCTTGGTCGGCTCCATGCGGGTGAAGATGTTGCGCAGGTTCACCAGCATGGTGTCGCGCTTCTCGGCCGGGCGCAAAAACTCGACCTTGTCGAGCTCGCGCACGAGGTTGTCGAAGAAAGCCTGCATCTGGTGCTGCGAGGCGCGCTCGGATCTTTCCGGCATGGCGTGCGGCAGCGCGCCCGAGGTCGCACGCTTGAACCATTCATAGCCGACCAGCAGCACGGCCTGGGCGAGGTTGAGCGAGGCAAAGCCCGGATTGACCGGGAAGGTGATGATGCGGTTGGAGAGCCCGACCTCCTCGTTGGTCAGGCCCCAGCGCTCGCGGCCGAACAGGATGCCGGCCTTCCCTCCCGTGGCAACGTGACCGGCGATCTCGGCCGCTGCAGCCTCCGGCCCGACCACCGGCTTGGCCTGGTCGTGGGGCCGCGCGGTGGTGGCGAACAGGAGGTCGAGATCGGCAACCGCCTGCTCGACCGTGCCGAACAATTCGACCCGTTCCAGAATGTGGTCGGCGCCGGCCGCGGCCCGCTGGGCCGCGATGTTGGGCCAGCCGTCCCGGGGGTTGACGATGCGCAGGCGGCTCAAGGCGAAATTGCCCATGGCGCGCGCGGCCATGCCGATGTTCTCGCCGAGCTGCGGCTCAACCAGGATGACGATGGGACCGTCGAGGGATAGACCCGCCTTGCTCTTGTCAGTCCCCGACATCTCGCTTCGCTTTCACACTGTCTCTCAAGGCCCTGGCCAGGCGCTCTCAGGAATTGATTCAAGCCGCGCCTTGCGGCCGGCCCCGCCCGCCTGTCGTTTGCCTGTCCTGACGAAATTCTCAAGGGAAATAACGGGTTGGATTCGACTTTTGAATCTCGCTGGGAACGCGAGCCCCGACCCGGCTGCGGCCCGGCTGGCCGCTCCCCATCTGCGGAAGCTGGATGAGCTAAAAGTGCATAATCCCTTGGCTTTCGCCCGCCGCGCGGCGGTGCTAAGAGGCGGCGGATATTCCCGTGGCGCGCCAAAAGCGCCGTTCCCAAGAGGCTCCCCCGATCATGGCAAAAATCAAGGTATCCAATCCCGTCGTCGAGCTCGATGGCGACGAGATGACCCGGATCATCTGGCAGTACATCAAGGACAAGCTGATCAACCCGTTCCTGGATGTCGAGCTGCTCTATTTCGACCTGGGCATGGAATACCGCGACCACACCAATGATCAGGTGACGATCGACGCGGCCGAGGCGATCAAGAAGGTCGGCGTCGGCGTCAAGTGCGCCACCATCACCCCGGATGAAGCCCGGGTGAAGGAGTTCAATCTCAAGCAGATGTGGAAGTCGCCGAACGGCACCATCCGCAACATTCTCGGTGGGGTGATCTTCCGCGAGCCGATCATCTGCAAGAACGTGCCGCGCCTGGTTCCCGGCTGGACCAAGCCGATCATCATCGGCCGGCACGCCTATGGCGACCAGTACCGCGCCACCGACATCAAGTTCCCCGGCAAGGGCACCCTCTCGCTGAAGTTCGTCGGCGAGGACGGCACCGTGATCGAGAAGGAAGTGTTCAAGGCGCCCGGCGCCGGCGTCGCGATGGAGATGTACAATCTCGACGATTCCATCATCGACTTCGCCCGCGCTTCGTTCAATTACGGCCTGCTCCGCAATTACCCGGTGTACCTGTCGACCAAGAACACGATCCTCAAGGTCTATGACGGGCGCTTCAAGGACATCTTCCAGGATATCTTCGACCGCGAGTTCAAGAAGGAGTTCGACGCCAAGGGCCTGACCTACGAGCACCGCCTGATCGACGACATGGTCGCTTCGGCGCTGAAATGGTCCGGCGGCTATGTCTGGGCCTGCAAGAACTACGACGGCGACGTGCAGTCCGACACGGTCGCGCAGGGCTACGGCTCGCTCGGCCTGATGACCTCGGTGCTGCTCACCCCCGACGGCAAGACCGTCGAGGCGGAAGCTGCCCACGGCACGGTGACCCGCCACTACCGCGAGCACCAGAAGGGCAAGGAGACCTCGACCAATTCGATCGCCTCGATCTTCGCCTGGACCCGAGGCCTGTCGCACCGCGCCAAGCTCGACAACAACCCCGAGCTCGCCAAATTCGCGGCCACGCTGGAGAAGGTCTGCGTCGACACCGTCGAGGCCGGCTATATGACCAAGGACCTCGCGCTGCTGGTCGGCGCCGACCAGCGCTGGCTCTCGACCACCGGCTTCCTCGACAAGGTCGCCGAGAACCTGACCAAGGAGCTGGCGGCCTGAGCTGCCCGCACTTTCGCCCGATCGGGCCGAAACACCACAACGGGCCGCGCTGCAAGCGCGGCCCCTTTGCTTGGGGGGCCGCTCAGCGGTCGGTGCCTTCCTTCGCCTGCGCGAGCTCGGCGAGCGCAAGATCGCCGCTATCGGCGAGACGCGCCTTCGCGGTTTCGTGGACGTGATCGGCCAGCGTCGGCATGCGCGCGATCAAGGCATGAAAATCCTGGGCGTCGAGCACGAGCAGCCGGGTCTTGCGCGTCGCCGTCACCGTGCCGCTGCGCTTCGTCTTATGCAGGAGCGCGATCTCGCCGAAGAAGGTGCCGTCGGCAAGGCGCACATGCTGGCTCGGCAGCGCGATCTCGACCTCGCCGGCCGTGATGAAATACATCGACGAGGCCATATCGCCCCGCCGCACCAGGATTTCGCCCTGCTCGATGGTGCGCGCCCGCAAAAGCCGCATGATGTCGGCGATCTCCGCGGCCGAGAGGTGCGAGAACAGCGGCACGCGCGCCAACATGCCCCAGGTGACGACGAAATCGCGCCGCTTCACCTCTTCTGCGAACGCCGAGGAGATGATCGCGACCGGCAGCGCGATCATGGCAAAGCCGGCGATGATGGCGAAGGTGGAGACGAACTTGCCGAGCGGCGTCACCGGCACGACGTCGCCATAGCCGACGGTGCCGAGCGTCACGATCGCCCACCACATCGCCTGCGGAATGGTGCCGAGCTTGTCCGGCTGCACGTCGCGCTCGATGGCATAGAGCAGCGAGGCGAAGGTCAAGACCGCGCCAATCAGGATCACGATGCAGCCGATCAGCGCGCGCCGCTCGGCATGCACGGCGGCGAGCAGCGAACGCATCGCCGGCGAATAGCGGATCAGCTTGAAGAACGGCAGCACGCCGAGCGCGGCCAGCGTCGCGTGCTCGCCGGTCGCGAGCACGATAGCGGCAGGCAGGAAGGCCATGAGATCGATGATGCCGAGCGCCGAGAAGGCATAGCCGAGGCGGTCGGCCAGCGCCGAGCCCTTGCGCTGGGTGTGGCCGGCGACGGTCCACAGCCGCGCGGCATATTCCAGCGCGAACACGATCACGGAGAGGATGGTGATGCCGGCAAACAGCGCGCCGAACCGCGCGTCCAATTCCGGCACCGAGGCGAGAATCATCGCGGCGACGTTGAACACGATGACGCCGATGACGAGCTGGATGAAGCGCGACCCGACCGAATAGGCTAGGGGATCGTGCTCCAGCAAGTCGTAGAGGCGATCCCTCAGGTCCGGATTGCGAAGCCCACGTCCGCGCGGAACGAGGCCCATGGCGGACTTAAGCGCCCGCCATCGCTTTTTCGATCGCGCTCAGGGCCTCGGACGCCTTGGCGCCATCGGGGCCGCCGGCCTGGGCCATGTCGGGCCGGCCGCCGCCGCCCTTGCCGCCGAGCGCCTCGGAGGCGATGCGGACCAGATTGACCGCGTTGAAGCGCGCGGTGAGGTCCTGCGTGACGCCGACCACAATTCCGGCCTTGCCGTCCCCGGTGACGCCGACGATGGCGACGACGCCCGAGCCGATCTGCTTCTTGCCGTCGTCGGCGAGACTCTTGAGATCCTTCATCTCGATGCCTTCGACCGCACGCGCCATCAGCTTGACGCCGCCGGCCTCGCGCACGCCCGACGCTGCGCCGTTGTTGCCGGCTGCGGCGCCGCCGCCCATCGCCAGCTTCTTGCGGGCATCGGAGAGTTCGCGCTCGAGCTTCTTGCGCTCCTCCATCAGCGCCGAGATGCGCGCCGGCACGTCGTCGAGCGAGGTGCGCAGCTCGTTCGCCGCGATCTTCGCCAGCGCCATGGTGTCGTTGGCATGTTTTCGCGCGTAGTTGCCCGTCAGCGCCTCGATCCGGCGCACGCCGGAGGCGACCGCGCTCTCGCTCGTGACCGTGATCAGGCCGATATCGCCGGTGCGCTTCACATGGGTGCCGCCGCAGAGCTCGACCGACCAGCCGAGCGCGTTGGCGCCGCGCTCGCGCGCGGTCCTGCCCATCGAGACGACGCGGACCTCGTCGCCATACTTCTCGCCGAACAGCGCGCGCGCGCCGGCCTCGCGGGCCTCGTCGACGCCCATGACGCGCGTGGTGACCTCGTCGTTCTCCAACACCACGTCGTTGGCGATGTCCTCGACCCGGGCGAGCTCCTCAGCCGTGATCGGCTTCGGATGCACGAAGTCGAAGCGCAGCCGGTCCGGCGCCACCATCGAGCCGCGCTGGGCGATGTGATCGCCGAGCACCTGGCGCAGCGCCTCGTGGATGATGTGGGTCGCGGAGTGATGGGCGCGGATGGTCGAGCGCCTGGAATGATCGACCTCGAGCTGCAGCGCCGTGCCGAGCTTCACTTCACCACTCTCGACCGTGCCGATATGGACGAAGAGATCGCCGAGCTTCTTCTGCGTATCAGTGACGCGGACCTTGATGCCGCCCTCGCCCGAGAGCACGCCGGTGTCGCCGACCTGGCCGCCCGACTCCGCATAGAACGGCGTCTGGTTCAGCACGATCGCGCCCGTTTCGCCGGCCTTGAGGCTCGCGACCTCGGCGCCATCCTTGACCAGCGCCGAGACCACGCCTTCGGCGCTTTCGGTCTCGTAGCCCAGGAATTCGGTCGCTCCGAGCTTCTCGCGCAGCGGGAACCAGATCGCCTCGGAGGCCGCCTCACCCGACCCCTTCCAGGACTCGCGCGCCTTGGCCTTCTGGCGCTCCATCGCGTCGGTGAACGCCGCCTGGTCGACGCCGATGCCGCGCGACTTCAGCGCGTCCTGCGTCAGGTCGAGGGGGAAGCCGTAGGTGTCGTAGAGCGTGAAGGCGACGTCGCCGTCGAACATGTCGCCCTTCTTCAGACCGGCGCTCTTCTCGTCGAGGATGGCAAGGCCCCGCGACAATGTCTTGCGGAAGCGGGTCTCCTCCAGCCGCAGCGTCTCCTCGATCAGCTTTTCCGCGCGCATCAGCTCGGGATAGGCTTGGCCCATCTCGCGCACCAGCGCCCAGACCAGCCGATGCATCAACGGTTCCTTCGCGCCCAGGAGCTGCGCATGGCGCATCGCGCGGCGCATGATCCGGCGCAGCACATAGCCGCGGCCCTCGTTCGAGGGCAGCACGCCGTCGGAGACCAGGAAGGCCGAGGAGCGCAAGTGGTCGGCGATGACGCGGAACGAGGCGACGTTCTGCTCGTTCGGTCCGCTGCCGAGCGCGGACGAGGTCGCGTCGATCAGGTTCTTGAACAGGTCGGTCTCGAACACGCTCTCGACGCCCTGGAGGATGCAGGCCATGCGCTCCAGGCCCATGCCGGTGTCGATCGAGGGACGCGGCAGATTAACGCGCTCCTCCTTCGTCACCTGCTCGTATTGCATGAACACGAGATTCCAGAATTCGAGGAAGCGGTCGCCGTCCTCTTCCGGCGATCCCGGAGGACCGCCCCAGATGTGCTCGCCGCGGTCGATGAAGATCTCCGAGCACGGGCCGCACGGCCCGGTGTCGCCCATCGCCCAGAAATTGTCGGAGGTCGGGATGCGGATGATGCGGTCATCGGAGAAGCCGGCGATCTTCTTCCACAGGCCGGCCGCCTCGTCGTCGGTGTGGTAGACGGTGACGAGCAGCTTGTCCTTCTTCAGCCCGAACTCGCTCGTGATCAGCTTCCAGGCGAGCTCGATCGCGCGCTCCTTGAAGTAATCGCCGAACGAGAAATTGCCGAGCATCTCGAAGAAGGTGAGATGGCGCGCGGTGTAGCCGACATTGTCGAGGTCGTTGTGCTTGCCGCCGGCGCGCACGCATTTCTGCGAGGTGGTGGCGCGCTGATAGGGCCGCTTCTCGACGCCGGTGAAGACGTTCTTGAACTGCACCATGCCGGCATTGGTGAACATCAACGTCGGGTCGTTGCGCGGCACGAGTGGCGAGGACGGCACGATCTCGTGGCCGTTCTCGGCAAAGAAGTTCAGAAAGGTCGACCTGATCTCGTTGACGCCGCTCATGTTCATCCAATCGGGTATGCTTGGGCCCGCTTTTCGCGGTCCAAACCGGACCGTTAAGGCTGATATCTGCGGGCCAAAGCGCTTTTAGACAAGGCCAGCTTCGCTGTCCAGAAACTGTGCAAAGAGATCAGAGGGTTGCCGCAGGCGCTCAATCCCCTTGCAATCCCGTTGGATAGGGCGCGCGAACGCGTTGACAGGCTTGGCTCCGCTGTGGTCTCTACCCATCTGTATCGTACGGCCACGTCGGGAGAGACCGGCACTTGGTAGCCGGCGCCGAAGGAGCAACCGCCCCGGAAACTCTCAGGCAAAAGAACCGCGTGGCTTTGACAGCATCTGGAAAGAGGCGCCGACGGGCTTAAGACCCGGACAGCGTCCGCCGACGGGATAATACTCTCAGGCACAGCGACAGATGGGGCTTCGACCGGTGTCCATCGGGGAATCCTCCCCGGGGAACCGCCGAGGGCCCTCAAGATGCTAGCGCACGATCAAGACTCCCTGAAACGTACCACCCCCCTCTACGACCTTCACGTGTCCCTGGGCGGCAAGATGGTGCCGTTCGCGGGCTACGACATGCCCGTGCAGTACCCCGCGGGCGTCTTGAAGGAGCACCTCCATACCCGCACCAAAGCGGGCCTGTTTGACGTCTCCCACATGGGCCAGCTCGCGCTCCGGCCGAAATCCGGCAATGTGGAGGACGCCGCCCGCGCGCTGGAGCGGCTGGTGCCGCAGGATATCGTGGCGATCGCCGCAGGGCGGCAGCGCTACGCCCAGTTCACCAATGACGACGGCGGCATTCTCGACGACCTGATGGTCGCCAATTTCGGCGATCACCTGTTCCTGGTCGTCAACGCCGCCTGCAAAGCCGAGGACGAGGCGCATCTGCGCGCGAACCTGTCCGACGACTGCGTGATCGAGCAGCTTGCCGACCGCGCGCTGATCGCGTTGCAGGGCCCGAAGGCGGAAGCGGCGCTGGCGAAATTCTGTGCAGACGCGCCGGCCATGAAATTCATGGATGCCGGCCCGCATGAGGTCGCCGGCATCACGTGCTTCGTCTCGCGCTCCGGCTACACCGGCGAGGACGGTTTTGAGATCTCGGTTCCATCAGGCGATGCCGAACGCCTCGCAAAGATGCTGCTGGACAATCCCGACGTGCTGCCGATTGGCCTCGGGGCCCGCGACAGCCTGCGGCTGGAAGCCGGGCTCTGCCTGTACGGCCACGACATCGACACCACGACCACGCCGGCCGAGGCCGCGCTGGAATGGTCGGTGCAGAAAAGCCGCCGCACCGGCGGTGCACGCGCCGGTGGCTTTCCCGGCGCTGCGAAGATCCTCGCTCATTTAGATGGCGGCGCATCCCGCCGCCGCGTCGGCTTGCGCGCCGAAGGCCGCGCGCCGGTGCGCGAGGGCGCGCTGCTGTTTGCCGACGCTGCGGGCGGCGAGCCGATCGGACAAGTCACCTCGGGCGGTTTCGGCCCGAGCCTGAATGCGCCGGTTGCGATGGGCTACGTGCCCACGAATCTGAGCGCGCTTGGCACAAAACTCTTCGCCCAGGTGCGCGGCCAGCGACTGCCCTTGCAGGTCGCCGCCATGCCCTTCGTCAAGAACACCTACAAACGCTGAGGATTCGAAATGACCACGACGCTGTACACCTCTGATCACGAATGGCTGGCGATCGACGGCGATGTCGCCACCGTCGGCATCACCGATTACGCGCAGCAGCAGCTCGGCGACGTCGTATTCGTCGAGCTGCCCAAGGTCGGCCGCGCGCTGAAGAAGGCCGAAGCCGCCGCGGTCGTCGAATCCGTCAAGGCGGCCTCCGACGTCTACGCGCCGATCTCTGGCGAAGTGCTCGAGACCAATGCCGAGCTCGTGGCCGAGCCGGCGCTGGTGAACTCGGACGCGCAAGGCAAGGCCTGGTTCTTCAAGATCAAGATGGCCGACAGAAGCGAGCTAGGCGGCCTCATGGATGAAGCCGCCTACAACGCGCATACGGCGTGAGATGACGAGAACTCTAACCTCACACTCGGTGTCATCGCCCGCGCAGGCGGGCGATCCAGTACGCCGCAGCTTCTCGGTTCAAGCCGAAACGCTTGCGGTTACTGGATGCCCCGCCTTCGCGGGGCATGACAACAACTGCTAGCGAGGACCCATGATGACCGCGCACCGCAAATCCAACGGCGACACCGCCAGTTTCGTCCGCCGCCACATCGGCCCGTCCGCGCGAGACGTCACCGCGATGCTGGAGGCGGTCGGCGCCAAGAGCGTGGACGCGCTGATGGCGGAGACGCTGCCGGCCTCGATCCGGCAGGCCGCCCCGCTCGATCTCGGCAAGCCGCTCAGCGAGACCGAGGCGATCGCGCACATGACCGAGCTTGCGCGTCAAAACCAGGTGTTCACCTCGCTGATCGGCCAGGGCTATTCAGGCACCATCCTGCCCGCGGTGATCCAGCGCAACATCCTGGAGAACCCGGCCTGGTACACGGCCTATACGCCCTACCAGCCGGAGATCAGCCAGGGCCGGCTGGAAGCGCTGCTCAACTTCCAGACCATGATCTGCGACCTCACCGGGCTCGACGTTGCCAACGCCTCGCTGCTCGATGAGGCGACAGCGGCGGCCGAAGCCATGGCTCTTGCCGAGCGCCACTCGCAGGTCAAGGCCAAGGCCTTCTTCGTCGACAAGGACGTGCATCCGCAGACGCTGGCGGTGATGCGCACCCGCGCCGAACCGCTGGGGTGGACTCTGGTCGTCGGCGATCCCCTCACCGATCTCGACAAAGCGGACGTGCTCGGCGCGCTGCTGCAATATCCCGGCAGCTCCGGCGCGTTGCGCGACCTCAGGCCTGCGATCGCGGCGCTGAAGACCAAGGGCGCACTTGCGATCGTCGCCGCGGACCTCCTGGCGCTGACGCTGCTCGCCTCGCCTGGCGAGCTCGGGGCCGACATCGCCATCGGCTCGGCGCAGCGCTTCGGCGTGCCGATGGGCTATGGCGGCCCGCACGCCGCCTATATGGCGGTGCGCGATGCGCTGAAGCGCTCGCTGCCCGGCCGCATCGTCGGCCTGTCCGTCGATTCGCGCGGTGCGCCGGCCTATCGTCTCGCGCTGCAGACCCGCGAGCAGCACATCCGCCGCGAGAAGGCGACCTCCAACATCTGCACCGCGCAGGTGCTGCTCGCCGTGATCGCCTCGATGTATGCGGTCTATCACGGCCCCGAGGGCCTTTCGCAGATCGCACGCAATGTGCATCGCCGCGCCGCCGTGCTCGCGACCGGCTTGCGCAAGCTCGGCTTTGCGCCTGACAGCGAGAACTTCTTCGACACGCTCAGCGTCGATGCCGGCGGCAAGCGCGAGGAGATCGTCGCGCGCGCGCTCGCCGAGAAGATCAATCTCGGCGTCGGTGATACCGCGCTTCGCATCGCGCTCGACGAGACCACGACGCCTGCGACGGTCGAAGCGGTCTGGCGCGCCTTCGGCGGCAAGCTCACCTATGCCGAGATCGACGCCGAGACGCGCGAGGCGCTGCCGGACGAATTGAAGCGCGCTACGGCCTTCCTGACCCATCCGGTGTTCCATGCGCATCGCTCGGAGACCGAGATGCTGCGCTACATGCGCAAGCTCTCAGACCGCGACCTCGCGCTCGACCGCGCCATGATCCCGCTGGGATCCTGCACCATGAAGCTGAACGCGACCACCGAGATGATGCCGCTGACCTGGCCGGAATTCGGCTCGCTGCATCCGTTCGCCCCGCGCGAGCAGGCACGCGGCTATCACGCGCTGTTTGCGCGGCTGGAAAAATGGCTGTGCGACATCACCGGCTATGACGCGATCTCGCTGCAGCCGAATTCGGGCGCGCAGGGCGAATATGCCGGGCTTTTGGCGATCCGTGGCTATCACGCCGCGCGCGGACAGGGCCATCGCAAGATTTGCCTGATCCCCTCCTCCGCCCACGGCACCAATCCGGCCTCGGCCGCGATGGTCGGCATGGATGTCGTGGTGGTGTCTTGCGAGAAGAACGGCGACGTCGATGTCAATGATCTCCGCGCCAAGGCGGAGAAGCATGCGAACGACCTCGCCGCGGTCATGATCACCTATCCCTCGACCCACGGCGTGTTCGAGGAGCACATTCGCGAGATCTGCGACATCGTGCACGGCCATGGCGGCCAGGTGTATCTCGACGGGGCCAACCTCAATGCGCAGGTCGGCCTTTCCAGGCCCGGCGATTACGGCGCCGACGTCAGCCATCTGAACCTGCACAAGACCTTCTGCATCCCGCATGGCGGCGGCGGTCCCGGCATGGGCCCGATCGGCGTCAAGGCGCATCTCGCGCCGTTCCTCCCTGGCCACCCCGCGACGAAGGCAGACGCCCCGGTCGGTCCGGTCTCGGCCGCGCCGTTCGGTTCGGCCTCGATCCTCACCATCTCCTACATCTACATCCTGATGATGGGCGGTGAGGGCCTGAAGCGCGCCACCGAGATCGCGATCCTCAACGCCAATTACATCGCAGCGCGCCTCGATCCGCACTTCCCGGTGCTCTACAAGAACGAGAAGGGCCGCGTCGCGCATGAGTGCATCGTCGATCCCCGTCCGCTAAAAACGACGAGTGGCGTCACCGTCGACGACATTGCAAAGCGCCTGATCGATTACGGCTTCCACGCCCCGACCATGAGCTTTCCCGTGCCGGGCACGCTGATGATCGAGCCGACCGAGTCGGAATCCAAGGCGGAGCTGGATCGCTTTTGCGACGCCATGATCGCGATCCGCAAGGAGATCGCCGAGGTCGAGGCCGGCCGCTTTGAGATCGCAGCCTCGCCCCTGCGCCACGCTCCGCACACCGTGCACGACATCGCCGACGACGATTGGAAGCGCGCTTACACCCGCACGGAGGGTTGCTTCCCCGACGGCGTCTCGCGCACCGACAAATATTGGTGCCCCGTGGGCCGCGTCGACAACGTCTACGGCGATCGCAACCTCGTGTGCTCCTGCCCGCCGGTGAGCGATTACGCAGAAGCTGCGGAGTAGGATGTGTAGGGTGGGTTAGCCTCGCGGCTGCGCAAAGCGCAGTCCGCGACGCGTAACCCACCACTTCTGCGTCCGCTGAACCGAACGGTGGTGGACTACGCCTTCGGCCCTACGGCACTGCGTGCGCCGCTAAGGCGCAATCAGCAACCGGCTTTTGCGATCCCACCGCCACAGCCGTTCATTGGTGAGCAGCGTGCCGCCCCACCAACGTCGAATCGGATTGTGGCGACGGAAATCTTCGCGGCCTTCCAGAACCGCTTTGCCAAATTCGGTCAGCGACAACCGGCTCCGACGATAGGCGGCGTTGCGACCTCGCGCATCGTGCGGGGCGAGCGTCGCGAGTTTCGGATCGAGACCTGCCACCGCCGGCATCGGGCCCGACGCAAGCCCTTCGAGCAACGGACCCAGCTCCCACTGGTCGAACACGCGCGTTTCGAGCAGCCCGCCCGGCTGAAACAGTTCTTTTGTACGGTTGTGCCCCCTTGCAATCAGCTCGATAAGCCGCGCCTCCGTCGCACCCAATCCGGTGATTGGTGACGGCAGTTCAGCTAGCAACGCTTCCAGAGCCGGCTTCAGGAAAGGTAGCCTGGGTAAATCCCTTGTCAGCAACCCGAAGCAAAGTTCAGGCGTCGGCGCCCGATACGCCTCCCAGGCCATGTTGGCTATCTCGAAGTCGCACTCTGCGATCTCCGATTCCCGCACCGTACGATCGCGAAGTTGCGGGCCGTCCGCTTCGCGCAGATCGAAATTGACCCGTCGCAGTCTCAGACAATGGGTGATCGATGGATGGGACCGCAAATAGTCCAGGATCCAGATCAGTTGCAATTGACTGTTAGGCTCAGGGTCGAACCACAGCTCGATGAACTCGACGCCATAGGTCTCGCAAAACCAAACCAGGCCAGTCTCCTTGTGCGCGAGACCGGTCTGAGGCAACCGGCCAACAAGATCGGACCACCGCACCTCCGGATCGCCCCTGTAATAGCCTCCCGTAAGATAGTCCTCGAGGTGGTGCGACGTAGGCAACGGCCCCCAAACGAACCGAAAGATCAACGGGACGACCATGTCAGCACGACCGGCATAGGTGAGACCAACGCCGGACGAACTAGTCAGAATCACACGCTTCATCGTCGACGCGCCCTCACGCAACACGAAACGGGCACCGAAGACGTCGGCAACTCAACGTCCTCAGTGCCCGCTCCTCGCGAAAAATTTCGCGTTAGGTCCTACTCGTCCGCCGGCTCCTCGCCGTCGGCGTCGCGCTCCGGCGTGCCGGCCAGGATCTGCTCGGCGATCAGGCCGGAGTTCTGGCGGATCGCGGTCTCGATCTTGGCGGTGATATCGGGGTTGCCCTTGAGGAACGCCTTCGCGTTCTCGCGGCCCTGGCCGAGGCGCTGGCTGTCATAGGAGAACCAGGCGCCCGACTTCTCGACGATGCCGGCCTTGACGCCGAGATCGAGGATCTCGCCCATCTTGGAGACGCCCTCGCCGTACATGATGTCGAACTCGACCTGCTTGAACGGCGGCGCCAGCTTGTTCTTGACCACCTTGACGCGCGTGGTGTTGCCGACCACCTCGTCGCGCTCCTTGATCGCGCCGATGCGGCGGATGTCGAGGCGGACGGAGGCGTAGAATTTCAGCGCATTGCCGCCGGTGGTGGTTTCCGGCGAGCCGTACATCACACCGATCTTCATGCGGATCTGGTTGATGAAGATCACCATGGTGTTGGATTTGTTGATGGAGGCCGTCAGCTTGCGCAGCGCCTGGCTCATCAGACGGGCCTGCAGGCCCGGCAGCGCATCGCCCATCTCGCCTTCGAGCTCGGCCTTCGGCACCAGCGCCGCGACCGAATCGACCACGAGAACATCGACGGCGCCCGAGCGCACCAGGGTGTCGCAGATCTCCAGCGCCTGCTCGCCGGTGTCGGGCTGCGAGATCAGGAGCTCGTCGATGTTGACGCCGAGCTTGCGGGCATAGACCGGATCGAGCGCGTGCTCGGCATCGATGAAGGCGCAGATGCCACCCTTCTTCTGCGCTTCCGCCACCGTATGCAGCGCCAGCGTGGTCTTGCCCGAGGATTCCGGCCCGTAGATCTCGACGATGCGTCCCTTGGGCAGGCCGCCGATGCCGAGCGCGATATCGAGCCCGAGCGAGCCGGAGGACACCGCCTCGATGTCCATGGAGCGGTCGTTCTTGCCGAGCTTCATCACCGAGCCCTTGCCGAACTGCCGCTCGATCTGGGAGAGCGCGGCGGCCAGAGCTTTACTCTTGTCCATGGAGGATCCTTCGACGATACGCAGGGCAGTTGCGGACATTGGGTCGTGCTCCTTATGGCGAGGATTCGCGTGAGGGACAAACGGTTGCGAGGCAGCTCGGCGATAAAAGCAATGTACCCTATTTGTTCTCAGTTCGCAATATGTTCTTTTGCGGATTTTGTCTTTCTAACTGGACCAACAGACAACGGAGCTGGTCGAACCTGCCATGCTGGATCGTCACGCCGTCCGCACTGAGTGCACAACTGAACAGACGCGGATCCGTTTCTGGATCCTAATGCATCATCACCGCGCGGACCGTGGCCACTATCGGTGATGAGACCGCTGACCTCGCGCTCCCGCCTCCTCGCACGGAAAGAGCGCGCCATGTTGAAGCGACGACGTTTCAAGCAGCAACTGACCCTTCAGGACCGGCTGTCGGCATGGGTGAAGCAGGTCCGCGAGCAGGCGTCCAAGCTACCTCCCGGGCCGGAGCGGGACGCGCTGCTCAAGAAGGCGCGCCAGGCCGACGTTGCCAATCATCTGAACGATTGGGTCAAATCGCCGGGGCTGCAGCCGCCGGAATAGCCGGGCCCGCACCGGTTCCTCAAACGACCCTGACCGACATCAACGACGCGCGACTGGGCGCCGTCATGTTTCCGTAATCCTGCGGCACCGAACCTTTTCGCGGTCTCGGGCCTTCTGTGGGGATGGGACCGCAACTTTTGGGGATCTCTGGTCATGACGAACAACGACACGCACCACGATACGCTGAGGCGAAAGCCGCTGCTGGACGCCGCCCACGAGGAGATGGTGAAGTTCGAGCGCAAGGAAAACGAGTTCCGCAAGAAGGACCGCGAAGAGCGCGCCGCCGAGCTCCATCTGCCGCTGAACGAGATCAAAGTTCATTAGGCGCCGCCAGGACCGCTGTCCGGAGCGGGCCAAGCCCGCCCGCGATGCGGCACTCCGCTCCGGTCCTTGGCCGGAACCTCCGATCGGGCATCGCCGGTCGGGGCGCCGCGACCGCGGATGCAGTAGGTAGCTAAATACTACCAGCGACCCATTGGCGAGCGATGAAATCGCCAGGACCCCTACTGTGCATGGGGTTGTTTTGCCACTTTTGCGAGGCAAGGCGGGCCGGCGCCGTCGATGGGACGGCCCGGCTGCTAGAGCACCGCCAGCAGAATCAGGCCTATCACCAGCACGACGAAGCCAGCCGCCGTCGCGGCGGCAAATGACCGCTCTACGTTATCCATATGATGCCACCCCGTTTCCGGCGGGCCACGTTTCCCCCATGGCTGCGCCGAACGGATAAAATCTTGCCGACGGGTGTGTCCGCAGTGGTGCGGACGGATGTCGAAATTGGGACCGGTACGGGGCCAGTGTGCGGCCTCGCGCGCCTGCTGTCGTCAGCAGCCGGCTAGCTCGCCCGGCTACCGGCCGGCGCGGGGCTCCCGCTCCTCCTGGGTCAGGCGCAGCGAGAAGGCGCGGATCGCGGGCGCCGCCAGCAGCACGACCGGCAGCATCGCGGCCCATGCGATCAGCCAGGACGCCATCCAGTGCCGCACGAACAGCATTGGGCTGCCGGCGGGAAAGCTGGCTACTCCTGCCGCGATCAGCGAGGTCAGACCGGATTGGATGATGCCGAAGACGAAATGCGAGTAGCGGCGGGGAATGCCGAGCATGAGGCGCCCATGGTTGCTTGCCGTGATCAGCAAGCAAGGCACATGCCGTTAACCTAAAGCGGATCCGGCGGCGCTGGTTGAACCCGCGCCTGCCGAACACATCGCGGCCGGGCTCCAGGAACTTTGTTCATGGTCGGAGAACCACGGAGCCCGCGGGCGACATTTTGCTTTCTGCGGAATATTGCGACGACCAACATGTTTGCAGGCGAGCTGAAGGCGATCGGGCGAAAGACGGCCTGAACCGTTTCGCGTTCTGCGTCATAGCGGGCGTCAGTCGGCGCTGGGCAGCCGACGCATGGTGAACTCGATATCGCCGCCGGGCAATTCGCGCCAGGTCTCGACCTCGCTCATATAGCCGGCCTTGGGGTAGCGGGCGAAGAAGGCCTGCGCCCGCTCCCGCGCCGCCGCCCGCGGCAGCGTGAAGGTCTCGCGCAGATAGCCGTCGCCGGCGGACTGGCCGGGCTTGCCGGCCGCCTTGCGCCGGCGCGCCATCCGCTCGGCGAGATCCCGCGGACGATCGGCCATGTCCTGCCTTCCTCTGCGCACTACGCTACGGACAATGTAGGGCGCGGGCCGGATCAAAAGGAGTCCTTCCGAGGAGCATTGTGCCTCCCCGGAACGGGTCAGTTGGCGGCCGTCCCGCTCTTGGCCTTCTTCGGCGCACTGGTCGCGGCCGACGCCTTCGGCGCCGCCGGCTGCTTCGGCTGTTCGGCGCGCATGCCGCCCCAGGGATCGCTGGACGCCTTGGTATCCGGAATCTTCTTCAGTGTTTCCTTGTAGGCCTTCTCACGTTCGGCCTCGATGGCCTTCTCCTCCGGCGACTTGCTCGGGGCATCCTGCATTAAATTGATGTTGGGCATTTGCGCGTAGGCAGGTCCCGCCAGCACGGCCAGCACCGCGGCCAAACGGAAAAGCTTCATCATCCACTCCTTAAGTCTTCCATGAGGCGCGGATCGCCCCGCGCCGTCTCATCCTCGTCAGCCCGGCACGACCCGGTGGCCGCTAGTGCCGATCCGATCGGCATGATTTGGGCGACTGCAGCCAATCGTCCCAGATCGGACCGCATTTGGTGCACCCGCTCAGCGCGAGACCGAGCAGGCCCATGCCAAAGACGAGGATACAGCGACGCAACATCATCCACCCCTACCCAAGCCAGGCATCATATCGGGCCAAGTCAGGCATTTTCAAGCCGAGGCGGCCGGCGCCAGACCGGGTGACTTTGCCTCGCCGATGCGCGCACAATGCGGCGAAACATCCGGCAACACAGGAGAGCGCGACAGCAATGCAAACGCAGCCAGAAGCCGAGTTCGGCCTCGCCGACGCCAGACGCATCCTCGGCGAGGTCTTTGCGCCCTGGGTCCAGGACCTCAACCTCGCGGTCGAGCGCATCGAGCATGTGCCGCGCGCGGACGTCCCGGATTGGCAGCCCGGCGCGCTGCTGCGCATGCCGTTTTCGGAGCGGCTGTGCCGCAATGGCGGCGTGGTCTGCGGCCAGGCCCTGATGGCGCTCGCCGATACCGCAATGGTGATCGCGATCCTCGCGGCCAATCGCGGCTACCGTCCCATGACCACGGTCGATCAGACCACGCATTTCATGCGCGCGATCGCCGCGTCCGACGTGCTGGCGGACGCGCGCGTGGTGCGGCTCGGGCGCACCATGAGCTTTGGCCGCGTCACGCTGCTCTCGGCCGCCGACGGCAAGCCGGCCGCGATGGTGTCGAGCGCGTTCGCGATGCTGCCGGGGTGAACGCGCCCTGAAAACAAGAGAGCCGCGCGAAGCGCAAGGCTCGACGCGGCTCTCGATGGAAATCGTGTCGGGACAGCAAGCGCGATCGCGCTTGCCGTCATTGCGACGGCAATGTCACTTGCCGAGGATCTCGTCGGCCGCAGTGACGACGCTGACGGTCGGATTCTTTCCGCAATAGGCGCCGAACTTCTTGGCATTCTCGATGAAGACGTCGGTGTCGATGATCGCGTTGTCCTCGTCGCCCTTGTACCAGCCGTCCATCCAGGTCAGCACGACGCCGATGTTGTCCTCGCCGCTCTCGAGGAACTGCTTGCAGGTCATGGTCGAGAGGTCCCACTTGACGGCGTGGGCGGGCATCGAGGCCAGCGAGAGCGCTGCGGCGAACAAAATCGAAAGCGAAGTCTTCATCAATATCTCCATCGGCGCGTCGCACCATAAAGGAAAGGCACTTGTATAGGCTCTTTGGGCAGGTTCGTGGGAGCGGCTCGCCGCTCCAACGTCGTAAACAAAGCCTGAAACGCCGTGCAAGTAGCGCCAGTATTGAGTTTAGTTCAACGTAATTTCTCTGCACTATTTCCTACTCATCGGCAGGACTAACGCGGATGATTGAGAAGCGCACATCGCAACGTCACCGTGTTTTCAAGGGCGGAAAGATCACCTTTGAAAACAGCGGCATTCCTTGCACAGTGCGAAACATGTCGGCGGGCGGCGTGGCGATCGACCTCGACACTCCCGTCATGTTGCCGCAATCGGTCACGCTCTCGATCGCGTGTGACGATTTCGTACGGCATTGTCGCACAGTTTGGCGCAGCGACAAGCGCGTCGGCCTCGCTTTCGTGCAATAGCGGGCGCGATGTGAACGAAGGTTCGCATCGCATGCACAACACGATCCCGATTGCTTCGATACGACGGCGACGGTTGCCAGCAGGCGCGCAATCACGCGCGTGACGATCGCGATCGATGATGGCCCGCAACGATTCGTCCGCCCGGGTGATCGATTGCGCGCGACAGGAGCGACGACGCTTCGCCAAACCTGAAATACAGGTCCGCGCCATCCGCCTCCCGTCATTTCGGTTTCTTGGCAGGCTCGCCCGGGCGGGCGCCGCCCCAGGGGTCGTACCTGTCCTTGGGCTCGGAATGCGCTCGAGAGCGGCCTTGTAGGTCTTCTCGTCGATCTTGGGACTGTTGTCGATCGGCTTGGCGGCTTCATTGGGCTGGCGCCTGCACTGAGCCGGCGGTCACCGCCAGCACCGCGGCCGCGATGGCCAAAATCCGCATTGCAGCAATCCCCCTCGCGTGGGGTACAAACGAGCCCGCAACCGCGGAATAGCAATGCCGCGGGTTCCGAGACTTCAGCAAATCTTGATCGGCCCGGACTTCGTCGGATCGCAATCGTGCCTATCTGTTGGCCCGCAGGGGACCTTCACGGATGTTGCAGATCATTGCTCATGCGGCGCTACTCGCTGGCGCGCTTGCGCTCGGTGCCTGCGGCTTTGCCGACAGCCGCGCACCGGTGCCGGAGTTCATGCGCATGAAGGAGGCCGAGCAGCCGCCGCCGGAAGCGCCGCCGGACGTCAAGCGCGTGGTGCGCGAGCAGATTGACGTCGTCTTTCTTGCAACATCCTATCCGCGCGAGGTTCACGTCGCGCCGCCGCATCGTGAGCTGCGAGGACCGGGCTGGACCGCGTGCGTCCGCGCGCAGCTGACCTCGGCGACCGGGACGCCGCTCGGCGTCCAAACCTACATCGTGACGATCAACGGCGGCAAGGTCGTGGACCGTCGCCGCGCCGACGCCGACGACATCTGCGGCACGGAGACTTACGAGCCGATCTAGGAACCCGCCCCTGACGACAGGTTCCGGGAAAAACCTGTAGATGACCCGGAACGATCACCGCCTCCCCTTCTTGTTACCGCCGAGGGCAGTTTCGAGGAGGACATGATGAGGACGTTGACTATTGCGCTGCTGGCAGGCGTGGGGGCCTTGGCCGCCGCCTCGGGGGCCAAGGCTTCCGATATCTATACGACCAGCGAATACACCAATCCGGATCTCGTGCAGCAGGTGCGACTCGTCTGCGACGAGGATGGTCGCTGCTATCGCACGCGCGGCGGGTCGCGCGTGATCGTGCGCGATTCCTACAATTACATGCCGCGCGACCGCTACTATGAGCGCCGGAGCTATCATCGCCACTACGATGACGGCCCGCGCGCCGGCGTCGGCATTCGCGCGCCCGGCGTCAGCGTCGGCGTCGGTAGCTGGTGAGCGATGAAGGCTTGATGGTCGGAGACCGGGCGAGACTATTCGCCCGGTCCCGTGACCTCAGGTTTCGAGTGGATCGGCCGGCGTGATGTAGCGCGTCGATGACGGCAGCTGAGCGATGAAGCGGGCGAGCACCATGCCGGCGCACATCGCCACGACGAAGATGACGGCGGAGAGCGAGCCAAATCCGAGCGCGGTCAGCGCCGGCCCCGGGCAAAAGCCTACCAGCCCCCAGCCGAAACCGAAGATCGCCGGACCTGCGACGATCCTGGGATCGATGTCTCGCCGCGTCGGCAGATAGAAGCGATCAGCGAAGAATGGACGCGGAAGCTTGAGAACGCGGCTGAAGCCGATGAAGGTCACGGCCACCGCGCCCGCCATCACGAAGGCGAGGCTTGCATCCCATGTCCCTGCCGGAATGCCGGCGACGTCCAGGAAGTTCAGCACTTTCGCTGGGTCCGACATGCCGGAGATGATGAGGCCGAGGCCGAAGACCAGCCCGATCGCGAATTGAACCAGGATTGCCATCGCCTTCAGCTCCAGTGCCGCATCAAGAACACTGTCGCCATGCCGGCCGCCATGAAGGTGATGGTCGCGACGAGCGAGCGCACCGACAGCCGCGACAGGCCGCAAACGCCGTGGCCCGAGGTGCAGCCGCTGCCCCACACCGAACCGAAACCCGTCAGCAATCCGCCGACGATCAAGAGAGCCGGCCCCGCCGCGATCGTCTGCTCCGGCAGACCGCCGGTGACGAATCGCACCAGCACGGGCGCGGCGGCGAGACCGGCGACGAAGGCGAGGCGCCCGGCGAATTCGCGATCCTCATAGGGCGGAAACAGCCGCGCAGCGATGCCGCTGACGCCGGCGATCCGACCCGTTGCCCACATCAGCAGAATGGCCGCGAGGCCAATCATCGCACCGCCAACGAGCGACGCGATCGGCGTAAAAGACGTCGTGACCATGAGCCTCTCCTGATCGAGAGCGCCCTTGCGCAGGGCGCAAATACCATGGCCGCGCTATCCCAGCATCTCGGAAAGATGCGCGCATTGAGCCTGGTCAAACCAAGGCGGGACGGCCGAACGATATACTACAGCATCGCGAGCCCGGAAGTCCGCGCAGTGCTAGAGGTTTTGTACCGCCTCTTCTGCGCCGCCAGGTAGGACTCTTGCCTTCGCAAGGCGCGGGGAGCACTGCCATGACCGACGACACCTTCATCGAGGGACCTCTCTACGAGAAGCGGAAGAAGGTCTATCCGCAGTCGGTCCATGGCCCTTTCCGCCGCATCAAATGGGCGATCCTGTGCGTCACGCTCGGAACCTATTACCTGCTGCCGTTCGTGCGCTGGAATCGCGGACCTGGCCTGCCCGACCAGGCCGTGCTGATCGACTTCCCGCATCGGCGCTTCTACTTCTTCTTCATCGAGCTGTGGCCGCAGGAGGTCTATTATTTCACCGGTCTCCTCATCATCGCGGCGATGATTCTGTTCCTGATGAACGCGGTCGCGGGACGGCTGTGGTGCGGCTACATGTGCCCGCAGACGGTGTGGACCGACCTGTTCTACGCGGTCGAGCGTTGGGTCGAGGGCGACCGGCGCGAGCGCATGCAGGGCGACAAGCGCTACTGGACGTTCGACCATCTTCGCAAGGTCGCGCTCAAGCACTTTCTCTGGATCATGATCGCCTGGTGGACCGGCGGCGCCTGGGTGCTCTACTTTTCCGACGCGCCGACGCTGGTGAAGGAGCTCGCGACCTTCCAGGCCCCGTTCATCGCCTATCTCTGGATCGGCATCCTCACCGCTACGACCTATGTCTTTGCCGGTCACGCCCGCGAGCAGATGTGCATCTACATGTGCCCGTGGCCGCGGATCCAAGCGGCGCTGACCGACGAATGGGCGCTCAACGTCACCTATCGGCGTGACCGCGGCGAGCCGCGCATGTCGGTGAAGAAGGCGGATGCCGCGCGCGCCCATGGCGATCCCGCCGGCGATTGCGTCGACTGCCATCAGTGCATCAATGTCTGCCCGACCGGCGTCGACATCCGTCACGGCATCCAGCTCGGCTGCATCCAGTGCGGCCTGTGCATCGACGCCTGCGACAACGTCATGCGCGAGATCGGCCGGCCCCAGGGCCTGATCGGCTACGACACCGACATCAACATGCAGCGCCGACGCGAGGGCAAGCCGCCGATCTACCGCATCATCCGTCCGCGCACGCTGATCTATGCCGCGGCCATCGCCATTGTGGGCAGCATCATGCTGTACACTCTCGCCACTCGCGCGACGATGGACGTCAACGTACTGCACGAGCGCAATCCCCTCTTCGTCCAGCTTTCGGACGGCGGCGTGCGCAACGACTACACCGTGCGTATCCTCAACAAGAGTGCACAGCGATCGTTTGCGCTCGAAGTCTCCGGTCTGCCGGGCGCGACCATTCGCGTCGCCGGCATCGAGGCGGAACCTGGCGGCAAGCCCATCATCGAGGTCGGGCAGGATCAGACCCGCGAGGTCAGGCTCTCGGTACAGGTCGGGCCCAGCGACCTGCCGAAGACCTCCCGCGACATCGAGATCACCATCACCGATACCGCCAGCGGCGGCCGCGCGAGCACCCGCGATCATTTCGTGCCGGGAGACTAGCCACGATTCCTCAGGGTCAAGCCGCGGCCGGATGCTGAATGGAATGTTAACACTACCGCTCGAATTGCGGCGGCGTGCCAACGGTATTTTCCAATCTTTGCGCTAAGCATGACCGGTGGCACGGGCCCAGCTCGTGTGAACGGGGACGACGGGACGTGGTCGACATCGCGGATCAGGCTGCGATCAATCCGGCATCGGCAAGGGATGCCGCGATGGCGCGCGCGCCTGTCCCGCTCGCCGCCGTCGACACCGGCCAATGGCGCGCGCTGGCGCAGCGGGCGATCGAGCCGAACGGATATTACCTGCCCGCCTGGGAGCTCGCCGTCAGCGCAACTGCGCGCGGTCGCACGGATGCCTCGGCACTGTCCGCATTTGACGGCACTTCGGCCCGGCTGATCGGCCTGATGCCGGTGGTCTCACTCTGGCGCGCCCTGAAGATCCCCCTGCCCGCCCTGGTGAGCGCGCATCCCTATGGCACGCTGTGCAGCCCGCTGCTCGACCGCGACGCTCCGCTCGAAGCCGCCAAGCGTCTGCTGCAGCAGGCGCGCGAGGCCGGCGCGCATGCGCTCGTGCTGAGCGACGTCGCGCTCGACGGCGCAGCGATGGCATCACTCAAGCAGGTGCTGAAGCGCGACCGCCTGAAGCCGAGAATCCTCAGCTCCTACATCCGCGCCAGCCTCGATGCGACGCAGAATGGAGACGCACTGTTGCGCGAGGCGCTCGGCGCCAAGAAGCTCAAGGAGCTGCGGCGCCAGCGCCATCGTCTCGAGGAGCACGGCTCCGTCGTGTTCGAGGTTGCGCGCAGCTCCGACGAGATCGGACGTGCGCTCGAAACCTTCCTGCAGCTCGAAGCGAGCGGCTGGAAAGGCAAGCGCGGCACCGCGCTGGTTCAGCACGCGGGCGACGCAACCTTCATCCGCCGCGCAGTTCCCGCGCTGGCAGAGACCGCGCAGTGCGAGATCGTCACCCTTCGCGCCGGCGCGACGCCGATTGCCGCCGGCATCGTGTTGCGCCATCAGGATCGCGCCTTCTTCTTCAAGCTTGGGATCGACGAGCGCTTTGCAAAATATTCGCCGGGCGTGCAGCTCACGCTCGACCTCACCCGCCATCTCTGCGCCGACCCCGCCGTCGCCAGCGCGGACTCGACGGCGAATGCCGATCACCCCATGATCAACCCGATCTGGCGCGGACGCCTCGCCATCGGCGATGTGCTGATCCCGCTGCGGCGGCACGATACGGTCGTGGCGCTCATTCACGGCGCGCTGGTCGGCCTCAACGCCGCGCACGAGGCCGCGCGCGGCGTGGTTCGCCGGCTCCGAAAATAAAAAGCTACTCCGCCGCCTGCGCGTTGATCTCCTCGGAGACCTGGCGGATGGCGCGGGCAAGCAGGTTCGGATCCTGCGCGCCGGAGACCGCGTACTTCTGCGCAAAGACGTAGGTCGGCACGCCGGAGATGCCCTTGTCGGCGGCTTCCTGCGCATCTGCCGAGACGCGCGCGACGTCCTCGTCGGTGGCGAGGCGCTTGCGCACGTCGTCGGCATCGAGGCCGATGTCGGCGGCCGCCTGCACCAGCACGTTCACATCGGTGAGATCGCCGCCATCGCGGAAGTACAGCTCCATCAGGCGCTGCTTCATCTCAGGCGCCTTGCCGATCGCTTCCGCCCAGAGGATCAGGCGGTGGCAGTCAGTCGTGTTGGGCTGGCGCGCCACGAGCTCCGGCTTGTAGACGAGCCCCTCCTCGCTCGCGGCCGCGACGACGCGTCCCGCAATGCCCTTATAGGCTTCGACCGAGCCGAACTTCTGGGTGAGATAGGCCTCGCGGCTGATGCCCTCGCGCGGCACCCAGGGATTGAGGAAGAAGGGACGGAAATTGAGCTTGACCGGAACGTCAGGCACCAGCGCCAGCGCGCTCTCGATGCGATGCTTGCCGATATAACACCAGGGGCAGACCACATCTGAGACGACGTCGATCTGGAGCGGTTTCAGCGTGCTCATGTCAGGCGCCTCCTTCGGGCACTTCGAGGGTCCGCCCGAACATAGGCCGAACCGGGGGCGGCGCAAGGCACCCGTCCTGCATGGCTCACGACTTCACCTCTGCGGTTATTGTGACCGGTTCTCCCCGCCCCGATACTTACGGCCACGATCAAGCCCAAAGGGGAGACCGCGATGAGCGCCATTTTCAAGCCGGACGGCGAACTGTTCCGGGCCACCGAGCATGCCGGCGGGCCGTGGTCGCCGGACATGCTGCAGGGAAGCGCCACCACCGCGCTGATGACCCGCGAGGTCGAGCGCCTCGCCGCCAGATCCGGCTTTGCTGTGCGGCGCCTGACCTTCGATCTGTGGCGGCCGGCGGGCCTGCGCCTGTTCAGGGCGGTCAGCGAGCTGCTGCGCGACGGTCGCAAGGCCAAGACACTGCAGGTGCGGCTGATGGACGGCGAGACCGAGATCGGCCGCTGCACGGCGCTGCTCACGTCGCCGAGCGGCGAGTCGCCCATCGATCCGTTCGCGAGGCCCACCCCCGTCGACAAGGGGCCCGAGGCCGGCAGCCCGCCGCCCGCCTTCGCGCAGAAATGGAGCCGCTATTTCCAGAACGTGTCGGTGCGGCTCATCGAGGGCGCCCTGGAGAAGCCGGGCCCGGCCGCGGCCTGGATGCGGCTCGATGCGCCGCTGGTCGAGGGTGAGCCGAACACGCCGCTGCTCCAGGCGGTGCAGGCCGCCGACTTCTCCAGCGGCGTCGCGCAGATCGTCGACATGCGTCAATGGACCTTCATCAACCCGGAAATCAGCCTCTATTTCTTCCGTCCGCCCGAGGGCGAATGGATCCTGATCCGCGCCGCGACGCGCGTCGGCGCCCATGGCGCGGGCCTCACCACGGCGACGCTGAGTGACCGCAACGGGCCGTTCGCGAAGGTGATGCAGGCCATGAGCTTCGAGCGGCGCGAAGCCGTGCAGGCTCAGGCGTCCTGAGCTGCAAGCGCGATCAGAGCGGCCTCGGACGCGGCATCAACAGGCATGAACATCTCGACGCGAAGCTCCTGCAGCGTCACGTCCTGGGGGGTGCCGAGCGTCAGCACCGCACCGACCAGACCAATGCCGATATCACCCTTGCGCAGGCGCACCTCGCACAGCGGCCCCGGGGCGGTGTTGTCCTCGGTCGCCGCGGGAAGCTGCGGCAGCCGCATCAATTCGCGCCAGGTCGATTGCAGGGCCTCATCGAGCGGCGCGGCCATCGCCTCGTGCCGCGCCCGCGCCAGCAGCGCGGCTGCGACAATCGACCAGTTCTCGACGAAAGGCTTGAGTTCGTCGGCAGCGAGGAACATGCGCATGTGGTTGAGCGGCCGCTGCATGCGTAGAGGACCAAGCAGCATGGTCATCAGGCGCGAGGCGGCGCGATTGGCCTGCATTACGTTCCAGCGCCGGTCGGTGACGATTGCGGGGAACGGCTCGTGACGGAGAAGCAGAAGATCGATGGCACGCCGCGCCTCGGCAAGCTCCGGCGCCGATAGCTCGCGCTCGCCATATTGCCGCGCGAAGCCGCCGGCCTCGAGCAGCGCATTGCGATCACGCAAGGACAGATCGAGCGCGGACGCGAGCTGCAGCAGGATGTCCCGGCTGGCCGCCGCCTTTCCGGTCTCGACATAGCTCAGATGCTTGACCGAAATGCCGGCCTCGAACGCCAGCTCCGCCTGGCTCAATGCACGACGGGTGCGCCAGCCGCGCAGGAGATCACCGACGGGATTGGCCGGCCGCAATCGCCGGAACGCGCGTGTGTCCATCCGCCGATTATGCGAGCGCTGCTCCGTCCTGTAAACGGCGCTAGCGCAGCCCGGCCGCCATCTGCTTCAGCCGTTCGGCGGTGCGCTCGTCCGCCGGGAAGAACGTCTCCAGCGCCAGCTCCGACAAGGTGATGTCGACCGGCGTGCCGAACACCATGGTCGTGGAGAAGAAGCTGAGGATCTCCCCGCCATGCCGCAGCTTAAACGGGATCGCGACGTTGTCGCTCGACAGCGGGGCCGAGCGCGCCGGAATCGGATAGCTCTTCAGATCATTGTAGAGCTTGATCAGCTCAGGGTCCGCTGTCGCCTCGCACTGCCGATGCAGCCGTTCCAGGAGGTGCCCGCACCATTCGGCGAGATTGACCGTGCGCGGCGACAGCGCCTCGGGATGGAAGGCCAGCCGCAGCACGTTGACGGGCTGGCCGAGCAGGTGCTGCGGGATGCCATCGAGCAGCGGCGCCACCATGCGATTGGCGGAGACCAGGTTCCAGTGCCGGTCCACCGCGAGCGCCGGATTGGGCTCATGCGCTTTCAAGACGAGGTCGATCGCCTGACGGGCTGATTTCAAGGCGGGATCCTCCAGCGGGCGCTGCGGAAAGGCCGGAGCGAAACCGGCTGCGACCAGCAGCACGTTGCGTTCGCGCAAGGGCACGTCGAGCCGCTCGGCGAGCCTGAGCACCATGTCGCGCGACGGCGCGGCGCGGCCGGTCTCGACGAAGCTCAAATGCCGTGCCGAGATTTCGGCTTCGCCGGCGAGATCGAGCTGGCTCATGCGGCGGCGCTGCCGCCATTCGCGCAAATGGTCGCCGATATGGACCGGCTGGCTGCGTTCGGTGCGTGCGGTGGATGCATATGCGTTCATGGTCAAAAGCTAGCACGCGAATTTAGGCGCTTCCATTACCACCGAGGTAATCGAAATGGGGGACGAGCACGCGCATCTTTGGTCGCAACAGGAGATGACCATGATCGCGTTGCTGCTCTACCGGACCGTCGCAGACCACGTCTTGCCCTGGGCCATGGCGTTCGCAACGCGGATGCTGGCGCGCAGCCTCAACATGCCGGAGCCGCTGCTGCATTCGACCGGCGACTATGTGGTCGCGCAGGTCATCGCCTTCGAGCACGGCGTCGGCAGGAGCCTCTGCCCGTTCCGGCTCGCCCGTCTGCTCCGCGCCTGGTGGCGCGGTCGGCGCTAAAGTTCCACCCCAGCCCAACCAAGGAGACCTGAGATGATCGATGCATCCACCTTCCTGCGCCGCGCCCTCTTCGCCGACGCCGTCTTCAGCGGCGTCGCCGCGCTCGGCTTCACCTTCGGCGCGAGCGCATTCGCTGCGCTGTTCAACCTGCCCGAAGCGCTGCTGCGCGAGAGCGGCCTGTTCCTGATTGCCTACACCGCCCTGGTCGGCTGGCTCGCCTCGCGGGCCACGGTCGCGAAGTCGCTGGTGCTGCTGGTCGTGATCGGCAATGCCGCTTGGACCGTCGGCAGCATCGCGCTGCTGCTTTCGGGCGCGGTGTCGCCGAACCTCGCCGGCCAGCTCATGGTCGTCGCGCAAGCCATCGCCACCGGCGTGTTCGCCGAGCTGCAATATGTCGGCTTGAAGAAGAGCGGGCGCGCCGTGGCGGCGTGATCCTTGCGTGCCAGCTCCGCGGCGCAAACCGGGGAACGCGAAGGCTTCGTCATATCGGATCGTACCCGGATGCATGCATGACCTCGCGTTCTCGCGGCGGATGTCGCCCGAGCTTTGCTTCGTTGCTTGCGCCCTTCGGTTGCCGGAGGGCGCAGGGAAGGCCGGGCGCCGGCGGCACCCGAGTCCGTGTACAAGGAAATGCACACGGGGTGGACCACAGGTGTTGCCGGTCGCCCGGCCTTCCCTGCGCGGATGGTTTTAACGGTGTCCTTCGTGCTCTCCTCGGGGAACGTTGCACTATTGCCCCCGTCGCCTTGCGGCTTCTGATGCGCGCACCCGGTCGGGCCGCCGCATCACCGTAAGGCTTGACGCACAGACCCCGGGCGTCAGGACCACACGACTTCTCCGTCCGCGGACGATTTGGCCTCGGCGCCCGGGGCTTAGTGTGCGCACCCCAGACCATCGACCAAACCGCTGTGACCGCGCCGTGTCGTACCGCGTCGCGTGCGACTCACGGTTGCCCGCCCTGTCCTCACGCAAATCGCGCCGGCGCTACCGCGTCCACCGCACCCCGGCCCGCATCTCGTGACGATCGCGAAGCGCCCCTCTGGCAGGGCCGGGATGGCGGACCTATGCCATAAATCCGAAATTCGGAAAAGCGATATATTTCTGTGCGACGAGATTGACAGATTTTGGGTGTTTTGCCCGACGCCTCGCCGGTAGGCAGCGAGTACGGCGAGTGGCGCGGAAAGCGATGGGTTTCGCAAGAACTCAATTCATCCGACGGGGCCAGAGGCGCTCGCGCAGCGAGCCTCGAAGGATGAACGACCCCGATGCAAGCGGGCCGTCGCCCTTCGAGGGCCGCCGAAGAGGCGGCCGCCTCAGGGTGACGGTCAGAGCGCGCTGTATCAACAGCGTCATTGCGAGCGCAGCGAAGCAATCCAGAGCCTTTCCGCGGTGGGATTCTGGATTGCTTCGCTGCGCTCGCAATGACGGAGTGCGTGGAGACTCCGCTGCATTTCAGCCGGCAGTCTGAGGATCAATCAGGGGGACTCGTGAAAGCCGGCGGCCGCCGCGCGAGGCTACGCCTTGGCGCGGCCGACCTTGCCGGGGAAGTGCTTGCCGTTCAGCTTCTTCTTTTTCGTAGCGGTGGTTTTCGCCCCCGCCTTCTGCGCCTTGCGCTCGGCCCGCGCCTTCACCTTGGCGGATTCCGCCCGCGCCTCAGCGCGCAGCTTCTTGCGCTTCTTCTCGCATGAATCGCATTTGCAGCCGATCGGCTTCAGATAGGCTTTGAAATAGTCGGTGCCGTAATCGTAGTTGATCTCGTCGCCCGGCTCGATGTTCCTGATGGCGCGGATGAACACCTTGCGCTCGCGCGGGCGGACGTCGGACTCGGCGTTGGGCCGGCAGGAATGGTTGATGTAGCGGGCGAGGTTCTTGCGCACCGAGCCGTCGATGGTCCAGCGCCCGTTGAGCTCGAACAGATATTTGTTCTCGATCTCGTCGTGCTCGGGAATCCGCGAGTCCAGAATCGGTCCGAAATAGCGGATGATCCGGGTCCCCTTCTTGATCGGCTTGGTGGCGAAGAGGCCGAGCCCGGTCTTGGAGCGGCCGACGCGATAAGGTTTGTTCGAGGTGGCTGGCATGATCGAGAAAATGAGAACGCGAACGAGGCAGGAGGAGCCCAAGCGAAGCCGCTCTTGTAGAACGATTCCGCGCTTCTGTCAGGTATATCCCAACCCTGTTTGAACCTTGCCCACAATCAAGACGTCTGATGGAACGAAGTTCCCAGTCCATCAAAGCCTCACATGAACCGTATCACTACTATTGGCTTGGCCGTCCTGATGGCTTGCATCGGCCTGAACAGCGCCGACGCCCAATCCCTGGGCAGCAGCTACACCTCGACGGCACCAAAAGATTGCCGGCAGATCGGCAAGCCCGGCGCGCTCGACGGCAGCAGCACGCGGGTTTGTCCGGGCAAGGACGGCCTGATCGTGCTGATCGCCGAGGACGACCTTCGCGAGATCGTCGCGGTCGGACGCAACCGCAAGGCAGCAGCTGAGGAACCGGCGGCAAAAGTCTGGTTCGCCCCGTTCAATTCGTCGGAGACGACCATCGAATGGCGCGCCGACGGCGCAAGGCCGTTCGCGATCATCCAGCGCTGGCACATCGCCGACAATTCCGATCCCGACAAGCAGGGGCGGCCGAACACCAAGGCCATGCTGGTCGTGACCCGGCTGCCGCCGGGCCCGGTCTGCCACGTCGCCTATGTCGACGCCGCCGCCAACCCGAACGCCAACGAGCTCGCGCGCAAGGCCGCGGACGATCTCGCCCGCGGCTTCGCTTGCGGCAAGGACGAGGTCAAGATCATCGGCACACGCGGCCGCGCCGTCGAGCTCGCGACAATGCGCTAGGCATTGTCCTTGATGCGGCGGTAGCGCGCCAGCAGGCGCTCGCCCTTCGCGGCAATGCGCCTGGCCGCTGCCACCGTCCTCGGAACAGGCTCGCCCCAGGCATGTGCCGACAATGCGTGCCGGGTCGGCTGACCCTTGGCATCGACCAGCGGTGGCAGTTTGGCGCGGCCGTAGAAGCGAACCGCCCAGCTTCCCTTCCGGCGCATTTCCTGCGGGGTCATCTCGGATTGTTTCTTGGTGACGCCTGGTCGCAGATGGGAACCCTGCTTGCGGGCGAAAGCCTTTCTGCCAGCTGCTGTCAGCCCGCCCCGCGGATCCTTTTCGCGCGCGGAGGCGACGCGCTTGCGCGAGGACTTTGAGGTCTTCTTTGCGTTACGCTTGCCGGTTTTCCTGACAGATTTCTTCGCAGACTTTGCCTTGGAGGATTTCGACTTGGAAGGCGTCTTCCTCTTGGAGGTCTTCTTCGCTGCCACGCGCATGTTGTCCACGAGGTTGGGATAGCGTCGCCCGGCGCGGCGGGCGCGTGCCTTCGCCGCCGATTTCTGTGCAGGACTGAGATGCTTGGATGCCTGACCCGCGCGTTTACGGGGGTTGGCACGTTTCCAGGGAGAGCGCGATGCCTTTGCCATGGCGCATCAACGCTTGAATAAAGCAAGAGTTGCATCACACCTGGTGATCAGGAGCCGGGCAGCTTACCGGTCACTGGAGCGGTCAGCATCGCCTCGAGCAGCCGCTCGGCCGTCGTTCCCTCCGGCAGCCGCGCGAGAATGTCCTTCAGCCGTCCGTCGAGCAGCAGCATGGTGAAGCCGTGAACCAGCGACCAGGCTCGCGCGATCGCGGCGCCCTGGTTCAGCGTCAGCGCGTCGCCGCTGATCTGCTCCTGCCGCATCATGCCGATCGCATTGGTAAGGCCCGCGAAGGATGCCTCGGCCGCCTCGTGCAGCGACGGCCTCGAATAATCCAGCCGCTCGGTGCGGAACATGATGCCGTACATGCCGGGATGGGCCTGCGCATAGGCGATGTAGGCTTTCGGCCGCGCCAGCGCGGCTTCGAGCGGCGTGGTGGCGGCATCGCACGAAGCGGCCATGACCACGTTGAACTGGCGGAAGCCGACGGCCGCGAGCTCGCTGAGCAGGCCCGTCAGGTCGCCGAAATGATGGGTGGGGGCGGCATGCGAGACGCCGGCCTCGCGCGCCACCGCGCGCAATGTCAGGCCGGCAAGCCCGTCGCGCTCCAGCACCCGTTCGGCGGCCTGGAGCAGCGCTTCGCGGAGCGCGCCGTGATGATACGGCGTCTCGGTCTTGGCGCTTCTGGCGCGCCGCGAGGCGCGCGATGCCGCGGTCGAGGTGGTTTTTCTTAGGGTACGCGGGCTGCGCGCCGCCTCGCCGTTGGTGTCTGTCTTGGCCATTTGCAAGCTATATGACGCAATATTGACAGTGTAAAGATTTCGCTTGACGGAAGCTGCGATCGGGTCTATCCAATCTTTACGATGTAAAGATAGGGGAGGATTCGCCGTGCAGCATGACGCCATGGCCGAGCGCAGCAATAATATCGCGCCCATCCCGTTCGAGGCCGACGCGCCCTTCCTGAAGATCGTCGGCGAATTGCCGCGCGAGCTGAACGGCACGCTCTATCGCAACGGCCCCAATCCGCAGTTCGATTCGCCCGGCGCGCACTGGTTCGTCGGCGACGGGATGCTGCACGCCTTCCATCTCGAGAACGGGCGCGCCAGCTACCGCAACCGGTGGGTCCGCACGCCGAAATGGCTCGCCGAGCACGACGCCGGCCGCGCGCTGTTCGGCGGCTTCGGCCGCAAGCTGCCGGATGCGCCGGCAAACCTGACCGACGGCGGCGTCGCCAACACCAACATCGTCGTCCACGCCGGCAAGCTGCTGGCGCTGGAAGAAGCGCATCTGCCGACGGAGATCGAGCCGGGCACGCTGGCGACGCGCGGCTATCACAACTACCAGGGCCGCGTCGCCGGCAGTTTCACCGCGCATCCCAAGATCGATCCCGTCACCGGCGAGCTGGTGTTCTTCGGCTACAACGCGGCGGGCCCGCTGACGCCTGCCCTCTCCTACGGATCGATCGACGCAACAGGAAAGGCGACGCGCTTCGAGCGGTTCGAGGCGCCCTATGCCAGCATGGTGCACGACTTCATCGTCACCGCGAACCATGTGCTGTTTCCGATCCTGCCGATCACGGGCAGCATGGAGCGCGCGATGAGCGGAAAGCCGCCCTATGCCTGGGAGCCGGAGAAAGGCGCCTATGTCGGCGTGATGAAGCGCAGCGGCACGGCCAAGGACATCGTCTGGTTTCGTGCCGAAGCCTGCTACGTCTTCCATGTCATGAATGCGTGGGAGGACGGGAGCCGCATCGTCGCCGACGTCATGCAGTTCGAGGAAGCGCCGCTGTTTCCGCATCCGGATGGCCGCCCCACCGATCCCGAGAAATCGCGCGCCCGCCATTGCCGCTGGACCTTCGATCTCGCAGGCAATACCGACCGCTTCCAGCAGACGTATCTCGACGATCTCACCGGGGAATTCCCGCGCATCGACGATCGCCGCGCCGGGCTGAAGAGCCGTCACGGCTGGTACGCCTGTGCCAATCCGAAATTGCCGATGTTCGGCGCGCTCGCAGGCATCGTCCATGTCGACGGCAACGGCAGGCGGCTCGGCCAATACCTGCTGCCGGCCGGCGACACCATCTCCGAGCCTGTTTTCGTCGAGCGATCCAAGGATGCTGCCGAAGGCGACGGCTGGCTGCTCGCGGTGGTCTGGCGCGCACGCGAGAACCGCAGCGATCTCGCCGTGTTCAATGCCACCGACATCGAGGCCGGCCCCGCGGCCTTGGTGCAGCTCGGCCACCGCGTCCCCGACGGCTTCCACGGCAATTGGGTCGGCGCGGCGTAGCCCCTCGTCAATGGGGGCGCGAGGCGGTGGCAATCCCGGAACCCACGTGGATATTGCGTGGTCAAAGAAAGCCCGATGCACATGCTCTCGATCACCGCGTATTCCACCGCTGTCATCGCCCCGGCCGGCGCCGTACTTGCATGCTTGGCGATACGGCTGCGCCGGCGAAGCCTCACGTTCTTCGAAGGCGGCGTCCTGCTCGCTGCCGGCCTTCTGCTCGCGGCCGCACTCCCGATGGTGTCGCGCCTGCCCTGGACGGGGTTGGTCGACGAGATGACCAGCCAGCTCGTTGCAGCACTTCATTTTCTGGAGGTCGTTTACGTCGTCTTGACATTGTAAGAGACGGGTGGTCCGGCGCGGCTCCCTGTCTCGCGCATCGCGCTCTGCTTGTTGCGGTTCCGAATCCCGCGCTGCTGGTCCCCGCCTGGCATTCTGCTCGGGGGGCTGCGATGCGCCATCTCGTACCAGCGCGGTTGTCTTCACAAAGTGATATGCCGGGCATCGCCGGATCAAGTAGGGTGCGCCCGTCTGCGCCCTGCCCACGACCGCGAAACAGGAATGACGATGAAGGACGTATTCGCACGCCTCGCCTCCGACCTCCTCTCCGTTATCATCTTCCTGGCCGTCTATCTCCTCACCGACAACGTGATCCTCGCAACGGCGGTGGCGATTGCCGGCGCGTTCGCGCAGGTGATCTATGCGCGCCTCAAGGGACAGCCGCTCCACTACATGACCTATGCGAGCCTCGCTCTGGTCATCGTGCTCGGCGGTATCACACTGCTGACCAATGATCCGCGCTTCATGCTGGCAAAACCCTCGATCGCACATTTCGCGATCGGCGCGATCATGCTCAAGCGCGGCTGGATGCTGCGCTACATGCCGCCCGTCATCGTCGAGACCGTCCCGGAATATGTCACCATCGCGGGCTATGCCTGGGCGGCGCTGATGTTCGTGATCGGCGCCGGCATGATGGCAGTCGCCGCCACCGGCGATCTGAAGCTCTGGGCGTTCTATCTTATGGTGGTCGCAGGCGGCGCCAAGATCCTGGCTTTTGCCGTGCAGTACTTCGTTCTGCGGCTGATCGTAACCAACCGCCGACGTGCCGCTGCCCGCGCCTAAATGCCCTACCGGAGCGTTAGGCAGGAGCTGCGAGTTGGGCTATAGGCTCGGCTAGGGACGGCCGCGGATCGTCGCGGACCGCCGCAATCTGTTCGGGAGACGGGAATGGCCGTAGACGGCAACTGGAATCTGACCATGACGACGCCGATGGGCGAGCGCCAGGCGACGCTGAGCCTGAAGGCTGCGGGCGGCACGCTCACCGGCACGCAAGGCGCGGAAGGCAATACCACCGAGATCTTCGACGGCACGGTCTCCGGCGACAACGTCTCCTGGAAGGTCTCGATCGACAAGCCGATGCCGCTCACGCTCGAATTCACCGGCACGGTCTCCGGTGATAGCATCAGCGGCGAGATGGGCATCGGCCCGATGGGCAGCTTCCCGTTCACGGGAGCGCGGGCGTAAACCGCGCCCTGCACCGATGCGTGCGCTCCTACTCATCGCGGCGGTCCTGTCCGTCGCAGCACAGGCCGCACGCGCCGATGACCGCGAACCGGCGTGGCGCGCGAGCGCGCTCGCCTTGGTGCCGGCAGGCTATGTTGCCGGCACCGCTTATCGAACCGAGGGGTCGACCGGCTATCTCGCGGTCTATCCCGCGACATCGAACGATCCGAAGACACCGGGAAGCGCCTTTGCGGCGCGCCAGGTTCTGGTCGTCACGCTGACGGCGGACGCGACGCAGGCGACGTCAGCCGAGCTGAAGCCGCGCACCGGGCCGGCCCCTGATAACGACGACGATGATTTCGCCAGGCTGCACGCCGAGCTCACCGCCAAGCGCGCAACGCTGCCTGCTGGCACCGAGCCCTGCGATCTCGGCGCCTGGTCCGTCGACAAGGACTCCAGCGGCCTCAACGTGCGCTCCAAACCCTCCGTGAAAGCGCGCGTGTTCGGCACGCTGCCGCCGCCCTACCGGCTCAAGCTCGGCGGCGCCGAGAACACGCCCGAGGGCGGCTGGCTCACCGAATTCCGCATCATCGGCTTCAAGGACGGTTGGTTCCTGATCGAAGGCGCGAGGCCGCCGGGCAAGGACTATGAGGACGAGACGCGATATCCGCGCAGCGCGCCGAGGCCCTATGCCGGGCGCGGCTGGGTCGCCTCGAACAAGGTCGGCGCGAACTATGCCAATGGCGCCACGCGCATGGGCGGGCTGTTTCAGGCGCCCTTCATCGATGCCAAATGGATGCCGGCCCAGCGCGAGCTCGGCGGGCCGCTCGACACCGACGGCGGCCCGAAGCGCATCTTCGCCTGCAGTGGGCTCTGGGGTCTGGTCGAGAGCCACGACGGCGTCCGCGGCTGGTGGCGCGCGCTGTGCTCCAACCAGGTCACGAATTGCAGTTGAGGCGCTGAAGCATTGGCTTCGTCATGGCCGGGCTTGTTGTTCAGCCATCCACGGCTTCTTTGCGGCACTAAGAACGTGGATGCCCGGGACAAGCCCGGGCATGACGATCATTGTTACGGCACGAGCATCTTCCCCCGCGCGCGTGCGGGTGAAGCAACTAGCCCAAATTCAACTCCTTGAAGAAGTCGTTGCCCTTGTCGTCGATGATGATGAACGCCGGAAAATCGACGACCTCGATGCGCCAGATCGCTTCCATGCCGAGCTCGGGATATTCGAGCACCTCGACCTTCTTGATGCAGTGCTCGGCGAGGTTCGCCGCGGCGCCGCCGATCGAGCCGAGATAGAAGCCGCCGTATTTCTTGCAGGCCTCGCGCACGCTAGGGGCGCGGTTGCCCTTGGCGACCATCACCATCGAGCCGCCGGCAGCCTGGAACTGGTCGACGAAGGAATCCATACGGCCCGCGGTGGTCGGACCGAACGCGCCGGAGGCGTAGCCCTCGGGCGTCTTGGCGGGGCCGGCATAATAGACCGGGTGGTTCTTGAAATAGTCCGGCAGCGGCTCGCCCTTCTCCAGCCGTTCGCGCAGCTTGGCGTGGGCGCTATCGCGCGCGACGATCATGGTGCCCGTCATCGAGACCCGCGTCTTGATCGGATATTTCGAGAAGGTCGCCAGAATGTCCTTCATCGGCTGGTTGAGGTCGATCTTGACGACCTCGCCGCCGAGCGACTCTTCGACCTGCGGCAGGTATTGCGCGGGATTGTGCTCGAGCTCCTCGAGATAGACGCCGTCCCTGGTGATCTTGCCGAGCACCTGGCGGTCGGCCGAGCAGGACACGCCAAGCCCGATCGGCAGGGAGGCGCCGTGGCGCGGCATGCGGATCACGCGCACGTCGTGGCAGAAATACTTGCCGCCGAACTGCGCACCGACGCCGAGCGACTGCGTCATCTTGTGGATTTCCTTCTCCATCTCGACGTCGCGGAAGGCGTTGCCGTCGGGCGAGCCGTGCGTCGGCAACGCATCGAGATAGCGCGCCGAAGCGAGCTTCACCGTCTTCATGCACAGCTCGGCCGAGGTACCGCCGATCACGATGGCGAGGTGATAAGGCGGGCACGCGGCGGTGCCGAGGGTGAGGATCTTTTCCTTCAGGAACGCGAGCAGCCGGTCCTTGGTCAGCACCGAGGGCGTGGCCTGGAACAGGAAGCTCTTGTTGGCGGAGCCGCCGCCCTTGGCCATGAACATGAACTTGTAGGCGTCATCACCCTCGGCGTAGATCTCGCACTGCGCCGGCATGTTGTTGGCGGTGTTCTTCTCTTCGTACATCGAGAGTGGCGCGACCTGCGAGTAGCGCAAATTGCGGCGCAGGTAGGCGTCACGCGCGCCTTCGGACAGCGCCGCCTCGTCGTCACCGTCGGTGATGACGTTGCAGCCCTTCTTGCCCATGATGATGGCGGTGCCGGTGTCCTGGCACATCGGCAGCACGCCGCCAGCCGCGATATTGGCGTTCTTAAGGAAGTCCAGCGCGACAAACTTGTCGTTCGGGCTCGCCTCGCCGTCCTCCAGGATCGCGCGGAGCTGCTTCAGATGGCCGGGGCGCAGATAGTGGTTGATGTCGCCAAAGGCCGCCTCCGACAGCGCCCGCAGCGCCTCGCGCGACACCACCAGCATGTCCTTGCCGAGCACCTTCTCGACCGTGACGCCCTCGGACGAAATCTTCTTATAGGGCGTCTCGTCCTTGCCCAGCGGGAACAGCGGGGTGTGCTTGTAGGGCGGAACGGGCTTGGACTGGTCGGGGAAGGCGGTGGGAGCGTTCATGGGGCAAATCTCGGGGTTTGGAGCCCTGGCGGGCCTCTCAGCATAGAAGCGTTCTAAGCGCATTCTAGCCAGAAAAGAAAGGGAGCGGTGCGCATGGGAGGGGTAGGTTCGGCACGGAAGGCATTGGCACAGCTCGTGGAAATGCCTCTGCCCACCCTTGCGCTTCTGGTCCGCCGACGCTTGAATGCGCGCGCTAAGGGGCTTTTCATCATGACATTGAACTTGAACGTCCGCGGCGCGATCCTGGTCGCCGCCTTCACCGGCCTTGTGGCCCTCGCTTCGCCTGCCCGCGCCGATCGCTGCGACGACAGCGCCAAGGAGCTGGCGAGCCAGGTCGATCGCCTCAAGGTGAATTTTCGCGCCGCCAACGTCGTTTACCTGACGCACCCGGCGGCCAAGGAGCTGTCCGTGGGTTGCCGCGGCGACAAATATTCCATCGAGCTCTACGCCAAGGGTGATCGCAAGCCGAAGCCGGAATTCTACGCGCTGGTCGGCTCGATGGCGGCGATCGTCTTCACCGTGACCAAGGACGACACCACGGCGGGCGCGACGCGCTGCCTGAAGCGGATGGGTCTATTGCGCGGCGACAAGGTCACCATGCGCTACCGCCGGCTCAACATGGAATGCATCCGCACCAAGACAGAGGCGTCCATCGCCATCACGCGCGGCAAGGACGAATAGGGCACGCGCCAGCTCTTTCCGCACCCTTGCAGGGTGCGTATCACGCGATGGCGTCCGCCGCATACTCCGTCATTGCGAGCGAAGCGAAGCAATCCAGTCTGTCGCCGCGGAGAGAGGCTGGATTGCTTCGTCGCAAGGGCTCCTCGCAATGACGAGGAGAGGCCTCGTCGTCTCGGTTTGCGGATGCCACGCGTGCACAGCCTTCACCGCGCCAATTCCCTCATATTTTAACGATTGGCTTGAAGGAAATTTCGCTCCTCGCAGGGCAGGCTTGATTGTTTCCATGTGTGAGGATTTGCGGATGAAGGTTTCTACCGTTGCGCCCCCGCCGATCGCGATCGTGGTTCCGAACTACGACACGACCAAGCCGCAGGACGATCAGACCAAGGTCAAGGACGAGAATCCGACCTTCAAGCCGCAGCCGCCGGCGCCGCTGCCGCCGGGTCAGGGCACGCGGATCGACCAGCTCGCCTGATCAGGCGTCCCGAGACCGAAGCGCCCGATCCGGTCGATCGGGCTTTTGGCGTGTCCGGCCGCATCTTTGCCGGATAGCTGCACCAGGATCATGCGCCGTTCACTCGGGACCTGCGCATGTTCGCACGGCTGCTATTGCGGAACACGGTGTTCATCGTCGGCATGGGCGCGCTGCTGTTCGCGTGCGCCGGGACGCTGCATTGGCCGTCGGCCTGGGCCTTCCTCGCAACCTCCGCCCTGCTCGGCCCACTCTGCGGCTGGTGGCTCTACCGGACCGATCCGGCGCTGCTCGCCGAACGCCTGCGGCCGGTGCTGCAAAAGGATCAGCCCGCCGCCGACAAGATGTTCATGGCGCTGTTCATCGTCGCCATCCTGGCCTGGCTTGTCCTGATGGGACTCGACCGGCGCGTTCAATCCTCCGACATGTCGACGGCGTTGCAGGTGTTCGGCCTCGGGCTGTTCCTGGGCTCGACACTGTTCACCATGTGGGTGTTCCGCGAGAACTCGTTCGCCGCGCCCGTGGTGAAGCTGCAAGCCGAGCGCGCGCAGCACGTGATCTCGACCGGTCCCTACGCCTATGTCCGCCATCCCATGTACAGCGGCATGATCCTGTTCTTCACCGGCGTGCCGTTGCTGCTGGGATCGTGGTGGGGACTTGCGATGATGCCGCTCCTCCTCGCCTTGCTCGCGCTCCGCATCCCGATCGAGGAGCGCACGCTGCGCGAGGGCCTGCCCGGCTATGCCGATTATACGGCGCGGGTGCGCTATCGCCTTATCCCCGGCGTCTGGTGAACGCGCCAACTGCACGAAGCCGCTATCGATCCAGCTCGCGATAGCGGCGGAAGATGCCCTGCTCGTTGAAGGGAATGCGGCGCTCGCTTGCGAGATAGGCCTTGATGTTGGGCCGCGCGGCGATGCGGTCGTGCAGGCCGACGAGGCCCGGGACATCCTTCTCGAACGCCTTCATGCGTTTGGGGAAGGCATACCGCAGCCCCTCGACGATCTGGAACAGCGAGAGGTCGATATAGGTCGGGCGGCGACCGGTGACGTAGGCGCCGCCGTTTGCGACGAGAAGCCGCTCGAAATAGCCGAGATATTTCGGCACGCGCTCGTCCCAGAAGTCGGCCGTGCGCTTCTTAGCCGGCGCCTTCTGATCCTCATAATAGAGCGAGGGCCCGAGCGGATGATGGGTGTCGTGGATCTCGACGACGAAGTCGGTGATCGTGAGCTGAAGCTGGTGCACCCAGAGCCTGCCGGCTTCCGTCTTCGGCGCAAGCCCATGGCGGGAGCCGAGATAGAACAGGATGTTGGCGGTCTGGCCGATGACGAGCTTGCCCGCTTTCAGGAACGGCGGCGCAAAGGGCGGCGTGCCCTTCTGCGCGTCCATCATCTTCATCATCACAGCCGATCCGCGCGGACCGCGCGCGACATCGACGTAAGCGGCGCCCGCCTCCTCCAGCGCCAGCCGCACATATTCGCCGCGGCCCTGGATCTCGGGCCAGTAGTAGAGCTCGTATTTCATGGGGAGGTCCGTGAGCGTGGAGGCGATCGGACCAATGTAGCACGTGGCTGAAGGTTCCGTCAGCGTGAGGCGGAACGGCGGTTCAACATACGCCGTCATTGCGAGCGCAAGCGACTTGTCCGCCGAAGCCTTGGCGAAGGCGGAAGCAATCCTGAAATGCCTCCGCGGAGACACTCTGGATTGCTTCGTCGCAAGAGCTCCTCGCAATGACGAATGGAGAGAGCTCCGCGACGGTGGAGAGAACTCAGCGCCTCAATTCGCCGCGAAGCAGTACAGCAGCCCGTCGCCGCCGGTGGTCTTCAAATCGGCCTGCGAGCAGCCGCCGTCGGGACCACGCGAGGGGTGAGAGCTGTTCCAGGATTTCGAGGGCTCGTCGTCGCGCAGACCCCGGCGATCGAAATGGCCGACCATCGCGGCGCCTTGCGTGCTCGACGTCCAGTTCTTGCAGGTGCGATCGTCCGGCCCGGCAAACGCGGTGCCGTCCAGTTGCGATCCCGTGAGGATGTCGTGCCGGTTCGGCTGGTCGCCGGCACCATTGATGACCTCACCCTTTTCGCTGAGCGCGGTCTGCTTGGTGAGATTGTTCGTCGCGCCGTGCAACTCGGCGACGTCCTTGGCGATCACCGTGCCCTTGGCGTTCTGCCACGGCCCCTTGCCGATGCGATCCTTGGCGTTGACTGCCGGCTTGCCGTCGGCGGCCTGCGTCGACAGATAGGCGCGCCAGGTCTTTGTGCCGGCGCCGGCGGCTTGTGCAAGCTTCTGGCACTGCGCGTCGGCTCCTTCGAGACCGCCGAGATCGGCGCCCTTGCCGGGCCCGTTCGAGGTCACGAAGAAGGTCATGTCGGCCGACTGCGCCAGCGCCGATGGGGCAGCAAGCAAGACCATGGCCAGCGCAACACCGGAAATCGTCATGGATCTCTCGATACGGATCATCCTGTCCTCCCAACGTTGTTTTTGTTCGCCGCCTGACTTCAACCCGAGGCGCCCCCGCTTATTCCGATGCCGTGCTGCGAGAGGCCCAAAAGAAAAGGGCGCCGTGCCGAAGCACGACGCCCTGGTTCCTCATCTCGTCCGCGATCAGTTGGTCTGCTGAATCGCTGACAATTCCCAGCCTGTGCCCGGCCGGCGGGCGAAGGTCCAGATCTCGGTCGCCTCGCCCGGCTGCTCGCTGCCGGCGACGATTGCGCCGGTGTTGCGGTCGAGCGTCTTGTCGGTGAGTGCGAAGCGCAGCGCCACCGTTGCGTAGTCGGTCTCGCCTTCGCGCCAGGCTTCCGCGAGATCGCCCTGCAACAGCTTCACATCCGTGACCTTGTTGACCACGTTGCGGGCGCGGTTCTGGGCGAGGTCCTGCTCGAAATAGGAGACCATTTCCGGCGTCGCGACCGTGTGCAGCTTGGCCACGTCCTCGTTCGACCAGGCGGCCTGGACGTCGCCGAGCAGGCGCTCGAACGCCTCATAGTCGTCCGGCTTGATCTCGAGCGGCGCGTTGTTGGCGCCGAAGCCGAAGCCGCCGAGTCCGCTGCCAAGCCCGCCACCGAGACCGCTGCCACCGAGACCGCTGCGGTAGTTCGTCTGCGGTCCGGGCGCTGCGCCGGCCTCAGCATTGGCGTAAGCCGCCCGCGGAGCGTGACGGCGCTGCCACCAGGACATCGCCAGCCGGACCACGAGCACCACCAGCGCGATCTGGATGATCAGGCCGATGATCGAGGACAGGCCGCCGAGGCCGCCGAACAGGCCGCCGCCGAACAGCATGCCGAGCAGGCCGGCGCCGAGGAAGCCGGCCGCAAGGCCGCCCATGAAGCCGCCGGCGCGGCCGAACAGGCCGCCACGCGCAGGCGCGGCAGCCGCGGAGTTCATGCCTGCACCCGGCTGGGTGTAGGTGCGGTTGAACTGCGAGGCCGAGCCCGGCGCGGTCGTGGTCGACGGCGGCGCCGAATAGGAGCGCGTACCGCGCGAACCCGACGACATGCCGCCGCCCGCGCGGGCGTCGGCCGACGAGATCGTCAGCGCGGTCGGCAGCGCAAGCGCCAGCACGACGGCAATCGTGTTGAAGAATTTCCGGGAGCGAAGCGAGAAAGTCATGTGCGTTTCCCAAATCCCCGGCATGGGGACGTGCCCCTAAGATGGTCAGACTTCCCGAAAAGTGAAGCCGGTTTCGGAACTTGCGGCTGCGGCCCTCAGTCGCGGGGATGTGGCAAAAGCCCATATATGACAGGGGTTTTACGGGAACCATTGGAGGATGCTTACCGCCGGGTTTACGACCCGATTTCCGCTTTTCCCCGGGGCCGCGAGCCGAGCTGGCCCACCAGCCGCGGCAGGTCTCACCCCTGCTTCGTCATCGTTTCCTTCACCGCCGCGACCAGCTGGCTGAGCGTGAAGGGCTTTGGCAGGAAGTCGAACTGCTGGCCTTCGGGCAGGCTCTTCTCGAAGGCATCCTCGGCATAGCCGGAGACGAAGATGAACTTGATGTCGGGGTTCTTCTCGCGCATGGCCTTCAACAGCGACGGGCCGTCCATCTCCGGCATGACGACGTCGGAGACGACGAGATCGATCGCGCCACTTTGCTCGTCCAGCACCTCCATGGCCTCGACGCCGTTCTCGGCCTCGACCACGGTGTAGCCGCGCGAGCGCAGGCCGCGGGCATTGAGCGCGCGCAGGCCCTCCTCGTCCTCGACCAGCAGGATGGTGCCCTGCCCGGTGAGGTCGGTACGCGGCTTCGCCTCTGCCGCCGCAGCGGGCGCGGCTTCCTTCGCGGCTCCGCTGGTCGCGCCGATCGCGGCTGCGGGCTGCTCGACCTGCACCTCCGGTTCGGCGATGTGGCGCGGCAGGAAGATGTGGAACGAGGTGCCCTGCCCCGGCTCGGAATCGACGTAGATGAAGCCGCCGGTCTGCTTGACGATGCCGTAGACGGTGGAGAGCCCGAGGCCCGTGCCCTTGCCGACCTCTTTCGTCGAGAAGAACGGCTCGAAAATCTTGTCGCGGATATCGGCGGGGATGCCGGTGCCGGTGTCGGCGACCTCGATGCGGACATAATCCGCGGCCGGCATGCCCTTGTAGGCGAGCTTGCCCGAATCGTCGCTGGTGACGTTGGCGGTGCGGATGATCAGCTTGCCGCCATCGGGCATGGCGTCGCGCGCGTTCACCGCGAGGTTGACGATCACCTGCTCGAATTGGGAGACGTCGACCTTCACCGGCCAGAGGTCGCGGCCGTGGACGAGGTCGAGCTTGACCTTCTCGCCGATCAGCCGGCGCAGCAGCATGGTGAGATCGGACAGCGCGTCGCCGAGATCGAGCACCTGCGGCCGCAGCGTCTGCCGCCGCGAGAACGCCAGCAACTGCCGCACCAGGGTGGCGGCGCGCGTTGCGTTCTGCTTGATCTGCATGATGTCCTGGAACGACGGGTCGGTCGGCTTGTGCGCGTTCAGCAGGAAGTCGTTCGCCATCATGATGGCGGACAGCACGTTGTTGAAGTCGTGGGCGATGCCGCCGGCGAGCTGGCCGACCGTCTCCATCTTCTGCGACTGGTTGATCTGGTTTTCCAGCGCGCGCCGCTCGGTGGTCTCGAGCATGTGCACGATGGCGGCTTCCGCCTCGGTCTCGGCCGAATCGACCGGCGTCACGAAGAACTGGCCCCAGCGTTCCTTGGCCCCTTCCAGCGCCACCTCGACCGGCGCGATATCGGCCTTGCCTTCGGCGGCCTGGTTGATGGCTGCGATCAGGAGGTGCCGGTCGCGCGAATTGACCGCGCGGAAGATCGACTTGGAAGAGGTGTCGAGCCCCAGCGCCTGACTGAGCTTAGCGTAGCGCGCATTGGCGCGCACCACGTTGCCGGCGCGATCGACGGTCGCGATCGCCATCGGCGTGTGGTCGAAGAAGCGCATGAAGCGCACTTCGGCGGCACGATCAGGGTCGCTGCGCTCGTCGCGGGCGCGGCTGATCACGAGCGTGCGCGAGGGCCCCGGCGCGCCGTCGGCGCCGAAGGCGAGCTTGTGATAGAGCCGCACCGGCATGGTCTTGCCGGTGCGCATGCGCAGGTCGATGTCGAACACCTCGGTCTTCACCTCGCCCGGCACCGCCACGATCGAGGTCAAGAGCGAAGCGCCGTCGCCGGAGACGATATCGGTAAGCTTCAGGCCGCCGGAGCCGATCTCGGCGAGGTCGTAGTCGAGCCAGTTCGCCAATGTCGCGTTGACATAGGCCAGCTCGCCGGCCGGATTGACCGAGAAGAAGCCGCACGGGGCGTGATCGAGATATTCGATCGCGTGCTGGAGCTCCTGGAACACGTCCTCCTGGCGTTCGCGGTCGCGCGTGATGTCGGCGATCGACCACACCGCGTATTTCGCCTCGCGCTTGCCGGTGCCGAGCGGGCGCACGCGCATGCGCAGCCAGCGGCCCTGATTGCCGTCATGGCCGGAGATGCGCACCTCTTCCTGCTGCCGCTTGCCCTCGCGCGCGGCCTTGAGCAGCCGGAACACGGCTTCCGAGACGTCGGGGTTACCGATGAAGACGCGCTCGACCGGGCGGACGTCCTGCGGGCCGGTGGCGCCGGTCAGCGTCAGATAGGCGGCATTGGAATAGACCACGTGTCCGCGCGCGTCGGTGACCGCGAGCCCGTCGAAGGCGTGATCGGAGATGCGGCCGATGACGGGATCGTCGAGATTGCGGTCGGCGAAGCGGATGATGCCGGCGGCGAAGGCGAACAGGTTGAACAGGCCGACCATCGCCAGCACGGCGAGGATGCCGAGGATATAGGGCTGCGCCTGCGCGCGCCCGAGCGTCATCAGCCCAACGGCCACGGCGACGAGGCCGGCGGCCACCAGCAGCACCAGCGCAATGCTGCCCGAGCGCGGCGACGGCTCGTGCGCCGCAACGGGCTCGCGTGTGAGGTCGTGGTCGGTCTCGGCGGTCATTCTCGAGCTGGCGCAGCCTGTCGGCAGAGAATCAACGCGCCACCGGGCGCGTGGGGTCCTCCCTGCCTGAATCGGACCCTGAGGTGCAAGGGCAGCAGCGGCAAAAGGTACGCTGATTCCCAGATTACGGCCATTTCCGGTACTTTTCGGGCATTTTATCCCCGCCCGGCGCTGAATCCGCGCTTCAGGCGCATGACGTAGCCGATGACTTCGGCGACGGCATGGTAGTGCTCGGTCGGGATTTCCTGGTCGATGTCGACGGTGGCGTAGAGCGCGCGGGCCAGCGGCACGTTCTCCACGATCGGAATGTCGTGCTCGCGGGCGATCTCCCGGATCTTGAAGGCGAGATTGTCGACGCCCTTGGCGACGCAGATCGGCGCGGTCATGCCGCGCTCGTAGGACAGCGCCACCGAATAGTGGGTGGGGTTGGTGATGATCACGGAGGCGTTGGGAACCGCCGCCATCATGCGCTTCTTGGCGCGCTGCTGCCGCAGCTGCCTGATCTTGCCCTTGATGTGCGGGTCGCCTTCGGACTGCTTGTACTCTTCCTTGATCTCCTGGAGCGACATCTTCTGCCGCTGGAACCAGCTGCGGTACTGGAAGAAGTAGTCGGCGATGGCGACAATCGCGAGCGCGGCGACCACCGCGCCGAGCAGTTGGATGGTCATGCTGGTGCTGGCGCCGAGCATGGCGGCCGGATCGAGCCTGACCATCGCCTCCATGCGGTGCCGCTCCGGCCACAGGATCATGGTCATGACCACGCCGAGAGCGACCAGCTTGCCGATGCCTTTGAGAAAATTGGCGGCCGCCTGCTTGCCGAAGATGCGCTTGAAGCCGGCGCCGGGCGAAATCTTGTTGAATTTGGGCTTGAGCGACTCCGCCGACCACACCAGACGGTGCTGGAGCATGTTGCCGGCGATGGCCGCCAGCACCAGCATCAACAGGGGTACGCCGACCGCAGCAAGCACGGCGAGCTCGATCTGCTGCATCAGCGCGAGCAGGGCCTTGCCGTCGGTCTTGATCATCCAGGAATTGGCAAGCAGGTTGCGCATCGGCGTCAATAGCCCGCTGCCGACCGAGCCCGAGAAGGTCGCCACGACGAGCGTGCCGCCCGCCATCATGAACCAGGTGTTGATCTCCTGGCTCTTGGCGACGTCGCCGCGTTCGAGCGCATCGTCGAGGCGCTTTTGCGTCGGGTCTTCTGTTTGACTTTCGGGATCGTTGTCTTCCGCCATCGATCGATCCCCGTCACTTGAGCGGCATCATCTGGTGCATGACACCGATGAAGTAGTCGAGAAAGGTGCCCATCATCGCGGTGAGCACCACGGCGAGCACCAGGAAGCCCGCGAAGATCGACAGCGGCACGCCGACGAAATAGACCTGCATCTGCGGCATCAGCCGCGCCAATATCCCGAGCCCGATGTTGAAGACGAGGCCGAACACCAGGAAGGGCCCGGAAAGCTGCAAGCCGAGGCGGAACGCGGCGGCGAAGGCACGCGTCGCAAGCGAGGCGACGTCGCCGCTCGACACGGTCTCGCCCGGCGAGAAGATCTTGTAGCTGTCGTTCAGCGCCGCAATGACGAGATGATGGCTGTCGGTGGCGAACAGCAGCGTCACCCCCAGCATGGTCAGGAAGTTGCCGACCAGCACGCCCTGCTGGCCCTGCGTCGGATCGACCGAGGTGACGAAGCCGAGCCCCATCTGCTGCGCGATCACGGATCCCGCGACCTGGAGCGCCGACAATGTCACGCGCGCGGTCGCACCCAGGACGATGCCGATCGCGATCTCATGCAGCATCAGCACCAATAGTGGTGCCAGCGAGCCCATGTCGACCTGATAGGCGTTGCGATGCAGCGGCAGGATGATGAGCGTGAGCAGCAGCGCGATCGACAGCTTGATCCGCGTCGGGATGTTGGTCTCGCCGAGGCCGGGCAACAGCATCACCATCGCGCCGACCCGGGCGAAGGCGAGCATGAAGGAAGCGGCGAGCGCCGGCAGCAGCGAGACGTCGATGCGCATAATCGAATGCCTCGGCTCCAACATTCGCATGCCATCGCGGCAGGCACTTTTGCGAATGTTGGAGCCAAAGAGGCATTCGCAAATATCAATAGTCGTGCGGCTATTGGATTTGACATTCGCCAACGCGACTCGCGGAGCCCCCAGGGCGAATGTCAAATCCACCGCACGACGCATAGTGCCTCAGCCGCCGATGATTCGCGACGATATCCGCAGCATGTGGGCGTGCATCGAATCGGCCATGAACGGCAGCGCCAACAGCATCGTGGCAAAGATGGCGAGGATCTTCGGCACGTAGATCAGCGTCTGCTCCTGGATCTGCGTCAGCGCCTGGAACAGCGACACGATGACGCCGACCACGAGGCCGACCACCATCAGCGGCGACGACACGATCACGATGGTCCAGATCGCATCGCGCGCGACGTCGAGGGTCTCGGGTCCGGTCATTTTCGATTTCTCACTCTGAATTGTTTTTCGTCATTCCGGGGCTCGCGTAGCGAGAGCCCGGAATCCATACTCCCGATCGTGGTTATGGATTCCGGGCTCGCGACTTCGTCGCGCCCCGGAATGACAGCCTGGTCAGATCGGCATCTTCATGATGTCTTCATAGGCCGCGATGACGCGGTCGCGGACCGAGACCAGCGTGGACACCGCGACATCGGTGTCTGCGACCGCCGTAACCACGTCCATCACGTTGGCCTTGCCGGAGGCCATTGCCACCGTCTGCGCGTCGGACTTGCGGCCGGATTCCACGACGCTGCCGACGGCGTCCTTCAGCAGCGCGGCGAAGGATTGCCCGTTCGGTTCGCTGCCTTTGCCGGCGCCGGTGTTCTCCAGCACGCGGGCGAGGCTGGCGTAAGCATTGGCGGCAATTGTCGGTGATGCCATGGCTCAAATGTCCTGTTCAGCTCTTGAGGATGTCGAGCGTGCGCTGGATCATCCGGCGCGTCGCACTGATGATGTTGAGGTTGGCCTCGTAGGACCGCTGCGCGTCGCGCATGTCGGTCATCTCGACCACCGAGTTCACGTTGGGATATTTGACGTTGCCGCTGGCATCCGCAGCCGGATTGTTCGGCTCGTATCTGACGCGGAAGGCGGACTGGTCGGGCTTGATCCTGCCGAGGGTGACGACCTGCGCGTCGAGCGTGCGGTCGAGCGCGGATGAGAAGGTCGGCACCTTGCGCCGGTAGGGATCGCCGCCGGCAGTCTGCGCCGTCGAGTCCGCATTCGCGATGTTCTCCGAGATCACCCGCATGCGGCCGGCCTGCGCGCGCAGGCCCGAGGTCGCGATTGCCATGGAGCGGGCGAAGTCGCTGCTGTCATTTGCCATGATCCGCCTCCTTTAGGGCCTAACCTTTGCCGATCGCGGTCTTGAGCAGGCGCAGGCTCTTCGAATAGAGCGAGGTCACCGCCGCGTAGTCCATCTGGTTGCTGGCGGCCTTCATCATCTCCTCCTCGAGATTGACGGCATTGCCGGCGGGGCGGGTCTCGAAGCCCGCATTCTTGTTCTGGTCGAAGGCGGAAGGGGCCCCCGACGGCGCCAAATGCGAGGCGCTGGTCCGGGTCAGGACCAAGGGCCCCATGGACCCCGTGACGGCGCCGGCCTTGTCGAACTTCGGCTCGACCAGGTCGCGCGGCCGGAATTTCGGCGTGTCGGAATTGGAGACGTTCTCGGACAGGACGCGCTGGCGCTCCTGATGCCACTGCATCTTAGTGCGAAGCACCGACAGTTCCGGAATATCGTTGATGGACATCGCCGCGGCTCCCTCCGCCCCGACGGACCCTAGGGACCGCCGCTAGGCAGAATTTGCCGCCTGTATGGTTAACAGCTGGTTAAGGACCGGTCGTGATGCATGTCCCCAGCCGAAACTGATTCTTGCGCCCCGCCATTCGACGCGGCGAAAAGTGGCATTAACCCAGCCGTTTGGCGAGACGTGCACAGGGCAAGAAGTCGTTTTGGATCGGGCGATTCATGGGTTATTAAGAGTTGGGGACGGCAAAACTTGCCGTGGAACGTTAAGAAATCGCAGTTTGGGGCATCGTCCGCCGGTGGTCGATTCGACTGACCATGGGCACGAAAAAAGCGCCATTTGTCGGGGACAAGTATGCAAGGCAGCCCTATCACCTTCATCGTCGCGTTCATCGTCGTTCTGGCGTTGATCGGCGTCGCTGCATGGCTGGTTCGCCGATTCGCCGGTAGCCGCATCGGCGCCAACACTCAGCGCGGCCGGATGCCCCGCCTCGCCGTGATCGACGCCGCCGCGGTCGATGGCCGGCGCCGGCTGGTCCTGGTCCGGCGCGACAATGTCGAGCATCTGCTGATGATCGGCGGCCCAACCGACATCGTCGTCGAGCCCAACATCGTTCGCGCCGCGCCCAGCCGCGACCAGATCCCGCAACGTCCGAGTGCCGCCGAACCGCCGCGCCTTGCCCCCATGCCCGATGCCGGCGGCTGGGCCGACGAAGCGCCGCGGCCCGAGCTGCTCGATCATCCCGAGCCGCAAATGCCCGAGCCGCCGCCGCGGCCCGCGCGGCCATCCTTCGCCGACGAGGTGCGCCGGCCTGCGCCTGCACTGGCCGAACGCCGCAGCGAGCCGGCTCTGGGCGGCTTTACGCCGGAGCCGATCGCGCCACGTCCCGAGCGCGAACCGCGGCCCGAGCCGCTGCCGCCGCGCATCGCCCGCGGCGAGCCGCCGCTGATGCCGCGTCCGCCGCGCGGCAGCGAGCCGATGAAGATGCCGCCGGTGCGGGCCGAGCGCGCCGCTGCACCACCGCCTCCTCCGCCCGTGCCGCAGGCCGCGCCGGCTCCGCCGCCGGCAGCGGCTGCCGCGCCCTCGAGCGCCGAGCAGAATCTCGCCGAAATGGCGCAGCGGCTCGAGGCTGCCCTGCGCCGCCCGGCCGGCGAAACGGTCGCGCCTCCGGTTGCGCCGGAGCCGCCGCCCGCTCCGGCGCGCGCCGCCCGCAGCGAGCCGCCGGCACCGCCCGCCGCGCCGGCGAAGCCGGCTGCGGAAAAAACCAGCTTTGAAAATCTCGAAGACGAGATGGCCTCCCTGCTCGGCCGTCCGAAGCCGTCTTCGTGAGGTTGCCCGCCCTCCCGCGTAGAGTTCTTTTCCTTTCTGTCCTGGTCGGCGCGGCTTCGCTCGCGATGCCGTCGCATGCCCAGGACATCAGCATCAATCTCGGCGGCGGCGCTGGTGGCGGCGGCGTCACCGAGCGCGCGATCCAGCTGATCGCGCTGCTCACGGTGCTCTCGATCGCCCCGTCGATCCTGATCATGATGACGTCGTTCACCCGCATTGTGGTGGTGCTGTCGCTGCTGCGCACCGCGATGGGCACCGCGACCGCCCCGCCGAACTCGGTGATCATCGCGCTCGCGATGTTCCTCACCTTCTTCGTGATGGGCCCGGTGCTGCAGAAATCCTACGACGAGGGCATCCGCCCGCTCGTCGCCAACCAGATCGGCGTCGAGGACGCATTCCAGCGCGCCTCCGTGCCGCTGCGCGGCTTCATGCAGAAGAACGTGCGCGAAAAGGACCTGAAGCTGTTCCTGGACCTCTCCGGCGAGCCGCCGCCGGCCACGCCCGACGATCTCGCCTTACGCATTCTCGTCCCCGCCTTCATGATCTCCGAGCTGAAGCGCGCCTTCGAGATCGGCTTCCTGTTATTCCTGCCGTTCCTGATCATCGACCTCGTCGTCGCCTCCGTGCTGATGTCGATGGGCATGATGATGCTGCCGCCGGCGACGATCTCGCTGCCGTTCAAGCTGATCTTCTTCGTGCTGGTCGACGGCTGGTCGCTGGTGGCGGGCAGCCTGGTGCAGAGTTACGGGGGGTAAGGCTTCGTTCGCTGCTGCGTCCTTTCCGCTCTCAGCGACAGCCCCGCTCCCTCCTCGTCATTGCGAGGAGCCTTTGCGACGAAGCAATCCAGACTGCCGCCGCGGAATGAGTCTGGATTGCTTCGCTGCGCTCGCAATGACGAGTTTGTGGCGCGATCACGGGCCGCGCTTCGCGCGGAGACAGTCCTACCGCGTCATCTTGATCTGCCGCACGACCGGGATCGTGGGCAGCGAGCCGGTGTGGTCGCTCGTATCTTTGGTCTGCGGCGCGCCGGGCGCGCGGGCGCTGGCGTCGGGGAAGCGCTGCTTCATCTCGCGCAGGAAGCCGTCGAGCGTGTCGACGCTGGCAGCGAGCTTGGCGATCTCGGCGAATTCGGCGCTGGAGGCTGCGGCCGGCTTGCTCGCAATGTCGAAGGCGAGACGGTCGGCGCTCTCGCTCATCAGCGGGGCGTATTTCTCGCGGAAGCGCGATAGGCCGATCGAGTCGTCGGCGAGGGCGTAGCCGACGGCGGCGCGGATGATGTCGCTCTTCTCGACCGCATTGAGCGGCTTGAAGTCGCGGAAGCGGTCTCCGTAATAGAGCTCGATCTGCTCGGCGGACTCGCGCCAGCGTCGCGCCGCCCAGAAGATGTCGGAGCGCAGGCGGAGCACTTCCCGCCCCGCGACGTTGGAGACGATGTCGAGCGCGAGATCGTGACGGCCGACGTCGCTCTGCGCACGCGCCTCCAGCAGCAGACGCTGCTGCCGGAGCTCGCCTGAGAGATCGCTGATGCGGCTCGCGCGCAGCGCGGTGATGGCCAGGTCGGGCTTGCGGTTGGCGAGATAGATCATGGCGAGGCGCGCGGCGACCTGGGCGCGCGCGGCGCCTTCGAGGCGATGATCGATCTGGTATTGCAGGAGCTCGGCGGCCTGATCGAGCAGATCGATCGAGGCGAGACGGTCGGCGAGACGGCGGATCAGCTCGTCGCCGCGGCGGCCGATCGGCGTCAGCTCGCGGAACTCGTAGAACATCCCGAGCGCCTCGACCGGCGGCAGCTCGTCGCCCTTCGGCCCGAGGAATATCTGCGTGAACAGCTCGGAGGCGAGATCCTGCGCCTGACGCGAAGCTTCGGCGTTCGGCTGCAGCCGCGTCGCGGTGCGCGCAGCGGTGAGCGCATCGCGGTAGCGCCCGTTCTCGGCATAGAGGCGCGACAGCATCTGCAGCGTCTTGACCTCGATCGCATCGCCGCGCCAGGTCATCGACAGCGTCTCGAGCTCGCGCAGCGCCTCTTCCTTGCCGATCTCGTCGCGCTTCTGTCGCAGCGCGATCTCGAGCTGCTTGGCCTCGGCCGCAGCCGGACGGTCGTTCGAGGCGACCGCGAGCTTGTAATCGTCGAGCGCATCCTTGTCGTGGCCGAGCGCCTCGGCGAGCCGGCCGCGCAGCACGGCGAAGCCTGGCGCGGCCTCGGGCGGGACACCGACCACCTCGAGCTCGTTGCGGCGCTTGGAGGCGCCGGCATAGTCCTTCACCTCGAGGGATGCGCGCATCGCGTCCATCGTCACGATGCGCTGGATGTCGAGCGGCAGCGAGGCGATGGCGAATTCGACGTTCTTGAACTTTTCGCGCGCATCGGCCCATTTGCCCTGGCGCGCATAGGCGAGCGCCTTCCAAAGCTGGGAATCGTGGCTATTGCCGATCGCAGGATTGGCGAGATCCTTCAGGCCCTGCGCCGGCCGGCCGATCAGGATGTTGGCGATCGCATGCATGATCAGCGCGCCGCTCTCCTCCTTGTTGAGCGGATCGCTCAGCATCACGTCGGTCACGGCCTTGGCCTCGTGATACATGGCGCGCGACATGTAGAATTGCGCAAGATCGAGCCGCGGCAGCGAACGCAGCGCCGGCTCGACCGCCGAGATCGCCGTCATCAGTTCGCCCTGGCGCGCCATGAAGTTTTCCGACTGGCCCTTGCGCCAGCCTTCGGGACTGAAAATCGGGCGCACGGCGGTCGGCGCCCGCTCGGCCGAGATGTCGACCGGCGACAGCGTCAAGCCGCCCTTCTTGCCGAGAATCACCTTGTCGGAGCCGACCTCGACGCCGACCTCGTCGGAGTTCGGCCGGATCGCGATGCCGTGCGCGGATTCCAGCAGCGAGAGATCGACGAGGTCCTGCCGCTTGATGAAGCCGCGCACCGGCCGCTGCGCGGTGACGACATAGAGCGTGTCACCGGCATCGGGATCGGTGAGCTTGTGCAGCTGGCCCGGATTGGCGAAGGGGATCGCGATATTGGCGAGCGCGGGATCGGTGATGTTGCGCGACATCATCAGCGGCAGCGGCGTCGCCTGGATCTTGTCGGCGAGCGTCAACATCCAGTTGCTCTCCTTGCCGACCTCCTCGCTCGTCAGCGAATAGACCAGCGGACGGGTGAGACGGATGCGTACCGCCTGCGCCTTGTCGAGCGGGACCCGGCCGACCTCGCCGATCATCGCGCCGCCCTTGGTGCGGATCGCCTCGATATCGACGGGCTTCGGCGTATCGAACACCAGCCACACGGTGTCGCCGCGGCGGAACGCCGCCGCCGGCGTTGCGACCTGAAACGGGAACGTCACGCGCAAGCCGTCGCTGTCGCGGCGCGCATCGACGCTGGCAATCGCGGGCGCGACCGGCACCTCCGCCGGCACAGCCTTGGCAGCATCCTTGCCAGCATCCTTGGCGGCATCCTTGACCGGTTCCTTCGCGACCTCCCTGGGCGCTTCGACGGGCGCAGCCGCAGCCGCCGGCGCCGGCTTCGCAGCTTCCTTGGGCGGTTGGGCCGCTTCGGCCGCGGGAGAGGCTGCCGGTTTCGGCATTTCGGCGGGCGGCGGCGTGGCGGGCGCTTCCACCTTCACCTCGGGCTTGATGTCGATCCTGGCCTCGCGCGCGATCGTCTCGGAGGTCGGCGGTGGGATCTCGCGATGGGCGTCCTTCTTCTCGGCGGCGGGCTTTTCCGGTGCAGGTGCAGGTGCAGCGGCAGCCGCCGGCCCGCGGACCGGCTTCATCTGCGCGATCGTCGCCTCGGGCGTTGCCGCCAACTTCCCCTTGTCGGGCTGGAAGGAGACGTCGACGACGTAGTTCTTCTCGTCGCGGAACGAATGCACGTCGGCATCGCCGATCAGCGCGATCTCGACATTGGTCTGGTCGATATCGGACTTCTGCTTGATCGAGGCGACGTTCGGCGGCGCGGCGAGGACCGCGTCCGCCAGGTCGAAATTGAGATTGGCGTTGAAGACGAGCGTCAGCTTCTGCTCGTTGAGCACGGAGGAGACGCCGACCCCGTCGGGCATCTCGAACACGAAGCGCACGAAGGTCGGCTGCACCGAGGCGCGCACGCGGATCGGCGGACGCTTCCTGGACTCCGCGGCGGCACGCTGGGCGCGCAGCGCACGCTCGGCCGCGCGTGCCCGTTCGGCAAGCTCCTTGACCACGTCCATGGGCAGGCTCGGCGGCGGCCCCTTCCAGCCCTCGGGCAGCAGGTCGATGAAGGTGCGCTCGCCGGCGTTCATGGTGTTGACGGCGACGCGCCGCGCCAGCGACAGGCGGATGGCGCCGCCGTCAGGGTCGCGGCGGGCGGAATTGACGTAATCGGGCGCGCCTTCCGGAATGCGCTCGACGGGAACATCGACGGGCCGGTCGAAGCGGATGACGAGGATCGAGCCCGCGGTCGTCACCTCGGAGGGAACGTCCTCGCCGAGCTTGATGACGAGACGGGCAAAGCCGCCACCGGCTGAAAACGTCGCCTCGCCCCTGATCGGATCGGCCGCCCGGCCGGGCGCCGCAAGGCCAAGCAGGAGACAGGCCGCCAGCAAGGCCGCGGCGCGGGCGTGACGCGACAAGCCCCGCGCCGATGCGCGGGCTCGCGACACAAATCCAGCGGCAGCCTCTCGCGCCATTGGCGACATTTCTTCCGGTTCGGCGGTCATGCCGGCACTGGCGCCGGCGGTGCCGTCGACTGTAGGTCTCGCCAATTAAGGACTTGTTAATGCTATGTCTTGATTTGCGGGAACAGCTCGCCGTGCCGGATGGAGCGGGGGCCGGTCCGCCAGTTTGAATTTGAGACGCAGGCGGTTAAGCGGTTGTTAACGGCTGCACGACGGTGCCGTCGCGGCTGGTCAGTCCCTTTGCGGCACCCCATAGCGGACAAAGTCTTCGGCGATTCCAGCCTCGATTCTTCTGGCCTCTAAGATATCCCTATTGCCGCCATCGGTGTCACCGAGCTTGAATCTGGCGACCCCGCGACCGTACAGCGCGCTCGCCAGCTTGGGCGCGTACCGCAACGCCGCGTTGTAGTCGTCGATAGCCGCGGAGAGTTGTCCCATTTTCAGATTTATCAGGGCTCGCGAATCGTATGTCGCGGCGTTGCCCGCTCCCGATCGAAGCACCATCTCGCAATCCTCCATCGCAGCCTGCAAGGCGCCGAGGATGGCCCGGGCCCAACAGCGTCCGCTCCAGGCCGCCTCCAGCTTCGGGTCAAGGCGAATTGCTTCGTCATAGTCCTGCGCTGCACGGTCGTACGCATTCCTCTTCAAGAACGCTGCCGCACGGTTGGCAAAGGCAGTGGCATAGTTGGGGTTGAGCTTCAGCGCCTCCTGAAAAGCGCCAAGGGCGAGGTCGTGCGAGCCCGTCCTCAGATAGGCCACTCCGAGGTTGTTGAAGGCTTTCGCATAATTCGGGTTATGCCGGGTCGCTGCGACGAAATCCTTGATCGCGCCTTCGTAGTCGGCTTTGGCGCTATGGGCATTGCCCCTGTTGTTGTGGGCGACGGCAAAGCCATTTGCGCTCCCCTCGCCCGCATCGATGAAGGCCGTGCAGGCATCGATGCGAGCTTCGGGCGAGACCCGATCTGACCCGTTACATAGCTCGATATTCTTGAGTGAGCTGCTCTTCTTCGACGTCTGCGCCAAGCCTGACGAACCGGAGAGTCCAACGATCAGAATGAGCATCCCTGCCCTGATGACACTGGCCCGTGCGATTTTCACACCAAGCGCCGAACTCCGCGAGCGAAACGAAGCACTCATGTTGCGTCTCTCTGCCGGGCCGGACGCTGCGCCGGCATCACGGCGGCTTCGGCCGAGCAAACTTCTCAGCATCCCCGACAGATAATGAGCCTGCGATTGGCGCTTCGATCGGGCTCCGGCGCCGCGCCGGCCGGCGGCTTCTTCAGGACCTTGCTTTTGCCCTCTTCGATCAGCGTCGAAAATTTGGCCGATCCGTCATCAGAAATCTCGATGTGCGGCGTCGTACCTCGGATCCCCAACGTGGCAACGGGCGTATCGACCTTCATATCGCCGGTCTTCGCAACATTGCCCGCAACAAAAGTGAACGTTCCCTTGGCAAGACTGAACAGGGTCGCGTTGGACTTGCCGGCCGGCTCATACACATAGTGATCCAGCACCATACGGGCGTTGCTCGATAAATTGAACGAGCTGCCGTCGCTAAGATTTATTCCGACCCGGCCGTCGTCTCCGGTCAGCACCACGTCACCAAGATATACGGGATCACCCCTCTTGGCCTGGCCGGGCTCACTCGAGACATTCGCTTGAACGATCACTGCGCCCGCATGTTCGATCGTGACGGAGCCTGTGGCCGTCGCCACCTTCCCGATCGGTTTGGAAGACGAGTTGGCGACGGCGGGCCCGGTGGAAGCGACTTGCGCTTGAGCCGCACTCGGCGAGAAATTGGCTAGCGCCAAGACCAAGCCGGTCGCCAAAGCGGCTGTCGTAGGTCTGCACATGATCCGCCCTTTCCGAGAAGATCCTATCGCCTAGCGGCGGCTCATTTCTTGAACCGCGAAGCCGGTCGCAATAAATAAATTTCTTGTTTAATAATTTTAATCGTCCTAATTTACCGTAACGCTACGGAAGCGCCACAAATTAAATAAGCTCTCGTTGGTCAATTTAATCACTTTAGCGGGAGGGATACGCGCCGGGAATGGCATTACGCGCCGCCGTCCCCCGTGCCATGCGTCTCTCTGGACCAGACTTGATGATTTCGGCGGGCAAGCCTTCGGCTGCCAGCGCCCAGGATATTTGTCCCTTGGCGAGGGCCGCCCCGAAAGACCATGGCAGCACGCCGAGCCTGAATTAATCACCCAGGCGAGGTCGAGCCATGTTGGTTGCATCCGATGTCCAGGTTGGCAATAGGGCCGCCGCGGCCCTGCCAGTCCAAATCATTGGCCATATTCATACAGCGCTCGGCTGCGGTACGCTCACGCGAGCCAGTGGCGTCGCCACACAGGCCGTAGCCGGCGCGCCTGTCTACCGGGCTGACGTGATAGAGACTGACGCCGACGGACAGACCACGATTCGCTTTATCGACGGTACTTTCTTCAACATCTCCTGCGACACTCGCCTCGCGCTAAGCGAATTCGTCTTCGACGTCGAAGGCACGCCACCTGCAGCCCTGTTCGACGTGACCCGAGGCAGCTTCAGTTTCGTACCAGGTCGGCTGGCAGAAACCGGGTCTCTCCAGCTGAATACGCCAATTGCAGGCATTCGCGCCCGAAGTCACGCGGGCGGTTTCGGAATGCTGACGCTTGCAGCATTGACTTTCTCGGTTGCGGAAAATGCCGAGGCCGCGGACCCGGACGTCACATTCCTGGATGACGACTCCATCACTTACAAGGACCTTGCGCACGGCGCATTTGAGCTCGTGACCAAGGAGCCGATCCCACGGCACATCATCGTCGATGATCCCGGCGAAACGATCATCGTCAAGAAAGTGGGATCCACCATCAGTGTCAATCAGGTCGCGAACTCGGCGGCTCGCATGGACGAGTTGCGCGCCGCACAGCAGGACGTGCTCGCCAATCTGGACGGACAGGGGCCGCATGGCTCGAGCACGCCTCCCTTCGTCAAAACCCAATCGCTGCAGCCGATCAATTTCATTCAGCCCGACGCGCCCTCGCTGCAGAATTTGCTGGCGCCTGTGTCGCCATTCGTCATTCCCGTTTTCGACCCCATACCGCCGACACTCAGCACCGGAGCGGGGCCGAGCGAGCTCGATACGGTGGTGTTTGATACATTCACTGCGACGAGCGGAATCTTCGCTGCCAGCAGCACCAGCGGCAGCGCCAAGCTGACCTTTGGCGTCATAGGGGCGACCGCCGGCGAGACGGTCCTCGGCGGAGTGACATACGACCTGTCAAAGCCCGGTCCGTACGGAACGCTCTACGTCAACAGTACGAGCGGCGCTTACACGTTCGTGCCTGACAGCATCGCGATCAACGCGCTGAAGGCGCCCACGACCGACAGTTTCGTCATCACGGTTTCCGACGGCCTCGGTTCTGCGAGTCAGACGTTCACAGTCACCATCAACGGTGTCGACGACGCCGCAATCATCTCCGGCACCACGACCGGCTCGATCGTCGAGGCTGGCGGCATTGCCAATGGAACGCCCGGCTCGCCGATTGCGACCGGCACGCTTTCCGATACCGACGTCGACGACCCACCAAATACGTTCACGGCCGTGAGTTCGCCAACCACGAGCACCGGCGGCTATGGCACCTTCACGATGACGGCTGCCGGCGTGTGGACCTACACCGTGGACAATTCGAACCTCGCAGTGCAGAGGCTCAATGCCGGCCAAACGCTAACCGACAGCTTCACGGTGACCACAATCGGAGGCACGCCCCAGGTGGTGACGATCACCATCCAGGGAGCCGGTGATGCAGCGGTCATCTCCGGCGACACGACCGGCGCCGTCATCGAGGCTGGCGGCGTCGCCAGTGCAAACCCCGGCACGCCCATCGCGACCGGCACCCTCACCGATACCGACGTGGACACGATCGCAAATGCATTCACGGCCGTCGGTTCGCCGACGCAGAGCGCCGCCGGCTACGGCACCTTCACCATGACGGCTGCCGGCGTGTGGACCTACACGCTCGACAACGCCAACGCTGCGGTGCAGGCGCTCAATACCGGCGAAACGCTGACCGACACGTTCACGGTGACCACTCTGGATGGAACCGCCCAAGTGGTGACGGTCACCATCCATGGCACCAACGATGCCGCCATCGTTTCCGGCACCACGACCGGTGCGGTGACCGAGGCCGGCGGCGTTGCTAATGCGACACCGGGCAGCCCGAGCGCAACCGGCACGCTGTTTGCCGCCGACGTCGACAATGCGTCCAATACCTTCACAGCGGTGAGTTCGCCCAAGGCAAGCACGAATGGTTATGGCACCTTTACGCTAACCGCCGCCGGCGCGTGGACCTACATGCTCGACAATGCGAGCGGCGCGGTGCAGGCGCTGAATGTCGGGGACACACTCACCGACAGTTTTACTGTCACGACCCTCGACGGCACGCCGCAGGTGGTGACGATCACCATTCACGGCAGCAACGACGCGGCCCTCATTTCCGGCACCACGACCGGCTCAGTGATCGAGGCAGGAACCTTCTCGCCCGGCGCTCCCATCGCGACTGGCACGCTGACCGATACCGACGTCGACAACGCGCCGAATACGTTCACCGCGATCTCTTCACCGACCGCGAGCGACGACGGATACGGCACCTTCACGATGACCGCAGCCGGCGCATGGACGTACACCCTCGACAACAACAACAGCGTGGTTGAGGCTCTCGATTCCGGCGACACCCTGACCGACACATTCACGGTAACTGCGATCGACGGCACGACGCAGACGGTGACCGTTGCCATTCATGGCGCTAGCGATGCTGACCCCAACGATTTTGACAACCTGGCCACCGGATCCGTCGTGATCTCCGATCCCCCGAACGTGTACGGAACGCCGGGGAGCGAAACCATCGCCGGCGGCGGCGACACAGGTCAGGTCATCTATGCGGGAGCCGGCAGTGATACGGTCAATGGGACCGGCAAGACGGACGTTCTCTATGGCGGTTCGGGCAATGACACGATCAAGGGCAACGATGGCAATGATGCCATCTACGGCGGCTCGGGAAACGATACGGTAAACGGCAACAACGGCGCCGATACCATAACCGGCGGGTTTGGTGCGGACCAACTCACCGGCAGCAATGGCAACGATCGTTTCGCATATCTGTTCGTCGCCGATTCCCGTGCCGGTCAGTTCGACACCATCACCGACTTCGCATCGGGAGCGGACAGGATCGACCTGACCGCCTTTGGCGCGCTCGGGTTTGCCATCCTGGCGTTGAGCTCAACCAACACGACGGTGCCGCCACATACGATCGCCTGGATCTATGACAGCGCGTCGAACGAAACCATCGTGTACGTCAACTCAACGGACCAGACCCTGCACATCGGCGATTCCAGTCTGCTCGAAATCCATTTGCAGGGGATTGCAACCGTCGATGCCTCGGACTTCATCCTGGCGCCAGCGGCGCCTGTAGTGGCGGTCGCCAGCGAGCTGACCGACCTCACCGCAACCCTGCAGAGTGATGCGGCCGGGGTAATGACGATCACTTCCGAAATCTCGTCCGACTCCGGAAGCGGCGACGGCACGCTCCTCGCAGAGAGTCCGGACATCCAGTCAAGCGAGCCGCTCCACAACCTGGATACGCCTTCGGACCAGATCGAACAAACTGAATATTCGAGCATCTCCAGTTCGGACCCGATGCAAACGCCCTCGACCGAAACACTCCGTATTGTTGCGGTAGCTCCTTCGGGCAGCGAACCGTCTACGATGTCGCAATACGTCGCCGCACCGACGGAGGCCAGTTTTGTCTTCGACCACCTGGCCGGTCCCGACACAGCATTGCTGGCCAAAAGTGGCACGATTGCTGGAAGCGGCCACATGCCTGACATTGCCATCGCCGCGCTGAATTTTGACCAGAATGCCGCCGAACAGCACGCCGGGCGCGGGCTTGCACCGGGGAACAATGCCGGGAATCACGGCGCCTCGCCTCAAGGAAACGCCGACGAGGCGGCGCATGCCCACGGTCGTGCCAACGATGGAATGGCAGAGGCGACGCTCAATCCGAGCCTTCTGAAGTCGTCGAGCGGGGGCGCCAACCATTCGCTTGCAAGCGAGACGCAGCAGCTCGGCGAGTCGTTCAAGTTCAAGGATAACGCTTCGCAGGGCTCACAGCACAGCGTGGTGCCGGATCATCTAGACCTCGCCGGTCATCCCGGCCACGCTGGAGGATTCCACGGGCTCGAACTGGCGTTCACGCCTGAACCATCTCCGCCCGATGTTGATCCGCCTCATGGCCCGAGTCCGGCTCACGGCCACGGCTTGCACGATCTGATCTTGTGACGCCCCGAGCCAATGGGCTCTTCAGTGTTGCGTGCCGGCGCCATCGGGCGCCGAGGAGCTCTCTTCGCCAAGAGAAGATTGATCATCGTTGCCGGCCTCGCCATCCGGCGGCGCGGCATGCTGATGGCTTAGCGCCGATGTCCATGCGGATGTCATCGCCGCTATGAGCATCCGGTTGACGGCCTCGATGACGCGTTCTGCTGCGGACGAGTAGTTCATGGCCTCCTCCTGCGCTGCCGACTGCGAATGACCGAAGCGTAGGACGGCGCCTTGAGCACCACTGTACGCCACTTCACACCTGCGCGCGTCAAGTCATCGCAGTCCCGGAGGATGCCGCCTGCTCCGGCTGCATCCGCCACGGGATTCTGATTTCCACCTTGACGGGTTGCTGAGCGCGCGCACTCACAACCTTCGGCTCGTTGCGGTTCGCGCGCGACTCTGAATCAGATGTGAATCTCGGCGATGCAAATCGCATTGGTTAGCTCTGGGGGTAATCAATGAGCGGAGAAGCCGGTTGCATTGTGTGTAGCAGAGCAAGAGCGGTCGTCGCGATCGTCCCGATTGCCAGAGGATATGCCCTGAAGACATATGAATGCGCCTGTTGCCACAGCACCCTGCAGCTCGTGACCCGCGTCTCAAAGGCGGCGCTGATCAAGCAGCAGGTCAATATCCTCGCCCAGATGGAGCAGCAGTTGCGCCCGCCTGTTCGCAGGGTGCAACAGGCCTTCGCGAATTAGGCGCACGAGGCATTTCTCTGGGCTTCAGTCGACAGCGCGCGGATTGAAAGCGCGCTTCTCCTCGAGCCCTCAATTCGGCTTTTGCGTCGGCTTGCCGTCGATCTTGGGCAATTCGCCGGCCGAGGCGGACTGATCGCCGCCGCCATTGGCGCGGCGGGCCATCTCGACGGTCAGCCGCTCGGCGGCTTCCGATGACATCAGGCCCAGGATGTCCGACATCTTGCGCGGCGCGATCGCCGAGGCGATCTCGATCAGCACGCCCATTTCGAGCCGGTCGAACACCCGCGCGGCATCCTTGGGCTTCATGCCCTCGTACATGGTCACGAGGCCCTTCATGCGCTGGGCTTCGGCGGCCTTCTGCTCGGCCTGGGTCGCGGAGATGCGGGTTTCCACCGCCTTCATCTCCTCGACCTTGGTCTCGATGCGCTTCTCGGCCGACTTGAGCAGGCTTTCGCGGATGTCGATCTCACGCTGCCGCGCCTCGATCTCCTGCCGCCGCGCCTGCAACCGTTCCAGGATCGCGCGCTCCGCGGCCGAGACCTGCGGCTGGCCCTCGTCGATCTTGACGACGGTGCCACCCTCCATCTTGGTCTCGGGCGCTGCTGGCTTGGGTGCTTCCTTCGGCGCAGGGGTCGAGCCGGTGATGTCGGGATCCTCGCGGCCGGTCGGGAAATTCAGGTTCTCTTCCGCCCAGGATTTCTTGCCCTGGTTCGGCTTGTAGTCGAAGACATAGCCGCCGTTGATCGCAAGGCCCGCCACCTTCAGCGTGGCGAGGCCGGCGACGGCGACCAGGACGACGGGAATGACGCGGATGTTACGAAATGACTTCATACCCAGGCTTCATGCGGCAAGGCCGTTGGATCGTCGGCGCTCGGAGAAGGCTTCGGCGGCCGCCGCCACTGCCTTCGCGGACGACGGCTTGGCCGCGGGCGCGGCGACCGTCTCCGGATTGGTGACGGGGCGCGCGGCGATCGCGATCTTGGACAGGCGCCGCACCACGTTGTCGGCCTCACCGAGCTGCTTGTAGAGCTGATCCGACATCTGCGTCGCGGCGGCGAGCTGGCTGCCGAGGTTCTCGTTGACGTCGCGCACGGCGAGCTTCAGCCCGCCGATCGCGCGCTCGGCGATCTCGGTCGCGGTGATCAGCTCGGCGATGACGGCCTTCAGCGAATGCTCGTCCGCCTTCAGCCGCCTCAAGCGCTTGTTGAGCGTGACGCAGTAGACGATCGTCAGCATCAGCAGGATAGCCACCAACGTCTCGATCGCCATTCCCAGGGAGTGGTTCATGGGGCCTCCATCATCTTGTTCTGCTCGTCCACCTTCTCGAACATCGCAAGTGTCGTACTTGGCTTGCGCAAGGGTTTCGTCACACGGATCGCGACGCGGTCGCCGACCCGGCCCATCCGCCCCTCGGTCAGCGTGACGTCGCCGCAACGCACGGTGACGTTGGCGTCGGCGCGCATGTCGAGCGGCAGCGTGTCGCCCACCTTGAGCCGCATCAGCTGCTTGAGCGGAATGTCGGCCTCGTAGAGCACGGCGTCGACGGCGATCTCGGCCTGCACAATCTCGGTGGCGAAGTGGCCCTCCCAGACCGGGTCGCGGCCGAACTTTTCGCCCATGAACATCTGGAGCAGGACGCCCCGGATCGGCTCGATGGTCGCGTAAGGCAGCAGCAGCTCGATATTGCCGCCGCGGTCTTCCATGTCGATGCGCAGGCGCACCAGGATTGCGGCGTTGGCGGGACGGCTGATCGCGGCGAAACGCGGATTGGTCTCGAGCCGGTCGATCGAGAAGGTCACCGGCGACAGCGGCCGGAACGCCTGCTCGGCGTCGGCCAGCACCACCTCGACCAGCCGCTTGACCAGCTCGGTCTCGATCGTGGTGTAGGGCCGGCCCTCGATGCGCAGCTGGCTGGTGCCGCGGCGGCCGCCGAGCAGCACGTCGATCATCGAATAGATCAGGTTGGAATCGACCGTCGCCATGCCGAAGTTCTCCCACTCCTCGGCCTTGAAGACGGTGAGGACGGCGGGCAGCGGGATCGAGTTCATGTAATCGCCGAAGCGCACCGAGGTGATGCGGTCGAGCGAGACTTCGACGTTGTCGGAGGTGAAATTGCGCAAGGAGGTCGTCATCAACCGCACCAGGCGGTCGAAGACGATTTCGAGCATCGGCAGGCGCTCGTAGGAGACCATCGCCGAATCGATGATCGCGCGGATGCCGGAATGGTCGTCGAGCGTGACGTCGCCGACGGTGAAGCCGAGGAGATTGTCGATCTCCTCCTGGGACAGCACCCGCTCGCCGGAATTCTTGCCGGTGCCGAGATCGCGGCTGCCGTCCTCGACCATGGCGGCCCATTGCAGGGCCATGGTCTCCGATAGCTCGTTCTCGGCAGCAGCCTTTGCCGCCTCGGCGGGATCCTCGCTGTCGAGCGAGGCCTCCCACTGGGCGGCAATTGCATCCTGGTCGACTTGGTCGTTGCCCGCCATGATCCCTAGTCCGTCATGCTCACTGGACCACGACTTCCTTGAACAGCACGGCGCTGACCTGGATCGGGGCGACCGCCGCGTTGACGCGCTTGGTCAGCTCCTCCTTGAGGCGGAAGATGCCGGCCGAACCGTTGAGGTCGGACGGGCGCAGCTCGCGCACATAGGTCTGGAAGATGTCGGTGACGCGCGGCATCGTCGGCTTGATCGCCTCGATCTGCTTCTCTTCCTTCAGCTCCAGCACGATCTTCAGCCGCAGATATTGCACGCGCTCGCCGGGCGAACCGGCGAGGTTGACCATCAGGTCGGGGACGTCGACGAAAGCCGGCGGCTTCGGCGGCGGCGCGGCCTCGGCATGATGCTCGCTCTCGCCATGGCGGAAGAAGAAGAACCAGGTCGCGGCGCCGCCGCCGAGCACGGCCAGCGCACCGACGACCATGATGATGAGCTTGAGCTTGTTCTTCGGCGGAGCGGCTTCCGCGCCATCAGCGGCTGTGCCGCCTTCCTCATTCTCTGCCATGGTTGCCGCGCCCGTTCATCTCTCAAAGGGGTCGAAAGAGCGAAGCCTCCTGGCAGACAATGACGCGATACGAATGCCCCAGCGCAATGCGCTCCTCTGATGCGCAAACGCTACGGTAATAATGGTTAACGGAATCTTTCGATTGGCCGCCGCTAGGAAAAATCTGCCGGGCAAACATGGCTAACAGAACCTTTCTGCCGCCTGCTCGCGCCCCTCGAAAGTCGCCAACACATTGAAGTTACGTGATTTTCCTGATTGGCACGGCTTTCGCTGAGACAGGCCCGAGACCTCACGGCTTGGGAGAGCCCGACGGTCTCGGCCACAGGGTCCGCCAAGGCGCTTGGGAGAGCGAAATGGCAGATCCGCTCAGGGGAGATTTCCGATGCAGAACGCGCGTCTGATCGGCTTGTCACGGCAGATGACGTTGGAACGGCAGATGGATGTCATCGCCAACAACGTCGCCAATGCCAACACCAACGGCTTCAAGTCCGACCATTCGCTGTTCGAGGAGTATCTGAACTCGAGCGCGCGTGAGGACAATTTCATCGGCCGCGACCGCCGGGTCTCCTATGTCCAGGACCGCGGCACCTTCCGCAACATCGGCCAGGGGCCGCTGGAGCCGACCAACAATCCGCTCGACATGGCGATCAACGGCGGCGCCTATTTCGCTGTGCAGGCCAACGGCGGCGAGTTTTATACCCGCGACGGCAAGTTCTCGCTCAACAGCACCGGCCAGCTCGTCACCGCCGACGGCAATCTCGTGCTCGGCAATGCCGGCCCGATCACCTTTCAGCCGACCGACCACGACATCAACGTCGCGCCCGACGGCACTGTCACGGTGCTCGAGGGCACGGCGCGGACCGACTCGATCCGCGGCAAGATCCGCATGGTGTCGTTCGACGATCCGGCCAAGCTGACCAAGCTCGGCGCCAATCTCTATGCCGCCGGCTCGGCGAACCAGCAGCCCGACACCAAGTCCACCCTGCAGCAGGGCTATGTCGAGAAGTCGAACGTGAATGCGGTCGGCGAGATGACCCGCATGGTCGAGGTGATGCGCAGCTACGCCGCGGTCGCCAACCTGCTGCAGCAGCAGAGCGACCTCCACAAATCGGCGATCGAGAAGCTCGCCGACGTTCCGGCCTGATTGAAGGAGAACTGAGATGCAGGCGCTTCACACCGCAGCGACCGGAATGGCGGCACAGGAACTCAACGTTCAGGTGATCTCCAACAACATCGCCAACCTGCGCACCACCGGCTTCAAGAAGCAGACGGCGGCGTTCCAGGACCTGATCTACGAGCACGTCCGCCGCGTCGGCGCCCAGTCGTCGGACCAGGGCACCATCCTGCCGGTCGGCGTCGACATCGGCGGCGGCGTCAAGACCGTCGGCACGCCGCGCAGCATGACGCAAGGCACGCTGTCGCAGACCGGCAACGACCTCGACCTCGCCATCTCGGGCGAGGGCTTCTTCAAGATCCTGATGCCCGACGGCACCTTCCAGTACACCCGCGACGGCACCTTCCAGATGGACAATCAGGGCCGCGTCGTCACCGCGCAGGGCAATCCGGTGCAGCCCACCATCACCATTCCCAACAACGCCTCGGGCATCTCCGTGAGCGAGCAGGGCCAGGTCTCGGTGACGTTGCCGGGCTCAACCACCTCCTCGATCGTCGGCCAGATCGGCGTCACGCGCTTCATCAACAAGGCGGGCCTGCAGCCGGTCGGCAACAACCAGTTCACCGAGACGCCCTCGTCCGGCGCGCCGCAGGACGGCACCGCGAACACCGAAGGTTACGGCAAGCTCACGCAAGGCAGCCTCGAGCAGGCCAATGTCGATGTCGTCTCGGAGATGAGCGACCTGATCGCCGCCCAGCGCGCCTACGAGATGAACGCCAAGGTGATCAGCGCCGCCGACCAGATGATGCAATCGACCACGGCGCTGTTCCGCTGAGGTGATGACGATGATCCGCGCCACCCTCGCCGCCATCTCCACTCTTGTCGCGCTGGCTTTGCCGGCAGCAGCCGCCAACGATTTCATCGCCGCGCCGACGCTGCGCGCAAGCGTCACGGTGACCTCGGACGTGGTGCGGATCGGCGATCTCATCGACAACGCCGGATCGGCCGCGCTGATCCCGGTCTACCGCTCGCCCGATCTCGGCACCACCGGCACGCTGACGGTCGGCCAGGTGCTGTCGGTGCTGCGGGCCAAACAGGTGATCGGCGTCATGACCGGGGACATCAAGGAGGTCCAGGTCACCCGCCTCGCTCGCACGCTCGCGAGCAAGGATATCGAGAACGCGGTCGCCGGCGCGCTCGAGCGCCGCTTCGGCCTCGGAGACGCCGCCAACATCACTGTCACCTTCGACCGCAGCGTCGCCGAGATGCGGCTGGACGCCTCCAACAGCGGCGCGCTGCAGCCGGTCGCAACCCGCTATGATGCCCGCAGCGGCCGTTTCGACATCGCCTTCGAGATCGCCAACGACGGCAACGCCGCGCCGACCAAGCTGCGCTTCACCGGCACCGCGATCGAGACGGTGGAGGTGGCCGTGCTGACCCGCGACATCGACCGCGCCGATCTCCTGAAATCCTCCGACCTGTCGTTGGAGCGCCGGCCGAAGGCTGAGGTCGCCGGCGAGCCTGCCTCGCGCGACCGCAGCATCGGCATGCAGCTGCGCCGAGCAATGCGCGCGGGCACGCCGATCCGCGCCGCCGACCTCGTCAGGCCCGACTTCGTGGTGCGCGACCAGGCTGTCACCATCATCTACCAGGTGCCCGGCCTCTATCTCACCACGCGCGGCAAGGCAATCGAGAGCGGCGCCGAGGGCGACACTGTCAGCGTGCTCAATCTGCATTCCAAGCGCACGCTGACCGGAATCGTCACCGGCCGCGGCCAGGTCACGGTGCAGGGCGCCAGCCAGTCCGCGCCGATGGCGCCGGCGGTCGAGCAGACCTCGTCGGTCAAGCGCGACGCCGTGCCGGCGGCCGCTGCCCTGGCGCAGAGCCTGGTCCAGGCCCCCTCGTCCGCAGCCGAGATCGCCCAAGCCCAGATTCCGCAAGTTCGCCTCTCGCAAGCTCCAGCCAAGTCAGAGTAGATTCATGTCCACGTTCAGTTCGGTTTCCCGCCTTCGTCGCATCGCGATCTCTGCCCTGCTGCTTGCAATTTGCGCCTTGGCGAGCGGCTGCTCCTCGATCGACCGCCTGTCGCAGATCGGCGAGCAGCCGAAGCTGTCGGCGATCGACAACCCGACGACGCAGCCCGGCTACAAGCCGGTGCAGATGCCGATGCCCAAGCCCGAGGTCGCCTCCTACAATCCGAACTCGCTGTGGCGCAACGGCAGCCGCGCCTTCTTCAAGGACCAGCGCGCCCGCCAGGTCGGCGATCTCCTGACGGTGGCCGTGAACATCACCGACAAGGCCAACATCGAGAACGACACCTCGCGCAGCCGCAGCAACAAGGAAGATTCCGGGATCACGGACTTCATCGGCTCCCAGACGATCACCCAGGCCAACAAGATCCTCCCCGGCCGCATCCTGACCGCCGACTCGACCTCCTCGAGCGAGGGCAAGGGCAGCGTCGACCGCAAGGAAGCCCTGCAGACCAACGTCGCCGCGGTGGTGACCCAGGTGCTGCCGAACGGCAATTTGGTGGTCGAAGGCAAGCAGGAGATCCGCGTCAACTTCGAAATTCGCGAGCTGATCGTCGCCGGCATCGTCCGCCCCGAAGACATCCAGAGCGACAACACCATCGACTCCACCAAGATCGCCCAGGCCCGCATCGCCTATGGCGGCCGCGGCCAGATCACCGACGTGCAGCAGCCGCGCTACGGCCAGCAGGTCATGGACGTGCTGCTGCCCTTCTAAGCCCCTTCAAGAGCTCCCACATCGTGCTCGCGAACTAAAGGCGCGAACGACGATGTACTACGCGGCCCTCGCTAGCTCCCCTGGCGAGGGCCGCATGTATTTTGCCTGCGCCGCCGAAGCGGCGCAGGCTTCTCTCACAGCAGCATGATCCCGCGTGCTTGCGCCCATCGCTGGAGGATCTTGCACTCCTCGGCAAACGGCGGACGGTTCGCAAACCCACGCACCTGAACCGCCCGGGAACGGGTATCAAGCTCGATGGTCAGCAGCCGCTGGACGTCACCCGAGGCACGGCGACGGAGTGACCAGATCGAGGCATGCCCGGCAATGCACTTTGTCGCGTAAGTGGCGACGCAGTGACGCATGCTGCGCGTCTCAGCCACGAGATCGGCTGCCGTCCTCAACTGGATCACAACATATTCTTCGCGCTTGGCGCGGTCCTTGGACGACTTTGTCCATGACCAATCCGCGATCGCTGCACCGGGCCAACGGTCCTCGCTCTGCTCGGGGCCTGCTGCCAGCCCCCGCGCACGGTTTCGTGCGGCCTCGATACGAGCAATCGCATCGAGATCGCGATGCCATTCGCGCATCTGCCGCCCAAGCGAGATCAGTGAACGCCCCTTGAGGGTGTACTCTGGATCACGCCGGTGGCAATCGGCGAGGTAGTCATGGAAGTCATCCATGTCCTCGACCGTGGTGGCATACGCGCAGAAGAAGCGCACCACCTCGCGCCAGAAGCGATGCTGAGCGCGCTGCTGCGTGATCCTGGTGCGCGCGATCCGCATCGCAACAGCGGGATCGGTCGCATAGGAACGCGCAATCGCCTGCCAGATCGCAGCCTCGAAGCCGACCTTCCCCAACGGATTGAGGAAGGCATGGACCTCCTTGCGAGACAGCCATTCGGCCGCACCGGCGGCGTAGAGCGAATCGCCGCCGGCCGCCACGACATACCATCGCTTGCGCAACATGATCTCGTCGCGGCTCAGTCCCGCGCTGTCGATCCAGATCTGCTCCAGATGCTCAGCGACAGGATAGCGCGCAAAGAGATAGCGGGCGGCGCCAAGACGAAGACGCGCGGCGTCGCGAGTTTTCAGCTGCGGCTTCCATGCCGAAGCATCGCGAAGGATGTCCGCCTCGAAGCCACGCCTGGCCTCTTTGATCGCGTTCTCGAAATCCGGTGGAGGACGCGTCCGCTGCGACACGTGCCGCAGCGACAGCTCGTAGGCTTCAACCCGCGTGCGCTCGGCGTCCCGCCGGCGCTGAATCAATGACTGTGCCATTGTCGTTCAACATGATTGGATGACTGTCAGCCGGACGCACTGAGAGCGTCGGCACGGAATGTGTCGATCGCCACAAAGTACTCACGGCTGGTCTCCTCAATTTTGAACGCGCAGGTTGAATGGGACGGGGCTCATAGACCCGATTGCCGGCGGGCGCAAGATGCCTTTGTCGGGATGTGTCAGAAACTGCGTACTGCGAGGCAGGTCCGCGACATTATTGCAACGCCGCGACAACACACTCCGTCATTGCGAGCGCAGCGACTTGTCCGCCGAAGCCTTGGCGAAGGCGGAAGCAATCCAGAATCCCTCAACGGAGACAGCCTGGATTGCTTCGTCGCGAGGGCTCCTCGCAACGTCGGAAAAATGAAAGCAGAAGCGTGTGCCCCGTCATCGTCCGCGAAGGCGGACGATCCAGTATTCCGAGACGTCAGTGGTTAAATCGATTCTGCGCGGCGTACTGGATTCCCCGCCTTTGCGGGGAATGACTGCGGAGAGGACCAATGCCCCTCACGTAAACTCTGCCTCCACCACGCCGAGCCCGTCCAGCTCCATCCGCACCTTGTCGCCGGCTTTCAGCCACAGCGTCTTCACCAGGCTGCCGGTGAGCACGAGCTGCCCTGCGTGCAACCCCTTGCCCTCGGCGGCGAGATGGTTGGCGAGCCAGGCGAGCGCGTTGTGGGGATGGCCGAGCACGTCGGCACCGGTGCCGTGGCTGACCTCCTCGCCGTTGACGATGGCGCGGCCCTTGACCGCCTTGAGGTCCGGCACCGACGAGCGCGGGACCGATGGGCCCAGCACGCAGCCGGCGGCGAAGAAATCGTCGGCGATCAAGGTCGGCGCGCCCATCGTCTCCCATTTCACGTAGCGGTCGTCGACGATCTCGATCGCGGGGTGGTAGGACTCGACCGCCTCGCCGACCCATTCGGCCGTGAACGGCGCTTCGCCGGCGGCAAGGTCCCGCTTCAGCCGCACCGCGATCTCGCATTCGACGCCGACGCGGACATAATTGGAGGCGGCGAGCTTGGCGCCGCTGTCATGGACGCCCTTCTGGAACACGCCGCCGCCGCAAGGGTGCGGGATGCCGATATAGTCCTGCATCACCTGGCTGGTGCAGCCGATCTTGTAGCCGACGAGCGGGCCGACATGCGGCAGCAGCAGATCGTGCAGGGTGCGCTGGACCTGATAGCCCTCGGCTTCGTCCGCAGGGGGCCGCTCCAGCGCCGCGAGCGGGGCGTGGTTGCGGCGCGCCAGCGCGATCGCCTTTGCGGCTTCGAGAATCTTGTCCATCGGCGCCGCCTCCCACGCTACGCAGTCGAAGGACGGCACTTCAGCATCCCCGCTCCGGCCTGACAAGCGCAGGTGGCGTGCCCTCACCCCTTCATGAAGCCGAGCCGGATCAGGCTCTCGGCGGTCTCAAGGATCGCCTCCTCATTGGAGCGCGCCTGCTAGCCGAGCAGCGACTCGGCCTTGGCGCTGGTGGAATGCCTGACCTTTCCGAGCATCGGCACGACCGCACGCAGCAGCGGAATCCGGCGCGCGGCCAGCCGCACCAGCCAGTCCGGGGCCTGGAGCCGCGGAACCCGGCGCGCCCGCGGCCCGAGTTCCCGCCGCAGCACGCGGGCGATGTCGAGGATCGACATGGTCTCGCCGGAGATCGCGATGAAACGCTCGCCTTTCGCCTCCGGCGCAGTCATCGCCCGCAGGTGCAGCTCGGCGACGTCGCGGACGTCGACCACGCCGAAATAGACCCGCGGCACGGCCGGCGCATGGCGCCGTCGAGCAGCGATCTGACGATCTCGATCGAGCCGGAAAAGTCCGGCCCCAGCACGGACCCGAAAATGCCCGCGGCACATCGGCCTGGCGCTCCGGCCGGCGCACCGTCGTTCGCACGGCATGGCCAGCGGCCAGAAGTTGCAGGACGACATGGATGCCGACGAAGCCCGACCCGCCGGTGACCAGAACAGTGCTCATGACCCGCATTCCCCTCAAGCTGGAGATCCTGTTTGCGCTGATGAACGGCGCGGTTCGTTTCGGCGCCTTGCGTCGATCGGCGGCATCACCCAGCAATGCTGACGACGCAGCTGCGCGAGCTCGAGCAGGACGGCATCGTGTCGCGCACTGTCTTCGCGTAACGGCCGTTGAGGGTCGAGTACGAGCTGACCGATGCGGCCTACGGCCTGTGGCCGGCGTTTAAGGAAATATTGAGCTGGTCCAGGCTTTATGGGGATGCCCGTCTCGCGATACGTCGCAGCAGGCCTGATTGCAGCGATGCTTGATGCAGCTGGATCAGCGCCTCAACTTCAGAGTCGATCTCGTTGATGCGACTCGCAAAATCTCCCGCACCTGAAGTGAAGGCTGTTTCTCATCCGAACTCACGTGAGCTCGGAGCAATCCGGTCTAGCCCGTTGATCGCGATTCACTTTTCGCGATCGCGCTGTCGCCATGGTGGGAGCGACGGCAAGCCACGGGCAATATGCCGGGCACGGCGCGAAGTGGCGCGCCTTGCTTCCAAAAACAAAGAGCCGCATCTCTGCGGCTCGGACCTTATTCGTCGCGATAGACCTTCTCGCGTTTCTCGTGGCGCTCCTGCGCTTCCACCGAGAGCGTCGCGATAGGCCGGGCCTCGAGCCGCTTCAACGAGATCGGCTCGCCGGTTTCCTCGCAATATCCGTAGGTGTTGTCCTCGATACGCTGGAGCGCGGCATCGATCTTGGCGATCAATTTGCGCTGGCGGTCGCGGGCGCGGAGTTCGATGGCACGGTCGGTTTCGGACGAGGCCCGATCGGCGAGATCGGGGTGGTTCACGTTCTCCTCCTGCAGAGCCTGCAGGGTGAGCTTGGATTCTTTGAGGATCTCATCCTTCCAGGCGAGGAGCTTCAAACGGAAGTACTCCTTCTGCCGGTCGTTCATGAAAGGCTCTTTGTCGGTCGGTCGGTAGTTTTTCAACTTTTCCAAGGGAGGCCTATCTTCTTAAGTAACGACTCGCGGACGGACCGGGGTCCGTTGAGCCGGGCCTTATATAGTGGCCTCCCGTGACAGACAATATTTCCCTCACCGCCCGGTCCGCGCCCCCAAGCCCTTGCACAGGAAGGTTTATCCTTAAGGGCTTGCGGGCGGCTGGCGGTCCTTAATAGCCGACCGTGAAGCGCTGCGTCAGGTGGGCCGGCTTTTCGATCTCGTCGGCGAGCGCAATGGCGTAGTCGGCGAAGGTGATCCAGCTCTTGCCGTTCGCATCTGCGAGAAGCTGGTCGGTCCCGAGCCGGAACTTGCCGGTGCGCTCCCCCTCCTCGAACAGCGCCGAGGGTGAGATGAAGGTCCAGTTCAGGTCCTTTTCCTGCCGCAGCAGGTCTAGGAAGGCCGAGCCCGCCTCCGCTTCGGCCTTGTATTGGGCCGGAAAATTGGGAGTCGTGACCAGCTTCACGCCCGGGGCAACCTCGAGGCTCCCGGCGCCGCCCACCACGAGGTAGCGACCGACCTTGGAGTCCTTCGCCGCGCTGATCAGCTTAAGTGGATCACTGGCCAGGAAGTGCACGGAACTCACGGCGACGTCGTGACCGGCCCACAGCTTGGTGAGGCCCGCCTGGTCCAGCACATCCCCCTTGGTTGGCGTGACGTTCGGCAGGGTCGCAATCTTTTCCGGGTTCCGGGCGATGGCCGTGACCGTGTGGCCGCGGCGGGACAGTTCCTTGGTGATTTCCGACCCTGCCCGGCCCGAGGCGCCGGCGACTGCGATTTTCATGGAAGGCTCCTTTGCTTCTTTGGTAACTGACGGAAACTAGATATCGCAAAGAATGCTGGTGTTAAGAGAGCACTTTGTGCTTACCTGATTACGCAGAGGTAACTGATCGCCTACAACCGGCACGCGGACCCCAAGCAACGGTATGGATGCCCGAGAACCGACGATGAAACCCGACGTCTACGCAGCGAACTGCCCCACCCGCCAAATCCTCGATCGCGTCGGCGACAAATGGGCGGTGCTGATCCTCTTGCTCCTGCGCGAGGAGCCGATGCGCTTCAATCAGTTGCGCCGCACGATTGAAGGCATCTCGCAGAAGATGCTGAGCCAGGTGCTCAAGTCGCTCGAACGCGACGGCCTGATCAGGCGCCGCGCCATCGCGACCGTGCCAGTGACGGTGGAATATTCGATCACCCAGCTCGGCCTGACACTGGCGGCGGCTGTGGATCCCTTACGCGATTGGGCCGAGCAGAATCTGAAAGACGTGCTCGCCGCCCAGCGCCGCTATGATGCGCAGTTGAAGGAGGAAGCGGCGTAAGAGCCTCCGTGACTACGCCTGCCCGGCCTTCGCCAGTTCGACCTCGACCCGCAGCTCGATCTCGGAGAGCACCGCATCGAGACCGGCATCGCCTGAGGACGATTTCAGGTTGGCCGCCGCATCACGCAGCCGCATCACGGTCGAGGCGTCGAGGTTGCCGGACAACAGGCCCATCTTGAGATCGTCGAGCACGTCCAGCGCAGTCCTGCCGCGGGCGACCGAGCGCTTGCGGCGCTCGACCGGATCCTCCTCGACACCCTGCAACGCTAGCAGCGCATCGATGTTGGCGGCCGCCTTCGGTGCGGCAGCGCTCCGCGTCTCCTGCGCCGATGAGGTGTCGGGCAGCACGAAACTGCCGGAGCCCGTCCGCTTGGCCTGGCTGGCCGGCGTGCCAAGCGTCGTACCGTTCGGTCCGTAGATGCGCATCGGAAAGAATCCGGGTGATCGATGCCTCACCTTCGCTGTCTTATGGTTAACGGTGCGTAAACGGCCCGGCAAAATCTGCCGACAGCCGGCAGTTTCGCTCCTCAGGGCGAACCAGTGCTGACAGCGGTCGCAACAGATTTATTCAAGCTATTCAGCCACCTACCTCGCCATCAGGCGTTGGCACAGCGCTCGCAAGGAAAGCGCCGGACCAGCTCGTCATGGGAGTGTCGTGCAAGTCCTGTCCGATTTGAGGAGCCTTTTCTAGGGGCCTTGGGGAGCAGAGATGCCAGGCGTTCGTTGGGTGAGGATTGTTGGGTTGGCCTGCGCCGCGCTGTCGGCGCTGGCGCTGTCGGTCACCACGGCGGCGGCGACCTCGCGCATCAAGGACCTCGCCAATATCGAGGGCGTGCGGCAGAACCAGCTCATCGGTTATGGCCTCGTCGTCGGCCTCAACGGCACCGGCGACACGCTCAACAACATCCCCTTCACCAAGCAGTCGCTGCAGGCGATGCTCGAGCGCATGGGCGTCAATATCCGCGGCGCCACCATTCGCACCGGCAACGTCGCCGCCGTCATGGTCACGGGTAACCTGCCGGCCTTCGCCACTCAGGGCACGCGCATGGACGTCACGGTGTCCGCGCTCGGCGACGCCAAGAACCTCCAGGGCGGCACCCTGCTGGTCACCCCCCTGCTCGGCGCCGACGGCAACGTCTATGCGGTGGCGCAGGGCTCGCTCGCGATCTCCGGCTTCCAGGCCGAGGGCGAGGCGGCCAAGATCGTGCGCGGCGTGCCGACGGTGGGACGCATCGCCAACGGCGCCATCATCGAGCGCGAGATCGAGTTCGCGCTCAACCGGCTGCCGAACGTCCGCCTGGCGCTGCGCAACCCCGACTTCACGACGGCCAAGCGCATCGCGGCCGCAATCAACGACTATCTCGGCGTCAAGACCGCCGAGCCGATCGATCCCTCGACGGTGCAGCTGTCGATCCCGCCCGAGTTCAAGGGCAACGTCGTCGCTTTCCTTACCGAGATCGAGCAGCTCCAGGTCGACCCTGATCTCGCCGCCAAGATCGTCATCGACGAACGCAGCGGCATCATCGTGATGGGCCGCGACGTCCGCGTCGCCACCGTCGCGGTGGCGCAGGGCAACCTCACGGTCACCATCTCCGAGAGCCCGCAGGTGAGCCAGCCCAATCCGCTGTCACGCGGCCGCACCGTGGTCGCGCCGCGCAGCAGCGTCACCGTCACCGAGGACGGCAAGAAGCTGGCGCTCGTCAAGGACGGCGTCTCGCTCCAGCAGCTCGTCGACGGCCTCAACGGCCTCGGCATCGGCCCCCGCGACATGATCAGCATCCTCCAGGCGATCAAGGCCGCCGGCGCCATCGAAGCCGACATCGAGGTGATGTGATGCAGACCAGCGCGATCAACACCCCGCGCCTCGCCGCCAGTTCGGCCTTCTCGGTCGAGAGCCGGAACGGCCGGCCGGACTTCGAGCTCGCCGCAGCGCTGCAAAAGGTCTCGCCGCAGCAACAGGCCAAGGCCCAGAAGACCGCCACCGACTTCGAGGCAATGTTCCTCAACAGCATGTTCGCGCAGATGACCTCGGGCCTGAAAGGCGAAGGCCCGTTCGGCGACACGCCCGGCACCGGCGTATGGCGCTCGATGCTGACCGAGCAATATTCCAAGAACTTCGCCCAGGCCGGCGGCGTCGGCATCGCCAGCGACGTCTACCGTACCCTCATCCTGCAGCAGGCGAAAACGATCCGCACGGCATAAGGTCAAACGAGATGAACCATTTCAACGCCTCACGTCAGCCGATGCAGGCCCAGCGCCCGGGCAGCGCGCCCGTCAGCAGCGAGGCGCGCAAGCTCGCCGAAGGCCTAATGGACGCGATGAGCGCCCTGCTCGGATTGATCGAGCGCGAGACAGAGCTCGTCCGCGCCGGCAAGGTCCGCGAGGCGATGACGCTCGAGGGCAAGAAGCAGGAATTGTCGCGCAGCTACGTCAGCGCAGTCGGCCAGCTGAAGGCAAACCAGGACCAGCTCGCGAAGTCCGCGCCGGAGCTGCTCTCGACGCTGCATCGCCATCACGATTCGTTCCGCGCGATGCTCCAGGTCAATCTCACCGTGCTCGCGACCGCGCACGCGGTTTCCGAAAGCGTCGTGCGCGGCGTCAACGCCGAGATCCAGAAGCGCAACGTGCCGAACACCTATACCGCCGCCGGGCGCAGCGCAGCGCCAGGTCCGCGCCATATAACGCCGCTTGCGGTCAGCCGCTCGCTCTGAGCAGCACAAGAACAACCGACAATTTTAGGAAAAACCGCGCGGCGATGGCGTCGCGCGGTTAGGCACGTTTCCTTACCGGGTGTTCAGTCCTGGTGTTCCATGCTTGCGTGATTAGAGGGGTTGGGATTTGACTCACGTAAGGCAACCAGGAGGCTGCCATGAGTACAGATTTCAGCATCAGGCCGGTGGGGATCCCGGCCCCCGTGCAGATCGTACCGACGTCGAATTCGGCGGCGAACGAGGCTGTGCAAACTGATCTTCCGGTGAGACAAACGGTCGCCGCGAGCGATACGAGCGCGCCGGTGCGCAATGATTTGCCGAACCACGAGAACATCTCGCGCCAGGTCGTGTTCGACCAGGCGGCCGCGTCCTTCGTCTTTCAGGTCGTCAACGACAAGACCGACACGGTGGTGAACCAGTTCCCTGACGAGGCGATGCTCCGCCGGCGTGCCTATTTCCACGCACTGGACATGAAGTCCGAGCCCTCGCGTCCGCTCAGCACGGATCTCAGCGCCTAACGATCACGCGATCGATGCCGATGTTTCTGCTCTGCGTCTGGCCGTCATCGGTCAGCGCGGAGTTCGCGTGCCGAGGCAAGACCACTGGCCGCGATCAGCTCCTGCCTAAATTGCGAGTTTCGCCGATGTGCTCGTGATGCGACCATCACGAATTCCGTCACGGCCGTCCGGACAGCCCTGCCGCGATATTGCGGTTGATCTCGATCAGCGGACGGAAGTGATCGAACTGCGGGCTCATCTGCAGCGCGGCGGTCTGGCTCAACACGAACACGCTGATGTTGGCGATCTTCTGCCGGACGTCGATCGGCTGCGGATTGCTGTCGCGCATCGCCTCGCTCAGGAAGATGGTCCAGAGCTTGCGGTTGAACATCAGGGCCTGCATGGTCTGCTCGCTGAGCGGATCGGCGTTGTTCACCGCGTCCTGGAGCTTGTTGGCGGCCTTGAGCAGAGTCTGCGCCTCGATGTCGCGAGGAGATGCGGTGGTGGTTGCAACACGCGCATAAGCCGAGGCAGCGGAATTCGACATCAATCACACCCTGGAGGTTACCTAGCGCGTTGTACGCGCTTAAGGATTTCTTTCCCAACCCTAGGCAGCACCGCTTAAGATTTGCTTACGTATCGTGCTTGGAAGTACTCCGCAGAATTACGGGGCACGGAGTCCTTCGTCAGCGCAACGCTAGATCTACGCACGCACGATGTAAACTCGCCTGGCGTGATGCGCGTCGATCTCGGCTAATCTCGTCTTAGCGATCTTCCTCAAAAGAACGGCGGAGCATCAGCTCCGCCGCGTAATCTCGAATAGCGAAGTTGCGCTGCGGAATTAGCGGAGCAGCTGCAGCACGCTCTGTTGCGACTGGTTGGCCAGCGACAGCGCGGAGACCGCGATCGACTGGCGCGTCGACAGCGCCTGGCTGTTCGCCGCTTCCTCATTGGTGTCGGCAAGCGTCAGGTTGGCTGAGCCGGTCTGCAGCACGTTGATCAGGTTCTTGGAGAAGTCCTGACGCACCTGCACGATCGACAGGTTCGAACCGAGCGTGGAGCCTTGCGAACGCAACGTGCTCGAGGCCGCGTTCAGGCTGGCCAACACCCTGTTGGTGGCACCGTTGTCGATGAAATCGACGCCGTTGACGAGATTGCTGAGACCGAGGCCCGCCGCATTGAACACCACGCCGTTGATGCTCAGCGTGGAGCTGCCGGTCTCGTTGAAGACCAGCTTCAGCGTGTCGCCATTGAGCAGGTTGACGCCGTTGAAGGAGGAGTCCTGCGAGGTCGTGTCGATCTGGGCCAGAATGTTGTTGAACTGGTTGACCAGGTTGGAGCGCGCGGTCTGCGCCACGGGATCCTGGACCGGCGGCTGCGCGGTGGTGAAGGCGAGAACGCCGGTGATCGTGCCGCCGACCGCGCCGCCCGCGATCGTCGAGCCGAGCGTCGAAGAGGCGTATTCATTGACGGTGGTCACCGTGAGCACGCCGTTGGCATCGATCGTGGCCGTCAGGTGATTGGCCTGAAGCTGCGCGTTGAGTTGGTCAAGCGTCTTGACGGTGCCGTTGGTGCCGTCGCCGAAGGTGACGTTGACAGGCGTGCCGCCGTTGAAGGAGGTGAAGGTCAGGGTCTTGCCGCTGATGCCGCCGACGCCCGAAGTGCGCGCCGCGGTGAAGGCCGTCGCCGTTCCCGTGTTGCCGCTGAGGCCGAAGGCGCTGAGCGCATTGCCGGTGCCGGTGATCGACAGGTCGGCATTGATGCCGGTCGAGAGCGCAAGCTGACCGCTGCTGTTGACCGACGACGGGATCTGGCCCGCGGTGGTCGAGATGGTTGCCGCGCCGTTGAAGATGCTGGCGGTCTTGACGCCGGTGGCGAGGTCGACCGCGTTAAGCAGATCGGTCAGCGTCGCGCTCTGGATGTAGACCGTCGAGTTACCGTTGCCGTCTGTGACGACGTTGCCGCTGACGCCATAGCCGGTGGCCACGCTCGCTGTCGATTGCGGCGTCTGCGCGTTCTTGAAGGTGATGGTCTTGCCGCCGATGTTCAGCGTCGAGCCGTCCTGGACCAGGGTGCCGAGCGAACCCGCGGTCGTCGAGCGGTTCGCGGTCACGTTGGCATTGCCCGCGCCGGTCGCAGAGGTCAGGCCGAGCGCTTTGAGGAAGTCGGCCTTGCCCGTCACGCTCAGATCGGCGCCGGTCGAGCTCTTCAACGTAACCGCGCCCGCCGTGATGGAGGATGCGACCTGAAGCGTGCCGACAGGGCCGGCCGAGCCGCTGACCGCGAATGTCGCCGCGCCTGCGCTGATGGTTGCGGTCTTGACGCCGCTGGCGAGGTCGATGGCGGTGAGGACGTCGTTGACGGTCGCTAGGGGCGCCGCCGCCGTTCCCTGATAAATGATCGAATTGCCGTTGCCATCGGTGGCGATGTGCCCGCTGGCGTCGAGGCCCCAGCCGGTCGGCTGGGCGCTCGGAGCAACGCCGGTGCGGAAGGTGATGGTCTTGCCGTTCACCGTGATGGTGTCGCCGTCCGCGGGCGGCGTGCCGAAGGTGGTCGATGCCGTGGTGCCGACCAGCGTCGCCGTGCCGGACAGCGCGGTGGTGCCGTCGGCCGCGAGCGCGGCCGTACCTGTGAAGGTGCCGGCGCTCGAACCGAGCGAGGCGCCGAGTGCGGCAGTTCCCGTGACCGGGGTCACGCCGCCGGCCGCGCCGGTATAGAGCACGTTGCTCTTCGCGGTCGCACTCGCATAGGAGGTCGTGCCGCGCAGGTCGGCCGGGGTCGCGCCGGGAATCGTGGTGGAGACGTTCGACTTGGTTGAATAGCCGACCGTGGTCTGCAGCGCCTGGTTGGCGATCGACTTGGCGCTGTCGATCAGTTTCTGCAGCGAGGTGATGCCTGTGTTGGCGGCCTGCAACACCTGGACGCCGTTATTGATGCCGTCGAGCAGGTTGCTGATGTCGCTCGCCCGGTTGTCCAGCCCCTGCGCCGTGAAGAAGTTGGTGGGATTGTCGAGCGCCGTGTTGACCTTCTTGCCGGTCGACAGCCGCTCCTGCGTCGTGGCCAGCAAGTCGGCCGTCGACTGCAGCGACAACAGGTTCTGGCGAACTGACGCCGAGAGAACGATGTTGGACATTGGCGAGTCTTCCTCTTGAACCGGATACGAATCGGCCGCGCGGGCTGGAAAGCCGGCCTTTTGTCCAGTTTTACGAGGTGTCCTTTAAAGTATGGTTAACGGCGGTTTAAGGGATAGGGTTAACCGCCGATGAACGCCCCTGCCCGCCCCCGGACGCAAAGAAAAAGCGGCGGGGCCAAGGCCCCGCCGCTCGATTTTAGTCAGTGATTTCAGCCGCTTGTTAGCGGAGCAGCTGCAGCACGCTCTGCTGCGACGTGTTGGCCAGCGACAGCGCCGAGACCGCGATCGACTGGCGGGTCGACAGCGCCTGGCTGTTGGCCGCCTCAACATTGGTGTCGGCCAGCGTCAGGTTGGACGAGCCGGTCTGCAGCACGTTGATCAGGTTCTTGTTGAAGTCCTGACGGATCTGCACCACCGAGAGGTTCGAGCCGAGGCTCGAGGCCTGCGAGCGCAGCGTGCTCGATGCGGCGTTGAGGTTGGTCAGCACCCGGTTGGCGGCGGCGTTGTCGATGAAGTCGACGCCGACCGTCAGCGAGGCGAGGCCGAGACCCTTGGAATTGTAGGTCACGCCCGTGATGTTCAGGCTCGACTTGGCGGTCTCGTCGAACACCAGCTTGAGCTGGTCGCCGTTCAAGAGGTTGACGCCGTTGAACGAGGAGTCCTGCGCGGTGGTGTCGATCTGGTTGAGGATATTGTTGAACTGAGTCACCAGATTGGCACGCGCCGTCTGGGCAACGCCATCCTGGACGGGCGTGGAAGCGGTCGAGAAGGTCAGGGCCGAGGTGAGCGTGCCGCCGATCGCACCGCCGGCAGCCGTCGAGCCGAGCGTCGAGGACGCATAGTCGTTGGAGGCGGTGATGGTCAGCAGGCCGTTGGCGTCGATCGTTGCGGACAGGTTGTTGGCCTGCAGCTTGGTGTTGAGTTGATCGAGCGTCTTGATCGTGCCGTTGGTGCCGTCGCCGAAGGTGACGTTGACCGCCGTGCCGCCGTTGAAGGAGGTGAAGGTCAGGGTCTTGCCGGCGATGCCGCCGATACCGGAGGTGCGTGCCGCGGTGAACGCGGTCGCATTACCGGTGTTGCCGGCGAGGCCGAACACGTTCAGCGCATTGCCGGTGCCGGTGATCGACAGATCAGCGTTGACGCCGGTCGAGATCTTGAGCTGACCGGACGTATTGATCGTCGAGTTGGACTGGCCGGTGGCCGTCGCAAGCGTGGCAACGCCGGCGGCGCTGATGGTCGCGGTCTGCACGCCGGTGGCGAGGTCGATCGCCTTCAGCACGTCGTTGACCGTACCGGACTGCAGATAGACGGTAGAGTTGCCATTGCCGTCGGTGACGACGTTGCCGTTGACACCGAAGCCGCTCGGAACGCTGGGAGCACCGGTGGAGCCCGGAACCGGCGCGTTCTTGAAGGTGATGACGTGACCGTTGACGTTCAGCGTCGAACCGTCGGTGATGGTCGCACCCAGCGAGGCCGCGCTCGTGGTCCGGTTGACGTTGACAGTGGCGTTGCCTGCACCCGTCGACGTCGTCAGGGCGAGAGCCTTGAGCAGGTCGGCCTTGCCGGTGACGCTCAGATCCGCACCTGTCGAGCTCCTCAGCGTTACGGCGCCCGCAGCGACGGTCGAAGCGGTCTGGCCGTTGCTCGTGGCAATCGTCGCCGCACCCGAGGTGATCGAGACCGTCTTGACGCCGCTTGCCAGATCGATCGCGCTCAACAGATCGTTGACGTTCGCTGCCGGCGCGCCGGCGGTGCCGAGATAGACGGTGCTGTTGCCGTTGCCGTCGGTGACGATGTTGCCGCTGACGCCCGAGCCGGCCGGAACGGAGGACGCGCCCGGAGCCGAGCCGCTGCGGAAGGTGATGGTCTTGCCGTTCACGGTCAGCGTGTCGCCGTCGGCAGGCTGGGCGTTGCCGGCGAGGCCGGTCGCGGTCGTGCCGTTGGTGGCGATCAGGGTCATGGTGCCGGTCAGCGCCGTGGTGCCGTCGCCGGCCGTTGCGCCCGTGCTGGCGAAGACGCCGATGGTGGCGCCGAGCGTGCTGGTGCCGTTCGCCGCCGTGGTGCCGCCGGCGGTGCCGTTATACAGCACGTTGCTGCTCGCCGTCGCGCTGGCGAACGAAGTCGTGCCGCGCAGGTCCGCCGCCGTCGCACCGGCGATCGTGGTCGAAACGTTCGACTTGGTAGAGTAACCGACCGTGGTCTGCAGCGCCTGGTTGGCAATCGACTTGGCGCTGTCGATCAGCTTCTGCAGCGAGGTCAGGCCGGTGTTGGCAGCCTGCAGCACCTGCACGCCGTTGGCGATGCCATCGAGCAGATTGTTGATGTCGCTGGCGCGGTTGTCGAGCGACTGGGCCGTGAAGAAGTTGGTGGGATTGTCCAGGGCCGAGTTGACGCTCTTGCCGGTCGACAGACGGTTCTGTGTGGTGGCGAGAAGATCGGCGGTGGACTGGAGAGAGAGCAGGTTCTGACGAACCGACGCAGAGAGAACAATACCGGACATGACTCTTACCCTTCTGGCTTACGCGTCTTCGTTCGATCGCTTCCGGATCGAGTGACGGGGCCAGCGTGCCGTGACATGGCTAACAAAGGGTGAAACGCATGAAGCCCGCATAAGCGCCGGTTCACCATAAGCGGGCGGACCGTGCGCGCACGGCGCGCAATCCATCTGAAATCATTGGCAATTCCTGGCGACTACGATCCATTAACCATAACCGCTGGTTACTTTTTCGAGCGGCGCCTGCTCTCTCGAAATCTCCGAACAGTGCACAAAAAGAAAGCGGCGGGGCCGAAGCCCCGCCGCCGTAATCGTCTTGCGATGTCGTCCGCGACTTAGCGGAGCAGCTGCAGCACGCTCTGCTGCGACTGGTTGGCCAGCGACAGCGCGGAGACCGCGATCGACTGACGGGTCGACAGCGCCTGGCTGTTGGCCGCCTCGACGTTGGTATCGGCGAGCGTCAGGTTGGACGAGCCGGTCTGCAGCACGTTGATCAGGTTCTTGTTGAAGTCCTGACGAACCTGCACGATCGTCAGGTTCGAGCCGAGGCTCGAGGCCTGCGAGCGCAGCGTGCTCGAGGCGGCGTTTAGGTTGGTCAGCACCTTGTTGGTGGCAGCGTTGTCGATGAAGTCGACACCGCTGGTCAGCGAGGCGAGGCCCAGACCCTTGGAGTTGTAGGTCACGCCGGTGATGCTGAGGCTCGACTTTGCAGTCTCGTCGAACACCAGCTTGAGCTGGTCGCCGTTCAAGAGGTTGACGCCGTTGAACGAGGAGTCCTGCGCGGTCGAGTCGATCTGGTTCAGGATGTTGTTGAACTGAGACACCAGATTGGCACGCGAGGTCTGCGCGACGACGTCCTGGACGGGGCTGGAAGCCGTCGAGAACGTCAGCGACGAGGTCAGCGTGCCGCCGATCGCACCACCCGCGGCGCTCGAACCGATGGTCGAGGACGCGTAGTCGTTGGTGGTCGAGATCGTCAGCAGGCCGTTGGCGTCGATCGTCGCCGACAGGTTGTTGGCCTGCAGCTTGGTGTTGAGCTGATCGAGCGTCTTGACCGTGCCGTTGGTGCCGTCGCCGAAGGTGACGTTGACCGCCGTGCCGCCGTTGAAGGAGGTGAAGGTCAAGGTCTTGCCGCTGATGCCGCCGATGCCGGAGGTGCGCGCCGCGGTGAAGGCGGTTGCCGTTCCGGTGTTGCCGGCAAGGCCGAGCGCGTTCAGCGCATTGCCCGTGCCGGTGATCGACAGGTCGGCATTGACGCCAGTGGACAGCTTCAGCTGGCCCGAGGCGTTGATCGACGAGTTGGTCTGGCCGGAGGCCGTCGCGAGCGTCGCGGTGCCGTTGGCGCCGATCGTCGCGGTCTGCACGCCGGTGGCGAGGTCGATCGCCTTCAAGACGTCGTTGAGGGTACCGCCCTGCAGATAGACCGTCGAGTTGCCGGCGCCGTCGGTGAGGACGTTACCGCTCGCACCATAACCGGTCGGAATGCTCGGCGCACCGGTCGAGCCCGGGATCGGCGCATTCTTGAAGGTGATGACTTTACCGTTGACGTTCAGCGTCGACCCGTCGGTGATCGTTGCACCCAGCGAGGCCGCGCTGGTGGTGCGGTTGACGTTGACGGTGGCGTTGCCGCCGCCCACCGACGTGGTCAGGGCGAGAGCCTTGAGCAGGTCGGCCTTGCCGGTGACGCTCAGATCCGCACCTGTCGAGCTCCTCA
>Ga0214542_1000021_pt1 | contig 195835 bp, 125 predicted proteins | sample CNSS1metaG_FD_160096 | JGI IMG/M metagenome (GOLD analysis project Ga0214542, IMG submission 160096) | Root nodule microbial communities from cowpea collected in UCLA plant growth center, Los Angeles, California, USA - CNSS1 | ecosystem: Host-associated > Plants > Roots > Nodule | place: USA... | reverse complement strand
TCATGACTGTGGGGTCCTAGTATTGAAATTCATAGAGATGTGGGATGGTGTAAGTCAATTTAATGGCAAAGCCCTGCCTGACTACACTACTGTAAGTTGACCTTTATAATATGTTTTATTGTTTATTGTGTTTCTTTGAAGATTACATTTGGTAACATTGTGTTGATGTTGTATTTAGGAGGAGCTGCAATTAATTAGGTAGAAATTCGTTTGTGATTGGGTTTTACATGAAGATAATGTCCAACGCGATGAAGTTATTCAGCACTACGATCTGCTGTTGAAGAAATAACTACTGTGAATGTAGAAGTTAGAATGCCATCACAGGATTTTTCAGATAATTTTACATATGGATAGTTAGATTGAGGTAGACAAAGTCACTTATGTTGCCACAATTGTATATATTGTTTAATCATTTGTTGGAGTTAATATGTAGTTTGTAGATTGACAGATACATTCATGATTACATGGTAATGTAAACATCAATATACTTTATTTTGGGAAAGCAATTGTGCTATTTTCGACTGTATTAGTAAACTTCCAGTACTGCCTGTACAAAATGTTGAGTATAAAAAGACAATTATGGAATTAGAAAAGTAGACTTCATTATGGTAGCTGAAAACTTTATTTTTAATTCAATCTTCAATTTGAAAAACTTATTGAAGTTGTTTGCTGATGATTGATGGTGATGGAAATACTTTGGATTGTGTACAAATATATCATTATGTAATGATAGACTAGAAAAACAGTTGCAGTACTTCCTGTACAAAAACTACAACGTAAAAAGGCACTTATGGAGTCACAAGAGGACACTTAAATCTCGAACCAGAAAACTTTATTTTTAATTCAATCTTCAACTTGAAATACTTATTGAAGTTGTTTGCTGATGATTGATGGTGATGGAAATACTTGTATGACCTTTGGATTCTGTACAAATTTATCATTATGTAATGATAGACTAGAAAAACAGTTGCAGTACTTCTTGTCCAAAAACTACAACGTAAAAAGGCACTTATGGAGTCACAAAAGGACACTTAAATCTCGAACCAGAAAACTTTATTTTTAATTCAATCTTCAAATTCAAATACTTATTGAAATTGTTTGCTGATGATTGATGGTGATGGAAATACTTGTATGGCCTTTGGATTGTGTACCAAATATATCATTATGTAATGATAGACTAAAAAAACAGTTGCAGTACTTCCTGTCCAAAAACTACAACGTAAAAAGGCACTTATGGAGTCACAAGAGGACACTTAAATCTCGAACCAGAAAACTTTATTTTTAATTCAATCTTCAATTTGAAATACTTATTGAAGTTGTTTGCTGATGATTGATGGTGATGGAAATACTTGATGACCTTTGGATTGTGTACAAATATATCATTATGTAATGATAGACTAGAAAAACAGTTGCAGTACTTCCTGTACAAAAACTACAACGTAAAAAGACACTTATTGAGTCACAAGAGGACACTTAAATCTCGAATCAGAAAACTTTATTTTTAATTCAATCTTCAATTTCAAATACTTATTGAAGTTGTTTGCTGATGATTGATGGTGATAGAATTATTTGGACGACCTTTGGATTATGTCCAAACCATATTTCACGTAATTATACAATTTAAAAGTAGTTGTAGTACTGCGTGTACAAAAAGTAAAACGTAAAAAGGCACTTATGAACTAACAAAAGGACACTTGATTATCGAACTTGAAAAATTGGTTTTTAAAAAAATGTTGATGAACAACAAACATATTGAATCCAATATAGGCAAATCCTGCACGAATTACACAATTCTGGTTTTGTTGCTCATTGCAAAAAACATCAAATGTCATTCACAAACAACAACCACAAAGTTGAGAATGTGTTTGTCAATGTCATCGGAGATGAATGTGGATAGTGTCATATCCACCAAAAAAGGTGATATTCATTAAACTTATAAGCTGCAAAAAAATAGATTCTGTTAAGTTGAGGTTCATGTAGTACATTAATTAATTAACACAAATGATATTAATCTAATATACCATAATTGCGACGATGATGCAGACATTTGAGTGTGGAACTCATTGATTTGAACCGAGGTTAACAAGGACATGAAACCTGAATCGGGAACACTCGCATTCTGCATAATATTTAAAGTACAGTCAGCCAACGTTAGTACAAGTATTAATTTGCAGTGCAACTTAGTGAATGTTGTGTATACAAACCCATTTAGGTGTATTTGTTCCTTGACTATCACAATGTTGGTTATCATCACAGACATCAGCATCCACAGGTGGCTACAAATTAGTTGAATGTTGTTAGTGGCATACTTAAAAAATTGGTTGCACTTAATACTACACAAAACGGTTCACATTTTCAATTAACTATCCATGACAACATTTACGATTTACAGTGCATCAATTTGGGGAACAACTCATCAAAATGCTATTTCAATCATCGAACAAGAAAATATGATAATGGGGTTTCATTTCCGAAAAAACATCACAAAAATAGTGGTTTCATTTGGGGAAGAACATCATTAAAATAGGGGTTTGTAATTGGATAGTAAAACATACCAGAGCACCATTTGATTTGCAGAACAAGAACACTTCAAATTAGGGCTTCCAATTCGACGCACGAAGCTATGGCAGCAATCCGCACTCTCGCCGCACTCTCGCCTTTAGTTTAAACCGCAAAGAAAAGTTCTGTTTTTCTAACTTTTCCTTTTTCCTCTCTTGCGCGTGTATCACAACCTCACCATTCACTCCAACTTCTCTCACGCGTTTTTACTCCCGTTTGGTTAAAAATTATTAAAATAATAACTGCCACGTAGGCGGGTAACTTCGGAGTCAAAAAAAGGAGGCATTCTATCATTATTCTTATTTTATATAATTATCATATATAATTTATATGATAATTGAAATTTATGATACATAATTTTTTAAAACCGATGAAATATATTTCAAGTTTTTGAAAAAAATGAAATCATAATATCAAATTATTTTAACTGTTTACAATTTAAAATAATAATAACAATAATAAGATTAATACAGAGACAAAGATAGAAAACTATGCTTGTTATCTCACAAACAAATGACTTATTCCCTCAATTTGAGTTAATTATTAGGAATGAAGGTAATCACTTTTAACAGTCTATAAAAACTATTAGTGTCAATTAAAAAAAACATCACACACAAAATAAATAAAAAATAATAATTATAGTTTTATTACTTTATTATACTAAAATCGTGGTTTTAAATTGATTTTAACATTTTTAATGTTATAACCTCAAATAGACATATAGATGTATTAAAAGCGAGCTATTGTGGTTGATTGAATACTTTAAAGTTTCAAAATTATTTCTACATTATAAATAGTATACGTGATTTTAGAAATGCAATCAGATCATATACGTGTTTTATAATAAATTTATTACATATTATTATTATTATCTAAATTTACCTTCATTATTACCTAACAATAATTTTTTTGCGTGAATAAGTTTATTTTTGCAATGAATTTAATACTAATTTTCCTAACAATAATTTTTTATCTCACTAGACTGACTAGATAAAATACAAATAATTATAAAGAGTTGCATTCAAATTTTCAACCGGACAATATTATATCTCTTAAGAAAAAACTGCAGATTTAAATTTAAATTTTTTAACGTTAGCTAAAATTTTAAATTTTAACACAACAGAGTAACCTCGTTAATATGTTGGATTGCTTCCAAATGCTGACGCTTTTACCAGTGATGAATGATCTCACAAAGTTGTTCATTGTTCAGCACTTTCTTCTCGCAATGCCATCGATTCCTTCTCTTTTCAGTGCTCTCGTCAAATCTCTATACAAAGGTCTAATTCGTTCCTCTTTCTTTTTCCCATGTCTTCATCACAGTTTCAATTGCATCAAAAATTTCAAAATAACGCCTTTGGTTTTATGTGGATTATAGATTTTTCTTTTTCAGGGGATCGAAGATTTTGTGATCATTTATGTGGAGAAGAAGAGCTCCAAATGCAGAATCAAAGACGTTTTTGTTTTTCTCGGATCCAAAAAATCAGACAAGGTTACTTTGGTAATAACCCTAAAAAACTAGACGTGCTTGTTTGTTCCTCCATCACTGTGGCTGCTAAGTTCAATTTTACCAAAACCACCCTCATCCTGAGATAGCAACAATATCATACACAAATGAGAAGGGCAATAATGTCTTTTCGTATTGCACCTCCTCCCCTCCACATGCACTCGCTATATGTGAGATGAGTTCTTTCCCCTTTGCCATTGGAACTCCCAGCAAGCACCAATGGCTCTGAATGTCTGTGTTTCTCCTAACCCTAAATGGGTTGCATCTCCTTCCATAGATAGTGGTTCTTCTTTGAGACCTTCACTTGGGTCTGGTTTTGGTAACATAAACATTCCTAGTGTGAATCTCAACTTGAGTACTAGAACCACAAGTTTGAGTTTGAGAAGAAATTTTAGTGTAAGATCTAGTTTGGAAACTGCAGGGCCCACAGTCACAGTGGGACAAGTCACTGAGGTAAACAAGGACACCTTCTGGCCGATTGTTAAGGCTGCCGGGGATAAAACCGTTGTCCTAGACATGTACACCCAATGGTATGTTAATTTTTCCTTTGTTAATTATGCACAGTTGTATCATGTGATATATATTGTTATACCTTAAAACCACGTGCTGTTCTTTTTAATAATGTTGTTGTATTGTATGGTGGGTTGGATTAGAATTGAAGAAAGAATCATACTTTACTTTTCTTGTGAAGCTTGATGTGCTGGCTCTCTTAGCTAGGAGATTCCTTGGTAAACACTGTTATGGTTAGCTTTATGCTGATTTTGTCAAGACCCAAGATCATCGTTGGTATGAACCTTACAATTAGTGATTTAGATGCAAACGTAGAAATAGTAATGGAAATCAGTTTGTTGTATACACTGGTTTGGTACAACGAAAATGTGAGATATAATTTGGAAATTGGAATGGCATTCTTTTGCCCTCACCTCATCCCCCCCTTTTGCATTAAAGTGAATTTCCCGCTCTACCGAGAATGAAAAATCCAAACATGTTGTGTGATTGGAGCAATCTTGGTCTTGAATTGTAAAGCTCGGAAGTTGTAAGACAAATAAAAGTTTAGTTAATATCACAGTTTGCATATGTTTTGAGTGACTTGATTTGTGTTTTATATAATTCTTGTTAAAATTATTGGTCTATAAGCTCATTCTCTCTGCTGGTTTTTAATTATTTTCCTGCCTTCAGAAATGTCCATAAGCTGGCGTTTTTTGACCCGCACTGTCCATATCAATTGCAGATCAGGCTTAGATTCCCTCATAATATATCTCTCAGCAATTTTCACAGTATTGTATGTACCTTAGTGGGGATGGTTCAAGATAAACCTCAACCAAGGTCACACCCCGTAAACAAAAAGTCCATCATATGAAGCGTGAGAGAAATGGGGTTTTTTGTTTCATAAAGTGAGGGTGCATTTTAGATGGAAAAGTTAGATGCTATGTCGAAGAAAGTGAAGATAATAGGTTTAAAGAACTGAATAGTTTATTATAAATGTGTATGTAACTTATCACACTATTTATTAGTTGATTTAACTAGCAATAGTTATAACATTTTGCTTTTGTCAACTTATCACAATATTTAGTGTGGATGCTTTCCAGTCTGACAATGATGGAAAGCTTCTGGGTTGGTTTTTGACCAACAATTATGTGTCTAACTTTTTAGGATTTATGTGCTTTGCAAAAGCCTATACATGTGTTGTACTATGAAGCTGTATCAGCTTTTGGTATGAAACAAAGGGTCCCAAATCAGGTCACTTGTATTAACTCACTGTCAACTAGCTTTGCCTGATTTAGCTTGCATAATGAGTGTAATTTTTTTTATCTCCACCATGTGTACAAGAGTGAATTATACATGAAGTTTTATGGTGATGTTGTTTGACCTAAACAGTGATCAGCTTCAGAGCAAGTTTCTTTGGTAATGATAAACTGGTTGGGTTACAACATAACTAAAAGCAGAGCTAATACTAAAGGTTAACTTCAAAAGTCTTTGGTTAATTTGTTATTGTTATTCTCTGGTACGGTACTGCAGAAATGTTTGTTTGTAAAGTCTTTATTTTATTTTTACCATGTTGAAGGTGGGAAGTATTTGGCTTTGTCAAAAATAAGTCATCTTGAAAGTCTTGATTTGGTTGATCCTTTATGACATTGTTACCCTTGCTTGTTGCCAACTCAAAATTTGGATAACCTTTGACATAAATTTATGAATTTTTTCAGGTGTGGCCCTTGCAAAGTCATGGCTCCAAAGTTTCAAGAATTATCAAAGAAGTATGACGATGTTGTCTTTCTAAAGCTTGATTGCAACCAAGACAACAGGGTATGGATGAAGTGTGCAGGATAGTATATAGTTTTTCACTTCATGGTTAAACATATAGTTTAGTCCATTGGTCTCTACCATCGTTAATTTGACCCTTTTATTTATATTGCATTCTTACTTAAATCCTTATTTATAGGGATTAAACAATATATAACCAAATTAAGAATGCATTATATGTATAGGACTAAACTAAGAATGTGTAAAAATGTTAACTATTGGTCAACAACTTAGTCACCAATTCAAGTTCATGTTTATCCTCAGGTTATATGTGAACATGTTTTCTTAATCATAGGGTTAATCAAACGTGGTATAATTTGTTTGATGGTTGTTGACAGCCATTGGCAAAAGAGCTGGGGATTAAAGTGGTTCCCACTTTTAAAATTCTGAAGGACAACAAGGTCGTAAAAGAAGTTACTGGAGCTAAATACGATGATTTGGTTGCTGCCATTGACAATGTTCGATTGAGCTAAGAATATAAGCATTCTCTTTCCAAGTAAAAATATTATGCTTGACACCCTTTGTAAGTATTCTATGCAATTGTAAGATGATGAGGATTGGAAGATGAAGAAATGGCTTCATGTGATTGTTGTAAGCTAATTGTTTATTCCTTAAAGGAAGAGTTGCTCAATTATCAAAGTTATCAACTTGGTCATAGTGGTTCCATAAATTATTGTATATTTTGGTATGCTAATACTATTTCTTAATGATGCGTGTCTTGCAATTGAATTCAAAAGCCATAGCTTCTTTGTTGTGTGGATCAACCTTTTAACCCTTGGTGGGTTGGACATATTATTGTTAAATTGGATTATGATGCACATGGGCTTAATTCGCAGTTAAATGGCACCATTGTCACCATAGTTTGTCCTTTGACCAAAAGTTTTGGTTTTGCACATGGACTCTTGGCATGAAAATGATAGTATATGGTGGTTGCTTCAATTTAAAGTGTGTGTGTGTGTGTAGGATGAAGAAAAAATTAGTTCTTACGAAAAGAGGGATCTTTGAGCTTGCAAATTTCCCAAAACATTTGTTCTTTTGTTCTTTGGAAAGTCAAAAAATGAATGGAGATGGAGTGTTGTGGGAGGAGTTTTAATTTTTGAGTTCCACATTAGTAAATAATTGTGTCAGGTTTGCATCATTTGCCAAACAAGCAAGCTTAATCATGCAGTCATTAATGATTTTAATAGCGTTAATAAAAAAAATACTTGATTGAAGCATTTTAATGAATTTTGGGACGTAATTGGAACAAAAAGCTAAGCATGGATCAACTTGAAACTTTCCAATTAAAGTAGGGACCAAACGAATAATTAAACCAAAGTTAAATATTCCTAATATATTATTATGCAAAACTACCGAAATAAAACTCTCTCCATTAAAACCTCATCTCCTAACTGTTGTGTATCTCCAACTAATATTTGAACAATACAAAAAACACATCAAATTTCTCAACAAACATTTTAACCACACTCTTGATCATATCATATTGTTCATAGCTCCTAATATCTTACACAACAACTCAAAACAGGTTATCAAATTGACAATGAAACCACCCGTGATCTCACAAACTAGTTCAAAACACAAGTGAACTCAAGACATCAGTTCAAATGACAAATGATCTCGACAGAAGACATCATCTTATACAAAATCACTTGATAAACTACATTCGCAATTGTCACTCTCTTTCATAGAGTTTTCAGCCTTTTACCAAAGATGTTATAAATGGAAATTTATAAATACTATAACATTAGTATTATCTATTGGATTGTATATTTAAAACTATTAATAACAATAAAAAACATATCTAATACAAATATAAAGGAAAAAATTAAATAATTACAATTTTAAATGTGTATTTCATGGTTTTAAAGTGATTTCAGCATTATTAATGTCATAGCTTCAAATAGACATATAATATATTAAAAATGAGTTATTATGATTTATTAGAGTTTAAACTTCCAAAAAATAAATCTATGTAGCTTTATCAAATGTTTATATATAGAAAACGATAATTGTAACAATGAAACATAAAAAGTCATTAAATAATTCATATTTTGGCATATCCTTAATAAAAAATATACATTATATAAGAAATTCATAGCATATTAATACTACAACATAATGTCTTATTGGCTATGATGCACAGATACGATACGTGTATCGAATACGACACGTATTCGATACGTCTATACGTTTATTTTCAAAATAATAGAATACGATACATGATAGATACGCGATAATGAATATTGAAAAATGTACAATAATTCTTACAAATATAATAAATATATCATTGTTAATGTGTAAATCCAAAATTCCTAATTAGAGACCAATTATTTTGGTAGCCAAAACCTAATAGCTAATGTTAGTGACCAATTTAAAAACTAATTCATAATTGAAATTATTTTAATTATCAATTTAAAGACCAATTATAATTTTTTTGAACTATTTTAGTTGTCAATTTAGTTACTATATAGTGACTAATTATTTTTTGTCACTAAAATTGTTCATTATTCAAAGATTTTATTGTAGTATACTACGACTTTATAAAGTAGATACTTCATTGATAAGTATTGTTAAAGTATCGTAAAGTATTGGACCCGATACATGTCGGACATGGATACGTGACCCAAGTTGAAGTATCGGTGCATCATAGCTTGTTAGTGACTAGAGTTGTTAACTACTCTACTGACCAATTTAGATATTAATTTATAAAATAAAAAATTATTAGTTACTAAAATTGTCACTATTATGAATAAAAAAATATAATTGGTCTCTAAATTGATTTCTAAAATTTAGATACAAAGGTTTTAGTTATAAAAAAAATTAGTCACTAAATATTAACTACAAAAATTTTCGCTACTAAAGGAATTTGTTTATAAATTAGTCTTTAATTAATTAATGACAAATTTATGGACTAATTATATTTTTATTCATAGTGATTGTTTTATTAACCAATAAGTTTTGATTTTGTAAATTAGTGTCTAAATTGGACATTATAATAACTAACAACTTTTGATCATTAAAATCAGTTGTTAAAAAAAACTTTTTTTTAGTGTAATATATGGAATATATGTTATAGGATTTTTCAATTTAATTGTAAATTTTAAAAAATAATGATACATTTGAAAGATAAAAAAAGAGTAATATTGGTTTAAACTTATAGCAATCTAATACAATCTCACTTCTTTTTAATTATAATAAATTTAATTGTATTTTTAATATAAGAATTATTTGGGTACTAACATATTCTATTATGGATGAACAGCATTAGGAATAAGTATCTCATCACATTTTTAAAGGAAAAGTTCATCTTTATTCCAATGCACTGATTTGAAATCTTTTCTGTCATCTTCATCACAGAATTAGTATATTCATAACTACATTTGTACTTGTTTTTTTCTTTTTCAAATATTGAATTGTTTTACAACAAATAAACAACACAAAAGGAAAACATGATTTTATTGGATATTTAATATAATTTCAATTATTAGCTTTTTCTTACAACAAATAAAATTTTAAGGTAAAGTATACACTTTTTTCCAGTATTAAATATCAAGAGATAATTTATAATGGTATAAATAATAATTGAATTTAGGTCGGATAACTATGTAAAAGGGTAAAACTGATCCAATTTTAACTTTGAAAATAAAGTAAATATTAAAAAACAATATAATTTTGTAGATTGTCTAATACGTTTAAAACATTTTAGAAATTTAAAATTGAAACACAAAAATTGAGAATGGTATAAAGAGGAAAGGAATTGTATATTCTCATTTTATAAAAAAAAAAGTTAAATATTATTCACATTTATATCGATTAATATGTGAATTTTTCATCAAAATAAAAAATAAATTAAAATAATAGAAACAAGAATAAGTTAACTGACATCTATATTATACATGGCATCAATATAACTTTCTTAATCAAATCACATATACCCAGGAGAAAAAAATTATTCTTTCTATTTCGTAAGTTTAAGGTTGTTTCAACTTCAATATTGAAACAATTTTACTAGAATAGTTATACTTTTTAATAAATACATTACTTTGATTCATACATAAAGTAATTAATTTGAGAACAAATTACGAAGAAAATAAATTAATACCGCAAATGTGAATATTAGTTAATTTGAAAATTTTTAGATGACTCAAATTCCAGATACTATGAGAAAAAAAAGAGAGTAATTGAGTTGACTTTGTTCATTTATGTTTAAACGTACACTTCATTTATATCGTTATTAATTACTTTTAAAATCATCTCTCATTATTCATTAATTAAAAACATATACACTCATGACATTTAATTGAAACAAAGTAAATTTAATATCTTATTAAATGTATTATTTAAAGGCCGTTAGTTTATTTTAAAGTGTAACTTGTATTAAGGACAATGATAAGCTTGAAAAAGATTTAGTCTCCCAATTTCTTTTCTATATATGTAAATTAGTATATAAATAAAAGTTTTTTTTTTAATTTTAGTCTATTTGATGTATTTCACATTCAATTTTTTTTAATAAATTTATCTTAGCACTTTCGTGTTATTTTTTAAAAATAGGATAGAGAGTACTCAATCATGGTTTATTTAAAAAAAAAAAAAAAAAAAAAAAAAACTCAAGTATGTCATTTTTAAAACATATGCTAGAATAATGAATTTAATTTAATATCTATGATTCAAGCATGCGTGAATAAATTTCTTTTTGCAATATTAATTTTCTAAACAATAATTTTTTATCTTAATAGGCTGATTTTACATTTACAGGTAAAATATAAATAATTATGAATATTGACACGCAAATTTTGAATTAGGCATGATGTATACTCATAATCATGTCTTAAGAAAAAATTGCACAAGTTAATTAAAAAAATTAATGTTATCTAGATAAGAAAATGAAGAGAAACGAAAATATAATCACAATTAGTCTTGCATAAGTTTAATTAACATTTAAGTTATGCAAAATAATTTGAAAAAAAAAGAGCTGAATATAATATATTCTAGAATAAAAAATTATAGGATGAATTGACAATAACAAATAAAATTTTACGTGTTTAAATAATGTATAAAATAATTTTAAATAATACTTTTTAAACTCTTGAGAAAAAAAATGTTATTGCAAAGTATAATATATTGGGTCTATATTAATATTAAATAGAATAGTTTTAATAAAATGGAAAGTGGAGGGAAAAATTAGAGAGAGAAAAAAGTAGGTAAATTGGAGAGGGTTGAAGATGAGTGCATCAGTCTAATGGGGAAGTGCCACGTAAGAAAGCTGATGCAGAGCAAAATGACGGTAATACCCTGTTCGAAGTTGCGCCTAACAGTAACAGAAAATTTCAGTGATTTGCAGAATGGGAAGAAGAGAAGAAGAAGAAAAGGAAGGAACAAATGCTGAATTCAACAACATCACTGTCACAATCACAACTAGTCAAATGTATTTTATTTCATTAAATTAAAATATTAATAATTATGAAACATGGAAATTAAAAAAGAAAAGCGCAACGGTTATAAATACAAGTCTGGGTCTTGCAGAAATCAAAGGGTGAGAACAACACAGAGAAGACAAGAGAGAAAATGTGTGGGATTTTCGCGTATCTGAATTTCAAGGTGAACAGAGAGCGAAGGTACATCTTGCAAGTTCTCTTCAATGGATTACGCAGATTGGAGTATCGTGGATACGATTCCGCCGGCATCGCCATTGATTCATCTTCTCAATGCTGTTCCGATGACAAATCCGCTCTCGCTCATCAGACTCTTCCTCCTCTCGTTTTCCGGCAAGAAGGAAACATCGAATCGCTCGTCAAATCTGTGTACCAAGGTCTAATTCCGTTTTTTTTTTCCTATTTCTTTGTCGCAGTTTCAATTGCATCGGAAATTTCAGCGTGACGCGTTTTGTTTTTTGTGTGGATTGACAGAAGTGGGAGAAATCAAATTGAATTTGGAGGAGCCATTCAGCACGCACGCCGGAATCGCGCACACTCGGTGGGCTACTCACGGAGAGCCTGCTCCGCGGAACAGTCATCCTCAGACCTCTGGTCCGGAAAACGAGTTTTTGGTTGTTCACAATGGAGTGATCACGAACTATGAGGTGACAATAGTACATTCTGAATGAACGCATGTTGATGCGAGTTCGCTGCTAGTGTTGCTCTGTTTCTCTGTGCTTATTGTTTTTGAGATGTTGTGTTTTCAGGTTTTGAAGGAGACGCTGCTGCGGCATGGCTTCGCCTTTGAATCGGAGACTGACACCGAGGTCATTCCCAAGCTTGCGAAGTTTGTCTACGACAAGGCCAACGAAGCTGCAGGTACTTTTTTATTGATGAGTCAGTCGAGGTGTTTTTTTTTTTTTTGGTTTTGAACAATTGTACGGGGTTTATAGGTTTATGGTATGTGAGTATGAGTGTTATTGATTAATGGTTGAAAAGGTTGTTAGTAGTTGTTTCACATGATATGGAGCTGAAGTATGATTTTCCGATGATCTACATTGTGAAATCTGGTGTGGGTGGGAAGAAGGTGGAGATAGATAAGGTTTCTACTATTTTAATGCTGCGAAGGTTGAAAATTGTGATCGAGGTTTTGCTGCTTTCTTTGTATTTTGGAAATTTGTAGAATGTGACCGATGCGGTCAGGATGTGATCCGAGCGAGAGACCCCAAAAGCCTTTGTGCGACAACTGTGATTGCGGTACAGTTGAGGTTATAGACCCCAAAATCCTTTTCCAGAAGGCTTAGCTTTTTTGGATAAAGAGGCCTTTTCCACTAGGAGGAGTCGGTGACATGAATCATATAACGCCATGATATCCGATTTTTCTTTAAGGGCAAACAGGTTTTAAATTGTGACAACATTTTCATTTACTAGCGAATAAGTTCAATTTTGAGGTGACATTTCCAGTTGTTTTAGGAGACTCCAAAAACAGTGATGTTGCGGCTGAAATTGGAACTCTGAATCCATTATGATGTCCCTCTGTTCCAAATGTTGATAAACATGGCAGAAATTGCAACTCTAAATTCTTATGCCTTCCCTTGGTTCCAAATGTTGATAAACTTGCTTCTGTTAGACTTCTAAATTGATTTGCATTTGTTCTGTTCGGAATTCCTTATTATTTGTGTTACTCAGATTGCAGTGGCTTCTCCTAGACTTGTGTGAATATCATAGTGGTTTTGGGTGATTTTTGCTTGAAATACATTTCCAATCATGTTGCAGATGGCCAGGTTGTTACCTTCAGTCAGGTTGTTTTGGAAGTTATGAGGCATCTTGAAGGAGCTTACGCCCTTATTTTCAAAAGTCTACATTATCCCAATGAATTGATTGCTTGCAAGCGTGGTAGCCCACTGCTCTTAGGTGTTAAAGTAAGTTGAATGCAATTTAGCAAAAAGTTTCTTAAACAATGATCTACATGTAAATTGCTCTTCCAGTGTTTTTTATGGCAACATTTGTTCTATTTTCTTTTTCTCTTGGCTTCGTCAATGATGCTTCTAGTCAGAGAGCCATAATAGCAACATAGTATAGGTTTTTCATGATTAATGGACGTTTAGTGAAGGTGAAGACTTTCCGATGGACGATGATTAATGTAATTAGTGCTCTAATTTCAGGACTTGACAGAAAATAAAGGCAATGGTTCAGCATTTGAGGATGACAAATTCCTTTCAAAAGATGACAAACCCAAAGAATTGTTTTTGTCCAGTGATGCCAATGCTGTGGTTGAACACACAAAGAAAGTGCTAGTTATTGAGGATGGTGAAGTAGTTCATCTCAAGGTACAGACTACACCACTCCCTCTTTTCGATGTTGCACTTGCAAGCCAATGTTTTCATGTATAGTACTGAAATATAGTAATCTGACTAAGGAAAACACTCCATGACAGTAACTTTTCTTTGTGAAGATTGTTTTCTAATTCCTTGGCACATCACTTCAGCTATCCCTTGCTCTCTGGTCTATTCCCTTTTTGGTGTGAATAGATCATTCACTGATACTATATGTTACGTATGATTCTGCCAGGATGGTGGGGCTTCTATTTTGAAATTTGACAGTAACGTGGGAGTAAATGGGGCTTTTCTTTCTAGAACTTGTTCAGTGAGACGTGCATTATCTGTTCTTGAGATGGAGGTTGAGCAAATAAATAAAGGTCATTATGAGCATTATATGCAGAAGGAAATTCATGAGCAACCGGAATCTCTAACAACCACAATGAGGGGGAGGCTTATACGTCTTGGAGCTAACAAATCCAAGTCTGTTCTATTGGGTGGGCTTAAAGCTCATCTGAAAACAATTAGGCGAAGTAGAAGGGTAGTTTTTATTGGTTGTGGTACAAGTTATAATGCTGCTTTGGCAGCTAGACCCATCTTGGAAGAACTTTCTGGTCAGTGCTGTGACATAAATCATTTTGTATGATTTTGCCGTTTGCAAGTTTGTTGTCCATTCGTACAATGTTTTATTCTATACATTAAATTATAGGTGTTCCTGTTACTATGGAAATTGCAAGTGATCTATTGGACCGGGAAGGACCAATATACAGGGAGGATACTGCTGTTTTTGTTAGTCAGTCTGGTGAAACGGCTGACACTTTACTCGCACTGGAGTATGCTTTAGAGAATGGTGCACTGTGTGTTGGGATAACAAACACTGTTGGTAGTGCAATAGCAAGGAATACTCATTGTGGTGTTCACATAAATGCTGGTGCTGAGATTGGTGTGGCAAGTACCAAGGTAAATTTTGCATTTAAGACTCGTGTTTTCTTCATTTCATTTTATATTGTCTTATTATTATTTGGTTAACCAATGGTTTACTCATGCGCGTTTATAACTATTACAGGCATACACGAGCCAAATAGTGGTGATGGTCATGTTAGCTCTTGCAATAGGAGGTGATACAATTTCAAATCAAGCCAGAAGAGAAGCTATCATAGATGGTCTTTTTGACCTGCCAAGTGAGTTTTTGTTACCCAAGTATATTACAGGAATTGGATACATTTTGGGACTCTTTGGATACATGTCTTTTGAGTATAATTTTCAATTGATTCTCAGGTTTTAAAATTAGATTTTCATGATAGGTGAATAAGATCGCCACTTATTTAAGATTTAAATGAATGTAGGTTAATCATGGTCACAGATATACCAATGATGATAGCGTCATTAAATAAGAGTTAAGATCCATCAGTGCCTAAGTTCATAACATCTAGTAGAGAACTCTTAATTTATGAAAAACGAGAAGGCTGGATTTGTTTTTAATAAAACTAAACTGGCATGCATTTGAATACATTGCTGTGTTCCACGGCGGTTTTGTTAATTTCTTTAATGGAATAATAATTGTGTAAAAATAGTTATAATTCTTTAATGGAATAACATCCCCTCCCCCTAAACTTCTATCGCCAAAAAGAAAAGAAAGAATATTCAGGAGGAATTCTGGAAACCTTCAAGCTGAAAACTTTTTTTTTAGGAATCGTTAAAAATGAAAGACTAAATACCTCATGGAGCTACAGGAAAGTTATAGTAATAATCTAATTAACATGTTGGATTGTAGATAAAGTGAGAGAGGCGCTGAAACTTGACCAGGAGATGAAGGATCTAGCAAAGCTGTTGATTGCTGAGCAGTCTCTTCTCGTCTTCGGAAGAGGGTACAACTATGCAACGGCTCTTGAGGGAGCGTTGAAAGTAAAGGAAGTGGCACTTATGCATAGCGAAGGGATACTTGCTGGTGAAATGAAGCATGGTCCTTTGGCATTAGTTGATGAAAATCTTCCAATTCTTGTTGTAGCTACTCGTGATGCTTGCTTCAGGTTGGTTGTGACTGTTGATTAGCTTTATTATCTGACATTAGAAGTTTTATATTGACATCTTTTATCCTTGGCAGCAAACAGCAGTCTGTTATTCAGCAACTTCATGCCCGCAGAGGTCGTCTGATTGTTATGTGTTCTAAAGGGGATGCTTCCTCCGTATGCCCTAATGAATCTTGTAGGGTAGTTGAAGTTCCTCAAGTTGAAGACTGCCTTCAACCTGTAATTAATGTAGTTCCATTACAGGTATATTTACAATGCATTTTTATTGTTTTTTTATCCTTACAAACATTGCTTGATTCAGCAAAGGGAACTTCAATATTAGTGTCAGATTATATTACTAGTCTGGCTATCTTTATATAAATTAATCCTTCATTGCATGTCGACAGTGATTCGTAATTAATTCATGAGCTTCTTAGGTATTTTCTCGTTTTGTTTGAATATAAACTTCGGTGTCTGGATTTTTCATTTCATTCATTTGCACTAAGGAAGATTTTATACCTTATACATCTCAACAAATTATTTCTTTCCGATGCAGTTATTGGCATATCACCTCACTGTTCTCAGGGGATTTAATGTGGACCAGCCTCGTAATCTTGCCAAGAGCGTCACAACGCAATGAAGAACAGTGTGGTATGTTAGCATATTGTAAATTATTAGGAGATGTAGCCTCACTGGTTGATCTACAAGACAGAATATTGTTTTAATATGATATTACATCTTTTAGGTGTATTTAATTTCTTTGAAGTGCACTAAAGAGAATATTGTTAACATGATTATTACATCTTCGGTGTATTTAATTTGCTGAATCTTGGTTGCAATTGTTTAATCACAATTGGAATGAGTATTGATTTAAAAGTAATTTATAAGTACTGTAGTAGTCGTTTGACAAAATCGGTTGAAGTTGGTTGACGCCTATTTTTCCCTTTTAGAAGCACTGCACATCATTTAGTTTTTGTATATTGATAAATACTCTTATTATGTTATAATATTTTAAGAGAAATTGTAATTATCTTACATTTTCTTTAATTTTGATTTATTTTATGTTTATATTTTTAAAAATAAAGTAAATTATAGTGACTTATTGATATTTACTATTGTTACACCTGATACCGCTCTTATACATAGATCTACAAAAGAATATTTGATTCTGCACCCCCACGAAAACTTTATACACTTTTTATTTATGTTTCATGATTTTGGTTAAATAAAAATTCGTTCATGAATTAAATTTTAATATAATTTTATCTATAATAATATATAAAAAGATTTTCTCATTTGTACTTACATTTTATAATATTAATTATATCTTTTATAATATAATTATTTATTAATTTTTTTAAAATTAACGATTACTTTTATTTATTTTCGATAAAATTATTTATCTTTTTTTCTCTTTTTTATCTATGAACAACTATTATCTCTGTTAATTTAATTTAATTTTTAATAAATATAAATTAATGTTATATATTAACTTAATAATATTACATTATTATCACCTACAAATAAAATATTATTTATATTTAAAAAATATGTTATCATGCTTGTGTAACGCTAGTAAATGAATAAATATAATTATTATAAAATAATTATTTTAGCTATTATTAACATGTCAAGTTTAATTTTAGATCAAATTATTTACTCGTCATGTCACTGAATTAAGAAAATTATTTTCATTTATTTTTACAATTTAAAAATTAAAATAAATCAAAATTTAAAACAAGAATAATTAACGAGCTCATGTTTAAATTAACAAGAATATTACTATATTTGCATTCCCCATTAAAATAGCAATTTTCAACCATTATCCTCTGGACAATAATGAATGTAACCTTCCTTTTGTCTTTTTTAAACTTAACATAGAAACATTCATCATTTACTAAAAAAAATGAACACAACCAGGAATATTTATCTTACAAAAGATGTGAATGTTCTTTCAAGATTTTATTTTAGGTTTTTGGTTGGTATAAAAGTAAGTTAATTAGTTAATGTAGTGTTTGCCAATAAACTAAGTAAGATGAGTTAACATCTCTCTAGAAGATGTAAATATCATTCTATTAAAAACAGTGTTACTTATTATATATACTCAAGAGATAAGTGCAATTTTTCCAATATTTTATTTATAATATTTGTATATAAAATGGAAATCTATTCCCTCTCACAATAATCATGAGTATATATTTTTCCATATCATTTACTAAACAAGTATAAAATAATGTCTAAGTGGATCATGAGAAAAAGTAAAAGAAAACATGTTTAAGATCCGAGAAGAGGACAAAGATTACTTCAAACTCAGATAAAAAAGCTTGAAACAAAAAATTAAAGGGATTAGTTATATTATTAGCTATAGTTATAAAAGATAATTAAAATGGAGATTAAAATCATAAAATCTAAGATTTTATATTATAGTTAGGCGTTAGATTCTACGTAGAATCGACTTACAAAATCATATAAATTTACATCTTTTTTTCTTCTTTGTTGCAATATTTTTTCACCTTCTTAAATAAATGAATTTACTCTAAATTAAACTTAACCCCAAAAAGTAAAAAAAAAATTATTTTTACTAGTCATCAATCATCACATCTCATGAAATTAAAACTTAATATAATTGTTGTTAAAATTAATTTCACAAATAAAAATTAATACAAAGATGCAAACATCACACCACCATCCAACTAAAATTAATATAATTACTTTTTTTCAGCCAATAATTTTGGATACACACGAAACATTTGGATCCCTATTTTATATTTAAAATTTGAAAGTTAAATTTGGATTAATTTTTTCTTTCACTAAAAATTAATAATTATTTTACTGATAGAACATGAGTTAATTTGCACTCAAAGTAAAAAAACAAAAAAAAAATTATAACATAGTTCTTTCTCTTCCTCTTTATCGACGTGAAAATATTCATCCATATAGTTATTGTCTCTTAATATCAATGACTCAATTCGTTTTTTTTTCTGTCTTCATCATTTTTATTTCCTTGCTTTCATTTGTGTTTACATGTTCATACATTTATATATTCATTTTATTTACAAAACCATTTTATTTACAAAACCAAATGCAAAAACATATAATTTTTACTTCTAACTCTCCATATTGCTGCTTACAACTCACAAAATATTCATCCTAAAAGTATTTAGATTTGTGTATAATATTATAATTTTACGTATAATTTTATAATTTTGTATAAAATAGTATATAATAATTTCTTTAATAGTCGAAAGGCTACAATATTATAATTTTAAATATAATTTTGTACAAAATAATATATAATAATTTCTTTTTAATAGTTAAATGGTGTATCTCGTAACCCGAGTTTTAGATGGGTAGAAAATAGGAAGGAGATTTTAGTTTTTTTTTAATTTGAATGATTTAGATCAATTAAGTTTAATAAATTGCGTAAGTGAATTTCGTAAATTTAAGTTTGATTAAATAAAAATTAATTTTATTTTTCATAAATGTGTGTTTGGATAATATATAATATAATCTGTAACAATTTTTTAGTTTAGCATGAGCGAATTGTTCAATTACCTTTTACTAAAATTACATACTAAAATTACATAATGTCATCCTAAACATAATATTAATTTTAATTATGATTAAGTTATTGTCCAATAGTGATATTGTTTTCTCAATATATCGTAATAAACAAAGAAGTATTGTTTCCTCACTATATCGTGATCAATAAATAAAAAGTCTAATTTTGAATGATGTATACTGACCCACTTTATTTTTTACCCTTATTTTTAAAGGTTCACCCTAATCAGTTGGGCTTAAAGGCGGGTCCATAGAGTGTCAAAGCTCCTAAAGCAGCCAAGGTCTTTCATTCTGCACTCACTTGTCAAAATTAGTGCTTTCACTCTCACCTTTCCTCTTCACATAAACTCTGCTAGGGCTCAGTACCACCATAGTCAAGCTAGTTCGAACTCATTCCTTCTTCATGTAAGTTATCTCTCATCTTGTACTTCCATTTTCTCTAGCATTGTTGTCTTGGTTCCAACAAAAGTCCCTCTTGGTAACCTTGTTTTCCTTTGTTCTACCATTTTTTTTCCAGCTTAGTAAGTTGGTAACCTTGTTTTCCTTTGTTCTACCATTTTTTCCAGCTTAGTAAGTTGTTCCCAGAACTGTGGTGCTCACTGTTTGGGTATATGAGTTTGTTGGCTAACTCTTTCCAGATAAGGGAAGCTAGCATTTTTTTATGCTTTTATAAATAATGTGTCTGTTTTGGTTCTGTTGGTGCTCTTGATGATCTGATGTGCTTTTGATGGTGTGAAAATAATTTGTGTATTGTTTATGGATGGATTTTTGGCAAGCATGTGAGAGTGTCGAAGCTCCTAAAGCAGCCAAGGTCTTTCATTCTGCACTCACTTGTCAAAATTAGTGCTCTCACTCTCACTTTTCCTCTTCACATAAACTCTGCTAGGGTTCAGTACCACCATAGTCAAGCTAGTTCGAACTCATTCCTTCTTCACGTAAGTTATCTCTCATCTTGTACTTCCATTTTCTCTAGCATTGTTGTCTTGGTTCCAACAAAAGTCCCTCTTGGTAACCTTGTTTTCTTTGTTCTACCATTTTTTCCAGCTTAGTAAGTTGGTAACCTTGTTTTCCTTTGTTCTACCATTTTTTCCAGCTTAGTAAGTTGTTCCCGGAACTGTGGTGCTCACTGTTTGGGTATATGAGTCTGTTGGCTAACTCTTTCCAGATAAGGGAAGCTAGCATTTTTTTATGCTTTTATAAATAATGTGTCTGTTTTGGTTCTGTTGGGTGCTCTTGATGATTTGATGTGCTTTTGATGGTGTGAAAATAATTTGTGTATTGTTTATGGATGGATTTTTGGCAAGCATGTGAGAGCAGGTGAGATTTGTTATGCTCGCCTAAGCGAATTGTTTCTCGCCCAAACTGGAAGTTCTCGCCTAAGCGAGCATGACAGTAACTCGCCCCCTTTAGTTTCGAGTGCTCGCTTGAGCGAGGGTCTCTCGTTTGAGCAAGATGGGCTAGCTTGAGCGAGAACTCAAAGTACTCTCTGTTTTCAATCTTGCTTAAGCGAAAGCTTTTCGCTTGAGCGAGAGACCCACCCCTGTGCGAGAGCTCCTTAGCTTGAGCGAGATTGACAACACAATTGTTTAAATGTTTGTATGCTCTCATGATTGATTTTGTTCACCCTTTTAAAGTATGAAATATGATGCCAACTTTTATACAACGTGCTTGTGTTTTCTTAAATTTTTGTTGTTTGGGATTTTGTGTTTTTACATGTTGAAACAAGTGAAAATTTGTCAGTTTAGCTTAAGCGAGAGATTTTAGCTTGAGCGAGATCAATCTAGCTTAAGCGAGAATTTCTAGCTTAAGCGAGAATTTCTAGCTTAAGCGAGACCAGTCTAGCTTAAGCGAGATCAGTTTAGCTTAAGCAAGAATTGCTGCAGAATTTTAATTCCTTACTTGAACTTGTGGATTGATTCAATTACTTTTAAAAGCATGAATTGGGCGAATGGGTATGAGTAGAATGGTTTATGGTCTGTGATTGATAAATTTAACATGACCTTGACATGTGACTTGTATGAGATGGTTGGTAATCAAAGTGGCATGGTGTCGGTATGAATTACACTTCTATATTCATGGATTGGAAAGGATGATTTGGAATGGATTCAACATGGAACATGTATGAGGATGGATTATAAAGGTTGGCTTGAGATTTATAAGCATGATAAATATTACATGATTGTTTGAATATGATTGGTATGTTGTTAATATGTAATTCCGTGACACTCTAAAGAGTCAGTTGTAACTGTATGATAAATTATCAATTTTTACTTTGTATCTGATATTAAATTATCAATTTTTACTTTGTATCTGATATCGAAGTATGTCTTTGTTTCTTTTAGTTTTATTTCTCGTACTCCCATATTTGTTTCTTCTACCCTATCTGTGTGTGGCATTTCATTTAAATTAAAAATAGTATTTAAATGGGATGTTACATGTACTATAGATCCATTCAAATTAGCATAGATGTATCTTAGTTTTATTTTCTTATTAGTTATTAATCTATAAATATATTTTTAATAACAAAATTCTTACAAATCATTGATTTATTTGATATAATATATATATATATATATATATATATATATATATAGTTTACCAATTTACTAGATTAAAAATGTTAGAAATTTTTATGTTCAAGGATTATGGTATAGGATGTATTTAATGTGTATGAGTCTAAACAAATAAATTTATTAAAAATATATCTTGAGACGGATGTAAAGCTAATCAAATTGTTTTTGTCCAATATCAGAGGACTGTGTTGGTTATTAGAGGTGGGAATCCAACTAGTGATAATAGGAGAAACACCTGATCATGTTTTATTTTCAAATAGGTGAGTCTAACACAAGACACATAAACAATTATATGCACAAATAAAAGACCAAAACACAGATAATAAAACCTTTATATAATATTAGCTAAACCACTCTAACCCTACATCCTTTGTCTGTCACAGATTTTGAGAACATGCTTCCAGCCATCAAAAATTTTCATCCTTTGTCCCTTCAGACAGGCGATTCATTCAATCAAAACAGAAAAAAAAAAAAAAAAAAAAAATCTCACTGTACAAGATATATATGTATATACATACATATATGTATATATACACATATACATATCAATGAAGACCAAACTTAGTACACAGTAGAGGAACCGATTGATGATGCAATGCTATCTTATCTTCTACCAAGCAGCCCTCAGCACACCTTCACTACCAGCATTAACCTGAAAAAATTCAACACTAAATTATTCACAAAAAAACATATTTCACAAACCTAACACAAACAATCATAAATTAAAAACTTTTATCCGTGTAGATTACCAAATAGAACTTCAGGAGAACAACAGTAACACATAAATGGAAAACATAAATTTTGTATATCCAACTAGCAAGAGCCATAGATGGAAAACAAGAAAAGAACACAATTAGAGAGTTAGAATTTAGGTTGGTGTTGATTTTTTATGCAAATCTTTGTTATGTGAATTATCAAGTGAAACTCTAATTTTAATTGAAAAATAACACTTAAACACATGAAAAATTGCATAATCATAAATGTAAGACGCCCCACAAAAAAGACCATCAATCCACATACCAAGTATGAAAACACCGAAATTTAAATGTAAATTCTTCAGTGTATAGTGAAAATTAAAGTTTCACTTCAATAATCTGTGTTGATTTAATACAAATAATCTTTATTGTGAGTAAATCATCACGCAGAACTCAAATTTTAATTTCAAAAAAATAGCACTAAATACTTAAGAAATGCATCCAATGTTCAATTCGAAAGTCTCTTAAATTTCACGTGTCCAAATAACAAGAATCATAAATGTAGACACCCCCACAAGAAAAGACAATAAATTCCACCTACCCAAATAAGAAAATGACATGATTTATACACAAATTCTTAAATTTGTAGTGTTAGTTTTGATCAGAGAAATTTCACGTCAATAATCTATGATAATTTTTTATGCAAATCTCTCTTAAATTTCAGATACCCAAATAACAAGAATCATATATGTAAAACACTCAACAACAAGGAAAAACCATAAATTGCACTTACACAAACGAAGAAAGAAAGACTCCTGCAAATTCTTACTTCCACCTTCAGTTCCTCTCTTTAAACTCTTGATGTTTAAAATTATTGCATAATCATAATGCTTAAGAAACATTTAGTATCACTCATAAATAGTACATTTAGTCTAAAATATACTTATTTAATATCTACATATTTAATTATTAGTTCAGGTACAACACAAGAAAATACGAGAGCTACCGTAAGAACGAAGTAATAAGAGTTGAAGTTTCAATTTGTTAATTTTTAATGCAAATCTTCATCATATATTATCATGTAGAACTCCAACTTTAATTAAAAAAAAACACAAACAGCAGTAAAAACAAATGCATCTAAGTGTCATTCAACCCGAAAACATCATAAATTTCAGATACCCAGATAACAAGATCATAAATGTAGACACCACACAAGAAAAGACCATAAATTCCCCACACCCAAATAAGAGAAAAAGACAAAACCTACACGCAAATGTTTAACATCCAGGATTAATCCAATCAAATTTAAATTTCATCCAAACAATATCTACCTAGATTTTTAACACCCAAATTACGAACTAGAATCCCAATTTCAATCAAGGATCAACACTAAGAACACAAAGAAACGCATCGAAAGCGTGAGCAACAAGAAAACAAGAAAACCCCAGAAATTTCAGATCCCCAAATGAAAGAAAGGGGTTAGAAGATTGAAGGATGATAAACGAACCTCAGGGTTACAATCAGGAGGGTCTTCAAAAAGGGACAGAGATAACTGCTTATCCGCAACACCGACATCAAAGTGTATAAGACCAGAGGTGGGAACATCCACACGAAAGGAAACCACAAAAAAAGTTCTTGCGCCGACATACCGGACAATTTCCCGATCCGACCGAATCCGAGGATACCCTTTATGTTGGAATCGTAGTGCACCTCGTTCTCGAACTTCGCGTTGCAGGGTTCCGGCATCCACACCTCGAATTCCCCACTTGTTCCGTTGAACGAGTACTTCGCAATTCCCTTCGGAAGAAGCCCCACCGGAAGACCCTGCGCCCGAAGCTCGTCGTAAATCGTCGTCGAATTCGAACCCCTCACCGTCGCCGCCGTGGACAGCCACCACCAGGCGGCGATCAACGGCAAAATCCAAACCCCGCCAGCTTTAGCCATCGATGATTTGGATTTTTGTGTGAATCTGTGTTCCTTCTTTCTCTGTTCCCTTTAATAATAAATCAATCAATTTAATTCTCTTTCTTTTTCTACAGAATCGATCGCTTTCGTCCTTTTTATTAGGAAAAACTGAAAAAAAATACTCCAATAACTTTGTTCCTTCTTCTGTGCTTCCGGATTTTATTTTTAAGCAAAATTGCAACAATATTTGTTTCCTTTTTGGTACGTTTCGAGCACTAAACATTGAAAAAAAAAATATTATTTGTTTCTTTTGTTCCCAAGAACAATTATTGTTTCCTTACAAGACTCAAATATTTTGTTAATTAATTATGGAGGTTTTCCAATGCATTTTAATAAGAGAAAATAAAAAGTTATTCTTTTTTCTATTTTTGTAAGTTTCTTCTAGAATTTTTTTTCGTTTACCAGTGTGACAAAAAATAACAAGCTTGAGCTGAATTAGTTGTATAAACTTTATGCATGTAAGATTAATTTTGCGCAAAAATAGTTTCATCGAGTTTTAATTTCATCTTAAAAAATTTATTTGTATTTTTTATTTGAATAAGTCAACTAGTTCATTTAATTAGTGTTAATCAAATTTAGTTGCTATTTACTTTCAGAAATCGTTATTTTTTATTTACCCATGTAATGAAATATTTTAATTTTGTAATGCTTTTTTCCCTTTAAACTACATAAAAATAAAAGTGATATAAAAAATATTACAAATAAAGCAATCAGTAATTGTCTCTATAAAAAAAATTAATAACAAATAAAAAATTAAAGATGATAAAAATATATATTAAAATATAAATTGTTATAAGAAAAAACTAAAAAGTTACCTGCTATAAATTATAACTCCTAAAATAAACTATCTTAAACCCCTTACTAGATACTTTTACATGAATCAAATTAATAACTTGTAAATGAGAAACTAATTTACGAATTAGCCGAATTCGCTCTTTATTTATATATTGTTTTACCTTCTTTTTCTATCAACCCTTTGAACCATCAATTAAATTTATTTCATCTAGAAAGCTTTTAATTTTTCTTAATTCATCTTTTATTTATTTATTTTCTTCATTAAATAATTTCTCTATAATTTGTAATTTCTATTTAATTTCTCTAATAATGATTTTTCTATTAGTCTTTTTAAAAATTCTACACATCACAAGTTCTTCAAATGATCCCTCAGAGGTATCAAATGGGGAAAACATAAACAATAAATAAATATAAGTTAATAATAAAAAACATAAAGACTTACTTACAAAAAACAAAAAATAGAAAACCATGAAATTTTGAGGTACTAAAATCTTCACCAAACCTATTCTATACCAGTTTGCACACATCATCGATTTACCTCACATTTATATAACTTTTATGAGCTTTCAGTGTTTGGTAACTAGACAGAGAAAAAGACATAAAAAGAATACAGAAAAAACAGAAAACACCAGAAGGAAAGCAGGAACATCATCCTAAACATTGATTCCGAAACAACATTGGAATTTAGCATTTTTCAATGTATCACATACGTGATTAACACTACTGTTCCCAAACATCATTCCAAAACTGGGATGAAGGTTAGGTTCAGTATTAAAAGTACTACTTTACATCTCAGCTGCCTTGGACCATTTTCATAACAAAGCCAAAAGGGAAGGGAAAAAATTCTCAACATAATTGTAGTTGATCTTTAAATAAATTTTTCATAAATATTTCTAAAAGAATAAGATAAAATAAATTGAGCTTTTATCATAAGTTGAAAGCTATCATATAATATATATCAATTTTCAGAAAAGTTATATAAAAGAACTTCTGTAAAAATTAAATACATAGATATTGAAATCGATTTAGTTTATAGAAAAAATTTACTTCATTTTACATTTTAATCTTCCTGTTTTAGAAGTAATCATAGAGACATTTATTCAAACAAAAAATACCACCATAGATGAAACGTTCCCCACCCTGCCATATATAAAAAAGAAAAGGAAGACAACTTGAGATGAATATCATACACATTAACTTACCTTAAAAGTTGAAAGAAAGAAAAAATCACTAGAACATAGTGCAAGCATGTAGAAGAAAAATAAGGAATAAATCCATTGTAAACTAGAATTCTTCTTCTCAACTGTGTCATTCCAATTTAGAACAAAATCTTCCTACACTTCCTCTATCTTTAGGGGGATTCATGAGCCTCTCACTTCAACTACCAAACTGAAGATTTTCATCTACAACACTCTGAGCTCTATGGTTCAATCACAAATAGAGGCTGCAAGGAAACAAAACAAATCAAACCTAAATAACACTGAGCATGTAAATTTTAATGGATGAGTTATTAACCAGGAGGTTCTAGAATATACTCACAGTGTCAACGCTTACAGGCTTTGCATCTTCTGCAACGATTTCAACTATGGTTCCTGACTGATCAGCCTGTAAAGTACACAATTTTTTAAGTAAAAAGATAGAAGAGAAAAACCACAGGACCATCAAGACAACAGAAAATTATACAAACCAGACATTTCTCATTGACTTTTGATATGTATCACAGTTACAAACCTCAAATCATCAAATTGAATCCTATAGTACACAATTATGTTTAATGTAAAGTTTGTTCTGTGGAAGTGTCTACCATAACACATCCTTCAATAATTCAATATGTTTTGGCACTTCAATGTTGCATCTAGACAAAAAAAAAGAGAGAGTAAAGAGTAGCTCTTTCGAATTAAAGTACTGAATGTAATGTGCCGATTGATTTCACAAGCTGTTTTCTCCTTGAGTGTGAACTAAGAATAAATTACTAGTAGGATTTTTTCCTTTTTATTATTCTGCTTGGTTAAACTTCATTGCCACAACCAGCAGAAAGTTCAGAATCTAAAAGAAATTCTTTTATTGATGAACCCTAAATCCCAATTGTTGTGCCCATGTGTAATAGCATCCTTGGCTAGGGTAGAAGATACAAGTGAATGATTTCCCTTGATATCCGAGTTTTCAACCTCCCCTCTTTATTTATACACAATATGCTTTATTTCTTCTACTATCTCAGCCTGTCCAACTAAGCTAATTAACTCCTAACTAAATACAGTACCTGTCAGAGATTAGATAAACCACAGCATTAGCTCATTTGAATGCTGTCTGGGAGAGACATCAATGTTTTAAAATGAGACTGAAACGATCAGAGACAAGGATTGGGACAAAAAGGCCAGAAACTGGAGAGCAGTCAAAGGTCATTACAGGGATTGAAGGGAAAAACACAACCACTGAGGTCAACAATGAGAAGGACATCACAAATGTGGAAAGTGGTGTTGCATAGAGTTTGATCAAAATGTAGAAATCGTAATCAATTCGCTGTGGAGAAGAAGGTATTATGGCCAAAACTGATAATCAAAGTCAATGAGGCCACAAGCCGACAATTGGAGGTATTAGGCCTCCGTCTTCACCAATTGGGAAGATAATGGCACCGTGACATCCAAAGAAAATAGAAGATCCTTATCTGTCATATAGTGAGGTCTGAAATCACTGAAGCAGAAGTGGAAGGTAAACCGATATAGATAGACTAAAAGCTAGGTTATCAAAGTGAGATTCAAAATATGAGCTAGAAGACCTACATTACAAAATGTGAATTGAATCTTATTACAAATCACAAGATACATAATCCATAATTAAAAGAACAAAACTTATTCACATAATAAAATCTTCTATCCAAACATCTCCCACCAGGTTGACTGCCTCAAATAGTCCATCCATACATTTTCCTACCAGTGTAATACAGTTCATTCTATAACTTCCCCAGTAAAATTACAGAAAAATATTTGAAAAGTTATATTCATTGACAGGCTTGAAGAGAGATAGGGGAAAGGGCAATCCAAAATCATGACCAAATCACCATTCTGCAACACATTTGAACACTTTTTTCAATTTCCATTGGCTCAATTTACTTCATAAAGAGGTGAAAATAAATTGCATATGTGCTGATAATCTTTATTTTTACATTCCGCTGTTTCATCCATTACTAATCATTAATTGACAAGTGATGAAGATTCATTTTGCAAAAAGGGGATCATATATTTTTGTTGATTGTACTAATTAATGTTTTCTAGTATGCAAATAAGTGTTAATATAATCCTTACATAACAAAAAAGGAAAATGCAAATAAACCTATCCCCATTCTGTGGTACAAGTTCTAAACTCCAGAGATTCAAATTCAACATTTTTACAAAGCAAATAGAAATCATAGGTGCATGACAAATAAGTGATGCAGAATTCACTAATTTAATTAACAGTTGCAAAAGAAAATCTAAAACATTAGAACTTACCTCTATTTCATTCATTAACTTCATTGCCTCGATGATGCATATAACTTGCCCCTTCTTGACTTTGTCTCCAACCTAAAGAAGGAACACCTTGCATCAGGGTGCAAAAAAGCATGATATGCAAATATTAAATTATGCAATAGATAGAATAGAATTACCTTCACAAAGGGAGGTTCAGCAGGTGCAGGACTTCGGTAGAATGTCCCTGCCATAGGTGATTTAAGAGGTGGAAGAGATGATTTGGTTGACTTGGGCGCAGGGGGAGAAGTTGGTGTAGCAGTTCCTGGAGTAGATGTTGGTGCAAAAGGTGGCGGTGACGCTGGCGGTGGAAGGGATGAGTACACCACCGCAGGTTGAGGAGCAGGTTGCAGTTCAGGCATAGCCTCCTTTTTCCTGATTGTTAGTTCAATGTCATACTGCTTCATCTTCAACTCCACAATGTCCCTTGAATCAACAAGCCTGCAGAAGAAAATTGGACAATAAGGTTTCCGAAGCTGATTGCACCACTTTAAACATGCAGTGAAAAGCTTATATAACAGCTATTACTAATAGAAGGAAGCAAGACTGAATTATCTGCTTACTTGACAAGACTGGCAACTTGAGTAATAAACTGAGAAACCGATTCTTGAGTTGCCAAGACTGAAGGTGGTTCAGTTGAAGGCTTTGCAGGTGGTTCCTCATTTGATTTGGCTTTGATAGGAGTAGCATTGGAGGAACTGTCAAGTGCAACCTTGATGAAGCCAAAAACATGAGACCAACATTTATGTCACATGAGTAGATTTTAACAGAATGTATACGTATTTGGAAGAATTTCTCAGAAGTTAAAATAAACTAAGTATCTCTCATATACTTAACTCAGTTAATGCATCTGAACTTTAGTGAAGAAATTAAATTAGAAAACTTCTATAAAAATTCAGTGCACAAGTTGCTTTTATTTACCTCTTCATTCTCTATTCTATAAACAACACCAAGAAGCTTATTCAAACAACAGTAAATGACAATCCCAATCCCACAATTTTCTGATCAATCATTGTAAATACACAATTTCCCATTCCATCTCAGTTACCCTCTTCAACAAATTAACAATTTTCCATCTAAGCTGCCCTCTTCACAGAAATCATATTTTCAGATCAAACACATATAGACAGATACACTACATAGTAATTCAGTAGAGAAAAGATCAATTACCTCATTTAATTGCGCCTTAAACCTTGTGAAGGACACCGAATGTCCAGGCTGCACACAAAATCAGACAGATAAATGAGTAGTCCCAAAACTGAAACAACAAAACAGAAAATATAAGTCCTGCGTTTGCCCTTTTCGCAACATGGAAGAGACACTTTAGTGTCTGATTTGAAACATTGTAAGAAAAAGATAGAGTCTTTTCAATTGTTGAGACCTAAATTAAGTTAGGGGGAGACAGAAATAAGAACCTTGGTGGGAGGAAAACGTAGGTTGTTCGGTTTAGGAGAGAGGCGAAAAGAGTGTGTGAGAGGGAAATTGGTGGCGGCTTTGGTGGCAGGTGGCAACGAGGATGCCATGTTGTGGAAAGAATGAAAGTGAAACAGTGGTGGTGCAGAGAGGTGAGAGAGATGAAAGGAAGAGAAGCAAAGAGTTAAGGGTGAACAGTGACACACGGCGCACACTCACTGGTCTTCTTTAACCTTTCACTGTCACTCTCACTCTCTCTCCCTCTTACGTGCCCTATATCCACAACCAGAAACAAACAACACACTGTGCTTTAAATATGATAATGCTGCTTTTTAATAATGTTTTTTTACTTCTCAAACTTTTGTTGTTCTTTTAATTACTGTACTATTACTGTACTGTAATGTGTCACGGAGTTAAATGGTACGGATATGGATATTACTTTTTTTTCGATTTATCTGATAGATAAATATATGTTCTATATTTGTATTTATATTTTTGTGAATATTTATTATGATCCACATTTTTTTTAATATTTATAGATATAAAATATTTATGGGTATTTTTAAAATAAAAAATTAATATTTTATAACATATTTTAATCATAAATTTAAATAAAAATATAATATATAATGTTCGTAAATTTTAAATAAAGTATAAATAACTTATTTAAATAATGTTAAATGATAATTTATTTTAAAATTAATTGATAATAAATAGATAATTCAAAATCAATGTGATAATGTTTTAATCATGTTTTTTTTTTTTTTTAAGTTAACTTAGAGTATAACAGATACGAGTATTTACGAATACGGATATTATAATATTTGTATTTGTCTCATTAACATGCGAGTATAGAAACATCCTTACTTATAGTCTACAAGTATTCATTTACAATATTCATTTACTATCTATGACGGATTTTATTTGCAAATATCCACGAATACTAATTTTTTTGGCATTCATATAATGTGTATTTATTTTAATTTTTATTCAATTTTTCATTTTTACTTTTGTCCTTAATTAATAATATTATTCGTGTTGAATGTTATTATTTTAGACATACCATTGTCTTTAAGTTTGTACATTATTCACAGTATTGATAATTCCTTTTAGTTTATAAATTGCAATCCTTTATTTTATTAAATATTTAGTTAATATGAAATTAGTGAAATTTTTTAAAATGTTTGCTGGTCTTATAGCATAGTGACAAAATTAGCATAAAGATTAAATATTAAATTAAGGGTTATTATGTTGTATTTTGATGTGTATTTGTTATGGTGATTTATAATTTGAAATAAATCGTTTAATGTCTTATGACTATAACAAGAATAAGGCATGTCAATGTGGTATGATTTTACCATAATCAAATTAAAATTAAAATTGTGTCACTTGGTCATAATACTTATTTATATTAAAATATTGTTACTTTAATACGATTTATTTCGTGTTGTCAACTTTCTTTTAAACTTATAACATATTGACAATTTTAGTGTTAAATCACCTAAATTGGTAATAAAATAAAGATAAAGATGAAAGATAGTTGCTGTATTAAACGTGGTGAAGAAGAATTATTTTAATACCTTCAACGGATTTTTCTTTAACTTTTAAGTTTTTGTAATTTTATTTTATATGTTATTATATATTTCAATATTAAAAATATAATTAAGTGTTTTTATTACAACTTTATATAATATAATATATAAATCTTTAATTTCAATAACTTCTACAATTTTATTCAGTTTCAATATTTTTATTACAATTTTATATAATATATATATATATATATATATATATATATATATATATATATATAATTTCAATAACTATTATAGTTTTATTTAATTTCATTATTTTTACTACAATTTTATATAATAAGTATATTTATATATTATTTGTGTATTGCAGTCGATATGTGTATGTGTATATTATTACTAACCAATGAAAAACACAGTGGACATGTGTATGTGTATTCAAAGTTTTTAATTTTAAAATTAAATATAAATGATTTTTTAAATTTAATAAAAGTATTTTTAATTTATTATATAAATAATTTTGTTATTAAAAATATTTATTTTAGTATAAAAATAATTAATTTAAAAAAACAGTTAAATCTAATAAAATGATTACTTAAAAAGTAAACATGTAAAATAATGATTTTAATTTTATATATATATATATATATATATATATATATATATATATATATATATAAAAATCTTTATATATAAATATAGATATTATTATTATTATAATGTATTACTATTACTATTGCAAAGATATTGCTTGTTAATAATTTCATTTATTCTATATTACCAAAATGTAAGTTTATTATTATCTTCATAAATACAATATATATTATTTCTCTCGACAAAATATGTTTTATAAAAGAAAAACCACCCGGTGTGAAGGGTATAAACACTAGAGGCTTCTCTAACAAGATTGTGGTTGGTGCAGAACATAGACCAAAGGAAAATGGCTATGGTTATGAAGACAACGCCAATCACGGTTGCGGGTTTCGTTTCGACAAAATCCTCCACTCTTCCACCCTTCAAATCATCGTTTCTCAGTTACCGCTGTAAGTCTCTACCTTTGTTCTAACCCATGTATGATCACACGCTATATTTTTGTCCTCCACTCGTTTTCTTATTTGATTCTTTGATTCACCAAAAGCTGGCGTAAAAGTTTAAAAGGAAGTAGTTTGCATGTGTTAGAGTGTTTTTGATCTGCAAAAATTTTATTTCACCCGTTTAAGAAAATGTATAAGGAAAAATATGATAGTAGTGAATGTAAAAGTATGATGCATATAGGAAGAAAGAAATGTTTTTTACAACGGAAACTTGATGGGGTTGTATTGCAGCTGGAGCACCGGAAGTTCCTGGTATGAGGGCATCATACCCTCATAGCTTGAAACGTAATTGTCATGGTGGCGGTGCCCTTGGAACTCAAATGAATCTTTACAGCAGGTTTGCTAGAGTTATCAAGGTAACATTGGGTTATACATATCAGATTTTTGTCTGTGTATAGATAAAGTATAGATAGCAACATATGAATTGATCTTTTTGTATTCGCTACTGTTTTTGAATGCTGATGAGGTTGAATTAATGCAGTCTTATGTTAATATCATTATAAGCTTCTTTGAAGATCCCAAGAAGATATTAGAACAAGCTGTGCTGGATATGAACAGTGATTTGATAAAGGTTCGCCAAGCTACAGCACAAGTATGTAATGACTTTTTGTTTACATTTATATTTTGTGTCCCTGGGTGGTTAATTTTTTTATTTCACTTCGGGTTTTGGATTTTACTTTTACTCAATTTGAAAAAGGGAGCACTACTATTGTTTAAGGGTCAGGTTTAGTGAGCTGAATGCTTTCAATAAACATGTGTATTTTATTTTCTTCAGGTTCTCGCATCTCAAAAACAGTTAGAAAGCAAGTACCAATCTGTCCAAAACGCTTCTGATAAATGGTATTCATTTTTCATAATTTTCTTTGGTTTAAAGAACTTCTATATTTTTATGTTGCACTCATCATTCATTGTTTGGTCTTTATTCTCATTCTCTTTCCTTACTAATAATAATAGGTATGGAAAGGCACAACTTGCACTTCGGAAAGGAGATGAGGATCTTGCCTCTGAGGCACTTAAGAGAAGGAAGTCGTATGCCGTATGACATATCTAAAAGCTTTGTTGCAGTTGCGTTTATTCATCATAAATGTGAATAATATGCATCAAGTGTAAATCTTGACTTGTGATATTTGTTCACTTTTACCACATTATTTATGAATTATTGTAACTAGATGAAAAGGAAAGGGCTTTGGACATTGATTTCTGGCTTTTGCATTGTGTATTGTGTGTCTGTTCAGGACTTGTTGGTCATTGTGAATTGAGAAAAGTTATATTGGGTAGGTGGGAGTGTGATATTGATTTCTGCCCTTTGCTTTGTGCTGTGTGTGCAAACTCATTTATTTTGTGTCTGTGTCATTAGCCATTATGAATTGAAATTGAGTTGTGTAGGTATATTGAAGTTGATTTCTGCCATTTGCATCATGTGATATTTACAGGACAATGCAACTTCTTTAAAGACTCAGCTTGATCAGCAAAAGAAAGTTGCTGATGATCTTCTGTCCAAAACACGGGTTAGTTGCCATATTTTACGATAACTTCTTGCTGCCATAAAGTTAATGCTCTTTTGAACAAAGAAACAAGTTTGTCGGACTATTATTACATGTCATTGATAATGTTGAGCTTTTCTACAATCAATTAGCAGTTTTGGTTATTTTGTTGAAGAAATTTGTGTTTTTTGTTTTTCAACAGCTTTTGGAAAGCAAAATTCAGGAAGCAAAGTCAAAGAAAGATACTCTTAAAGCAAGAGCTCAGTCTGCAAAGTTTGTGTTTGGCTCATCTTTTTTCATTATTTAAAAGTCTGCAAAGTTTGTCTATCACCTTTATTCTTCTAATTCTTTTTCTTTTCCTTAGGACTTTAACCGTAGTCAGTGAGATGGTGGGCAATATCAGCACAAGCAGTGCCCTTACAGCTTTTGATAACATGGAAGAAAAGGGTTAGTTTTCTTATTAGTTAAACCCTTTTGAATGCATCATATTGAAGAAATGACTTCCATTTACATAGCATATACAGTTCTTGTACTATTTATTTCAAGCAAAAGTTACATTTTTCCAGTATTAACCATGGAAGCTCAGGCAGATGCATTGAATCAGTTGTTCACTGACAATCTTGAGGGGAAGGTAATAATGATAATACTAATAATGGTTTTTCATTGATCTTATAATAATATACCTATTTCTACAACAATTTTCTTTCACGGTTTTGTGCAACATTTCTAAGGAAAACTATGTTTCTGGTTGAATTATTTCCTCTCTTACACTTTTCACAGTTCGCACTGCTGGAGAACTCTTCTGTCCATGATGATCTTGCAGAGTTAAAGAAAGAATTATTTGCAAGCTCCAAGGTCTTTCTCTATCTATGACTGTTTCACTTTATCTATCTACTAGTTACCAACACAATCTTGGATGTAACATTTTTTATTGATATGAAATTCCATGTTTATATCATTAACACTGAAATTTGTGAGTAAGACATTCAATAAAAAAAAAAAATTATTCAATCGTTTAACCATGTGAGATTAATTTGAATCTATCTGATGTTTCATTTTCTTTTTTGGATTGGCAGAAGCTAGAACTTCCCCCTGGAAGAAATGTTTCCAGTAACAAAGAATTTCCATTCCTTGCGATTTAGAAAGAACTTGATGGCTCGGAAGAGGAGCAAGGGGATACTTACTAGCTTCTAGCTTCTAGCTTCTCCCTTTTCAGCACTTCACTTTTTCTGGAGTAATAATTGCTCTATTTTACCAGTTTTCTTGGAATTTTTTTAGTAACAATTAGTTATAAATGTAAGTTTAGTCTCTAATGATCACTGCTTTAATCAGATCAAGTTTTTCTCTGGTCTTCATTTCTGATTCCTTTAGTTAGAAATTGGAAACATTTGTAAAATGCATGAAACATAGTTTAGAATAAGATTTTTGGAATAAACCTTCTGAGGAAACTTATGGAAAAAAGCTTTTCGAGAAACACATGAAATACATTTTGGAAAGAACGTTTTCGCAAGTTTTTTGGAACAAGTTTTTTTCTCTTTGTTAACATTCTTCCTCTCTTCTTCTTTCTCTGCGACAGAGGCAATGATAAGGGGTAATTTGGTGTTATTATATTGGTGTGGGGTGCAGTTAGTAATAGGCATTTTATTGGGCCAGGGAAGCCCAATCGATGAAAAAAATGAAGTAGATTGAGAGATGAAAAAAAAAAGGCCGAATAAAGGGAAGAGTAGTAGAAGAGAGAGTGGTGGCGGCGTTTCTGTCTGAACAATGGCCACTCTTCCGCTCCTCCGCCCAAGCTGCTTCCTTCCCACTCCAACCCTAAAACCCTCACTTCCCAGACACAAACCCTTTCTCCCTCTCAAACTCAAACCCAAAAACGGCGCCGTCGGGGCGCGCTTGTCGAACACCTCTTCTCCGCCGCCGACGGAGCGCCTCATCTCCATCGCCGCCTACACCCTCCCGTTCTTCAACTCCCTCCAGTACGGCCGTTACCTCCTGGCGCAGTACCCTAAGCTCGCCGTCCTCTTCGATCCCATCGTCCCCTTCCTCGCCTTCTACAGATCCGTCCCCTACGCCTCCTTCGTCGCTTTCTTCGCCCTCTACCTCGGCGTCGTGCGAAACCCTACCTTCCCCCGCTACGTCAGGTTCAACGCCATGCAAGCCGTCACCCTCGACGTTCTCCTCGTTATTCCTCACCTCATCGCGCGAATCTTCTCCCCTGGTCGAGGCCCTCTCATGGTTTGGTCCAGCAACGCCATTTTCGTCTTCAGCATTCTCTGCTTCCTCTACGGCGTCGCTTCCTGTGTCTTGGGACGCACGCCGTATTTGCCCTTTGTCGCCGACGCTGCTTCCAGGCAAATCTGATTTTATTTGGGCTTCTGCAATTGCTTTTCTTTCTGCTTTCTTCCTTGTATTTAATCCCCTGTCGAATCTTTCTGCATTTTTGTATCATAATTCTGCGAACAATTGATTCAATCAACCGACAAGTTAATTAACTCTGTTTGTTCTTTCGCTAATGGATTGCTCCAAATGCAAATGCTGCTACTTCTGGTTTTGCTAAACACTGTACTGATTCACTGTTTATCCATCATCCGATGTTCAACAGCAATTTGGTTCGAAAACAGTCGAGTTAAGTTTGAACCGGATTTGATAGTCTGTTAAGGTTTTTGATTTTTTCTGATTCTAAACAAAGAATTAACCGAAGTTGTAAATTATGAAATACGTGTCGATTTTGCTTATCAAAATTAACCAATGAATTGTATTTTTATCAAGTTCAAATAGTTATATCTTTCTTACACAATCTTAAAAGAAGAAAAACAAAATGTAATTTTTTTTTTTCTGATTGGATTTATTTTTAAAGTTGAGTGGTTTTTCTTTTTCTCTTCAAAATTTTAAGAGACATGTTCCTACGAAGCTGAAAAGCAGATTCATTCTACTAAGATGAACTTAATCCGATACAGATCAAAACAAAATTATGCACCATCATTTTCCAGCAGAAAGCTCGTTTCATGTTCGACTACCGGTAAATCTAACTATTTAATTTGTTAACACAACTTTTAGCTTTCCATGCCCTTCTCGAGACTTTTGTGGTTCCAATTTTATCCTCCGGAAAAGAAAGCGAAAAGTTCATGGAAGAATACTAGTTACACTTTCTTTCAATGATTTAAAACATTGTTAAGTCCATACAATTTGTTAAGTTTCATTTTCACTCTACTTAGATTGTTTTTCTTATCCTTTTAAATAAGTTTATTCCTTTATAATTTCAACATAATTCAATGAGTTATTTCCATCACATCCATCAACATTAAAAGTTCCAATTGTCATTTTTTACGTTTAAAACTTCTCAATTATTATATTATCAACATTACATCTTTTCTTCCTTTTTTCATTTTTCACTTCTGATGAAACCCTAGGAAACCACTCTCCCCGCCAGTCTCCCAACCGAAATTCGACAAATTCTTTAAGCGTTGTCAATTTGAAATCATTGAATGAAAGAACGAAACGAGTGAGATTTGCACACAGAGGATTTTGGGTTCGCGCACTTGCTCCTGTATGTTTTGAAGGAAATAGTCATGACAAAGAACGCTAGAAACCTTGTCTATTATGCTAAAGGAATGCTCAACAGAGAGGAATTTGACAAAGGTTTATCGGGTGGCTGTGAACATAAAATAATGAACAAAAAAGAAAAGAAAAAATGATTTCCAGTGGTTTTAAACAATCGGAAAAAAAAAATTCAACTATCAAAAGATAACAACACAAACTTTTGTTTCGACATTTAATGCTACTGCGACAATTTCTAAACAAAATAACTAAACCGAAAATAAGATATACGATAAAGGATTACAAATATAATTCAGTATAGAAAAGAAGCGCTCAAAAAAAGTGTTAACAAATTAACTCCTTACCGCCTCAGAAACAGGAAAACCATAATTGTTTGGTTAAATCAAATTCTCAACTAACTTAAAACACTAGTGTGTGAGTTTTTCTGTAGCACGACGACTGAAAATAGTAACTCGAATCAAACTACTATTTTTAAGCACAATAGCAAGAACTGCTCCAAAGTAAGGGAGATTACAAATTGGATTAACATCTGCAAAGCAACACAAGACCATATTAGGCTACACCTAAGCTCAAGCTACATCCATCATCGAAGAAACAGTTCAACACAAGAAATCGCAAAATTATTTGTCCAACATGAGGTTCAACACCCACCTAAACTAAACATTTTCTCATATCCATAAGATTCATACCAATTGCTAATATCGATCATGACGCCTGAAAAAGAAAATACAAGGGTTAGGTACAGATACCAATTAAAATAAAATTATGCTTTTAAATTCATTAGTTACATGCACATGCACAGGCCCATGGATGTACAATCCCCACTTCTCTCTCTAAAGAATAACCAGGAACTAAACTCATAAAATAATGGAAGAAAAAGAAAAATAAACAAACAGAGGAAGTTAAAGACTATCTTTCAACAGAAATCTACAAAGCCTACTTGACCTTTAGATCAAGGGCCCATATGGGATCCAAAGCAGCTGCTTCGTACAGTTAAACAGACAGAATGTTATGTAAAAAAGACAATTATAGTCAAGGAGCCTGTACCTATGTCGATCATAATCTCTAGATCGCTCTCGAGATCTAGAGCGTGACCTCCTACGACTTCTTGATTCATAGGAGCGAGTGCGGTCAGAGTCTCTGTCACGGTCTCGCTCATATCCACGATCTCTATCATAATGCCTGTCCCGGTCTCTACTCCTACGATCATGGTCTCGCCCTCGTTCACGACTATCACCACGTTCACGGTCCCTGCTTGACTCCCTGTCTCGATCCCTGCTCCGTTCTTTTGACCTATGCCAAATAAATGCATATGAGTTTTAACTAAATATAAAATTTATTTAAATGCCCATCATTAAGCAATGAAATTTACCTCCTGTCCTCATGCCGATCAGTCTTTCGGCTTTTGTTCCTTTCTTCCTGAGCCAGAAAATAACATAGTCTGAGAACATTCCTCTACCCAATTAAAATAAAAGTCCATCTATATTGAACATTCAAAATCGACAAATAAACTAGACGTTCCCAAAAACACAAACCCCGGTCGAACAAAGTTATCCTCACCCTTTCAATCTTCCTTTCTCCTAGAAATGGTCAAAACACTTTGAAATAATCACAAATAGCATTTCGACTTAACAATTGCAGAAAAGAAGAATCTCTTCAGTATTAAACAACATTGACAAAGTGACAAACTTTTTTGACATCTAATAGTGTTGGGGACCAAAACTAGGTGCACGAGTGACAAACTTAGTATGTGTATCAGCAAATAAAAATATATTAAATTAAATGTCAAGATATAAAATGCACATGATCCAAGAAGACAATTGATGAGAGATGCCATGTATAAGCCACGGTTTGATTGATAGATTTAATGTAAGTAAAAATATTTCTTTAAGAAAGACAACAGGTTATGCACAATGACTGAACAAGCATTAAAATTATAAATATACAATTTGCATATCAGTTCACAAGTTTGCACGCTTCCATACCAAATAGAGACCAACAAGATGCAGAAAGGAAAAAAGAAAACTTTTCACATTAGAAACTATATTAGAATCTCTATAGACACCAACCAAACAAACATGATGGATTTAGATCATGGATTAATTAAATACATTTAGCAGTTACCACATTATTCTCATACCCTTTTTCTTCAAACAACTCCAAAAGAGATGAAATTACTACGGCTTTAGGAATAACGTTGCAACTTGCAACCAAACTGGATCTTAACATTTCTCTCCATATAAAAATAAAAATAAATTTCATGAACCTGCTTTGAAAATTAAAAATAATAATATATTTAAAGAACCCTAAACACAAAATCAGAAATGCATTAAAGATGTCTGTCTTACTTGAAGTTCTGCTAACTTCTCACGAATCTGCATATACCCTAAATGAAGTTTTCCTCCAAAATGATCAGCTAATCGGCGATCGCTGTAAATAATAATAGAAATCAAACTGTTCAAGCAAAATACACCAGAGCATCAAGAGAATAACATATTCATGTATGGCATTATTTCCCCAAAAACTTCTAGGTAAGAATATCATGATCTACAAGCAAAAAACAGAAAAGACGCACATTCTTTAGCTGCAAAAGTTATCCTCGTAAAACTGGCACAAGAGCCTGCTGGTGACAAGGAGGTATTACTAACGGGTCAAAAGCTGAAGCACTTGAAACCCCAAATTCTAACACCATAAATCCCTTGCAAAAATTAAGGAAAAAGAGAAAAGATGATGGGAGGGACAAAATAAGTCGTTACCTGTCATAAACACTCAAAAAAGCTCCACAAATGTCACATACACGTAGCTTCTGATCGGTCTGAATTGTTATGACAAGTGAAAGAGGCATAAGAATTAATGCACTTATGTATGTATGTATATATTATAACAAAAAATAAGCTATAAATTCTCAGTAAAAAAGTTGATAAGAAAAAAATAACTAGGCATGCCAAATTGTAGATGTAATTATATATTATATAATCATATAAAATCTGCCAGATCATGGAAAATTTACTCACAATCCGGACATCTGCTGCTGTATACTTTGATGAATCCAACACTGGCTCCTGCCTGGCAGGAAGCTGAGACAGAAAACAAATACAGTACAAACCGGTTACACAGTAGTTGCAAATTTTGAAATAGTATGCAAATAATACAGTACAAGTATTTCTGTAACGTTGTATAGAAATCAACAATAAAATAAAACATATGAAAGACCTTCTTAAGTGCTTCAGCCTCTTCCAATGCTTTTTGAGCCTCATCAACCATTCCTTGTTCACCTGTTCATTCAAAAATAAATATCATCATTAGATAAAAAGGAAGGAGACTTTCTAAAAAAGATTTGTTCATATGTTGGGCGTTAGTAAGCACATATCTTGAGGATGAAATTTGTTTTTTAAAGCTAAATACATACAAAACCAAGATTAAAAAATAATGATATCATGAGTCATGATTACCAGGCAGAAGTCAATTACTTGATCATAGTGATATTAAAACAAAAGCAAACCAAATCTTCTTAGTGGCTAATGTCACAATACATTAGTTCGGAAACGGATATGTATGTGTGTAAACAGACCATATCAATGGTAAAGCTCTCATGTGACATGAAATTTTACACCTAAATAGTCTTGGTTCCATTCTTTTATAAAGAAAAAAAAATCATCCTGGTGATTTTACAGCAATATAAGAACATTAATTGTTTATATTTCTGATACAGGAGAAAGGGGGACTAGTTATCGTATTTAATGATATCATTTTAACCTCCATATCATATGCATTATTTTAAGAGGAGTCGGAATTGCATGTGACCTTTTTATAAACATGGAGGGTGGTGATTTCCTTAAGACATAACATGAACTGATCTAATTTAAGGGTTGTTAAAATGTCTAATGAGAAAGAACATTCGAAAATTTTGTGGTTAGCTTTAACTACCGAATTAAGCCGTCACTCCTTAGGAGAGGGTGCTTGTGCTTACTTTTCCTATCTGTTACTCCAGAAATCTATTAGATTGTTTGTTCATAATAACCATCTAATGCACTAAGGATACATCAGCATTTTGAAAACATGAATATAGAAAGCTTTTCAGAGATATTTAAGTTGGGTTTTATACACAATTTCAACAGTCTGCTTTGGTTGGTTTTACTAATGTGCTATGCTATTCAAAACAGTATATAATCAAAATTTAGAAGAGACAGGTCTACCTGAGTTTCAACCTGTCTACAAAATTAAGCAAATAAACAACAGCAACAACAAATGAGCTGTATAAAGACTTCCACTGACTTACCAAGATCCTCAGCCTTCTTCAGCTTTTCATTTATCATCTCTTGTGTTCGAGGATCAGGAGCAACTACAGGAAGGGGTGCCAAAGGTGGTGGATTTGGCAGAGGTGTAGGTAAAGATGCCCTATCTTTGTTAAAGGCATCTAAAAGAAGCATGGACTGTTCGAACATTGATAGGAAGCCAGAGCAATTATTAGTAACTCCTCATAAAATTTAAATCAGAAAATTATCTTCATCGTCTAACAACATGACTTACTAAAGTAACAATCACAAATGGATATTCATGTTCAAGGGATATCACTGACCTGCTTGTCTGCTCTCTTAGTTCTAAGTTCCTCAACGACCTCTAAAGCTCGAATCTTGAGATCTGTCTTGCCTTCAAGATCTGCACATTCGGAATGTATTAGATAAGTCACAAACCTCAACAATCACACCTTTCCCGGTCAGTAAGTTCAGCAAAATGGATCAAATGACATTATGTTTTATAGTACCAAAGCAGACAAAAAATAAGACCAGTTTTTCACAGTTTAAGAGATGCTTCAAACTGAAAACATTTGCATCACCTGTGACTCTCTTAACATAAGATTAACATTGTGAACCATTTATAAAATAAACGTGTTCAAATACTTCAATAATTGAACTTCTTTCTACTGTATTTACTGGTACTATTGTTAAATGCCATGATAAATAAGTGTTTGAATGTAAACAATTATCAAATCTCACCAATGAAGCTTTGGTACTAAGTAACACATCAATTTTGACTTAAGAATAAAATCATGTAAAAAGATATCAATTAGTTTAAATCTAATCAATGATCAACTGACTTCATACTACAAGAATTTAAACGACTTTAATATATCAGTTATCCAGGTACCTAACTACCTATCATAATTCCTAAAACATCTCAAACAATTACGGAATTCCACAAGTGCATACACCCAACTAGCAAGCCAGGACAAAAGTTCTGACTAAAGATGACCTAAGAAGCTGTAACAGATCCAATTAACAAATTACCCCCCTGGCAATCCATACTTCTCTACAGTTAAATACCCCCACTGGCAATCCATACTTCTCTACAATAAGACCCAGGAACGCCCATTCATTTAAAAGCAAACATGTCCAACCAGTAACAACAACAGTACAGTACCGTATTGATCAGCTTCTTTTAACTTCTCTTTAATTTCCTTAGACAGCTCAAGCACCTCAGGGGTCTGCAAACACAAAACAGATTAGTATAACTTACCACAAATCGCCACAGGGGAAACCTAACACAACAATCAACACTCACTTGAGTAACTTCGGAGACCGAAATCGCAATGGCAGCCTTTGCATCCTCGTCCTCGAGCCGCTTGAGAGCCCTGCCAATTTTCCTATCACACTCACCAATAAGCTTGTCTATCACATCCTCCAATTCCCTATCATAATTATCAGTGCCTTTCGCCTTTGCCTCCTCGTATCTAAGAACAGTTAAGCAATAACAGTACCACAAACACAAGAAAGACACTGCATCTAAATGACGCTGTCATCGCAAACTCTTATCTATTTCTCGTACTTCAATTTTAAAATGAATGCAACAAAATGAGGTAGTTTAAATCGAAAAGACCTAAAACCTAAACCAAATTGTTTTGTGCTTCGATTGCAATACCCTAGTCCTAGAGATCGAGAAGGATACTCTTTCCGGAGCTGAAGAGAGTGCACCTTAGGGCAAGGTCCCATATCCATTTTCTGAAACGGAGACAGCGAAATCCAGAATGAAAAAAAAAACGAAGCCCTAGGATGCGAAAACGAATGGCGAAACAGAAGAAGTTACCGTTAACTGGAAGAGTTCGTGAGGGCAGAGACCGACGAGGTAGAGACGACAAACGTCGCGATCGTAGTACTTGCGATTGACTTCACGGACATCGCCGTTACGGTTGGCTCCCATCAACACATCGAGCTGCTTCCGTATAGCATCCATGGCTGCTTGCCGGCACGAACTTCAGTGCTGCTATGTTATTAGCCTTTCTTCTTCTTCTTCTTCTTCACTCTTGTGCTGTGTTTTTATCTTAGGTTCGGTTTGGGATCTGAAACGAAAATTTACTCTCAAAAACACTACAATGTCATGTCTTCCAGTATTATTAGGGTTAAGAGGGGGTGGTGGTCACTGCTCCGTTTATTTTCCTATATCTATAATTTATAATTATTAATCATTATACTGGATTTATTTTATATATTTTCTTATTTCTTTTACTATTTTAGTTAACTAACATTTTAGTTTTATAATATATAAATAATTACTCCAGTATTTTTATTGAATAATCATTTCTATTGAATTTGATATAAGTTTTTATTTTATTTGGGTAAAAAGTACGATATCCCATGAATGTTTGAAAACTGAAATATATATGATGGATAAGTTTTTTCTTTTTTTTCTTCTTATCTCTTTCAGAAAGAATTAGAAGATTTATTTAAATAATTATTTTTTTAAAATTGATATATATATATATAATACTTTTTCTATAACTAATTATTTGTTTAAAATTACAATCGTGTTATTCACTGTCAATATATACTCATAAGACACATGATTATTTGGATATATGTTGATTTTTTAAAATGACATGTATTGAATCTACACCAACATAATCAGCATTCAAAGCATGAAAATTTAAGATTAATTATCTTAATCCAATTATTATATAATTTGGTCAACCAAACTAAAGTCCAACCATGTAAAGTCCATGAATCCTAATATAAAAAGCACACACGATTACGCATTTTTTTGACATTTATTCTCTCTTACACATTATACTTACTTCGTTATCAAAATATCTTTTGCAAGTACATTTCCTTCTTTTTATAACGTTTGAGGACAAATACCCTTTTGAAGTTCGAGTTCTAGAACTTTTTAGGAGAACTTACAAAATATGCTTAGACATTGTAAGAACAATAATTATTACTTTCAATTTATTTTTATTATTAATTTCATTTCACTTGGATATAATGTTTTTTGAAACTTTTTTTTTCATTGTTCTAAAGTACAAAATTAAGTTTAAGTTGAATCTAATCGCATAAAAAAATAACCCATATTTTAAAAACAAGTACAAAATAAATAAAATAAGTAGTGTGGTACATAAAGTAGTTATGTTACTATTTTGTTGTTTATTACAATCATTACATTACATTGATCTTCTTTGTGTTACCTAGGCAAGACCACTAGTGTGGTGTGCTTTTGTTATCATTTTCTTTCTCTTTCAAATTTTCAATAATTGTTTAACAACTTATTAATGTTGTGGATTGATATTGCTACATCAACTAGTTTTTATGGGTAGAACAAATGTCAAAAATCATTCGAGTGTAGGTGAGGAGATGGAAAAAGGAGAGCTTCACGTGAGTATTAAAGTGGAAGGAGGAAGAACGTTCATTGAATATGACATCTAAAATGATCCTTCTCCTCCTACTCAAATACATTTTTTTGAAAAAATAATTATTTATCCATATTTTATTTTATGTATAATACATTTCGATGCATTTTTTATTTATACTTATAAGTTAACATGGTATAATATTTAAGGTTAAATGTATTTTAATCGATATATATATTTTCAAGAATTTATCAATGAAGTTCTTCTTGAAAAACACTTTTTTCATAGGAAATTTAATTAATTAATTATATATATATTAAATAATTAAATGATTTTTAAAAATATATATCCATTACCTTAAGTTTTCTTTTATATATGCTAACAAACAAATATTTCAATCAAATAAATTATTATATGTAACACCTTAGTTTATATTGTTCTGCAGTGAAAGAAAGATGGCTATGGCCATGAACATTATGCCAATTATCGTTTCAACAAAATCCTTCAAATCATCATCGTTTATGAGATACCGTTATAAGCCCCTACCTATGATCACATGCAAGGTTGAAAAATAATATTTCATTTCACCCATATGAAATAAAAAGGTAGTAAAAGGTAAATTTGCACTATAAAATCTAAAATATAAATTTGCATTATGAATTGTACTGTATGGAATGCAAAATTGCACGATGAATTGTACAATCTATAATATAAATTTGCATTACGGATTTTACAATATGATATACCTACGGAATGTACGATTCAAAACTATGATTACAACACAAGTATAATTAGAATTTTGAAAATGATGGAAGTGTAGGAAGAAAATGTGGGGGTCTAGGAAAAAGTTCCCCACAATCTCATATGAAGTAACCTTTAATACCAAGTTTGAGGTGTCAAGTCAACCCTAAATCAAACCACGACCCCTTGTTGCTTTGCATACAATTCACTTGGTTTAGCACTGCTGAAGAACAGTCGATAACAACTGAAAGATGCTTCTAAATGATGTTCTCAAAATTTGAGTGTTCACCATGGAAAGATGTTCTTAAAGCTCAATGTCACTTTTCATGCGGTGGTGTCAACGTCAGAAGCCAACCCAATTCAAACCATGACCCCCTTATTAATCCGCATGCGGTTCACTTGGTTTAGCATTATTGAAGAACAATTGAGAAGAACAACAAAATGTTTTTGTGGGTGGAAAAAACTATATGATGTTCTAAAATTTGGGTGCTCACCATGGAAAAATGTGCTTAAAACTCAATGTCACTTTTCATGCAATGGTGTTAACATCAAAAGCCAACCCCAAGTCCAACCATGACCCCTTTGTTGCTCAACATGCAATTCATTGGAGAACATCGACAACAACAAAAATATGTTTATCAGGGTGGAAAAAAATAGACGATGTTCTTAGAATTTGAATGCTCACCATGGAAAGAAGTTCTTGAAGCTCAATGTCACTTTTCATGCATTGGTGTCAATGTCAAAAGCCAATAGAGTGTGTGTGGGAAGGTGGAAAAAGGAGAGGTAAATCATAATACAATAATGCAATTAGTAATTGTAACATGTTTATAACTTAAAAACAATGCAATTAGTTCACCTTGCCTGTTATCCAGCTTAAACAACTTTAAAAACACAAAAACACTTATAACTCCATAAGATGTTCTATGTACACATATAAACATCAAGACATATCATTATGATAACTGATTAGCATCAACTCATAAAAGATTAAAATCTCATATGCAACTAGAAGAAGGGTCATATGCAAAGCCCGAACATAAAGACCCATAAGAAAACGAGCAAAATACAACACTTAAAAAAACTGATATGTCTAAATTGAAGAATTCGTTATAAGGATTGCTCGTATATTATCAGTTATTCAATTAAACGACTAGAAAGAAAAAACATTTAGAAAAAACTTTAGAAAAGTAACTTATAAAAAATTGTATATTTGAAAATAATTAAACTCGTTTACAATAAAACTATTTACATGAAAACCTTTTAATATTAAAATAATTAAATTTTATTACTTTTAAACTAATATCGCTTTTAAAATATTATTTTCTAGATCATTATAATACTTATATTACCAATAATAATAATATAATATTTTTATTGAAATTATTATAAATTATGAAAATATTTAATTTAATTTCACATACAATTATATTGTTTTAGAAAAATAATTATAAAATCATACTAAAATATTAAAAAATAAAATAAAATAATATTTATTAACGAATATCGTATATTGTTTTAGAAAATCATTATAAACTTATATTAAAATATTTAAAAAATTAAATAAAAAAATAAATTCAGATTTATTAAAAAATATCGTAAGTTTGCTCGATAACCGGTTAACGTTACGAATTTAAAAAGATATGTACTACTGACCAGAAATCAATTAAAATAATTATGAAAAATAAAAATTAAATATTAAAAAAAATTCAATTATTAATTAAAGTATTTTATTAGATATAAATTTATATTTGAAAATTTTATTTAATATTATAAAATGAATAAATAACTATAAAATATATAATTAAAGTCTCTAGTATATTATATATCTATATGTGATTTCTATACAGATAAAAATGAATAAAAAAATACAAATTTTATTTTATTATTAATATAAGTAAAATAAGCGTTAATTTAAAATTAAATAATTATTTTTTGTTTTTTATATTTTAATAGTAAAATAGATTTTTAAATTGCATAGCTTTTTATTAAAGTTTAAGTTAATGTGTCATTAAAAAAATGGTGAATGCTAATTCATTAAAAATATGATCAAACTAAACACTGTTTATTAAAGAAATAAAAAGATGAATATTTATTTAAATATTTATTTTATTAAAATATAAGAAAATGATATATTTTAAAACTAAGTACGAAGCAAACGTGATTTAGCCTTATATTAAAAAAAGCAATTTTTTCATGAGAAGTTATTAATTTAAATTATATGAAAGTTAGTAGAAAGATTGAAATTTCTCACATGCTACTAGAGGGAGTCAAGAAAAAGAAAAACGAAATCAATTATTGACCACCGTGCACATACCACTAACACGGGCTTTGGGAAAGTAGACGGCGAGAGAATGGGGGTGCTACTCATACGGTGGGTTCTGGCGGTGACTCTGTTGCTAACTTGCGCTCTAGGTTTTAAATCCGACGAGCTTCTCCTAGACGACGAAGAGTTCGGCATCGAAGGTGGACGCTCCTCCTCCTTCCACTCCGATTCGCTTCCACCTTCTACCGCCGCCACCTCCACCTCTTGGAAGAGGTTTTCGGAGTCCGCCTCCGATTCCAAGATCCAGTTCACTCTCCAACACGCGTTCGGCGACTCCGATTTCTCCGACGCTGGCAATTTCTCTGCTCGCCTCAAGACTTGGGGCCACGGCGGCCAGGTTTCTTCCCTCTCATCTCTCTTTTCCTCTGCTTATTATTATGATTTGAAGAGTTGATATCCGATTTGCTTCCAATCTGCTTCTATTCAAATTCGCTAATGTTCTGTGGCGTTATTTCCAATTCCACTGAGTTATACTGGTTATAATATATGCGAGATTTGTGTTGTTGTGCCGAAAACCGGTTTTGATCTGTGATAGACGCTGACGAAGCTGCGGTTTAAGCGTGATCCTTTGACTGACGTTGAGAAGAAGAGTTTTCAAGTAATTATTTGTTTTCATTGAACTATTTTTGTACCTGTTACTGTTTTTGAATTTTGGCTTGTTTGCATTGTATAAAGATGTAACACTCTTCTCTTATTACAGGAACTGTTGCGAGGAGATGATTTCTATAGGATTAGATTGCCGTCCAATGTTTTGAGTCCTCCTGGCCGGGAATATATAATTTCTTCTGTGAAGGCAGTAAGTATGAATATGAATCAAGTTCTTGTCTACTGGTAGTATGAATAAAAATTTGAGGTTCCTTTTTCACTAGTACTATGGTTTAATGGTTGGTTTGTGCTTGAGGAGTGTTACTTTTAGGTCCTTGGTTTGTTTGTTCTTTTTCTTGCATTGTATGGTGCTGGTAAGGGTGGTACTGTACTGTGGTAGGTAGCAGCCTTGTTCCAATAATACCTGCCATGTTTTTTTCTGCACTTATCTTGTGATATTTATGAAGGATGGTTTGTTTCATTCTCTCTCTCTTTCTTGTTTTTGCTGGTACTCTTTTTCATTTAAGAATGTCTGTCGAAAGCTTTAGTCCTTGTTATACTTTCATTGCATCAATCCGTTTTAGTGGCTGTGGCTCCTCTATTTGGCGTTGCGGTGATTTTTTGAGCCGTTGACTCCAATTAGAACTAATTGTTTTTCCTTTTCCAAGTAGAACTAACAGTTTTTGCCTTTCTGAATTCAGCGATGTCTTCCAGGGGATGGATTGGAGGAGCATTTTGTAATACACATGGTAATTTTCCTTATTATATTAAAGTATGCTCTTTATGCTGCATCTGTCTATAGTGTTGTATTTTCAAAGATAATTTCTCCACTGAGTTCAAATTCTGATACATTGTATTACTTGATAATTAGACTCAACTGTCTTCTGGAAATGGGGAAAAATATTGGAAGACTTATGATGTCGATTTGGGTGATCTAGTCTGTAGAAAGATATGTAGAATAGGATGAGTTATATGTTCACAAGCAAATAATGACATGCTTTACTTCAGTTCTTCTGTAAATAATTTTAGGAATGTGGATTACAAATGAATTTGTTATATAACAACAATAAGATCTACCTACTCTTGCCTCGTTATGCCAATTAAGCTACATGTAACAAGTAACTCTGTATGTTTCATCTTATCCAAAATTTAAATAAAGTCCATTTAGAGTAAATTCTTTTTAATGGTTTCTCTTGAGGTTCACTTAACTATCTATCTATACTGTTGTCCATCTTCTTTTGTGCTTACTTCACTTAAAATTCTTAGATTCTACAATAAAAACACAATTTTGATCCTCTCTAGTGGTAAAACACAATTCATGCTAGCTTTTGAGTACTTTGTAGAAATATCCTTCTCGTGAACACTTTATTCTCACCACCACAAATCTTTACTGTTAGGTACAAAGTTGAAACCCGCTTGACCCAACAAGAACTCTTTTGCTCCCTTTGGAAACAATATTTGATCCATTATGTTGTTTACTTTTCATTTTTGACTTTATACTTTTTATTCCTCAGCAAGTGCCTTAAGGGTACATATTAGTATTTTCCTCTGCACATTTTGTCTAGATGGAAAAAAACTAGAAACCATGGGACTATGGGTGGTATTCCCTACGCTATAGTGTAGAATACATCAACCAGGAGACAAAACTGAACTTTTGTTGTATAGGTTTTCTTACATATCTATCTTCACATTTATCTCTTTTTAATTCATCGAGACTCACTTTAGTTTTTCTGTTTCAGGAAGGTGTTAATGTCCTGGCTGTCAATTATGGTGCCCCAGGATCTTGCTCTTATCCTAGACTACTGAAGCTTGTAAGTCACTTATACATTTTACAGCTGATCTTATTTCTTGGTTTTCATCGAGAGCTTAGCTAAACCTTTTAAAACTTCTCAACATATTTTGTTGTGGTCTATTTTATCTTCCTCTTGTTGTACACACACAGTTGGCTTCCTGAAAAGTATGGACTGTTATACCAGGGGTCACTAATGCTATCTCTTCCTTGACATACACATAATGACATAAATACAGAAATTATTCATCTCTTGTGTTTTGTTTTTGGCATATATAATTATGTAGTTATTTAAGCATCTAGTATGATTGGTGTATGTCAATACTATGTATAAATAAATAAATAATTATTCAATGGTTTTATTTATTGTTTCCTATATAGTTATCTGTTAAGCTTCTATATATAATGATGTTGCACTTCAAGGTAAAAGTGTGATTACATCCCAAAGCTGATTGGGGGCCAATTTAGATAGAAGACAGTTAATTTGTTAATGTATTATATCCAGATCCATACTTATTTGAAAGAGTAAAATTAGCATGCATTACGCTTTTAGAAACTACCTGAAGATTCCATTATCTACCTCAATATTAGCATGTTCTGGTTGATTTGTGAACATATCATCCCACAACTTGTCCTTGTTTTTGAGAGTAGTTATAAGGGGTGCAAAAACCCCATTGTGCACGTTTTCAAATCAATTTATAAGCCAGTGCAAACTTAAAATTAATGTCTATTGCCTGATTTTATACTGCACATGCTAATATTATGTATTTTTATTTTTTTTTTGCTTTAGCCTGCAAAGTGGTCTTTCAAGTCTCACACAGTTCTAAAGAACAGTGAACAGGCACCAAGGTATATCTTCGTCTCTTAATTGTTAATTTTTTTCACTTATTATAAGATATCAATAGCTTTTCATCAATATACAGATAGTAGTAGAAAAGGAGCATATATACAGTGTTCCTAGCTCATGGCTGCTAAGGTAGTAACAGCAGCAGTATTAAAAAGTAGCAAATACGTTCTTTTCTCTTCTTTTTCTATGTCTTTCTATGTTTCTTCTTGAAAAGAGATTTTAATGAGGCATAGTGTTTGGTTTTGTAATATATCTATCACGGTATAGAAGAAAGTCTGCTTCGATGAATTTTTCAGTGAATATGAGCCTCTTGTATTAAATTTGAGTTCACACTTTTGAAACTAAAGGTCTTTTCTCAATGTTCCATGTAATTTCTCTTGTACTGACATTTCCTTTTTTCCCCCTTCCAAATAGTAATGCTTAAATTTAGTTAATTTCAAATTGATACTTGAAATCTTGAAAATTGTCACCCTTTTTCCTCCTATATTCTACCACGGAGGTGCCTTTTCCTTGTTAATAATTCGACCTCTGGTTCGGGGTCTTTTGTGGTCTTTTTGCTGATTATATTATCGAGGGACAAGGACTTTTAACTATTGTTTCATGGCTATTTTTGCACCGCAAGTATTCGGGTATTCAATTTCTCGTCTTTTTACGCGCACTATACCTTGATTGTCTGTCTTTATCAACGTATTCTTCCTCAAGTTTCACACTCCTTTCTTTATTCACTGATCTTCCCGCAAAATAGCACTTTGCAAGAATAACGTAGAAGTATACAATTATTTACTTGTATTTAGTCTGTAATCACATCATTAACTATATATCCATTCTCTTAAAGAGTGTCCTAGAGAGAGTATGTGACTAACATTTCTCATATGCTCATTGTATAAAATACAACTACACTGAAAATAATTAAATTTCTCCTTGTTCTGAACTGTTTTCTGAATTCATGTCCACTTTTCAAAAAAAAACAAAAAATAGTTGTTTCCAATGTAAGCATGTTTCCTGAAGTATCGCAATGGAATAAAAACAAAAATGGGAAATCAGAAAGGGAAAGTAGATTTCCCAACCAAATGTTTCCGTGAATTTGTCTCAAGTTCGTTGATGAAGATTAAAATTAATATGCTAGGGAAAAAGGAAGGTTGAATCTCTTGCTTTTGGCTTTTTAAAATCATACAAGAAGTAGCTTCTGCATCCATCATCATTTTGATATGTTTTAACTACTGTGCTGCCTGTGTTCTTAATTCTACAAATACTTTTGCTTCCGCAGAACTCCAATATTTGCTGAAGATGCTCTTGGTGGGGAGGAAGGAGACGGCGAGGGTGTAAAGCCAATAGAGAGGTCCTTTTGGGCTAAATATGTGAGTATACAAGCTGGCATGATCTTTAATCCCATAACTTGTTTTTTTTTCCCGAAATAAACTATAAATGTATGTATTTCTGAATTAATATTTTTCATCCGAAATGTTTCTTGATACCAGTGGATGTACCTGATCCCTCTTGGACTCATAGTAATGAATGCCGTTACTCAAGCTATGAATATGCCAGAAGACCAACCTGGTGGGCAACCTGGTGCTCCAGCACAGCAGCAGCCAGGATCTGCAGTACAGCGTGGACCAAGTTCTGGTGCTGTGCGTAGAAGATGATAAGTTAGCTTCCTCTTTCTCGGAAAGCGTTATTTGAGGATATTGGCCGTGAATGGAATCTTAGGCTGACCCTTTATGTAGAATTTTTTAATCATTTTAATTGCATATTTAAAAGCTTTGTGCCCATATGAAAAGAAATTTTAATACGATTTGCTTGTAAACATTGAAACAGCGACGTTTTAAGTTTTCCAATTTAGATTGACTAATTATTGTTATATATTGAATTTTTGACACGAATATCACTTTGGTTCCCTTGATATTGTGTGATGTTTCTGGGACCATTTGTGCCCATTATAAGTTTGTGGAATTCACGTCAATTTGTTTATGGCCGCGATAACAAGGAATTTCCTATCAAGGTATTTGAATTCACTGAATACAGATAACCAACTTATATAGAGTTGGGCGCTTCATTGCTGAAAGGTACCAACTATTTTCTATGCTAAAACCAGACGATTCATGAATAAGAAAGACATTACAGCTTTATTATCCTCGTTCCCCAGTTTAATACCATGGTAGCAAATTAAACATTTTTTTATTGAATTCATTGTAATTAAAAATAAAACTTATCTGCAAATGATAGATGTACTTTAGAGTGTTAATCTATTTGAGATGTAAAAGTAGATAGTGATATCTAAGATGAGCTTTATAGAAAATAAAACTTACCTATTTCATCTACATCAACTCCTAATTTGAGGTAATGAATGACTTTTTATCATAAGAACATATTAACGAAGAATGAATAGAAATTGTATCGAGCCCTTTATATTTCTTTTTTCCCTTAAACTTTTTTTTTTATCTGCTACTGCTTGTTTGAAAGGGAAAATTTATATCGAATGGAGCCTATAGAAATTATATACCTAAATATTCCATTATCAATGCTTGGGTGATTTATCGCGTGTAACCTTTCAACTTGTCCTTGCAGATCTTCATGACTATTTCTGCATTTAATAACTCGTGTATTCCTAAATGTATTGTCAATATTTTGAATCTCTTCGACAGATTTATCGAAATGTAACGGAAGAAGACAAAATAAAATACTTTTTTTATAATTTAAAATTAACTGATTCAAAGTTAAAAAACTAATTTTAAATGAGAGAACTTTCATAAATTAATTTATCTCATAAAAATATATTTATTTTTGTCTCTCCTATCTGCAAATATTATAAGGCATGTTTGCGGTTCCTTTTCCGGCTTTAGCCTGCAAGAGGGATGTTGAAATCACCCATTTTGGATAACTTTGAACGAAAAATGTTCTATGTTTCGCAAATTCTTTCTTAGTTGGTCCATTTATTTAATTTACTTTTACTTAATTTACAAATATTAACTAAAAGCAGCACAGGTGATCCTAGCAAGGTTGCTAAAGGAGCATTGAGCAACGAGAAATTTTCTTGCTTTCTTTCCTTTCTTTTTTCTTTACAAAAATGGGATTCCTATGTAAAAGCCCGTTGCAGTTACAATATATTTGTTCTAAATTAAATTATACAAGAAATAGAGTTTCAATAACCCCAAGCATGATAACCATTTCTCACAATCTTTTCTATTTTATTTTAAGATTGCAAAAGTTCTAAGCTTCACACAGTTATTTATGCATTGTAAATGACTTGGCTGAGTTAATAACAATATTGGTTCTTTTTATTTATATTCTACTCTTCATATGTATATCATATATTTGACAATTCGAAATACATTAATCTCTCAAACTCTCTCCCCTTTTATAAGTTTTACTTTTTCTGGGTTATGTTGAGCTTCATTCATATCAGTAACAAAATGGGCTTCGGTTCCCAATATATAAAGTAAATACATGACAAGTGAAAGAAGACAAGACCAAAATAATACATTGATATGCGACAAATACAATATTTTTATTCAAAAGTTTCCCTTGGAAATTAAAATGAGATGGAATATACCATCACTACCAATGTAACTATAACCCATAACAAGCTCAATATTCTTCTCAACCACACCAGTGAGATGAAGTTTTATCCCATCAAAGCTCGTCCTGCAGATCAAAAACAGATGGCAAATCAATCACACTCATTCCACAAAGACAACTTTTTTCTCAAGTTTAATTTTTTAATTGATGTATTGTAATCATTGTTATGACATTTCAATGAATCTAAAATTTAGAGACACTAACTTAAGAGAAAAAAAAAATGCAACTTACATGATAATCGTCGTAATGGCGATGCTGGACAGAGGAAAACAACAAAGTGTAAGAAAAGTTTGTCATTGTTTGTTGCAAAACAAGGGAAAACAGAAAGTACAAGGAAAATCAGCATCTAAACCTAAAACATACATAACCATGAAAATAACCCTTTTTCTTTGAAAAAAGAACATCATGGAGAGAATACTATTTACCACTGTTCTAGTACTGAGTTTTGTTCCAAACTAGAATCTATGCCATTTGTTTTGTCCTCAAAAGGGATCGAAGATTCATTAAAAAAGGAAAAGCATAAATAATGAATGTATTCGTTCGTGTATTATACATACCCTTCTGTATCTGTCTCTGTATCTGTCCCGGTATCTACGATCATGACCTCTCTCTTTTCTACGCCTTTCACCTTCTTCTCTTGCTCTTTGAGCCTCCTGCAGAAAAAAATGAGTTAGGATCCTGGAAAAAAAAAAAAACCAAGCAATCTGGTTCACCAAATATAGATGATGGAACTCAAATTGTACCTCCTCTTCTCTGGCTTTTCTCACTTTCTCTGCTTCCTCAAAACCTTCCTTTTCAATCTGAGATTGCCAAAAATCAAGGGTCATCTTAAAATGTATCTTGTGAGGAAACACAATGTATTTCACCAAGAAAATGTACATTTGTTGGAAAGAAAACCCACAATGCAATACAAAGTTAACATAAATAATATACTTAACCAGTGCTTATATATGGAGAAAAAGTATTAGATGTTATTTAATATGTAACCTAATAAGTTCCACCTAGTAGTTGGAGATTGAGCTAAATCACATGCAAGTGGGAAACTCACCTCCCTGTTGGCAAACACTTCCTCAACAACTTGTTTTGCATAATCAGGATCATCACATATCAAAACGTTGTCAAAAACTGAACCTCCTTTAACCTGAAACAGAGTATTTGGATTATACTAACCGCATTGCACTTCATGGAGAGGGAGAGAGAGAGAGAGAGAGTTCTATATTAAGTATAACAAAACAACACCAAATTTGGAAATTTACATTCTTCATACCTGCCATACTTCAATTCCCACATACTGGATAGGCTTAAGCACATAGAGATCTGGGTCATCTATAAACTCTGAAAAAGGGAAAAAAATGAAGTCTAAGCATAAAAGTATAAAAGATTATCACAGAGAACCAAGATTTACATTTGAACATACCTGGATTATCTATCCATGGAGTTTTCCATTTCCCTTTGTAGTTAGGGTTCTTGATTTTCTGTCAGCATAGAGGTTGCAAATTAGAGAGAATGGACTGTGAAAGAAAGCTGAAAAAGCCAAACTTGATGAACAAACCTTTCTTTTCCATGGTCCTTTGTATGCTGGATTCGGTATCTGTGGTGGTTTCCATTTCCCATCTGCTTCTTCATCCCAGTTTTCAGGCTAATTAAAAGGTAAAAAAATTGTATGAGATTATAAGAAAAACTCATTTTCTATTGAGAAATCATCACATCAGAAAACCAATAATCAACCAAGCCAGAAAAGCAAGGAACTAACACTAACCTCTTTAGCATTTGGGTCAGGAATTTGTCTTGGGATTGAATCATATCCCTGCAATAGCAATAACCAAATAAATGAGCTTTTCATCTCATGGATCAAAACCACCAACTTCTTGTTCTATTATCATTAGGGAAAATGTTTAGGAATTTTCCAAAGGTTTGAACCGGAGACATTGGGTTCGTTAGAAGGCTCTGATACCATTGTTACGAGAAGGTTAACCCGCACAAAATTCCTTTACAGAAATGTTAGAGCTTTTGAATACCTCAGGTTTGAAATCATCAGGGTCTTCAATGTATTCTTTTTCTTCCCAGTCTGCAGGCTGCAATTTGGAAGATGTTTTAATTTTAGAAACAAGAAAGAGGAATAACATGATTCTCTTTACGGCAAAACAGGAAATCTAAACCGAGTGATAACATTGTTATTATATGTAGAAGACCAAAAACATCAGAATATGGTAAAGGACAACATTTGAAGTTACAACTGAATAAAACAGCTAAAAATGGAAACCTTTTTGGCCTTGACATCTTTGATTTTTCTTGGAGGAAGAATATCCCAATCTGTATACATGCTTCCAGAATCTCTCTCTCTATTATCAACCAGGACACTGTATGTGGCATCTGGCCTCAGAATGAATGTGTAGAAATGAGTTAACTTGTCAGTTTCAGACTGCAGGTCCTTCTTTATGGGGTAGTTTTGACCGTGGTAGGAGAGTATCACATGGAGTTTCTTTGTATCAGTGCCACATAAATCTGGTCCAAACATTAAACTATAAAAAATGTGTCAGCTATCATTCTGCAATTTTTGTTATCATTAAAAAAGTTAACTTATTTAGGTTGCAGATTTACTGTTTGTTCATTTGACATAAAAACCAAGAAGCAAAAACAAAGTGTAAAACATGGAATAAGGAACATACATATAAGGTGTATCCCCACCAAACTTCTTTTGATTAACAAATCCAGAGAGAAGCTTGATGTAACCTCCGCCACACTCAATCTCTTGCTCAAATCTTACAGAATACTGAAGGACCAATGTTCTGTTTTTGTTGGTGAATTCTGGTATTTTAGCAGAGATGGCAAAATGTTTGGCATCACTGGATGTTTGAATACCTACAATATTCCATAAAATGGTAACAAGTTACAAGACAAACCAAATTCCTGTTACTACCATTTTGGACATATTAAGAAAGCAAACAATATAAAAGCAAATGTTCATGTGTTGCTAAAACCTACAAATCAAAACTTACGATAATTTGTTTCACATTCATATGCAGCAAAAGCTATTGAAGTTATAATAAATCTAAAAGTACCTTTATCATCTGGATCACCATGCCATTGCCCAGCTGTGTGCTTGAAAGAACCTGCTTTACCCTCACTGCTTTTCCAGTCTGATTTTACCCACCGATTTCGCCATCCATCTTCACAAAAACCAGCATGTTATAACACTCATATCATATATTCATATCGAAAAACGTATAAAGAAGTGAAATTTAAACTTAACGCAATGCTACAAAACCAGCTTGTAAAGTGAGTTCTGCACTCACTTATCTACTATCTACTATCAAATCGTCTTATTTATAGTCGACGTGAAATCTCCGACAAAAACACAAACAGTACAAACCCTTTAATCTGGTAGGTGTTGTTTGGTCTGTTTTTTAGTTTTTAGTTTTTCATTTCAATTAATGATGCCTTCTGCATCACTTTATTTCATCTGCCTTTGTGAATAAAGAAGCTACACAAAGTTGTGAAAAGCAAAAGACAAAAGTGAAAAAAAAAGTGACACTCGGTGTAGTTATCAGTTAAAAATTATGAGTTGGAAATGAAAACATGAAACAAATCCAACACAGTTTTGTCTGGTGCTTTCTTCATACACAAACAAGGAACACTCGTTATGGAAGTTGGTTTTGGAAATCATTGGTGGAGAAGAGTGATCTAAGAAGTTAAAATTTACTAAATAAGAAAAATTGATTACCCATTGACCATACTAAATATATATATAAATACACGTGGACTAGTAGAGTAAATATAAATATACGATGAATCATCATCAATTTAACTACCAATTAACTAACTATTCACAAAAACAAAAAACCAACTACCTACCCACATATGGTAACAATTGAAACACACACACATGCAGTAAGCATAAAAAAGAAGAACAGAGAAGAAAATAGGAATACCCTCAAAGCGTTCTTCAAATATAATTTCAGAAACTGCAACTTGTATAAGCAACAAACAAAAAAACAGAAACTTGTTGAGCTCGGTTGAAGAATTTTCCGCCATCTGCGGAATAAGCAAATATTTGCTTTCTGTCACTGCTTACTTCCAGTTGCAGAGTGGAGTTTACTTATAGAGGACCAATGCACTTCTTTGCCCTCCTCATCTCATCGTAATTACTTAAATGCCACATTCTAAAGTAGAGGACTAAAGTAGATTTATTATCCCCATTAAATTAAATGCTTAACCTTCTTTTCTTTTCCTCCTTATACATTATAACTTGACAATTTATAGATAAAAGTGCGAAACTTTAAATTTAACTCAATTTTATAAAATTGATATATAAAATAAGATTTTCACCTACTTTTATAATTTTAAATCGTATTATTTTTAATTAGTGTGAGACTTCCAATATAATTTTATCTCAACATAAGATAAACATGTGATTTGAGTTTCTTTAATTCTAAAATTTTAATTCATTAGGTTAAGATTTTAAATTATAAGCTCTATAAATATTTTATACAAATCTGACTCATGTCTCATTTACTATTATGTCTTTCATGACTTTCTCTTCAAATAAATCTATCAAAATTATCATAGTATTAATTTTTACTTGTATCATAATTATAAAATATAATACCAAAATAGTATACTTACAATATTGAATTATTTGAATCAATAAGACTAAAATCACTTGATAACAATTAGTGAAAAACTAAGATTAATTAGAGATGAACTATGTTTATTTTCAAGTTTGATAATTTCATAGATTTGTGTTGTTGTGATGGTTCTTTGGCGTGGTGTGTAGTGTTAATGATGTGGATGGTTGAAGGGTAATTAGGGTTGAGAATGTGGTGTAGAGGGCCAATTTGACGTAGCAATAGCCAATGGTGTTGGTTCTTTGTTGCATTTCTGTGTCATTTTTATTTAACAAAAATGGGGTAAAGAAGAAGAAGAAGTCAAAGTCTTCGAGTCCTTGCAAAGTCGTGAAACCACACAAGGTTAGAAAAAGGAAAAAAGACATTTTGTGTTTAATGGAATCTCTTTCCTCGTTTTTTCGGAGAAGACTTGAGCAACGCGTATCAAGAGTCAATGGTGACTTACACGGTCAATGTAACCATCTTCACATTAAATTTTCGCAATTACTTATCGCACCTCTTCACTTTCCTCCTGCACCCCATCACGGAATTTATTTTTCCAAAAAGAAATTCCAATAAATGTCCTCCACTTTTATGGAAAACACTTTTCGGAAGGTTTTTAGTGGGTGAAGAAAAAAATTGATGGAGTGCAAAAAGTAATTCCCTTAAAGTTTTTGTGCCTTATTTTTTTTTATTTGAGTTGTATATGAAGATAGTCCAGATCCATGATTAAAAGAGGCCCGTTTCTTTAAAATCATACATGATAATGTTTTTATATTGTTTGATAGATAAATTTAATTATTATGTTATTTCATGATTTTTTTAAAAATGTCTTTCACAAGAAATTTGTAAGAGACTAAAATTAAGATATAAAATATTAATAAAAAAAATAAAAACATACAAAAGTTTTACTGAATAACTATAAAACAATCTTAAAATAACTAAGTAATTGGTAAAAAAGATTGAACCTTAATTTGTTTTTCAATGTAATCGACATTTTATTCTTATCAAATAATTCAAACACATTTTTTATGTATTTATACAATATTTCATGAATCAATGCATACAAAAATGGACATCATGAAATGATGCATATAAAAGAACATAATCTTAGTTTTAAATCAAATAAAACAAATAATTTAAACAAAGTCATTCACCCATATAAATTAAATTTAAGGTAATTGAGGTTTTCTAATCAAAATGTACCAAATTTGACGAGAATAAACTCATTTCCACACAATTGTACAGTCTCTTGTAAAACAAAGTTTGAAGGGGAATTCTTTGAGGAATAAACCCGAGTACAAATTATATTTTTTGAGTGTTGTTATTTGTTTTGCTCAGTTATAATCTATCAATATATATGAAAATTCTTTTATAATGACTATAGTTGTAAACTATTTTCTTTTTCAATATACACCTGCAGAAAATTCATATTATGCATTTTATTGCAACTTATGTAAAATTTATTATTTTAAAATGAACACCACATGCCTTATACCATATTTAATTGTCATGGTACAAGCATGGCATTAAAAATAAGTCACTAGCCATTAACCCTTCATAGAAAATCTTCATGTGTAACAATTTAACATCCATCTGAAGCTTCAAGAAAACCCTAATCTCAAGAAACCAGAGAACATACACCCTTTGTCACAACAAAATAATATCCCATCATCAAATCTCAAGAATCACTCACTCACTCATACACCACAATTTTGGGCAATATTGAAAATTATATCCGAAATAAGTAAATTTAACTCACCAACAAACGCACATGACATGCCACAACTTACTTTGTCTGAACTAAAAGCAAAGTAATAAAAACTAAAGTTGTTTGTAATAAAAAAAAAATGTAAAAGAAGAATTATCAGAAATTGAACACAATTCTTATTGACATGAATAACGGAGTAACACAAAATGTGAAGTTCGGTTATGCCAATACGACCAAAGGGAGCTGGCACATTCCCAGCAAACAACACTCTTCCTAGGATGAGAAAATAAAGATCACTTTGGTAGCAGCAAAAATGTCTGATGCACCTAAACTAGATAATGGGAAACAAAACAAAATGAAGTATACACTCTACTTTGCCTGAGGATGGGATGCAATGAAGTCCACAGCATGTTTAATAGAGTTGATCTTGTCAGCCTCATTATCAGGAATCTCAAACCCAAACTCTTCCTCAAGAGCCATCACAATCTCTACTGCATCCAAACTATCCAATCCAAGGTCATTCTGGAAGTGAGCATTCGGGGTAACCTGACAAATACAAATCCAAACATTAGCTAAATATAATAGAAAACAAAAGGTTTCATCCATACATATAGTATAACATAGCCCATTGATTAAACAGTGAAAACAAAAATCCATCATCAAATAAAACCGTCCATTCTATATCCTTGAAATATCACTCTCCCTCCTATATAATCCTTATAAGTAATTTCTTAAGTATTAAAACTCATGCTACACCGCCCCCTAAACTAACTTAAATACGTATATTTAGGGACTAAATGTGTTTTCGAATTGATATTTCTGTGGAACCAATCGTCTATTTGCATTTTCCAATTCATAAAACATAGATGCAAATACTCTCACATTCATAGTCAAGGTTGTATACTTTTAGATTTATTTAGATAATCTCCTGCATAAACATTTCTGAAAAATAAAATAAAATAATTTCTTCCCTGACCTAAATTTAACATTATGCACAATGAAAACCACCTTGTAGAGATGTCGATCATGCCTTTTATAACTTCGGAAATGGTGAAAAAATTAGTGGTTTAATTATTCTAATATTATAAAGCTCTAACTAAGAGCATAAATTAGACAAATGCGACCGATGCAATCAGTAACCGCTACGGTCACGAAACAGTTGAACATGTGTAATGGCCATATGTGGAAATGATTGATTGCAACTAACGTGAAGGAGAATAACGTGAGGAAGAAAGTGACGTGGCATTTATCTAGGGTTGGCAACAATTGAAAAATATAACAGGATCGAGAAATTATGCATGAGTGGTATCGGTAATAGATGGAAATGGAGAGAAGAACCTTGGCGGGATCGACTTTCTGGAAGTTTTTGACGCAGGAGATGACGCGATCTGCAACCTCGGACTTGTCGAGAAAACTGCCACGAACCTCTTCGCAGAAACGGCGGAGGAAGACGGTGGGAGCGAGGGTTAACGGAGAGTTGCGGGGAAGAGCGTCGACACGCACTCTCAGGTATTTGATCAACGGTAAAGTGTTCCTACTCGCCGCCATGGATCTGCACCTGTGAAACGAACCTAGACCTCACTCTCTACCCTCTTCTCGTCTTTTCGATTCTCTCTTCTTCCTTCTGTTATGCTTGATGATGGATCACAATACCCAAAACACAATCCTCCTCTCTTCTCTTCCATTTCCTTCACTCCCTGGGCTTTAGAATTTGGACCTTACAGTTCGGCCCAACTGCGCCTGGCCCTGGAAATATTTTATGCACCTCCTTATTTTCTTCCTATACCGCAAGTTTTTTTCCAATTCCCCTTTTGCTCTTCGTGATTTATTTCTCTAGTTTATATCACTTATATGATATAAAATTCAGAATACGACGATCTACAACATGGTTAATATGATATGTGAAATACAACAATTATTAGAAAGTAAAAAACAAATACGAAAGAAAAAAATAATTTTAAATTATAGTCATTCTCTTTATTTTATTAAAAATATCATATTAATCTATAAAATATGCAGATGCAATTTATTTTCTAAACATTTTTTTATCATTCAGAAAAAAAAAAAGTGGTATCATTATAATCTTCTTTGATATAATCGCCTTTAAAGTATCAAAAAACAAAATCGGGGTCAGTGACGATAGCTTTTACGTTAGAAATTCGCGTTGGCATTTCACTCACCAGCAACCAAAACCAGAAATAACTGCACAGCTTAAGCTTCTGTATTGTATTGTATTGTTTTGCATCGCCCAGCCCCATGTTGGTGTTCTTCATTTGCGTATTGCTTTTCTTCATCTTTGTATACAAATTCCTCACTGCTTATGGTATTTCATTTTTCTCATTCCAATGCTTTCTCTTTTCATTTATCTTCTTTTTGTTCTAATTCTCGTTTTTGATTTATTAGGCGATTTCACTTTGATGTCTAAGAAGCAACCTAAACGCGAAGAAATTGAAGACAAGGTTGCGAGAATCACACACCCACACACGCACACACACACACTTGAGTGTTTTATTCTCCGTGTCTTACAGGAATGACTTTGTATTTTCATGTTTCATTTCCACCCAGGTTGTTTGGATTACTGGCGCTAGCCGTGGAATTGGTATAACAAGAACTCTTCATTTTTTTAATTTTATTTTTCAATTTCAGTATTATATTTCTGTTGGGTTGATTCGTTCACTCACGTTGACCTTGGACTTCGATCAAATAAATCTTGAATTCTAATTTGCCCAGAAATCACATTGATAAGCGAAGGACTAAAAATAATTAAACTTTCAAGAATGTAATCGAGGATGATTAATGATGGCAACACACTTTCTAACTCACTTGTTTGAATGCGCACTCTTTTATTGGTTGAAATTAATCGAAATAACATATTTTAGTAGTCTCACTTTTCATTAACGGGTCCCTCTTCTGATTTTGTAATTTTCAATAAATTTTAAGCTTAGTTAATAATGGAGTGTGTGTTAGAAAGTATATTACTAGCACAGCACTACTCTAATCTGCAATGCCTTATATTGCCTGTTTGTAATTATTTTATTATACCAGATTTCCTTTTTGTTTACTTTGTTCTGTATAATCCTAGAAGGATTCCTTCAAACAGCCAGAACTTTTTCCATATCTGTAACTAATTTTGCTTGCAGAGCTGATTCCTTTTTCTTTTTGGTTCCTTCAATGATGTATATAAAGGGGAGATTTTGGCTAAACAGCTTGCAAGTTTAGGGGCCAAGCTTATAATCTCTGCAAGGAATGAAGTTGAGCTAAACCGAGTAAGGACACAACTGAAAGGTATTTTTGTGTTGTGTTACTGGAAGTTCCATGTGATAAATTAGTTTGTAAATTGTGTACAAATAATGATATATACTCACATACCATGATCTATTAATGTGTGGTTTGCATACCACCAGGTAAGCATGCACCTGATGAAGTCAAGATTTTACCATTGGATTTATCGTCTGGAGAGGATTCTCTAAGGATAGCTGTTGAGAAAGCAGAATCCTTTTTTCCGGATTCCGGTGTTGATTACATGATCCATAATGCAGCTTTTGAGCGTCCTGTAAGTGACATACTGCTTTATCCAATGGTTTATTTAGTACTTCAATATGCTTGTAAGTTAAAAGAGGAAATAGAGGTTACTTTCATCCTTTAATTTAGAAATACAATTTGTCAAGACAACATTATTAGTCACTATTTCATTCTATAGGGTGTGTGTGCATGCGTGTCTTTTGCCCTATGAGTTTAGAAACATTTCATCAGCAGAAATTCCTACTACAAAGGTGATACTTTTTATTGGTCAGCATGCATTTCATGATATGTGTATCAATTATCTACATTAACTGAACACCAGCACTGAAAAGATTTCATTACATGATGCTAGCTTATCATTTCATGTCAGTATTCTGATGCTTTGTTGAAAGCTGATAAAATTTCTCTTCACTTATCTGATAAAATTTGCTGATCATATGCTATGCTCACTGGATTAACTGTATTGTGAATTGATATTTGTTGTGCAGAAAACATCAATTTTAGATGTAACTGAGGAAGGTCTTAAGGTATTTCATAAAGGAGACTCTTGGTCCTGCTGTTCAATTACCAATCCTTTACTTTAAAATTTGTTTTTATCCCTTTTTCAGTCTTCTTCCAAAACATTAAAAGATATCATCTGAAGTTTTATATTACTCTTTTCTCCTGATTAGGCTACATTTGATGTCAATGTTTTTGGGACAATAACTCTTACAAAGCTCTTGACACCTTTCATGTTAAAGAGGGGGCATGGTCATTTTGTGGTGGTAAGCAGGAATGAGTAGTCACTAGTCAGCTTTTCTGTTACATACTATCTGTCAACGAACAATAATAATTTTAACTGTTTGGTAAAAATATATTTGGCGTGTTATATGTTTTTGCATTAATTGCTGACTATGCTAAGTACTAATGCACATATTTTTGGAGAACTTCTTCAATATTTCTTGTAAACCCTTTCCCATTCATAAACTGATAATCTTTTGTTACTTTCAATTACAATCAGATGAGTAGTGCAGCAGGAAAGACACCTGCCCCAGGTCAGGCTGTATACTCTGCTTCCAAATATGCGCTCAATGGTTACTTTCATACCTTGCGTTCAGAGGTATGTAGACTATGTACGGGAAGGGATGCAATTTACCATGATAAACCATACTATAGTGTACAAATGGAAGATAAACGAAGTAGTTTTTTTCTAATGAGAAAAAAATGGGTATAATGGATGTTATCTTATTGTAATTATCATACTGTACATAGTTATGCACTACTAAACATTTCATGGTGACAGCTCTGTCAGAAAGGGATCCGAGTAACTGTGGTCTGTCCTGGTCCAATAGAAACGTCAAATAATGCTGGATCAAAGGTTCCATCTGAGGTTTGTGTATTTGCTAATTAATGCATTACTACTGCAAAGAAAGACAAAACTTGAGTGAATTTTTCTTTACTTTCTTTTCACCATATTACGTAGTGCATGTATCTTTGGAAACTTCTAATACTCTAGAGTGATAAATCAAGATATACTACCATTTTCTGAGCTTATAGATGCAATTCAAGAATGAAGAAAATTTTTTCCTTGCACATTTTTAGCAAAAGTTGATGAATGTAATTTTACTAAAGAAAAGGACAAATTGCAAAGAAGCAGCATAGTGGAAGATGCTGGAGTTTACAGTATTCTCTCCCCTTTACGTTTTGATTGTTGCTATTGTTCTCTTTAACTCGTGTCATGTTGTGTTCTCTGGATGTGTCAATCGAGTCACTGAAAGATTGTTTCATTCATGTGAAATTCTGTCTCCACAGAAGCGTGTGTCATCTGAAAAGTGTGTGGAGCTGACTATCATTGCTGCAACCCATGGCTTAAAGGAAGCTTGGATATCATATCAGGTGAAAGCATTGATTAGAAATGTACTTTTGTTTCAATATGTCGCCATTTTTAAACATTTATTCTCTGCATTTTGTACAATGAAATCTCCTTAATACTTGTTTTGCCATTTTTTGTACACGTCACTTTGTTTGCCTCTTAGACAAGTGAATCTCTGGTGTCTGTTTAGATAAAGCATCATCCTTACAATTTATCATTAAATGTAACAGTGTGACAGTGTCTTGAGGTACAATGTAACTGTCCGAATAATTATGTATTTGACGTGAAGATGTAATGCTCCTTGTCAATTTGCTAGGCCATGGATTTTGAGTATGATGCTGGGAATATTTGTTCCTGCTTTACTTTATGGAATCCAGAAGAGTTTTTGTTCACTGGACCCGGAATATTGAATGCTTTCATCAATTTAAAATTTGGTTGCATCTAAGCATTTGGCTTCTCACGATAGATAGGCTAATTGATGCTTTCAATTAGCACCAATTAAAATTTCCAGATTGCAACTTTAATCCTTGAATCTTTTTCGTGCAGCCTGTGCTTGCTGTCATGTATCTTGTTCAGTACATGCCATCTGTTGGTTATTGGCTCATGGACAAGGTATTTTCTAATTCTATAGTATGCATTTTTGTAACTTTATTACGTATTCTTTTCTTTCTTTCTTTTTTTGCTTATGTGCTGGACATCGATCAAAATGAATACATACCTTGTTTAAATGACTGTAGGTTGGCAAAAATCGAGTAGAAGCTGCTGAAAAGAAGGGAAACACATATTCTTTGAGCTTACTGTTTGGAAAAAAGAAGGCCCCATGATGCCCATCTGTGCATGGTTTTCAAAGATCTGTATCAAATATATTTTAGTTAAAGGTTCTCTATCAAAATGAATGACACCCTTTCTGACAATTGACAGAATAGAGTTATATGTTATTCCAAAATGAACAATGAAGGTTTATAAATTTTCGATGGGCAAGTCATTCTGCAATACTCCACATTACTTTGCAAATACAGAACAATTTTTTACGTATAAAATACAGAACAATCAATGTGCAAACAAACTAGTGATTTTTAAAGAAAATAGCCTACACTATACTTTTGTCGTCGAAGATGGAGCTGCAGAAAACTTCGATGACGTAAGGAGTCTAGTTCGGTAAAAAAAATGGCAGGTGATAATCTCAATTTCCAAATATCACTGGAAGAAGCCAATGAAACTTGATACTTCGAGCTCCAAAGTTGCATTAATATACAACGCCAAGTTAAGATAATATTAATAATTAATGCCGTCAAAAACAATAATTAAAATTATCAATGGAAAAGACTTGCAAAACAACTTATTATATAAACTTAATTTTGCATTGGAATTGACAACAGAGAGCAACTAATACAACAACCAAACCGTAATCCATGTCTACAAGGGAGGTATATCAGTTAACCCCAGTTGAGGACAGTGACATGTTTAACTTGTATTTGAGGTATGATTTGATGAAGGGATCCAACTCCCCATCCATTACAGAGATGACATCTGTGGTTTCATGCCCTGTTCTTACATCTTTAACTAGCTTGTATGGATGGAATACATAGTTCCGTATTTGTTGTCCCCATTCAGCCTTGACTGCGTCCCCTCGAATCTGCTTAATCTCTGATGCGCGCTGCTCTTCAGCTATAACCAACAACTTGGCTTTCAAACGGCTTAAAGCTCTGATCTTATTCGCCAGTTGTGATCTCTCCTCTGCACCATGCTTGTTTAATGTTAAAACTTGCAAAAAACACATGTTTGAATTGGATGCAGACTAGAAAAGGCTCAAATGAACCTCAAAATTTAACAAAAACATTAGTAGTCTCGGATCCATATATTAGTGAACCTAGACGTACGCAGTCCATATCAAATATCCACCGGAGTTCATCTTTAACAAAAGTCCAAATACACTACATAGTACCTACCATTCACGCAGTATTTTGATCTGTTAGATGTACGCAAATGTGCAATGCACAAAATAAATGATTGATAAAACGTTTTAACACAAACCAAGTAATCATAACTGAAAATTCAGAAAGTCACCACAAACAGTTTCAAGTTCGATTATCATATACGTGTTCCAAACAAAGAGGGCTGTATTGATTAGCTTACCGGACATTGCTGGGATCACTTTGTGCTTATAGATTAGTTTCCTAAATGACTACTTCTAGATTCTGGTCATACTGAAAGGGTTAGAGTGGGGATAAGAATTCCCGAAGAGGAACAATTAACGGCATATGTTTGAAACTTTGGTTCATTAAAGTAGATTGGACACTAAATTATTTTTGAAGTATAGTGTCTCCAAATATATCTGGGTTATCATTATCTTAGAATTTGTGATGTATTTGAAACTGCGAGAAGCAACCTGCATATTGCCCAGTGCAACATGGAAGAGTACTATAGAAAGGTATGTAATAAGTCCAGAAAAATATACTATTGTGATCAAATAATTCTCAAGGAGCTGAACAAAAATATAAATAAATAAATCCCAAAGGAGATAAACGAACCTGTGCAGCGAACAGTGACACCAGTTGGAATGTGTGTAATCCGAACTGCAGTTTCAACCTTGTTGACATTCTGACCTCCCTTTCCACCTGCTCTTGAAAAACTAATATCCAGGTCCTCCTCGGGAATTTCAACATCCATAGATTCCTCTGGAAGAAGAGGCATCACCTCAACACCAGAAAAGCTTGTCTGTTTATAGATATTAAAAAGTCAGTTTAAAAGAAAATATTATGAATATGATAACTAAAGGGAAAATAATATTAACTGTTCATCAAATATCTAATAGCAAATCTTTAGAAAATGAATAAGCACGTTTATTTGTTGTAATTCGTGGGCAAGGAGGGGAGGAGTGGACATTACACTAGCATCATTGTCATTCACAAACACTGTATTTCAGCTATCTGAAATTCAGCCACCAAAATGTTGGTTATTACCTGACGAAGCCCTTTGGCGTTAAAAGGTGATTGACGAACAATGCGATGCGTTCCTTTCTCCCCAGACAAATACCCATATGCATAACGACCTTCAACTTCAACAGTGGCCGATTTTATTCCAGCTTCTTCTCCGGGGGATTTCTCAATCACTCTGGTCTTGTATCTTTGTTTCTCACCCCATCTCATGTACATCCTAAGAAGCATGTCTGCCCAATCCTGTTCTGGAGATGATAAGTTTTGTACAGAAGTTAAAGCTGAATACGCAGAATCACCATTAAGTACTCAAATTTCAAAATATGATACAAATAGAAAAGGAACTGGAAAGATGGATACGTTGGTTTCATCATCTCACACAACACAGGGCAAATATCCTGTATTGTGGGATGGAAATAAAATCAGTAAAATAGGCCCCACCTATAACTACCTTTTCTAAATGGTGGAATTTTACTTCCGTAACAAACCCACGCCCCATATTTAGGAGATCGACTTTATTGCATGTGATATGACTGTTAATTATCAATACTTAGTAGTATAGATCAACAAATAATGCCAGAAGGCGGGAAAGGTTAAATGTGTTGAGACATCTAAATAGTATTCTCAAGTCATAACTCAACTGCAGTACAAGGAAAAAGACAAATTGTAGCTTTTCTGGGCATTCAAGTTCTGACATTCTACCAGTACAACTGTTTTCTTTTCACCTTGAACTAGGAATGTCAGAAACAAGTTCATTACTATAGCATCTGAACAAAGATAGCTATTTACCTGGGCATCAGTACCACCAGCACCTGCTGTAATAGAGATAACAGCACCTTCTTTATCATAAGGACCAGAGAGAAGTTGAGTCAGCTCATATCGATCTAGTGATTTATTCAGTTCTTTAATAAGATTGGCGGCCTCATCAAAAAGTCCTCTATCAATGGATTCCATTTCCTCAGTCAGCTTAACTATTGTTTCTGCATCCTCAACCTACAATCATTGCGAAGAAGATCCATATTGGGGCATAGCTTAATTTGCATAAGAGAAGAAGTGAACACACTATGAGCCCTCAGGAGAAAAGGAAGATTTAGGCATACACCATACATATATCATGATCCAGGCCTCTTTAAAAGCCAAGTCCGCAGATGGGATGGTTTCCTTTTCCCCAGTCTGCTAGTGGGTTAGTTCCTTTTGGTTTTGATGTTCTTTTACCACTAAGTTTTCTTTCATTTCCTTTATATAACTATTAAACAAAATATAATAATTTTATTAAATGTTATACCAATTTTAACACTAAATGTTTAAGCTTCTTGGCCTGATGGAAGGACTTCGCATTGAATGGCTCTGAATAAACTTTCAGGTCAGGCCAAGCTTTTATATTTTCAAAAAAGCCCCAGTCAACCCCTCCTAAGATGGGTAACAAGCCAAGCTTAATCCAATGTCTTGAAGATAGGATCTGTTTAGGCAATTGCATAGTTTAGTCTAGTCTAGCTTTCGTAGCTACTCCCATCCTATTACAGAAAATATAATAAACCCAACATACAGGACAAAAAATCTAACAATTTTTATAACAAGTTTAGCACTGAAACCATCAGATCAATCTGAATGCAACCCGTGAATAAATCTATTTTTAAAATTTTGCAACTTTCTTTTAAATAAAGGAATTAGAGAATAGATTATAAAAAATAGGGGCAAGAAAGCATAAATGGGAGATTTAAAGTAAGGGTCAGAACGATTTTGTGCATCACTTAGAAAAATAGATCAATCCTTTTCCTTTCAAACTAGAAGAGGCACCTAAAATGCAGGTACACAAACAACATTTAAATATTCTGATTTATTTTTACAATTGTAAACGTAAACTCATTTTAATTAGTAATGTCAAAAAAATTTTAGAGAAGAGCATGGTCGTTTAATTGCAGGATAAAATATCAAACTCGATAACACTGTACTCTTATTTGTACACATAAAATTGCAGTTTCGGTAGTTGAAACAACCCCGTGGGATGTATTACAACTTTACATTCCACTCTTTATTGTTAGTGTATCTGGTGCTCTTTCAGCCAGGACTTTATAATTGGACACTGAAACTTGAGGTTCCCCATTCTTCATTACTATTAACATGCTGGTCCTTCCTAAAACAATTGTTGAGAATCAATACAAGTAAATCTAACCTGTGTTTTAAAATCATTGAGTAATTTTATCTTCTCTTTCACATCAGCCAATGTCGAAAGAGTCTTTTGAGCTGTCGCCCGATTGTCCCAGAAAGAGCTATCTGCTGCTTGCTCCTCCAAATTGGCAAGTTCTTGCTCCAATAGTTGTAGACCAGAAGACTCTCTAATCTCTTCAACACGTTGCAACATAGTTTCAACATCCCTCCTCAGGGAGTAAAAATCTGCACAAATAACACCAAGTTATGTGCTACTTTATGGCAGCAACAAATCCATAATTGTCAGCAAGTTTCCTCTGATCAAACCATTCATGAACTACGATGAATTATATGATTATGATCATGAAACAGCAAGAGGGAAAGAAGAGAATCTCAAGCGCCTTATCTCTAAAGAAGTTCACAGGATAATATGCAAATCTACTTATTCAGTTACAAACTATATCTTAGATTGCATCAATTTGGAAAATTGAAAATAATGAACAACAAATACTAATCAGAGGCTGCAAAGTGGTATTTTTATGTTGGCATTCCTTTAATTAAAAGGCTTCCGACTCCCAGTAATTGAATACCAAAAAAAAAAAAAACAGATACAACTTCTACCAAACAAAATTAAGCAGGTTATGCTAGTGAGACATATTGTAAACTTAAAATCCAAGGAACCCCTTCCATTCAACTATAAGTTAATAGCACAAAACAACTTTGCTGTTCAAAACTCGATATCTCTAATTCACTGAACCTGTCACACAAGGGCCTTGGCTTATAATTGGAAAGAGATAAATGCAGCAGCCATGTTAGCCGTACTATATACACTGAATGTGTTTATCCAATATGCACAAACAGAAATGAAACCACGTCAAATTTTTATTTAGTTGAAGCAATAGTTTATAGCTTCTGGAGGAACACTACGTGGCCATTGACGCGGAAACAGATACGCTATAGTAACATCAGGTCAACTCAAATCCAATGCTCGGTTCGCAAAATTTATTTTGAATGAGATTGATTTTTGGTCGTTAAGATTAATTCTCAAGTGATATGATTTACATGTGAATGTTTTTATTTAAAGACAATACAGTAGTAAAGCTCAACACAATTTTTTTATCCAACACAACAGCTGACTAAATTTTTCAATTCAAAATCAATTCTGGATACCCATTTCTTGACCTCAAACAAAACCTACAAACAATTTCCTAGAATATTCATCTGAAACCACGATAATTAGTAAAGGTAATCAATCAGACAGGTAAGGACTTCTAGAAAAATAAATAGCAAAAGTTATTTTAGAGAAATTATACAATAGTTTTTTTCTAAATTAGCTTATAGATAAGTTTAATTTTAACTTTTGAATTCAAAACACTTACTAAAAGGTTAAACTAAAATAAGATAGAAAAAAATAACTCATATTATTAACTGAAGACACAAGTAAAATAACCTTGCAGAGCCCATTCACTTGCATCGGTGTTCTCTCCTTCACCGACACTCAACTGGTTCTCCGGCGCGGCGAACAGAACTGCTACAAAATTCACAAACACACGAATATATATCAATTATGAGGCCGGAATATTAGAAAATGTGAAAAAAAAAATTGAATAAACAAAAAAATTAAATAGGAGGGGAAGAAAATGAATAGTGAAAAAATGGCGGAAAAGAAAATGAAATTACGAGACGGTGGAGAAACACGCGAAGAAGAAGAGAGAGTGGTGGAGCGAAAAGATAAGAAGGAGAAGTGTTTAGAAGGATTAGGAATTTGTTTTGGAATGAGAAGAGAGCGTTTGCGCGTGGCGGTTAGAATGGTGCAAAGAGGCTGCGAAACAACCTCCATGGCTATCGAGCTCGAAAAGGTAAGGAACAAACCGATAAGAGTCTGCTTCACACTCTTCACTGCTTACAAAAATATTAAAATAAATAAATATTTGAAAATAAAACTTTAATATTATTATTTAATTTTTTAAATATACTTCGTGGTGATTTTTTTTTCCTGAAATTTTAGCCTTTAAATTTGTAATTGTCTGTGATTTTTTTATGCTGAAATTGTTTTTACACAATTTCCGTTTTTTAAGTATTTATTAAATTTTTATTTGAAAATTATAATGTAACGTTTCCATTTTCAATTTCACTGTGCTACATTTAAAAGAAGATAGAAAATTACTTATGTAACATCCTGTTTTCATAGCTGTTATATTATTAAACAAAATATTAAATTTTTAATAATTCAAAAGCGGTAAATAGGAACAGGTTAGTATAAAGTATAATACAGTTATTCTCAAAATAATTATATATATACTGTCCATACATATAGCCTATACTAAACAAAAGGGGTACAAAACACCCTAAGCATCTATGAGGAAAAACAGGTGACAACTACTATTGGGAACGCCCTGGAACCCACTCAACTCATGTCCAGGAGTGGTGTATCCTCACCTGCACCTATATCTGCTCACGCCATTCAATAAGGACGATCATTGCAAAAATAGAAGACACAAAGAACACACAGCATACAAGAAGGGCAAGCTAACTTGGACTAAGAGTAAATCATGTAAATTTTATAGTTAGGCAGAAATCAGAATTAATCACACAATTATCAAAATCATCCAATTAATCACAACTATAACACCATACACCATTCTAGACTCGATATCCGGATTATGTAAGTGACATTGGAGCTCTCGGTGGCTTACACTTGTGATGGTTCCTAAACTCTGCAGAGTTTTAGACACAAGGGGTATTTACCCAACCACTCCCAAGATAAGCCTCATCACGTCTATGACGGATCGGGTCCATAGACCAGGACCTCCTGCTACTTCCCTCGACGTAATCCATCATACTCTACATGAGTCTTAATGGTTACTAGGAGCGTCAGGATGCCACCAATATGAGTCCTCGTGTCTTTACATTTACTAAAACCATTTTCCTTAGAATTTCCCTTGAAATCCTAACTCCAACATATTCTCATTCATACCAATTTCACACTCAATTCCATCACTTTGACTATCATGCATAAGGATCACATACAAGACTAGCCTTTATCATATTAATGCAATTAATACAGTATCAATTAGTCAAAAACAGTGAAGGAGCTAACTTCTGCAGGGAATCTCGCTTAGGCTAGAGAGTCTCGCCTAAGCTAGAGAGTTTGTCTCGCTTAGGCGAGTTGCTCTCGCCTGGGCGAGACCTCTTACAGTGGCAAAATAAAAACCTGGGCGAACTCTTGCTCAGGCTAAACTGGCTCGCCTAGACGAGAAGTTATCTCGCTCAGGCGACTCCAGCTCGCCTAGGCGAGATTTCGCGCAGTGACAGAGGTGATCTTTTGGTATTTTCGCTCAGGCGAGAGCTGCTCGCTTGGGCGAAACTACCAGGAAATCTCATATGTTCTTCACATGCAGGCTCGCTCATAATCATCTAACACCTAATTTCACACACGGACAGTTTCAAACACGAATTGAACACACAATCAAACAATTCAATCACTCATGAACACATTTCATACGAAATTTGGGTAAAAGTCAGTTTCCCTTACCTTTTTGCCAAGAATTTAGTTGGTGGAATCAAGCAATTTGCAAGACAACAGAGTTTTCAGTTTAACATAGGAGAATCCATCACCACGACGTGGAGAAGGAAGAATTACATGATCAGACTCAAAATTCATAGATTAACTAGCGAATTCTAGCTGAAATTGAACCCAATTTTAAAAAAAGAAACCTGCCTAAGAGAATGGAAGCTGAGGGAGGAAGCTGTTGGGGTTCCTGTTGGTTGGTCCTTCCATAATATGAGTATAGGTTATGAAAACAGTGAGATATGACAGCAATAAGGAAGAGAAGTTGGGAGAAGGGTGGGTTGCAGAGAAGTTGAGAGAGAGAAGGAAGAGAAGTTGTATTTCTGTTTTTAGGAATTTTAGAAAGAGGGGTATCATAACTTATAATTAAGTAAAAAATGAATAAAATAGTGGATGATTAAAGTTAAATTATAAAAAATGTATAAAAGTAATTAGATAAATAAATAAAATTATGATAGTAACATTGTAGAAAAAAAAGTAAAGACTATAATTATTATAATTATTTATATCTTGTAAAATATATAAATGCTTGGTGTTATTTTATACTTTTATTTATATTTATATGAATAACGTGGAATAATAGATTTAATTAGTAATTTGATATTTTAATTTGTTAGATTTGTTTATTTTTATCTTTATTATTGTAATTATAGTTAGTTTCAATTTAATCCTTAGATTTTTTAAAACGTTTTGATTTGAATTTTTCATTTAATAAACGTTAACACCTTAAGTATTACGTGTGTCATTTTATGATATTTTCATTTTTTTCCTTTTTTATATTTTTTAAATGTAAAAAAAACATAAAATATCATTTGTCACATGTGTGAATTCGTTAAATTTAAAAAGAATTGACCTTTTTAAAAAAGTTTTAATTATTTTTTATTTTTTTAAACATAAATTGTCATGTGATAATGTCATGAATATATAATATGTTTTAGACATTATGTTCAATTATCTTGATTATTAATTTGTTTATATATTGTTTAAGCGTAATCAATGTTACCAACAAGTTTTTAACTAAAGTTATTTGCTCAAGTACCATTGTTTTAATAACATATATTGTTGCTCAAGTGAGTAAAAGGTCAAATGTAATATTTATTAAAAAATATTGCTCAAGTAATATTCTTATGCATTTAAACATGCTTTATTTTGTTTAAATCATTCTGAAATTGTTACATTATTATATTATAATATAGTTATTATTGCATAATTTTAATTTGATATAAATAGTTAATGAATTAAAATGCATGTAAAAATATATAAGATTAAATATGTATGATATAATAACATGAAAGACAATTACCTTAACAATAATTATTAGTTCATATGTGTTATTAAAAAGAAAAAATTCTTGTAAGATATTTTTGTAATTCAAATTTGATGTTTCAGTATCACTTGTTTTTCTTTAATTGAGTAGTTGAGGAAGTATTGTAACATACTAGTATGTTTAAGTCGAAATAGGTGAAATAATAAATGTGATAATAAATTAAGATATATTTGTGTTAATCATTTTATTATCTTTTAGTTATCTTAATCCAAGTTTTAAACTTGAAACCATAAAAAATTGACATAATCTCAAGTTGTCCTATATCTTAATCTCAAGTTTCTTTTATTATTTTTATAAGTTTTTATATAAGTGGACACGAGAGTTATGTAGGTTACACATAATTTAAGAACGTTTTGAATGTGTTAATCATTTTATTATTTTTTAGTTATCTTAATCCAAGTTTTAAACTTGAAACCATAAAAAATTGACATAATCTCAAGTTGTCCTATATTTTAACTCCCATACTACTAATTTTAAGAACAAATTTTAATTTCTTTAACTCATGTATATCCTAACAAAATGTAATGGAAGTATTAAAGAAAAATAAATGATCATTAAAAAATTATACAAATAAAATTTAAATTAAAAATAGTAAAAATCCTTCACGAGGCTTTAAATTATATATGTATAAAGAACAATTCAATATAGGAGTTATTCTTAACAAAATATTTAACTATAAGTCAAATATTAATCTCCAATACTATAGTAAAAATGTAAATTACCGACAACGTTTTACCAATAAATTTAAATCTGTTGATAATGGTTAATTAACGATAGGATTATCGATGAATATTTTTACTTAATTTACCAATGAATTATATTTATCGATAATGGTTAATTACCGACATATATCCTTATTTAATTTACCGACGGAAATACTGTTGGTAAGGTCGTATGTAAAATTCTTGGCCTAATTATCGACATATATGACTTATCGACAGATCAAAATCGTTGTGATGTCTTCGATGAAATCATAATTACAATTAAGATTCTCTTCTCTAATTTCAGCTTCATCCCTAATTTAGATTCTCTCCTCTAATTCCTACATCTGCATTGACGCTATCGTGACCTAGTCACTACTTACCGAAATCCTATCGTGACATCTTTTCTACCCACCGTGATTTATAGTGACACTCGTGGCCTTAATGATTAATAAAAGATAAATTTAACAATAAATATTACATATGACGCTTTTATTGACATTGATAATCAATAAAAAAACATGTTTATCAATGAAAAATTGTTATTATATATGGATAACAATCATCGATAATACCTGTTTTTTTTAGTGCAACTATATAATGAATATTACCTTTTAAAAATACCAAACTAATGTCACCATAACTTTGTGATATTTATTGGGACAATACATATAAATATCGTCATGTTATAAATGATAAATTTAAAACTTTTATGTAATATTTACTTATCAAATTGAATAAATTTTTTTATCTGTTATCTGTTAATTTCATAACAATAATATAATGCACAACCATGATAAACACAACTATCAAAAGATTAAAGTGTACACGTCACAGTAAAGTATATGTATGTTCATAGTTTATGTTTACTTTTTATTTATTTATTATTAGTATTGGGGACTTGGCTGATTCACTTGCTAAATCTGGCCATGACGAAGACATTTATGTAATATTAGGTACTTGTCATCATCAACACATTTCTATAATTAAATAACTATATTCAATTCAATATTATAAGTTGATTTTCATGCTTTACCAAGAAAAATAAAATCAGCTGTCATTAAAACAATTATCATCCCAACAATAAACTCATCACAAAATAATATAAAAAAAATGTTTACATCGTTCCGTGAATGTAATTAAATATTTTTCATATCGTGATAATTCATTTACATTATTATCTGTGTAGAATATTCAATTAACTCTTATAGCACTGTATAAATAATAAATTTATGTGAAATCTTCTTTTTCTATTAACAAGAAAACGGAAACTTTCTGAAACTCGAACCAATAATTTATTGATGTATGATAATTAATCTCTTAATCTATAACAATATATAAAGGGGATTCCTCTTTTTGTATCTACTTTTCAAAATACCGATTTTACCTTTCAAATATAAATTTATTAAATTTTTAAAAATTGACCGTTATTTTTATAAACTTTTTACAAAACCAGATATCTTTGTTTCTTCTCTTCTTATTTATTTATCAATGGTTATTTTTTTATCTGTTCTGATATATTTCACTTTATTTTTAATAAATATAATTTTAATATATATATATCACCTAATAACATTATATATTTTTAACTTAATAACATTATAATATTATCACCTACTAATATAATATCATGCATATTTAAAAAATGCATGCATACAGTTGTGATAACGCCTGTGTTACGCTAGTTATTAGTTAAGAGTCGTTTTAAGAAATGTGATAATATTAAGGAGTGTTAAGGGATATACCATTTAGAATTTTATAGATGCTTTGAAAATGTAGGTATCGTACCAGAATTTTCTACAAGTGTGTCACAACAAAACACGTAGCTGTGTGTTTCTTTTTCAATTTTTATGTTAAAGGATGCACGTGGCTACCGATTTAATTGTTTCTTCACTAAAAAACAAAATCGCATATTTCAATATTAATTTATTATTTGCCTACTCTCATATTTTCTTACCTTTAATTTTGTAATTAATTTACTATTTGCCTCCTCAATTTGATACTATTTTCCTTCTGACCCTGCCAAATTTTCTTACAACGCTTCACACATATTATTAATTCTTAAATATATTGGCAATAACTTAATTCTTGACCATGTAATTGAAAAAAATTATTTGAAGAAATGAAACTTACTTCAATGATCTTTACTTTTCAACAACAAAAAAAAAAATTGAGCCCCAAATATTTATAGTTATAAGTTTTAATTTTTTTTCTAGACACTACTACACTCGGATTTTAGTTTTAAAAAACATTTTTTTAAAAATAGTTTACCAAGTGAACAAAGTAGGCAAAAGAAGTCCATAAAATTATACGCGATTTATTACCAAACTAGTTTAGTTTATTACAATGTAAGTAATTTGATTTAAATTTATATTGAATTTGAATTTGAATTTAAAAAATAATGCCTCACTCTATCAAAAAATATGGAAAGAATATTCATTACTTTGTACAAGTAACTCCTATAAAGGTATACTTGAGGCATGTGATATATTTAATGATAAAGTATTGTGGGTGAAATGAATGTTATGCACGAGGCATGTTAAAATACCGTAAGAAAAATTTGGGTGAAACAATGCTTGTGTGTGTTCACTAAGTGTTACCATACACACAAATATTAATAAATGCTTAATTTATTATTGAAGAAGCCGGTAATAAATGAATGTTGTTTATTATTGAACATTAAAAATATATTGTATTGTTATTTTAAAACGTTAGAATTAGTGTTAATTAATGTTTTATAGTGGTACAGTAGAGGAATAACACAGACAAATTTAACAGAGAATCTAAATTCGTGCAGAAATGGATTGAAAGAAGTTGTCTTTGACAAATATAATAATATTACAACGCCTTACTCACTAGTACAAAAACTACATTAGACATCAATATTTTGACAACATTTTTTCTTTACTACCATTTAACATTACTTTTTACTATTATTTACTTTTTTTTATTCTAAAAATATAAAAATTAATTTTGTTAATACCATTTTATCTTTTTACAAATTATCAAATGATGATTAAACGATGTCAAACAACATTTTTTAACTACATTTTACACCGATTATTTTTTACCAATTACATTGGTTGCTCCGCAATCCCCAACTACATTACCCAAATAACTACCACAAAAAAAAAAAGATGAAATTTTGACCGGTACCCATGATTTATAAGAACGCAAAAAGAAAGATACTCAAAGAGAGATTAAGATATTAAAATACTTTGAGAGAGTTTTTGTTTTCAACAAATAGAAAATCTAAGTTTTGATCCAATAACAAGATAAGCGATAACGAGAGAAGTTAAAAAAAGTGAAAGACATTTTTCACACAACTTAATAAACAAAATCAAAATACAAAAAAGAAAAAATCATGTTAGGACTAGAGCTGTAAATTCCGACTCTGAACAATAGGCCAAAGCAAATAAACCAAAGAAGGAGGATGCAGATGCAAAATGGATGTCCAGATGGAGTACATTGCACACATACGCAAGCAGTTGAGCAATCTTTTACCATGCACACAGCATAGCGCCGAAAATTCCAGAATCCAATGTCATCTATTTCCAACTCGGACACAAAAATAAAACCCTTCCATTTTTACTTTTTGCATTTTCTCTCCACCAAGAACCAGAATTAATAATAATTCTATTTATTATTTATTTATTCATACATTAATAAATAAATGGTTCGTGTTCGCACACTAGTTGTTGAAACTCCCTCACCAGCTTCAGTGAGAAGGAGAAGAAAAGGACGAAGCCATGCGTTTCTGCCCGTGCTTTGGATCCGACGAGGTCAGGGCAATCGCCGATCGCGACCCGCTTCTGCTGGTTTCGGGTATGGGCGGCTCCATTGTCAATTCCAAGCCCAAGACATTCGGGTTCACCACCCGGGTTTGGGTCAGGCTTCTGCTCGCTGACATGGAGTTCCGGAAGAAGATTTGGTCCCTTTACAATCCAAAAACAGGTCCTTCCTCTACTTCTTCTCTTTCCACCATTTTTGAGTTTTCGGTTAAGTCGTTGTTGGTCTCGCAAATTGACGCGAACTCTCAGGCTACTGTGAAACGTTGGACAAGAAGTCTAAGCTTGTGGTTCCTGACGATGATCATGGCCTCTATGCGATCGATATTTTGGATCCATCGTGGGTGAGTGACTGATTATAAATGCTTTTACTTGTAATTATTTAGTAATTTGGTGTTTTTCTTGTGCTTGAGTGTTTCTCTTGTGTTGTCTGGCAGTTTACGAAGTGTGTGCATTTGACAGAGGTGTATCATTTTCACGACATGATTGAGATGCTTGTTGGATGCGGTTACGAGAAGGGAACCACGCTGTTTGGGTTCGGATATGATTTCCGCCAAAGCAATAGGTAATGCTGTGAACTATAAACTTCATTTCCTGAATTTGTTATTTACCGTTGGGGAGTTTTTTTTTTTTTTTTTCCCATAGATTCTAATAGTGGAAAAATTACACAAAATTGAACTGGGCATCTTCCATGACTTCAAGTCAACTTATGAATTATTCGGATAAATTTTTCCATAAACACTTGATGATAAGAAAATAGGAAATAAACTTCTTCTCTAAGTTAAAATTAATCTTCGAATTTGGATTTAGGACTTAATTCAATCCTTAAGATAAACATTGTCTCCACTTATTTATTTTAATTTGACCGTATCAGTGAGACCTAAACAATCATTCTTGAGGTTGTAATTAAGGTTAGGTTTAAGTTAAAAATTAGGTTTTGGTGAAACTAATATGAGAAGTTTTTTACAATTTAGTTTATGGATAAGTTAATTTTGATTCTGGGAGAAAATCATTTCATTTTTTTCTTTTTATTAGAGAAATTTATCCAAACAGATCCTTGTGCCCTGCTTTTACTGAGTATGTCTCATTTAAATTTTTCAAAAAGTCCAGTTACATAGTTGATTTCAATTTACAAGAGAAGTTCCTTTCATTTTACCATCTGTTTTTTTTTTTTCTGCTATAAATGCTTATGGAGGAGTTTAGGGTCTAACTTCACACTATGTACTTATTGTTATTATTGTTGTTGTTCATGGTAGGATTGACAAGTCAATGGAAGGTCTTAAACATAAGTTGGAGACTGCTTACAAAGCTTCTGGTGGAAGAAAAGTCAATTTAATATCGCATTCCATGGGAGGAATTATGATCTTGTGTTTCATGTCGCTTCACAGAGATGTGTGCATAATTTTTCTCCATGACCTCTTAAAACGGTTGTGATATGTATATATAGGGAGGGAACTTATAAAGTAACTAGTGATTGTTTTCATTTTTCCTTGGCAGGTGTTTACAAAATATGTGAATAAATGGATTTGCTTGGCTTGCCCTTTCCAAGGTGATTCCTTTGCCGTTGTGTGTTTTCCTTTCTTTTGGACCCTGTTCTTTTCGGTAAACTGCAGTCATTTGTATTGGTCTACGATATAAAATTTAAAAACAATAAGTTTGCTGAATATAAACTTTCCCTATAACATATGTTGAGTTTCAGAGAGAGAAGTTTCTGTAATCAATGAAAACAAATTCACTGCCGAAGAATTTCTGAGCTACATCAGGTTTATATAATTAGTGACATTAGCTTCTAACAGAAGGTACTAACAGAATCTAACTAACTCTTGGTTAGTTAGAGAATTCAACTGTCATAGAAGCTACTAAATTACTACTGAATATGTAAAGTAAACTTGTGGAGTAAAAATATGCCCCCACTACCCTGCAAGCTCATGAGGGGTGAGAAACATGCAAATCAACCACCTTGAGCTTGGACTGATGAGCGCAAAACCAAAAGGGAGAGAGAGATTTAGTGAGAATATTTGCACATTGATCAAGGTTTGACACATGAACGGAACCATAAGAAGCTTGAGGACAAAATTCTCATGAATGAAAAATAAGTCCAATACCATATGATATAAGTCAATGTGAAACTCATAAGATGAATTTGAAATAAATTCTTAACAGCGTGTAATCTATGGACTACCTGCTATTCTACAAATTTTTTGCAACTACTTAATTCTAATTATCTACTATTTGTATTCAAATGGATGTTTTCATCTCATTGATTTGATTATCATGGGCCCCATTAAAGTACATAACTTTATGTCTCTGTTCTTTATGAGGAACTTGATTTTTTTCTGACATTTTTCCACGCACTGGATTGAAATAAACACTTAGCCATGATTCTCTTCCAACTTTAGTTACCAAGAAAAACAAGTCTCTTTTCTTGTCGAGCTTTTTTAACTATGGACCCACTATAAATATATTGATGTGATGAAAGTTTTAGAAAAATGTGCAACTATGAATATATCGAATATTGTCAATGCTCGGCATCACAACTGCAAAGAGCTTAGGATACTTTTTGTTTATATGCATCTATTTCCATTTTCCCAGATGCCTTAAACCATCCATGCTTGAATATGAATTCCACATGAACAGGAGCCCCAGGGTGCATCAATGATTCTTTATTAACTGGATTAGAGTTTGTTGATGGCTTTCAAAGCTACTTTTTTGTTAAAAGGTGGACTATGCATCAATTGGTAAATTCTTGTTCCCAAGTAATTAGTTCAGTCACCATCTTTGAATTGAATTTTGACTGTTGGGAAAAATATATTTTTCCGAGGACAGATTTTCATTATATTTTTAAAATTTTAAATCAGGGCCTGTGGGTGTGGTCCAGTTCAAATGAACTGCCTTTTCAAAGGAATGGATTGGATTGTGACTTACCTTTGAATCCTTTGGAACTAGTGGATATGAGCTACATACGGGACAGAATGACTGAGGGGTGCTGGAGTTGTTTTCTGCTATGAAGCTTGTAATGGATAAGACCATTACCCATGTATACACTTTCACACTTTCTCCGAGTACTTCTCACTACAATTAAGTATTCTGACTTAGCTATTGAAGGCTCCACAGTGTCGAACCTCTCTGGCACCCATTACAGTGATTGACTGATGTCTGCAGCTCATATCTATTAGTTCTTCAGATCAAAAGCCTGGTCACAGTCCTATTCATTCATTTGAGAATAGTCACAATTTTCTTACTCCGTGTAACATGCTGTAAAACGGCTAAGTTTTTTGGAATGATCTTTCTTACACATTAGCTAGTGGAGTGTCCATCAGTCTATGAAATGTTGGCAAATCCATCTTATGGATGGAAAAAGCAGCCAGAAATTCTAGTCTGGCGAAAGCATACAAAGGACGGGGACAATAACACCAATTTGGAATCTTATGGACCAACCCAGAGTATATCTTTATTTGAAGAAGCACTGCGGAATAATGAGGTAATCTATTTGAACTTTTCTTTAGGTTGATGAATCTAAGGTGTGTGGGCATATATACTTTAAAATGTTCAAGCTTTGATTTTTCTTTTATGATTACTATGTAATTTGTTGGTATATATTAATATTCTGTTTGTGGTTAGACTTATTGTATTCTTGAGGCTTTTTCTTTCACGTTTCTTCTCGTATCCTTTTTTCTGGTTTTGGAGGATAACTTATTCTCCCTTAGTTTTAGTTATCCCTTTCTTTATATATATATATATATATATATATATATATATATATATATATATATATATATTTTTTTTTTTTCTGTAGAAGAATCAGCATTTCAAACTATATCATCCATGATCACACTTTTCTTTTATATTGTAAAAGAAATGTTATTAAGGGGATTTTAGTGATCACTAAATCTGATTTATAGATATATTACTGCATCAATTATTAAGGTGTTTTTGGCCTAATGGCTAATTCCTTAGAGTCAGAAGTCAAGTTCTTGAGTTAAGCTCCTAACCATCTTGTGACATAGCACTTCATGAGCTGCTATGCCACATTGACGTGTACTGGTTGACCCACCTAGGCTCTGCAGTTTCTTTGACTGGTTCTGAAAAACCCAGCCTATTTGCATTTTCTTTGACCTGTTATGACCAATTGCGGTTATTAGATAAGAACTGAGCAGACCTTGGATGAGTTCCGGGGTCAATCAGGAAAACTGGTTGTTTTGATCTGGTCCTGTTCTCAGAACACTGGTTGTATCTCACGTGACCTCTCTTTAAAGGAAGATCTAAAGTCAGCATGACGTCTATTGCTTAGTAAGCTAAACAAATGTCATCATGCAAGTTTTATCTCTAATGCCAAGTGAAAATGATTGTGCTAGTCATGAAAACCATTCAATATGACAGATGTTATCTTTCCTTTTCTGATACAAAAAATGATTCCTCGTGCAATTTTCCTTTTGCTTGTACCAAGGACTTATGGGTGTTATTTTTGCAGCTAAGCTATAATGGGAAAACGATACGGCTTCCCTTTAACTTTGATATACTTGACTGGGCTATTAAAACACGACAACTTATCGCAAATGCTAAATTGCCAGATGGAGTCAGCTTCTATAACATTTACGGGACATCGTTGGACACACCTTTTGATGTTTGGTATGTGACTAAATTGTTGTTGGAAAATAGTACATCTATAAACCAGAAGCATTAATTTAGGTTGAGAGATAAGAAAATTGGTTTAAACTGGATACTTTGATGTTGGAATGTTTATTCTCCCTACATCTTTGATCTGAATTATATAAAGCCCCATAATCAGTTTCTTTTTATTATTAAAGTTTAAACCCTTTTTCATATTTTGGTCTACATAAGGAGAATCTTGTCAATAGAATTTGAGCTTCACAAGAAGGATAATATTATCCTCATGACAGTTTAGATGAAATTTCCACTTCTCGATATTCGAAGGTTTCTATACTATCTTTGCTTCTGACATGTCCTGATTTTCGGGCTTAATGCAGTTATGGTTCGGAAGATTCTCCAATTGAGGACTTATCCGAAATTTGCCACACAATGGTGAGTCACTTAAATCTCTTACATGCCAAAAAGGAAGACCGCTAACGAGAGTCTTCTATCTTGATTCTTTAAAAAGACTTCATTTGTTCTTCATCGTTTTATTATATTCATCGTTTTATTATATCTTTACTGAGAGGCTAGTATTTGTCATAAATCCTAAAAAGGGCCGGCTACTGCTTTTGCAGCTCCTTCCATATATTTAGTTGGAGAGAAATGTGCATATTTTAGAAGGATGTATCTTTTTCCCTCTCATTGTTATAATTCATGTTAGTTTCAAGAAAATATCTACAACTGGTGTGAAAGATATTAGAAATTGTACTTATTTTTTTTCCATTTTGACTCTGCATTTTGTTTTTCTTTCTGTTCCTAGGATATAATTCCTGTCTTGCTGATAATACGTTGCTGTGTCTGTGCATGCATGTATTAAGAAATTTTCTCGTCTATGTTTTTTTCAGCCACTATATTCTTATGTGGATGGGGATGGAACAGTTCCTACTGAATCTGCGAAGGTACTCTCTCCAATCTTTCTGTATTCTGTAGAACACTTACCTCTAGCCACATTGAAATTTTTGTAAACTGCTTTTAGCCTAGCTGTAATGCCTTCAAGGTAATTATTTGCTACCTTTTGAAAGATAGATGCATATGGAAGTAGTCCAAATAGAAGGGCATTTGTTTGAACTATGTGATGCTCTCTTAATATAGTACTTCCAAATTTATCTTCTGATAGCAAACTTGTAATGTAGTAAACAAAAAATAATACATAGCTTCTTAGTATTGATTTGTGGAGTTCTTGTGTTTTGATATTACAGGCTGATGGACTGAAAGCCACCGAAAGGGTGGGAGTTGGTGCTTCTCATCGTGGAATATTACGAGATGAGACAGTATTTCAACATATTCAAAAATGGTTGGGTGTTGAACCAATGGTTAGCAAGCAATCTAAAACATCTAAAGTTGCAGATGCTGGTCGAATCGTGCCTATGGTTCTATAACTTGCTACTTTCGTTCCTCATTTACCAAAAGAAAATTCCATTCCTTGCTTTACTTTTTCTTTTTTTTTTAAGAAAAAGGAAAAGAGGCTTAGAAAGACTTAAAGTGCAATAAATAATTTGGCGAATGTTCAGGTAATCTAGTGTAATTTCATTGTAAACGTTAGGGTAAATGGCCCATGTGATTCTTAAATGTGACATGCTATCTATTTAATTATTGAAAGAACAAAATATTTACTTTACTCTGGGCCTGTATATGTAAAAAATAATGTAATTAATCTTTATTGTTAATTATTTTAATATTATTCTGTCATTAAAATATAATGTCAAGAACTATTTTGTAATAGAACTATGACATTATGGAGCAATTTGAATTTTTTATACATTTAAGAATTCTTGGATTTTTTTTGGGAGCCCTACAAAATAACAATTTGCAACAGTTTTAGAAACATTGAGGACTCAACTTTCATTTTACATAATCAAAGAAGTTGACAAAAAATAGTTGAGACTTGTTTGAAAATTTTAAAATAGTTCGTGATTCAACAAAATACCTAAACCTTAAAATATATGTCCATACAACGTTATTATTTTATCTGTGTTTGTAGCTCGGGAGTTAATGATGTCCATGACGGGCCCTTGATTTTATCGTGTCTTTGGAAGATAGACCATTTCTTTCTGCACCACCATACTTTTCATGTGCATTTTCATGGTGTGGTTAAAAGATCAAACTATTCTCTTGTTGCAGCCTCTTTCGTTGCCACTATCCTTGTCATGTATTGTGTCATGGATGAATTCAAGAAGAAAAGTGTTCTAGATTATGTTCAGCAAAAACAAAAAACAAAACAAAAAGTCTTTCGAATTGTATAATTTACAAAACATTTTAAGAGAATGTGCTATCCAAAAGCTTTTTCTCATGCAAAGAATGAATTATGGATGTATAATCTCAAAGTAAAAAAAATTCGGATTACATAATTCACAAGTTAAAAATGACTCCTAAATAAAACAATTTAGAAATTTTTTTCATATAAAAAATGAATTTTAGATTCTAGAAATAAAAAAAAAACTTTTGGATTGTACAATCCAAAAATAAATAAATCTAAAATATACAATATCAAATTTATTTTCTAAAATAAAATTTTCCAAATTATATAATCTGAAAATTTTTGCATTTATTTGAATGCAGGAGGGAAAATGTGAAATGTAAAAAAATCTCTTAAAAGATAAAGATCATTATCCCGTTGTATAAGGTTTGAATTGACCAAATATAAAAGATTATGACATTGAATAGAACAATATGTAGATCTAAAATTCCCTCAAACACTTTTACACTATTTGAAGCTTATACTACACTTCACTTAACAAGAACATTTCACATCCAAGCTTTAATTATATAAACCTTCAAGGTTAATACATTGAGAACTTGACTATTGGCAATCGTGTGACTCCTTGATATTTCAACAAATTCCTTGGCACAAGAATCCAAAGGAATTGTAAAGGGATGAGATTAGAGGTTCAAGATGTATCATTTAATTTCATTTAACAACAAAAAAATTTACAATTATGAAATTTATTCTTTCAAATTTCACATAACAAAATAGGCTAGTAAAGACATGTATTTAATTTGTAGTGTTAGGGATCAACACTTGAACATATCCCTATATCCCTTTAACAACAAACTAAATATCCTTCCTTCCACTTTCATCAACGAACTTGTATTAAAGAACACTCAAACACTAAAAATAAGTGTTATTTTGTATCTGTCCTTATAGGTGCTAATCAAACCACAAAAACTAAGAGCACCATTCACATTAACTCTGTTATGCCTATTTAAAGAAAGAGTTGACATGTGATTGGGCATAAACACCCGTCAGAATAAAAGAAAGTAGTTGTACTTATTTGTGATCCCCAAACTCAAGCTCTAGTTTAAGCTAACATAACAACTTCATCCTCATCAATTTTTTGTGTTTTTAAGTATAACATTATATGATTCCAAATACCCCAAACAATATTACATGCATCACCACACCTGATTATATTTATTGCTAAGTTCAACAAGTTTAAATTAGCTAAAGTATATTTTTACATTATGATAGTAAATAGAGATCCTCTTATCCAAAATTATTATTTGTGTTGCTACTTTACAAGTAAATAATAAATGACTCACACTCTCATCGATATTATTAGGCATAACACAATTACTATTTCTTGATCGTACTCATCTATTTTTTAAATTAGTATTTGTCGCTGCTTTATTGGTAATTACTCTCCATACACAATTTTGAATTGATGGCAAACCTTTAGTTTTCCTAAACATGTTATTTCTAAATTCTTCAAGAGTGCTATTTTCGCACAATAATTTTTTATAAGTCAATTTCACACTTTTCTTATGTTTAAAATTAAGTAACATTTTCTTTGATTATATAATTTTATTATGAATATGTAATTCTAATATTTTAAATTATATAATCTAATATTTTATTTCAAAATACGTAATATCAACGTTCTAGATTATATAATGTAAAAGGTATTCTTCTAGAATCTAAAATGTATTCTGATTATAATATGATAAAAAACATATTAGTAAATTTTATTTATATTCGTAAAGTGGAAGAAGAAAGTGCAGGGATAAAGGAAGAAATAGCTTTGAAATTATACAGTACAAAATATATTTCAAGATTTTGCAATTAAAAAATCTAAAGCATGAACAATTTAGACTTTTCCAATATTCTTTTGGAGTGCATAGTGGGTACATAAAGAAATTAGGAGAGTAGTCGAAGAAATAACCTCAAACTTGGGCCTTTTTTTTCATTGAAACATCTCACAAAAATAGTTTTTATTGGGTTTCTTTTACTGCAACATGAGTTTAAAAGATAGCACTATATACTTGTAGTCCAGTTCAAATAAAGTTTTTTTATTTTATTTTATGACTATTTTACCTTTATAATATGTTGTCAAATAAATGTAATTTGTATCAAAATATCATTTTTTATGTTGCTAATAGAGATATAGAAATTTATGTTTAAAAGTGTGGTATCCTAGTCTTGGCTATTTTCCCAAATTTATGTGCATCATAAATATATCTATATTTTAAGTGAAAAAACATTAAATTGGTTTAAAGATGAATATTTATAAAAGTGTTTCACAAGGCAAAGAGAGGAACAATGTTATTCATTGTTTTGGGACAGAAGTAATGTATGCAAAGTTGAAGAAGAGTAAAAAGGGTAGCGTTGCATGTGGGTGTTGGTCAATGTTTCTTGATGGATCTTGTGCTATTGCTTCTTCATGTTCATCTTATTTGGTGGCCAAGCATGCTTCATACTAAACAAATGAAACAAAATTGGTGAATCTATTATTGTTTTTGAGCTGAAATATTGCTTATCTCAAACACTTTGGGAAGTGTTACAATTGTTTTCCCCTAGCGAGGTTGATTGTGGTATTCTTGAGAGGACAAGGATTAGACTATGTAGATATTCATTACGATTGGGACACATTGTTGGAAGTGTGAATAGTAAATTGATGAAGCTCAACAAACTATGCAATTATTTAACCATTTGGTTCATGTGATTGTGAGTCATTGCCATTAGTAAGTTTTTCATTTTATTCTGATCTCAAGTTCATTGAGCGATATAGTTAGAATTAATCACCATATTCAAGATATTGTCCGTTTTAAAGTTTAAGAGTTTTGTTACGGTTTTATTCTTAAAAGACGCATTAGAAGATAGAAAAAAGGAAAAATATTTAAAACGTGATTGACCTCGATTCTTAAGGGACATGGTTGAGAATTTTGTCACGGTTTTATTTTTAAAAGACACATCAGAAGATAGAAAGAGGAAGAACGTTTAAAACGTGATTGATCTCGACTCTTGAGGGACATGGTTATTTTAGTCACCGTGCACATTATTAGTATTAAAAAATTTATTTCATCAATGTTTTAAGTAGTTGTTGATTTGTGATAGATGCCATTCAATAATTACAACTTTCTTATTTCGGTCACTAACTTTGGTAACCTATTTTTTGTATAAATAAGTAAAATAAAATGAAGGGATTAATTCATTTATAGAAAAATATTGATAAGAAGCAAAAGAAAAAAAAAATGGTGTGTCTAAGAAGTAAATTTGAATATTGTAACGAAGAATTGCTTTGTATTTTTGCTTAATGTTAAGATTTGATTAAGAAATAGTTATTAATTAGGGTTGGGTTGGGTCCACATATGGTGAATATTTTATTATTATATAAAGAATGTTGATAAATAGTGGAAGGAAGGGTAGGTAGTCAAAGTCAAAAAAGTTGAAATCCCAAACAGAGTTTCCACAAGCACAAAGCTAGGGCATTGGATTTGATAAATTAATAAAAGCCCCAAGAAAAAGACATGAATGAGCATTCCTAGAGCTTGTTAGCTTACGATAGGATTCTATTTGAGAAGTTAGACACAGACGCACATGCATGAAGCATGCAATTTTTTAATATTCGACTATTCCAACCCAAATCCCATAATCTCTTCTTCACTTCCAACATCATAAACCCTTTTAACTTCAATAAACAAAACTTAATCTTTAACACTCAAAATTAACTTGCTTACTTATTGTCTCCATTCTAAAATTTAATAGAATATGTTAAAATATTTCAAAAATTTAACCTTACAAAACTGATTTGTAAAGTAGGATTACACTCACTTAAGATTAGATATTAATAGGCGGTATGATAATGGTCTGATAATAAATAACATGATAAATCTAACAAATAATAAATATTGTTGATTAAGATATATTTGAATGTTCTGACACCATCTTAAGAAAGTAACTTTAAATCTATCTTAATTTTACAAAATTAATTTATAAGGTAAGGTTCACCATTTATTTATATATTAAAAATTTATTTTATTATTTTAAGTCGATGCGAGATTTTACCAAAAAAAAAATATGTAAAGCAAATTAACAAAAAAAACTTTCAATCATTGTGAGGCTACATATAACTTTTGTTGATGAAAAATGTAGTAGTAAAACACACTTTTTTCTTATTCACTCTTTGGAATATAATGAACATTGTATAAATTTTGTGGAAGTTCTCATTAAATAACCCAAAATTATGCACTTTATTCAACGAGACTCGTATAAAACTTATTAAATAAAAGAAGTATGTATGAACAAAGCATTAAAAAAATGTCTTGCCAACACTATTTTAGTTGCTTTTTTAGTAAAAGACAAAAGTTCAAGCTAAAGATGTCACTAGCTATATATTGTTCAAGTCCAACAATATCCCATACCCAAAAAGCATGAAAATAGCTTAAAAAAATGGAGGCTTTAAGTCCTCCTGAGGTTAAATAGGAACCTCTCTGGGCCCCTAATTTGGTGCTTCCATCACTCACCCACTAAAGCCATGCAGTGGGGTCAAAACCTAAAGGATTGAGTTAGCAAGTGATGTTATGAATATTAATCATACATGCATGCAATTACTAAGACACTAAAAAAATCAAATTTTTTTCAAAAAACAACTACAAGTTTACATCTTTTTTCTGAAAAAGGTTAATTTGAAGCATTAATGTAAAAATGAGTATGAAAGAACATGGTGGGTAATTGAAAGTTGGTTTAGGGTTAAAGGTAATTAGGTTTATAGAGATGAAAAGTGAGTAGTGTAATAAATAGAGAGATAAAGCATGGGAACAAAAAGTAAGGAAAAGGATTGCGACCCACTACACTAGTAGATGCTACAACACTTTAACAAAGTTCACTTTTCTTGGAAATCTCTTTGATGAAGAAGGGGCAGTGTTTGTGCATGGATAAGGGTGAAAATAATCTGCAACAACCACAGAAATCATTCATTAAATAATATTAGGTTTTCTTTCCGAGGAGGCACGGGTACTCCGCTGATTTCTCCGATGAATTTCGATTTCCCTCATTGTTGTTTCCTTCTTCACTTGTTTTCATGCCATTTTTTTCACTTATTATTCAACTCTTCTTATTATATTCCATTCATCATTTTTATCACCCTCACCACCACTACTGCAACAATCACAAACAAACAAACAACCAGTGAAAAAATCCCAAATAAAAAAGACAGATTCACTTTGTTCTTTTCTCATTCAAAACAGCCCTAGCTATGTAAAACCTTCAATAAACTAAGCTTTTAAACAACGTTGTTTTTCCACTCTCACATTGTCTTTCACCATTTTCTTTCATAAATCATTTCTGCTTCATTAACTTTAAACAGTTAGAGTATGAATAATAATCAAGTTCGTTTTATATACATGCATGTGATGTGCTTAAAATACAAAACTTTAGTTTTTATACTCAATGTCTCACTTTATTCCCATTGCATCATTTTGTTGACATTCCTCTATTTCCGAATAGTTAAACAAGAACATACGCGTTTATATGAAGATAGTAATGAGGAGCAAAATACTTTTCATATTGGTCATTCCATATGAAATTGTGAAGAAAAAACTAGTGCCAAGCATATACATTGATGAAAAGAAAACTCCACCCTTTGTATGATCCTTGTTATTCCAGAATTACAAAACCCGGTGAAAAAAAAAAAAGAAAAGAAAAAAAGCATCCCAATGATCTATCTGTCCACATGTTAATCACCAAAATTCACAGCAAAATGGTTCTGCCATGACTAAACTAGATTTTACTTAGACCAGACCCTAGTGAAGAACTAAGGATCTTCACAAGTTAGAGATGATGAAAGAAACACTATATTAATTCTCATCTTCAAAAGGTGCAAGGAGGAAGAAGAAAGTCAGAAATATATGCATCATTGTCATCATCATCATCATCATCACCTTGGTGTGACTCAAACTTCTCCCCAGTTTTCCACCTATTCATGCAATAACGAGAAGGGTGGAGCACCATGGCAGAGAGACCTAGGTGCAAGAGTTGGAATTCCAGTTGGAACCCAAGTGTTGCATGCAGAACCTTGATCTACAGAACCTGATTGCTGTTGAGAAAGATAATACAAGTTCCTTGCATGTGCATGATAAGCATCATTAGATCCATAAACACTTTCATAATCACCAAATCTTTGATTACTGTGATCACCCTCACTTGCAACAACAGTACCAGTTCCCAGAGGCATCACATAGCCCCCACCACCACCTCCATAACCATCGTAAACCACCGAGTTCGATGAAGAGCTATTGTCAATGGAAGCAGAATCCATGTTCATCATAGGGTGCAACACAGAATTTGTGTGGAAAAAGTTGTGCGTGCCGTTACTCCCTAGCTGCAGTTGATGAATATCAGGGTAAGACAAAGGATGAGAGGTATCAGAATTGTCGTGCTGTTCTTGCTTGCACCATAGTCTCTGTCCATAAGGGTAGTGCATGGTGGTGGTGCAAGGTTGAGGTTGGTGGAACGAAAGACCACTGTGCCAGTTATGATGATTTGTTGCTGCTGCTGCTGTTGTTCCTGCGAAATTGTTACTGATACCACCATGAGGTAGGTGAGAGTTCAAGATGGTCGTGCTATGATCCTCTTGGTCTGTTCTATGAGCTTCCACGTTGAGTTCCACCTGTTCCATGTCCTTCAAACGCTTTGCAGCACCACCAATCGGCAAAGTAGTGCTCTCGAGAATGCTCTTCACATCGTATCTGCTCATGTCGAAGTTCGTAACAGCACTCAGTCCTCGGAATTTGATGGCCGCGACATCATAAGCCTCTGCTGCTTCTTCTTGAGTGCCTGAAAATTTTTTTCATCAGTGAAAAACATTGATGCAGTTTCATTGGTTTTGGATCAAATGCATGCACTGCAACTGCAACTGCGTTTATTTCGTCAGTGATCAATGAATGAATGAATACCTTTGAAATTAATGACTCCTATATCATCAAACATGCACATTTACTTTATGAAATTAATATTTCTGCAGATCGTTATTATTAACATTTGGTCACCTGAACGACAATAAATGTGTCTTTAATTTCTTCGTTTTTGTTGCTTCGAGGTGCTGGTGTTCACTTTTTACCTACCTTCTTCTATCTAGTTGTTTCTCATTAGAAACTCCATGGTTAAGTTTTTCAAAGTTCTTCCTTTCAAAAATATATGCACACATAGTGTATCCAACTTACTATAATCATATGCATGCAATCAAAAATTAAATTGGATGAATGAAATTATTCTATGTATATGCATCTTCAAATTTGACCAAATGATTCTAAAATGTAAGCTTACTGAATGTTCCCAAGTAAAGATCCTTGTTGCCTGCAACTCTCCCAATCCTTGCTTGCCATCTACCATGTTGATGGTGTCTGCAATTATTCATATACATTACAATTTTTTTGGTTCTAAATTCAAATACCAAATTATTGCAAATTCTTCAAATAAAAGAAACTGAGCTCTTAAGGGTACATGCTTAAATTAATAATTTTAATTTACCATGGTTTTCACATACTATATAGTAAACTATATATATACCTTGTTACTCCTCGATAAATGGATGCACCGCGAGAAAACCCACTACTCTTCCTGCATCAATGTGATTTTTTTATTGAGAATAACATGGTTTAAAAAATGAATAAAAGTTGTATTTGGTTAGTGGTGACACTTGCAAATACCTTCTCAATGACGCAACGTACTCTTGCCTGGTCATGTGCTTCATTTCTTCCACCTCCTTCTCATAGTGGTTAATCTAAAATGCATTGATTGTTGAGGGAGACATAAAGTATTCCATGTCAAAAAGATTACATCAAGTGATCATGTACACACACATACATAGTTTGCATTATCAGACAAATAACAGTTTCTCCTAGGAAAAGACACATCCCATCAAATGAGGAAACTTTTTTCATTCTACAGGGACACCAACTAAACAATACCATGATGCCATAACTTGTTTCGTTAATACCGATACCAACTTTGTCTAAAGCAGTGTGTGCAAACAACAACAACAACAACATCCTTAATTTAGTAAACATAAACAGGAAAAAAAATGAAAAGTGACAAAAGAAAATCAAGAAATGACAGCTTACTGGGAAATTTGTTGTTGTAGTTGTTCCCCAGTATTTTAGTGCTGCCAAATCATAGGCTCTAGCTGCCTTTTCTTCTTTGTCATAGCCTCCTGAAAGTAGTGACAACAAATGATTACCAATGTTAACGGATTTCATGGTTCTCTTCTTGTTACTTTTGGCAAAAACAATAGTTATAATTTAACATAAGAAGTGTGTATTATTGTACTCACCCAAGTAAACTATGTTGAAGAAAGCCATTGTCCGATAATGGATGTGTAGATGAGGAACACAGATTAACAGTGTCGGTTAGTTTAAACACTAAAAAGACAAAGAAAGAAAAGGAAAAACATTGACAACATTATAAGCATAGAACTAGAACTAGAGGAACATGGTAGATCATTTACCTTGTCTTCCTTTGCGGGTTTGTCCCTCTCTTCTGCAACTATTATCCCACAGATGAGCCTCGTATCTCCCAGTCCACCTATGCCTTCAATCAAGTAAAAACAAAACTGAATAATTTCATCATCATTTCAAAATAAAAAATACTAAAAAAAGGAACTTGTTCCAACAACAATGAAACTGAGTGAAGGAACCTTTTAACTGAGATTTGAAGCAGTGACGAAAGATTTGGGACAGTTAATTTAAAATATAATAATACAGATTTAGATTTATGCTTAGGGTAAATAAAATGAGAAAAATTTAAACCTTGTTACACCACGGTATATAGAAGTTCTTTGTCCAAAGGTGTCAATGGACTTTCTGGGTGCAGATTCAGTGGCTCCTGTTGGGGTGGTGGTGGTGGTGGTATCAAGTGCAGCAGTGGTTGGTGGTGGTTGTTTGTTATCGGAAGAACTCTTTCCATTTTCCACACTTGCAGAGAGAACAGGAAGTGAAGTGTTGGATTGTGAACCAGTACTCATAGAAAGTGAAAGAGTCTGCACACTATTTCCACTGTTCCCACCACTTTCATTGTTGTTGTTGTTGTTTTCCGAGGGTGCCGGTTGGTTCCTCAGCCATGTTTTTATCATGGATAACCCTATGGAGTTACTATTACTTGTGCTACTGCCGCCATTTCCAGCCACTGGCTGAGTTGGAAACATGTATTCTGTCGAGGCTGAGTTACCACCGTAGGTTTGGTCGTGTTCTCCGAACGAATGTCCTCCTAGGAAGTTTTCAAGCTTTGGCTGTTGTTGCTGTTGATGATGTTGATTGTTGTTCATGTTTTGGTCACTGCATGAAGTTCCCAGCAGCAGGTTTTGACTGTTGTAGTTCTCCTTCCAATCTGAGAAAGGAGAAGCAAAGATTAAAAAAGAAAAGAAAAAAAAGAAAACAAACACTTGTATCAATGCGAAGATTCTACTATTTTTCTTCTTGCACCGGTGGAAAATCCAAGAAAAGCAACACATATGGAAGAAAAGTGAAAAGAAAAAAACCTTGAGTGGTGTTGGGAATGTCATTGTTTCTGTGAAATGCTTCATATATGCCATAAGAAGGAAGGTTGAGTAGATGAGGAGTTGAGTCAGAAGTGAGATCAAAACAGTTTCCTGCAACATCAGTGTTCGAGATTCCACCAGGGTTGAAGCCAAAACGAGAAGGTGTTGTTTGAGAGTGATCTTGAGTAGAAGGGTGTTCTTGAGGAGAGAGAGAAAACCCCAACAAGTTCATAGACCCCATGATAATGCTTCTTTCTGATAAATGAATATCACAGAACCTTCTTCAGAGAACTCTTCGGTATATATAGGATGAAAGAAAGAAAGTAGTAGCAGTGTTTGTGCATGTAGAAGAAGAAGAAGCAGTGTATAGTTTTTATATGAAAAGGGTGTGAAGAAAAGAAGATGGAGGAGAAGAAGGGTCAAATTCTTGAAGAGCTCAAAGATTGAAAAAAAACATTTATAGCATAGAGATGAGAGACCATTTATAGTATATTTAAACTATATTTATATGCTCTGAATTTTCTCTTTCTGGCTGATATGCTTCATCCACACGCGCGTACAATAGAAATGAGACGCGTCGTGGAAGATATTCTAGGGCACTTTGAAAATCTTTGAACCACTTTGGTTCAAAGGCTAATGAAAAGATATAACCACACACAAACACATTCACGAGAACCGTTTCGTAATAAATACTCCAAACACAACCCTACTTCCTCTCTCGGCATTGCAAAATAATGCATCTGTTCTCATCAGTTGTGACTTGTGACACAAAACCACACAACAACACAACGTTTCATATGAAAACAAATTCTGATGTGATATGTGATATCACCCTTTTCTTAGTAAAGTGAAAAGTTTGATATTATCGACTCTCATTTCTTAATTAAATTCTTTTTATTTTTTCAAAGTGATAATAGAAGTTATTAAGAAATCAATAAATGAACTTGTTTTATTAAAGAAATCTAGTATGTGTAGCTTAGTTCTGAAATCTTATTATTATTTTTTTTATCTAGGGTCATCATTAGAAAAAATGTAGAAAATGATTTTTCTGACAGTTAACTTGATTTTTATTTTCTTTTGACTGTTTGTAACTATGATTCAAGATTAGATTTCGCAGTATTGCAGTTTTTTCAAAGATAAGCTACTCATTGTTCATATGCATAAACACGTGTGGACATGAATGATCAGTCTGGTGCATAATTGAACATGTATTTTTTTAGTATATATTTCTGTACGGACACTGATCAAGTTATTATTATGTATGAAATTTATTGTTTGCATGAGTTATTTTTAATCCAACAATATCAATTAAAAAAACAGTATAAATGTATGTTCACTCCACACATAGAATGTTTAAGAAAGAAAAGTCACATGTACAACAATAAACTAAAACATTAATCATCTATATCCTCTATGTAGCAGTGTTTTTTCAAAGGTTTTCTCAGTCCAACCATTGAAATGTTATTTTTTCTATGTAATGAGTTGCAAAGTTGGTTTTGATTTGGTTGAAAGAGTGTTTGGTTTTTAGAGATAAACCAAACCAAACATTGAAAGATTTTAAGGATGTTGAATTATGTGGTTTTGTTGTGTTGGGGAGAAGAATGGTTGCATTCTCTTTCATGGCTGTAAACAGGTGTAGTGTGTAGGGGAAGTTGAAATAATAATTTTCTGACAAAATAGCGTGACAAAAAAATCACACGCAGCCACTCGCCACACCCATTTATTCAAGCCCACTTGGACATTAGTCACCTCATGTCAGACCCTATTATCACCATCACAAGTCAGAACCTTAACTTGCTTTTTTCAAAATTATAAGTTAAGTTCTACTACTGTTCATCTTTCTATTTAAAATCATTTTCAAAATCAACCTTTCTTTGTCATGGTGTTATGTTTATGGTAAAAAAAATTTGATATTGGGAACCAAATTATGACAATGGCACCTGAAATAAAGACAGATATTCAACCAGATAAGTTAGTGTATTTTTATTAGTTTTCTTTCAAAAATGTTAATGTGTTTTAAAAATTAATATATTAATCTACATTAATTTATAAATTATTGTTATGGTTAATTGAAAAATTATGAAATTACTTATTATCAGTTTAAATAAAATTTAAATAATTAAAAAATATTATTATGAAAAAATATATCAATAATATTTACGTTTGTGAATACGTTGATAAAATATTACAAATTTTTTTAGCACCATTAATTTAAAATTTTATATTAAAATTTATACTTTTTTATAGAATTTTTATATATATTCTCATTCTCATTTTCCAACTTGCATAATTAAAATATAACACCAAGTTGGAAGTTCGAAATTGTTCAGTTACTCTTTTAGCTTAGCGTAAGTATATACATTCTTGATAAACTTGTAATAAAAAATAAAAATAAATTTAACACCAAGTTTTTTTTTTACTTATTTTCATAATTTTCTTAAAATAATAATTTGATATATATGAATAGTTTCACTTTCAACTATAACAAAGATAATTGAAATATATTATTGCATAATGATCATGGGTGAGATTTCATCAATATTTTCTATACAAAAGTGTTGTCCACTTGAATTAGTGATCATAAAAAACATGTTCATTAGAAGAGAGTCATTAATTAGATATATTTAAAATTGAAGTGGCAAAGAGAAAACATATTTTCGCTTTCCATATAAATCAATACAGGAATAATCTCACCAATCATAAAACATATATTTTGAGTTTGATTGAAGGTTTTGTTATTATTTAAATCGATAAATGAAGTTCACCTATAGGACAAACTAAACGCATTGAGCTATAAATGACTCAAGTTGATTTATGCTACAATTTATTTATTTTTACCTAACCTAACCTATTTTGCATACTTTTCAAACTAAGACCAAACGTATTGTCACAATTTCACTTACATGAAAGATAATCTTTATTTAAAGGTTTTCAACATTAAATTGATACTTTGTCTAGGATCAAATCCTTTTAATAAATTCAAAAGATACGTGCACATGTCACAATAACCATTGTAATAATGTTCAAGACATAATAAATGTTGTCATCATTGTGACATTGAACACCTTTTTGATACTGATTATGAAAGAAAAAGGCAAGTGTGCTAATATGTTTATGTAACTAAGACCTTTATTATAAATTAATAAGATTGTGTTAATGATATGTTTCTCATCTATTACACACATCCAAGCACCTTGAAAATTAAAATTTGTTAACTAAAGTAAACATTTTTATTATAGAGTCATACAACAATACACAATTTTGTGTGACATCACAGTTCACTCATTATAAATCTTGAATTGATTTGTCTTTTTATGATATATAGTAGTAAAGAGTAGTTCACGTTTCGCTGAATAATGTGAGAATTGTAGATCAACAAAACATATAATGTTAAAGTTCACGCAACATTTGTAAATTATCTTTATTTGCAACAAAAAAAAAAAAAACTATTTGTGCAACCCAGAAACTTAAGATATATAAATGCACAGATTTACATGACATTATTGTTCACTAATGAGGAGCTTTCGTAACAGTCACACAAGGAAACCAATTATATGAGAAAACCTAATGATTGCGAAAGAACAATATTGTCACTATAGAGTCATACCACAATACACAATTTTGTGTGACATCACAGTTCACTCATTATAAATCTTGAATTGATTTGTCTTTTTATGATATATAATAGAAAATAGTAGTTTACGTCTCGCTGAATAATGTGAGAACTGTAAATCAACATAACATATAATGTTATAATTCACACACCATTAATAAATCATCTTTATTTGCAACAAAAAAAAAATTCATGCACCCAACAACTTAAGATATATAGATGCACAGATTCACATGACATTATTGTTCACTAACGAGGAACTTTCGTAACCGTCACACAGATAAACCAATTATATGAGAAAACCTAATGATTGCGAAAGAACAATATTGTTCACAAGTTAAGTACCGTTATAATAAAATGTTTATACTTATAGTGAAAAATCAATTATCTAAAATGTATCTAAAAATGCAAGATTTGTAAATAGCAATGATTTCAAGAATTTAAATCATTCTAAATGAAATATAAAAAATTGTTTAGGTTAATTATTGTCTTACACCAAATTATTTGGGATTTGTTGCCTACAACATTTTCTTGTCTACTAATTCCATAAACATGTCAACAACAAGCAAACTTTTCACAAAAGTTCATTAATTCATTTGAAAGAATCCTTTGCTCTAATGATCGTATACAATAAATATTAATTTTTAATTATCTAAATGATTTTGACACCATCTTTATTTATTTTAAGCCAAAAAAAAATTAGCATTCACCATATTTTAACTGTCATTGATATCTTATAGAATTTAATAGGGATATTGAATTGTGAAGATAAAAAAAGTCACAAAATTATAATATGTTATCCTTTTACAATTGTTAACTTTAAAGACTCCATATGTTCAAATAAAATTTGAAATTAATATTAACTATATAATTTAATATTTATCTGAAGTAAAAGAGTTTATATATATATATATATATATATATATATATATATATATATATATATAAGAAAAAAGAGCATACTTATGATTTACATTACATGCCTTCAAATCAGTTTATGTATTAATTAATTTATACACATTTTCTTTCATAATTTTCTTAAGAAAATTAACTTATATGTATTTATATTAAAATTTGTATTATATAATAATAACGTTAATAATTAATTTTAGTGATAAATAATTGTTAGTCATTCTATAAAAACTAATTTAATACCAATTTAATAAAAAAAATTACTAAAATAATTATTGTTATGAATACAAACTTATAATTGATCGTGAAATTGATCAATAATTAATTAGAGACTAATTTAGAAATTAATTTTTTTAATAATACAAATTTTGATAGTTAAAGTTTTGATAATTAAATTTTAGAAATGAATTATAATTTTTTATTCATAATAATGATAATTTTAGTAACTAAACAATTTTTTTATTTTATAAATTAATATATAAATTATTTTAAATAGTAACTAATATTTTTCTTGCGATGCTAAAAAGTAAGTTTTACATCTCATCATAACACGAATACCATAATCTTGTCAACACTTAATCTTTAAAAGCATCTTTGTGAACATTATTTAATTTAAGGTCCTATACATGAAAACTCAACCTACATTATTTTTTTAAAAAAAAGAAAACCTATTTAATCGAAAATGTTAAATTTATGTTATATGCTCTCACTCGCAATAATATATAAAATTTGAATATTTTTTTCTTTGTGTGTGTCATATGCGACGAAGAAACACGTAGCAACCCATAACTGTGTGAGATTGGGTCCATTATTTAACCATTATTTCATCAATCTGCTCCCCCGTTTCAAACGGAACTCCCTCACTCTCCTCACAAAACCCACCAACAATAATTCATGGATAGAGACAACCTTTTTTTTAACCAAAACTATATTTTTATAACTATACATAAAAATTACTCAAAAATAACTTTGTAATAGTAAAAATATATGATAATGAATTTTAAATAAAGAAAAACTATAATAGTTATTTTCTATTCCAGTATTTCAATAATATCATAAAAGTAATATAATTTAAATATATATTTTTCCTTAAAAGGGAACAATACTTAATATGTTGCTTCAACTTACTTAAAATCAAAACATTATTTTAAATAAAAATTTATAACTGTTTGATAACTTTGGTATATATGCTAATATTTTTTTTAATTTCAACATTAATAATTTAAAATATATAAATAAAGATAAATATCATCTTAATAAGTGATTTAATAAAATTAAATTAAATTTAGTTTCAACATTTTAATATAGTAACAAAGTCTCAAAGTCTAAAAATTTAAAATAGTTAACACTCAAATTAATAGTAAATTATGCTTTTAGTCTCTATGTTATAACTTGATTTTATTTTTCATTCATTTTTTAAATTTTGATTAAGTTAAGTTTTCATACTTAAAAATTTCATGAATGTCTAAGTGTGTTAACTATTTTTTTTTTTGGTACTACAAATGGAAAATTTATGAACCAAATCTATCGTAGTTTGTTGTTTATCACTTGAATAAATAACATAATTAATCCTTAAAATTTAAATTTATCGCATCCCTATTAATTTCTATACTTAATATTCTCCGCATTTAAGCTAGTATTACTAGTGCTATTGATAGAATATGAAAAAGCACTACTAATTTTTTTAATTTTTTATATATACACTAATGACATAGATTAATGGGGGCAAAGAAAGATTATTGTTGCTAGTTGTGCCCCTTTGGAAGGACAACAACCCTTGTCTTGCGGGTTACATTTTTCATTCTCAAAAAGTTTGTGAACAGACAAATTGGAAAAAAAATCTAACTCCCAAGCTTCCAATGTGGAATTTCACAAATAATACTCTTAATTATGCATATTATTATCACTATTTTAGGATGTTCATAAAAAAAAAATACCAAAATACGATCTCATTAAAAAAAAAAACTGTATTTTTTTCTGCATTCCTATAAAAAGTTTTCATTTTTATTGCTTAGATCAATACCTTTAGCATGTTTGTATAACCATTCCTATCTAAATATAAACAAAATTGTCTAATTTTATGAATGAGACATTGTCTAAGGAATTAAAGTTATGCACATATAAATAAAAAATGTTTATTTAAAAACTACTATATATATATATATAGTAATTTTTTTAAGTAAAAGTTGTTTATTTATTTTTCATTTATGTATGAATATAAATTATGCTATTATTGTACGAAATACTCAATGATCAATTTTTACAAAAAAAAAAAATCCAAATTATATTCATTGAATCTTCTTTTTTCAAATCACTTTTTTTTTTTTATCAACAAGAGTTGAACATAAGATCATGTTTAAAAGTATTTATAACTCAAACTAGTACACTTTTTCTCTTTATATTTATTGAATGACTCCTTTAAAATAAACTAAAAATATTTTTTTACATCATTGATAGATTTTTTTTTATATATATATATTTTTACACTTAACCATGGTTAAGTAGTTGCACGCCATTTTGTTTGCAAGTGGGAATTTTGATGAAGTGTGAAAAGAGAAGTACAAAAAGTTGAATGAGAAGTATGAAATTAATGAAGTTGAAATGAATTAATGGGCACATGGTGAAGTAGAATGCAATAGGTTAAAATGTGGAAGGAGGAAAAAAAGAGTGAAAGAAAGAGATAATAGTAATAAAAGAATGATCTCGAATGCTTCAATTTTCATAATCTAAGTTTGACCACTAACAAAGGAATCAAGGACCATAAAACACATGCCTTAACAACCACTTTTTCTTTAATTAATACTTTTTAAATAAATAAAGTCTCATTTATTAATTACCATTATTAAATTATTAAATTACTAAACCATGTTGACGGTGCCATCCCCTCTTGCCACTGTAAAAAACATGGTTAGAGTAAATGTTTACCTTGGTATTATAAATAATGCCTAAATAAATACTACTACTAATTTGTTATCATTCATTGAGATATTCAAAACAATGTTTCTTTTTTAATTCAAAAATATTGCTATTGCCGTTTATTTATTGAGTTTTTTTTTATAAGAAATATTATCAATTCATTAATTAATCAATCAGTACCTTAAGATAGATATCTTTGCAAACAAATATCATGGTTTTCAATATTCATTGAATCTTCTCATTGTAATTTAAAGTTTTTTTTTTTACAAGTTATGATAAAGTTGCATTAAAAATGTAAAAAATACATTAATAATTTATATTTTGGACTACTTAATCGGTGTTTTAAATATATTTATTAATTCTACATTATTAGGAAACAAGCCAGAAAAGGTAAAAAAAAAAAGTAGTGATTCTTTGGCATGTCTAAATTGTGAAGTGGATTGAATATTTATAATGAAGTTTTTTTCCCAGAATGAATCTACGTACTCGACAAAAAAGCCCTCGTAATTTGACAAAAAAAGCTACTTTTGACCTACGTGTAGTGTCAATACCTATACATAATGGGCCTATGCGAAAAAAAAAATTATCAATGGACTTGCTTTTTATTATATTGTATCTCACAAGTGTTATTAATAAACATTATAGTAACAGGTTTATTTGAACTTTAGTTTTTTAAATTAAAAGAAAATGATAGGTGAAAGAGATTGTTTGAGGTGTTTAGATAGGTTTTTTTACGTAAAATAATCATAAAAGTTTGTAATATTTTATACCAATATAATAAGACAACAAAAATAGTGTATTACAATTGTATTTTAATGGATTAAATATATTTTTGTTCATTAACTTGTAGTGAAGATTGAAATCAGTCACTCTTTTGAAATTTTGATTCAATTTATTCCTTCAACTTTAGTATTGAATGAATTTAATTATCTTAATATGATTTTATTAAGTTTATTTAACGTTTCAAACATGTTTCATGATAGTTTCTTAACTAATATTTAAGCAAAAATGTATTAAACGAGTTAAACAACTCAAATGCTATAATAAAACATATTTGAAACATCACATATAGGTAACAAAAATTGGTTAAAATAACTAAATTCATACAATTATAAAGTTAAGGGACTAAATTAGACCAAAATTTCATAGATGAACTAATTCCAATTTTTGTTAAAAGTTAAAAAATTAAAAATATACTTAATCATTTTGTAATATAGAGATGGATGTGCTCGAAGAATATTACTATTTAAAGTGTTATTACATTGAACTTTTGAGGTATGGGAAAATAAGAAATATTTTTTGAAACCTTTATTTTGATTTTGATTATTTTTTATTTTTTAAGTAATGTTGTTTTGAGAATATTCCTATAAATAAAATTCGGAAGCTTGACGTGCACAATAGTCTATGGCTTTTGAGATTATTTGTGTGCCAACCTAACTCAAATATAAAATTATTAGTGTTGTTGAAAATGTATATCAAAAGATAACACAAACCTAACTACATTACTTTCTATCTCAATGTTCATGAGTTCATGCTAATGAACAGTGCAGCTTACTTTGAGAATATTTTTATTGACATTTTAAAGTTTTAATCTTTAGAACAATGTTAATGAATTTTACTATTATATAAATTTATTAAAACTTATGTTTCTATTATATTTTTCCTTCATAAATGAAATTGTGCTTTTTGCATTATTGAACATAAAACCATCTTAACCACTCTAAAATTAAGTAAATATTTTTAAATAACATTTTCTTTTGTATTTATTAGGATATATTCATACCCATTTGTGCTTTCAATTTATCTCGATGTTCATTATTTTATTGTAGTAAAAAAAAACCATTTTTTACAAATGCTAAAGCAACATACTTAAATGAAACAATTTTGTTTAAATAATTAAAATAATGGTATTTGTTTTTCGTTAGAGAGAATGCATAAATTTGAACTCAAAGGACACGACAAAAGGAGTAGTGAAAGTTTCTACTTTTATTGAATGAGAACTCTATCGTTTAATGAGTTAGACTCAATTTTATTATGAGCGTTCTTTTTTTTTTTTTTTAATTTTATTATGGCACTTTCCTAAATTATCTTTTAGAACATCAGGTCCTTGAGCTTTATCTTAAATATCATTTAAATGAAGAGTGCTTAAACGCATCAAACAAATGGAAAGTTTTTTATATTACGTTGTAGTTAAAGATGAATCAACTTTAAAAAATAGTAATATATTATTTAAATTGAAAAATAATTGAAGTGATTGAAATGTAAAAGGAAATAATATACGTAAAATCGAAAATTAAACTAAGATTAAAAAATTTAGAAATAAAATATCAAAATCTCAGAAGAAATTGAAAGACCAATTCATGATTTAGCTTATAAATTATTGATTTGAATTTAAGAAACGAGATTGTTAATTAATAAAAGAATCTCAGTGGAAGACACAACATGGTTCACTCACTGTAGTTCATCACAGTGATCATGAAACCAACGTAGAAAAAGCACCCCAATTCCGTGCGCTGAATTTGAACAATTAAAAATGAAACTACGAACCCAAAACCACCGAGGAAGGAGCACAAAGCTTCTTCTTCTTCTTCATCTTGCTGTTGCGATTCTATGTGACATTTGCATAGCTGAAAGCAACGATGGAGTTACACACATCAAAGAAGGACCAGATTCTGTGGTTTGGGTGGTTCAGCTTTCGGATCTTCATTTCAGCGTTCACCATACAAATCGTGCCCTCGATTTCGCTGAATTTGTGGGCCCCGCTCTCTCCGTCATCAACCCCTCCCTGGTCCTCATCACCGGCGACCTCACTGGTTCGTCTTATCTTTCATTGCTTTCACTTTCAAGTTTAAATTTTTAAGCTCAAATTGTTTCTGGGATGTCGAATAATGGTGTGTGGGATTTGTTCTGAGAATTTGCCTTGAATGCTTTTTTATGGTCGTTGACTTTTGAAACAATTGCTTGAGATGTTAGAATTTAATTAGAATGTACATTGTAAAGGTGTATATTTGTTAATATTTATGATAACTGTTTTGATATTCATGTTAAAGATGATTTCTGATTAGTTATCAGTCTTCAAATATTTAAAATAGAGAGCATACCAGTAACTGTTTGTTTATGTATACTGAATCCCCTTATCAGGGTTCATTCATTGTATAACGTGTTTCTTAGGTAATAAAAAGGTATAAGTGTGATCTATTTTTAAACAAATGTTATGTAATTGTAATTGTAATTTACTTGATGAAATTGTAATTGTAATTGTAATTGTAATTTCATGGGTTGTAATTGTAATTTACTTTAAAAGTTATGTATATAGATGATTTCTGATTAGATAACTATGTGTGAAGATTAAACTCTTTATTCTAATGTTGCTGTTTTTACCAGACGGTAAAAGCAAGGATTTGCTGACAATGAAACAGAATGAGAATGAATGGGTGGAATACCGGAGTGTTCTGAACACTGTTATTGAGAGAAGTGGACTCGACAAGAGCTTGTTCTTTGACCTCAGAGGCAACCATGATAGTTTTGGTGTTCCGTTTGTTGGTTGTTCCTCTGATTTTTTCTCTAAATACAGCATCAGTGGGCAATTAGGAAGAAATGGGCGTGTCAATAGTGTCACAGTTGAGGTCAGTGTCGCATATTCATTTTCTCTTGAGTAAATATCAAATTATGAAACTGAACTGTTGCTGTTTCCCTGACTCTAAAGCAAGCATTAAGGTGTTGTTAACGTTCACAGTAAGCATATTGTCAGACACAGATTTAAATATCAGACTCCATTTGATTCATAGAATTTAGGATTCTAAACATTGATGAGAAAATTAACTGTTGAAACCATGATGAAATACATGCTTATGTACTGAATTATAAAGTTGTTAAAACCAGTTTCCTTATCATACATGCACATGTTTGGACTAGACTAAAGAATTCAGAGCTCTCAAATTGTAGACTTGATTCTTTATATTACTTGGTGCTATGATGTTCTTTCTTACTTATTTTTACACACTCACATTGTATCACAGACCGAAGAAAGAAAACATCTCTTTGTTGGGTTTGACAGCACAATGTCAATTGGCTTACGGGGTCCAACCAATCTGTTTGGGCATCCCACAGATCAATTACTAAAGGATCTAGACTTGAAACTCTCACAATGGGATTCTCAGTCAGAAAAACCAGTTACCAAAATTTCCTTTGGGCATTTTCCACTCTCATTTTCTGCACCCTCTATTTCTGGAAGGACATTGGAGGATGTTTTCCTAAAGCATTCCATATCAGCTTACCTGTGTGGGCATCTCCATATTGGATTTGGTTTGAACTTAAAGCGGCACCATCAGTTGAGTGATCATTTTTCTCCCTTGCAGAAATTTTTTCAGTTCAATATACATCAGAGATCATTAGAAAGTACTGTAAATTGTTCAGTGGGAGTCACACCAATTCAAGACTTTTGGGAGTGGGAGATGGGTGATTGGAGAAAGAGTAGAGCACTTCGAATTTTAGCCATTGATAGAGGCCAGGTTTCATATGCTGATGTTGATTTCAAATCAGGAACCAAACATATAATTATATTACCCACTTTTCCATTAGACTCTCGCTTCATGATAACATCTTCATGCCGTCACAACTATGAATGTAAATCTGTTACCCCTTCATCTTATGAGAAAATTCGAGCTCTGGTGTTTTCTGTTGCCCCAGTTGCATCAGTTGTAGCTAGGATCTACGATTCAAAATCTGGAAACCTTGATTTAGTCGTAGAAACACATATGATCAGGCATGCTGATGAGAACGGCACAGGAGACCTCTATCTTGCACCATGGAATTACAAAGCCTTTGAGGATGCTTCTCCTGATAGATATTGGCTTCAAATTGAAGCAAATGACAGTGCTGGCAGATCAACTTTGACTGAATTGAGGCCATTTTCTATCAATGGTCTTAGCCTCAAATTTTCTTGGAGCTGGAAGGAGTTCATGGTCATGGGGTGTCAATGGGCTGCACTATACTACCCACTATTCTGGTCTGCTCTTTACTTTTTTTTCTTATTCCTTCTTCTTCCAAAAGCTCTCATTGTTTTTCCAAAGAAGAGATACACTTACAAGAACTTCATTGCCAATAAAGGCTTGGTAAATGGTGTGTTATGGTTTCTCCAGGAGCTGTGCAGGATCAACACATTATGGTTTGGTTGGATAGCATACCTATTTTATCTGATATTGTCTCCCTGGTTTATGGGGCAAGTTTTTAATGAAGGGGAAAATATGGTGTACATGACCTATAAGGGGTGGGCCATAGAGACTTCTAATGGAGAGGGGAAGCTTGAGTATGTTGGATCTCCTGATATCTTGGTGGTGGTTCTTCCCCATCTGTTATTTGTGGTTTTGCCTGCAATTTTTGTCACCGGTGCTCTGACAGCAGAAAGAGCAATTTTCCGGGAACATGTGTTAGCATTCTTAGAGAAGAAGAAAGATGATCTTCGTATGGACTCTAGAAAAACTGTATTAAATGATCACCATAGCAGCATAGCATCAAATGTTCACCTTTGCAAGCGATGGATTAGGAAGCTTCTGTGTGTGGTGTGCGTGGCAATATGTTGGAAACATTTTATGGTAAGCCTTAAAATAAAACTTTGCAGCATATCAAGCACCAATTTTCTCTTCAACAATTGATATTACTTATATTATCTTTACTCATTGAAATAGAGAATAACACTAAATACCTTACTTTTTCCTTTTTCTTTCGTTCTTTTTTGTTCTTTGTTATTTACTTCAGTTTTTCCGTTACAGAAATGCAGAACTCTTCTAAAAGCTTATGAGATGAACCCAGTTCTCCATTTTCTGGGCTATGGTATTTCAGTTCCCTTCTTGTTGGCACATGCTATCATCAAAACCAGAAACGCTGGATGAAACTTGTTCCAAAGGTTCACATGCATGTCTCCATGTTATAACAACAACCAGAGGAAACACTTGTGGTTGAAGCTGGCTGGGTTTCACAAACATTATAGACCCATCAACTAGTTGTTTGGTATATTCATCCACCCAGCAAATTACCTCATTCACTATTACATTTTTTGTGTCAGAATTCATAGGACTTGCCCTTGATAGTTTACGCTTTAGTTGTTAGAAGCACCAAAAAGGACCTATCTAATATGCACTATGGTAGTGGTTTAACATGGGTTGAAGAAGTATGCACCTGGTTTCTTTGGTGACAGAGTCACTTTGGAAGATCTGACTCTTACAATAACAAGGTTTAGAATATAAGTTTATTAGTTAACTGTTGAATTGTGTAGTGTTATTGTGATAACAAAACCAAATAAAAAATTGTAAATATATAATCTATTATATGATATTTGATTATTTTTAAAATATTGAAATAATAGTGCAGTGAGTGCTAATTGATCCATAAATGTTATAAAATTTTATAAGCTTCAAAATTTTATGAAAAAAAAATTAACAAATCAATTACTTCATTACCTTTCATACGTTTCCTTAAATCTCCTAACTGTAAAGCATCAGATAAAAAACTATAGGTCTAGGGATGTGTTATTTTTAGTTGGCGATGTTCAATTACTTTTACTAAGGGCAATCATAATTATTAGAGAGCTAGATCTAAACATTAATACAGATTCAGTTTATCGGCATATAGAAAAAATCATGTAAAGAAAAAAAAAACTCACTTTAATCATTTATCATAATAAAAAATAATCTGATCAACTAAAAGTTCAATAATTTCCAATATCTTACAACTTTCAACATCTAAGATTTTTGTATCAAATATGTTCTGAATAGACATAAGCTAAAAATACGAATGTTGTCTGCTGCAATTCAATATGAATTTAGAACTTAATCAAATTGTTCATAAACATTTATGATAAATATACAAAATTTTCTAGAAATTAAAATTAATTTAACATTAAAATGTTAACCATAAAGATAAAATTTATCATATCTACTTATTTTAATATTTATTAGAAAAATTATAATTCGTAACTAATCTTGTCTCGGTAAAATTATTAAAAACAGTCAATGAATTTAAATTTTAGAAATCAAACACAATTGAATAAAATATGATTGCTTTAAAATTATATATTAATAGGTCAATTAATAAATAACATCCAATGTGATAGTATATTTAAATTCATATTACTTAAAATACATCTAATAAATATAGCTTCATTTTTATTTATACCCATTTATTATATAATTTAACATTTGTAGATGTACTTGAAATACTTGGAGTTTGAATCCAAGTAAAAAAATAAAAAGAAATCAAATACATTATTTAAGAAGATTAAGGACAAATGTAAATCAATCACACAGTTATTATTGAACGATAGTTGGAAAAATAAAAACAGGGTTGAGTACATTCTCTTTTTATAGATTACAGTTAACACAACACAATCAAGTCTAAGCTTGCAAAACATAGTGAAGGGAGCATCTGACATGGACGGTATTCAGGAACTTGCTTACAGTGGTCAACAAGCATCAAGTGCAACCCACCATCTCAAACTTTTACGAAGTCTAAACTAAGAAATCTGAACGTAGAAAAAACGACTATAAGCAATAAAATGTCAGACATTACACCTTACGTGAACTTTCTGGTCGTTCATCAACGGCAGAAGATGATTTCAGGGATGGCAGCGGTGAAGTCTCACCAGGTTTCACATTTTCACCACCCGGCGGTAAACACCTTTTTGAAAAAAATGCCGCAATACTCTTCGGTCCCTCACTGGATTTTTCTGACAGTTCAACCAGACATAGTTTAGATATTGAAACAAAAAACATCAAGACTTCGGGGAGAAGTGCTTGGGACAGTAAAGATAGCATACCAGGTTTAGCTGTCAAACCAAGCTTATCCAGAACTTCTTTCTTCACCTGGATAAAAATGAGAAATATAAAATTCAGCATAGATACACACTAAACTCAATCACGAAGAGAGAGAGTTTGTGTTCCCAGAAAGTCAAAATAGCATTGGTTTTTTAGGTCGTGATGCGCAAATTCATTTACAGCTTGGCATCTCGATGACCCGGAAAAATTTATTAAAAACGTGACTGGTATCATATTCAGAACTAGAATGCACATCGGTGGAAGGGGAAATCAGCCAAAATATGTTCTTGGAGTCCAGGATAAAAAAAATGGTAAAGGATCACCCCCATTAACTTTACGAACCATTTCTTGATCAAGGTGAGGGAATTTCAAAGATTTGATAGGATTTATTCAACCCTTTGCCAAATGATGATATACAACAGTCACTAACTGCCATCCTGATGAATAAATAGATACTAGATTGTAAGTTATAAGATGGCTTTAGTTCAACACAACTCCATACGAATCCAATTGTTAAGGGGCCCAACCAGGTTAAGATAATTGGCATGTCCACTCCATATTTAACCACCCGAGTTCATTATGGGTCAAATGTATGTCAGGTTATTACTTGTGACTACTATCCACCAAAAGCAGCATCAAGGGTTTCTGGGGAATAAATGATATTCACACAACATACCAAGGATCACAACTGCAAAAAGTTTAATTGGTAGCAAAGGTACTAGATTCATACGCATCCATACAGTTGAGAGGTGGGCAATATAAATATACTAGCAAATTATACTAAAAATCGTTAATTTTAATAACTTTCACTATAGTAATTAGCTGCAACTGCTAGATTGTGAGATCTCCACCAAACTAACCTGCAAACGGTTATCGACATAGTCAGCTACTTCGCGTACTTTATTCTTCATCAAGGACTTCGGCACAGAAGGGAATTTCTGTTGCAAAGATACCAGCACTTTATTCATACCTTGAGAACAACTTTGAATAGTGGTCACCTGAAAAGTTACAAAATCTTTGTAAAGTGATAAAACTTGCATGTTATCTCATAAAATTAGATGAATTAGGAGAGAATAAAAAGGGCAGCTTTCCCAAATCCCTGCACCTGGCAAGTGTCATCTCAACCAACATAATGACTGATTGTTCCCTCAACCAATTTCACTACATTGACTCTGGCAAACTACACATATACATGAAAATTATCCAATTCAAACGCATAACTTACAATAGCGGGTAGGTCTGAGTCAGGAATCGCAACTACACCAGATGTTGAACTAGCACCACCTTTCCCATCAGAGAGATGGACCTTTTGTTCCTCGTCTTGCATCTTATCCATCGGTATTTCTATAGGTGAGCTGCCAGGTACTACGTACATACGCAAAGCCTGCAAGAACTTCTGCTCCACCTTAGAAATACCACCAGTACTGTGATCTGGCGACAACTCCTTGTCGTGAATAAAATTTGTTATAATCAAGGGATGATTTTTCCGGAGAGCAAGGTCTGTCAAACTGTTTACATATTTTTGTTGCCGAAGTAAAGCACAAAACTCCTCGTTGTAGCTAGATGAGCTATCATTCCCCTTAATGTCACCATCTATTCCCCTTCTGTCCACTTGTGCACCCTATATATAAATAAAAGAAATTTAACTAATCAGTTGCAGTGGTTTTAAAATTCAAAAACAGTTGTCTGTTACCGGAACTACTGTTCTAGATGAAATAAAAGAAGCCCTTGATCATGCTCCTATCCCAGCCCTTGCAAATGCTGATAAAAAATACATAGCATGCACAGATATCGAGACATCAAAAGGTCTAAACATCACTCATCTCAGAATCACTGAAATGAAAAACATTGTAATAACAAACACAAACTGATTACAGCAAAAAAGACCAAGCCTATACCTCATTTTCGGAGAGATAGCCATCTGGTACCAAAAACCCATCTTCACTTTCTTCATCAGACTTTGAGCATTCCTCTTGACAGTCCTCTTCATCTTTATCACAATCAGAAAGACTTTCACCGGGTTCCTCCTAAAACAGACAGAATGTTGTTAGCAGATGGACGGCATCCATTGCAAATTAATTCAATTAAATACAGAAAAATCAATGCACCTCTTCCCACTCCTCGTCACTGCTGACATCATAATCCAGGCTTGGATCCTTCCTTAGCGGATGGCGTGCTCCAACAATTTGACTAGAAAAAATACATATTTTAATACACATGCAATCTCAAACAAGAAAATACTGAAAATACATATTGTAACACACAAAAACGAAAAGTATCACTGACAACAGCGCTAATGTACTCATGTATAGGCATTTAATCAAATCAACAGAGCATCTAACATTAGGGACAGTATCTGCATAACTAAACTTTAGATGAACAGTTGAATCACTGGATTTACCCATTTTTAAGTGAATGCATACTACATCCCTTTAAAAGTCAACATAAAAAATCCATTCATGAAGCACAATCTAACCTTTTTGTGGGCCAAACACCATAAAAGGCAGGCCTATGAGACTTATCAAACTGAAATAGTTGCCGTGCTCGACGGTACTTCTTGCCATCATGAAGAGAACTATCTGCATTCGCTGGACATGAACTGATATCAGAACTATATTCACCCAATCTGTCCACGTGTTTCTCCATGTCTAACTCATCATCATGAACATCAGTTTTAATAGATGTCAGCTTAAGCTCCTTAAAAACTTCAGTCCTAGGCTTCAGACGAATGCCCCAGTTCTGTTTTCTGTTTGAGCGAATTGATTGTCCTAAAGAGCGCCATGCAGAAAAGTGTGACCTGAAAAGAGGGACATTTTTAGTTAGATCTGAAAACAGAACAACTAGTGTAAAAAAGAATGTTGAAAGAAACTTACTTGCGAATATCCTCAAGTATTACATCATTACTTGATGCAAGAGTACAATCCATTGCAAGTGTAGCTGACTGAAACAAACTTTCATTCTTGCTGCTTGACAAATCAGATGCAGATGATTTGGTTGAAACGTTGTCATTCTCAGATGAGGAATCAGCTTTACATTTTTTCAGAAAACGATGCATAATTGAGACTTGCAGTTGTAAACTCCGCTTCTTCTTTGACTCAGCTTCAGCTTTCTCTCGACGTCGTTGTGCCTTTTTTGTTTCCTCTACTTGTTTCTTTTGCTGTTGCTTCTTTATAGAACATTTCTCATTATTTGTTGTCTCACCTTGTGACAATTGTAAATCCGATTCCTAAAAGAATCAAGTGGTTGAAAAAATAAAGTCTTTAATAAACAAAAGGTAAATTTCATTTCAATTTTTCATCAAATGAATATTTTTGTAACATACTTTTATTATATTCTGCAAAAAATATATAATAATGCTCTAAAAATTAAACTTGATAAGCAATTACAATTATATACTTGCAAAAGTGTTAATGTCTAATAAATAAATTTTTAATTCAAATTTTTAAATAAATTCTCAAAAAAGTATTGTATCCTAAATTTTAAGAATTGGTACCACTATATTATAACAAACACCATCTAACGCAACAGACTGTTAAATGTTGTTAGCTAGTAGAAAATATTCATTTTAAACATATGTAAAACATGATTGCGCTGCCAATGAGAGCATCATCAAGAAAGAAGCAACTTCAGCTATAAAGAACACATAGCAGCGCAAAAATAGTAACACTTACATTGGGCTGTGTTTCTCGTTGCAGTTCTTTGTGCATGTTTGCTTTCTCTTTCTCAGCTTCTCTTCTGTTTCTCTCCAGCTGTTTCATTAGCAATTTATTTTCTTCATTTGCTCTTTTCTTGTCCCTACAATTATATGTTAGAAAATTAAATCAATCATCACAAGCATTTAAATATTTTTGAGACACAAACCACATTATGTTAGGAAGTGTTGTGTACATGGCTTCACTATTTTTCTGCAACGAATTATCCACTAACAAGCGGATATCTGCCTCAGGAAAAGCTTTATTGAGCTTTGTCGATGCCCTCTTTAAGGCATCATTGAAATTTGGCTCACACTCTAGCCTTTTCAGAGCTGCTATCATTTCTGAAAAAAAAAAATAGCAAATACTTATTAAATAAACATACAACCTCATTTCCAAAACTTGATCAGATAAAGAACTCTTAGAAAGGCGAAAACAATGAAACACAAACTATGAACGTAAATTATGGCTAGCTTCAGTATAAAAGCAGCTATAATGCAAAAAGAAAGTCACGTTACCACCAGCAAGAATAAAAATTCACATTCTTACTTTCAAGACAAATAAATAATTTGACTAATTATAAGCAAAGTACATTCAACAACCAAAACTAACTACACTAGTAGCGAGCACATTACCAGAGACCGCTATAATCCTATCATGGATCCTCTTCCGGCACATGCGTCGAACACCAAGCTGTCCTCGGACAGATATCGGCAACAATTTCAAATCCCTCGTCTGCATCACCGATAAACAAGTCTCAATTACAATTGAATGACCAAGCCCTAGCATGCATGTTATACGACTGAATACTTAATGTATCAAACATGAACAGAAATCAAGATAAGCAAGAATTCTCAATCACCTCCCAACACCAGAGACACGACTCGGCGTAGTCCTCTAATACATCAGCATCCGCATTAGGCAAGCCATAAGTCACTCTCTGTCCCGCAAACAACACGCTACTCTTCACAGTAGCGTAGGTCACCGGCTCCGCCAGCACGATTGCGCCGCTACCGACCTCTCCGTTCAATCTGTCGTGAATCTCATCAACCAGCTTCGACAGCGGGAGGTCGCTCTCCTCTAACAGAGCCGCGACGACGGCGTTTCGCGAACCGCCACACTGGCTCAGTTCGATGCGCACTTTCTCAGCCACGGCTTCCTTATAATAGCGGAACAAGGCGTCGAGCTCCTTCTCTAGGGTTTCAATGTACGCTTGCTTCTCCTCGGCACTCTTTAGGTTTTGCAGCACCGATGGAACTCTCTTCCGGCTCCGCGGAGTGGTGCTCCTCGGAGTGGTGGTCTTTGCACGATTCGAATTCGGATCTTGAGAACAAGGACGAGGCGGAGTAGAAACAGGTTCGGCACCGCCGGCCATGGTCCCAATCGGCGCTGCCATTTCCACCTCTTCCACTTTCCCCAAAACCTTCTGTGAGTTTTGATAACTGATTCGACCTGTGAGATCTGTTGTGAAAAATAAATGAACTTTAACCCTATTTGTAATGCTGTGGTGTGTAGAAGAGTGGATTAAGTAAAGATCGATTTGGACATGTATAAACGCAATGGTAAAGAAAAATTGAAAATTGGCTTTGGGGAAGAAATGAAAAGGATGAGAATATAAACACAAAAATTGGTTAATGAATTTTGTTTTCGCGCCAAACTCGCTCATTTCGCTCCATTGCCGAATGTATTTTCGGGTATCCAAACCCTATTTTTCGGGTGTCCGAAACCTGTTTTCAACCGTTTTAACCCGATTACAAAGATATATGATGAAGTAATCTAATTATTATTATTTCACAAGTTTTATTACTAATTTTTTGTTTTTTTTTTTGTTTTTTTTTTCAAATTTTAAAAATTATTTAATAAAATATGAACTTAAGTCAAAATAATATATCATTACATTATTACTTGAATAATCATAATAGTATATTCAAACAAAACTTTTCATAAATATCTTTGGAAAAAAAATCATAATAAAATGCTAAAAAAAGGTAAGAAAATATATTGAAAAACTTGCACAAATTAACTTAGGTATAAGATAAACTTAAACCACAAAAAACGTTTGTCCAATTCTTTTTCTTTTTATTTCTCCGCTTTATAAGTATTTGTAGATAATTTTTTTTAAACACGTCTTAAAAAAAACATGAAAAAAGAAAAAATATAATAATGATCAAATATTTAAATAACGTAAATAATAAAAATGACAATCATTATAGTTAAACGATAAAATGTCCATTGAAATTTGAAATGTAATTCATAAATTTTTTTATTAAAAAAACTAGTGAATATCTTATTTTAATGTAAAAATATATTTAATATTATTAAACTTAAAATTATTGTTCTCTTTATTAAGAAATTATTAAATTGTTATTTTGGTTTGAATAAACTAATATTTATCTTTTGTTCTTAAAAAAGTTGGATATCAGGTGTTAAAATTAAATATAAAAATATTGTTTCAAATTAAATTGGATAACACTTTAAGGAAACAAATTGAATGGTATAATAATTTTGGTAAACTAAACTCAACTATTTTGAGTTATTGTGAGTTTTATAATTATTCACAAGTGTAAATTGTTTTTAATATTCATTTTCTTAAACATGTTTTTCAGTAACATTAAAATGTAGGAACTAAATTGATTTTACAAGAAATCAACTTACAAAAATTCAACTTATATTTACACTTGAATTCAAATCTAATTTACAATAGCAATTTTTTTTTTTTGTGCAGGTTAGTTCAATGATATTAATGTCATCCTAATTATGGATTAATTTTGATGGATATTTATGAATCTAGATGTGATTTTTACTTTGCTATTTAGGAGAACTTTATGGTTGTGTAATTTAGCTTAATATTGTTGATTTTACTCAGTCATGCTTTGAAGTTAAGATTTGTTTTGAAGATGAGATATCAGAGGATAAAATATTATAATTATCTTATATTGTAACATGACATTTGTTACATTTATAATATGATAATTACTTACTTTACTTTATCAATTTAGTTTAGTGTATTTCTTTTGCCTCTAATCAAAATTGACTCCATCTAATATAATATAATGAAAACAATATACTTGTTAAGTTAATTATTATTTGCTGAATCTTTTATTTAAAACATAAATACTTATCTAAATAAACTCAGAGTTTAATTATATATAAAAGATTTAGAATTATAATACATATTTCGCTTAAAAGATAGTTATAACATTTCGTATGCATCAATTAGTTATAATTTTGTAGTTTGGTAAAATTGTTGTTCTTTTATTATTATTTTTTTCTAATGTTTTTCTTCATATATCATCGTTTTATAATTTAATCACATCCCATTGTAGTACAATAATTAATGAATATCTATATTTGATTAGATTTTTAAAAGGAATAAATTTCTGCTAAAAATAAATATCATATTATAAAAAAATTGTTGATGAAAAAAAATTTGTTAATAAAATAAAATTGACTAACCGATTTAAATGACGAATTTGGAATTTTAATTATGAACAAAAATATCTATGAGTAAAATTTATTGATAATTTAAAAATTTTATTATCGATGGATATTTTCATTAATAAATTATATTGATAAAAAAATATAATTGGTCATTAAGTTGATCTTTAAAATTAGTTATTATGGTTTTAGCTACCCAGGAAAATTGGTCACTAAAAATTAATTACTTAGGTTTTGACTATAAAAAATGAATTAGTTTCTAAATTATTTTACAATTATTTAGTGACTAATTGTAATTTTTTATTTATAATAATAATAATTATTTTAGTAATTAATAATTTTTATTTTTTAAATTAGTGTCTAAATTGGTCACTATAGTGATTAATTTTTAAAATTTATTTTTAATTGAAAATTTATTTTTGTAATGGTAAATCTATTTGACTTTTACATTTTTAAATTTAAAATTATCATCCCATAATAATATTTTTTCATTTAAAAAAATAATTTTATGTCTATAAAATAATTTAAAGTCAATAAGTTAATTCATTATTTCAATATTTATACTTGAGTTTACACATCCTATGAAATCGTAGTTAAATTTTGAATTATCAATCGATTTACAATGTAGTTTTATTAAAAACATTTGAATCACATTTCTCTCTTCTTTTTCCTTTTTCAGAACATTGAAGTCAACATATTCTCACTTGATAGTTTTTACCTTATTTAAACCCTAAACGGATTATCCCGGAACTTTTTAATTGTTACATTATTCATACAATGAAGTGATTAATTCATTATTGTTCTAAAACTTATTCATTATTCATATTGGTATTGATTATTCATTATTCTCCAAAGCTTATTAATGTTTATGAGTTGAACTAGGTATTTGATAACACCACCTTTTAAAATACAAACATCAAGCATATATTGATTCTAATCTATAGACTAATTTGAATGAATTATTTTTATGTATATATTGAGTTATTTATTTTATTTGGGATGCAAATAATCACATGACAATTTCATGCAAAAGATGACTCACATTTTGAAGAACTAAAAGTTTAAAAAATTGAACATGTTATTGTTAGTGGTAAGACAAGTTAGGTGAATCCTCCTTTAACCAAAATTTATGATTATCCATTTAGTCAATTGTAATTCTAGAAAACTATAAAGGAAGTGACTTGGAAAGTGATAATTCTTCGAAGCTCAATCAACTCTCACTCCACAAAAACTAAAAGTATAAATAATTACAGAAAAATTAAATCTTAGTGGGTAAAGATGATAACATAGGAGAGAAAAAAAAATGTAGTCTCATCCCATTCGATTCATGATAACAATATTTGTTTCAATCTGAATCACAAATTAAAATATTATATAATTTACCATTTCTTATATATTGTTATAAAAAAATTGTAAAGAATATATGCAATTTGAAGTAAAAACTAGATTTAATTAGTTGGATGGTATCATATTTCGTTCATATATGTCAGTTTAATATTTATTTCTAAAAATGCATCAATCGAGTCCCAATTTTTGAAAAAATATCTCAATCAGGTTTTTTCATACAAAAATTATTAAAATCGTTAACTTAATTCATGATTTTTACCACTAAATTTTTATATAAATATCAATACTTAATTTTGTAAGTTATTGACGGTGTTAATATTTTTTTGTTAGAAAAGACCTAATTGAGATATTTTTTCAAAAGTTTAAACTCAATTAACACCTTTCTATGAAACGGTTACCAAACTAAAACATCTAAACAAAAATTGTACCATTCGACTAATTAAACCTAAAAATTAGCATTTAAATATAATTTTTACTAAATTTTTTTTTCAAATAAATATATTACTCTTAATCTAAATCTAGTTCTACACGATTCATTTTATTTCACTTTATAACGGTAACAAATCCAACCATAAACATATACTCAATTCATGTTGGAATGCATCTTATAATATAAATATGTTTCTTTTTTAGAATAGTAGATTAATATTTATTTTCCTCAATCAATTTCATAAATATCGAATAATCTTAAGTTTAATTTTTAATATATATATATATATATATATATATATGATGATCTTTTAACTATTAATTTTTTACAAATTTCTTTTATAATATTAAGTGTCACTTTTTAATTCATTTTTTTTTATTTTGAATATTTTAAAATTACTTAGGCAATATTACATTTTATTACAAGAAAAAAATTGTCAAAATTTAATTTCATTGTCTTGCATAAAACATCGATCCTTCAATTCAAATCATATGTACAGTAATTTAGTTTTTGTTTTTTTTTATCGATTTCATTTTATTTGCAATAATAATTTAATTTGGTATGAAAATGAATAGCAATTGGATTTAAAAGTTGGTGCATGGTTTCCAATGTTGATAAGCATAGGTGTAATGTTTTCCAATGTTGTTACCGTTGTTGGGATTAATGTGGTCTGCTGTGGCACACTCTTCAACGGCAATAAGCGGTGCATGGCAGGTTAGGTCTGCTATGCTCTGCTGCTACATTACTCTGCTTTGCAACTTTCAATGTCTGTGTGAGAGAAAAAACACGAACGCTGAGTGGAACAAAATTCGGCGAAGATCAGCACTGTATAGCCGTTAGACAAAGATTTATTTGAACTTTTGTTACAGATATACTGTGCCAAAAAAACAGAGTGCACAGAGAAGATACCTTTTATTTACTCAATTATGATCAGACTTTATTTTTTCATGATCTTCAAAAGTTTCATTTCAATCAGCCAAAATTTACTTTCCGGAGGATTGAATTGAAACCTGATCCGTTTTTTGAAAAAGAAAATGGAGATAATATTAATAATTGCAATTATTTTGTTATAAATAATAAATTTAAGAATTTAATGTAGAACACTATTATGGGTTTCAATTTAATTTCTAATAAAAAATATTATTATTGATGTAAAAAGTTTAGTAAAATAGAAAAGATAAGGAAATTTTAAGTTTTATGAATTTGATTAATTGAAAAAAATTAAGAAATTAATGTTGAAGAAATCAAATTTAAATTAAGAAATTAATGTTGAAGAAATTTTATTAAGGTATTTATATAAATAATATATGGAGGGAATGTCTCATTTATTAATGAATAAATAAATATGTTTATAGTAGGTGAATTGTATTTTAATCATTAAATTTTAAAATGAATTAATATGTTTTTTTTTTATTTAGTGACACGTTATTATTTCTCTAAAAATTTCAAATATTAATTTTAAATCTTTGACTAGTCAGGAAATATTCCACACATACACTTTCATATATTTTTTCTTTAAATTTTAAATAAATATAAATGAATCGAGTTTTTCTTAAGCAAATGACAAGTTAATATTTGTTACAAGTTAAATGGCATGTTATATACACATTTTAGTTAGAATTTGTTAAATAGTATAAATAATTTAAAGTTAACTTTAGATCATTTGCTGTGTTAGAAAAGTTTTACATAGTTAGATTATAAGAATTATATGTATTCATTTTAAATTTAAAGAGTAAATTATGTGAAAGTTTTGAACCAATAATATATTTCAATTTCACATAAAATAAAAAACCTATCTAACATTTTATTAAATTTATGTTACTAATTTTACTAAAATGATAATGCTTGACATTATAATTATATCAATAAAAATTAAATTATTAAATGTATTATTTTACGATTTAGCTGTACAATTTAATCATAATTCAATAATATTTTACGTAAAATTAAATTTATGTGATTGTTAGTAAAATGATTTTTTTTTTTTTTGTAAATTGTAGTCTTAAAATAAGTTTTGTAAAATATGATCAGTTTAATATAAACAACGTGTGGGTTCAAAATAAATAATATTGAACTAAGACAAAAATTGCGCACTCATTTAAAATTCAAAATTTAGATGTATAATATAAATTAAATTTATTACCTGAATCCACACACACACACACACATATATATATATATATATATATATATATATATATATATATATATATATATATATATATATATATATATTTATGTATATAAAATTTTGAACATTATTAATAGTTATATTTTTTTAGTATTCTAAAATAAAAATATATTAATATTATCAACTAATATGATAAGTAAGTTAACAAATTGAATTTAAAATGCATGTAAGAACATTAAAAGAATTGAAAGGTAAAAGCCGGCCAAAAAATAACTAAAATTTAAATTGTTAAAATTAATTTAAAATAATATTCAAAATTCTTTAAAATTAGTATACGTAATACTAGGGTGGCAAAATGAGTTGGCCCGTTGGGTCAGCCTCTATTAAAAGGATGAGTTGTGTTAAAGATTTCAACCTCTTAATCTATTCTAACCTGTCTCATCCAGTCCGTCGATTGGATGAGGCAAAATACAAATTAATATATCCTAACCTGTTGGTCTGTTTTTAAAAAATAAAATAAAAATAATTATAAAGATTATTTTTTATATATTATTTTTTAAATGTGTAAATATATAATAGTATTTTAATTAAATCATTAACACATACAAATTAAGTTTAAATTATTAGTTGTAATTGAGTAATTTAATATGTAAATGTAATGATTATTTTATTTTATCTAATTAAAAATATTAGCTAATCAATCAAAAGTTTAAAAAAAAAATTGATTAAATATGTTTTTAGTATTAATTTATATGTATAGATAAACAAATTTTAAAAAAATTAAAAAAATTAAAAAGAAAAAGAAAAAATTATCTAACTTTTAATAAATCACAGGTCGGGAATAATAGAAATAAATTGGCCTATTATACCATCCCTACGTAGGATATAGTTTTTTTAGCGACCTTCAAAGAAATTAATTGAATTGGAAATGTGAGTTTCAAATTAGTGATATCTTAGATGATGAAACTAATGTACAATCGAGACAAATACACCAATTTTCATCATTATTGGTTGACGACAAATAGTTTATTGGTAATTTTTTTTTGGCAGAAGTCTTTACAATACTCCTAACTATTCATTTCAAACCTTTTAAAGTGTGTTTACAAAGTTTTTTTTTTTTTTTTTAATGAGTATCGTGGGAGTAACATTCAAGGTAGTCTTGTATTATTAAAAATTTGGGAGGAACATGTAGAAGAAGATAATTTCACACTGTTAGAGATGTAAAGTTGCTCCAAAGTGTCGTTTTTTTTATGAAGTGAATTGTTTATTCTTTTCCTAGGCGCGTTGATTTTAATTTTAACTTTTTTTATTTGTATTTTTACAATTACGCCTTTTGATATGAACAATTAATATTTTACAAGAAAATCAAAGTTATAGATATTATCACAACATAAAGACACGTGTATAAAAAAAATGTATAAGAATGGTAAAATGGGTTGACTAACAGGTCAACATGAATTAAAAGAAATAAGTTATATTAAAGATTTTAATCCATCAGTCCGTCTTGATCTAGTTTATCCAATCCATTAATTTGATGGGTCATAATTCAGGTCAATTTGGTATGTTCCATTTATTCGTTTTAAAAAATAACTTTTTTATATATTATATTTTTCAAAAAATTTAAATATATAATAATATTACCATTTAAATCATTAACACTTAAAAAATAAATTTCAATTATTAGTTATAATAAAATAATTTAAAATATAAATATAATAATTATTTTGGTTTATTTAATCACAAATATTAACTAATCAATTAAAAGTTGAAAAAGTATTTTATATATTAAATATGATTTTAATACTTATATATATTTATAAATCATTCTTAATTCAGTAAAATTACTTTTTCTTCTTAAATTTGTTTTCTCAAAATTTATAAAATGCATAATATGTATAACGCAAAATGTTTGTAATGTGAAGAGAATAAGATCCACAGAAAATTCAGGTTGGGCTCGAGATTATGATCCAAAAGCGCACGAACTTGGTCCACTCAAAACCTATGGCTCATGTTCAATCTCTTAACCATTTCACCTTCGTATCACATGCTGCACCCATGCACACACCACACAAATAATAACCAAAAAAAAAAAAACAAAACAAAAAACATAGCAATTCTGAAGGAAATGCTCAGAAGCAGCACTTTAACACACAGTGTTACAGTCACCTGTGTTCGTCAAAGTCACAGACAATGGCACCAATCAATTCCCGCGAACTATAGAGTCTGTGACGCTGCTCGTAACACTCTGTTATCGAACTCCGCGATCTTCAAGTGGAAGACAAAATCGAATACTAAACGTAACAGCTCTGGAATGGGAACCTTCACCACGCGCGCCTTGGCGCAGCCGCTGAAGAACGCCGACGAACTCATCGATTCCGTCGAGACGTTTATCTTCGACTGTGACGGTATGTTACTGATTTCGAACGCTTCAACTATTTGTATTTCGCACGCATCATTTCATTTTTATACCGATTCAGGATGAGTTTTATTTTTATTTTTATACATTTTTCATTGTAAATGTTTTTATATCCTCAGTTCAATTAATTAGAGATCAATCTAAACATAACTATTGTATAATTATTTAGTTATTCTAAAAAAAATGGTTAATCTTTTACCTAGTTTTATGTATATGCCAAAACTGAAAGTAGACTAAAGCGTAAAATGAAGTCGACTATAGAAATTAAACGATTAATTTGACAAAAAAAAACTCTATACTGTTTATTTTTTGTAGGCTATTAGACCAAATTCTTGTGCATGATCAATCAATTAGAAGTCAACTTTTAAAATAGTTATTACACAATTAAAAAAAACTCTATAATAATAAAATGCTAATATGTGATTATCGGTGCATTTTAGATAAATTGTAGAGAAAGTTGTTTTTGAAGTTATGAGTTTAATATTCCAGCTTGTCCGTATCATGTTAATGGATATCATGCATGATATTTGTGTACAAAAGTGACCTGATTAATGGAAAAAATGGTGATGCTTGATTTTTTTTCTGAGGTCCTTCGGTGAAAAAATGGTGATGCTTCTTGTTCTGTTTTGCTTTATCAAATCCCTTGGGTTGTTTCCAAAGTATATTGACATAATGCGAATTTCTTTTACCATTAAAACTTAATTCGCAGGAGTTATATGGAAAGGGGACAAATTAATAGGAGGAGTTCCCGAAACACTTGACTTGCTCCGGTCAAAGGTTTGTGTGCTAATGTAGGCACTAGGCTTTTACCTGCAAGTTTCAATGTGAACTATCCTTCAATTTATTGTTCTTCATTTCAAGCAAAAAGTCTTGAGGTTTGTGAACTATCTTTAGGGAAAAAGACTAGTTTTTGTCACCAACAACTCAACCAAGTCTAGGAAGCAATATGGAAAGAAATTTGAAACCCTTGGCCTGAATGTCGGCGAGGTTAGTCCGCATTTGTTGTTCCTCACTTTGTTTGCACTGAAATTGTTTAGTGAATAATAATGAATTTGTAATCTTTAACTATTGTGTTATTTCAGGAGGAGATTTTTGCGTCATCCTTTGCTGCTGCTGCATATTTGAAGTCCATTGATTTCCCAAAAGATAAAAAGGTAAGATATCATTTTTTGGTTTGCAGTAGGACCCAAACTAATATTAAGTATTTAATCCAGGAACTCTTTTAACCTCAAATGGTACCCTAAGTTAACATTAGGAGTAAGTTAACACTGGCCTCCAGGTTAACACTTACTATATGACATGCCTTTTGTTTGGGAGATTACACTTATTCCCCATGCTTTGTTATTTTGAAAGGACGTTACGTAGGACCATTTTGTAAAGGAAGGGATATGTGTGATTCATTATTTCATTTAACAGAAAAGGTTATCAAGGAATAAGTCCATTAAGTAAGGAACGCTAGATTAGTTTTTTCCCAAACACAACAAGTCTCGGTACAATTCCACTTAAACATAAAAGTCCACAAATCTTACATTAAAGTTTTGATTTGTTTAATACTCTTTGGCTTAGTTTATCAAGGTTATCCATTATATCCTTACAGACATATATTTATATGGCAGTTTCTTTGATGTAGTTGACTAGTAAAGGGGCTCTTTGTTTCTGCAACGAACCTTGCTTCCCTTAAAAATTTTTCCCGTATCTTTGTTTGGCGTTTTATCTCATCCTTTGTTGAAATATATGCTCTCTACCTTTATAATTATGCCAAATATTTTTATGCTGGAATCCTAAAATGTTTCTTTTTATTCTGTGGTATTTTCTGCTGCCATAAAGTTTCCTATTTGTTACTTTTATTGATTGAAAGCGAAAATACATTTAACTTAAAATCCTTAATTCCTGAAATGCAAAGTGTGTCCTTTACCCACATTCCTTTTGTAAAGCTGTATCCATTAGAAGCAGCTGCATCTATTTTTGGGTTAGCTGTAATGATGGGAGAATGAATGGAGTTGTAACAAATGATTTTCTTGTAGGTTTAAAGGGCATAGGGAAACCTAAGAAAACTGTAGTAGAAACAATTAGAAAAGACCTTGCCCAAAATGGCCGCATTTCAAGTTTGGATTTTGATGAAAGCTACTGGGTTGTGTCTTTGATTACCACATGACATAATATGAATCATATGACACATTTTGACCCCAAAAGATTAATTGATTTTGAGGCCAGGCTAACGATAAGTGAAAAACTCAACGATATTTATGCGGAAACTCCTGTAGTAATTGCAATGCCGAACGTCATACTAGCGTGATTTTTTTAATTGTAAAGTATATTTCTCAATCAATGCTTCAGAACATTATCATTTGAATTATGTTGCAACTGAATACTATATCTTTCATAAATATTAATTATTTATAAATCTGAAAGTTAAGGACTGATAGATGAACATGATTTAGGTTTATGTCATTGGAGAAGAGGGAATCTTGAAAGAGCTTGAGCTTGCTGGATATCAGTACCTTGGTGGGCCGGTATGCACTATTGAGTTCCATATGCAACATATTTACCGTCTGTCTTTTTAATACTTATAAATCTGATCTCTCAGTTACTGTGTAATATCATTTGTTTGCTTGGTTGTTTCTTTTTTTCTTTTCAAATCAGATTGATAGCTAACAATACATATAAATTAGATTTAAATGATAATGCATGGGACATAAAAATCTCAACATCTAGTGTAGAAGAAGGGCGCAGAAAGTCAAACAAAACTAGTAGATGTAATGTATAAAATATTTAAATAGTTATGCATATGTAATGTATAAATCTTCTATATTAGTATGGAATTATCCTTATGTCTGATTTCTCCATCCCAATTTTATATGCATGTTCTTCATTTAGGAAGATGGCGGGAAAAAGATTGAACTGAAGCCAGGTTTTTTGATGGAGCACGATGAAGATGTATGTGCTTCCTGCCTTTATTGATAATTTTAATATTTTTATTTGATATTATTTGTAGTTCGTGTAAAAAAAATGTGTATATTTATTAGGTTGGAGCAGTTGTTGTTGGGTTTGATCGCTACTTCAACTACTATAAAATCCAGTAAGATTTCAAAGCTGTCACTGAAACATTAAGGACACGTTTATGCACTAGAGTTAGAGAGATATCTATTTTTATTTTCCTGTTTTCTTCATAAAATGTTGCTGTCATTGAGTTCCAAGCGAAAGAGATATCTTATTCCTTCGAATCTGTACATGTTAATGCAGAAGAGGATTTATTTTTTCTTTGGTTAGCAAAATCTGGGATATATGAGCCTGAAATGTTTCCTTAAAGCACTCGATGTTACATGTATTTTAATATACAGTAAAGTCTGTCTTGCACTATTTTATGGGGTTGTGAGATGGGATGAAGGAATAGAGAGAAAGAATGGAAAGGAAAAAAGGAAGAAAAGCAAATGTGATACATTATGTGATGGAAAAAGAAATGATAGGTAAAAACAATATAAGAGAAAGGGGTGTGAGAAAATAATATCCTCTAGCATGAGCATGATGATGATGGCAATCCTATTTCAAAAGTCACGCTGAGGTAGATAGAAACTCTGGATTTGTTATTATTGAATATCACTTTTTCCTTCGTGATGAAAGGTATGGAACACTCTGCATACGTGAAAACCCTGGATGCCTTTTCATTGCTACAAATCGTGACGCTGTTACTCATCTCACAGATGCTCAAGAATGGGCCGGTTTGTCCTTCTTTCTTCTCTCCTTATTGATTTTGTTTATTACTTTGTGCATAATAATCTCAGGAGTCGTTTGATTTTTCTTTATTATGCCACACTTCCAGAATTAGAGCACAGATTACATTAAGAAAACAGCAAAATAAGTATTTCAAAACAGGATTACAAACTAGAAACAGTTCAAAGCATCAACAACATGGGAAATATGATTATGCACTTTTGTACTTGCATTTCAGGTGGGGGGTCAATGGTTGGCGCCCTCAGTGGATCTACTCAACGTGAGCCACTAGTCGTTGGAAAACCCTCAACGTTTATGATGGATTACTTAGCAAACGAGTAAAAAGCTTTCTGTTACCTTATTCTTTATTTTCAGTACATGATAGATAAGTTATCTGTGGCATATATAATCTGCGTGAGTGTATGGCATTGTGTTGCTTAATGTTTTTACACAACTCTTATCTATTTACACATCTTTGCACCAAATCATTACTTCTTCACATTTCCCATCTTTTGTTGCTGTAGTGGGTCATTTTCCCTGCCTTTAAGAGTAACACGTGGTCATTAAAAAGAATAAACCACTATTTGTTGCTGCAATGAGAAAGTTTAGAGACTTAATCATTATTTTTAGTAAACCACTTTATATTTAGGGCAATGGATAGTAAACTGTAAAAAAAAATTTCTCTCTAGAATTTCTCTTAACAGATGTAATTTCATTGAACAGATTTGGCATTTCGAAGTCACAGATATGCATGGTTGGGGACAGATTAGACACTGATATCTTATTTGGGCAAAATGGTGGTTGCAAAACTCTTCTTGTGCTCTCAGGAGTCACCACACTGCCCATGCTCCAGAGCCCTAACAACGCCATACAACCAGATTTTTATACCAACAAAATTTCAGATTTTCTTACTCTGAACGCTGCAGCTGTATGACCAAACACTTTACATTTATAATTTATAAATGTATCATCCCCCAATTGAAGGTGGGGAAGGAAAGTCGTGTATTTTATTTAAGAAGTAAATAGTAATTAGAAAATGTTCCTTTATTATTATCTTTTTCCACTAAAGAGAATTATGTACAAGATTATGAAATGAGTAGTTTGATTATCTGTTAATATAAATATTGATTATGTATACTGTCTCATGACGTTTAAAGTTGTATCATCTGGAAAACAATAAAGGAGTGCCCCAGTGACGTTGCGATTCTTGAATTAAAAGCAAAAGTGAAAAAAATATAGAATTTGAATTTCACTACAATGATACCTTTGATTTTAAATGTTGAATATCACATTTAAAATCTTAATTAATAGCACCCTAAAAAGACTAGATATTCATCTAAATGGGATATTTAGTCAATGTGTGAAAAGAAGTTCATGTCGAGGGGAATTAACTTGATATCATGTTATTAGAGGATTTCTTTAGGTGTTTTGTTCCTGAATATTTGTGCTATTATTCATTAATATCACTGTGAAGATTTTCGAGGTTGTGAACAAATATAAGAAGAGATCACAAAGAGAGAATAGAGTTCGTATATAAAGAAGATTAGATCATCATTTTCAACCCAGAGTCAAGCCTAGAAGAAAAAAAGGAATGAACATCTTTATTTCATGTAAAATTTTAAAATGTAATAATGTCTTAAAATCTAAAATAATCCTAAAAATAACATGTATCATGCATGAAAAAAGATATATTAAATTATATGTTTCATAATTTAAATATTAAATAAACATAAGGGTCTTCTTTCTCAAGCTAGATCTACCATGAGCCTTCAAATGAGTTTCTTTCATCCATTTGTGGTGACATCGATATTAAAACAATATCTTTATCATTTTTATTTGATGTATTCATTTTAGTCATTTTTATCTATGACTACGAACTCAAATTAAATTTCTAGATATACAAAAACGAATACAAAAAAAATCCAATTATGATCATCAATTCCAAATTTCACAAGAGTACTCTGCTTCAAAATGACTTTTATTAAGTGCTTCAAAAGGATCATTATTAAAATAAAGAAAAATTCTTCAAAGTTAATTAGCATCTTCAGAATTTGATATCCAGTAACAGAACTAAAAATATAAAAAACCTCATATAAGGCAAGATATAATGGGCAAAACTGATATTATAGTAATAGAACTTCTGATTGACAAGGAAAAACAGGTAACAACAAAAAGAATGAATGGAGTGAACAACCACACACCTAATTACATCACAAATAAACAAACGAACACACATATATCTATCTCAGGAGAAATAAGCATCCAATTCTCCAAGAAATCAACGAATTTTATAACCCATATATCAGCAGAGAAGCATCTTGTTCTTGTTCTTGTCAGAATCAAACTTGGAAAGGCCATGGCCAATCCTTCAAATCCTCGTCCTGCTGCACCTTCCCACTCTTCATAGGCACAATAGCACCATTACTTCCCTCAACACAAGCATAGTACTTCAAGAAAAACGCAAGAGTGAGCACCACCCACTCCAAGCAAAAGATCAAAATGGTGAGTCCACCAGCCAATTTCAGAATCACAGCACCGTCTTCTTCCCTCACATATGACTTCAACTGCCCCAAAAAGTCCCCAGTTCTTGTAAACACCAAGACAGAAACTGAACCCTGAAAAATTGCTGTTAACACAGTGGCCACCATGTGTGCAGAGTACCAGCTATTGGCCCCCACTGCGGCACAACCCGAGACAGCACCCGCGATTGTGAAGATCTGAAGAAGGATGAAGAAGAAGCCGCAGAGAGAGGGAATGAGACGCAGAGAGAGAGTGAGGAAGATGCAGCTGGAGGCTGCACCCAAGAGAATGTAGTTGCAGAAAAGAAACACCTTGTGGGTGTTGTAGTGGCGTGGAGTGATGGAGGAAGAAGAGTTCATTGTGGAGAGACCCATTTGGGTTTTGAGTGAAAAAATTGAATCTTTGGAACAGGGGAGTGAAGTTGCAGGTTGAAGTGATTGAGATTGGGTTTGTGATGATGGGTGGAGTGAGAGTGGTGCTTGCTATTATAGGTGTTCTGAGGTTCCTGTTCATAACGGTCATATTTTTTTGTTCGTCATTTGATTGGGTCGGTGGAATGTGACCGTTGGGGAAAGTGGACCTACCCAGCTGTGATGTTGACGTTAGTTTCCCCTTTCCAACGCCTATTTGTTCTTTTAATTCTTGTCTTTTGGTGTGCTATTTTTCGTTTCCTTTTAATTTCAATAATTTGGTTGTGTGAAAGTTTGATTGTAGTCTTTATTTTTGGATTAGGATCTTTGCTTTAAATGTTTTATGTTAACATATGTGTAATTAATATATAATCTTCTCTTTTATGCATGTAATCGAAAATTCAGTTTTTTTAATCTAACTGTTTAATATTTTACTCTCTTATATCACATCACACATCAGAAATAGATGATAACCGTAACTCTTACACAAGTTATTAATAATACAAAAATCGTTATATTTTAGAAAAATATAACGCTATATATTATTGTTAACGACTATTAAGCATTATAAATATAAATATAATAATAAATAAAGAAAAATTACACAGATTAAATAAAACTTAATTTTATTAAAATATTTTTTTGTCCTTAAATATGATCACAGTCTCTTCTCATCTTTCCCCAATCGATTTTCGAAAGGAAAAGGAGTTAACATTTTAAAACAATTAGACGCTTCTCATCTTTCCCCAATCGATTTTCGAAAGGAAAAGGAGTTAACATTTTAAAACAATTAGACGCGCTCTTTTACATAAGATTAGTTGTTTGTAGAAAATATCAGTATATTTAATTTTTTATTTTTTAAACTATTTTATTATAAGAGTTTGATAGTTGCTTATTGTATTTCTATAAATTTATCCTGCACCAATAACCCTTTCAAATAGATTTCCATTAAAAGTTATTTTTGCCTAATCACAAATTATGCGAGGACATCAAATTTGAAATGACTGAAAAATTATGTATCGTCAATTGTGAACTTATAAATACATAAATAATTTTAATAATATTTGATACTAGCATATAAAATTAAAACCTATTATTAAACTTGCATGTGAACAACTTTGAACAAATTGCATTAAATTGATAATTGACAATTAATACATTTGAAAATAAACATTATTCTTTTATAATAATGAGAATAAAAATTACTGACACTTATTCTTATACAAGATCAAAGATATTCGTATTTAAAATGTAACAAAATGATTAAAATTACACCAGAACAGTAAAATTTTTTTTTTTTTTTTAATGAGCTTTACTAGGAGAGGAAAGACATTATTAATTATGAGATGAAGAAAAAAATAACAAGTCTGAAAATCAATACATGTATGAATTTATGATAACATTTTCAACAAAATAATGTCTTTTCTGTGCTCATTAACCTAGTTTATTCCGGTAAAAATAGTTACATCTATAATAATTTAAAAATTATTTAACCCACAGAAGGAAATACTCCTCACATTTATACTTTTATCTAGATTTTTAATTTTAACGAAACATAACCGATGCAATATGAAAATGTCAAGGGACATGCCATTTTAATGTAAGCATCAACACCTTAAATTATTTTCTACAAATCCTGCACAGGAAAAATTTCCAATAAAAGAATAATTAAATAAGATATCAATCCACAAATATTTAAAAAACAATTCTACCTAGTTCATACTTTAACATAAATCTAACATAAATCCAAGTCTTCAGAGATTGAGACCAAAGACAGTATTTTCACAGATAAAATCTCAACAAATAAATAAAAATATCTAATGGCAATGATCCAATGCGGGCAACAATCTACATCTAAAAATTTAATCAAAGAAACTATGTACAGAAAACGACATACCCTTAAAAAGATAAATATTAAATACAGTTAGATACTATACAAATAAAAATACAGAAATGATGTACCTTGTCCAGCGACAGTTAAATTACAAGGTGCTTTCTGTTACATAAATCTGATGCCTATATAGAATGCAGGATATCATTCTTGGAGGGATGAGTTTAAACGGCATACAAATTAGCATCTGTAAATTACAAATTGTGACATTTTACAGAAATATATACATTAAGACCCAGAATAATCAATTGGGTGATACAAGCGCCACTTCAACCCCCCTGCCGTTGAAGAACTAAAAACTGAACAGCTAAATCCTATCTCCAAAAAATTATAAATGAAAAACCATAGCCAGAATTGGGGAGAAATGTTGAAAATATTATCCCAACCCAGCATATTCCAGCCAAACTACCACCCAATGGATCTTTACAACTATATCTGCCACTACATGAGGTTTCAGAAATCTGACCTCATAAGCTTCATTCGAGGTTTTATGCTAACATTTGCAAAGGGTTTTGGCTGTTCCACATGGACATAATCCCTTGTCTTGAGAACCTGCAATCATAGTTGAAATTGAATGTGAACCAATGCAAAGTTTCTAAGTGAACCTTTGAAAGCATATTAAGAAACAGGTCCAAGGTGTGAAAGAACACAAAAAATCTAACACCAAAAGAGTGATATGTGACCCTCCAAAAGTAAGAACTGGAGCTAAAGCTATATCAATAGAACATGCTTTATGACAAGATTTATACAGTTCTCAGCCCCTTTGGAGTTCAACTCACTTATTTCAAGGGTGTTTGACTTCCAACTAGCAGAGAGAACGGTTTAATCTTTGGCAATTATTTGTTTCTCTCTTTCATTCACTTTTCCCACCATCTATTTTAGGCGCTTTTAAAACTTAAAAGATACCTAATACTTTGTCCCTCAGGTTATTGTTTATTCCCACCCTCTCCTCTAATAAGATATTTCAATTATCATAATCATACATGTGAAGATGTTAAATTAATATAACAAGATCATTTGGGAATAGATTTTATTTGTGTAAATTCAAAAAATTCTCGACCATACCAGTGTCTCGAAAAACATCCGTGATGCTTCCTTCTTTGTTTTACCAACTAATAAATTGTCAAGATGCAGCTCCTTCCTTCCATGAAGATCTTCCTTATCAAACACAGTCTGCAGATACTTGGCAACAGCCCTGTGGATAAATGCAATAGTTAGCTGTTGATATATAACATGCATGAAACTGAGAATCAGTGCACAAAGATCTGGCGAAATCAAATGAAATAACAAAGAAAATTTAGTTATATGATCGTAAACAACCTAAACTCAGATACATATTAAATACATTTCAGATGTTTGTTAATTGTTATTTTGCCAAGATGACTTAAACCTGAATCATCTGCACACAACAACTTCCGGCTCAAGTGAAAAAGACATATTTTAATTGCAGATGAAGTGATCTGTCCATATCTTCAAGGGAATCCATCCCATCTAAGGCAATGGCGAAGGGGATTTTAAATGAAATGGAAGTATTTGACTAGGTGTAAAAGGAAATTCACGAACAGCCATACACATGACAAAATGATTTTTAAATCTTAGTTTGACATATACATATAATGATTAGCAACACAACAGTGAGGAAAAAAGGAAGTGCAGTTACTCTAGTTGGTACACTCTAGCATAAACAAACCTGGTCCTGGAAGACCATCCACTATTTTCAAGGTGAGTTCCTTCAGCAGATGGTTGAAAATCTTCATCATCATCATCAATTATCTCATCATCCCCAACATTCAAAAACCCTGGGAGTATACAGAAATAATGAATTAGCACAGATCAAAGAAACATAAAAAAATATAAGTAATAAAAGCTCAATCTCCTGCTTCAACAACTATTGCTTATATTTGCCACATACTTAATATTGTTTTGCATATTCCAAACTAATTAAAAAGGGTGGAACCAATGAGGAAAAACAATAACCAACACCAAATAACTTCTTAGAACAGGAGAGACATGAAGGAACTGTCGAGGAAAGGAAGCTGGCATCTAAATGAAGAGTGATTGACTCTCGTTAATTCATTGAATGATTGACTGATGGCTAATATTAACTAATTAGTTTAGATGGCACTTTCATAAAATGAACAGCAAAGAGCTTTTAGAAGCAAACCTGTGTCATTAGCAATCATATCATTTTCCTGCACCATGTAACCATAGAGCTGGATTAGGCATGAACAACATAGTAAATAAACACAACAGACAGCATCTCAATTAAAAAATCTTTGCCAAAGGCAAGGAACAGCACATAACACATTTGGCTTCAAAATAAAATTCCAAAATACCAACAGGACAATCATATGAATGCCAAAAAACATAGTGACACATACTTAGAGTTCAGAAGAAAGATAACATGTGCAATAATAAAAGAAAGGCTTAAATGTAGACATCAAGAGTAGTGAAATTAGCAGAAGTACTTATTTTCACATCACATCCCAAGGTGCAGTGTTATCCAAAGTGCAGTTTAAGGCAATTTCAATGAATAGTAAAGTGCCAGAAGAAGTTAGGGACACTTGCCAGTTGGATGGAATCATAACAATAAAAGTGGAGTGTAGAATTGTAGCAGTTCTGAAAACTACCGGCTATAATTAACATTGCTATTTTCCTGGACCGTACTTAGGGTTAGACCATACTGCACCTTTTCTCCTTGGTATTGATTTTAATTTTTAGGGCTGCTACATCTACGACTACTTTTGTTGTAAAAATGGTAATGTCTAATTTTTACCGAGAATGTTGGGCTAGAGTATTCATTTGTATGGAAATTTAGTAAAAACAATCACGCAGGCTTCTAATAGCATTCATGGTAAATAGTACTTCAATAATACACCGTATGCTACACTACAGCATACGTAGAACATGATCAGCTTCAGGAAACAACACTAAATATGGCTAGATGAACACAAACTGTTTCAGGAAATAGCACTAAAAATTGTCATGATACAGAGCAACAAAAGAGTGACGAGACATAAAAGGATTGAAACAAAAACGCAAGCAAGAAAATTAGCTTTAATTGCTGTGAGAACAGAGTTTAAAAAATATGAAGACCACCTCATTCAAAACCCAATTTCCTGTTCCTGCTTAAAATAAAAACTTTATCACCAAACCATGTCCAGAATTTTTGTTTCAAACAAAATTTTGAAATAAAAACTGATTGTTGCCACTTTAGTCACATATCTCAATGTTATCAAACAATGCTTAAATTTTTCAGGTATATCAACTAGATAAATGATTCTTGTAGAAGAATAAGAGACAAATCCAACAAATAAAGTATTGGAAAGAGGCAAAATTAAAGCAAACTGGAGAGCTTACATCATTCTGTTCTACATAGGGACTCCTAATTTCAGGGTACATTGTACTTTGTAGTCCAGCTTCCTGAAAGACTAGGTTTTCTTCATCTTTCAAAGAACTCTCTTTTTCATCTACACTGAGAGCTTCAGATTGTAAACAGTCTACTTTAGCATTTTCTATAAATATGCTGTCAGACCTTGCACCCTTGTCATCACACTCCATGGCAGAAGCAACAATTTGATTCTCATTTAACTGCCCCAGCATGCTGTTTCCATTTTCCTCTGATGGTTGATCACCATTAAAGGGAGCCTGAATATCAGCAAACCCATCAGTTTCTTTGGAACCAGTAGCCAAGGAAGCATACAAATCATTGCCTTCAAAACCATCTGTTTGAACTTCTGTTCCCGGTTCCATGCTAAGCTCAATAGCACCTACTCCTTTTCTATCGCTCTGGCACTGCACAAACTCATCCTCTAAAATAGGGATTGTATTCAAATTCTCAGCATTTGGGATGCTCAAAATATCTGAATGAATAGAACCAACGAGATCATTAGTTTTATCCATGAGAGTCGGTGATGTGGTAAAATCATTTTCAAGGACTTCAGTTAAAGATGAAGATTCATGCCCAGGGCCAGCAGAGCAATTCTCTGCTTCAGAAACAGCAATATTTCCTCCGACATGGTCTACTTCAACATTTTGAGAATTGTCAAGCTCCTCCACATGAGAAACAATATTTGTGTGCCCGTGGGCATCAATATCATGAGATCCCAAGTTAACCTCAGATTGATGACTCTCAGACAAGACAGGTATATCAGTAGGATGCACCCCTGCATCTTCTTGGAGTTGGACACCCATAGGTTCATGAGTTGTGTTCCTGTGAGCATCAACATCATGAGATCCCAAGTTAACCTCAGATTGATGACTCTCAGGCAAAACAGGTATCTCAGGAGGTTGCACTTCTGCATCTTCTTGGTATTGGACTGCCATAGGTTCATTATTCCCCACCACTCCATGAACTTCAGTATTTGTTCTAGAGTAGGACTCTTGATCATTTGTTTTCTCTATGAAAGAACTATCCATACCATAATCACAAACCTTGATTCCAGTCAGATCAATTGTCTCATTTCGCAGAATAGTAAAGTCAGTAGTCAAATCTGGAATGTATCAGAGAATTAACATAAATTATATTACATGAAAATTTCATAAAAGAATATGATGAGCAATGAAATATTAAGCAAATGAGGATGGTTTAATCAGGATAGTGATGGCCAAATGCACTTATAAAAATAGGTTTAGAAAAGCAATTCAGAACAGTTGAAAAGGAATATCAAGGATGAACTGGTCAAATGGCACCATTGTTGTTTCTTGATTAATAGCCAGCTCTATAAAAAATTATTATAGAGATGGAACAGATTACATTGGAAGCCACTAATCGAGAAAAGTGTTGTCATGAGTGAACAGTGAATTAGATATATCGTAAGATCATAAGTATTATTTTCCTCATTTCAAAATACACGAGCAAGAAAAAACTGCATTGCAAACAAAAAAAGTACTAATGTGTTTGTCTTTCATTAATGTTATTATTTTCAGTTTACATACTTTCATTAGAAGTAGCAAATATACCACAACTTATTTTCACGTGCTTTTGTTTTGGAAGGATATTTTGTGAAGGAGACAGTTAAAAGACATGAAAATATTATACATGAGAAAAATCTTGTTATTTTAGAGATTTTAACATTTAAAGAAAGGGGGAGAGAAAGGGTTAAGCAAATGCTCCAAATAATCAATAACAACATAAACAAAACCAAAATGCATAACTCACCTGTAAATATCGATCCATGGAAAATTTCATCCTCCAAAAATTGTCTCTGAATCATTAAAATCTCATTACTAGTGCAAGGAGCTTTTTTCCGTAAACGACGGATGTCTTCAGTATTGGTCAACTGTTCACGTATTGTACTTCAGAACAAAGAAGGAAAAACAATTAGTATTCAGGTAGTCAAAAGGAGTGTGGTATGCCGTAGAAGACAAAAACAAAAGTGGCATCACAAATTTGATAATAAATTGAAATGTGAACAAACTTTAAAAGTGAAAAAAAAAAAAAAGGTATATTACATGTTACAACTATTGCCGGACAGTTGATGCAAGATCAGAACTAAAGTTACCCTTTAATAAATAAAGGAGTTACTCTACACTATCAATTACGGACACTGACAAATGGTAAGAAAACAGTTCACAACACGGATAAAGTAGAGGTCTATAAATAAATGGATCAGATATCTTCCCAATTGAAATAACCATCTAATATTGATATAAGCTATTTTAAACATGTTAGACATCATCTATTATGGATAAACAAAAGTTTAAGCAGATATAATTTTCTCTCTTCTTTCAAATGTGCAGAGTGGTTTCGGTCATTTAGTTACCTACAGTACAACAAAAAACAATTGCCCGGCCAGGCTTACCTTGGCAGTTAAATAGATAAAGAAAGAGTAAAAGATCAACTATCAGAAATAGTAATAAAGGAATAGATGTGTACAGATGAAGAGATAGAAAACATACTCGCCATGCAAGACCATCATATCATCCATAAGCACCTTCCTCTTCAAGGCAGTAGTACGAGGTGCAGAACGAGCTCGCTTCATTGTTGCTATTTCAGGGGCAGCAGGGCTGGGTTTCATTTTCAAAACTGAAGATTTTCTACCAACTGCACCAACAACAAAGTTTTTTCACCCTTGCTACATTCTCAGGGAAAAAAAAACTGTAACAAAACATAGAAAAAAGCATTAATAGACCACTCTTATACCTAATATGGATGACAATAAATCGTCATCATCAGGAACAGACTCGGCAGTTCTCTTGGATTGAGCTCCCCCGTAAGACTCCATCAAATCCATACTCTGCACTGTAAGAGTACTTTCTGTGAAGCTACGTTTTTTACCAGAAATGCCGTTTACCCCAGCAGGGCCCGCATGGCCTTCAGTTGCACCCAGGATGTCAGGAGTAGATGCCATCAGCAAATCATTTGTTTCGCCATCATGTTGGTAAGCTAAGGAGAGCAATTTTTCAGGCTCTGGCATGTCAGTAACAGCAGATCTATTTATACTTTCTACTTTATTGCTAAATATCTGACTCTCAATTTCCATATCTGTTTTCCCAAAATCAGGTGTTTCTTTAGATACGGATGGCTCTATTGTCTCTTGGTAACTTAATGCAGGATTTGAAACATCAGTTACATGACCTTTTTCACCTGTAAAGAGTAAAAGCAACAGGTTATCAATAAAATGGAATGTGCATGTTTGATAATATCTATCAACAAGATTATACAATTAAATGGAGTAACTTAACAAAACAGAATCTAGTTGAATTACTACAAAAAGGTACTATTACTATGATGCTAATTAGCCATGCAGAAAAGAAAAAAAAAAATCAAATGGAAATTACACAACAAAATGTAAAAATCAGTACAACACCATGGTGACACTCAGGATTTGGTAATAGGCAAAATGCCAAAAAGATTTTGGCGCTGTTACTGGGCAGCAATTCTTTGGTGCGTGTAGTAGGAATGAAATGCTAAACATTTAGCAGAAGAGAAAACTTCTATTGGGTTGTACGAATCCAGTATTTTTCTAGCTTCTGTCAAACTCTGGTCATGATATTTCAGACGGGTGTTCTAACATCCCACAACTTTTGTACGCTATGCCGCATGTTTCTTAATATATGTTTCCGTTTTTTGGTTATTGTCATCTACAGTACTTCAGGATTTCTTATCCTCTTATGCAACTGTCGCTTCTCTTACTAAATTATTTTCTTAAATAAAAGAAACACATGTAAAATTGCATTGTAATAACAGACAATGGTTCCCAGATAGAGATTGTACATATGATTGGGAGGGAGGTTGCACAACCTTAAAAAGTAGGATCATGTAAAATTGCATTTAATAACAGACAATGTTTCCCAGATAGAGATTGTACATATGATTGGGAGGGAGGTTGCACAATCTTAAAAGTAGGATCATAAAACAAACTTGAAATTTCATAACCAAGAATACAAAAACAGACCACGCAGCCACAGTCACAGTAGTCAGTGTCAAGAATGAAAAACTGTGATAATGAAAGCATGTCACAGGCACAGCAGCAAACATTCACAGAAAGTTACCAAAGAGAGGGTCAAGTTGAGACTGAGATGAGGAGAGGTCGAGATATAGATAGAATCAAAGAGGGAGAGCAAGAGAGAAACAAAGAGGGAGGGCAAGAGAGATTTTAGGCAGTGTTCATCTAGGTCTGAAAAGGAGGGAGTATCAACATAGGGAACCAAAAAACTGGTTAAAAATTAAAAAACACTTGTGGCATACCGGGTTGTGTAACCCAACCCCAAAAATAAAAGGATTAGAAAAGGGATTGAGTAAATGAAAGAAGAGAAAAAAAATAATTAAATTCAGTGTTTTAAACACAGGGTTGCACCACATGCCAGCCAGCCCAAAAGATGATATAGTGGGATAGTGGATAAAGGGATAGCAAATAGTGATATAGAGAAATGAAGTCATGAGAAGTCATACAAAGCAGCATGGGTCGAGGGAAAAAGTGAGAAACAGCTTTTTTATTGATTTTATAAGTAAATAATGCTTTCAAATTTGAAATCCAGAGAATAGCCTCCACCAAAAACACCCTAACATTTTTTGGAATCAAGAGACACTGCTTAAAGTCTGTTAAGGTCACTATTTCCCTCACAACAGATGGTACACTGAACTGCTCGGCTATAGTGGCCACTGTAGCCGCCAAGGGGACTACTTCACTACTCCTACATTACACCTATATAACAAGACTATAGTCCACTATTAAGAACCTGATTAGGTAATATGAGTCACCTCAATTGAGGTTATGTAAATACCTTCAATAAATGACAGAGAAGGCTGGCCCAGATGGGAGGTGCATGGTTGAAGGATAGACTCAGTGGGCTGCACAGCCTCAAGCGATACATGATTTAAACCTTCACCTTCCTTCAGTTCTCGAGAAGCCTGAGCTTCCACGTCAACAACAACTTCAGGTCTTCCAGGTGATCCTAGCGGATTAATAAGATTGGATACTAGAGCATCATCAGATGGACAGGATTGTCTGTCACTCTTTGAAATTTCAATGTCATTCAGAACTTCATGCTTTGATAATGTGTTACCGTCCTCCAAATGACCACCTGATCCTGGAACCTGAGATCCATCCATGTTAGACAATGGTTTACATGAGATGTTATCTTGATCAGAAGCAACATTTTCATTGTTGGTCAAAGGAGAAGAAACAGCACAATTTATAACAGTTTGGTCCAAAGGAGCAGTCGCTGGGTCACTATTCATCAAAACTCCATCTTGCAAGTACTCCTTTTTGTCATGAACAGCAGACGCATTGATCATCCCACCTTCACATTCTGGTAACACGGTGGAAGGAAACTCTTTATTGGAAGAGTCCAACAAGGGTAATGATGCTAAGGAATGATCTTCATGCATCAAATTTTCTTGATCCTTGATTACAACCTGACATTCTAAATGCCCCTGCTCCTCTCTTTTTTCATCCATTTCAATCAGATTGCAGCCTTTATCTTCATGATGCAAATCTAAAGAAATATGATTCCCATTACTTTGCAAGGAGCAATCATTTACATCGTTATCCTTTTGGTGATGCAACAATTCGTTTTGTGTGGTCTCCATTGATTTTAAATCAGTTGAATTAGGACAGTCAACTTCATTATTGCCCTGATCCATCTGAGTTCCAAATAGGTTAGGCTCTTGAAGTCCAGGGGTAGATGGACCCTCAGCATACTCACGGATTTCACCAGTGGTGGGTAAATCATCAATCTGTTCAAAACAAATCAGATCACTAATTAAATCAGAAAAAAACTACAATCTCTAGTAAATGGAACAGCTTCCATTTCATCCTCTTTCCAGAAAGAAAAAAGAGAAAAATGAAGAACACATCACATAAAACCAAAGATTCGAGGACATTCAAATATTACTAAAATATAAAGTGTATCTTGCTTCACTCAAGTTTTGCTTACCTCCTCTTTCTTTTCATCATTTTGATGAGACATTTGAAGACTAGCACCAAAGTCATCATGCTCCAAAGTAGTAGCCTTGTCATTTAACAAAACCTGATTTTTGTCAAATCAAATTAAAATCTCCAGAAGTAATAAGAAAAATGCATCCATACTCTGCATAGTCAACTTAAAGTAAATTATTTCCACACACAGTAATACACATTAAGACACTTTGCTAACAGGCACGATTTCAGTAAAACCAAACATAACCATGCTCCAAGAACAAAAAGTTCATATCTATGCTCATCATAAAAATGGTACACAACAGCAAAGCATTTGTATTCGTGACAGATAAATACACAAAAACATATCTAGGAATGTAATGATGCAAGAGAAAAAAGTATCAGATCTATATCAGGCATACCAGGCCTGTACATTTCAGATGCATATGTACGTTGGCATATTACCCACCAATGCAGCACATCTATGCTTCTTAGTTATAACCAGACAACAAAATAATAATATTCAAATCAGTACGTTGGAGCCCCTGAACCCACATATATCAGATATTGTCAATCAACTCCACGAACAGAGTGCTGTGGGAAAACTTAAAATAAGAAAAACAGTTTACCTCATCAAGGTCTAGCCCAATTTGAGAAGCATCACCATCACCAAAGCGCTCTGCAAGACATGTTTACCACTAAAATTAGCAACAAATCTCTCCACAGAACATTTAAAATTCACTATCAACAAATCACTACAAAGAGAAACAGAGACAAAATGGTAGACTAACCATCCAAGCCGAACTGTGAAGTAGAGTAAAGCACACCATCCATAGTATCTTGCAGTGTAATCTGCTCCCTAGTACTGACATGGTGATCAACATAGTTACTGCAAGTTCACAACACATAAATTCCTCCATTAACAAGCCAATATACCTATCTTCCACTCGAACCACTAACACAAAATCACCATTTAGAATAAAGCAATTCTGTAAGAGCATAGCCAAATGAAAAATTGGCAACTGAAAATTTCTGGCATTATTATTAAATTTGTATGTCATCTGAAGATGCAAAGGAAAAATCTGAGATGTAACTGAAAAAATACCATTGTAGTAAACAATTGCTAAAGCTAAAACTGACAATATATTCAAAGTATTTAAGAACTAACGCTTGAAGAATGTCACTATCTGGCAGTTCAAAATCATCAAGATCGAAAGTTTCAGGTAAGGTGATGGAATGGTAAGGTGCAGTGGACTCTTCAGGTGGCAAATCAACTGCTGTGGAGCGAAAGGCTTGCTTTATCTTAAGCAAAGCTTCACTACAGTCATCAAAAAGGTAATTCACCTTCCTAGAATATATCCTGACCACACCAAGCAAAAGATGGCTGGATAAACGGAGTGCAATTGGTACTTCAGGGAAAAGAATGGAATCTGTTCATTCATAAAATTGACCAAATAAATATATGAAATGATAAAATGTGATCAAAATTAGACAAAGGCAAATGCAGAAAATCCACATACAACGTACTGAGCAATATTAATTCCACACTAGGATAGTCCTCTTCATCTATCATAACCAAATTTAAGCAATCAAAATTATTTGACATAAATATAGGATAGTCTTCACTCATTCCACACATCTGGCTATATAATCAATCTTTCTCGCATATTTTATAATCTTAAAAGTAAAAATCTAGTAAATCTACAGAGGAACAATTATCACAACCAAGGTTAACTCTTGCTCTAAACAAGACTTGTATATTTTCCTCTATTAATCTTATCATCATTACCACCATCATTGTTTTGTCGAACAATAATTCCATTATGAATGTTCAAGAGAAAAGAAGCACAATCAATAAACTGACATCAGCCAAAAAATCAGGGGACCACAAAAAGGCTCTAGTACAGAAACAGTTGCTAGCATTTGTTTTACACTGCCATGCAGATAGACATATCTGGAATATAATATTTTTAAGGATTTGCGGACCTTTTACTCCAGCTCAACTTATTTCTTGCAATCGACTTCAGGAATTTCATTTTTTATTATTACAAACATCAAGTTCGCACTATTTCTATTCCTTTATGTGTACGATATCATCACCAATAGCAGTTCAGCTACATCCAACAAATTGCAACCCAACTTGAGTTTACATTCTCTGTCAAACATTATATGCTATTAAACTACTTGTTGGACATTAAGATTAAACACTTACCCAACAAATCTTTTTCCATGACTCAAAACAATTATATTTGAGATCTTCACAAAGCCAGCATGATTGAAGCTCACTTATTTATTCTCCCATGCCTTCTTCATGCAAATTTCCTAAAACTTGTGGTGATTTATTTCAAGATTATACTATTTGGAAATATACAATTGGTGGTTTGTAGTATGTTATTCTTACTAGATCTAAAGTTAGTTATGAAATTAACAGAGTTCACCGATTCAAGACATATCCTCTTTTTACTCATTGCATAATGGTAAAGAGCATTTTAAGATATCCAAGGGACCCGCCTCACACCAATGAATGAACATCTGAAGTGTGGGATAAAACGGTTCAACTAGAGCCTGATAGTGGTTCCGAATGGGGCTAGGATAGATTATGATACCATCTTATGAGCTTATTGAACAAGCCCTTTATTAAGTTGTTTATACAAAAGCACCATGATCCCTTAGGCATAATTTATTAAGCTACCATTGGAAACGTTTATATTGCAATGTTTCTAATTCTGGCTCATCCTTAGCTTGTTCTATATTTTGCCATTCCATTCATCAATCTAATTTAGTCTCGGAAGTCGCTTTTTTATTCATCTACACTGAAGAGAATGTCATACTCAGAAAATATTTCAAACAATTGGACTAACAACAAAAACAGGACGAACTTGGCAAATATCTACCTCACTTAGCACTCAGGATTCTCAAACTCCACTGAAGTTCTAACCTGTTACCCTAAGCAGTTTAAGAAGTAGCTTGTTTTAGTTGGTCTATTGTTACACGACCTAAAAAAGCTCGAAATTTGTGCAACCCGACCATTAGCTTTTTCAGTTTTCACATATAATGGAGACAAAAGTTCAGATTGAAGAAAACCAATAGCTGCACAATTTTCTAAACTGTAACTAATAACTAAATATCCAAACTGTCGAAATTAACGGACAAGGTAATTAGATTAGGAAAAAACAAAACAAACTTTTGTATCCTCATTAAAATAATGCCTTTCAAAACATTAATTACAATCATAAATTACACCACTAACTAGCACACAACAATTCAATAACGAATTACACCATTAACCAACAGAACACAACTTGCTGAGCCTTAAAATCCCAAATTAAAAAGCACGACTCAAAGCAAATGCACCAAAAATACCAAATCAAAAAGCACAAAAACAAAACAAACGCACCTACGGATACACCAATGTCAGTGTCAGCCACCTGATTCTTGCGGAGCTTCCTCTCCAAATGCGCAGCTATCCATATAGTCCCAAGTGGCCCTTTCTTGGCCAAAATAAACTGAGAATAAAACATCCCTTTTCTTCACCTCGCAAATCCCCAACTCCAAAACAAACACCTTTCCCCTCAAACCTAAAACCCCATCACAAAACCAAATCCAACACCGAGAAACCCTAATTGCACCTCCTCCACCAACAAAACCGACACAACTCCACCACAACCACGTGGGAAAAGCAATTCGCGCGGTGAAACAAACTAAAATTCACCAAAACGTCTTCGTTTGATCGAGAAAACGCAGAGCGAGAGAGAATCATCACTGAGCATGGCTTCCTGAAGTGGAAAGAGAAAACCCTAACAACAGTGTGAGCAGAAAGAAAGGTGAGAATTAAAATAAAATGAAGAACAAGATAGATTTGGGGGTAATTCTAATTTTGAAATTGAAATTGAAATTTGAACAGAGAAAGAGAGCGATTTGGAAAGTTCAGATTTGATTTGGTTTGGTGTGTTTGGGTTTAATTTTCGAAATAATATGACAAGACAATAAATAAAGTAAATATAAGTCTATGTATAGTATGGTATGATCATAATATAATAATATATTATATGCTGAAACTAACATCTTATTAGTATTTTACGTGTTGTGTTGGTTCTCTCTGATTGGTCAAAAAGTGACCAATACAAATCTATACTTCATTTTTGTTTGCTTCTATCATTTATTTACACAAGTTCTTTCATTGAAAAAAAGTTACTAAATAATAAATTAAATAATACATATTTTTTTAGCTCTTGTTTATTAAACATTTATTCACTTTTCAAACAAATTCTCTTTTTTTTTTTTTCTATTTCTTCTGTTGTTCGTATATCTCGTATATATTTCCTATACAGAAAATAGTTATGGATAGAACCGAGAAGTTTCTTGAAAATATTACTAAATCATTACTTCCAAGACTTTTTGTTTCGGCTACGGTGTATACATTTTATTTTATTTTACTTTTTTTATTATTTTTAATTTAAAATATTTATAATATAAAATTAATTTTTATTTTATTTTTTAAATCATTATTTTTTAAAATTTTAAATTATTATTTAATAATAAAAAACATGTGTATACGTGTATTGTTTTTTTACTATAAAAAAATTATTAACTTATAGAACAGTTTTCAATTATTGAAAAAATATTAATAAACCACAAAATAGTTTTTATAAAAAGGTAAAATTGTCAAAATAAATAATTTTTATAATCATATTATAAATTATTTTTTATTATGTAGATATTTTACTATTATGAATAATTATTTTAATTAGATTAGTTATTAAAAAAGTAAAATTGAAAAAAAAAAGATATGTAGACTAAAGAAATCTTATAGATAATGTAAAAATATTAGCACAATCAAATATTATAATAATTATTTATTTTTTATAAAAGATATTTTACAGTGTTTTAATATTTTTATTTTTATTTACAAATTATTTTGTGATTTATTAAAATTTTAGTATTTTGTATATTTTATTTTTAAGTTTTTCTCATTTTTCATTTACTATTTATTAATTATTTTATTATTGGTATTGTTGTGTCAGAAGAATATATAGTAAAAGGTCGTGTATGTGGGATTCACTTCACTTTTGGTACTTCAAAAGTTGATATCTCATATCTATGTCTTAAAAGGTTTAGTTTCTTTAATACACAACACTGTTTAATTTGAAATAATAGTTTATTAAATTATTATTATTAAGGTGTTTTCTTTGAAAGACATTAATGTAAAATTTCTCTTTTCATTAGTAATAGTAAATGTCAGTAATTAACTTATTGTTTATATAGGAAACAACTTTTCTTTTTTATAAATTAAGATTTATTTAATTAATTTGTTTTATCTGAACTAAATTTTACTTATATTAAATTAATTCAATATATATAGTTTTATTTTTCTCTTCTCCTTTTACCTATTCTTTAATCTTATAATTTAAGGGGAAGGCAAGAGGAGTTGATTATTTAAAAGTTATTCTTAAAAAATTATTTGATTGAATTGTTAATTCTACTCAATGGTTGCATTAAGGTTTGAATTTAAATTGGAGATTTTTTGGTACAAGAGGCATTTTTACGTGGGTATAGGGAATTTGATCGAAACATGGTAAAGTTTAATGATTTTGATAGCATGTTAATAATACGTGAGTTGTGAACTATTTTGATTTGTGATTTTGGTGAAGTTGTGACGTGTATGATTGTGTGGAGATATGCTTTGTTGTTGTTAATAAGATATAAATAAACACTGATGAAAGGGTTAGATGAGTATAAAATTTATTGTACGAATATGATTTCTTCGGTGCGATTAAGTGAGTCTTTGATGCAGTAAGATGATTGTACGATTCTTTTTGTTATTTATATGAAATTTGTCCTACTATAACTGATTTATCTCATAATAAATATTTATCCTTGAATGCCCCGAATTAGTTTTATGATTGTCTTAAGTTATGTTTGATAATGTAGGTGTTATGGTTGCTATGTTAGTTATTTCCAAGATAAAATGCAAATCTAATGTGAGTCAAAGTGTATTGAATTGAGCTTTGTAAGGAATAAGACTATTCTGACCCAACTAGTGTCTAACTCACACAAAGTATGACATCTAAGTGGTGTGAGTCGAAGGAGACTCCACATGACAGACAGACAATATGATATGAAAAAATATCATATTTAAAGAACTAATGAGGTTAACTTTGTCATTACTTGGTTGGGGACAGTGGTCCTGAGTATTGAAACACCATCAGATGAATTGGGAGCAAGCATGACAGGTGCAAAGTTTAACAAGTCCATTTATACACTAGTCTTTTGAAAATAGAGTCTATAATTATTTTGTTGTTGAGTCACATTGGAATGGTAATTGTTTTAGCCATTGGGTTGGACCACGTGGGTTGATATTTTGTACTTCATTTGATGAATGCAAACTATTTGTGCATATGGGCTAAATTTAAAATAAGATGTTCTAATGTAGTGGTGTGGTTTGATGTGGGACAATTGATGTTCAATAATTGGGAACCATGTGTTTCCTGTCTTGATGGACATTGAAGAAAAAGGTTCATTGAATGGTGTGATAGTTGTAGCTAGTCAGATATGATGGAATATTTGTTCAATAAAAAATTTTAAGACTAAAGATAAGATGAAATGAGAAAAGTATTATTTTTCTCATAGATCTTCTTTATTTATATCTCATTCCTTTTGTTTTTCTTGTCCTTTAGATGCATTAGCTCACCTTGGTGTTTTGTTTGTGTGTCACTTGTTCTTTTTCTCTACAATGATCGTATGAAAATACATGGGCAGGTGGTAGGTCAAGAAGGGGCAGAATAGCTTTGGAGCGAGGAAGGTCATTCAAGACCTACTTTTAGCTAGCTTATATATGAATCACCCTATAATGTTGTAGTTATTGTATCCATATAGCTTTTATTTTGAAAAACTTCAAGTATAATCTTGGTTTACCATCACCCTTTCGATATTAATGATATGTAATAAATACTTATAATTACCTATAATTTCCTATTTATAAATGTAATGAAGACACTAGTGCAAAATAACTATATTAGACTGATTATGGAAGGCATATTAGATTGGTTTCATAACTGATCTAATATACGTTGATATATGTTAAAGATATATCATATCAATTCAGGAACAACCGTTTTAAAACCTTAAATTGAAAAGGCAAAAATGCATTTCTGAAACATTGTCCTTGTTTTCCAAATCTTCATTGTTTCATCTTCGATCTTGGATCTAAAATACACCTTTGATTTGTCAAATACACCTTTGATTTGTAAATTTGACGAGAGAGAAAGACACAAACTAAAAACCCACAAATCAAAAGCGAGAGAGAATAAAGTTTGGTTGTGGTTATGCAACAACGGGTCACGACATTTTGGAGTGTCTTGGAGAATGTTGAACGAAGCAGTGAGGCAAAGGTAGGGAGTGATGATGGCGAAAACCTTGGTGCCAACAAGTTTGATGAAGCATAGTGGTAAGCAACGATTAAGGTAGCTCTTCCTTGGACATAGTGAGCGACGGAAGGCTTGGAGACTATGGAATGGAGCGGCGCGATGACGACAAATAGCTTCAAGCCTACAACGGATGGCGATGGTGGTGAACGATGTTGGGTAAGGTTTTTTTGGTGTACGAAGAGGTCACCAGAGAGGACGAAAATCTTCACGATAAGTGAAAAGGGTTTCGAGCGTTAAATAAAAGAAGCCTTATTTATTGATTATCAATTTAACCGATTTAATATGTACATATTAGATGATTCTCTCTATAATTGATATAATAAATACATATTAAATCAGTTTTCATAACAAACGATCTAATATGTTTCTTAGTAATTACAAAATTTTCACCGCATTTTTTATTATATCAATTTCGCTGCAACCAAATATAATATATTTATTTTCCGCTAGTGAAATCATCATATATGAATGGATATAGTAGAAATAAAGGATGTGACAATGCGAAAAATAATTCAGAGCAGATGATGTTTCCCAATGAACTGCATATGAGAATGACAAAAAATGCAACTTTTGGTCACCAATGCAAGCCTAATTCGCACAAAATGGTTGTTGTCAGTTTTTGTATACACATTTACGTATGACCTGTAAGCGTTAGACGTAAAAAATATTTTTTACGTCTAACACTTATAAGTGAGAGTAAATTTACGTTTGTTGTGTAAACATAAGGTAAAATTTTGACGCTTATAGATCAGACATAAATATTGACCATTTTGACCATTCAAGTACAAAAATGTCACCACGCCTACATGTGAGATGTAAATTCATGGTAAGTTGTTTTTATGGCAGTGTTATGATGATTTTGCAAAACATATTATTGTGATTTGGAGTAAATTTTGCTTATTTTAAATTAGTTCAAGAAAAAAAAACTTCTTTTTCTCTTTCTTCTCCCTCTTTTCCTCTACTTTCTTTTGTTTTTCCTTCTTCTTCATCTAATAAATATGAAATTATATAAACATAAAACATCCCATAAGTCTAAAATTAATCAAACATCTAACATAGACAAAAGATAAAATTAGTATTCAAGACAAGCAAGAAGAACATTCATGCATAACAATAATTGAGTTCCTTAAAAACAATCACGTAAGCTAATACTACAACCAGGATGAGAAATTAACCTCAATGCAGAAAACTATTCAGAGGGAATTATGTTTTTCAATAAACTGCACACGTAATGGAAAAAAAATGCAACTTTTAGTCACCAATGGAAGCCCTAACTCAAAAAATGGTCACCACCATCAAGGGAGAGATTTGCATAGGAGGATAAGTGAGGAGAAGTGTTACACTTTTTTCTAAACACATTTATGACTGGCACTTATAAGTCAGGCATAAATTTATGTTTGTTAGCTACACATTACAGTAAAACCATTTTTTAAGTTTGACACTTTCACACTTTTAGTTTAAACATAAATATTGACCATTTGATTACAAAAATGTCACCACACTTATCTGTCAGACATAAAATTATGGTTAGTTATTTTTGTGTCATTGATGTTTTTTTGGAAGACATTAATGTAAAATTTTCTCTTTTCTTTTATTAGTAATGAGAAATGTCAGTAATTAATTTACTGTTTATATATAACACATTTTTTCTTCTTTTATAAATTAAGATTTATTTAATTAATTTTGGTTGTCTCCAAGTAAATTTTGCTTGTTTTAAATCAGTTCAAAATAATGTAGAGAAATTTATTCATAGAAGTGAAAACTATAGCTCAAATTTATTCTTTACTTTTTTACATTTAAGTATTGTTATTTAATTTCGTTATTTGTGTGACATGTGGATTCTTAGAAACATTATGATGATATTGACAGTACGCAAATAAAATAATAAAAATAATATAATAATAAATGTTTATGCATAAATTTACTTCTTCTATTTTTTTTATCTTTTAAAATAGGTTTAACTGTTTATTTTACTACTAAAATTTTATATGTGTGATTTTTTCTCTAAACTTTGAATTTCGTTAATTTTGTCATCTAAAATTCAAAATTACAAACATTTATATTTTATTGATTATTTTTCAAATTAATAATCATGTGATAATATGAATATTATGAGAATGATAATATATATATATATATATATATATATATATATTATTGGCGGATCTTGACTAAAAATGTTGGAGGAGTCAAAGTAATATAATTTTGATATCATTATATTTCATTATTAGTATAATGCTTTAAAAAAATGTCTTATCTACTAAACAATTTGATTATAATATTTCAAAATATGTGAATCTATCTTATTTTCATCAATAATTTTCTTTTTTTTATCACTTTTTAATAATGAATTTATTCTTTTATTCTTTATCAACATATTTTTTTGTACATAATATTAAAAAATAATTTATCATAATTTAATAAAAATTTGAGGGACAAAATTATTAAAAGAAAAATATATTATAGTTAATTCACAATTAGAAATCAATTATGAAAAAATACACGATACATTTTTTTCTACATTCATAAAAAATGAATAAACAAAAGCTAATGAGATAAAAAATAATGTTTTCATTATCAAGTGAGACAAGAGACAAGATAGAAAGAGGATAAATGAGAAATGAAAGCATAAATAATTTTGTGTCTAACTTTTATTTCTTAAAATACAAAAAAAAATATATATGAGATGAGAGATTATTACAATTTGTGAAAAAACTAAAAAGAAAATAAGAAGGAAAATAAAAATTATGTTAATAAATATTTAATTAAGTACTCTTTTGATTTATGTTTCCGTTTAAAAATATTAAATTGGTCCTCCAATTTTTTAGTCTCAATTTGGTCCAAAATTTTTGAAAAATTAATGCAATTTGGTCCCAAATTTTTGAAAAACTAATGCAATTTGGTTTTTTATTTAAATTTCTTGAAACAGGTAGATGATTCTTTCATTAAAATTGAAACTCTTAATATGAATGATTTGTTTCGTTGATGTGATTAATATAATCCTAATGTCAATTTTTTAACAAAAATAAGAACCAAAAGAAAAATCAAGCCTAAATATTTTTATTCTTTATTATCTATTAACATTAAATATTGTGTTTTATAAAAGAAATAAAAAATACACTAATTAATATACACCATTCATTGATGTGATTAATAATCTTAGTATCAATTTTTTGACAAAAACAGGAACCAAATGAAAAATTAAGTCTAAATATTTTTATCCTTTATTATCTATTAACATTAAATATTATGCTTTATAAAAAAAATAAAAAATACATAATTTAATTTTCATCAATTTTTAAAATATATTACCTATAATTTTAAAAATTTAATAAAAAATTAATATTATATATATATATATATATATATGTATATATATATATATATATATATATATATATATATATATATAATTAAAAAAAAATTAAAATTTTGGGGGCATGCCCCTGCACCAATAAACATCCGCTCTTATATATATATACTTTAAACTGCATATTTTACGACACACTTTTTACCACTTTTACAAGTAAACTTTTAATTATGTCAATTTTACTATTTACATTTAAAAATTATACATATTTTACATTTATGTAAAACGATGCTAATATCTTCTCCAATTTTTTAAAAAAAGAGTATCAAATTTGTAAAGAAATTATTCGCCCCTCAAATATAATTTTGAGTAAATAATTTAATTTTATGAAATTTAGTGCGTAGGGACTTGTCGTTGTTTTTAGTATTTTAAATAGTGTTGAAAATGAGGGATTATAATGAAACATATTTCTTCCTTGTTTTTATTTTTTCAAACGAGGCGCATGCACAGAAGGCCACTTTTTTTCTGCACTATGCTTCCCTTTCTCCTTCTTCCTTCTTATACTGACGTGACATTCCATCTCTACATTAAGAGAATGCATTTTACATCACACATAATGCATTTTTTATTTTTGTAGTATGGAATGAAAAATCCAGAATATAGAAATTATATTCGGGAATATATACAAATTTCGAAATATATAATCAGAATATATTTTTTTTATATTTTATATGCCAAAACATTTTCGGCATCCAAAACTTAAAATGAAAAGAAAATAAAAGACTTAATTAATGTCTTAGTCCCTAATTTGTTAGTTTGGTTCATTTTAATTTCCTTATTATTTTTTTGTTCAATTTGGTTTTTTATTTCTTCAAAAAAATTTAATTTGGTCGTTGTCCTTAAGTTGACGTTAAGACCGTGTTCGTAAACAACATATTGTGACATGTGTCAATTTGATAAATTTTTGTATTTAAAAAAAAACTGCCACATGGCATGTCATTATTGTGCAACATGTCAAGTTAATGTGAGTTGTTTTTAATTTAGTCCCTTTATTTACAATTTTGATTCAATTTAGTTTACCAATTTTTTAAAATGATTCAATCTTGTTCTCTTCAATTTGAAACCAAATTAATATTTAAGTTTAATTACAATTTATATATTTATGTTAAAATAATTTTTTATCATTTATACATCAAATCACTCCCTAAATACTCATGTAATTTTATTTCTTACATTTTTTCACTTGTAATTTTGTACACTTGAAATATTTTTCATATGTAAAAAGAATAATAATTTGAATAATTAGGTGGAGTAATTTCATCTATAAATATATTAAAAATTATTTTAACATGTATATATAAATTATAATTAAGTTTAGTTATTAATTTGGTATCAAATTAGAGAGAACAACTTTGAATTATTTTTAAAAATTTGAGAACTAAATTGAATCAAAATTATAAATAGAAGGACTAAATTGAAAACCGTAATGGGGATTATGAGTTGTCACGTGACACTTTTAAAAAAAAAATATTTAAATATAAAAATAAAAAATTAAAATTTATCAAGTTGATACATGACACAATCATGATGTGACATATGAGAGTTTATTAAATAAAAATAAATAAAAATTTCACAAAAATGACACATATGCGGAGACGGTGTTAACATTACCTTAACAACATGACCCAAGTTAAACTTTTTTAAATAATTAGAGGATCAAATTTAACCAAAAAATAATAAACAGATCAAAATGAATAAAACCAATAAATTAGAGAACCAAAACATTAATTAAACCAAAACAAAATTATAATTTTAAAATATATGGGTTGCAAGATAAAATTATAGAGGTGCAGGAAGAAGTAGCCTGCACAAAAGTTAAACCTTAGAAGGGACTTTTACTTCCTGCCCCAATAACAATTTTTTTCACACCCGTGAACTTTTTAAAATGACTTTTCATATTAATATTTTGAAAACTTTTCGGAACAAGCATTTCAAAAAAGACTTTGAAATAGAAATTTTGAATTGCATGAAACACATCCCGAAACAAGCTTTTTGGAACAAAATTTCCAGAATGCTTACAATAAAAATATTTTGGAATGAGTTTTTTAGAACATTCTTATATGAAATACGTTCCGAAAAAAACTTACCAAAACGATATTTTTTCCGTATTCCCTCTCTTCTTCTTGTGCAATTTTCTTACTTTCTTCTTCTTTCTCTCCAGCAACAGCGATGATGAAAGCAGCTGCAACAACATCGGTGATCTAGTGATGAAAGATATTTTAATCTTTTTGTTGTTAGTATAGGAGGGTGCAATTAGGAATTGTCAGCATAATTGAAGCATTAGCCCGTATAAGTTATACCCATGCAAACTAAAAGTTGTAAAGGAAAATGCTTTCTATCTCTCTCTCTCTCTCTCTCTCTCTCTCTCTCTCTCTCTCTCTCTCTCTCTCTCTTTCTCTTTATATATAGTAAAAATAGAATAATATTAATAATATTAAAAATAGAATAAATTTTTGATTATTTTTTCATGTTAAGTCAAATCACTTCTTTTTTTACTATTTTTTTTTTGTATATTTATCTTGCATTTCCAGTAATTGTTCCTTTTTTCTAAAATCATATACTGAATGACAGTCCTTTGTAAAATAGAAATCCCTTTGTTTGAGTAAACTTCTTCAAAAAATAAATAATTTTTTTCATAAACTAAAAGTAATGTACATATAAACTAAAGAGTAAATATTTTGTCACAATTTTTTAAATTCTCAATTTTAGTTTGTACATGAACTAATTTTAATTTGTAAAGAAATTTAATTATTTTTTATATTTTTCTCTTGCATGAAGTTTGTTTACCTTGTATGCAATTCGTTAGTAATAATTTTAATTTTTCTGTGCTGTGTATTTTCTAACCTTGCTGGATATAAGAATGTAAAGACCCGTACCCACTTATACATTTTTGTGGGCATGGATAAGAGCATTATTCAACAGAAAACCAACTATCGATCTTTTACTATCACATTTCAGAGAAAACATACACACAATTGCATATATATAAAATGATGTGGAACTCGTCTAGAACCTTCACCTTAACATCAATAAATAATACTACGACCTTCCTACTTCTTCTGTCTCGGCATCTTCTTTCTTGGAGCCCAATTTGACAATGTCTTCCACCAATATTTTACCATCTGTTTCGGTAAAGAAAATGCATAAAAAGTAGCAGTCAATCTGGAAGCTGAACTAATTTTCAAATTTGGAATGTATGTATAATATACAATATACAATATTACCCTCTAGGAATTACCATAGATAAGAAATCAAGATAATATTGAACAATGGAATACTAAAGAATTTTAGAGAACTATGACATGCATGGAACTTGGAAGGTGCCCAAGGTCTAGTTCAAAAATCATCACGGATGTGATGGACTTTCAAACAATCATGCCCAAGGTCTAGGAATTTTTCAATGAAGTCGCAGGATGGTTTCGGTTTCAGAAACTGACTAATGAAGCTGTGGATAATAGGCTATAATAGGAAATAAAGAAGATAAAGAGGAAAGTATAAGTTGCATTAGTTGATGTTTTGTGTTTTATATTATAAATTTTAGTTGAATTAACTGGAGAGAGTACTTGAGTGACATTCATTACTGATATCTAGAGAGGCAGTATAAGAAAAAGAAGAAAAATGAAACATGAACAGACCGCTATCCTTGGAAAGATTGCTGATAAGTTCGTGAATTCCTTCCTTGCCCAGAGTGTCCTTCAGATACATAGCAGCAGACACAACCTCCTCGGGTGTCACTTTCCCATCATAATCCCTGCCAGAATATGACTAAGCATTTAAATCACATTTATTTCCAACAATTAGTCATAAAGGTTTATAAGGGGAAAAAACTTTATCCATGTACATGTGCATTCTAAATGAATTAAATACTTCGGACAAATTTGTTTCTAGGAGGAGGAGCGGGCACAAAGGATTTTCATTGCTACATCTTAATACTTAAACTTTAACATACACGATTAGATTTCAGATCAGATGCTTTCGCAAATTTTCACCCCAAAATAACCAATGTCACTGAACTACTGCTGCTCTAAAGCAATTTATGAGTCCGTTCTTAAATTTCCTCAGAAGAGGTCATTATTACAAAAATAATAGCAATTTATTGTATCATGGGCTCTCCCGTATAACAACGAGGAGTTCCCCCTTCCCCTACATAGTATCCTTTATGAATTCTGCCATTAAGTCCGGCTAGTTGCCATTAATTAGAAAATACTATTTTTAAATATTTTATAAGGTATTTTGTAATTTGCATCAAGAAAATAGAAGCAATTAACCATAATTTCAAAGTCTAGAAAAAACCTGTCTAGTAACCGCCAGCGGTCTCCAATTTTAGCATCAACATCATCTATTTCTTTTTCAAGCGTCTGGAGCATAGTATCAACCTAAGAAACATGAAATTCCCATTGTCGTTAACTATTTCCAGTTTCAGAATGTAATTCAACTAATGATTTACAGATGTCTGCCTTGTTCTTTTGCTTTTCAATTATAAAGTGGCATCTAAAGAAACTAGAAGGTCATAGAATTACCCTATCGACAAGTGCTGAAGAAACCTTATCACTAATAGCCGCCTCAATAGCACCATCACTTTCCTTCCTTGCAGCTTTATAGGCCTTCATAGCTGCCTGCTCACCTTCTGTACCTTCTTTCCCTACCATACTATCATAAAGCTCCATCTGTACAATGATAGGTTAGAATTGTTCATTTTGTATGTAAAAGAACCTGGACATGATTAATAGCTAGTTGGTTTAAGAAACGTTTTCTATTTTAATTCCTTTTTTCACCAAAATGTCATTTTCACCATTTCCTCTGAGAATATTTGCAAAGAAGAAAGAAAATACTTTTTCTGATTATTAGAGAAAAAAAACAAATATTTTCCGGTCCTAAGAAAATGAGTGTCCACGCACTGTGGGCCTGGCTTATCCTAATCCTCTTATAAGCCCATAAATCCACTTTAAGCGTACAAACACGGATACAAGAATGTACAAGAAGGTGAATCAGTCAAATTAGAGACTAAAATTCAGCAAAAGCCTCCCTCTCCCTCTCTGTAAAGCTAGAGAAGGCATTTTCGAACATCTTTTATCAAACAACAATGATAACAATGGCAACCAGAAGAAATGAATTTTGACTACGGATTTTTTGGGAAAAATTAGGGACAAATGTTCGATTCTAAGTTTTTGAAAAAAAATGCATTTATTTTATCTAGCAAATTATTTTTTAACAAATCAATGTTAAATGATGTGAATGTAGAAACATATTGAATTACATCCAAAATAAATTGAAATTTCACTTTCCTTTGAATGCCCAAAAAGTATTCACGGAGCTATAATACTCAGTACAAAATATATACAATATAATATGAATTCTAAAATCTATATACCTCCTTCCTCACAAGTCTCAAAAATTCTTCTCGTTCCCTGCTCACCGACTGAAAATTTAGGAGACAAATGAATGAGTCCAAGCATTCTTCAGTGCATATAAAGTTTGGCGAAATTGAAAATAATTTACTTCCGGTCCTTACAGATGCGGATGCTAAAACAGCTAGTGCACGACTGAGCTCCGACAGGTGCTCCTGTTTATCCAATGTCTTTGTTTTTACCTCTCCTTGTGTTTGTTTGGTTGTCGAAGCCCTCTCTTTCATAACCAAATCCCCTTCAGTACTGACAGATTCAACCATTTTGGCCTTCTCTGCCTCCTCTTTCTTTTCCTCCTCCTATTAAATATTTTGCACCCATCAATCTCAAATTAAAGCAACAAGTATACCAATAGCCAAGAAACTTCAAGAAGTGATAATTATTATGGTGGTTCGCTGGAGAACAATCATTGAAAATTTTCTTAGACGTTTGATTACAATGTGCTTCAAAAAAATGCAATGAAAAAGGAAATACTCGACATACAAATACATTTTTTTATAGATGACTTAGATTTTCACAATAAATTTATCTTTACCATTTCTTATTAGAAAACTTCACTGTATACCTGAGTAACATAAATAAGCTATTTAGTCATAATTCTTATGTTCCTCCCATTAATTATTCACAAAACTACAGTGAAATGAAGCAACGCTTTTAACATAAAATTATACGTATAGATAGTTTTTAACATGGTTACTTTAAAATTGATGCTAAATCAACCGTCCCATTGCTCCCTCCCAGAACATATATATCCCTGGTAACAAAATCCACCTTGATTAGCTCCTCTTGCATTTCGAGATATTCCAACTTCCTCTTCCTTTCTGAAACAGAATCCTCAGATGGCAACGTTGTTACCCCAACAGTATCTACAACCTCATCTGGCAAAGAAGAGAGTGTAGCTTGAACAGCTTCCTCTGGTCTGACCTTTCCTGAAACAGAAAATGCCCTACAGAGAGAATGGAACAACTTCCCAGCAAATCCTTAAAAAGATAATATTTAAACAGAGAAAATACTAAGATACCTAGAAAGAATTAAGAGGGAGGACGGCACAGAATGGTTGAGAGACAGATCCAGCCAGTCCCTAAGCTGCAAAGAAATGTAACAATTTACATCTCCAAAAACTGAGAATTGTTTCAGCCGTACAACCATATGAAGGGGGGTTTCTGTTCAGGATTAAGAAATGTCTTTCAAGGTCCAACTATATATGCAAACGCCTTTCGTATTGCATTTAAGAGATACACCAACAACCATTATTTTAAGACATTATTTTGTTATGCAACCAACACAATAACAGCGATACAGAGTCTTGAGAATTGTTTGAGATATATGTGACAGGTGTAGAGAGTAGATCAGAGGGGGGAAACGCTATTACTAGATAGAACTGAGAAAAACTGTTGGAAAAACCATTACAAAGGATTTAGAGGTCACTGATTTACAATTCATAATAGAATATTATAGTATCTTTGATCAACATGGGAAAAAGCTAGGTTGTTATTGTTGTTTACTTCTGAATATAGGAACTAAGACCAGTGTCTTGTTCAGATAAGTTATCAAAGTTTTAAGTTAACAGAGTTCGACAGTTCAAGGACACCAAATTGCACTGAAATATTTATGATTAACCTGCTGTCGCATTTCTTCAACTGAAAGCAACCCAAGTAATCCTCGATCTCTACAAGCTTGACGAAGCTCTGCTTCTGACAGGGATTCAACACCCTCAAGTTGAATCAGTTTATCATCATTCTTGATCCTGCCAAAGGAAAACAATTTAGACTTATTGACCCTCAAAACATCAATGAGTCTACTGACTGAATATAGTAAACTTAGTAAAATAAATACTGTAGTGTTGAAAACACATAAATCTTCAAACATGGTGCGCAATGCTAAGCACAATTTCCCATTTTCCCCTTCCTTTTCTCCATTTGTGGAAGGGAGTGACCTATTCTTTTTCCTTTTGTATTTTATTTAAAGTAATGGTGTCCGCACATATTGAACATCATATGGTAGAGCTCGTACTAGTTATATTATACATGTACTTGACCTTAATTCATTACCATAAATACGTATATACAAAGAGCCTAATGGGAATATAGACTTGCATCTAATTTCCTGGGGAAAAAATCCTATTCTGCACAGACCACCTTTTATGAGAAGCTCTGAACCTAGACTGACCTGTGTCCCCTAAGCAGCCTATCACCTCCTTATCTGGCTCTCACACACAAACCACCTATCCACAACTTACTAGTATAGTACACACAAGATGTCATCAAGTGTGACAGCCAGACATGCATCAACACGAAGGAAAGACCAAGGAAACCTTATAAGAAGAAAGGTGTATAACAAGAAATAAGGGATACCAGTGAAAAAAAAAAAAATCAAATTGGGAATAGAGTTCCTGTGAAATTAGAATTTACCATGTAAAGGAGAGAGATCACAAAGGGGGTTCACTAAAAATAAATTGTTTGGCTCACATCAATTATATTTAGATATTAAGGATTTCTTTATTTTAAAGTTAGAAAATTAATTATTGAGCTTTTTAGTGAAAACACACACATTGCATTGTAAATCTGTACTTGTACAAACTCTAAACGAACATAGCCATCTAAGTTCTTTGAATTTCAATAAGTGTAATGTACTACTTTCTCCCACTAAATTAACATTTGAACTTCTGCCAGACCTGTTGATTCAGCTCCAACCGAATACTCTACGATGACTGAAGAAAGGTACGACATCAGGAAATAATGTACTACTAGTCCCTTCAGAAACTAAAATAATTTAAGAACCTTGTGTATTCTTCTGTTTCCTACAATTGTGTTATGCACTGTGACTGAAAAAGGAGTCAATAAGGAGGCAGACATTCAGACATTGGTAACAAACATAACAAATATACGAAAAATCCCTAAACAACAATGTGCAAAGAATTTCTTCACGATAAATCACAAAATGAAAGTTAGCAGAGAAGAGCCAATGAGCTGATGCATAAATAAGAAAAACAGAGAGGAAAGATAAATAAATGATTAATCTTACTCTTGTAATCTTTTGCGGAGCATGTAACGCAAGTATCCATCAGTTCCATATGGGCTGATGCCCATATATTTACACATATTTACCAAGCGAGGCCTGTTCTCCATTTTCACATCCAAAAAGCATTGTCATAAAAATATTAGGATCCCAAAGTATGAGACTAATAACTGGAGAACACAGCTTGTTGAACATAAGCAATGGTAGAAGGACCAACCTGCTAATGTTATCCAGGGTGAGCTCATCATTAAATAACTTTGCAAATCCTAAGATTTCATCATTAGAAACTCGGGCACCTGTTCTAACCTACAATAATAACATAGTAAGTACAGACATAATGATATCAATGTTGCACATATACGGGAACATAAAGCAGTTATATCGTGAAAAGCACTGCTGACTTTGTTCATAAATTCATCGAGATCTTCAGCTGTCTTCTTCATTTCTCCACTTTGTGAATTCTGAATCTCGTTTGCCATTTCTTTTACAGTATCTTGAAGAAACTTGGCATATTCTATTCTTGCATTTAGCCTTCTTTTCAACGCCTCCTACAAGTTAAGCCTTCCCAAAATTGAGAGATAATAAAGCACACCAGTAGTCAAGCATGTATTGTTTGATGAGTACAATAATAATCACCTGTTCTTTCATCTTGTCCTGGAAAGTGGATGGTAGCATGTTGGGAAACAATTTAAGGAATACTGGCAACAATAACTCCATAAATGGAACTATGATAAATACAGCGAATGGAACTAGCCTGAAAATATCAGCTGTTGTCCTTGTGAGTTGCTGTCTCTCCCTTCTAGAAAGATTCTTTCCACCAGCAAGTTTTAACATTAATCTGGAGCTTATCCTAATATCAGCCCAAAGTAGTTTCGTACCAAACCAGTAGTGTTGCAGGGTAGATTTAAATTCATCCCACCAGTGGCTAAACTTCTTTGCCCAGTCATCCCTAGTTAATGGGAAATCAGACAAGTCTAACAAAAATTATAACACACAAAAACAAGAGGTGGTAAATTGTAAACCTGCTCATTGACATTATAGTTCTGAAAGCTGGACCAATCCCTAAAATCTTAGTCCATAATTTTTTTATAATAGAATCAGCACTCTTCTGTGTTTCTTGAAATTGTTTAGCCTTGGCTTTTGCCTTTATGGTGCTCAAGCCTTCTACAGCCTCATCACATTCCTCTGGTGAAGCTTCCTTCTTCTGTTTAGGAGCTGATTGTTCACTTCCCCTGTTACTGCTACCCAATCCAGATTGATCAGCTGCAGCGGTGGAAATATGGCGCGTACATTGGGATATCCATCCCAACCTTGAAAGATAAACTAACTCTGTTTTGTCAGATCTAAATCCAAAACTTGAACCTCTAAAGGAATTACGCGAGACAAATCTTGAAGCTGCACAAGCTGCTAGATCATATTTGTTGACAGCAAATAATTTGTTTTCCTGTACATCTTCTGTAGTCGCAGATGAACAGAAGGGAAACCGACTCAAACCTTCTGACTCACTAGATTCTAAAGGCTGAGCATGCCCAACACTGGAGAATCCAAAAATAATGCGACCGGGTTGACTACATAGAGGGTTGAAGAAGAGGTTCCTTCTCTTCTTCAAAATCACTCTTGAAGCCATGACAGCAAATTCCAGGCGCTGATGTCAGTTTTCCCCAAGCAAAACGCTTAATAATTCAATATTTCAATGTCAATGATACAAAGACATTTCTCACCTGTAAAGTGCAAATCAAACTGCAATTAGTCATCGCAGCACATAATGCAATTCATCAATAGTAACAGAAGTGCACGTTTGGTCATACTTTGCGTTTCTTTCTTCAAAAACCATCTCAACTCAAGTAGTTTAGCACAACAACAAAAAACAAAAACAACTAATTCTACAAAATGAACTAATCTAAACACGCACTTTCCAAAGCAGTCATAGGATGATAAAATTAAAGCTAATTGCGACGCTACTAAAAAAATTCAAGCAAATAAAATCCACGCATTGTAGCATTTTTCATAGTATGAATACATACTAGAACTTCTAATAGGACACGGAGAACATGCTAAACATATGAAAACTGTGTTTGAGTTCAAATCACTCTCAAATTAACCGATTAAAGCACTCGCAAACGCAGTGTCCACTGTAAAACAACAGAAATATTCATTCTCCTCGAATTTCGCAGAAATCCGAATTGAATCGAGCTCAGCTAATCGAATACGAAACGCACCGCCGTTCTGAAAATACGGCAGGAAGAGAGGCGTTTTCACGGCGAAATAACCAGTGTTCGTTAACTGGAGAGAAGCTTAGAACAGAGACCAATCGATAACCGGAGAGAAAATGAGCGTCTTCCACAATGGAAGGAAATCATAACACTGCTATATAATAATAATAATAATTTTATTTTTTATTTTTATTTTTATTATTATAATTATTGCTATAAGGATTGGGTGAAGAAAGGAACAACTTTCTGGGAGTTTCCAATTTTTTCATTGATGCAGCATTTTTGTTTTGACTTTCCACTCTGAGTGTGTTTTATTTTATCATTATCCTTACTCCTTTTCAAGAAAATAAATTTAACATTTTGGACTTTAAACGGATCAATATGTGTTAATTTTTCCGAAAAGAAATTCAGAGGTAAATAGTAATTTAGAAGAACAAAAATTATTTTAGTCGAGTAAATTGTGAGACAATTAAATCGTGTTATAAATCGTGTTAAGTACATTCTCACTTCTGCAAAACTGGTTCTTGAACACACTGGACGTGTATGGATTAGTTGATTTCATTTTCTTATTGAATATTGAAAGTTAAACTTTTCTAAAATAGTAAAATTATCTCTCTTAATTTCAAACGATTTTCCATATTCACATTGTATTCTTAATGGTATGGTTTATTATTTTTTATGACTAAATTCTGACTTATTAATGCTACTACTGTATATAAAATTTACAGTGTATTCGTTTTTAATTATATATATATATATATATATATAATATCACAGGATTAGGACACGGTTTCCAAGGATTAAAGAAATTTAGTTTAAGTGGTTTGAATAAATATGTATATTTTACTAGACAAAGCTAAAAATATATATAGAAAAAAAATAATTATTCAAAATTTATTTTATAAAATTTATTATTGATTAAAATTAAAATTTATTTACCTTCTTTTTAATATTTTGCATTAATTTTACATCAAATATGAGGATTGTCCCAAATGCTAAGAGAAAGAAAAGTATTGTTTATTGATCAACTTTTTTTTTAAGTAAGTTCTTTTGTGTTTTTTTTTTAACAATTGCTTAGATGTTGTTTGCAATGCATGGAAGTAGGTGTTTGTATGTGAGGTTTGATGGAAACAAATAAATTTCTACTAGTTTAGGATCATGGTGATTTATCAGTTTGTTGATCAAAGTATTTATGATCAAATTTTATTTATGGTTAACAAAAACAAACATAGTTAAACAAAGGTTTCACTCCAATTAGCAATTTACATATACTTTTGACTGAGTGAAAGAATACACACTTAAGTGGATATATTATTTTGAATTTATGTAATGAATGTTTCATCATGAATCTCTACTTAACAAAATTATTCTCACTCAAGAGGAAACATTAACAAATGTTTCATGTAAGGTTTTTTTGTTGTTATCTAAATATGCATGTTATTGTATATATTTATTTATATGAAAAACTGGTGGAATTGAATATTTTCATGGTTTATTGTTATAATAAGGATTAAATATGTTTTTTTTTTTCTGTTAAATGAAATTTAAAATTAGTCTCTTTTCAAAATTTTCAATCAATTTAGTCATTTTTTAAATAAAATTATATAAATTTAGTTCTTTTAACTAAATTTTATTAAGTACGTTTCGAACGTATTTTATAATAATATTTGAATTGTTTACACCTTTGACATATTTTCGTTTTGATGTTAACTCAAATATTATCATAAAATGCGTTTAAAATATCAAATAAATTTAACAAAATTTGGTAAGAAAAATTAAATTCATGCATTTTTAAAAATAAAAAATTAAATTGATATAAAATTTTGAATAGAGATTAATTTCAAAATTCGCTTAAACTTGATGGACCAACAACATGATTGACCATGATAATTAAAGTAAATTATGATGTATCCATACATATGTATGCATGCAATGAAAATTAGTCACATATATGTATGACATACGATGCATGTATTTGTGATTTGTTTTGATATATTAAGTATTAAAACAAATGAAAAATATCTCTAACTTCTTTAATGATTTAAGTCGTATAAACTATGACAGAATGTATATCTTAAATTTACTTGCACTCATGTAATTAAACTGAAATATGTTTATATGAGAATCCATAAATCTTTGATATAACTCACTTAATATGGGTATTTCAAAAGTTATAACTAAAATATGCGTTTCTTTTAATGTGCGTTTCTTTATTTACTTAACTAAAATATGAGTTTCTTTTAATTACTTATGAATTTATACTCCTTTTATTATTTAATATATATATATATATATATATATATATATATTTTGAATACGAAAACAATGAATTTAATTTTGTTTTCATAAAATATTTTAAAATACATTGGATGTAAAAAAGTCTTACAGTCTCCTTAAAGATCGAATTGGATTTTTAGAAATGAAGGAACCAACTTCAATATGGAAAATAAATAAAAAACTAAAGTGAAATTTAATTTATACATTTTTTAGATTTCACTTTCATTTAATAATATTTGTAATTTAGAATGTTTATCTGGACGTTGTTCATGCGAAATTGCACCAAGGGCAACTTGGTAATTAAAGAATCAAAACCCTATATTTTGCTTTTCATGAAAAGCTGTTTCTCTTTTCCACTCCGATACCTTCTCTTGGAGAGAAGAAGTAGCAGCGATGTCGCAGCAAGGTCAAATTCCGATAAACCCCATGGTCGCTCCGCAGAACCCTATGGCTGCCATGCAGGTTCCCATGCCCATGCACATGCAGATGCAGATGCAGATGCCCATGCCATTACCCATGCAGATGCAGATGCCTCTCCCCATGCCGCTCCAGATTCCCTTCTCCATCCACGACCCCGCCACCCCCTCCTCCGGGAAGCGCCGTCGCGACGACGAGGCTCCCGGAACCGCTGCCGCGACGGAGCAGTCTGCGCCGAAGCGCGTCAAGGGACAGGACGTCATATTCAGGATCGTCGTGCCCTCGCGCCAGATCGGCAAGGTCATCGGGAAGGAAGGGTGCCGCATACAGAGGATTCGAGAAGACACCAAAGCAACCATCAAGATCGCTGACGCTATTGCCGTAAGTCCTTTTATTCTTTTACTCGTTGAATCAATCTGTATGGTAGCATAGAGAGACAAAAAATTAGGGGATTTCACTTTTGGGGTTTTAAATGTAAATCCATTTATCCGGCAGAACTGATCTACGAGAGTGAGTTGAATCGAATTTTTAAAAGCTTATTTCGGTGCTAGGAAGTTTTGTGGATTTTAATAGACAGTGTACGAATTTTTCAGTTTGGACTTTAATGGATTTATATCTCTAGAACTTTAAAAGTTTTTCAGGACCCGTTGATTGAAAGAACTACATGGTTTCGAAATTACCGTAGTTAATAAGAAAATAATAAGTTTTCCAGAGGAAAGTAAAATCAGTACATTTTTTCATAGCTAATTGGTTTTAACTTTCATCTTCACTATTACTTGCTCTATATGCCTTAACATCTTTTCGTGTCGGTTCCTGAGTTTGAACAAAATTTTGAAATTTGTTATATAGTAATAATGAAGACGACAATTAGTTTATTGGTTCAATTGAAAACTCATGACAACAGCGTTCTTCGCAATAGAAGTTATTAAGTAAGAGAGTCTATAACGTCTTCAACAAAGAGAGTTTGTTGCCCTCCATGGAAAACCTGATAATACTAATTGAATACCAGAATACTTGTTTATATTATTTGTAAGTATTTAATTTGGGGCTTGTTCATGTTTTCATTTTATGGTGTATGTTTGATGGCTGAGAAACTGCTGAGTAAATAAAAAAAAAACTGTTGTTCTGAATTGAATTGTTGTATTATAATAATACAACAATACTCTAATTCTTGCATCTAATTTGGGGTTTGTGGGTACATTAGTGCTTTCTGTTTCTGGCATGTATTTAGGGTGTGTTTAGAAAGCCGATAAACTGCCATTGACATTGACGGACCTTTTACACATTTCACTGCAAAAGTATATGAGGGAAGGGCTAGAATGTTCAACATGACTGACATGGGGAAACAATTTACTACGCTGTGAGAGAAAAAAAAAAGTGATGACTACTTTGGGTAGAGGTATTTTCAGTATATAATTTGTTTTTGGAGCTTGGTAGTGGTACTGTGATGGGCGATTTGTTTCTTCTTTTTTAGTAAATTATTTTCCCACACTAGTCTTGCCTTCTAGGAACCAAAAAAAATTCCATATCTTAATCCGAACATTGTATTTTCAGCCGTGTGTTAAGTGTTATAAACTTCATTCAGTTTTTGCTGATTATTAGTGAGGGTTAATATATATTGATTGAAGTGCTTAAATTTTCATTTAAAATAAATATGTTACGTCATTATTCAGGTTAATTGGTGTTTACCAAATCAATCTAATCTAATGTTTTCCTATTGGGTAGAGACATGAAGAGCGAGTTATCATTATTAGTTCCAAGGATAATGATGAAAAGGTTACTGATGCAGAAAAAGCTCTTGAGCAAATAGCCCATTTAATTTTAAAGGTAAGATGGTCCTGATTGAATTTTTTGGCTCACATGCTTTCTCTGTAATATGCTTAATTTGACAAGAGCTTTGATTTTTGTTATGATTTTTATTGCTGATTATGTTCTTATTGTGTTTCATAATTTATTATAAAAAACAGGGTGGGCATTGTTTAATTTTTATTTTAAAATAATATGGTTTTTATTGCTTGTCTAGCTTTGAAACTTGAGTTACTAAGGCTTGAATTGTCTAACTTGAATTTACTCGTGCCTCTATCCCTTCTACTTAGAAAAAACTGGAACATTCTGGCAGATGTTTGAACAGTTAGAAATAAGTTGAAATATGTAACATTGTTCTGAAGCATCCTTCGAAAGTATTCAACAAAATATACAGAAGAACATTAAATAAAATACTTTAACACGCCAAGCCAAATATTCATTTATTTTTGTAGTGAATTCATGTAACATGATATTTTTATATACCTTGTCACAGTATATGCCTATATGCTATATCGTTTGTATAAATTACCGTACCCCCCTGTATGGTATTATTTTGAAAACATACATGTCCTGCATCCATGCACATGATTTAAAATACATTTTTATGCTTGATAATTGTAAACTCAGTTAGGGGTCTTGCTCTGCTTATCTTGTACTTCTGATACGCATTTGGCCACTTTAGTTTTTTGTATTCCACTTTTGAGATTATCATGTATCTATGTTAATATTCATGTGGCCCTGTTGGGTCTTATTTCATTTTGTTAATGCTTCCATATAACAGGAAGATGATAGCAGTCTTGATTTGTCAAAAGTTGCAGCAGGACATGTGGCTGCCAATACAATTAGACTTTTGATTGCTGGGTCCCAGGCAGGTGGATTAATTGGGATGTCTGGTCAAAACATTGAGAAATTGAGGGACTCTTCTGGTGCCTCGATTACTGTTCTTGCACCAAATCAGTTGCCTTTATGTGCGTCTGCCCACGAATCTGACAGAGTAGTGCAGGTGATATGTTTAAAATAATGCTTATCAATTCTTGCAACAAAGAATTTTGGTTTCCGGGAACACTTTTATCAGTGACGCAGAGTCACCTTGCCTTCACCATATATATTTTGACTTGGATATTTTAACCAGGATGGCAAGGAATTTTAGTCTGTTCTTTGAAATTTCATGTACTTACAGATGGATGGACCAACATAATATCAATGTTATTAATTGTTAGTAATTTTCCCAAGATAATGCTTGCATGATGTTGAATGACCTGCTCTTCTGTGTATCAGGTTTTAATGTGTTCATGTTTAAGTCATAGTTCTAAATTCTTTTCACACGTATCAAGTAGCATGAAGATGATTTGAGGGTTGAATTATGCAATTTTATTATGCTGCTTCAAATATACTTTGGAAACCTGGATTGTAATCTTCATTCTTCTTGAAATTAGTTATCAGGAGATGTTACTTCGGTAATGAAGGCTTTGGACGAGATAGGTTGTCAACTAAGGTGTGCTGGTGAACTTCTGTTGTATATTAATTTTGAACCTGATTCTAATTACTTTTGAAAATTAGTTTGTCATTTTGCCTAACCTATATATGAACTCAAATTTTGCGCAGGGAAAACCCACCAAGACAAGTGATTTCAATTAGTCCAACATACAATTATGCTGCAATTCGACCATCCCAACCATATCTTGACCCAACTTCAGGTTATTTAATGTTTTTCTATACTAGAACAACATTTGACTGTCATTTAATAGTTATACATGTTTTGAATATTGTCTTACAATCACTTCATCTCTAGGACAACCAATCTTGCAGTTGATTATGTTACATTCGAGATGCTGATTTCGGAAACGATGGTTGGTGGATTGATTGGCCGATGTGGCTCAAACATATCAAGGATCAGAAATGAATCTGGAGCAATGATCAAGGTCAGTCTTTTACTTCCTTCCTCCTAGCTTGAAGCATAGACAGTCGCTGTCCTACAAACAGATTCACTTTCTGATTCATGTTTATTTGTTATTATAACAGTCTCTGCATAAAAACAAAACCCCTGGATCTCACATTTGCATATAGAACTACGTAAGACTTACAATTTTGGATATTGACACATACCAAAATAGATGCGAGGCCTGAATTTTGTGGTTTACCCTATTTGTTAGACAATGATTTTTGGATCTCTCGTTAGCCTCTGTGATTATAGGGACCAAACGTAAAAAGTATACATTAGTTACCAAAATACCAAGAGAATTGAGCATTCTACATTTCTTGAATTAGTCTGGAAACCCTTGAATTTCAAACTACTTTAAATTTTTATTAAACAGCATATAGTTTGTATACTTCATTACTTGATCCGTTTCCAACATATTGAGAAGTCAAATTTTTTTAAGATAATTATATTCTTGAAATATCTAAAGAGTTTGGGTTATTTTAATGTATAATAAATGGTGGTTTGTAGATTGTTTTTTCTTTTTTTCTTTTACATAAATTTCCTGAACTAATTTGCATCTGATTTATATCTTTCATCGGAAAATGTTGCAGGTTTATGGTGGTAAGGGTGAACAAAAGCATAGACAAATTCAATTTGGTGGTAGTGCTCAACAGGTGATCATTATGGATCTTTGGCCTTTTAATGATTCGAGAATAACAGTATACTTTTTATGTTTGAGACATTTTTGTTATTATTATCACTGTTTTCCTGTTTTATTTATCTGTTTGACTGGTGGATTTTATCACTTTGCCACTGGTTTGAAGTTTTTTTCCCTAACTGTGATTCAACAGTGTACTATTAAGCTAATTTGTACAAATTTTGCCTGTACTTTTCTAGCCTAGCATGGTTTTAGTTCTGGTCCCATCAAGAGATGTATATTTTAGTAATTGCATATGAACAATCATTCATTATTCACTGAATAAAATTAATCACACAGTTAGCTTTCTATATTTCCAGTTTCTTATATCCACGAAATACGGATTGTTTATGTGAAAAGTGGGAGAGATATCCAGTGGCACCCTGCTCTGGCCAGTTGGGGGGAGTTGGATATAGTCTTGTGTTGTGCAGTCGTAGCTTCTTAAGAGAAAACAACATGATGCTAGGCTGAGTAGTAATCCTTGTTGAAACACTGAATACTTTGGAAAGGTCTGTCTGTGCCACCCGTCAGACAAAACAAATGGGAACTTCTCAATTTGTCCATGGCCTCTTCTTTTTCTTAGTTTGGGATCTTCCCTGAAATAAAAATCGATATCAGCCCAGATCAAGATATAGTTATTTAATCTGATATTTTATATAGCATGCAAGTCCTACTAATATGGAATTAAACTGTCACATGCACTTTCTACCCTTTTCTTGGTTTTAAGCTGTTACAGGTTTTTTGTTGAAGCTTGAATTTTGTGAACAGGTAGCTTTGGCAAAACAGAGAGTCGATGAATATATTTATTCTCAGTTGATACAACAGACTGGCACCCAACAGTCAGCGTAAGTATTTTCCTTATGAATTGGGTCCATTCAAATTGTAAATTTTCCAGTAAACAAGAAACAGCTAGGTCATTGTAATAATTAAGATCTTTCTGTAAAAGTTTTTAACCCCATTCTGAAAGGTGGCATTTTATAGTTCGTTCATTGATAGTGTAAAATTGTTCAAGTGTGCATTGTGGATTAAAACTAGTAAGTTATTTTAAATGATTTATCACTTCAGTCTGAGATTCAAAAAATTTAAATGAACTATTCTTGTCTTAAAATTTTGTGCTCCTAATAATGAGCAGACAACTGTAAACAGCAAAGCAAGTTGTTGTTTAGGTATAGTTAGTAAGACTTTGTTTCTTATAGTAGTGTTTTGTTTGGATCTTATATATTTTTTGTTGAATATCCATTCGTTTATTCAGGCGAACTAGTTCTTTGAAAACAACAGGAAACCATATTTTAATGATTGAAATTTGCGTGTTTGTAAAATATAGGGAGTAATTTTTATGAGAAAGGACCAAAATTTAAAAGATTTCTGGTCTATTCAGCTTCCAGAGATGACACCAAGAAAGCCAAAATGTGTAGTTCCTGCTCGGAATCCAGCTACCTTGGGGGCTTATTATTTGTGTTAGTAAGATGTGTTTGATGGATATAATTTGTTTTAGTGGATGTTCAAACTTTTCTCAGCTTGTACCGTATCAATTGTTCTTAGTTGAAGGTATATATAATTTTTTCTATACATAAATATGAATGTGTAAAATGTAACGTTTATTTCTGTTGATATGGCTCTCACTGGTTTCGAGTGGTATTATAGCATCTTATTTTCAGGTATATTAAACTTCTATCATCATGTTTACCTCTTTGTTAATTTTAATAAATAACTGTCATAATAAACTTCTATCATCACCTTCGTTTTCTTATGTCGTCATATTTCAATGACGTGGCATCCTCTGCTTCACATTACGTTTACATGTGTACGTAATCTCTTGTTTTTATATATCTGTATTTAATCTGAAAACTGCATACTTTTTTTTATACATAATCTTTTACAATTTTATTTTCATCATCGTCGCAATTAAAAATATCGAAAATTTCATTTCAATTTTCAACTACTTTATGTTCTAGAATATGTTTACCTATTGGTGGAAGAAAGCCAAGCACGTAAACTGTTTAGAAATCACATATAGTTTAGTCAACTTTAAATGTGTAGGAATTATGCTTTCCCAGATTTAGCTTATGAAAATGACCTTTTTTTTCCAAAATAAAAAAGTTGTCATGTCTATAGTTGCTCATTCTTAATTAAATTTTCCTGAAGGTTCATTTGATGAGAGGAAGTCAAATAAGAAAAAAAGAGAGAAATTAAATGATTTTTTTTTTAAAAGAAACAAGTTATATGTAAATCTTACATATATAATCTCAAACCGAAGTTTATAACAAGTTTATTAAACTTTACAGTAATTACTTTAAAAGTGACATAAGCTAAATTTTATGATAATATGTCTGGAGATAGCATTACATATGTATTATTTTTAGGGTGAATACATTCTTAATATGTAAACTTTAAAGTAAAATGAAAATTTGTCTGTTTCAAGTTTTGAGGTAATTTAATTTTTAAATTTTGAAAATTAATAAATTTAATTATTTTAATTTAATTATATTACTTTTTTTATGTATCAAACTTTGTATTAAATTTTATTTTATTTTAGTGTTTAAATTATTTATATGATATATTTTAATTCAAATATCCTTTATTACGTAAAAAATTAACGTAATTAAACTAAGAAAATATATTTATTTAATTTTTAAATTTGAGAATTAAATATATCAAAATTTTATGAAAGAAAGAAATTTTAATTTTATATTCAAATTTAAAAATAAAAAATATATTTAAACCTTAATTTTAAGCTAAACTCTTTTAAAATCGGAAATTTGAAAGAACCATAATAAAAAAAAAAACTCTCATTTCTTACACATTGTAGTTTATAGTCTATGGTCACCTTTTCCAACTTCTACATTTTCCATCTTTTCAGCATTGACATTTTTTTTATGTGGGATCCACAATCCTTCTATTTCTATTATTAACAATGTCGAATGCTAATAAATAACCCTGTGTTGAACACGAAAACTGATTAAGGAATTATAATAAATTTTTCTGAGATTAGATAGGTAAAAATGTCTTCCTATTGCATTTACATGACTTTTAATAAATAAAATAAAATCCAAAGACCCTATTTAGAAAACTCATTTCCATTCATTCTAAACTACGCCAGTTTTTATCTTTTCTTTTCATTTCCTCACATTTTCTTTATTTTCTCCACAGTTAATCGATGCCAAACACAAGGAAAACAAAGTCATCTAATTTAATTATTACTTAACAATAAAAAAAATATTAAACTCTCATTGCATACTTATACTACTAATTTTACTTTTTTTTTTCTATAAAATAAAAGAGAGAAAGAGAAAAGAAAAAAAAGTATTTTGCAGCGTCTGAACGTGGAATGATGATATTCACGTTAAGAAAGCTTAAATGTGTTGTTTGGTTTGAACCACAAATCCGGTTTCTTAGTTTACCGTTCAAGCAAGCAATTGATTTGATGGTTGAAAACATTTATTTGAAGAAGAAAGTTGAACATCAATTTCAACACATTTCATTTTTATTTCCAAATTATGAAAAAAAAAAAAGTGTAACATTTATTACGAGTTGTTTTCGAGGAACAAATTAGGTACATCAATTAACCTTCCAGCTTTCTTTAGTCAATAAGCCTCATACTATTCGCCAAACGTGGAATTTTGGATTCGCTTCTTCAGTCCACTCACCATTAATGATTTTGTGCCATCGTCCAAACACGCCCTTATTTGTCAAACTCTAAAACCACGCTTCCACCGTCATTTATGTTTCTTTTTTATTCCCAAACAGTCCTCCTCAGTGATGAAAAACCTAAGAATGAGTTTTTATATTAAAAAAGAGATTTTTCAATTATTGAAAATTGTAAGATTTTTCTTCTTTTTTTGTAATTATAGTTCAAATAAACAATATTCAAAGACAGTATGATCCTCCACACTTTCTTTTTTGAAATGTAATGGTTACAATTATTTACTCATTGCAAGTATTAAAATAAATAAATAAATGAGTAGGATGAGAAGTAGTTTTTTTGAATAATTATTATTGAAAATAACGTGATGTCTAATATGGGGAGAGTCTTGGTCCTATCATGAATTAATTGATAATGTGTAAGGATATAATTCTTCCAAATTCATAAGAAAAAAATCATTCTAATCAAAAGAGAGACTGATATGATTTAATTTTACAAGCTTTTATTTTATTTTATTTTTTGTTAAATGAATAAAATACGAAGTTTGAGTGTACACATTTTAATGTTTTGTTTTACGTCTTTAACTACCACCATATATCAGTCATTACTTTAATTTATTTAGTTGTAATTCTCTTATCTTCTTTTTATGCAATTACATCACTTATATCCACTCTCTAGCAACACCATGGTATATTTGTTTATTTCTTCTAAAATCATATTGCATATTAAAATATCTATAATTAAATAATAAAATTAAAATGTAAGTCTTATAAGACTTTGTCATTAAAAATACGCTAATATGACATTAAAAATAAGACTCAAAGACTTAAAGAAACTGAGTTAACAAAATAAAACATTATTTGAACGTATTAATGAGAATGTAGACCTTATTAGATTTTTTATATTAGATTAAAACTTACAAAAACAGATCAAAATGATGTGATATATTAGAATCCGTAAAATTAAATTTAAGATATAATAGAAGACTTTGCAATGTAGAGATATTGTTATCTATTATCTATTATTTAACATTTTGTTATTGTTTTGTTTTTAAATATATATAGAGACAACTGTCAATTCCCCTACTATTACCAAACAACCATATGAGTATTACATAAGCTTTATGATTTTAATTAGTCGTCCAATTCGAGTAACACCGGCAGTTGCAAAACAGACTTTGAAGTCAATGATACTAAAAGCATTCAAATGAATAATATGGGAAGAAAAAAAAAAACTGTACTTTTAAAATACTTCTCATTTTTTGTTACCCTTCAAACAAGACAAATAATGTTTGATTGTATATTTTTCTTAAACAAGACAATAATGTAGCCAATATATTTTAGATGACCCATTTGTTTATTAACTACTCTTATTATAAATTTGAACATTTTCCAACTAATTGTCCAAGTTTTTGTTAAAACTTGTAACAAATTTTTTTATCTAATCTTCTTCATATTTTATTTTTCTTAACTATATTTTTTTGTTAAGAATTTAAGGTAAGTTGAAATTTTGTATTGAGATAACTAATATATAAGTAAAAATGACTAATAAATTTATTAGTCGAAGATTTTAAGTTGAAAATAATGTCTTTCGATGTCTCTCATAAGAAAAAATCTTCGCACTATTTTTATTTTAACCAAGTTTTAGGCAATACATAACATGCATGCATTAGTCTAAGTATAAGGGCATGAGTATCTTTGGATTAAAATTTTGTTTTATCTCTTTTATTTTTTAATTTTTTTATAGTTAAATATGTTTTTGGTCTCTTAATTCTCAATGAATTTTGAAATTAGTCTATTTTGAAACTTTGGACCAATTTAGTCTTTCATCTTTCGAAATACGTGGATTTAGTTCTTTTAATCAAATTTTGTTAGGTTTATTTGATGTTTTGTACGCATTTCAAGATTGTATATGTGTTGTTTATAATGTTTGAAACATTTTTATTTTAATGTTAAGTCAAATACTATTATGAAACGCGTTTGAAATGTCAAATAAACGTAACAAAATTTGATTAAAAAAACTAAATCCACATATTTCGAGAAATAAATTACTAAATTGATTCAAAGTTTCAAAATGGACTAATTCCAAAATTTACTGAAAATTAAGGGTTAAAAACATATTTAACCATTTTTTTAATACATTTATTATAATTTTCATGGTTTTTTTCCCACCTTCTACTTTTTTCAAAGCATTTATCTCAAAAACAAAGAAACAGAGTTTGTTTAGAGACATTTAACATAGTAAATTGGGTGGAAAAGGTGAGAAGAAGTAAAATTTCAATGTAAATAAATAGAGGGAGGAGTAGAGCTTGAGAAGCTGAATGCGTGTAAGTAAGGGCGAACCGCCCCTTAAAAGTTTTTCCAGAACATCATATGCATATCCAATGATGTGTCAGAATCAAAATCACGACCTGAATAATATCGTCAACAACCACCCAATATTATTTTGGTGAAACGGTGAATTTAATACACCTTAGTTAAAATATTGTACTCTTAGTCAAATCACGGAGACGATTAATAATGGGATTCTTAAACACAAAAACGTGTTTTTGTTTAATTTCATTGATATTAAACAATTGGTAGAACTGTGTTTATATCAAACTGGTAAGGTTTTCAATAAATAAAAAATAGTAAAGAATAAAACTTATTTATAGTTTGCATAAATCTCACGATAATAATAAAAGAAAAAGGTTTGACTCAATCTTCTGGATAAAGTAACTGGTATTTCAGTTTTGTTTGTTTGTTTGTTTGAATCTTTAATTTAAATTTTAAAAGAAAGTTTGGGCCACATATGCCAAAAGAAAAAGGGGAAAAAAATGACACAGCTTCTTACAGCGTGCAATGAAAAAGAAGATGGTTACCGTTATGTTAAGATCTTTAAAGGATGATTGGTTCATGATGACGAAAGCCCAAAGTTTGACCTCGTTGACTGAATCAAGGCTTCACATGAAGCGTGCCATTCACGCTCTTCCATATTTATTCCATTTCTCATTCAACCAACACGTAATACTCATATAAACTACCAATAATTAAGGGAAAAGTCTGAGACAAAATAATCGAAAATTTGAAATATAAAAAAGGTTTTTAAAAAGTTTGGGGATGAAAACGGTAAGAAACCACATATTCAAGATTCAACCAACGAATAATTATATGCCCACAAGCCAAGATATGTCGTTAGCAAAACATCAGATTACGTTTGATAGTAATAAAAATCGTAAATACCACACAACATTTCTCTTCAACTACTCAAATTATTTTACTTTCCGCAGTACTATTTTCTTTTGCTAATCATTTCTGGCAAGACCAAATAAAACTGTTTCACTTTTTTTTATATCACATCCTCAGTTAAACCACCACTTATTTGCTCTGAATTTATTTTGGAAGTATTTACTTTGATTTTATTAAAAGAGAAACACCTTGACATATGTAATAATTATTAAAAAGAAATACATTTTGCATCAAATTGAGTAATATAATGTTTGTAGAGGTTTGAATAGTAGTGTATCAAAATTACAACAATGCACTAATTATGCATAAAACAAAATTACATATGGAATATTCAAAATGATGTCATATTTTTAATTCCACATGTTTTGTTATTTGTCTTAGCCCGTCACTACAATATTCTTTTCAATTACAATTTGGACTTTTTTTTATTTTTGATATGTGACCTTGGTATTCTTTTACGATTCTAGTCTTCAAATTTTTTTTTTATTGTAATTCAATCCAAAGAACTAGCCTAACTTTTCATTTGATATACCAAAAAAAAAGTATTTAATTGATCAAAATGTAGATATTTAAAAAAATTAATATCTAAAATTGTGAAAACATAACATCTAAAGTGAATCGGAGGCGGGTAGTACAATAATTAACTTATTTTCAAGGAATTATCCCTATAATTAAAGATAATATAAAGAATATATATATATATATATATATATATATATATATATATATATATATAATAAAACAGAAGATAATATAGATAGAATGAGATGTTGTATGAATGATGGAGTGTTGAAGTCCAGCTTGAAGCTTTCCTTATCTGTCATACTACCAGAGTTGTTTCTCCATCCTTTTCTTCAACCTATCTAAGTTTCACAATTCAATTTGTCCCTACTCTCATTTTTAAACTATATATTATATCTTTTTATTATTTTCATCACATCAATTATCATATCTGATAATTTTCCCTTTTTCCTTTCTCTAAATGCGATTTGTTACTTTACCTTCCTACATACAAATTATGTAATCCAATTATATATTTAAAAGTTTGTATTAATTATAGCAAAAACAAGTATACCCCTATTAATTTATTTAGAGAAAATAGTTTGAGAATGGTGTGTGTGAAGAAGGATAAGATGTTTTTTCTAAGTAATTTGACTCCTTCCTTTTGCGTCTCTAATTCTCTCTCCTCCTTTTTCTGCCCCCAAATATAATACAATCTAGCATTTCGATTGAATTGGCCTGAACATTGAAACGACAACAAATGGTTTCTCTCTCCTCTCTCACTTTCTCACTCAACCTCACACTCTCTGTTTTCTAAGAAGACAAAGCAAGCCATCTTAATCCTCAATCAGATCTCCCTTTTTCAGTTCACTCTCTGCACCACCAACCATACTCTCTCCTTCTCACACACCCACGAATGCTGGTGCCAAACAAAACAACACAAACCAAAAACCTTTTCAAAACGCCGTCGTATGCAACACCCAAATGAGGTGCAAGAAACATACCTTAGACCTTAGCAGCACCGTCGGCGTCTGTGCTTCCTGTCTCAGGGAACGCCTCATAGCCCTCGTCGCCGCGCAGGCCCAGGTCCAGGCCCATCATCATCACCAGGCCCAATTAACGCGAGTCATTTCACGCGCCTCCGACGATTGTTCCAGAACCTCAGACCCCAACCCTCCCCCACCCTTAATTTTCCCACGCTCGGTCTCGCCCTACGTCTCTCGCCGGAAGTCCGACTACGCCGCCGCATGGCAGGGCTGCGACGACCGCCACGACCGCCGCGAGCGTCTCTTCTACAGCACTCCGCAGCTCGGTCCCACCTTCTGCGCCGGTGATGCCGCGTACCACGGCGACTCGCGCTCGTTCAAGAAACGCCTGAACAAGTTCCGCATATTCGCGAGGCTCTTCAGGTCCAGATCGGATAAGTTTCAATCCGATCCGTCGTGCGAGCAATCCTCCTACGCGTCGCCGTCGTGGTTCTCCTCTCTTTTCCCTGCTCGCCGGAGGAACAAGGATCGGACCGGGGCGCCGGAGGAGTATTCCTCGGCCGCGCGTCGGCGGTTTCGCCCGTCGGATCGCGGAATGTCGCCCGTGAGGACCGAGGATTTCGGCGACGAGTGCGATCAGTCGCCGTCTGGAAGCGGATACATCTCGGAGGCCTCGCCGTGGTGGCGGAGGACGCCCACGGTCGCGCCTTCGGCTCGACGATCGCGGTTTGGACACGCAAAGAGCGCGTCTGGTTCTGGTATGGCGCTCTGCCTGAGTCCTCTGGTTCGGGCGAGTCCGAACCGGAGGTGGAACCACAAGGGATTGCCGCCGGAGATGGCCGCGGCGGCAGAGGTCAGAGCCGCAGCGGCGAAGCCTCACCTCTCCGCCGCGGCGTCGTTTTGCGCAAACCGCTCAAGAAAGCTTGCAGATTTTGGACGAGTCAACCACAATCGTTGATTTTTACCTTTCCGTGACCCGACCCGACCCGTGATTCCCATTTTCATTCTATTCGTTTTACGGTATTGTGCACATTCTTCGTTTTCATTTCAGCAGAAAGAAAAAAAAAAACAGATTTTTTTTTTTCTAATTCTCTTTGTACACAAATTGTTCACCACATGAAACAGAAGTCTAGTTCGATTTTTATTCAGAAAAATTTACAGATATAGTTCACATTGGTGTGATTTTGCAATTATAGTGACTTTAATTGTTGATGGAGAAATCCAAATTGTGGTTATGGTTAAATTTACACTTGAGATTATTCATCACACATAACATTGTAATTAATGTATTTGAATATGTTTATTTCAAAAAAATATTTATTACAACTTTATTAAATGTTCTTTTATATGATAATTTATTCTTTCCAAAAACTAAAGTTGTCTTTAAGGTTATTTTGACGCTCTCAACAAATAATGATGATACACTCAAGCATCACCAAGATACTAAATCATCAAATTGATGCTTAATTGTGCCTGTGAAAGAGATGGTTATATTCAGCATTTGATTGTATTTTGATTAATTGACTCCGAAAAAGATATATAAACTTTAAAAAATGAACGTTGACATTTTACATAAATAAAGACATTGAAAAAGTCAATAAAAAAATCATTTATCGAGGAATGTAAATGTAAAGATAAGATTACGATGAAATAGTATCATCGAGGAATTAGATGGAGAACTTTTATTGAAATTCCCATTGCATTAAAAAAATTCACATGCTTCATTCATTTTTATAAAAAATATTTTCACTTTCTTAGCTAATATATTAAGAACACAAGCTAATGGTTTATATGCAATAACAATTCCACCGTTTTAAAGAAAAAAAGGTACTACTAGAAACAATGTTTAAGTAGTTTTATAATCAAAATTTAAGCTTTATTTTACACTTGACTTTTTTTTCACATGACTAAATAATGTTAAATTTTAAATAAAAGAAAACAATATAAATAATATTATAGATGTTTGCTTTTATTAAAAAGAAAATATTTAAATAGAATTTTAGAAGGTGTTTAAAACTATTTTTACATGGATTAGATGATTATATGACTTTTACTTTTCAATCATTATTGGTACTTTGAGTTTCTTTTATCTCAGTTTTTCAATGAAAAATACTTACAAAAGATTCTTCGACTTTCAAATTAAGTTCAATTCTCTTACAATAATAAATGCTAGGACGATGATATTTTGACTACTAAATTTTGACAACTTTCTCTTACAACATGATGTGTTATTTTTTAAGTGGTTTTGAAATATTGAAAATGAGAAAATTGAAAAATAGAAAATCACTTAGAAGATGTCACATAAAGTTGTAAGAGAAAGTTGTCAAAATTTAATAATCAAAAAATCATTTTCCTAAATGCTAATATGTATTACTCCTCTACCTTGTCAGAGTTATCTTATTTATACTATGTGTCTTTATCTTCTTTGAAACTTAAGCTATATCAAATTATTAATGATCTCAAAATTATGAGTTGTGAAAATGCAAAATGACCAAATAGTTGAATAATGGAGAAGACGAGTGATACCCTACACAAACTACACATAAATAGAAAAAGGAAATTGAAGTGAATTGGAGGGCTTTCCCGCACTAGTTTTTGCTTAATGTGAGGCATGATTGTACTTGGAAGCACACAAGAAAGTACTTTTGTGTATAAAAGATTGGAAAGTTTTGAAGAGTATAAGAAAAACCTAACCCTAGTAGTGATTAGAAGAAGGTGGTGGATGAAAAGGGTATGAAGAAAAGTGAGATAGTGGTGATGAAGGAATTGTGCTCCCCACTTGAATATGAAATGAATGTTGGTGTTTGTTGTGGTGTTGAATTGGAACACACAAAGAGGCTTGGAAGTGTTGGTGAGGGTCCATGCCATTTAATCACTTTCTGCTCCTTCTTTAATTCCTTCTCTACCCTTTTAAATGCACTATTTTTCTAACACTCTTTTTTTTTTACCCTTTCTTTTTGGTTTTCTAATTCTACACCCTTTAATGCACACCACGATGGAGCGTCCGGTGTGGGCTCCACCATTTTGCTAAAAACCATTCTCACTGCATTTTTTTCGAGGGATTTGTTTTCTCCTTAAATGGGAAACAGCAACACAGAGTCAACTCACAAATATTCACTCTTTCTATAACTGTTCTATACCTCTGCCAACAACGCACTTCATTCAATTATTATTTTATTTTAGGTTAAATATACTCGTAAATTTTAAATGGGTTAATTTTTTTTATTTTAAGTAAAAATTAAAATTAGTCTATATTTAAAATTTTAAAGTAATTTAGTCATTTATCTACACATATGTGTAAATTTAATTTTTTAACTAGATCTTATTAAGTTTATTTGAAATTTTTTACACGTGTCTCAATTAATATTGAAGCAGAAATGTTATCATAAAACGTTAAATAAACTTAACAAAATTTAGTTATAAAAACTAAATTCATGCATTTCAAGAATAGAAGATTGAATTGGTCGAAGTTTTGAATACTGATTCAAATTTTTATTGAAAGTTAAGAGACCAAAAACATATTTAATCATTTTTAAATTTACACATTAAATTATAATTTATTTTTGTTATATATATCATTGTATTTTGATCATGTTCATTTCAGCTGGACCTTATCAAAAGATATAAACAACTTAAACACTTAACACTAACTGATACATAAAAAATCTCAACACAATTGTTTTATGATTATTATATTTATTTAATTTTAAAGTTTGACAACAATATTACATTGTTTTAACGTGTTAAATGATGTTTCAAACTAACATTTAAATAAACAACTTGAATGTCTAAATAAAAAGCTCAACACAGTTGTGTTCTGAAAGTTATATCTATTCAATTTTAAATATTGGAAACTAAATTATATTAAATTATATTAAAGTTTAGAATAGAAATGAATTTCAAAGTCAAAATTTATAGATTAAAATATATTTAACTTCTTCTATTTATCAAATCCTCTTATTATTGTAAATTTTAGTTTATTAACTTTAAAAGGTTTAAACTCTCTATATTTTATATATATATATATATATTCTCACAATTTATACTTATATAATTGACTCGAGTTATAATTCTATATTTCACATATTACATCATTCCAATTCCATATTACATTATGGTTTCAATTTTTTTGTTTTAAAAGTGATGATGGTACGAAGGGATCCTATTCTGTGACTCAAGTTCATTTATTAATTAGACCTTATTAGTGAATACATACAATAAATTACTTACTTAAGTAAAATTATTTTAAGAAATAATAATAATAATATTTTAAACAATGACTAATATATTTGTAAGATGAGGTTTTACAATGTTTTAAAAATATGAGTTTATCTCATTGTAATTGTAGGGGAATTTATAGTGTAAAATTCAATTGGTATTTCATCAGTATAAAACTCTGTAGGTACATATTTTTAGTTAATATATCAGTTCTAATTGTTTTGACTAGATCAACGTTTTTCCTTTAACGTTGTTGGTCAAGATTTTTGACCTATTTTTTATAATTTGTTATTAAAAAAATTTTCAAATTCACTTTATACTGAAAGATAAATGAACTTTTTCCTTGTCAACAATTAGAAAATTATAACTATTTTAGATGAAAAAAATAATATTAAGAATATAAAAATATGAATAAATTAATAAAATTAATCGCAAAACATGTCAACAAAAAAATGTTGTTGTCTTCCATCAAAATATGATATTATCAACATTGATTGAAAAATAATTTCTATTAACGTTGTTTGAAAATTTCTAATTTACATTAACTGAAAAAATTATTTTATTTTATTGATGTCAATAAAAATACAATAGACATATGGAAATAGTCATGTCATTGTTAATTATAAAATTTGTACTATATCAAGAAATAATTATAATTTTCATTGGCAAAAAAACAATTCCAGTAACATTAACCAAAAAACAACCCAACTAATATAATGCAAAGTAGCTTCCATTTGATGGCAATCGAATAAAGAAATTCATGTATGGTATAAGTTTAAAAAACATCATGAAAAAAAAACCCTAAATACAAAATATAAAACTTAGAAACATAGATTTGTAGAGGAGAAAACATGAATAACTTAAAATTCTAATTTAAAAATAAAATTTTAAGTTATTTAATTTTAAATAGTTAAATTACTCTGAAAAAATAAATTTCTTTAGTTTTTCATCAAAACGACATATTATGAAAACAAACCATTTTGAATTCTTCACTAAAATAAATAAATCTATAAGAATTTATTGTATATAAACACTTAGTAAATAATATTATCTATAACTAAATTGTTATTTTTATTTTATTTTATTGCCTATTAAGATAATTCATAATTGTTTTCAGGTTTTTCTTCATTCTAATCTAACTCAACTAAAATATTAGTGAAACTTGATTATATTTTACAATAAAATAATCCAACTGGGCCTGCATTTTATCCTAAAAGTTATATAATTTATTTCTGGAATCTTCTTTTCATTTTAGGAAATAAGAATTATCTATTTCCTTATTTAGATTTTTTTGTAAATCTTTCAATACTTTTTTCTTTGTTACTAACAATTATAGTAAAAAGTTCTTTCAACTATTTTGAATCGAAGGTTTTTCAGTGATTATCCATTCTATATGTTTTTGTTACTAACAATAATAGTCTAAGGTTAAGTCAATTAGTTTGAATAGTTTGAAAACATATTTAACTTTTTTTTTTTTTCATTTTTCAACTCTATAACTACCCCTTTCTAATTATTCCTTCTTCTTCTAAATGTTAAGTGCTAGATTTTTTTTTCTATTAATTCAAATTTGCGATCCTATATTTAAATAAAATTCATTCAAAGTTATAATTATAACTTTATCTCGTATTTTTACCACGAAAAATGAATATGGAGACACAAAAATGATATTAAATGGTATCTTGAGGGGAAAAAACCATTGTTAATCATATAATGTGATAAAAGTGATTGGAGTATTGGTTTTATGTTAAAACATAAAAATTTTATCTATATGTCGTAATTTTATAATTTATTAAACAAATTTTAGTTAAGTAGTTGGTTTTAAGATTGTAAAGTAATTTATGATTGTCTCTTATTTAAGGCATAAATACCTTTTTGGTCCTCATTTTTGTAGTGTTTGTTGTGGATGGTCCTCAATTTGACAAAATGTTTAAAATGGTTCTCATTTCTACCGAATGTTTAAAATGATCATCATTTTCGTAATTCGTGTTTTATTTGGTCCTTTTTTGTAACGCCGTTTAAATCATTAACGGAGCATTGTACAGGTGGCACTGGTTGTAGTAGAGTATATTATGTGTATTGTACAAGTGTGGTAATTAACATTAATTTTTTCATTTAGGAAAAATTTTGAAATTAGGAAATTTCTTCATCTTCGTCTTTCTTGAGCTCGGATTTGCAGAGGAAGCAGCTAATACTGGCCATTTCATCATTAAATTGCAGTTGCGCTCTTCATTTCAATTTTACAGATTGGACTTTAAAAGATTACACACAATAACAGTACGAATAATACAATCATTAATCTGCCTCATTTGTGTCATGATGATAACATCATTTTCATCAACACCACCATTTGAAAAAATTGCAGCCCACATTATTGGAACCACCACTCTGTAAATCAATAAATCGAAAATTAAAACTAATTTATTATTAACACAAAAATAAAAACATATTGTACCCAAAATTTTCTACCAATCTTCTTTGGAGTTCTTGCCATCCTCAAAGTTGTCATCTCTCCGCAGCTACAAATCGGGGTTAATCCATTTCTCGTTGAACCACCAACAATGCACGAACACGGTTGCCTCAAACTTACAACCAGAGGTCAAGGAAGAAGATTGGGACCGTAACATACCTATATGATGAGATTGCATGAAGAAGAAGATTAACTGATTAACTGAAAAATTGAAATGAACAGCGCAAATGCAATCCAATGATGAAATGACAAGTATTAGCGGCTTCCTCTACAAATAATCCGAGCTCAAGAAAGACGAAGATGAAGAAATTTCCCTAATTGTAAAATTTCCCCTAAATTGAGTAATTAACATTAATTAGCCATATGGACATTACACGTAACACACCCTAATACAAAGTGCCACCTGTACCATGCTCTGTTAATAATTTAAACGGTGTTACAGGAAATGACCAAATAAAACACGAATTGCGAAAATGAGGACCATTTTAAACATTCGGTAGAAATGATGACCATTTTAAACCTTCTGTCAAAACAATGACCATCGCAATAAACACTACGAAAATGAGAACCAAAAAGATATTTAAACCCTTATTTAATGTCGTAGTTGGTCAATTTCAACTACTTATTCTCATCCTGTAAAAAGGTAAATGAAAACAACTTCTTACTTTAGAACCGATGGATTGCAACCACTTCTCATTCCGCCAAAAATTCACTCAACTCAATTTAAAGCAATTAGCAAAACTAAATATTAACTCCAAGAGTTTATGATATAACTATATTTTTTTTTCTTATTTGATTACTGCAAGCCAATTGCAATATAAAAATATTGTTTACATATGTTAAATTTTGAATAAAATTATGTATTTTTTCTTAAAATAAAAATTGTATACATGTAATTAGTCTGAAATTTGAATAAACGTTTCAACATTTCAAAGAAAAATAATAGATATAAAAGTTTTTCAGGAATATAATGTTTAGTTATCGTTTTCTTTTTTAAATATAAACTTATGAGAGACTATAAATAATATTTTTTCTACAAACACTAATTTCATAGTTCTTTTTACAAAAATGTTTTTCTTTTTAAATTTACTAAAATTATAACTTTAAAAACTTTACAGTGACAAATCGTATCTATTGTGAATAAGTCGTGTTAACATGATTTTATTGTGAAAAGTCATGTCAATATGAAACAATTTTAATTCAATGCATTTTAAGTTGAAGTTGTGCCATCTTAAGGCAATTTCTACCAAATCTTATTTAAAGTTATATTACCTTGACTTAATCTCAGTTTAAAATACACTTAACTAAAGTCCTGTTACCTTATATGACTTCAGCTTAAAAATGTTTTGTATTAAAGTTGTATTATCTTAAAACAATCTTTTTATAATGAAATCATGTCAAGATAGTACACGTTAACCATATTTGTAATTTTTTTTAATTATCTATTTTAATAAATTAGAAAAAAATACACTAATTTAGTAAAAAAAAAAATCTTAATTTCATATATACATATGATCCAAACATTAATAACGTAATTTGTGTAAATTGACAAAAAAATACGGTGAGTTTTGCAGATGAAAATGAAAAGAAAATGATACTTTATATTTTTTTTCACTACACCATGTTTAACTTGTGAAATTAAATGTAAAAAAAAAATAGTAAAAATAATTTTGTCGCCGAAAATAAACATATTACACAAATATAATAATTAGGCATATTTTAAAATTCCCAAAACTTCTAGATTTAAATATCTGATTAAAAAGAAAAAAAAAAAAAAGACGATTGAAAACAAAGAAGTATCCTACACCAATGTATACGTTAACCTGGTTGATAGTAACAACAAAATTCTTATATGAAACAACACGTAATGATAATGAGCTCATTTGAAAGAAAAAAAATTATTATCCGTGGTATTCAGTGTAAAAAAATGTTATTTGATGTAATCATAATATAATTATACTTTATGACAATGGGTAGTATTAGAAAGTGTCACATCAATATAATTATAAGAAGTTGATGAGAGAAGTCAGAAAAATAATTGCAAGGTTGAGAATGGGGACTTTAACACAAAAAATATATGTAATGATGGGAATGTGTATTAAACATTAAAAACTTCATTTGTTGTCAACATATGACAACTAAGACCACAAATGTGCATTCAAGATTGGACCTAACTTTTTTTTAAATTATAGTTTAGAATATATTTATATATTTCACAATTTGAAAATGTATTTTAAATTATATTATCTGTAAATACATTTGGGATTACATAGTCCATTGTAGTCCATTGTATGTTATTGAATTTCACGCTATAAATATGGTGAAAAAAGTAATTATCAAAAATTCTGATGACTCTTTGAACAAACCCAAGTCTTTTTCATTCACACCCACCACTCTTCCTATATGCAGTGTTAGTTGAAAAAAAAAATGTTTTTTCATTTTTTTTTAACATGCCAAGATTTTACACTTTACAAAACTTACCTGCAGGTGCTTGTAAATACTATTTACTAAAAGTTATTAGGGGTGCAGGAAGAAAAATGGCTCAAGTTTTTACTATATTTTTTTCCTATAAAGTGCCTTGAAAATTGCTTAAATGGGCTAGTGGAAATAATAATACCTTTGTTGTAGCCTTTGGTACCGAGAAGCATACAAAATACGAATAGTATCTTGTCCTGTTTAATATCAAATAGAGTAAGTATTCAAATAAATCACATCAAAAAATTTATTGTTGAAGTAACCCCTTAGCAACTTCAAGGTCTCCCATCCCTCCCAAATGAAGGCTATGAAAAAAAAATTGTCCAATAAGCAAAATAGAGACCCAAGTGTAGGAATGCCTAAATTGTGCTAAAGTTTAGAGACAGATGTTACAGTTGGAAATTTTTTAATTTGGTCATATCATAGAAAGTACATCAGACAAAACACTCAAACATGTACAACAACGTTTGAAACATAAATTATCTCCTCTTTTTGCCACCCTTTCCAGATTTGTGGGAAGGTCCAGTAGTTGATGTTGATGCAGTCTCTTGCTTCTTGGTTCTTCCATGATGCCTAGGCACCATCTCTGCAACCCGTAACATCAGTTGCTTTCCTGCAAAACAAGCACGCCCAAAATGAAAACATTAGATTTTTGATAGTCATAGTTTTTATCCAATTACAAGAAGATAATTTTCTCATCAATTTGACACATGATGATTACAACCAAAAAAATAACAACGAAATGGCATTTGTAATGTCAGAGACATTCAAAGGAGTAACCGTTTCCAAACATGCATTACAAAAAATATCATCGTTATTCATTAACATCATCCAAAAACAGTAAAACCAGAAATGAAGCAGTAATAGTTGTAATAGCAGTTAACAGATATTACGAAAGGATAGTAATAGTAGTAGGAGTATCCGATGGTGGACAAAAGATTGTAGCTCGACCAGTATTGAGCATATGAAAATTAATCATAAATATTAAGGTTCCATACATAGCACAACTATAAGCAGAATCACATGTGGTAAAATTACTTATAATAACTAAAAAATTCAGTTATTTAAGGCAAAGAAACTATCCAAGGAAATCATTCATATTAAAATCAAAATAGTCATCCTCGTGCTCATGATCTTCATATTCATTAATGTCATCTCCACCTCCTACATCATTATAAGTAATTGAAGGAACCTCCAAATCGCCCATAGGTGAAGCACCACTAACATGTTCTCCAACTTTAGCTAAGATGTCTACATTTGAAGCATCCGAATCTGAATTTGCTCCATTCTCCTCCACAGTCCATTCATAAAAAAAAGCAAGACCATCAATGTTATAGAAATTTTTTCTTAAATCCTTCTTGTTCAATTCTGAATTAGTCATCACATACAACACATTATTCATGGCCTTTTACAATAAACAATCTATTTGCTGATTGGTAGTTGTAGGAAGTGGAACAGTTAACTATAATTGATTAGTTGGTTTAGGAGAGTTAGGAAATGTGTAGCTTAGATTCGTGACTTCTAGTACAACTTTTCATTCTGCAGAAAAAAGAAAACAAAATTTTCACTTTTCTCTCCATTTCTCTCATTTTTGGCTTGGAGTACAAGAACCTAAGTGAGATAGGTTCAAGTTCTTCAAGAATTGTGCCTTCCATTCGGTATTTTCAGTAACCTACTATTTGGAACATAAGGTCATTGGAAAACTAATAGACAATTTGAAATTGAGAAACAATTTGTTCAAAATCAATCCGCTAACATATATAGTCTTACATTTTACAATGTGATTTAAAATGATTTTCTGAAGCTAACAGTAATAACCTTTACATCCTAGATGTGATTTTTTTATTCTCAACATAGTTAGTTGAAACATAGAAATAGATGTAATGCAAATGATCAACATGACTTGGATGTCTGTCATAAACAATTCTTCTATGCCAACGACTACCAAAGTATGAGTTTTGAAAATATTAATTCCAAGTATAACTGCACTACCCGGATACCACCATAGCCAGATCTGATTCAAAGCAACATACTGACAGAAATTCATATGGGTTGAAAAAATAAATCTTACGTGACGAGATAGAGGGATTAATAAGTGTCTCATCCTCCTTCTTTAGCAACACCCTCACGCGCCCTCTTTGCATGAAATCGCGAGGGTACGCCTTGTCGATCTGCAATTTTCCATATATTACTAAATTTCGCTGAGGTTAAATAGAGATTGTAAAATATCCAAAGTTAACAAACCTCAATTGCAAAAGGAAGCTTGAGGTAGCTACAACAATCACCGATTTCAGCACAAGTAGGGTTTTCGCAAGCTTTGGCGACTGCGATGCGTCTTCCTTCTGCCATTGTTTTTTTGGAATTGATGTAAACAGGATACATCACAATCCATTTTTTTATGTTGGGCAACTGGGTAGCATCCATTTGTCTGCAAAATCGCCAAATCTAACACTGAACACTGAAAATTTTGCTGTTTGCTTAATGCTATGGCACTCAACCAAATGATAAGAAGGAAGACAAAATGTTAGGGGTGATTTGGGTTGGCTCCCCATGGGTTAGGTTAAAAATGAGTGAGTCCAACCCGGCTCACTTTATGGTGAGCTAATAAAATGGATTGACTCACTAACCCGTATAAAAATTGAAAATATTTTTTATCATTTTTAAATATTCATATTTTTCTTAGTTTTTCTTTTGCCATTTTTAATGCTAATTTTTCTCCTATCATATCAAAGAGGATAGATAATTCCTTGATCTGAATGCATAACTTTTCAATATTTAATTTCAAAGGATAATTTTAACTACCAATAAACTGTAGAATGTCCCAATTACAGTAAAAATACCCATAACAACCAAAGCCATTATGAATAGTAATGGTAGCCCTGTTTCCCCAACAGCCCCAAAACAACCACATTCAGTTGTCTTGGTTCTTAAAAGAAGGGTCTGCAATATGGTCTAAATGAAAGAAAGACTTCCCATCAATAGATTGCCCTTACTCCAGCAACTCCACTTGTCACACAAGACGACCACCAAGGAGAATAGATACATTCATTTGATCAAAATTAAGCACACATTTATTGCTACCATTTTTATAAAACCACACTTTCTAGTTATCAGTTAGCATCATCTGATTGAATAAGAAAACATGATTTCAATACCACCACTGCACGAACTTGTGTGCTGGGTGTACCTCCACCATTGTTTAATGTCACTTCTTCTTAATAAAAACTAGTGATAGTATATTGGAGTGTAATATACAATTGTCATAAAGTACCTAAGAGCACAATTCCTCTAGTGTTAGAACTATATCAAAGGTTTCCCTCCTCTCTCTCCAGTCAAATAATGTCTTCCTACTCTCTCCACCTCTTTCCCTATATTCACTCTAATAACAAAATTCTCATTCCCCTGCTGCCAGATTGTCATTCTTTCTCCTTGAATAGAGAATGCACATAAATGGGCCTAGTGAGATATGAGCAACTACAGAACCACTTCTTTTACATTAAGAGAAACGTAATGTGATTTTTTACAACATTACAATCCCTACAATATAGAACTTTCACATTGGCAGGTTATGTTCAAATTAAAACCATTTTTAGATGACATATAAAAAACTCAGCATCACCTAATTCAATATTTCCGAAACATAATGGAATATCACTACAGTTAAACTCACAGTCATATACATAAGAGAGGTAATTATTTCTCCTTAAATATAATTAATACAGAGCTAAATATATTTGATACAGAGGATAGGGAAACTAGTGATATTAAGGGGAAGTGAAGAGTAAAAACAAACTGTCAAAACTCGAACGAGATAAAGAAGGAAGTAATGGATTCTCGAGGAAAGCATCAATCTTTATGGGAAAGTAAAATAACAGTGATTCAGACACAACTTACCTGCGATGAGCACCGATGCGGAGTAGGAGCTACGCGAATAGCACGGTTGCGGAGGACTACTGACGCCGAAGATCAGAAGCGAAAGATGGAGATGAATCAGAGGGAAGTTAGGGATTTTTGTGTGATCAAGAAACTGACGAAGGAAATTAAATTAATTTCAATTCTATGTTATTTAATTACAAACTAGAATTGTGCAACGCGGTTATTTTTGAAATAGAAATAAATTCTGTTTCTTTTGGTAATTAATTTTGAGATTAATGAATTTTGCTTTTCTTAAATAATTGAAAGCTAATTAAAAATTTAAAAAATAGATATTAAAATTTAAATAATAATGATAAATATAATTTAAAATAAGAGATATTAATTTTGTCCATGTTATAATTCAATATAGGTTTAAATATCTTTTTCATCTTCATTTCCGTAGTGTTTGTTGCAGATGATCTTCATTCTTACCAAATGTTTATAATGATCCTCATTTTCATAGTGTTTGTTGCGGATGATCCTCATTTTTGTCAAATGGTCCTCATTTTCGTAATTTGTGTTTAATTTAGTTCTTTTTTGTGACACCGTTTAAATCAGTAACGGAACATTGTACAGGTGATACTGTTTGTATTACATTGTACTAGGGTGTATTAAAAAAAAGAACTAAATTAAACACGAATTGCGAAAATGAGGACCATTTGATAAAATTGAGGACCATCCGCAACAAACACTACAAAAATGATGACCATTTTAAACATTTGGTAAAAATAAAAACCATTAACAACAAATACTATAAAAATGAGAACAAAAAATATATTTAAATATTCGATATATAATTTCTAACATGTGCAATGCATGAGAAGAACCACAATCGAGTAGCATAAAATATCAACGCTTAAGGAATGCCACAAAATACAATCTCTAATTAAAGCCAAGCCCAAAAAAAAAAAACCAAGAACGAAACA